>FRDC01001162.1_pt1 | contig 251106 bp, 256 predicted proteins | sample 1106171 | NCBI WGS metagenome assembly FRDC01 (sample SAMEA3930566, study PRJEB13176) | freshwater metagenome | biome: Drinking water system; feature: drinking water; material: water | place: Singapore | collected 2014-12-20 | reverse complement strand
TGTCGTTGGCGGTGATGATCGTGCCCTCCGGCGTAAACTCGATCACGGCTTGGACCTTATCGAGCGCGGCCGCTTTTCCCTTCAGATCGCTGAGATCCTGGGCACTCATTCCCATCCATCGTGTCATTAACTTCGTCCACATCATGGCCTCCTGTCACGCAGCCCCGTACGTGGCTTCCAACCACGCGGCCAGCGACCCCTTAGTGTTGCTTGTGAATGTTCTACTCCCTCACGCCGCCGGTGCGAGCGTTTCTTTCAAGGCCGGGTCCAGCAACAGCCGGTCGATGTCCAACAACGACACGAGCTTCTCCCCCGACTTCCCGATCCCATTCAGAAACGACGTGTCGATCTTATTCCCGAACTCGGGCGCCGGCTGAATGTCTTTCTTGGCAATGTCCAGCACGTCGGAGACGGCGTCGACCACCAATCCCATCACCTTGTCCTGGACCACCACGACCACGATCACCGTGAACATCGTGTAGTCGATGGTCGGCATGCCGAACTTGGTGCGCAGTTCGACGATCGGCACAATGGTGCCGCGCAAATTGAGCACGCCCTTGATGTGCGGAGGGGTGTTCGGAATCTTCGTGACGGCGGTATACCCCTTAATCTCCTGCACCCGAAGGATGTCGACACCGTAGAGTTCCTCGCCCAGACTAAACGTCAAGAATTGACTGCCGTCGGTGCTGAGGCTGGCCTGTTCCTGAAGGTCCTTGACCGCGCTGTCCGCTGCAACTGCTGCCATGGGAAGTCTCCTTTCTCACGAGTCCATTGCCGAATCCCTGGCTGCGTCCCGACTGTCCCAGGAATCCGTCCTACAATGTCCTGCCTACTAGGGACATATCGGTCATGTCGGGGAATACTTAAGCGGTTCGTGAAAACTTCTCGCGGATGGCTGTTTTTCGAGAGAATGGCACGGAAATGTGGGGCCAGGCGGGCATGGAGTGCCGCCGGATCGAGCGGGCGATGCGTGTGAGTGAGTCTTAGGGAGGCGGGTCGATGAGAGTCAGGCGGCGACGGGCTTCTCCCGTCGCGCAATTTCGAGCAACCCCCGGACGTCGACGATGAAGCCGACGGTGCCGTCGCCCAAGATGGTGGCGCCGGCGACTCCTTCGACCTTCCGGAAGTTCTGCTCCATGCTCTTGATGACGACCTGCTGTTGGCCGAGGATCTCGTCGACCATGACGGCCACGCGCTCTCCTTCCGCCTCCAGGATCAGCAAAATGGCTTCTTTCGGATCGGTGAAGTCCGGCTCGTTGCCGAATACCTCGTAGAGGCGGGTCATCGGTATGTAGTGGCCGCGGACATTGATGAGTTCGCCTTTCCCCACCACGGTCTTGATCGATTCGGCCTTGGGCTGGATCGATTCGAGAATCGAGAGCAGCGGCACGATGTACGTTTCTTTGCCGACCCGCACCGTCATGCCGTCGATGATCGCCAGCGTGAGCGGAAGCTTCAGGGTAAAGGTGGTCCCCTTCCCCAACGCCGTCTTGATGCTGACGGTGCCGCCGAGCCCTTCGATGTTCCGCTTCACGACGTCCATGCCGACGCCGCGGCCGGAGACGTCGGTGACCTTCTCCGCCGTCGAGAAACCCGGCTTGAAGATGAGCGCCCAGATCTGATCGTCCGTCAGTTTTTCGTTCTCGCCGATCAACCCTTGCTTGATCGCTTTTCCCAAAATCTTGTCCCGATTGAGGCCGCGCCCGTCGTCTTCGACGGTAATGCAGATACTGCCGCCTTCGTGGAACGCATTGAGGCGGATCGTCCCGACTTCCTGCTTGTTGTTGTCGAGGCGTTCTTCCGGCCCTTCCAATCCATGGTCGGCGGAATTGCGCACGAGATGCGTGAGCGGATCGCCGATGGACTCGATCACGGTCTTGTCGAGTTCGGTCTCTTCGCCGGAGAGAAGCAGCTGGATCTTCTTGCCGGCCTTGGCCGACAGATCTCGGACCAGGCGCGGAAACCGCGCGAAGGCCGTGCCGATCGGCAACATCCGGATGCCCATGACACGTTCCTGGATCTCGCGCGTGTTGCGTTCCAGTTGCGCGACGCGCTCCAAGAGCACGGGCAGCTGCCGCATCTCGAAGCGGGAACCGAGATCGCTGAGCATCGATTGCGTGATGACCAGCTCCCCGACCAAGTTGATGAGCTTGTCGATCTTGGCCGTATCCACCCGAATGGACGCCGTGTCCGCCTTCTTCGATTGCGCGGCGGATTCCTGCTGCTTCTGCTTTTGCAGCGCCTGCTCGACCTGTTGCGGCGTGACGACATGCTGCTCGACGAGAATTTCTCCGACTTTCTTTTGCTGCGACAGCGCTTGATCCAGCGCTTCACGCGAGACGGCGCCGGTTTCCACCAGAATCTCGCCTAACGGCTTGGGCGCGCCTGATTCTGGGCTTGGAGTCGGGAGGGCTGCCGCGGATTGTCCTTGTTCCTTCGCTGGCCCTTCACTCTTTACCCCCGCCTCTTCGATGGTGAGTTGGCTGTCGTCTTTGACGAATTCGAAGACCCCTTCGACGACCTTGCGGTCCTTTGCGGTCTCCAGCTTCATCGTCCAGGACAGATAGCAGGTTTCCGGATCGAGCGCGGTGAGTTCGGGCAGCTTGGACGTATCCACCGTCACCTGGGACAAGGTGCCGAGTTCCGCCAGTTCCTTGAACGTTTGCAAGGGGTCGAGCCCTCGCTGGAACAGATAGGCCGGAGGGACCCAGGCGATCGTGTAGGAGTGATGCTGATTCGCTGCGGTTGCCGGCGCCGCTTTCGGAGCGTCGGCCTTGGCCGCCGGCTGTGCGCTGCCCGCCGAGCTTGCCGCCGCCAATTCACCCGTGAGACGCTGGACCGTTTCGTCGTCCACGGACGACCCGGACTTGGCGGCATCGACGAGGGTCTTGAGGCAGTCGGTGGATTTGAGGAGCAGATCGGCGATCTGCGGCGTGACTTTCTTCTGGCCGTTCCTCAAGAGATCGAGCAAGGTTTCCATTTTATGGGTGAACTGCGCGACGGCGTTGAACCCGAACATCCCGCTCGTCCCTTTGATGGAGTGAGCGGAGCGGAAGATCTTGTTCAGAAGATCGAGATCCTCGGGATGCTGCTCGAGGGCGAGGAGCCCTTCTTCAACGACCGCCAGATGCTCGGCCGCCTCCTCGAAAAATGCGTCTTGAAATTGCGCGAAATCGTTGCTCATGGTCGGGCCTCGTTTACGCCGGCAACACCTTGGCGATAATCTTCAGCATCAGTTCGGGATTGAAGGGCTTGACGATCCATCCTGTGGCGCCGGCCTCTTTCCCCGCCTTCTTCTTGTCCTCCGCCGATTCCGTGGTTAACATGAGGATCGGCGTAAATTTGAACGATGCCATCTTCCGTAGCTCCTTGATGAGCGTAATGCCGTCCATCTCCGGCATGTTCAAATCGGTGACGACGATGTCCATCTTCGGGCCGCCGTTGACCTTATTGACGGCATCTTTCCCGTGCTCGGCTTCGATGACTTTGAAGCCGGCATTGGTCAGGGTAAAGGCGACCATCTGCCGCATCGTCGGGGAATCGTCGACCACCAGCGCCGTTCTAGCCATATATCACTCCTGCATCCATCATGAATCCTGTTCCGCGTTAGAATAATGTGACCGAATCATCCTCCGCGGCCGAAGGCGCCGCCGCCTTGGCGGGCTCCACCGTCAGGCCGTTCGCTTCCGCATGGATGCGCCGTTCCGCATCCATCGTATACCGGTGTTCCAAATCCTTGAGCAGCGAGAGGCTGTCGGCCAAGTCCTGATCCGGCCGGCCGTCGGCCAGATGCTGCAGGTGGTCTCGCAGCTGCACGATGGCATGCGCGACGTGCTCCAGCTTTTGCCTGGTGATATCTTGAAACTGCAGCGCCATCACGATTTGTCCGACGTCTTTCGACAATTCTTCCGCCTGCAGCTTGGCCAGGTCGGCCGACGCTTTTAACCGCTCCGCCTGCTGTCCACCAGCCCCGCCCACCGCTTGCCTGATGACCTGCCGCGCCTCGTCCGCCTGCAGGCCCGCGCGCTGGGCGATCGCCTGCAGCTTCGTCATGAGATCCAGCGCCGCGGCCTCCGTTTGCTTGGTCACGCCTTCCATCTGCCGGATCAGCACCGGGAAGAGCGGCAAGGCACAGGTGGCGAAGGCTTTCCACGCACGGCATGGGTCTTCCATCGTTCATTCGCTCAGCGGCTCGGCAAACCCGAGCTGAGTGAGTTTGGTCTCAAGTTCCTTGGGAATGCTGGTCACCAGCAACCGGCCCGACTTCCTTGCCGCCCACATCAGCTGGATGGCGGCCGTATCGACCCGCTTCACCTTCCCCAGATCGAGGCACACCAGACCGTCGTTGCCCAACAGCGCGGTCAACATTTCTTTGAAGCCCCCGGCCTCGAAGATCGTCAGATCTCCTTCCGGCGCACACTGTTTGGAGTTGGTGCTCATGACTCAGCCTCCGCGTTCGGTTCGTGAGCGGTATCGGTCGTTATCCCGGGACTCTTGAGCTGCTCCGGCCCCCGCTACTTTTTCTTGTCGTCATGGGACCGTTCGGAATGGGGCAGAAAGCTCTCCAGCTTTTCCTGCAGGAGCCGGGGATTTTCCCCCTGCGCCAATCCCACCAGCCCCATAATCATCATGTTTCGCGCACTGGATTCTTCCTTCAGCTTGAACTTGATCTTGTTGGCGACCGGCAGGAAGAAGAGGTTCGCCGCGCCGACCCCGTAGACCGTCGCCACAAAGGCCACTGCGATACCGCCGCCCAACTTGGAGGGGTCCGCGAGGTTTTCCATGACGTGGATCAGACCCAAGACCGCGCCCAGAATCCCGACGGTCGGCGCATAGCCTCCGGCGGCTTCCCACACTTTTGCCCCCGCCACACCCTCTTCTTCGTGATGTTCGACTTCGATCTCCAAGATTTCATGCACGGCCTTGGGATCGGTGCCGTCGACGATCAACTGCACGCCCTTCGCCATGAATGGATCCTTGATTTCTTTCAGCTTCCCTTCCAACGCCAAGAGCCCTTGTTTCCTCGACACATTGGCCAGGTCGAGAATGAGCTTGATCGTTCCCTTCGCGTCGATGTGCGGGTTTCCGATCGCCAACGAGAGCTTGCTGATCGCCCGGATCACCACCGGAAGCGGGGCTTGGACGCAGCAGGCGCCGATCGTGCCCCCCATGACGATGATGAAGGCGGTGAGCTGCATGATCGAGCTCAGGTGGCCGCCTTCGAGATGCTGGCCGCCGATGATGGAGCCTAGAGCGATGACGACGCCGAGTATGGTTGCGATATCCACTTCGCGCTGATCCTTTCAGCGAGCCGAGCCCGCCTTACTTGAATCCGAACTCGGACAGAATATCGTCGGCCAGATCCTGCTTGATCGCCGTCGTCTTGGATGCTTCCAATTGCTTCAGCATTTCGTCCGCCTTGCCCGACTGCTGCGGCTCGCTCTGCTTGTGCTCGATCCCGAACACGATGACCAGTTCCATGAGCTTCCGCTGGACATCGTCCAGAATCGTGACAAGCTTCTTCACGCGCTGGGCAACGAGGTCCTGAAACGACAGGGCCGTCATGATCTCCACGAGATGCTTGTCGTTGTCGGCCAGCGTGTCGGAGGCGAGCTTCAACCGCTCCGCCATTGAATTGCAGTCCATCGCCATCAGCACGTCTTTTGCCTTGGCGAGATCCTTTTGCAGACAGCTCTGACTGTCCTGGATCAACTCCGTCAGCCGCATGACCTCGTGCGTGCCTTCTTCCGTCATCCTGTTCAGATCTTGCAGATGCGTCGCCGCCTGAGGCAGCTGCGCACTGCTGTGGAGCATCGGCGTGCCGACCTCGGCCAGCTTGCGCATAGCGGTATCCACGAACTTGGCGAGCTCGCCCAGCTCCGCGTAGAGTTTCACTTGGCTCTGTTCCACAAGCACCTCCTGTCCTCCTCTGCACCGCCGAGATGGCCGTCGTGGCTATTTAAAGATCTTGTTCAGTTTTTCCTGCATCGTCTCCGCCGTGAAGGGTTTGACGATGTAGTTGCTGACACCGGCCTGGATCGCCTCCACGAGGTTCTCCTTCTGCGCCTCCGCCGTGACCATCAGCACCGGAATGTGCTTCAACTTCTCGTCGGCCCGGATCGCCCGCAGCATGTCGATGCCGGTCATCACCGGCATGTTCCAATCAGACACGACGAAGCCGTAGGTGTCGGCGTGCAGTTTCTGCAAGCCCTCCTGTCCGTTCTCTGCTTCTTCCATATTGGAGAAGCCCAGCTGCTTGAGAATATTTTTGACGATCCTGCGCATGGTCGACATGTCGTCGACCACGAGAATCTTCATGTTGGGATCTGCCGGCATGGATGGTCCTCCTTCCACTCTGACGTCCGACGACTTCGCCCTCGGCTGTTCTGGCTGTGCTCGCCCGACCGCCACGTCGCGAGGCCGTGGCATGGCGATCGGAACGGCGGCCCCGCGACGGTTCGCTCACGACGCACGGGTCATGGCAACACGGCATGCCCTGCACCTTCGGACAAGAGACCCCGCAGTCTCGCAGAGTCCATCTTCGTGCCCGGCGCGGAGCTATCCCTGTTGGGATCGGCTGTGCATCCATTCGTGGATGTCGCGGCGGAGGAAGCGCCAGTGCTTCCCGATCTTCGAGGCCGGCAATTCGCCGACCCGAGCCAGCTTGTAGACGGTCGACTTCGGGACGCGCAGGAAGCGCGCCACGTCCATGACCGTCAGAATTTCGCTGTCCGCTGCGGACACCCCCTCAGGATGGAGCATCGTTGTGGCTGACATGGCATTGTTCATAGCGAGTGCGATATCGGTGTGGCGGATGGAAAACTTGAGGCATCGATGGCATCCGTTGCGGCGACTTGCTCGCCGGGCGGCGCCGGAGACGCGGGAGCGCTCAGGTTTCACGCTGAAACGCCGATGAAGGAGCGACAGTCGGCAAGAATGTGCGGCAACGGCATACAATGGCCACGATCATTTCCATCGCATCGGGGAAGGGCGGCGTCGGCAAAAGCGTGCTGGCGGCCAACCTCGCGCTTCTTCTCGCGAGAGGGGGGCGGCGCGTCGTGCTGGCCGACCTCGACGTGGGCGGCGCAGACAGCCATATCCTGTTCGGTCTGTTGCATCCGACGGCGACCCTGACCGACTTTCTAGAACGCCGGATCGAGCGGCTGGACGAGGTGGCGCAGACGGTGACGTTCGAGCCTCGGCTTCGCCTGCTTCCGGGCACCGGCGACACGCTTGCCACCGCCAACATGGCCTATGCGAGGAAGAAACGTCTCATCCGGCATTTCCGCGAGATGGAAGCCGACGTCATCGTGGCCGACATCGGGGCCGGTACGAGTTACCATGCGCTGGATTTTTTCCTGATGGCGGATCACCACATCGCCGTGGCCACGCCGGATCCGACGTCCGTGTTGGATCTCTACCGGTTCGTCAAATTGGCGGCCATCCGGCGCGTGCTGTCCGGTTTCCTCGCCCGGGGCGCCATGGCGGAGGCGCTGTCAGAGCGGGATTTTGCCAGCGTCGCCGAAGTCCTCTCTGTCGCGGGGCAGACGGAGGCGGACGGCGGAGCGTTGGCCGAGTCCGCCCTCCGCACGTTCCGCCCCTGGCTGATCATCAACCGCACGGCGAACGGATCGAAGGTCAACGTCCTGGGTTTGCGCAATCTGCTGAAGGAGTACGTGGGAGGCGATCTGGCATTGTTGGGTGAAATTCCTGAGGATCGCGCGGTTGAACGATCGGTCAGAGGATTCCTGCCGGTCGCCGAGTCAGAACCGCAAGCCCCTGCAACCCGTGCACTCCGGGCCATCGCAGACCGTATCGGACACCACCTGCCACATGATCGGCCGACCGCCGGATCTTCCCCGCTCGCCGCGTGATCAGCCGCGCCCCGTTGCCCCAGCCCGTCTGGCTCTCAACCGCTCGGCTTGCGTAGCCAGAATATGTTTGATCAGCGCTTCCTGATCGTCCGGCGAAATCGCGGTGAATTGGGTCGCAATGTCGAACCAGCCTGGACTGCGGCGGTTCGGCGTCGTCCGGATGATCCGAGCCGTCGTGTGGATGGGCGTGAACGGCGGGAGAATGAGCTTCAGCCTCAGATCCCCGCCGACTGTCATCTCCTGCTGGGCCATGAACGACACCCCTCCTCCGCTCAGCGTGACGTCCGTGACTTGCGCCATTGCGACGCCGCTCGGTTGCGCCGCCGCCAGCGTCTTGAGCGTCAGCTCCAGCAGCCAATCGATTTTTTTCAACCACGGGACCAGCAGCGATTCCTGCAGCAGGTCCCCGGAACGGGCCATGAGATCGGCGGTCGGTTTGGCGATGGCCGCTGCGATGGCTTCCGGCGAAGCCTGGAGCGAGTCCGGGAAGGGGGCGTCGGCGGAAGCCGATGCGGCGCGATACTCCAGCAACACCTGGTCTTCGATCCGCAGCCACTCCCGGCGGTCGTCGGGCGGTACCGTCGACGGTGAGGTGGAAGCGGCGGATTTGGTCACGAGAGACATGGACGACTCCTTAGGTAGTGAGTAGCGGCGGCGCCTCATCGGTCGACGCGCCGTGAATGACGACGCGGTTACGGCCTTGCGACTTAGCCGCATAGAGTGCCTCGTCCGCGGCGCCGATCCAGGCGTTTGGACTGGCGATGCCGGCATGGGGCAACGCGGCGACGCCGAGACTCATCGTCATCCGCACGGCCGTCCCGCCGAGGTGGAATGTCTGTTGTTCGAGTTGCTGCCTGATTCGAGCGGCCAGGGAGCAGGCCTGATCGAGTCCTGTATGCGGAAGTACGATCCCGAACTCCTCGCCTCCATACCGGGCCACGATGTCGACGGATCGGGCGAGTGTCACCAACAAGGTCCCAACCGACTGCAGGACCGTATCGCCGGCCAAGTGCCCGAACTGGTCATTAATCCGTTTGAAATGGTCGAGATCAATCAGCAGCAGGCAGGCCTGGGTCCGATAGCGCCGGGATTCATGGAATTCGCGCTCGACCGCTTCGTTGAAGGCCCGCCGGTTGCGGAGGCCGGTTAAGCCATCGAAGGTCGCCATTTCCTGAACCGCCCGATAGGAATCGGCATTGTGTAACGCCAACGCCAGCGACGTGGCCAGCGACGACACTAGCTCGCACTCCATGTCGTCGAACCGCCGACCGTCACGCCGCTCGAGATAGAGGGTGCCCTGGACTTCCCGTCGAACGATCAGCGGATACTCGAGAACGGACACCGACTGGCTGTCACGCCATTCGACGTGGGGCCGCACGGCCCGTTCGGCCTGTACATCCCACGATTCCACCATCCGGTTGGCTCTGGCCTGCAGCCGCTGGGTCACCGTTTCGTCCTGTTCGAACAGCCCGGCACCGGACACGAGCACCCAGGTCAACTCCGGCTTGCGCCACACAACCCCGGCCAGGTCGAACGGCAGCAGATTGCGCAGCCCCAGCTCAAGCGCGTGGTGCGCCTGCTCCTGGTTCAACGATGCGGCCAGCCGCTGGCTCAGTCGATTGAGCGCCGCGAGTTGATGATTCCAGCGTTCCAAGCCGTCGCGCTCGTGCGCCAGTTGTTGATTGATGCCCGTCAGTTGATCGGACAGATTCTGGACGCGCTTGAAGGAGCGCCGGATTTCGAGTCCCTGGGCGAGCGAGTCCCCAAGCCGATACGGCAACGCCTGGAGTGTGCAATAATCGAAGGCCCCGCTCCGCAGGAGTTGCGCGACGACATCCGCCGGCTGTTCGGGTCCGATAAGAATGACGCAGGCGTCGCATTCCTCGGCCGCCAACCGCTGCAAGAACGGCAACACATGACGGTCGCCGCGACGGACCTCCAGGATCAGGGCCTCGGGGGGAGAGGATACAGCCCAGCCGTCACCCCGCGGTGGCCGGGGCGCCCAACGGACCAGATGGCCGGATGATTGGAGATAGGGTTGGAGCCGGCGGGCCGTCCGGCGTGAGCAGGTCAGCACCTGCACCAACGCCCGACTGGTCGCCGCCTCTGGTTGCCTGCTTGCCGACTCCATCGGACGGCCTCTACCGACGTGTCTTGCCGGACGGGATCGTCTTCGACGCCCCCCCCGACGTATCGTGCTCGCGCCCTCGGGCTTCGTCGGAGATCGTCAGGCGGTCTACCGGCTCCGCTCGGTCCGCCGATGCAGGTTTGGACGTATCCGGCAACCGTAGCTGCCGCTGATACGTCCGGACGATGTTCTGAATTTCGCGGAATGCCGCGCTCATGCGTACCCCACCATCTTAGAATCGACGGCTCATCCGGTGGTCGTGCTCGGACCCCGCGGTGAACGAGGCGCGCAGTTGCGCCACCATTCGTTTGGACGCGGCGGTCTCATCGATCGCGGTCGCCAGGGCGGCCTGCGCCACTTGAATCATTTGCTCGACCTCCCGGTCGAGCGTCACCAGGCAGGCCGACAGATCGGCATTGCCGGCGGCAAGCCGAACCCAGGCTTCCCGCCGCTGGTAGTAGTCCTGGACCGCTTCCCAGCGCCCCTGCTGTGCGGCAACCAGAACCTGCTCCGCCTCCTGCCGCCAACCAGCCGGAATCCCGCCTGCCACGGTCATCCCCGCGCCGCCGTCAATTCCCGCTCCTGTTGGGCAACGGTTTGCCAGGCCTCACGGAGCGTGGTGAGGCACTTGAGCGGTCCTTCCAGCTGCTGAGGATTGTTCCGAAGATTGGCCTGCAGCATCTCCGCCAACATGTAATCGTAGAGCCGATGCAGCGACTTCGCGATCTCGCCGCCTTGTTGGAAATCGAGGATGCTGTTGAGCTCGCCGACGATCGAGATCGCGCGGCCGAGAAAACGTCCCTTGTCCTTCATGTTGTTGGCCTGCATCCCCTGGCGCGCCATCTCGATCGAGCGGATCGCGCCGTCATAGAGGAGCACGATCAACTGCACGCGGGACGCCGTCATCACCTGGGTCTGTTCGTACTGCCCGGCATACTGCGCGATCATAGTGGTCCTTTGGGGTTACGTCGTCCCTCCGATGGACGACTGGCTGGAAAGATATCCGCTCTGACTCTGTACTTGGCGCAAGAGGCTGTCCAGCGCCGCAAACTGCCGGCGAAGCCGCTCCTCGTACTTGCTGACCTGGTCTTCCTGTCGTTCGATGTCCCGCCCGATTTTCGTGATTTCGTTCGTCAGACCGGTTTTTCGCACCGTCAGCGCCCCGCTCCCTGTATCGTCCAGTGCGTCCACCGCGCTGACGACGAATTGCGCGAGTCCCCCGACGGCGCCCTGGTTGCTGAAGAGCGCTTTCACGGCGTTATAGTTCGTGCTGATCGCGTTGCTTAAGGCGGCGTCATCGACGGTAATCGTGCCGTCGCGTTCCGTCTTGAACCCCACCTGGCCGACGCTGGAATAGGCGGTCGCCCCAGAAACCGCCGCCCCGAACGCATTGCGCAACTGCGAGAGCACCGTCCGCGCCGTGGGCTCGTTGAAGAAGATTCCGCCCTTCTTCGTCGTCACGTTGTAGGTGCTCCGCTCGTTGATGAACTTGACGATCTCGTTGTACGCCGTCGCCACGGCCTTGATGTTTTCTTTCACTGCATCGTTGTCTTTGGTGATGCTGATCTGGACCGTCCCGGTGCCGGTGCCCTTCGTCAAGGCTAACGTGACCCCGTTGATCGCATCGGAAATCGTGTTGGAACTTCGCTCGATCGTGACGGGATTCAGGTTAGGATCGCCGACGGCGATCTGCGCGTTCTGCGCGGCCTGCAAGGTGTCGATGCCGCCCGTCCCGCTGGCGTTGAGCAGATCCAAGGTTGTCCCGTCGGCCACGACCGTGATCGCGCCCGCGCTGCCGGTCGTATTGGACGTCAACACCAGGCGATAGGCCGGCGCGGCTTCGGTCCCAGTATTGACCAGCGAAGCGGTTACTCCGGCGCCGAGATCGTTGATCTTGTTGCGCAGGTCGTCGATCGTATCGGTGCCGGTCAACGTGACGGTTTGGTCGGTTCCGGTTCCCACCCGAAAGGTAAACGTGGCCGACGCCCCGCTCACGATGTCGGTGGTCGTAGCGGCCACCGCCTTCGCCGCCTTGTTCGTCACCTGATGGGTTTGCGCTAGCTGAATCACCCGGACGCTATAGGTCCCGGCGATGGCCGTCGAAGACGACGTGACGCCGAGCACGGTCGTGTCGCTGACGGATGCTTTCGTGCGGTCGAAGGAGCTGGAGAGACGGAGCTTGTCGGCGGCGCTCTGCAGCGAGACGAGTTTGCCGCCCAGCGAGGTCAAATCGGTCAGTTTGCTGTCGAGGGATGTCTTCTTTTGGGTGAGTCGATCAACCGGCAGGCGCGACGCCTTCACCAGTTGATCGACCACTTGCCCAAAGTCGAGCCCGTTGCCGAGCCCGCCGAATGAGATAGCCGGCATGTGACGTCCTTGTCCTCAGGCTAGGCCTGTTCCCTCAGAATCACGCCTTTTTGCTCCGACAGATTTTTCGCCAAGTCCAATAGGGCCTTGGGCGGGATCTGTCGGATCACTTCATCCGAATCCCCATTGACGACCTTCACGATGACCCGTTCCAAATCGGGGTCGATCTCGATCTGCAGATGGGAATCCGCCTGCTGTAATGCCTGTCGAATCTTCCCGACAGCCTGCTCGAGCACGGCTCGATCCGGCTGCGCGGAAGCGGTGGAGTCAGAATGCGTCCTTGCGGCATGCGGTCGTGTGTCCGCTGCGTCTGCCTGTTCACTTCCGCGGCTGGCCGTCGCTGGGAGATCCGCCTTGTGTGCAACTTCATGAATCATGGCAGCCTCCATGTCGCAGCCCCCTCACCGAATCCCCCTCCCGTTACGGGAGGGGGACGGCGAAGGAAACCCGACGGTTACCCTCGGAGCAGCGCCAGCGCTTGCTGCGGCAACGCGTTGGCTTGCGCCAAGGTCGCGATACCGGCCTGCACCAGCACCTGGTTCTTCGTGAACACCGACGTTTCATACGCGATGTCGGCGTCGCGGATCCGCGACTCTGCAGCCGTGAGGTTCTCACTGGAAATCTGCAGGTTCGCGATCGTCGCTTCGAACCGGTTCTGCAAGGAACCGTATTCGGCGCGGGCGGTGGCGACGGCGCTGATCGCGCTGTCGATGTTGCCCAACGCGCTCTGCGCGTTCGCCGATGTCGACACGTTGACCGAGGACAGACCCAACGAGCTCAGCGTGATGTCGTTGAGGGCCAAGGACAACGTATTGCCCGAGCCGCTCTTGAAACCGACCTGCACACTGAAGCTGATGGTCGTACCGCTGGTCAGCGCCTGACCGTTGAACTCCGTCACCTGCGCGATACGGTCGATTTCCGACCGCAACGCCAAGAACTCCTGATCGATGTACGACCGCTCCGTCGCCCCGACCGTGCCGCTGGACGACTGAGACGCCAGCTCACGAAGACGGGCCAACAAGGAGCCGATGGTCGAAGCCGCGCCGTCGGCAATCTGCGTCAAGCTGATGCCGTCGGACGAGTTCCGGACCGCCTGGTTGATGCTGCGGATATGCGCGCGCAAGGTTTCGGACAAACCGAGACCGGCGGCATCGTCCGCGGCGCGCGTCACCCGGAGACCGGACGACAAACGCTCGACCGAACGGCTCAAGCCCCCGGTGTTCACCGAGAGATTGCGCTGGGCCGAAATGGATGCGGGGTTGTTATTCACGATAAGTGCCATGGACCGTTCCTCCTTGGAAAACCGAACAGGATGTTGAAGCTCGCCTCTTGCGTCCGTGCAGAAGCGGTTGTACCGCTCACCCCTATGAGACGGTTGCCTTCCTTATCGGCGATTCCACGGATGACTTGAGCACTTCACCAATCGCCACCAACCACCATGATTCGATCGCGGCGGATCGTAACCAACGCGTCACGATGCCACGATGTGAGCCAGCAAGTCGTATTCGAGCACGTCGGCAATCAACATCGTATCTTTCGCTGATCTGGCCTTGAGGAGATCCTGAACGAACGCCGCCGGCGAGTTCTTCCCGGTGGGGTCCGACGCCTGCAGTTCGCGCAACTCCACATAGTCGGCCAACTTGCCCATCCACAGATCCAGTTGCCCCCAAGGCTCTTCGCCACGCCGAAACCGTCCGACGAGTGCGCTGCCCTCCTGCCGAATCTCGGCGGCGAACTTCCCGATGGAGGCCTGGGCGGCTTGCATCAGCTCCTCTTGCGACTGCGAACAGGCGACGAGGCGCGCATATCGAATCGCCGCTTCGCCCAGGAACACGTCATCGAGATCCCGATCCGAAATCACCCGTTGATCCACCGTCAACGACGTGACGATTCTGGCTTTGGCATGCGCCCGTTCGCTGACGTCCGCCAGGACTTGTGCCATCGTGGCCTGCCCGTCGGCTTCCCACTGCTCATGATCCAACCGTACCTGCATGGCCCTGCTCCTCCCTTTTTGCGGACGGCGCACCGTCCGAGCTTCATCCATCACCCGTTTGCGCACATCGTCCCCGGCGAAGCCAGCAGGTGAAGCACTCGTCTTCCTCCTGTCGGAACATGGCGCCGGATCTCTTCCCGGACCGCTGCGATATGGCCGGCCCATCGCTTGTACGCCTCAGCATGGAACCGCGCGAGCCGATCCAGCCCCTCCTCGTTGTCGCCCTGAATCGTCCGAACCAACGCGACCGTGGGTGAGAGGGTCGCCGGGGACGTCATGCCGATCGCCACCGCCCGTTCCCGCTCCGCCCGTTGGCTTTCCTGAAGCTGCCGCAACCGCTTCACCGAAGGGGAGCGCTTCGTCGCCACCTGCACCATATCGTCTGCGCGCCGGCACAAATTCGCCACGGCAGCGGCCAGCTCATCGAGAGTGTCGAGCGTCGTCTGCGCGGCCGGGGGCGGATCGGTCGGGGCCGGCATGAGACTGGGACGGCCCGTGAACCGTTCGTACCAGTATCGTCTCCAGAATTGTCCGTACCAGGCCACGCCCTGGTCTTCTGTTCCTCCGACGAGGCGGAACGTTCCCAGTTGATCCTCATCGACTCCCGATTGATAGAGTCGGAACCCGGGATCGACGGCCGGCCGCTCGCCCACGCCCAACACATGCCACAGCAATTCCGCCATCCGTTCCGTTGAAATGCGGTCCTTGCACGACTGGTGTGCGCAGACCTGCTCGAACCCACAAGGGGCGCAGTCCAACTCCGGCTGTACCACCCAGTGACCGGGCCCGTAGGGTCCGGTCTCGCGAAAGTCCACATGCCCCACCGACAGGTCGACGACCGGCGTCCCGACGCCGACCGCCAGGTGCATCGGTCCGGTATCGTTGGTCAGCAGGAGGCGACAGTCCGCGAGCAGCGCAACGAGCTGCTCCAGCGATGTCCGGCCCGCCGCGTTCCGCACGGCCTGCTTCCCGCCGGCCTCGCGATAGACCTGCACCACTCGCGCGATCGTCTCCTGTTCACCGCCAGTCCCGATCATGACGATACCGCCGGACCACCGGCGGCACAGGTGCGCCAGCGCCAAGCCAAAATGCTCCGGTCGCCAGGCTTTCATCGCGTCGCTGGCCCCCGCCTGCACGGCGATCCATTGATGCGGTCGCGGCTCTGCTTCATGCAGGAATGCCGAGGCCCAAGCGCGGGCCGTATCGGTGACGGCAACCCTGAGCGGCGCGAACCGGCCGGGACCGCTTCCTCCCAAGGCGTACACATCAACAAGATTGAACCGATTCAGTCGCCGAAACCGATGGATGTCGGTGAAGTAGGCCATCCAGTCATTCTCTATCACCGTCCCGCCATCCCATCCGCAACAGGCTCCCCGCCGGTCCGGTGCGCCGACATAGCTCGCGAGAAAGGTGCTGGGTTCATTGAACGTGAGATTGATCACCCGGTCGTACCGCCGCTCGCGCAAGGGTTCGGCCCAAGCGAACAACTCCGCGTGCAACGTGACAAGATCCTGTAGCGCCACCCGTGTCTTGTCGATGACACCGTGGAAATCGAACGCCAATACGTCGCGTAGACCCGTCATGAGGGCCGCCACCGACGCGAATTTCCGGTCGACCACCAAATCGATCGACACTTCGGGCCATTCTTCGTGGAGCCGAGCGAGGAGCGGCCCCATTTGGACGAGGTCGCCCATGCGGGTGACGTTGAGGATGAGCACCTGCCGACTCATACCAGATCTCTCATCTCCGCCCGATAACTGTCGAGAAGCAGGATGAGCAATTCATCCCGTTCGAGCCGATGCCCCGGTCCTCGGGTACGGATGCGCGTTGCGAGATCCTTCAGTTCGACGCGCTGATCCGGCGGATATTGTTTCAACAGCTTCTCGAGGACCGGCGAGGCGGAGGCCCGTTCGGCCAACCGGCCGGCGTTGCGTGCCCCGCGCAGGACGGCGCCGATGCGGTCCGGCTGGTGGCAGCCGATCGTCGCCAACAACTCGCCCATCCGCTGTTCATACGTATGGTCACGCAGCACGCGTGCCCTGGCGGCTTCCGCCGCCGCGCGTCGTCCCGCTCCATCACCCAACCAGCGCCGGACTAGCCCGGGAACCTCGTCCGGCCTGTTGAACCGCACGACTTCATGGTCGGTGAACAGATCCGCCAGAAGACTCCGTTCGTCGACCAATTGGAAGGCGCCGCAGGCGGCTAACTCAAACGTCCTCGGATTCACGAAGTCCGGCTGATCGTCGAGCGCTTCGCCGCCGCTCGAGTGGAGGTTCAGGTTGACCGCCGTCGCATTGAAGACTTTCATGCAGGTGTCGGTATCGATCCGAGCCCCGCCCCGCTGCAGCACCGCCGCGAGCGCTTCGGCCCCCTCCCATTCGTTGCCCCACAACTTGAACGTCCAGTCCTTCGACAGCCATTGCGGCAGCAGAATCCGCCGATTACGGTAACCGGCTCCCACGAACGAAACATCCGCGCCGAACTCCCGCCGTTCCGCATCACTCAATGCGATCGGCCGGTGCACGTTCGGATCGGCGGCCATGGGCAGGTAATGCACGTGCGGCGCGCCGGCCCGCTTCAGAGTCTCGACGCAGCCCTGCCGTTGGATCACGAACCAATGGTCGTAGCCGCCGGCGAGCTGCTGCCAGTAGGTGAGATGGCGATAGTTCTCTACAAACCACATCGCCGTGAGAAACTTCTTCTTACGCAGATGCTCGAGCACCGACAGGGTGAGCGGCGCCTGGGCGATCGCCAACACGAGATCCGGCGGATCTTCGGCCAGGTGAACAACCGTGCTCAAACCAAGCATCTCCGCGATCCGGCCCTGCATCATCTGGCGATGCTTCGGCTCCCGGTAAGTCCCGAACATGTCGTAGCTCGCGTGGTGCACGCTGTGGTCGATCCAACTGACTCGGTGCCCCAAGGCCTCCAGTGCGGTAACGACATACCGGGCGATCGGGAGGGACCCGCCGTAAATCGGACCGACGACGGCGACGTGCAACCGCCCGCTGGTTTGCGCCGCCAGCTTCCTCCGCAACGCGTCTTCCAGTCCACGATGCAGATCCGCGTGAATCCGCGCCGCGGGCGCGTAGGTCATGAGCCGAAGCGGCATGCCGATTTGAGCGAGCCGGTCCGCCATGCTATCCGGCGTGCCGTCGATCCACTCGATGCTCCCGATCCAGGCTCCTAATGGTCTGGCCTCGAAGGCGGCGCGCAGCACCGAGAGATCCGGCACCGCCACGGCCACGCGATGACCGGCCGGCGCTCTGGCCACTAGCGCCTCCACGTGATACAGGAGCCCCACGCCCAGCACGACCGCAAGTTCGCCGGCTCGCCATTCCGGCAATTGCTGCGCTGCCCAACTCGCAGCCTCTCGCTTGGGATCGTATGCACTGTGGATCCATTGCCCCTCGCATTGCGCCGATGGACTCCCTTCCCGCGAAGGCACGAGGCTGAACCGCCCATCCGGACTTTCCAGGATCCGAGCACGGAGCGCCGCTTGCGCCGACGGAAGCTGCGCGAGATTGTCGTTTAGATACATCATGTCCTCGATTCGATCGACATCGGGTGGAGAAGTTCCCACGTGCAGGCTCGATCTACCGGAGGTTCGTCCGGCATCCCAGCCTCAACATAGTAGGCACCCCACCGGTCGTTGCGGCTCTCCCACAGAGTCCAATCGACCATGCTGACAGGGACGTTGCCCTGCAAGAGCGAGAGCGTGCCGTCGATCGGCCATCGCACTGGCGCGATGCGGGCCGTCGGTTCACCAACGGCCTGAAAGATCCGGTGTCCATCGCCGTAGGGCCCGGTTTCATGCACGCGCGCACGCGCGAAATACCATCCGATCGTCCGCACGCCGGCTGCCGCCGCCAGATGCAACGGGCCGGTGTCGGCGCTAATCACGGTTTGGCATCGGGTGAGAAGCTCCGTCAATTCCGGCAATCCCGTCCGGCCGGTCACATCCCACAAGCGGCCCAGTTCAGAGGACGGTAAGCTTTCCTGCACCTGCCGGGCCCGCTCACGCTCCGGCGCCGATCCGAACAGAACGATCCGGCTCGTCGGCAACTCCCGTAACGCTCTCGCGATCACCTTGCTCAGGACATCGCAGGGCACCAACCGCTCCGCCTCACCGGCCCCTACCACGAGACCGATCCAGGGTCCCGGCCCTTGCCCGATCGGCTCGAGATCTCTTGGGAGTGAATGCTCCGGCCGACGGATCACGATCGAACGGCCGGTGGGTGTAACTCCCATGAGCCCGCAGAACGCATCGGCGAGGTGCACGCGATAGCTGATGCCGGTCTGCGCGACACGACGAATGTATGAAGCCCACGGGCGCCACTGCCCGCCAAACACGTCGAAGCAGGGTCCGACCGTCTCGTCGGCGATTAACGCCGCCGCCAACATGGCGCGCGGATGCTGGTTCAGCACGTAGGCTCGGTCGTATGGGCGCTCCGTCACCGTGCGGAGCGCGACATCCGCCCAGGCTATCGCCTCGGGAAGCCGGTCTGCACCCGGTTCGTTGGCCCATTGCCCCCAGGCCATTCCATCCCATTCGCGTACCTGTTCGATACCCGGCAACAACCGACCGATCGGCGCCAACGAACGTGGACAAAGCAGATCCAAGGCGACATCCGGCTCCTGTGCCTTCAATGCGAGAATCGCCGGTACCGTCTGAAGCAGATCGCCGAGCCTGGCGAACTGGATGATCACCGCGCGTGCCATTGCTTCAACTGTTCGCCGCCTGGGCCGGAATCGGTGACGTGCCCTCCCGTTCGGAGATGGCCCGTTCCAACTCCTGCAATCCGTCAAAGGCCGGGTGTTGCGCACGAACGGTTTCGTATTCTCTGCGCGCCTCATCAAGCCGGTCGGCCCGCACCAAGACACCGGCTAACGCGAAGCGCAGGTCGAGCATCTCCGGATGTTTGGCTACGAAACCGGACAGCGCCGCGCTTAATTCGTTCCAACGCGCCAACGCCGTTCCCGCTCGCAAGAGCCAATGCACCGCTTCGGCATCGTCAGCATTGTGTCTCAATGCCGCCGCAAACTGTTCCCATGCCTCTCCGGCATCCTTGAGCCCAAACCGGGCCATGCCTCTCCCCTTGAGACATTTCCCCCGATCGGCGCCCGCCACCATCGCCGACGCGAATGCGCTGTCGGCCTCGCGAAAATCATTCCGTTGCATAGCCAACACGCCGCCGATCAGCCATCCCTCACGATGATTCGGTTCGGCTAGAAGCAACGCCTTGATCTCCCGCTCCGCATCCTGAAACCGGCGCTCCTCGACGCAGCGTTTAGCCGCCTCGAGGTACCCGTCCGAACGACTCCGCAGCCGAGCCCCGCGTTCGCGGTATTGTTCGGCCAAGGCAGACTCCCCAAGCCACCGGCAGACGGAGACCGCCCAAGAGATCACAGCCGGATCGTCCGGCCAATCCTTCGAGTCTGCGAGTGCACGGCGTGCAGTTGCCCAGTCCTGCGCGGCTGCAGCGCGCTCCACCGCGGCCACATGCCCCCAGGCCAACTGATCCTGACGGTCAGCCAAGAGGCGGAGGTTGCTGACGATGGTTGTGTCGTTCTCAGTCCCGTGAATACACTTGAACCCGTCTTCATGGTAGATGCGATCTTCGTCGGCCAACCACCAGCGCTCCCCCCAGCGTGCTTGGAAGAGTCGGCTGTTGTGATGGTCATGCAGTTTCCGTCCCGGCGATTGGCTCTCGAGATGGAAGACGACGCTTTTCGGCTGATAGACCACGCGATGCCCTCTATCCCCGGCTTTGAGGCAGAAGTCCACATCCTCGAAGCCGTTGCGGAACGCTTCGTCAAATCCTCCGATCGCGTCAAAGAGCTCGCGCCGGACCAGCATGCAGGCCCCTGTCACAACCCGGAACTCCCGGCGCTTGTTGACGGCGGGATGGTCGTGGGGCATCGTACGATACGCGTGATATGGCGTCAGAAACGTCCGGTCGAACACGACGCCGGCATGCTGGATCGTTTCGTTCGCATACAAGAGCTTGCTGCCGACGATCCCGACCTCCGGATGGGTTTCCACTTCATCGACCATCGCCTTGAGCCAGCCCCGCAAGGGAATCGTGTCGTTGTTCAGAAAGACCAAGTATCGCCCCCTCGCCGCCTGTGCCCCCTGGTTGCAGGCTTTCGCGAACCCCAGATTATCCTCGTTTCGAATGACTCGAACGTCGCCGCCCAATTGTTTCAAGAATGCTTCCGTGCCGTCCGTCGAGTGGTTGTCGACGATGATGACTTCAAAGTCTGGGTCGGTCGTTACCTCAGCGAGTTTCGTGAGACATTGAGCTGTCAATTCGACCTTGTTGAAGACCGGAATGATGATCGACGCCGTAAAGAGGGGAGCCGACGTCGGCGCTATCCTCACAGGCGATGGCGCGGGCGCGACAGGCGGAGTAACGGCTTGGACAGGACCCGGCTGCGGCTGGACGACGCCCACGAGATTGCCGCTATAGAGCAAGATGAACCGCTCGATCATGCGTCGTTGGGCCTCAGTCGGATGACGATTCAGTTGCTTGGCCAGAATATAGATCGCCTGCCTCGTGACTACCGACTGGTCGTTCATCCGATTGATCGGGCTTGAGTAATTCTGGCCGTGCCACCTGTAGTGGCAGGTGGAAACGGGCAGGAACCCCCACCGATAGGATTGGGCGAGGCGCAGCCAGAGGTCGTAGTCGCTCAGATTCGGGCACAAAGGATCTTCGGTAATCGCCTCTCGCTGGATGCGCCCCAACCGGATCATGACGGTATTCCCCGGTACAAAGTTTCCGGGCAGCAGTTCATTGTATAAGTTGTCCCAACGAATCCGAAACGTGTTGGTGAACTGCGGCACCGCCCGGAGCTTGTCGATTCCTTCGATCACATCCCCCGTCTCCGTAACGAGCGAGAAATCGGTGGCCAGGACATCCACCTCTTGGTGCGCCATCAAGTACGAGACGCGCGCGTCCATCGCCGTCGGCGGGAAGCGATCATCCGAGGCAAAGGGCACGACCAGCGTCCCGCGGCTCACTCGCAGGCAGTCGTTCCACGTATCGGGCACACCTCGATTTTCGCGATGATGAATCGCCGTGATGCGTTCCGGATACCGGCGGGCGTATTCTGCAATGATGCGGCCCGTGTCGTCCGTGGAGGCGTCGTCACAGGCGATCAGCTCAATGCGCGGATAGGTCTGTGCCAAGACGCTTTCGATCGCCTCTCCCACGAATTGCTCGTGGTTGTATGACGGCATGAGAATACTAACCAGCGGTTGCTCGGACATCGCACCCCTCCTTCTTCCCTGCCGATTCTCGGAACGCATCGATCACCCGAGACTGCTCCATCTCCGTCAGATCCGGATAGAGGGGCAGACTGAGGCTGGTCCTGGCCAGCTCTTCACATCGCGGCAGAGGCTGCTTGATCGCATGACGATAGGCGCCTTGCTGATGGATCGGCACCGGATAGTGAATCGCCGTCTCGATTCCGGACTCTCGCAGCCGGCTTCGGAGCGCATCACGTCGCGGATGACGAACGACGAACTGGTGCCACACAGGATCGACATCGGACGGCACGGCCGGCAGAATCACGGCTTCAATGTCTTTCAGCGCGGCGAGGTAGCCGTTTGCCAGCTGGCGACGCCGCCTGTTCCAGACATCCAGGTACCGCAGCTTGACCCGCAAGAACGCCGCCTGGATGGGATCAAGGCGGGAATTACACCCTTGGACCGGATGGATGTACTTTTCGCTGGAACCATAGTTGCCGAGCATCCGGACTGCCGCGGCCAGCGTCGCATCCTGTGTCACGACGGCCCCGCCGTCACCGAATGCGCCGAGGTTCTTCGTGGGATAAAAACTGAAGGCCGCCGCATGACCGAGAGTCCCCACCCGCCGCCCCCGGTAGTGCGCTCCATGGGCTTGCGCCGCATCTTCAATGACCGGCAATCCCCGCGTCGCGGCAACCGCCTGGATCGCTTCCATGTCGGCCGGTTGCCCGTAGAGATGGACGACGATGACGGCCTTGGTACGCGGTGTGATCGCGGAGGCGAGGAGCGAAGGATCCACATTGTAGGACCGGAGGTCCGGCTCGATCGGCACGGGCCTGGCCCCGACATGAGAAACCGCCAGCCAGGTCGCAATGTAGGTATGCCCCGGCACGACGACTTCATCGCCGGGACCGATTCCAAGGCCGCGGAGAATGAGCTGGATGGCGTCGAGTCCGTTACCGACACCGATGCAGTGATTGACTCCGCAATACCCTGCAAATTCCCGCTCGAAGGCTTCGAGTTCCTCCCCCATGATGTAGGATCCTGACCGCATGACGCGCTCGAACGCCTCAGTCAATTCCCCGTGCAACGCGCGGGAAGACCTGGTGAGATCCATTGAAGCAATGAAGGGCCGGCTGGCGCTCATCATGGTCAAGCGGCCTCACGCAGGGCCGTCGCCTGTTTAAAGTCGTCATACAGCCGGTAGTAGTCCCCTTCATCGAAGGGTTCGGAAGCCAGTGCCAGGCAAACTGAACCGGACGAAAAGTTGTCCAACTCGCGCCAGACCATCGGCGGCACATACAGTCCGTGATAGGAACGGTTCAGATGGATCCTGGTCCGCTGCCGGCCGTCGTCTAGAATCACGTCGAAACTACCGGACATCGCGATGAGAAATTGTTCGAGTGTCTTGTGGGCGTGCCCCGCCCGCATGGCCCCGCCGGGCACGTCATACAGGTAGTACACGCGCTTGATGGCGAAGGGCACATGTCGCTCCCCTTCAATGAACGTCAAATTGCCGCGAACATCGGAGATCTTTGGAAGATCGACGATGTGCCCGGCCTTCTTCGCAATGGAGGACATTCCCGTTACCTCCCGACAATCGGCAGCCGATAGGAATCGTACAGCACCGTGCGCCCGCCGAAACCTTCTTTGAAGGCCGCTAGTCCCTCGTTCAAGGCTTGGCCTTCTGATTCAGTCGAGATCCCGAAGTCAAAATACGCTTTGTGCCGATAGGCCTCGGTGATCAGGTGCATGAAGAGGGCATCCAACGCCCCGCAGGCCCTCGCCTGCCCGGAGCTGGCGATGTACTGTGCGTGGGCAACCATCGCCGACTCATAGACCACCACCCCCGCCACCAACGCGCCGCGGTCGTAGGCCGCATGCAGCGTGATTGCGTCGGGGAATCGCGCCTGCAGCAATCGCATTTCTTCCAGCGAATGTACCGGTTTTCTGCGGTGTTGCGTCCATAGATTGTCTTCGAGCACCGACCAGAAGGCTTCGTAATCCTCGGACCGCCGACATGCAATGCCCTGGGCATGCGCCTTTTTCGCTCCCCGTTGCCGGCGCTCTTGCATCGCGATAGGCTCATCGCAACGGACCGCCGTCGAGACATCGCGTCGCCAAAGCACCGCTCCGAGGCGGAACAACGCATAGAGGTCCTCTTCGGCAGGGAGACGGTGGTAAATATGAGGAACGGGTTTATAGATCACCTGCGAGACGCCATACTCGCGACAGTGCCTGACGAATTCTTCGCAGGTCCGAAGCATCAACGCAGCCGACATTCGGCGATCCGTGACAAACCCCCCATAAGTCAGCCCTCCATGCGCCTCGATCAGGTCGGCGGCTCGATTGCACGGCAACAACGCCACAATGCGCCCCTGCTCGTCGCGAGCGATCAACGAGGCATCGGCGAATCGGTCACGGTGATAGTCCATGTAGTCCCGCAGGAACAGGAAGGTGCCGTTCTTGCTCTCGCGGACAAACCGATCCCATTCCTGTTTGTCCGAAGACTGGTAGGCAGCCAACGTCAGGGCGTCGCTACGCAAAGATGGCGTATCCAAAGCCACTCGTTCCTCGTCCGTTTCCGTTGTACAGCATGTGCCGCGTACCGCCGATATCCGCCACACAGGGATAGCAGGCCATCTCCGAATCCCACCCTTCGGCCGACGGACCGGGAGGCGGCATACTGTCGTCTCTCGTCCAGACAAGTCCGTCCGTCGACTCGGCATAGCCCATACGGTACCCAAGACGCACGGAGCGGGAGGAGTACCACATGCGATATGTCGCTCCCTCCCGAATCACCCACGGCCTGGTAACGGCGTGCTCGTCGTCATGTGTGGGCCGGAGACAGACCGGCCCTTCCGCTTTCCACGCGATCCCATCCGGAGAGGTGGCATGGCGGATGACGGTTTCATATCGTCGGTCCGGACCCTCTTCGATCCATTTCACACCGGACACGTACCACATGCGCCACTGCCCCCGATCCAAGAGGACGCAGGGCGCCGACCGAATGAACGGTTCGGACTCTGTCCGATCCAAGATGGGCGTTCGGCCCTGCTTGACGAACGATCTGCCGCCGTCGTCGCTGATCGCAAGCCCCGTAAACAGGAGATAAGGGACCCGCTCGGTCCGTTGCCAGCCGATGTAGTAGAGGTAGACGACGCCCTTCTCTATCACGACGCTCGACGGATTGACGCCACTGTCGTCGAAGCACCCGAGTTCGCCGATGTCCAGTACCGGCTCCGGCGACTCGTGCAGAATGTTGAACGGATTCGCCGCTTCACAGTCCAGATAGCCGATCCGCCCGAATCGTTCCTCATCGGTGGCGGCGAAATAGATTCTGGCCAGCGAGCCCTGCGTCCCGCCGAACGTCGGCAGCAGCGCATAGCGCTGGGCCCACCACAGATTCCCTTTAGGCCGATACAGATGTCCGCGCTTCTCCCACTTCATCACCGGACTCCACGCCGCCTGTCGGCCGGCCTTCGGACAGTTTTTTTCGCCACAGCCCCGTGGCCTTCTGGTGGTCGCCGAGGTCGCCGATTACCAGCGATCCGGCGCCGATCAGACAGTGGTGGCCGATGGTCAGGTTATTCGCGATCGTCGCGTTCACGCCGATGAAGCATGCCTCGCCGATCTGGACGAAACCCGACACCACCACGTGCGAGGACAGAAACCCGTGGTCTCCGATGACCGAGTGATGCCCGATGTGATTTCCGCTCCAGAGGACGACGTTGTTGCCGAGACGGACGAACGGCTGCACCACGTTGTTTTCAAAGATGAAGCAATGTTCCCCGATCTGGCAGTTCGGCCAGACGAACGCCCGAGAACTGATGTAGGACGCCGGTACGAACCCCTTGGCCTTGGCTTCCGCATACAATCTGGCCCGCAGCCCGTTCATTTGCGTATACGTCATCGCGGCGAAGAAGGCATGTTGCGTCGGCGCGTACCGGTCGGCCAACTCCTCGAAGGGAACGACCGGAAGACCGAACAACCGGTCTTTCTTCAGGAATGCGCGCTCCACGCTGAAGGCAACGACCTCATAGGGAGAATCGTGCGTGAAGTATTCGTACGCCACTTCGGCGAAGGCCGTGTCGCCGAGCACAATCAGCCGTTGGGTTTTGGTCATGGATGCCTCCTATGGACGACGAATGACAAGGTCCTCACGTCGATTCTCCATGGGCAACGATCGATCCTGCGGCAGCCAATAGGCGTGGAACCCCGCCGCGCGGCACCGGAGGACGATCGAGGCCAGCACGGCATCATCGATCTGACCAGGCTCCAACCGGTTGAAGGTCACCGGGGGCAAGTCGTCGGTGCCCATAAATGCGCGATGAAAGGCGATGCCCGCAGCCGAACTGAAGAACCGTTTCCGCTGGGATTGGTTGGGAATGTCGCCGATCAAACATTCTCCGCCGGGGGCCAGCAACGTACAGACGGCGTCGAGAAAATCGTAGGGGTTACCTTCTGCAAACACATAGTGAAAGACGCTATAGCACAACAGGACATCCACCTTACCGGCTTGCCGACCGATCCAGTCTCGGCATTCGGTGGGGAAATAGGTCGGCAGCTTGACGATGGCTTCGTTGTCCGGCAGATGCGTCAGCATCTCCGATGAATCGACCGCGTAGAGACGATGCTGTTGCGCGCGGCACAGCTCGATCATCCGCGAGGCCACACCGCTGCACCCGATTCCAATGTCCACCACGGTCTGCTGAGTCCGACTGAGATTCGGTAGCTTCCTGAGAATATCCGCGAAAATGTCGCCCTCTTTTCCCGCCCGATAGCTGTCCGGGAAGCCCACCCGTTCGTGAGGCGTGAGCGTCGGATCCTGAGCCAGCTGGCGGAACCCTTCGAAATTCAGATTGGCAAAGCGGTCGTTTGTTTTGGCGTAGGTCATCTGGTCGTTCGCCCGTCCACGGGAATCGGATAGTCTTGTCACGAGAAGCAAGGTGCCACCCCTGCCGCCCCGACTCCGTCAATCCAAGTCTGATGCCAGGAACGGAACGAGGCGCCATGGCGAGATTACTGAGGGTGGAGAAGGCTTCGCTCAGAAACACGGCAATTTCTGCCGAGCCGAACGGCAAGCACCGCCTGCGTGGATGCGCGGCGGCAACCGCTCAGAGAGCCGGTGGAATGTTGTGGGGAAGCTTCTGCATGACACACTGTTCGATTGCCTGCTGGACGGACCCGCCCCACCCGCGGTACTCGATGAACTCGGTCTCATTGAAGTGAAACTGGACCCCGACGACCTCGGTGCCATCTTGGCACTCAACAGTTTTGACGGTGCCCGCCAAATTTGTGACGTGGCCGAGCCCCGGCAAGCTGAACTCCATCCGCAATCTGGCACCGGGACGGATCCATGCGGGACGCTGCACCAAGGCCACGCTGCAGCCTCCCAAACTCAGGTCTTTTAGAAGGGCACCAAGGCTCCCGACTCCCCGGTTCCCCCTGCTGACAGGAGCCTGCCCGTCGGCCTGTAGCAGCAGCATGGGCTCATTCGATGCCACCCGGACGTGCTTGCGCAGCGGCACTTCTTCGACCGCATGCGGAAACGAGATCAGCAGCAGCGGCACCGGCACGTCGGTCATTTCTCGAATTTCGCAGCGATACCCGATCAGCTTGCCCCCACGCAAATAGCTGACGGTACAGGGTGTGCCATGCGGGATGACCCGCTCGTGACCAACCTGCGCCGGCCATTCGCAGAGCAACCAGGCATGATCCTTCCACCCGAGCAGCGTCGAACCATACACCAGTTTTTCACCCTCAACGGTCAGGGTGATCTTCAATGTCGCCCCCACCGTTAAGAAGGAAGCGGACGTTGGCACGGACGAGACGAGTTCGCTCATGGGGTCTCCGGATCGAGATAATGTGCAGGATCGATTCCTACCGCCTCACGGCTTAAGACCATGTGGATCTGGCGATGGGGTCGCCCCAACTGGGCGGCGAGGTCCACTGCTTCCGGCTGCGCCAGCAAGGTTTGGCTGGCGCTTTTCACGATGAGAATCCGCGGCTCGATCGGCTTGTGGTGGTTGATCCCCGACACAACCGCCACTTCTCCGGTGTTCAACCCGACGCAGGATCCGACCGGATAGACTCCGACAACCTGCACGAACCGTTGGAGCATCGCGCCATCCACATGTCCACGGCAGCTCAGCTGATATAGGAACTGCAACGCTTCATGTGACGGCTTGGCCTTGTGGTAACAACGGTCGCTCGTGATGGCGTCGTAGATGTCGACGATAGAGGCGATCAGCCCGAATTCGCTCAACTGCGCCTTGGTCCGGTGGTGGGGATAGCCGGTTCCATCCACCCGCTCATGATGCTCCAGCGTCGGTTTGAGAAACGGCTCTGCCAGGCCGGTCGTGCCCGACAGAATCTCCACCCCCCGCAGCACGTGCTGTTGCATGATTTCGAACTCGCTGGCCTCATATCGGCCGGGCTTGTTCAAAATCTCCAGCGGGATCTTCGTCTTGCCGATATCGTGCAGCAAAGTGCCGACCCCCAACTGGTGCAACGTCGTCCGGTCGAACCCCAGGCTGCGACCCAACGCCAGGCCGAGCAGTGATGTATTGACCGAATGGTAGAACGTGTACTCATCGAAATGCTTCAGGCGCGACAGGCTGACCAGCGCATCCGGATTGCGGATGACGCTGTCCGCCATCGCGGTGACGACCTGATTGACCGCATCGAGATTGATGTCCCGTCCCATGCGGACGTCGGCCATTGCTTGTGAGATGATGCCTTTGGCGGCTCGATAGACTTGGCGGGCCGTCGGCAGTTCTGCGTCAAGGGGGGTCTCGCTCAATTCCGGTGACGCGGGTTCCGGTTCGGGCTCCGGAACCGCCACGGCCACCGGTTCGTCCTTCAGCGGGACGGCCGGGAGCACCTGGCAGGGCTCCGGCTGCCGCTCATCGACTTCCACATCCAGAATCCGCACTCCGCAGGCGCGCAACGCATCGATTTGCTTGGCATCGGTCACATGCATCCGGTGCCGCAGGAACGGCGTTTCAGCCCAGGATTTGTCGAGCTTCATGATCTTCATACCGAGGGCCAGCTGATCGATTGAGATTTGTCTTCGCATTGCGCCTCGAGGTGCCTCCAACGGGAGAGAGTCACCGACAAGTGAATAGAACCGACTCTGACGAGCTCTCTCGGTCAGGCCGGACGGGAACTTAAGGCGGAGTCTGACGCAGACGACAGTATCGGCGCCTGACGGGCCCTATCAGGCAACAAGACGTCAAGTTGTGTGCACAAGGTGCCGATAGGACTATGACCGAAACAGGCAAGGAGCCTCCCGTGACGCCCCACGATCCGCAACATCTGAATATCGGCCCGACGGAAATCGACGACCCGAACGGAGACCAGCCCGTGAAACCACGCAAGACGATTCGCATCGAGGCACTCATCCCCGGCATGTTCGTCGCCGGCATGGACCAGCCCTGGTACAAGACGCCCTACCTGGTCCATCATTTTTTGATCAAGTCGGACCAAGAGATCGCGGAACTGAAGCGCTACGGAGTCCGCGAAGTGACGATCGATCCGAACAAGGGGCTCGACACACCACCCGATCCGTCAGCCATGCCGGATTCGGCGGCCAAGCCATCGGATCCACCTCAGCCGGAAGGGACGAAACAACCGGGCGACAGCGTCTCGCCGCTCAGGGCGGATGCGTCCGAGGGGGAGTTGTATCGGGAGGCCGAGGCGGCGGTCGAGCGGGTATTCGACGGATTACACGCCGGGCAGGTGCCCGCTATGTCGGCGGTCAAACATGTCGTCGGCGGGATTGTCGAGCGCATCCTCTCCAATCGAACGGCCATGATGACGCAGGTGTTGCTGAACCAGATGCGCCGCTTCGACCATGGGCTGGCCGCGCACGCGATCGACACCTGTATCATTTCGCTCATCTTCGCCGCCGAGTACGGGATGCCCCAGGACGAGGTGGAACGGCTGGGCGTCGGCGCGCTGCTCCATGACGTGGGCTACGTTAGGCTCCCGCGCAACCTCTATCGGTCCCGGCGCCAGCTGGCCATGCATGAAGAAGAGCTCATGCGCCAACATCCGCGGCTCGGCCTGACCGTCATCGCCAAGTGCCAGGACCTCCCGGAAGTCGCCCGCCACGTCGTGTCCGAACATCACGAACGGATCGACGGATCGGGCTTTCCCGCGGGACTCTCCGGCGGGATGCTCAGTCCGGCCAGCCAAATCGTCGGACTCGTCGATACCTACGAATCCTTGATTACTCATCGGGCGGGACGCCTGCCGCTCTCTCCGTTTCAAGCCATCCGGCATCTCTTCATGCTCGGGGAGAAGAAAGCCTTCGACAAAGCCATCGTTGAAGTGGCGATCAAGTGCCTGGGGGTCTACCCGATCGGCAGTGTGGTGCGGCTCAATACCGGTGAGCGCGCGATCGTCACGGACATCCATCCGGAGCATCGATTGAAACCGGTCCTGAAGGTGATTCTCGGTCCGAAAGGCGAAGTCTATCCTTCCCCGATCGAAATCGATCTGGCCGGAATCCAGCGGGAACCGATCCGCACGATCGTCACGGCGCTCGATCCCTCGACGGAACAGATCAACGTCGCCATGTATTTGGACACGCCATCGGAGGAACAGGCCGCATGAGCCGTCCGCCACGCCGCACCAATCGGACCTCCGCCGCGAACAGGACGAGACACGTCGAGTTGCTCGACCAAGTGCCGCTCGGCATCTGCCTCCTGGACCAGGCGGGAACGGTCCAATGGTTGAATCGGTCCGCACTCGCCATCCTGGACCGTCGGACCGGGCAATGCCTCGGACGCTCACTGGACCAGTTGCTCGGCTGGAACGGGTTCGATCAGCGAGGCACGGCCATTGCGCCGTCGCTGTCCTCCCTCCTCGATGCGGAGCAGCCAGCACAAGGGACTGCACTCCTGAAACGGCCACACAGTACCATCCCCCTGCCGATTGCTTGGGCTTACCTCCCTCCCAATGGCACGGCTGGCTCGGCGGCGATGTTCACCCTCAGAGACCTCACCGAGGAACTGGCGATCGAAGACGACCGCAACCGGTTGGCCCGCATTGCCGAAGAAGCTCCGTCGGCCGTGATCGAGCTGGATCAGGATGCCAACCTCCTCTATGCCAATCCCGTCATGGCCAGCCTGCTCAAAGCGTTCGGTTATACGGAGTCCGGTTTCCCTCGCGTCCTCCCGGAACCCATCGAACGGGTGGTCGCCGACTGTTTGGCGAGCGGACAACCTTCTGCCCCGATCGAGATCGATGTCTCAGGATTTACCTACGCCTGGACCTTCTGCCCAGTGCCTTCGCATCGGCATGTTCGGGGATATGCCGTCGACTTGACCGACGTGCGCAACACCCAGCGGCAGTTGCAGCTGGCGAGTGCCGATTTGGCCCGGCTGAACGGTGAATTGAAGCGCGCGCTGGAGCAGGCAGAGTCGGCCGTGCGCGCCAAATCCAACTTCTTCGCGACGATGAGCCATGAACTTCGCACCCCGATGAACGGTGTGATCGGAATGACCGACCTCCTGCGAGATTCTCCGCTCTCGGACGAGCAACGGACCTTCGTGGATACGATCCAGCAATGCGGCGAGGCCCTGCTGCTGATCATCAACGACATTCTCGACTTCAGCAAGATCGAGGCTGGCAAGATGGAGTTGGAGTCCATTGACTTCGATCTGCGAACGCTGGTGGAAGACGTGCTTGCGCAATTCGGCGAGCGGGCACAGAAAAAAGGCATCGAAGTCAGCGGGCTGGTTCACCGCGACGTCCCCACGAAGCTCTGCGGAGATCCGGGACGCTTGCGGCAAGTCTTGACGAATCTCGTCGCAAACGGCATCAAGTTCACCAGTCAAGGGGATGTGACGCTCCAGGTGTTCCTGGCCGAGGACACGGCGGACCACGTCATGATCCGCTGCGAGGTGCGGGACACCGGCATTGGCATTCCGCCGGTGCAACAACAACGGCTCTTCGCTCCGTTCACGCAGGCGGACAGCTCCATGACCCGGCGGTTCGGAGGGACCGGACTCGGCCTCGCCATCTGCAAACAGCTGGTGGAATTGATGGGCGGGCAGATCGGCGTGACCAGCGAACCGTCCAAGGGCAGCACCTTCTGGTGCACGATCCGGTTGAGCAAACAGGCGCTGCCGGACAGCGGGCCTGTACCCGACCGGTCTCTGGCCGGACGGCGTGTGTTGATCGTCGACGACAACGAATCCAACCGGCTGATTCTCCATCATCTCGTCACCGGATGGGGCATGATCGAGGAATCGGCGGAAGACGCGGAGCAGGCCTTGCAGTTGGTCGACGCTTCGGCCCGGGGACCGCGCTACGACCTGGCCATCCTCGACATGATGATGCCGGGCATGGATGGACTGGCCCTCGCCGCCAAACTCAAAAGCCATGCCATCGGGGCCGATATCCGGCTGGTGCTGCTGACATCGCTCATTCAGCGCGGGCAAGCAGACTTGGCTCGTCAAGCCGGCGTGACGGTCTATCTGACCAAGCCGGTCCGGCAAACACAGCTCTACGAGGCGCTCTGCCGGGCGCTCGACCTGACGGACCGCCCATCGAATCCAGCACCGGCAGCAACCGGAACTGGTACGGCAGAACTGCATCCAGGCCACCGTCCTGCAGGACGTCTGCTCATCGTCGAAGACAACGTGATCAATCAAACGCTCACCGCACGTTTGGTCGAACGGCTGGGATATCAGACCGACGTGGCCTCGGGAGGAGAGGAGGCGCTTCAGGCCCTCGCACGGGAAACCTACGCCGCCGTCCTTATGGATTGCCAGATGCCCGTGATGGATGGATTCGAAACGACGGCTGCCATTCGCGCTCGGGAGCAGAGCGCCGGCCTCTCACAGCGTGCCGCACATGTGCCGATCATTGCGGTGACCGCCAACGCCATGCCGGGCGATCGGGAACGCTGCCTGGCGTCCGGTATGGACGACTATCTCTCGAAACCCCTTCGCATCGAAGATCTACAAACCGCGTTGACCCGCTGGGCGTCCATCGGGTCGGCGGTTCAGCCGGCAGTCTCCGCCGCACAGGACCAAACACCGCTGCCCGCATCCCATCCCCCTTCTTCAGCCAGGTCATTCGACCGGACCATGGTCCTGGAGAACATCGGAGGCGACGAAGAGTTCTTTCACCGATTGTTGGAGATGTTCGTGGCACGCTCCACAGAGATGCTGCGGCAGATCGACCAGGCCGTTCAGCGCGCCGACGCCGCCGAACTCCGACGGAGCGCACACCTGCTCAAGGGGACGGCGGGGAATCTGTGCGCACGCCCCGTCTCGCTGCTGGCCGGCCAATTGGAGGCCACGGGGAAAATGGGCCGCATCGATGAGGCTGCGTCGCTCTTGATCAGCCTGCGGCAGGCCATGGATGAACTCACCCGGGATATTCTCCTCGAACTTCGCCGCCTCGAATCAGCCGCGGCATAGCCCTGCCGGCCTCTTCACGCCACCGCAAACACGTCGGCACTATCGCGATGATCCAAGCTGCACAGGTTCAGGGCGAGACTGATCCGACATCACTTGGCTGGGGAAGAGCGGATGGCGGGTCGGCATCGTCTCCGACAACACCAGTTGTTTGCAAAGTTTGGTGCGGGCGTTGAACAACAGCGGCCCGCGAAGATTGGCGGTGACGCTGGCCGGGTCCGAGGAAGGAATCGTGAGGATGACGGCGAGCGAGAGCTCATCCGTCTGATCCGCCTGGATTTCTTTCAGCGCTTCCGGCGCAATGTCCACGGAATACTCGTCCACCACGTCGGCCGAATCCATGATCACGAAGGCCAAGGAGGGCTCGTCGACCGACTGCAGCCACTTGAAGGGCGCCGGGTGGTCGTGGTCGAGAATCACGTACCGCAATTGATCGGGAAAACCGAGCAGCCCAGACGGAAAGGTCAGGAGGCTGTTCTCGCTGATCTCGAAGGAACCGAATCTGGTCGATTGGCACTTCATCCGTGAGGTCCTACGCGGTCCGCCGTTTCACCGGCATCAAATGCCGAAACGCCTCGAGCGGCACGTTCTGGGTTCGAGCCGCCTGCCGGTTTTCATCCTGAATCCTGGCATACACTTCGTCCCGATGGATTTCGACGGTTGAGGGAGCTTCGATGCCGAGACGGACCTGTCCCCCCTTCATCCCGAGCACAACTACCCTGATATCGGGCCCGATGGCAACGCCTTCTCCGCGCCGACGCGTGAGGACCAGCATACAAGCCTTCCTTGGCAAATGACGGCAGACTTCACAAACTATATCGGACGGGCCTGGTGAAACTTGACCGCCGATCGACCCTTTACAGGTAGTTGAGGAGGGAATTCTCGAACACTTTGCTTAAGGTGCGGCTGGCCGCTTCGATGGCATATTGCTGGAGCGTCAAGTCGGAGATGGCCTTGGCGAGATCGACGTCCTCAGTTTGCGATAGCGCTTGAATGAAAAAGCCTTTTGCATCCTCCAATTGTGCCGAACTGGACGAAAGCCGGTTTGCCAACGCCCCGACTTCGCCGTGGACGGATCCGATTGCCGCCAGGCTCCGGTCAAGTCCACCGAGCGCCTCCTCGATCCCTCCCCGGTTGTTGCCCCGCAGCGAGACGACCAGTTTCCGAACGGTGTCGAAGAGATCAGCCCCGGATGGGACGAAAATCCGGTCGCCCGCGACGTTCGTGGGAACCGTTTGATCGTTGCCCACCTCGATGCGATGGACTCCCGTATCCCCCTGATACTGCACCCCGCTGACCACAGCGAAAAGATCCCCCGAAGCCGGCGCCCCGGTCCCGTTGCTAAGCGTCAACTGAAGCCCCTCGAAGCTAATCGGCGTCCCCGCATTGTAGGTCTGCCCTGTCAGGACGGTTTTCGGCGCCGCGGCGATCGCAAAACTGTCTCCGGTCTGCGGCCCTCCCTGCTGCCCATTGCGCAGGACGATCCGCAGTCCGTCAAACTCGATCGCGCCCCCTGACAGATAGGCGTTACCGGTCGAGAGCGTCGTGGCAGTTGTAGTATCGACGATGTTGTACTGCGTGGCGGACGTGAACTGAATCTGGTAGTTGTGCAGCTTCAGTTGCGCCGCATTTACCACGCCCGCATCTGCGACAAACGCTCCACCGGCATTGCCGGCTCCTCTGGCGACGGTCGGTGGATTCGTCACGTTCAAGACATCATAGGTGGTCGCCGACGTAAACCGCACCACGTAATCGTCCAACGTCACCAGATTGTCGTTGGCGATGCGGCCGGCGCTCGCCACAGCTCCGCCGGTATTGCCGGACGCGGCGCTGACGGTCGCGGTGAGGGCAAAGGGCGCTGCACCGTTCGTCACTGCACCGCCGGCGAAACCCAAGAGAGTACGGGACGATCCTCCCGTGACCTCGACGGAGGAGCCGACTCCGTGGGATTCCGAGGCGATCACCAGCCGCGTCCCGTCAAATGCAACCGTCACTTGCTTCCCCGCGGCACTCAACGTCGCATCGGCGTTCACCCGGTTCTGAATGATCGCCGCTAACTGCGCGCCCGAGAAGGATCCCGTGGCCGTCGTCAAATCGATCGTCCCCGAGGTGACGCCGTCGACGCTGACGACTAGTGTATCGCTTGTCCCATTGGTGAGCGTGACCGGCGCGGCAATGAGGAGTCCTGTAGCCCGTCCGTGCGTACTGGTGCCCGTGAAGATCGCTTGGCCGTTAAGCTCCGTGTTGGCGAATTGCTGGATCTGAGCAAAGAGTTGCCGGACTTCGCGCGCCCCGATCACCCGGTCCGAGGGGCCGTTCGTATCGCTCCGGAACTGAATCGCCAATTCGCGGATGCGCGAGAGCACGTCCGTGCTGCTGCTCAGCACCTTGTCGGACAAATCCAGCCTGGTTTGTCCGATCGTGATGTTCCGCAGCCGCTGGTCCAAGGCCGCAATCGACGCCTTGTCGAGTGCGATGTGGTTGAACAGGCTCGGATCGTCAGATGGCTGCCGGACCGCCTTCCCCGTCGAGACACGTTGCTGGAGCTCGAGCAGCCTGGCCCGCGCTCGCTGCAGATTGTTGGCCAACAACCCGAACGTCTGCGATTCCGTGACACGCATGGGTGGTTGCCCCTACCGTTTCAATGACAAGAGAGTTTGGAACATTTCGTCGGTAACTCTGACCAGTCGTGATGCCGCATCGAACCCTCGCTGAAACTTGATCAGATTGACGAGTTCTTCATCAATCGAGACCCCGGACACTTGAGCCCGCAGGGTCTCGATTTGATCGCGCAGGATCTCCTGGGCTTCCAAATCCCGGTCGGCGGTTTGCGCCAGCACGCCCAAGTCCGCCGCCGTGTTCCGGTAAGCGTCATGGAACGTGCCCGATTCGAGGCTGGCGAATTGCCGATGCCGAAGCGCCACCAGGAGCAGCACGTTGTCGTTATTGCCGGGAATCCCGTTCCGGACCGACGAGGCGGCGACGGACGACGGATTGGTCAAGGCGACGGCGATGTCTTTGGCGGTGTCTTCGTAGCTATTCACGCGAAACACGTCATTAGCCGCGGGAGCCCCCGACACATTTACGCTGAGACCGTCGAAGATGAAAGTCGCCGGACTGCCGTAGGTGCCGGACGCGGCGGTCGCGATTCCACCGATGAGGCCGAGCGTCCCGGCGGCCGTGCCCCCGGTCACGTTCACGGCGGAGTTCGCCGCCGTCGAGTTGGAGGTCAGCACCAACCGGTTCGTCGTGGCATCGAACGTCACGGCGACGGTCTTGCCCGCGGCTTGCAGCGTCGCATCGGCGTTGATCTTTGCCTGCACTTCCTGGGCGAGCGCGGCGCCAGACGTATAAGCCTGCCCGGGACTCGCAGCGCCGGCCAGCGTCACGGTACCGGACGCGATGCCGTCGACCGTGACGGTCAAGGTGTCGTTGGTGCCCGTCACGATGGCGAGGGGAGCGGCGGTGGTCGGCGCGGCAATCTGGAGGCCGGTGTAATTCCCCTTGATGGTCGCCCCTGTCGTCACGTCGACGATCGAGTAGGCTGTGGGAGACGAAAAGCGGATTTCATAATCGTGTTGCGTCAAGAGGCTGTTGGCCGTGATGAGACCGGAGCTGAGCTTGGCGTTCCCTGTATTGAGGGCGCCGGTCTGGGCTGTGACCTTCAGCGGGGTGAAGAAATCCCGCCCGGTCGACCCATCCAGCCCATAGCCTTGGCGATGAACCTGATTCACCTGGTTGACCAGTGTCGCTGCCAGCCGGTCGAAGGACTGTCGGAGTTCCTGTACGGTCTTATCGCGGAGGTCGAGCAGGCTCCGAAGCTTGCCGTTAGAGATCAATGACTCGATGCTCAACGGTCTGGTTCCGCCGGTGAAGTACCCGACTGAAAGCAGACCGTGATTCGCCGGATCTTCTACCGCTGCCAATTCCCGCACGGATCCTCTCTCCACCAAGACCTGTCCCCGGGCCGCAAAGATCGAGATTGCCCCGCCGTCCTGCTCGATCACGGAAATATCGATCCGTTGCGCCAGTTCGTTGACCGCTAACTCCCGCTGATCGCGCAGGTCGTTGGCATTCTGGCCGGTGACCTCCGCCGTGACGATCTTGTCGTTGAGCTCGGCGATTTGTTTGCTGAGGGCGTTGATTTCCGTGACCGCCTGCTTGACTTGAAAATTGAGCGACTGTTCCGCCGTCTTCAACTCCGACGCCGCCTGATTGAGGCTCGCGGTCAATTGCGCGGACTTCGCCAGCAGTACCGACCGGGCGGTCAACTCACCGGGATTCGTCGAGACATCCTGCAGCCCCTGGAAAAAATCGTTCAAGCGGGCGGCGATCCCCTGGTCGTTACTGTCTTTGAAGGTGTTTTGGAGGCGGAAGAGTTCTTCTTTGGCGACGGACAACCGTCCGAAGTTCTGTTTCGACGTGGTCAGTTGCCGATTGACGAACGTATCGATGTGGCGACGGATGGCGACGGCCTGCACCCCGGTCCCGATCATGCCGGGACGGCCGTTGATCGGCGGACGTTCGCTGAGGACCGCCTCTTGCCGGGAATAGCCAGGCGTGTTGACGTTGGCCACGTTGTGGCCCGTCACGGTAATCGCCTGTTGCGAGGTAAAGAGGGCGCTGCGGGCGATATCGAAAATGGCGCTGAGCGACATGCCGCTATCCCCGTTGCTCGATGAAGGCGCCTCCGGCCTGGAACTGCCTGGTGCCGCTGAGGGAATAAAGCCCGTCGTCAGGCGCCGTTTCGTTCCATGCAGACAGTAGCTGCCCGATGAAGCCTTGAACCGTTTCGATCAGTTTCGCGTTGAACGCGATTTCCTGGCGGACCGACCGGAGTTTTGCCGCCAACCGGACGTAGCAGTGATCGAGACCCGGCGAGGATGAGGGGTGCAGCCGCTCGATGATCGCCTGCAACGTCACCGTCTGCGCCGACATGCCGGCGGATTCGGCCAGCCGTCCCATGAGACGTTGGCGGTCGGTTTCCACCTGTTCGAGGGCGGATAACGTGGCCAGGCGTTGCTGATTGACCGCTTCGAACTCGGACAACGCGAGCCGGCGGATGGCCGACCGCTCCCGTTGCAGGCAGTTCAGTAGGTCGTTGCTGAGGTATTCTTCACGGACCAGAAGGTCCGTGAGGTGACGGATCGTCGAGTCGGTCGCGGTCATGTCGGCGCTCCCTGCCGAGACATTCTGAAAGATTCAACCCCTTCCTGGGGAAGGGCACGGCGTTATAACACCTTATCGGTCAACGCCTGCCTGATAATCGCATCGCCGACGGCGCGGCCGTCCACGTTGTAGGTACCGCTGTCGATCGCCCGTCGAAGCCGCTCGACCTTCTCAGCCCGCACAGGGTCGGGCTCTTTCGTCAACGCCGTAATCCGTCGAAGTTCTTTCGCCTGTTCGGAAATGTTGACCTGATCATCGGATGTTTTGGGCTTGGCCGCCGCTTTCCCGGCCGGCTGCCCGGCCTCTTGGACGCCGAGCAAATACTTCGCGAGATCCGTGGCACGCCCTCTCCCGGAAATTTCCATGACTAGTTCCTCCCCTCAATGACCTTCGTACTCGAATGGTGGCTCTGCCCTCCACCGGCTTCTATATCGGTTGATGGATGGGAAAACTTGAGCCCCTCCCCCGCCATGGGTACGGATTGTTGCTGAATATAGGTTTCCACCATGTTCCCCAATCCCAACCCCCCTGCCTCCGCTGCCAACCGGCCGAGTTCCTGGTCGTAGAATGAATAGAACATCTCTCCCGCCTGATTCTTGAGCAGAGTGCTATGGACAGTTTCCCTCATAGTTTTGAGGAGATAGGAGATAAAGAACCCCTCGAACTCACGCCCGGCTTGGCGCATTTTCTCGGCTTCCTGCCGGCCTCCGGTCCGATGGATGGCCTGCGATGCTGCCTCCATGTGAGGCGCGGAAGGGTCACTGTAGAACGCTGGCGCGAAAATCGAGTCCATATTATTGTATTATCAACGAGTTACGAGTTTATGTGCCTTAGAGCCACGATGTCTCTGTTGGGAGGCCTACCATTATATATAGGCCCGAGCCTCTGCCTCTATATGATCTCCAGCCCTGCCTGAAGAGCGCCGGCCGCTTTGAGCGCCGAGAGAATGGCAACCAAGTCCCGCGGCGTCACCCCGACCGCATTGAGTGCCTTTACGACTTCGCCGAGCGTCACCGTTTCATCCACGACCACCAACCTGGCCTCCTGTTCCTTGACATCGGTCTGCACATCCGGAGTCACGACCGTCTGCCCTCCTGTGGAACCGATAAAGGGCGCAGTCGGTTGGGAGACGTTCAACGTGTTCTTCACGGAAATCGTGAGGTTGCCGTGAGAAATGGCGCAGGTCGAGATACGGACATGTTCACCGAGCACCACAGTCCCCGTTCGCTCGTTCACCACTACTTTCGCCGGGAAATCGACGGCGACGTCCAACCCCTCCATCGTCGCGATGTATTCGACAACCCGCCCTTGGAAGCTCACCGGAATGGACGAGCGCACCAGGCCAGCGTTCACCGGAACCGCGGTGCCCTTTCCGAAAACGTTGTCGATGGCTTCGGCGGTGCGAATCGAGGTCGTAAAATCCCCCTGACGCAATAAGATCGATATCGAATCCCAATTCTCGATGTTGACGGCGACTTCCTTTTCCACGATCGCGCCACCCGGCACGACCCCCGCCGCTTGATGGTTCTTCGAAACCGTCGAGCCGCCGGCTCCTCCCGTTCCGCCGAGAAACCCGCCGATAGAGACGGGCCCCTGCGCGACGGCGAAGACCTGCTGATTGGGCGCCTTCAACGGCGTCAGCAACAGGGTCCCTCCCTGGAGACTCTTCGCATTGGCCATCGAGGAGACGACCGCATCCAACGTCATGCCCGGCTTGGTGAACGGAGGCAGCTTCGCCGTAACCATGACCGAGGCGATATTTCTGGTCAGGAGCTGAATCGGATCGATCACCAGATTGATGCCCATTTTGTTCAACATGGACATCATGGCTTGAATCGTAAACTGGCCGCCGATCACTTGGTCCCCGGTCCGGTCGAGGCCGACCACCAGCCCATACCCGATCAGCTGGTTGTCACGCACGCCTTCGATGGTCCCGATGTCCTTGATCCGCACGGCCTCGGCCCGGTCGGACGCGCCCATCGTCAGCACGAACAGGAGCATCGCCAAGAGCCGGATGCACAGCTTCATCGACCTGGTAGCCATAGTTCCTTCCACCATGAACGTGAGACGAAGGGCACAACCGTGCTGTCCTCTGTGACCTCGGAGACGCCGGTGGAAGACTCGGTCCACAAGGCATCGTGCGGCAGCCCGCCGCCGGAAAATGATCTGGTCGGCCGGGGCGGCTTGAAATCGGCGTCGCGCAAGACGCCGCTCATGAACAGAATCTCGACGGTGTTCATGGCGCACACTCCTTTCCGCTCTCCCGCTCAGAAGGGATAGATCCAGTCCAGCACACGCACCAACCATCCCGGCCGCTGAACGTCGTCCACAACGCCCAGTCCGGAGTATTCAATCTTCGCGTCGGCAATCGCCGACGACAGCACCTGATTTTTCGTATCCACGTCGACGCGCCGGACGACTCCGGTCAACGTCATGATCTGTTTCTCACTGTTGACGGTCACTTCCCGACGGCCTTCGATCCGCAGATCCCCGTTGGGCAACACGTCGGTGACGATCGCGGAGATCGTACCGGTCAGCGTATCTTCACGATTCGTCGCACCCTTTCCGCCGAACTTGCTCTTCGCGCTGGCATCGACGCCCAGACCCCGCGTGGCTTCCGCCCCCAACCGGATGCCGGGAATCCCGAGATAGCCAATCCCGCTGCCGCTCAGACTGTTGTCGACGGTCGATTCACGCTCCGCTTTCGTATCAGCGGATTTGGAGCCCTTGTGTTTTTCGGAGATCTTGATCGTGAGGATGTCCCCCGGCCGCATAGCCCGCATGTCTTCGTAGAGATAGGCCCGCCCGTTCTCCTCCTGCCAGAGGGACCCCACGGTCTTGGGCGGCGGCAACGGCGGAACAATGAGTTTGGCCGCGACGTTAGGACCGGACGAACAACCGGTGCACAGCACCAGAATCAGCCCGCCGAGCAGCCGGCACGAGTGTAGCGATCTAGAAATCAACACGCACGACTCCCGGCGACACCACCTTCGCCCGCAGCTCTTTCCCCGAGTCGCTGTTGGTCACCGTCACCGTTTGCCCCAGCTCGCCCCCGGATTTCGTCACCCCGACCGCATGGATCGACAAACCTGCGGCGCGCGCTTCGATCGTCACGCGATCGCCTTTTCGTACGGCGTAGGGTTTCTTGAGCGAAGACGAACGGATCGGCAGTTGCGACTGCAGCGGCCGCGCCGCACTTTTGCCTATGGCCTCGCTGAGATCAAGGAGGAACGGTTGCCGAAGGTCGAGGAGTTTCACGCGGGACAGGGCCACATCCTCCGCCTCGATCACTTCGTCCATCTTGATCAAGCGGGCCGGCACCACGACGTCCGCATATCCGGCGACGTCGGACCACGCATCGACGTTTTCCACCGCACGGCCGTTGACGGACAGCTGGAGATGGAACATCCGACGCCCCAATCCCTCCTCGCGTCCACCGGGCAGGACTGCGATGTCGATCCGGCCGGCCGGCATGGGAATCGGCTCCTGCGGATCGAGCAGCGTGACCTGCACCTCGTGCACTTTGTCCCCCAATTCCTGTTCAACGTGCCGCTGAATGACCCGACGCAACTGCTCGGGCTGAACCGACGAGCGGGCCGGCTGCGGGATGTCGCCGGACCGCACAACGGAAGCGGTTCTCAGGGGCGGTTCTCCGACGGCTCCCTCCGCGGCCCAGCCCGCCGGCATCAGCACCGCGAGCACAGCCATCGCAACCGTGGATCGTGTGACGCTCATTCTCGCATTCCCTTCCCTTATCGACGCAGATTGTTGGCAATGGCCATCATCTCGTCGGAGGCTTGAATCGTCTTCGAGTTAATCTCGTAGCTGCGCTGCGCAATGATCATGGCCACCATTTCTTCCGCCAGGTTTACATTGGAGCTTTCCAGGAATCCCTGCTGGATCGTGCCAAACCCCGTCGAGAACCCGCCGGTGCCCTGGAGGGGCGGACCGGATGCGAAGCTGTCGAGAAACAGGTTGCCGCCCATCGCCACAAGGCCGGACGGGTTGTCGAATTTGGTGAGCTGGATCTGTCCCACCTGGGACGCCTGCGTCACGCCGGGAAGCAGGACTGAGACCGTGCCGTCCTGACCGATGTCGACCTTCAGCGCACCAGACGGGATCGTGATGACGGGATTCAGCAGGTCGCCGTCGCCGGTCACGAGATTCCCGACGTTGTCGCGCTTCAACGATCCTGTGCGGGTGTACATGATCGTTCCATCCGGTCGGGACACTTGGAAGAAGCCCGGTCCGTCGATGGCCAGATCGAGATCGTTGTTGGTCTGGCGCATATTGCCCTGCAGCCACTCCTTCGCCACCGTCACCGGCCGCACGCCTGCGCCGATCTGAATGCCGACGGGAAAGACGCCGACGTTCGATGCATTGGTGCCGGGCATCCGGTTGATCTGATAGAGCAGGTCTGAAAACTCCGCCCGGCTCCGCTTGAAGGAGTTGGTGTTGACGTTCGCCAGATTGTGCGCGATCGTATCCACGTTGATCTGCTGCGCCGTCATACCCGTTGAAGCGGTCCACATAGCCCTGATCATGGCATCCTCCTACAGCACTCGACCGACGTCTTGAATGGCGACTTCCGCCATGCGGTCGATGGTTTGAATCATCTTCTGCGCCGACTCGTACGTCCGCATCCCCTGGATCATCTTCACCATTTCCCCCAGGGAATTGACGTTGGATTCTTCGATGTGCCCCGGCTGCAACGTCGGGTGGGCCATCACCGTCCCCTTGCTTCCTACAAAGAGCCCGTCATCCGACTTCGTCGGCATCTCGTTCTCGGGAAACTGCATCACCTTGATCGTACCGACGGCCTTTCCGTCGACTTGGATTTCCCCGACACCGCTGATGTGCAGCACGCCGGCCGGCACCTTAATCTCCCCTTTGGTGCCCATCACCGGAAACCCGGTGTTCGTGATCAACCGCCGTTGATTGTCGAGTGAAAACATGCCGTTTCTGGTGTACCGCACGCCTTGGGGCGTCTTGACCTCGAAGAAACCGTCCCCCTGAATGGCGACATCCAACGGATTGGAGGTGATTCTGGTCCGTCCCGCCTCGAACGTCGTCCGTGAGAAGTGGGGCGCCGCGTAGACCCGCGAGGCCGGTCCTCCGGGAGCGGCCATGATATGGTGCGCGATGCTCTGCACGCCGGGAATACCGACGGGACCAGGAACACGCTTCGCCATGATCGCCCGAAACCCCTGATGGTCTTGCTTAAAGCCCGCCGTGTTGACGTTCGCGATGTTGTGGGCGAATACCTGGAGACTTCGTTCCTGCGCCAGCGCGCCCGACAAGATGGGATAGATCGCACGATTCATGACATCGTTCCTCCGACTGGACGATGGCGGAAGTTAGCAACATGCGTGCCGTTCGGCTGACGCAGCGATTCGCGCATTTCGTCGCGCTGGTCGGCCCGACCGGCTGATTCCAACGGGCAAGGGTTGCCGCGCTCGGCAGAAGGCTCCCGGCGAACCAGTCGACTCTTCCCGGTCATTGATACACCTCGAGTGCGCTTTTCAGATGTAGACAGGCTTTCGTATGGATCTGGCAGACGCGCGATTCGGTGACGTTGAGAATCTTTCCGATTTCCTTCATCGTGAGCTCTTCATAGTAGTAGAGTGTGAGTACCAGCCGCTCTTTTTCGGGAAGGGCTTGGATGGCGGTGGCAAGATGTTCGCGTTCCCGCTCATTGACGATGGTGGAGAGCGGATCGGGATGCTGATGGTCCGCCAGCATCCTGAGGATCTTGTTGCCGTCCGGCTCATGGATACCGAGGTCGTCGAGACTGATCAGGACCGCCCCGCGCGAGCGCGACAGGAAATCATCCAATTCCGACACGGACATGCCCAACGCTGCCGCCGTCTCTTCATCCGAGGGCGGACGACCCAGCCGGTTGAGCAGCTCGGTTTGGGCCCGCTGCAATTGGCTGATCCGTTCGTGCACCGAGCGGGGAATCCAATCCATCGAGCGGATCTCGTCCAGCATCGCGCCACGGATGCGAAACTCCGCGTAGGTCTTGAACTTGGCCTCCCGGTTCGGATCGTATTTGTCCATGGCATCCATCAGCCCGATTACGCCGACCGACACCAAGTCTTCGGCATCGAGGTAGGCGGGAAGCCGGAACGCCAGGCGATGGGCGATCGCCCGAATGACGTGCGCGAATTCGCGGATGATCTGTTCGCGCGCGGCATCGTCGTCGGCCACACAGGTGGCCGGCTGTCGTACGGAGGTCGCTTTCGTCGTTCTCATAGTGTGATTCCCATTGTCCAATGATCGATGACTCAACGCAGCAGCTGCTGCCAGAGAAACTGCACCGTCCCTCTGGGGCGGGCCGGCTCCCACTTCGCCACCTGGCCCGCCAGCCGGCGGAACGCCCGGCTCGACGGCGCCTGAGGAAACAGATCGACCACGGCCCGTTGCTGCGTCACGGCCAGGGGTATGTAGTCGTCCAACGGAATGAACCCCATGTTGTCGAGGGACAAGTGCAAGAATCGCTCAACGGCCACGTCGAGCTTGTGAAACACCTGAATCGCCTCCCGCTGATGCTTGGCCATGTTCACCAAGACGCGGAATCGATGCTCCCGCTGCTGGCGGGACAGTACTTTCATCGTGGCATAGGCATCGGTCAACGATGTGGGCTCGGGGGAGACCACGACGACAATCTCGTGCGCCGCCCCGGCAAAGAAGGTCACGTTGGAGGAAATTCCTGCCGCCGTATCAATCAGCAGCACGTCGAACAGCTGACTCAGCGACTCGATCTCTTCCTGCAACAGCAGCAAGTGGGGTTCCGACAGCGCCGTCAACTCCGGCAACCCCGAACAAGCCGGCAGAATCTTGATGCCTCCGGGGCCGTCGACGAGGATGTCCGACAGTCTCCGCTGACCTTCCAACACTTGTTGGATCGTCCACTGAGGCACCAGGCCCAGCAGGACATCCAAGTTCGCCAGTCCAAAATCAGCATCTAGGACGAGTACGCGTTTCCCTTCCCGCGCCAACGCCAGACCCAAGTTCGCCACCACGTTGGTCTTACCGACGCCGCCCTTGCCGCTCGTGACGCTGATCACTTGCACCGGGGAAGGTTCCACCGTCGCACTGGCGCAGCTTGCCTGTTGTGCCTCTACCATCCGACTCATGCCCATGTTCCTCCTGCGTGAAAACGCTTTGGCCCCTAAGCCGATACGTTGTCCTGCTCGAACTCCAAGCTCTCGCTGACGACCCGGCCCCGTTGATCCGCCGCAACGGCCGGCTCCTGGAACCGCCCGTCGAGCAGGAGATCGGCCAGCCGATCCGTGCCGGCCGGCTCAAGGTCGTGCGGGACGCGGGCTCCTGTGCTGAAATACGACAGGGGAACCCCGGTGTGCCGATGCAGCGTGAGCAGGCTTCCGATTCCCGTCGCTTCATCCAACTTGGTGAAAAGCAGCCGGTTCACCGGACAGTCTTCACACCGACGAGCCAACGCCAGCAGGTTGTCCTCCCGCGTCGTCGCCGACAACACCAGATATGTCTCCACGAACTGATCCAACCTCGTCAACCGTCGCACATCGTTGAGAAACCCGGCATCCGACAGGTTCCGCCCGCCGGTATCGATCAGCACCAAGTCCAGGTCTGCCCAACGCCGCAGGGACGCCGCGACCTCCTCCACCGTCAGCGCCGCTTCGAAGGGAATCTCCAAGGCCTCGGCATACGACTTCACATGCTCGACCGCAGCCATGCGATAGGTGTCCAGCGTAATCAAGCCGACGGATCGACGCTGCTCCGTGACATAATGAGCGGCGAGTTTTGCGATCGCAGTCGTCTTGCCGACGCCGGACGGACCGAAAAACAATGCCGTTTTGCGCGCGTCGTCCGCCGTCAACAAGGGGATCGCCTCCGCAATTTCCCGTTTCATCAATCGCCGCAGTTCGCTTCGCAACTTGTCGTGATCGAGGCGCTCGCCCTCCGCGAGCCGTTCGTGGATCTCTTGCACGAATGAGACCGCCGACTTGACCGCCAGCCCGCGCGCCACCATGTCTCGATACAGCATCGTCATCGACAGCGGAACGGTCTTGGGCGTAACGATCGTATCCTCCGGATAGGCTTCAACAATCTGCTGATGCAGCGACCGCAGCTCCGATTTCACGCGGGTCAAAGGGGGTTTGGACTGCGGCGTCCGGGCCGCGGCCGAAGGAGCCTGCGGCGGAGCCGGCTTGACTGACGGCGTCAACGTTGACGCCGACACGTCACCCGTAACGCGCTGAAGCGTTTCATTGAAGCGCGAGCGAGGCATCACGGCGGGATCCGGTTGAAGGCCCTGGAGGAACCGAGGCTCCAGCGCATCAGTCGACGGAGCCGGCAACGACTTCGGCGGGTCCGTGCGCTCGACCGCCGCCGTCACTTCGACCAGCGGACGACCGAACCAGCGGGTGAGCGGCCCGGAAGGGCGGGTGTCCTTCGTCGACAGGATGACGGCCTCCGGTCCCAACTCGGTCTTGATGGCCTCGATCGCTTCCCGCATGGTGTAGGCGCGAAAGACTTTGACGTGCATGGCAGGCCTCCCGGCTAGACGTTTCCAAGTTCAAGGCGAACCGTTTCCGCCGCCTGTAGCCTGGCGGACCCATCAATCTCGTTCAGGCCGAGCACCGGCACGGAATGAAGCACGCGGTCCGTCAGCTTCCGTAGTGGCCGGCGGCTGGCCGACGAGCAGAGCAGGACCGGCTGTTGTCCCCGCGCCGCCATGCGTTCCGCCGCCTGTTTCAGCGCCACGAGAACTTGCTGCTGGAACGCGGGGTCGAGACCGGCTCCGCCCGCGGCCGAGGTCGCTTGCTCGGCGAGCGTGCGGTCCAGGCGCGGGTCGAGGCTGATGATCGGCAAGGTGCCGTCCGGTCCCATATACTGGCGGGTGATCGTCCGCGCCAGCGCCTGGCGGACCAATTCGGTCAACGTCTCCGTGTCCTTGATCTGCGGCGCATGATCCGCGAGCGTCTCCAGAATCGTCCGGAGATCGCGGATCGGCACACCTTCCCGCAACAGATTCGACAAGATCCGCACCACGCTGCCGAGCGACAGCACGGTGGGAATCAGTTCTTCAACCAACTTCGGATGGACCTTCGTCAACTCGTCCAGCAAGTGTTGCGTTTCCTGGCGGCCGAGCAACTCATGGGCATGCCGCTTGATCGCTTCCGACAGGTGCGTTGCAATGGCGCTGCTTGCGTCGACGACCGTGTAGCCGGCAACCTGCGCTTGCTCGCGCGCCGCTTCCGGCACCCACAAGGCCGGCAACCCGAACGCCGGCTCTTTCGTGGGGATACCTTGGACGATTCCGCGCTGGGCAGTGCCCGGATCGATCGCCAGCACGTGCGAAGGCAACACTTCGGCCTTCGTCAGTTCGACCCCTTTCAGCATGATGGCGTATTCGTTCGGGCGCAGTTGCAGATTGTCGCGAATGTGGATCGGCGGAATGACGAACCCCATCGACTCGGCGAACTGCCGGCGCAGCCCCTTGATGCGGTCGAGCAACGAGCCGCCATGCTGGCCTTCGACCAGACTGATCAGTCCGTAGCCGACCTGGACTTCCATCAGATCCAGGGGCGCCACATGGGCCACCGGCTCTTCCGCCTTGGGTTTGGCTGGCGCAAGCTCCGGAACCGGCGCCGCGAGCGCTCGTTGCTCGCGCTGTTGAAGATCGTAGGCCAGCCAAGCGACGGCGCCGCCGAACAACAAGAACGCCAGATGCGGCAAGCCGGGCACCAGGCCGAGGGCCAGCAGAATACCGGCGGCCGTCCCCAACGACTTCGGAGAGGCCAGGACCTGTCTGGTCATCTCAGCCCCGAGGTCCGCGTCGGACGCCGCGCGCGTGACGACGATGCCGGCCGCAGTGGAAATGATCAGCGCCGGAATCTGCGCCACCAAGCCTTCGCCGACCGTCAACAGGGTGTAGGTCTGCGCCGCCGCCGCCAGGGTCATCCCTTGTTGGAGCACGCCGATCGTCAGTCCGCCGACGATGTTGACGAGGACGATGATGACGGCGGCGATGGCGTCGCCGCGGACGAATTTGCTGGCGCCGTCCATGGCGCCGTAGAAATCCGCCTCTTCCGCGATCACTTTCCTCCGCCGCCGCGCCTCCGTATCGTTGATGATGCCGGCGTTCAGATCGGCGTCGATGGCCATTTGTTTGCCCGGCATGGCGTCCAATGTAAACCGTGCTGCAACCTCGGCCACACGCCCGGCGCCCTTGGTCACGACGACGAAATTGATGATGACCAAAATGGTGAAGACGACGAGCCCGACGGTGTAATTGCCCCCGACGACGAAATTCCCGAAAGCCCTGATGACTTCGCCGGCCGCCGTGACACCTTCGTTGCCGTGCAGCAAGATCAGGCGTGTCGAGGCGATGTTCAGCGAGAGCCGCAGCAAGGTCACGATCAGCAGGACGGAGGGGAAGACGGAGAACTCGAGCGGGCGGCGGATCTGAAGCCCGACGAGCAGAATGATGATTGACAGCGTAATGTTGAAGCTGAGCAAGAGATCCAGAAGAAACCGCGGCAGCGGCAACAGCATCACCATAAGGACGGCGACCACGCCGGCCGACATGAGCAGATCGGAGTGTTTGATCGTCACCCCCGGTTGCGCTGTCTGTTCCCCAGTGCTCATGGCCTCTCCTTCCGGTTACGACGCCCGCTCCGGCGCTTTGCCGCGGACCCGATAGACGAAGGCCAGAATCTCGGCGACGACGCGGTAGAGATCCGCCGGAATTTCTCGGCCCACGTCGACCAGCCGGTACAACGTCCGGGCGACGAACTTGTTTTCCACGATCATGACGTGATGCTCCCGGGCGATCTCCTTGATCCGTTGCGCCAGGTAGCCGGCGCCTTTGGCCACGACGATCGGCGCCGCCATCGACGCCTGGTCATACCGAAGAGCCACGGCGAAGTGGTCCGGATTGGTCACGACCACGTCGGCTTTCTTGACGTCCGCCAGCATGCGCTTGCGCGCCATGTCCCGCTGCACGGTCCTGATGCGGGACCGGATCTGCGGATCGCCTTCCGCGTCACGCTGTTCCTCTTTCACCTCATCCCGTGTCATGCGGAGTTTCCGCTCGAATTCGAACCACTGGTAGCCGTAGTCCAACGCGCCGATCACGGCGACGGCCAACGACACGGAAAGCCCCGCCTTGAACGTGAACCAGCCGAGAAACGCGAGGAGGCTCTGGATCGGATATTGGACCAACTCCGGCAACCGCGTGATGTCGGCCCGCACGGCGTAGTAGCCGGCCAGGCCGATGAAACCGACTTTCAGGCAACTCTTGATCAGCTCCGCGAGCGCCCTGGTGGAGACGATACGCCCGAGGCCCGTGAGTGGATTCAGCCGCCCGAGATCAAATCCCAACCCTTCCGTCCGCCAGATGAATCCCGTTTGCGCGACCATCGATCCGACTCCCAGGAAGGCCACTCCCAGCAAGAAGGGCAGCATCAGCAACAGCCAATCGGATCCGACTTTCATCGCCAGCTCATGGACCCGGTCGGCCGTCAACGCTCCGGCCTGCCCCGCTTCGCCGGCGGCCGCCAACCATTCCTTCAGCAGATCCCCCATTCTGGTCATGGCTGGCTGGGCCAGTGCGTAGAAGAGTCCGAGCGAGCCGAGCAGGAGCACGGCGGTCGAGACGTCCCGGCTGACGGCGACCTCGCCACGCGCCCGCGCTTGCGCCCGGCGCTTCGGCGTCGCCTGTTCGGTGCGGCTTTCGAGTTCAGCCATGTCCCAGCATCCCCAACAATCCGTGCACCGTCTCTTCCATCCCCGTGAACTCCCGGTCGTAGAGGCTGATCGTGTAGGGCAGCGCCACACCCATCACCGTCAAACCGCAGGCGATCGTCACGGGAAAACTCATCACGAACACGTTCAATTGCGGCACGGTCCGTCCTAGCACGCCCATCAGCACGTTCACGACCAGCACGGTCGCGAGGACCGGCGCCGCCAACTGCATGGCCACGACGAACATATGTTGGGCCAGGCGCAGCATGTCGTCCGCCAACGGCAAGGAGAGATGTCCCGTGAACGGCGGGATCGCCTCAAAACTTGCGGCGATCGCCCGCACGACCACCATGTGCCCGTTCATCGCCAGGAACGTGAGCGACGCAAGGACCGTTTGGAAGCTCCCGATGAGCGGCGTTTGATGAAACGTTTGCGGGTCGATAAGATGCGCCACGCTGAACCCCATCTGCGTGCCCATGAGTTCGCCGGCCAACTCGAGCGCGGCAAACACCAGCCGTACGGCCAATCCGATCACGAGGCCGATGAGCAGCTCGTTGGCGATCCCTCCGCTGAGCAGCAGCGGATCGGCCGGTATCGTCATCGGCGGTAGCACCGGCGCCAAGACCAGTCCCATGCCGACTACCAACCCGATCTTCATCTGGAGCGGCAAGGTGCGGCTCCCCAAGACCGGCCAGGCGGAGAGGATGCCCGCGGTCCGGAACATGATGACCAGCACCGCTTGCAGATGCGGCAATGAGAAGGCGATGTGCTGCGTGAGTTCCATGCGGTCACGACAGTCCGACGTAGGAGGGAATACTCATCAGCGTCTGCGCCATGTAGTTCACCAGGACGTCGAGCATCCACGGAAAGAAGAGCAGCATCGCCACAAAGAGCGCCAAGACCTTGGGGACGAAGGTCAAGGTCGCTTCGTTGAGCTGGGTCATTGCTTGGAAGAGGCTGACGAGCAGGCCCACGACCAGGCTGATCCCCAGCATCGGCGCCGAGACCATGAGGGTCGTTTCCAGCGCTTGCCGACCGAGTTGGGCCACCATGTCCGGCGTCATCAGAACCCCTCCTAGTGAAAACTTTTGACCATCGATCCGACGACGAGATACCAGCCGTCGGCCAGCACAAAGAGAATGAGCTTGAACGGGAGCGAGATCAGCACGGGAGGCAGCAGCATCATGCCCATCGACATCAGGACGCTAGCCACGACCATGTCGACGATCAGGAAGGGAATGTAGATCAAGAACCCGATCTGAAAAGCCACCCGCAGTTCGCTCAGCACGAAGGCGGGCACGACGACATGGATCGGCACCTGCTCGACCGAACTTGGTTTTTCCGGCAGCTTCGCCAGGTCGATGAACAACGCGAGGTCCTTTTCACGAACCTGCCGAAGCATGAAGCCCCGGATCGGCTGGATCCCCCGTTTCCAGGCCTCCTCATGGGTGATCTGTTCGGCAAAGAGGGGCTGCAACGCGTCTGCATACACCGTCTGCCCGACCGGAGCCATGATGAAGAGCGTCAGGAAGAGAGCCAGGCTGATGAGCACCTGATTCGGCGGTACTTGTTGCGTACCCAAGGCCTGCCGCAGAAACGACAGGACGATGACGATCCGCGTGAACGAGGTCACCATGATGAAGAAGGCCGGTGCAAGGGAGAGTACCGTCAGGAGGGCGAGGATCTGGATGACAACGGCGGTTTGACCGGTGCCGGTTTTGCCGAGATCGATCGTCACCGAAGGCCCGTCGGCCCAGAGCGCACTGGGCAGGGCGAGCAGACCGACGAAGACCGCGGCACCGAGCACCAACGCTGTTGTGAGGAAACCGGCTGAGCGGCTCTTCCCCAGAGGGGCCGGCCGTGATTCAGCCTGCATGTTCGTCTTTCCCCCGGGTTGCTGCCGCGCCCCTCGACCACTGCTGCCACAAACGCCGCACCGGCATCCATGGCGAAGCCGCCTCGATCGGCAACGGCGGCCCGTCCTCCCGTAACCAACGTTTGGCGGCTTCCTGATCGGACAGCCGACCGATCGGCACGATGTCACTGTGCGTCGTCCCGATGACGAACAATTCTCCGGCCACGGAGACCAGCGACACCGCCTTGCGTGGGCCGAGGTACCCGCTGCCGAGTACCCGGATCGGCGGGGCGCCGGCCGCTGCCGGCAACCGCCCGCCCAGAACGCGCTTGGCCGCCGCCGCGAGCAGGAACATCAGCCCCAAAACGAGGGCCAGCGACGAGCCCATTCGAACCAGCATGTCCCACAGCTCCATCGGTGCCTGGTCCTATCCCAATTGCTGGACGCGCTGGGCGGTGCTGATCACGTCGGTCAGGCGAATGCCGAACTTGTCGTTGACGACGACCACTTCGCCCTTCGCCACGAGTTTGTTGTTCACGAGGACTTCCATCGGCTCGCCGGCAAGTTTGTCCAGTTCGACGACGGAGCCTTGCCCGAGTTGGAGAATTTCTCGAATCTGCATGCGGGTCGAGCCCACCTGCACGGTCACCTGCAGAGGGATATCGAGCAGGAACTCCAGATTGTTGGTGGAAGGCGACGCGTTCCCCTTGTCCACGGCCGGAAAGGCGGCCGGTTGGGCTTCGGGGGTTGCGGTGCCGGCTGGTTCACCGGTCGGGGATGCCGCTTCGACATTGGCCATAACGAAACTCCTTGCCTGGGACAGGCGCTACGACAACACTCTGGTGATGCGGCAGGCGTGATTGCCTCTGAACACGCCGGGACTGCCGAGAAATTTCCGCTGCCCCTCGATCGAGCATTCCAAGGGGTCGTCGGGACGTTGATCCAGGACCAGGACGTCGCCGGGTGCGAAGTTGAGCACGTCCTGCACCGTCACCGTAGCCGTCCCCAGCCGGACATCGACCTGGAGCGGGCAGTCCTGTAACCGTTCGCGGAATCGGCCGGCCCAACTCCCGTCCTGCTCCACCTGATCGGACATGAGCCCCGAGTACAGTTTCTCCTTGATAGGTTCCAACATCGAGTAGGGATAGACGAGAAACAGGTCGCGGGTGGTTTCGCCGAGGATGACTTGCAACGTCACCACCACCACGATCTCCGAAGACGTCACGACCATGGCGAATTGCGGATTGCTCTCAGAGCGGACGTGGCTGATCTTCACCGGCATCAAGGCCTGCCAGGCGAATTCCAAGTCGTGAAACGCCTGGGTCACCAGCTTCTTGATCATCTGCACTTGGATGGGCGTGAAATCCCGCCCCTCCGGCTTGACGTGTGTTTGGCCCCTCCCGCCGAAGAAGTAGTCCACGATCAGGTACACCAGGAAGGCATCCATCACGAACAGGCCGTTGCCCCGCAACGGCTCCATCCGGAAGACGTTGAGCGAGGACGGCATCGGCACTTTCTTGAGGAACTCGCCGAACTTGATGACCTGCGTGCCTACGATTACGAACTCGATCTGGTCGCGTAACGCCGAGGTCCAGGAAATCGATTGCCGACGGATGAACCGGTCGTTGATCAACTCCAGGGTCGGCATGCGGCCCCGGATGATGCGCTCCTGGTTCAACAGGTCGTACTTCTTCGTGCCGCCCGGCGCCTCTTCCTCTTTGGGCGTCGTGTCGACGTCGCCGGACGACACGCCCTTCAAGAGCGCGTCGACTTCTTCCTGCGAAAGTATCTTTTCCATCGGACCGGAGCGCCTCCGCTACTGAACCACGAATTCCGTGAAGTACGCCGCATGGACGGCGGGCTTCGGGAGCAAATCATTGATCCGCTTCGTAATCTCATCGCGCAGCAGCACCTTGCCGTTTGCGCTCTTGACGGCCGCCGCGTCCTTGCTGCTCAGCAGCACGAGAATGGTGTCTCGAATCTGCGGCATCCTCGGCGCCAGTTCCACGGCCGGATCCACACCGTCGACTTCAAGCTTCACGGTCAGCTTGAGGTAGCGGATTTCCGGGCTGTCGGCGAGATTCACGATGAAGGGATCCAGATCGAAGATGGCGCCTGGCGCGTGCCCCCCGCTCTTGCCGGCGGGTTCGCCGTGCCCTCCGCTCGGCTTCGCCGCCGCGGTCTCGGTCTTCGCCTCCTCCGGATTGCTGTGCCCGCCTCCGCCTCCCATCAATTTCACCACGGCAAATGCGCCGCCCAAACCCGTCACCAGGGCTACCACGGCGACGATGATGATCAGCTTGATCGGCATGCCTCCCGGCGCCGGTGCCGCGGCCGGGGCTTTCTCTTCTGCGTCCGCCATACAAACCTCCTGTGCGTGAACAGTTGTCGGGTTCTTGACCTTGTGCAATGCACATGCCATCGGGATCTTGACGCAGAGACGCGGCGGCGGCGGATAACTGGGCCAATCAAGCGGATTTTTCGGAGATCGTGCTGCGGAATCGAACGATCGCGCGTCAGATTCTTGACGCCGTCAAGCGAGTGACTCGGAACAGAGGCGTTCGAGAGAGCGGGATGCGGGACCGTGAACGCCTCAGGGCGCAGCCCTGAGGCGTTCACTCCGCCGTGCGGTAGGCCTAGCGTTTCAGATTCACGAGTTCCTGGAGGATCTCATCCGATGTCGTGATGACCCGCGAATTCGCTTGGAATCCGCGCTGGGCCGCGATCATGTCGATGAAGCTTTCGCCCAAGTCCACGTTGGACAACTCCAAGGAATTGGACAGAACCCGTCCCAGGCCGGCGCTGTCCGGCGTGCCGGTGACCGGCTGACCGGAGTTACCCGACTGGGAAAAGGTGTTCTTCCCGGTTCTGGTCAATCCGATGGGATCCGGAAATCTCGCCAGGACGACCTGCGCCAAGGCGCGCAACTGGCCGTTGGAGAACCGTCCGTTGATGACGCCGTTGGTGTCGACGGAGAAGGCCTGCAACGCGCCGGCCGCATATCCGTCCTGCGTCTGTTGAACCAGGGCGGACGTCGAGCCGAACTGCGTCGTGCCGTCGAGTCCCGCGCCGCCGTCGGTCGTGACACTGGTGCCGAAGTTCATCTCGATCAGCTGGTTGGGAGTCGCGCCGTTGAAATCCACTTGCAGCTCGCCAGGAGCGGCTCCCAGAGCCCCTGCGGCCGTTCCGGTATCGTACCGAATCACATTGCTTTCCTGATCGAGCGTGCCGTTCGTGGCAAACGACAGCGTACCGGACCCTACTTTGACGATACCGAGCGACGTATCGATGTTGCTGGCATGGTAATTGGCGACCACGACGTCGTTGGTCGAAGCGACGGTATTGTAGTTCCAGGTGTTGTCGCCGATCTTCGTGAAATAGGTGGTCAACAGGTGGCTGTTGCCCAACGAATCGAAGACCGTAATCGAGGTCGAGAAATCCGAGGTGGCAGTCGGATTCGAAATCAGAAAATCGGTGCCGGCGGTGGCGGTGCCGGTCGTCATGTTCAAGTTGGCGGCCAGCGTGTCGCCGCCGTTGGCCGTTACCACGACCGACCCGTTGCTGGTCGCCACGTTGTTGGTCGTGCCCGTGATGCCGGAGCGGAAGGTGAAGACGCCCAGCGGATTGACCGTCGCCGTGAAGCCCGAGTAGGCGGGCGCCTTGACCGGATCGTTCGGAATCAACGCATGGACGGCATTCTGAATCGCCGTCGCCAGCGCCGCACCGGTCAACCCGTTCGCAACGGTAATGGTCCGTACGCCGTCACCGTTGAGATTGATGTTGAATGAATTGTTGCCGGCGGCGGTGGTGGTCGCAGACGCCGCCGACCCGACAACGCTGCCCCGCACCCCGGTCGCCGTCGTGGATGAGTTCAAGTTGGCCGCGACGAACGCCGTTGTGGTCGCGCGCGGCGAAGCGGTTGTGGTCGGAAGCGAAATGTCGCCGATCGTGCCGGTAATGGTGCCGGTCGTGTCCGCCAGGAATCCCTGGAGCTTGAATCCCGTCGGATCCACGACGTTATTGTTCTTGTCCAAGCGGAACAGGCCGGCCCGCGAGTAGAACGTCCCGCCCTGTGCGTCTTCGACGATGAAGAAGCCGTTGCCGTCGACCGCCAAGTCCAGCACGTTCGAGGATGTCGCCAATGAACCCTGTGAGAAATTCCCCTGCACGGAGGTCAACGCGACACCGATTCCGGTTTGAATCGCCCCGGACCCGCCGGAGATCGACGAGCTGATCAAGTCGGCGAAGGTCGCCTTACTGCTCTTGAAACCGACCGTGCTGAGATTGGCGATGTTGTTGCCGATCACGGACAGCGCCGTCCCGTTGGCATTGAGCCCGCTGACTCCGGAGAATAACGATGACAGAATTCCCATGTTCCCGTCCTCCTTGTTACGCTGCGATGCATTCCTCTGATTGGCGAGATCCCCCGACTCCGTTACTGAATCTGCACGATGTCCGCCGGTTCGAACGCGTAGTCTCCCGCTAAGAGCGACGCCGGACGGTCTCCGTTCGGCTGGACCCCCGTGACCGTGACGCGCGACGTCGTCGTGACGGAGACCGGCACGCCGTTACGATCCACGGCACCGATGCGATACTGGTACGTGCCCGGCTTGACGGGGCTGCCGTTTTGATCCAGCCCATTCCACTGCACGTCTTGCGCGCCGGCATTCTGTCCGCCCAAGTCCATCGTCCGTACGGCCTGGTTGGCGCTGTTCATGATCGTGACCCGCACCGACGCGGCCTGGGCGTCGAGATGGTACGACAAGGTCGCGGGCCCCGATCCCAATTGGACCAACGACCCGTTCAGCACGACCTGCCGACCGATCAACGGCAGGACCGAGTAATGCTGGCCGGCTGCCTGGGTTTCGATCATCCGCTCCAAGAGCGTGACCTGCTGCGAGGACTGCTCGAGCTGGCTGAACTGTGCGAGTTGGGCGACGAACTCCTGGTTCTCAACCGGCTTGAGCGGATCCTGATTCTTGAGCTGCGTGACGAGCAGCTTCAGAAAATCGTGTTTCCCGAGTTCCTGCGTGCCCGCGATCCCCTGCGCGGCGGAAGGGCTGTTCGTTTGGGTCGTTGCCGTGGCACCCGTGATAGCGGTCGTGGCCATACCTGCTCCTTCGAATCATGAATTAGACGAAGAGATTCACACCCCTGGCTGCTTCCATCGGTCTTGTCGTCTCGTGCGGCAGCTGGGGCCGGTCTGCCTGCCCCCGTTGCCGTTTGTTGTGGTCCTCGTAGGTCTGCGCCAACCAAGCCTGCCCGCCCTGTTGATCGGATTGCCGATCGATCGACACTCGGAACTGCCCCATGTCGAACCCGGAAGCCTGGAGCGCCGACTGCAGCCGGTCCTGCCCGCCCATCAACAACTGCCCCACGTCGGTACGATCGGAGGAAAAGTGGGTATGCACGAGGTCCTGCGACAGGGAGACGCGGACGTTGACGCGACCCAGATCCGGCTGTGCGACCTCGAACGAAACGGAACGGGTGTTCGTGAGAAACGCCGGCTCCACGTCCAACGGCGACCGAACCGGTACCACCGGAGCCGGCGGCAGCGGCCGCTCCATACCAGCTTGATTCGGAGTCATTCCCCGGTCCGGAGAGGCGATGATCGACGCATGAGCCGGATCGGTCGCCGGGACCGAGAACGCCGGGATGAAGGTCGGAGTTGCTCGGTCCGACGAGCGGTTCTGTTCCCGACCGCCCTGTTCCGAAAAGTCCGAGCCGGCATGATCGTCCGGCGACGGCGCTCCCTTCCAGGGACGAACCGGATCAGTTCCTTCGGCTTGCTTCGAGAGCTTCGCCGCCGGTTTCTCGAGTGGTTTGTCCGGTTGCTCGCGGAGATCTTCACGGTGCAGCGCTGCCATATCCGACTTCACCGGGACATCCCCGACCGGTGGAACGATCGGGTTAGGTTGGGACGATGCCGGAGAAGGCGCCGACGGCGCAGCTTCGGTCTTCACAATGTCAGCAGTCGGCTTGGCAGATGGATCGGCAGGCCGATCGGATAGCCGGGGCTCCGGCTGAGCCGGTAGTGGCATCGCCACTGGTTCCAACGCCGTGGACTGCGATTCCCCGTCGCCGGTTTCCATACTTCCATCGAATGTGGGCGCGGCCGGTGTAAAGACGGAGGACTGGCCGCTCCGGTTCTCGACGGCGGTAAGAGATTCCTGCTGGTCAACTAGATGGATGGCCAGGGACGCCGCCTGGTCTGGCTCCGGTGTGACGAATAGGGGATGAGCCGACAGGGCCGTCGGCCCCTCCTGTTGCAGCGAGATGATCATAGTGCCCTGCTTCTCGGACGCGTCGGCGTCGGGAGCCGATTCGACGACCGGTACCAAGCTGGGCAGCGGGGCAGACTGTGCTAATAGGAGACTCTGGGTGGTCTGGTCGGCAGAAACGGAATGGGCTTGATTGTCCTGATCGACTGTCGACTGGTCGGCGGGCGTGGGAGCCACCCGGCTGGTCTCCATCGACTCGTCACCGTGTGACGGACGGATCCGGCTCTCCTCCCGAGCGGCCCGTTGGCCCTGCGTTGCGCCCTGGCTGGAACGACGCGAGGGTCTCGCCGACCCGTCGGTCTTCGATGCCTCGGAACCGGCGCGTTCATCGGCGGTTGGGCGCTCGTCCTTGCGATCGGCTTGGCGCAGGGCCGAGGAAAAATTCTTCGATGCATCCTGCTGCCGCACCGGTTTGACCGGAGGCCGCCCCACAGCCGGCGGTTCTGGCTTGGTCGGCACCGAGCTTTGGAGCTGGGTTAGATCAAACTGCATGGGTCACTCCTCACTGAAACTCACGCCACGGCAGAACCGTTTACAAGGCCCATGCCACGCGGCGATGCGCCGCCTCCGCTTGAAATTTCAGTGTTTTCGCAAGGGGCTGTGGAGAGAGGGAGGAACAGCAGGAAGTTTCTGCTGCCGGACCCGGCAAAGACTGCCGAGGTCTGACGAGCAGAAATGACTCAAGGAGCTTGTACCAGCAGCAGTTCAGTGAGTTTCGCGGCGCGATCGACTTTCATCTGCGCCAAAATCGCCCCGGCTGTCTTGCCTTTCACTAAGCGCAGTACTTCCAGCGCTTTGCGATCCGGCATTTTCTCCAGCCGCGCGGCCGCCTCTTCCACCGGCATGCTCTCAAAAATCTTCGCCAATTGCGCCTGGTGTTGGTTGCGCAATTCGAGCGCCTTCTGCTCGGCTTTGGCTTTGTCTTCGCCGGCCTGCTTCTCGCGCTTCTCCCTCGCATCCTTGCGCCGCTTCTCTGCGGCTTCCACCAGCTTCTCGTACTTCGACAAAATCGTCTCGAGCTCGGCCTTCAACAGGGTCAACCGCTCCTCGGACTGGCGGACGACGTCCTCACGATGGTCCAGATCCCGCTTGCGCAGTTCCAGCATGCCGACGACTTCCCGGGGCACCTCCAGCGCAGGACCCTCCGGTTTCGCTTCGGCTTCCCCTTTGGGCTTCGCCTCGCCAGGCGCGCCGGCGGCCGACGTTTCGTTCTTGGCCGCTCCAGGATCGACAGCGGCCCCCCCGAGCCCGACGGTGTTGCGGGGAATGCTGGCCGAGGGAGCGGCAGGCTTGACCGAGGCGGGAGCCTGCCCATTGACCGGAGCGGAGGCTTGGACCAGCAGCTCGACACCCCAGGAAGACGCGACGGCGACGACCGCCAGTACCGTCAAGACCGCGGGACGAAAGGGCTGAATCAGCCTGATCGGCATCGACGAGGCGCTGCGTGACAAGCGGGGTCGGTTGGCGATCATGCGGCATCCTCTTGCGTGAAGGAGCGGCGACCGGCGATCTCGTCCGTCACGTCCTGCTCCCGCCGTTCCAGTTCACGAACGGTCTCCCTGCGCTCGCGATCCTCAAGAATCTCGATCTTCTTCCGCTCCTTCGTGGCTTCCAACATTTCCATGCGCTTTTGATCCAAAGCCGCGCGGAGTCCGGCCTCTTTCTTCTTCTGTTGCGCGATCTGCCCGGCCAATGTGTCCAGCGCCGCGGCGTAATCCCCTGCTTCTCCCGGCAAAATGCCCGCTGTGGTTTTCTCCAACCAGATGTGCGCATGCTGAGCTTCATCGTGCTCAAGCCTGGCGCGGAAGGCCTGCGCATCGTCCAAGGCCTGCTGCAACTGCCGAAATTCCGCCTGCAGCCGTTCTTCCAACTGCGCACGATAGGTCCGCAAAACTCCGAGATTCATCTAGCCACCTGTTCCAATCGCATCAAGGCGTCGATCGACGAGGCCCAATCCGCCCGCGTGCCCGGTTCCTGGCGAAGAAATTCGTTGGAGGCCTCCTGGACCGCCGCCGCCTTGTCCAACTGCGCATTGGCACCAGGCTTGTACGCGCCGATCGTAATCAAATCTTCGGACCTTCGATACACCGCCGCCAACTCCACCACACGACGGGCCGCCGCGAAATGTTCCGGCGCGACAATATCGCGCATGACGCGGCTAATGCTCTGGAGGATGTCGATCGCAGGATAGTGATTTCTCGCGGCCAAGTCTCTCGAGAGCACGATGTGCCCGTCGAGAATCGACCGGACGCTCTCGGCGATCGGATCCGACAACGTTTCATCGTCGGCCAGCACCGTATACAGCCCCGTGATGGACCCGGCCCCCGGGCAGGTCCCGACCCGCTCCAGCAACTTCGGAAGCAACGCGAAGACGGAGGGTGTATAGCCTTTGGTCGTGGGCGGTTCTCCGGTCGCCAAGCCGATCTCGCGCTGGCTGTGTGCCAGGCGCGTGAGTGAATCCATCATCAGGAGTACCCGCTGGCCTCGATCCCGAAAAAACTCGGCAATGGTCGTCGCCAGAAGCGCGGCACGGATGCGGACCAGCGGAGGCTGGTCGGACGTCGCCACGACGACGACCGATCGCTGCAACGCCCCGGGACTCAAGTCCCGCTCGAGAAATTCTTTCACTTCCCGGCCCCGCTCGCCGATCAAAGCGATCACGTTCACATCCGCCGCGGTGTAGCGTCCGATCATGCCCAACAGTACGCTCTTCCCGACCCCCGACGTAGCGAAGATTCCCAGCCGCTGACCGATGCCGCAGGTCAACAGGGCGTTCAAGGCCCGCACCCCGAGGTCCAGCGGCTGGGTGATCCGCGCACGGAGGAGCGGGTCCGGAGGAGCGGCGTAGAGCGGATAGGTCTGGTCGCAGCCGATCGCGCCTCCACCGTCGAGCGGCTCGCCTAGTCCGTTGACGATGCGTCCCAGCAGAGCCGTCCCGACCGGAACCCGCGCCGCATGGCCCTTCAAGATCAGCCGGCTTCCCGGCCCGATCCCCTGCGTGTCGCCGAGCGGCATCAAAAGTACCCGCTCGCCACGGAATCCCACGACTTCGGCCGAAACCGCTCCATGGCCGTGTTCGCGCGTGATCTCGCAAACTTCCCCGATCGAGGTCACAGGCCCGTAACCCTCGATCACGATGCCGACGACCTGCGCCACCCGCCCGTGCACTGTCAGCGACTCCGCCCGCTCAATAGCCTCGAGCGCTTTCACGCGGCCTCCCGTTCCTGCAACGCTTCGCCCAACCGCAGCAATTGCTGGTCGAGCGACGCATCGATCATCCGGCTCGACGTCTCGACGACACAGCCGCCAGGCGCGATCTGCGGATCGGCCGTACAGACGAAGGTCAGCGGCCGCTCGGACTCCTGTTTCAAGCCTTGTCTCACCGCTTCAACCGTCGGCAGGTCCCGCGGATGGACCCGCAGGTGCACCAGTCCTCCCTCGGGCAAATGCACGAGTGCGGCGCGCACTTGGGCCACCACCAACTCCTTGATCTGCTCGCCGGCTTCCTTCACCACCTTGGACGCCACACTGAACGCCAACGCGACCACCTCCGCTTCCACCGAACGATGCAAATCCGTCAGCGCCGCTTCCATCTTCTGCGTGAGGTTGGCGACCAGGGTCCGCTCGCGCTCCCTATCTTGGCCGTCGCGTTGGGCTGCCCGACGCTCCCCTTCGGCGACGCCCCGCTCAAACTCCGTCAGACCGTCCGGTCCCTCGATGCGTCCGCCGTTGGCGAAATCGGCGAGCGGCAGCGCGTGCAACCGCACGGTGCCTGTCTGCACCAGGGCATGTTTGAGCAGCTGATTTTCCTGGCGCAGGCGCCGGAGATCGGCCAGCCGCCTGACCGTCGCTGCGACCAACTCCGGCTGAAAGGGCTTCGTCAGGAAATCCGCCGCCCCGGCTTTCATGGCGCTGACTGCGAGGTCCACGGTGCCGAATCCGGTCATCGCGACGGCGCTGTGGCGGCCGTCGCGTTCGAACGACTGCTGGATCAATGAGATTCCGTCGATGTCCGGCAACCGAATGTCGGTGAGCAGCAAATCCACCGGCTGCATGCGCAGGCAAGCCAACGCCTCACGGCCCGTCGCGGCCTCGGACACGTAGTATCCTTCGTCCCGCAGGATGTGCACGAGCAACGTACGGACTGCCGCCTCGTCGTCGACGACGAGAATGGTCGCGATGCCCGGCTCGCGCGGCGGCATTTTCAGGACGACGGCTGTGCCGGATGATCCCTCGACGCTCGTCACCTAGAGCACCTCCTCGCCGGCTCCGCTGACCACGATGCGCCCTTCTTCCTCCAGCTTGCGGCAGACCTTGAGGATGTTCTGCTGCGCTTTTTCGACGTCGCTGACCTTGACCGGACCGCGGGTTTCCATATCCTCCTTGAGCATCTCGGCCGCGCGGCTCGACATGTTCTTGAAAAACTTGTCTTTGACCTCCTGGCTGCCTCCGCGCAGGGCCACCGGCAGGTCCTCCTTGCTGATTTCCTTCATCAGTTCCTGCATTCCCCGGTCGTCGAGCTTGACGAGATCGTCGAAGACGAACATCAGCGCGCGGATGCCGTCGGCCAGAGGCTGGTTGCGCTCCGCGATCTTGCTCATGATCCCGCTCTCCGTGGCCTTGTCGACCCGCGTGAGAATATTCGCGATGACCTCTTTCCCGCCCACACTCGTCGCCTGGGCGCCCGAATTGGCCAACAGCGTATCCTGCAGCGACTGACTGAGCTCATCGAGCACTTCCGGCTGCACTTCCTCCATCGTCGCCAATCGAATCGCGGTATCCGCCCGCAACGCTTCAGGTAATCCGGCGAGGATCTGGCTGGCCTGCTCGACTTCGAGATTGGCCAGAATCACCGCGATTGTCTGGGGATGTTCGACCTTCAGCATCTGGATCAGGGCCTTCGCGTCGATCCATTTCAAGGCTTCGATGCCCGGATAGGTCTTGGTATTGATCGACTCCAGCATGCGGGCCGCTTTCTCCGGCCCGAGGGCTTTGATCAGAATAGTCTTAATGTATTCTTTGCCTTCGAACTGCACCTCACCCTGCTCGCTCACCTGCCCAAACTCATGCAGGACGAGATTCTCCTCTTCCTTCGTGATGTTGGCCGTATCCTTCATGTAGCCGCCCAGTTTGCGAATCTCCTTCGGCCCCAGCGACTTCATGACTTGGGCCGCGGATTCCTCTCCGATTGCACGGAGGAGGATCGCCGCCTTCTGTTCACCCGTCAGTTCTTTAGCCACCGTTGCGCTCCGGATTCATGTCCTTCACTCCAAACGTTTCTCAACAGATGGCCTGCTCGATCTCGTTGAGCGCAGGCCGCGGGCACGAGACCGACCGGTTGATCGGTTAACTTCCCGTCTTCAACCACTGTTTCACGACGACGGCCGTGGCGTCGGGGTTGGACTTGGCCATGTCCAGCAGTTGTCCCCTCGGCTTCCCACCGGCCAGCGTCGCTTCCACTTGGCCGACCGAGGCCGGCAAAGCCGGCGTATCCGAGACCGCGACGGGTGTGGACGCCGTCGCCAACATGCCCAGCAACGGACGCACGACGAAGAAGAGCAGGAGTAGGAAGAACACGCCACCGACCGCATACCGGACGTAGGGCATCCAAGGCTTCTGAGGCTCCTGGGCCGATTCGATTCCCACCGGCTGGTTCTCTTCCCCGAAGCCGAATTGCATGTTGACCACTTCGACCTGATCCTGCCGCTCGGCCGAATAGCCCATCGCTTTCTTCACGATGTCTTCGATACGTTTCATCTCCTCGGCCGTGCGGGGGATATACTTCCGCGCCGTCTCCGCCGTACCGGCCTTTTCCCCTTCGGCAGGTTTGGCGGCTTCGTAGGTGCCGTCGACCAGGACGGCTACGGACAGCTTTTTGATTGTGCCGGTCGGCTCGACGATACGGGACACCGTGCGGCTGATCTCGTAGTTCACCGTTTCGTTCTTGGTTTGACTCGACGTCGAACTCGTCGGCGATGGCTCCTGCTCCGTGCCGGGCGGAACGTTTGACTCCACACCGGGCACCCCGCCGGACTGGCCGTTGACCCCGTTGGACTTCTCTTGCCCCCGCTGTTCGCTCCGCACGACTTGCCCATTGGGATCGTAGCGCTCCTCGGTGGTTTCGACTTTCCGGAAATCAACCACACTCGACACACGCACGACCGCCTTGTTGGCGCCAACGATCCGTTCCAGCATGCTTTGAATCCGGCTCTCGATGTCCTTTTCCACCGCCTGTTGATACTCCAGTTGCGTATTCGTCAAACCGGCCGGATCATCCGGCGCCGAACTGGAGAGGATGCGCCCCTGTCCGTCGACGACCGTCACATCCCGCGCCTGTAACCCTTCCACACTGCTCGCCACCAGATGGATGATGCCTTGGACTTGGGACTTCCCGAGCACCTGTCCGCTGTACAACGATACGATCACGGAAGCCCTGGCCCGGTCCTGCTCGTTGCTGAACAACCGCCGCTCCGGAATCGCCAGATGGACACGCGCTTTCTCGACCCCGGCCATCTGGGCGACGGTCCGGGCCAGTTCGCCCTGCAAGGCGCGGCGATAATTCAGTTTCTGCACGAACTCGGACATGCCCAGCGTGGAGCGGTCGAAGATTTCGAACCCGACGCCGCCGCCGTGCGGCAATCCCATACCGGCCAACTGGAGCCGCAGATCGTACACCTGCGCACTCGGGACGAGGATCGTGCCCCCGCCGCCGCTCGTTTCGTAGGGCACCTTCTGCTCTTTCAACTTGTCGACGATCGCCGACGCGTCCTCCGTCGAGAGATTCGAGAAGAGTACCTGCAGGTCCGGCTGCTGCGTCCAGAGCCCGATCGCAATGAGTCCTGCGACCGAGCCGGCCAGCGCCAGCAGCACGATCATGCGTTGCGAAACGGTAAACCGGCTCAATGACTCCAACATGTCAGGCTCTCTCTTTCCTCACGGGCGAACGAGAAGGACCCCCTCACATCTGCATCCGTTGAATTTCCTCGTACGCACCCACTAGTTTGTTCCGTACCTGCATCATGAGCTGAAACGAGATGTCGGCCTGCTGCAGCGCCACCATGGCCTGGTGGATGTTCTGCGTCCGACCGGCCATCAAGTCTTCCACCGCATGGCTGGCGTGCACCTGCGCGTCGTTGACCTGCGAGATCGCATCCTTCAATTGATTCATGAAGCCGCCGCCTTGCGCTCCGCCTGAGGTGCCGACCGCCGACGATGCGGTCGCGCCGGGAGCGTTGGCCAGTGCCCGGGTGCCGATTGCCGCGATATCCATGGTTACCTCCCGATATCCAGCGCCCGATTCCACATCGCCTTGGTGGCGCTGATGGCCTGCACGTTGGCTTCATAGGCGCGCGAGGCGCCGATCATGTTGACCATTTCCTGCATCACGTTCACGTTGGGCAGGCGCACGAATCCCTTGGCGTCCGCATCCGGATGCCGGGGGTCGTAGATCTGATGGCCAGGCTTGGCATCCTCGATCACCTTCGAGACACGGACACCCTCCAAGGCGTGGGCGGTCGGCCCGTTGGCCACAGTCTTCAACATCTTTTGGAAGCGGTTGCCGACCGGCGTCGATTGGAACACGACGTCGCGCCGCCGATAGGCTCCCCCGTTGGCGGTCTTGGTCGACTGGGCGTTGGCCAGATTGCTGGCGATCACGTCGAGACGGCGGCGCTGCGCATCGAGCGCCGATACCGATACGGCCATGCTGTCCGTCATATCCATGTAGTTCCCTCCTCCTTGAATGTGCGTGCCTATTTGGCGTCGCGAATCGCGCTCATGAGCTGCCGCAACCGGATGGACATGATCGCCGCCGCGCTGTTGTACTGCATGGCGTTGTCCGACAGTTTGGCCAGCTCGAGTTCCATGTTGACCGAGTTGGCGTCGAGCGGCAGATCGCCGGCCGGTACCTCGGCCAGCTTGCCCGTGACCTGCTGGATCCCGTGCCCCTGCACGCCGATGTGACGGCCGTGGGTGGCGGCCAGCACGATCGGCAACCGTCCTTCCGTCGCCGCGGCCATCGCGTCCTGGAAATGCAGGTCGGTCGCCCGATATCCCGGGGTTTCCTCGTTCGCGATATTCGAGGCGATCACGCGGTTGCGCATGCTGCGGAGATCCAGCGTCCGTTCGATGACGCCCATGGTCTTGTCGAAAATATTCATGCCCTTCCCCCTTGCCTCACAACCCGCCGGAGACGCGGGACTCGTATTGGCGATACTCGCGCAGCTTGTTGCGCAGCGTCCGGATGCTGATCCCCAATTCCTTCGCCGCATGGGTGCGGTTGTCCCTGGTGCGGGCCAAGGTGCGGAAGATCAGCTCCCGCTCCATTTCCCATAACGACCCGTTGTTGGGAGCCGGCGGCGGGGCTGCCGCCGGGAGGCCCGGCGCAGCCGGAGCCGCTGGCTCATTGATCGCCACGTGGACTTCCTGGATCGGATGCCCCCCCGCGAGCAGCACTGCGCGTTCCATCACGTTCTCCAATTCTCGGACATTGCCTTTCCAGACAGCGGCTTGCAGCAACGACAGCACGGATTCCGAGAGCCCGGCGAACGCGACGCCGTTCCGGGTGGCCGCAGCCTTGCCGAAATGCCGGGCTAGCAACGCGATGTCGCTCGGGCGCTCGCGGAGCGGCGGCACAGTCACTGGAAACACGTTCAAGCGGTAGTAGAGATCTTCCCGGAACCGTCCGGCTTCCACTTCTTTGTGCAGGTGCCGATTCGTCGTGGCGATAACACGGATGTTGACGGAGACGGGTTCTCGGCCTCCGACCCGGTCGACCTCTCGCTCTTGCAGCACGCGCAGGAGCTTGGCCTGCAATCCCAGGTTCATTTCGCTGATTTCATCGAGCAAGAGCGTGCCGTTGTGCGCCAACTCAAACTTGCCCGGCTTGCGCATGAGGGCGCCGGTGAACGCGCCGCGTTCGTGTCCGAAGAGCTCGCTCTCGAGCAACCCGTCCGGCAGCGCCGCGCAATTGACGGCGATGAAGGGCCGGTGCGCGCGCGGACTGCGGCTATGAATAAACCGGGCCAACAATTCTTTGCCGGTCCCGCTTTCCCCGCTGATGAGAATCGTCGCCTGGCTGGCGGCCACGCCTTCGATCGTGCTGAGCAGGCGGACCATGCCGGGATCTTGGGAGAGAATAGCCCGCGGCTCCGCCGCCGTCGCCTCGCCGGCCAGCGGCGCATCCGTGAGGGCCTGCTGAAGATTCGCGATCATACGTTCCAGCAGGTCGGTGGAAAAGGGCTTCAGCACATAGTCGCTGGCGCCGAGCTTCAAGGCCTCGACCGCTGTTTCGACCGTCCCGTACGCCGTCATGAGGATCGTCTTGGTGGCCGGAGCCCGCCGGACAATCTCTTTCACAAGGTCCAGACCGCCCAGCCGCGGCATCTTGAGATCCGTCATGAGCAACCAGGGTTTGGTCTTGAGCGTGAGGGCCAGGGCTTCTTGCCCGTCCGCCGCCACATGCACGTCGTATCCGAGCCGCCGAACTGTTTCGGACAGGGCCGCGCGCATCGAGGGATCGTCGTCAGCGATCACCACCGATCTGGCCTCGGCCTGGGGGGCGTTTGGTTGGCTCTGTAGTGCTTGGTCGTTCATGTCGTGGTCTCCTCGGGCTGTGCGCCGGCCGCCGCCTGCTCGGACGGCTCGGCCGGCTGGTCTCGAATCGCCTGCGGCATGGGAGGCGGCGGCGCGGCGGGCAGCACGATCGTAAAGGTCGTGCCGACTCCGGGAAGGCTGTCGACGTCGATCCGTCCGCGATGCGCCTCGACGATCGCATGGACGATCGCCAGACCGAGCCCAGTGCCTTCGTCGCGCGTGGTGAAGAAGGGGTCGAAGATTCTCGAGCGATGGCCCGGGGCGATCCCGACGCCCGTATCCGAGATGGTCAGCCGCAGGTCGAACGCTCCCGCCTCCGAGACCGGGGACGTTCCGGCGGTAAGCGTCAACGTCCCTCCGTCCGGCATGGCTTGCAGAGCGTTCAAGACCAGATTCAACAGCGCCTGTTTCAGTTGGCCCGCATCGCACCAGACCCGCTCCGCGGAGGGATCGACCTGCAGCCGGATATCCAGCCGCGACTTGGCGATGGCATGGGCCGCCAACGTCAAGGCATCTTCCAGCAGGGTTTCCGTCCGGTGCCACTCCGCGCGCGAACAGTCCGGCTTGGTATACAGCAAGAGGTTCGACAGGAGCCGATCGAGCAACTGGACCGCGGAACAGATATGATCGGCATAGCCGCGCAATCCGTCCTGTTGCGGCACATCGCGCCGCAGCATGGAGGCGAAGAGTTCGATGCTGCCGAGAGGATTTCTGATCTCGTGCGCGATCCGCCCGACCATTTCACCCATCGCGGCCAAGCGGTCGCGCCGCTGCAAACGTTCCTCCAGTTGATGGACGGTCGTAACGTCCTGAATCAACGTCAGCCCCCCGGCCGGCTGCCCGCCGCTTCCGGGCAACGGCTGTCGGGAAAGCGTCACGACCGCGCCGGAGTTCGTGATGAGCGGATACTGGGTCCCCTGCAGGCGGGCCTCTTCCACGCAGTCTTCCAACGGTCGCCCGAGGATACGTTCCCGCGGCAAGCCCAACAACGCTTCTCCGGCCTTGTTGCAGCGGGTGACGATACCTGCGTTGTCCGTAACCAGGATGCCCGTCGCCAACGCCTCGAGAATCGCCGTCAGATGTTCCCGCAGTTCTTCGTTGGCCCGGAGGTTCCGCTTAAGCGAGTCGTTGCGCTCCGCCAACTCCAAATCCATCCGCTCCAACCGGCAGGTGAGCGCGCGATAGGATTGCTGGAGCGTCGCGGCCGCCCCGTCGAAGGTCCGAAAGGCTTCTCGCAGCAGGTCCGCATCGGGACCGGCCGTTACGGACTGTGTCGCCATGGGATTAGTCCTCCTCTTTTTCGGCTGCCACGCGGACGTTGGTTCGTATCACGGCCGCCGCCCGCTGCAACAGCGGATCTCGGAGCGCCGCTGACGGCGCGGCTGCGCCGTTCGACCGGTCCTTCTTCCGCGCCCCCGCCTGGAGCCGCATCACTTGAAACCGCGCCCAGTCTTCCTGCTCGGCATTCGGCTTGGACGCCAACACCCGCTGATAGAGTGGTAGGGATTTCGCCGCCTGATCGCGCGCAGTGAAGGCATCCGCCAGTCGCAACAGCTCGTCGTTGCCGAGCGGCGCACCGCCCTTGGCGGATTCGTCGAACAGTTGCACCGCCTCGTCGATCCTACCCTCTTCCAGGAGCGCCCGGGCCTGCACCTGCTGGATGCGCGAACGCGCCGGATCTTTGGGATGGGACTTCAGCCAATGGGTCGCCAGCCGGACTGCGCCCGCGCGATTCCCCTGCTGAAGGAGCGAGCCCGCGAGCAGGAGCGAGACCTTCGTGGATTTCTGGCTGAGGGGGTAGAGAAACCGCTGCCGCTCGAATACTTTTTGGGCAGCCCCGTAGTCCCGTTGCTCCAAATAGGCTTCCCCGAGTCCGATGAGCGCCTCCTCGTGGAGCCCCGGCGCCTTTACGTCCCGCACAAGGCTCTGATAAACGTGCACCGCCTGTCCGAGGAATCCGGTGCGCCGAAGGGCTTCGGCGATCCGCAGGAGCACGTCCATCCCGGCATAGTGCTGTTCGGGCTTTTGGCCATGCGCGTGAAAGAAGGAGACGATGTCGAAATCGTCATGCCGGCGCAACGCCTCTTCGAGCTTCGGCCGCAACAAACCGGCGAGCCGTTCTCCCGCCGCCTGCGGCCAGGGATCTCGTTCCGCCAATCCGCTTCGTTTCGTCACATCCTGATAGGCACGGAGGGCCTTGTCGGACTCTTTGCGCAGTTCATAATATTCGGCCAGCCGGAACAGAGCTTCGCTGCCGAGCACGTCGCCTTCGTGGTCCGACGCGATAGTCTCGTACAGCTGGAGCGAGGACGATTCATCGAGGTACGAGTCGGCTGCACCCCGCATGAGGCCGCGAACTTTCAGCGCCAGGCGCTGCTCGCCGGCCGATTCCGCCACGACCTGTTCCATCCCGCCCAAGCGCAACCGGGCGGTCACGCCGGCCGCGGAACCGGGAAATTGCGCCGCACCGGCTGCGTAGTAGAGTTGGGCGCATTTGTGCTGACTGAGTTGCTGGCAACTGTCTCCGACCCGCACGACGGCGTCCCCCGCGTGGAGCGACGAAGGGTACAGGTTGTACAGCAGCGAGCACGTATCGCGCGCTTGGAGCAGACGGTTGGTGGCGAACAACATCTCGCATTGCTGGTACAGCAGATCCGGATCCTGCTTCAATACAACAGGCCACCGCCGCTGCAACAGCTCGTAGTACGGATGTGCGTCCTGTGCCCGATGCTGGACCGTCAGCGCTTTCGCCAGTCCTTTGACCGCTTCCTTCAGCAGCGGCTCGTGCGTCGTCCTGGCACGCACCTGCTGGAATCCCCGTTCCGCCTCGCTCCATTTCCCCATCGCTCCCCATGTCATGGCGAGACCCAGCAGCGCGCGATCCGCGTCATAACTGGGCGGAGTCGTCGACACCACCTGCTCATAGGCGGCCTTCGCCTCTTCCAACCAACCCATGGCCCCGTACAGATCACCGATCCGCCACGCAGCCCTGACGGCATTGGCCGTCTTCGGATAGTCCCGCATCAGAATGCGGTACTGGTTGATGGCATCCGCCCGTTTCCGGTTCGTCGGATCGCGCAGCACCATGGTATCGGCTCTGAGCGCCAGCACCGCCGGCAGAAAGGCGCTGTCCGGATTCAGCGTCGCGAAGGCGTCGAGCCCGGCGGAGGCGACCTCGTAATCATGTTGTGCGACCGCCGCCAACAATTCATCGAACTGCTTGGCATCCGGCCCTTGGGCCGCCACGTCGTAGCGGGGCCCCTCGTCCGGCAACAGAAACGCCGAACTTGCCCGATCGGCGCTCCGAACCTGGGCCGGCTCAGCAGCCGACGCTCTCGGCTCCGCTGGTGCCGCTCCTTCGGCCCGGGCTGTGCCGACGAGGGCGAGACCGGCGAGCAGAATTTCGGCAAACACAACGTTCATGATGTTCACGTACCGCATGAGTCAGCTTGGCGTTCAGCAAGTTCTGTGCCCTTTGGGACCAGGAAAAAAATCATCAAGAGCCTGGAGTTTTTTGCATGCTGTTCCGCGCGAACCGCCGACGGTGTCAAGGAATCGACGTCGCATCACTGATCGGTCAAGACATTGACGACGGAAGGCGTGATCACCTATCCGAACGTCGGCAGCGCACGATGGTGATGGAGCCGGAATGGCGCAGGGAGCGGAATCGAGCCGTCGCGTTGGTCGATGGCGGTCGAGCACAGGCGAATCGGGAGTGCGAGCGGTCACGGCCTTCTCCGCCGGCTAGCGGTGGGCGATCTCCTGGCGGATCGGAAACGGACGATCGAAGACCGGCTCGGCGGCCGTTACGAATTCACGACGAGGCTGTGGGCCTTGGGCGAGAATCCCTTGCGCTTCAGCTTTTCGACCAACGTCGTCCGGTTCAGCTGGAGCAGCTGCGCCGCCTTGCTGGTGATGCCGTTGGCCTGACGCAGCGCTTCGACGATGAGCCGATTCTCAAATTGCTCAATTTCCCTGGTCAGATTGATGCCCTGGTCGTTGAAGCGCACGAACTGCTCGGTGAGGCTCTCCGATTCCGTCTGCCGCTGCAGGAGCCGTTCCGGCAAGTCGGATAAGCCGATCCATCCCGACTTCTTCAACACCACGAGGCGTTCGATCATGTTCTCCAGTTCCCGAATATTGCCGGGCCAGGCATAGGTGGTGAGACGGGCCAAGGACTCCGCATCGCACCCCTCGATCGTGGTGTGCTTCCGGCGATTCAACCTCGCAATGAAGTGTTCGACTAACTGGGGAATGTCGTTCGTCCGCTCGCGCAACGCGGGCATGGTGATCGGAATCACGTTCAGCCGATAGTAAAGATCTTCGCGGAAGCGTCTTTCGCGCACGGCGCGTTCGAGATCCTGGTTGGTGGCTGCGATGATGCGCACGTCGACTTGGATGGTCCGCGATCCGCCGACCCGTTCGAAGCTCCGTTCCTGCAGCACACGCAGCAGCTTGACCTGCAAAGCCAAACTCAGCTCGCCGATTTCGTCCAGGAAGATCGTCCCGCCGTGAGCCAGTTCGAATCGCCCCACGCGCGTCTGAGCCGCCCCGGTAAAGGCTCCCCGTTCGTGCCCGAAGAGCTCGGATTCGAGCAGATTTTCGGGAATCGCGCCGCAATTTACCGGCACCATCGGCCGATGGGACCGTGCGCTATTGTCATGGAGCAGCCGTGCCGCCAGTTCCTTCCCCGTCCCGCTCTCACCTTGGATCAACACGGTGCTGTCGCTGTCGGCAATCTTCTCGATGAAGGCCAGCACGTTGCGCATGGCGTCGCTGGTCCCTACCATCCGCTCCGGAGCCGAACGGAGAGCGGTTGACCTGACGCCGGCGACGGTGTCACCTTTCTGCAGCGCAGCTTCCCCCGCACGCTTGAGCAGTTCCAGCACCGTATCAGCCACGCAGGGTGTGGCGAGAACGTCGAAGGCACCGGCTTTCATCGCCCGGACGGCGAGATCGATGCTGCCTTCCCCGCCCAGGAGAACGCCGGAGATCGTTGGATCCAGCTTGAGCATCCGCTCAAGCAGCGTCACGCCATCCATGTCGGGAAGCGCAAACCCGGCCACCAGGATTTGCGGTGACGCTTGCTGGGCCTTCCGCAGCGCCTCCTCGCCCGTATGCACTGTTGTGACCCGGTATTGCTCATTCGCCAGAACGGCCTCCAACCACGACGGACGATTGTCCTGCTGCTCCACAACCAAGACGGACACAACAGCCATGCTTTCGTTCCCCTTGTGACAATGTGAATGGTGACCGTATACGTCGGTGATGCGCATCCCGGGCCCGCAGCATCCCCGCCATTGCAGTCTCAAGCGTAGAAGAAATGCGATATCCGAGAAGTGTCACCTGACACCGTCAAAGAAATGCATTCTGTCACTATGACGCTAGAGCCTGAGGATTCTGTCATGCCGTTGACAGAGCACAGAAGGACCCGGCTCGTCGGCTAAGTACATTCGACTCCGTCCGACCGACACGCAGGTTCTGTTCTCGCGGCTAGAACGGGGCGTTAGATGGATGCGGAGGGAGATTGATAGCGGTCTTGCAGCGAATAGCGGACACAATGGGCGGCCGCTTGCGCGCGGCGCGAGACGCGGAGCTTTTGAAAAATATACCGGACATAGTTCCGCACCGTCTTGTCACTTAGTGCCATCACGGCCGCGATTTCTTTGTTCGTCTTGCCCTCTGCCACCAGGGCTAAGACGCGCTGTTGCTGAGATGACAGCATCGGGCGGGGAGCCGGAGGCTTGAGATCGGACAGCGATCGGACCCGTGAGAGAACCGGTTGGGTGATGGCCGCATCCAGAATCGATTGACCGCTGGCCACGGATTGAATGGCTTGGAGCAGACCCTGGGTCGTGATGCCCTTGAGGATATATCCGTTGGCATCCGCAGAGATGGCGGCCAAGATCGCTTCCTCATCGGCTATCGCTGTCAGAAAGAGCACTTTCGTCTCTGGACGATCCTGCTTGATCGCCCGGCAGGCTGCGGCACCCGTGCCGTCGGCGAAGGAGCTGTCCAGAACTACGACGTCAGGCTTCAGGCGATGGGCCTCCCGCACCGTCTCAGCCATTGACGCCGCTTCGCCCAGCACGTGCACCGTCCGGTCCTCGCCCAAGATCGATCTGAGTCCGACCCGAAATATCTCGTGGGCATCGGCAATCAGCAGCTGAATGGTCGGCACCTTGACGGTGAACATCTGTCCTTACCTCCCAGTTCGGTTGATCCCATTTCCGACAGAGACGGCAACTCGACCTCCCAACATTAAGCGCAAACCCTATGCCACGCATTATGCCTGAATGCTGTTCAGAAGGCGGTACGGCCATGCCTTGTATTATGGCCTTAGGCCATTGTCCGAGCGGCTCTACCTCAAAGACTCTACTGGTCATAAAGGAAGTAATCCCTAGGGTCAGGGACCGAAAAGCTGAGACATCGCCATGACCAGCAACGGGTCTTGAACGAGGGCCACGATGTAGCCCGTCCTAGGGTGAGCACAATCGAGAGGAGCCGGCAGGGCGTTATCGATCAGGGGTTGAGAGACAGGGTGGAGTGGTCAGGAAGGGATCGAAGCAGCCCCTCCGTTCCGTTTTGCGAAATGCGCGGCGGCCTGAGACCGTCGCGTGACACCTAACTTCTGAAAGATCGTTCGAACGTAATTCTTCACGGTCTTGTCGCTCAAACTCATCGACGCGGCGATCTCCTTGTTCGTTTTCCCCTTGGCGACTAAGACGAGTACCCGTTCCTGTTGGACAGACAGCGCAACGTTGGAAGGGGTCTGTCCCGCCGGCTCGATCGAGCGGGTACGATTCATGATCATCTTCGTGACCACGCTGTCCAGAATCGAATGGCCACTCGCCACGGATCGAATCGCCTGGAGCAATCCCACTGTATTGACATGCTTTAGCAAGTACCCGTCCGCCCCGCCCGCTACGGCAGCCAGCACCGTGGATTCATCCGAAAAAGAGGTGAGAAAAAGCACCCGGGTGGTTGGAGATTGTTCACGAATTAGCCGGCAGGCTTCCACTCCGCTCCCATCAGGAAGGCGTGCGTCCATCAGGACAACATCGGGCCGGCATTTCAACGACTGCTCGACGGCTTCTTCGACGGTCGCCGCCTCCCCCACCACCGTCACACCGGGGGTTTGACTCAACACCGTCCGAAGTCCGGCTCGAACAACCTCATGATCGTCGACCAGCAGGACGTTGATCGATTTCGCCTTAACTTGTGGCATGAACCGCCTCCTTGGGAAGTTCGAGCGTAATCTTGGTTCCGCGGTGAGGTTTCGAGAGGACCTCAAATCGCCCGCCGAGTCGAGCCGCGCGGGAGGCCATGTTGGTCAATCCCCGTCCGACCCCTCGCTTGAGGAGTCCCGGATCAAACCCGACTCCGTTATCCTGAATGGTCAACCGGAGACCGTCTTTAACCGATCGCATCGTGATCGTGGCCCGCGTCGCATGTCCATGCCGCAGGCTATTGCTCATCGCCTCCTTCACAATACTGAAGACATGGAGCCCCTGCTCCGGACGAAGCTTCCGGTTGACAGATGGATCGATGGACACACGATAGCGGGTTTCGTGCGGTTCGGCCAGTGCCTGGACCATTGTCCGGATCGCGGACGGCAGGTCCCCCTTGCGCCAATGCTCGGTCTCGAGCCCGGCGATGAACGCCCGGACCTCTCCCATCACTCCGTTCAGCTGTTCGATCACACGATTGAGCGTATCGGTGACTTTCTTAGCCCGAAGTTTTTTCAGCAACGGCCGGCAGGTTTCCAGCCGCAGGCCGACCGCGTACAGCGACTGCAAGATGCCGTCATGCAGGTCCTGACTGATCTGTTCGCGTTCATCAATCGCCGCGCGCAGGTCCCGCTCGCGCTTCCGGAGTTCTTCCTCCATCCGCTTCCGTTCCGTAATATCGGACGATACACCCAGTACCATCGCGGCACGGCCCTGCTCGTCGAGGATCGGCCGCTTGACCGTCTGCAGCCACCGCCTTTTCCCTCCCGCATCGGTGATGACCTCTTCGGGAATGAACCGCTCCTGCAGTGAATCCATCACTTCCAAATCTTTTTTCCGGAAGAACTCGACTTCAGCGGCATTCGGATTGAAGTCCGCATCGGTCTTGCCAATCAGCTCGCTGACCGTCGTGCCGTAGGCGTCTGCAACGGCCTTGTTTACGAGGGCAAAGCGCCCTCCGTGATCCTTGGCAAAGATGAAATTCGGGTCGATGTCCAGGACTTGCCGCAGAAACGCATGGGAACGTTGCAGCTCTTCCTCGGCTCGCTTTCGGTCGGTGATGTCATTACCCACCGTGACCAGACATTGCTTTCCGTCCAGTTCGATCAATTCAGACGACAACAAACATTGACGGAAGACGCCGTCTCTCGTCCGTAAGCTCACCTCCAGGTTGCGAACCGATCCTTCCTTCTTCAACAGAGAGACGAACCGGTTACGGGCTTCCACGGAAGGCCAGAGTCCAATCTGAATGGTCGTATGTCCTGCCACTTCTTCTTTGGAATAGTTGAAGAGCTGATAGGCTGCGTCGTTGGCCTCCAACACCAATCCCGAATCGAGCTCGGCGATGACGACAGGGTGTAAGCTCGCACGGAACGCCTTGGCGAACCGTTCTTCGCTCGTGCGAAGCGCCTCTTGATCCTTTGTCCGTTGGATGCAGTAAGCCACATGGCCGGCGATCGTTTGAGCCACACCGATTTCGTGATCCGTAAAGTCATGGGGTTGGTTGTAATAGAGCATGAACTTTCCCACGAGCCCTTCGGGCGACATCAGCGGGATGAACGCGAGTGCCCTGAATCCCTCGGCCAAAAACACGTCCCGGTAAGACGCAACGGTCTGATCGGTTGCGACATCGGTCACCACGATCGGTTTCGGGTCCTTCGCACCGGCCAACCAGGGCGAATGGCCGTCTACGGCCTTCCGATACACCTCGGAGAGGCCGCGCCAGGCCTGAAACCGCATCGTGCCGTCGCGGTCGAACAGGAGAATGGACGCGCGGTCTGCTTTCAGCGCTTGTTTGACCCCGTTCAGTGCTTGCTCATAAATTTCCGGCAACGACGAGGCGCGGGCGAGTGCGACGGTCATGCCGAAAATCGCATGCAGCTCGGCATAGCGGCGCTCCCGCTCAAGCTCGGCTTGCTTCCGTTCGGTGATATCGCGAGAGACGCCGATGATCCCGACGATTCGCCCTTCAGAATCGCGATAGGGCGCCTTCGTGGTGAGATAATAGGTGCGCTTGCCGTGCGTGGCGTCGCATTCTTCCACGGTGATCGTGTGGCCCGACACCAACACTTGACGGTCGGCTTCCTTGCAGGACGCTGCCAACTCGCTCCCCCAGAGAGCAACGTCATCCCACCCCACAATCTCGTCGACCGGCATCCCCAGCACCTGGGCGCCGGCTTGATTCATGTGAACGTAGCGTCCTTGGAGATCTTTGACATAGATGAGGTCGACCGAGGCCTCCATGATCGCCGATAGGAGGGCATGGTTCTGCCGGAGCGCCTCCTCGGCCCGGATACGATCTGTAATGTCTTCGTTGAGGACGAGGGCCCCCAAGATTGCGCCGTTGTCATCCCGCACCGGTACCGCGGAATTGAGGATCGTCTTTCTGACGCCACCCTCACATTCCAGTTCGAAGGTGTCATGGAGGGACGCTTCCCCTCTCGTCAAAACCCGGCTCAAGGCCCATCGATGTGGTTGATTGGCATAGTCCGTTACTTCCTTCCACGCATGATTTCCGGAAGGCGATTCGAATTCGACCCCCTTCACGTTAGACCAGATCGTCTTCGAGGCAGGATTGCTCAAGACCGGTTTCCCTGTTGGATCCGTAAACCACACTCCGATCGGCAAGGCATCGAGTACCGTCCGAAGCTCCCGCTCCCGTTTCATCAGGGCCTCGTCCGCCCGCAAACGCTCTAGCTCGGCCGTCGCCCGCGCGGCAAAGATCTGCAAAATGGCCGTCGCCCGCTGTGGATCAGCCAGCGGCTTCTCGTCGATCACAAAGATGTGGCCGAGTGGAGCACCCTCCTCGTTTCGAAGGAGAATGCCCAGATAGCTCTCGGCCCGCATCATGGTGAGGTCGCGATCCTGCGGGAATGTTTCCTGCACGGAAGAGGGGTAACAGGCCAGTCCTTCGCGAACGACGACCTCGCAGGGCGTATTCGAAAGCTGATACTCGAAGTCCTCTCCCCAATCGGCCCCGACCCAGAGGGCACGCGTCTTCAGAGCCGTGGGGGGCACGCCCTTCAAGTCCGTCACCGCGGCATACTTCACACCCAACGCGGCAGCCAGTTCTTTCACAAAAATGGGGAAGAATGCATACCCTGTCACGGCGGCAGTTCCTCGCACGAGTGCATCCAAAGACTCCTGGGCCTGCTTACGTTCTGAAATATCGGTGGTTGCTCCAATCAGCCTGATCACATTCCCGTGCTCATCACGAACGGCATGCCCGCGCACCTCGGTCCAGAAGAGGCTCCCGTCTTTTCGCTGTATTCGGATTTCGTAGACGTACTGGTTCGTCGTTCCGGCAACGACCCGCTCCCAGGCTGCCATCGCGATCGGACGGTCCTCCGGCCAAACGACATTGAGCCACGCATAGGGATCCGTCGACAACTCATCGGCCGCATAGCCGAACATCGCCTTGAGATTTGCATCACCGTGGTACAGCCCTCGCAACACATCGAGATCCCAGACCCCAACTTTTCCCACCGCGGTCGCCCGGGCATAGCGCTCTTCGCTGGCACGCAGCGCCGCCTCCGCTTGCTTTCGCTCCGTGATGTCTTTACTCAGCACGATCATACATGCTTTGCCGTGATACTCGATCAGTTCAGCCGACACCAGACAATCGCGCCGCTCTCCGCTGGACGTCTGAAACGTTCCTTCGAAGTTGCGCACCGAGCCCGCTTCCTTCAACTGCTGAACGAAACGCCGACGGTCCTGCGTTGCGATCCAATGTCCGATCTCGTCTCCGGTTCGCCCAATCACGTCTGCCCGTCGATGACCAAGCCCTGCAAGGCAGGCATCGTTGACGTCAAGCCACAAGCCCGATTCGAGTTCGACCAGGACCATTGGGTCTGGGCTGGACCGAAACGCTTTCGAAAACAGTTCCTCGCTCGCACGCAGTGCCTCTTCCGCCCGCTTCCGCTCCGTGATGTCGCGCATGAGGGCACAGTTATATTCTTGTCCGTCGAACCGGAGATAGTTCACGGTGACTTCTGCGTGGAAGCACGCGCCGCCCTTCTTTTGGTGAGTCGATTCGAACGTGTACCGCTCCTGCTTCTTGAGTTCTTCCCAATGGGACGGCCAGGTCTCTGCAGAGAAATGCGAATCGATCTCCGTCACGGACATCGAAACGAGTTCGTCTCTTGTATAGCCCAGCATTCGGCAAGCCGCGTCGTTCACATAGGCAATGTGCGCATCGGGCCTGATCCAGAAAATGGCTTCCGACAGTCGATCCATCGTGAACTGCGTGAGCTGCAACTGTTCCTCACCCCGTTTCCGGTCGGTAACATCGGTATGCGAGCCGAGGAGGCGGATCCGCCGCCCATTGGGCTCTGCGATAAACGACGCGCGGGCGGCGATCCAGCGGTACGTTCCGTCCTTGTGCCGCAGACGGAACTCCTGGTGATAGTCCCCCGCGGGATCAGCCAAGTAAGCCCGTGCATAGCTGATGGCCCGATTCTGGTCCTCCGGATGCAGAAGGGATTCCCACGTCTCGAAGGCATCGAGGAGTTCCGATTCGTCATAGCCCAGTTGCCTTTTCCATTCTCTTGAGAAGCTCGTTTCGTTGGACTCGGTGTTCCAATCCCACAACCCGGTGTTCGACGCGTGGAGTGCCTGGCGAAGTTTCTCTTCCGAGTTTCGCAACGCCTCTTCCGCCCGTTTGCGCTCGGTCATATTGCGGACCGTGCCGACCATTCTGATAGGGCGTCCCATGTCGTCACAGTAGACCACTCCGTTGCCTTCCACCCACTGAACGATGCCGTCGGGCGGCAGAAGCCGATGCTCCGTGTGATACACCTGGTCTCCGGCCAGGGCCCCGCGGATCTCCCCATGCAGACGCGGCCGATCCTCGGGATGGACCAGCTGCAGGTAGGCGTCGAAGGTGCCCTGAAACGTCCCCGGCGGGAGCCGCTTGATCCGCTCGCAGTTCTCCGACCACACCACGCGGTTCGTCAGCAAATCCCAATCCCACGTCGCAACCTCGGCAATCTCCATGGCCAGCCGCAGGCGTTCCGCCTGCTCGGTCTGCTGACGTTCCATTTCTTTGCGCTCAGAAATGTCGCGCATGAAGCAATGGTGCCCACCGTCGGAGGTATTGAATCCTTTGACGATCAGCACCTGCTTGTAGAAGATGGATTCGTCTTTCCGCACAGCACGGGCCTCGAATTCCGCTTTTCCTTCTTCGATCATTCGGGTGTATGCCGCCAAGGCGAGTGGCCGGTCTTCTTCATGCACCGTCGGTTCCCACGATTGCCCGATCAGGTCTCCCGGGGCGCAGCCCAGCATCGCCGCGTAGCTGTCGTTGACCGCCGAGTAGTGGCCGTTCGAATCGATCCGGGCGATGCCGGGCATCGCCTGCGCCAGCGCGAAATTCATCTCTCTCAGCGCCGCCTCAGCCCGCTTGCGCTCAGTGATGTCGGCGAAGATGCCTTGTATCGCCGGTCGGCCGTTCCAGATGATCGGCGCGGCATCGATCTCAACGTCGATCGCCACCCCATCCATCTTGAGATACCGCCGCTCGGCACGACGGACCGGTCTGCCGGTGGCCAGCAATGACCGCGCGCTTTCGAGCACCGCGGCATGGCAGTCCGGATGAATGAAGTCGAATGTCGGTCGGTTGAGAATCTCTTCGGGTCTCGACGCACCGAGCAGACAGCAGGCCGCCTGGTTCACATAGACGGTGTTTTCTCCATCGAAGACGAAAATCCCGCTCGGTGAGAGATCCACGAGCATGCGATACCGCTCTTCGCTTTCCCGCAAGGCGCTCTCCGCCTGCTTGCGTTCGGTAATGTCCGACTCCGATCCGGCCATGCGGACTGCGGTGCCCTGCTCGTCCCAGAGCGCGACACCGCGGTCGAGCACCCACATGTAGCTTCCGTCTTTTCGCTCCACGCGATACTCTTCGCAATATTCTGAACACCTCCGGTTGAGATACTGCTCGAGGCGTTCCAACACCCGCGGCAGATCGTCCGGGTGTATCCGGCTGCGCCACTCGTTCAGTGAATGGGTCACTTCGTGCGGCTCGAAACCCCTCATGGCCTTCCATCGGCTCGAGAAAAACACCTCGCCTGTGGTGATATTCCAGTCCCAAATCCCGTCGTTGCTGCCCTGGACGGCCAGTTGCCATCGCGCTTCACTGGCCCGCAGAGCATCTTCGACGAGCACGCGTTCCGTCACGTCGAGCGACGTCCCGCTCATGCGGATTGGACGGCCAGCCCCGTCACGCCAAACATCGCCTCGGCAATGGATGTGACGAATGTCGCTGTTCGGACGGACAATCCGACACACAATTTCGTATGGAACCTTGCCTTGCAACGCAACATTCAGCGCTGCGAGAACTCGATCATGATCTTCCGGGAGAAGTGCGGTGAGAAATGTGTCGTACGTAACGGCCTGCGAACCGGGTTCGTATCCAAAGATGCGGTACTGCTCATCAGACCAAAGGACCTGTCCTGAGTCGATCTCCCATTCCCAACTGCCAAGATGGGCCAACGCCTGAGCATCGAGCAGATGCTGCCGTTGGCGTCGGATTTCCTCCTCCGTGCGTTTCCGCTCCGACACATCCCGTCCGACACCGGTGATCCCGATGGTTTGGCCCTGTGGATTTTTGAGCACCGCGCCGGTCCAGTGGTACGGAATCAACCGGCCCTCTTTTGTCCGCAGATGGCCATCGAGTTCGGCATACCCATCCATGAAGGCCCGCTGGATGGCTAACGCCGTCTGTTCCTGTTCGTCGGGCGCCACGAATTCCAACGCCGGTTTGTTCGTGAGCTCTTCGTCGCGATAACCGGTCACGACGGAGACAGGGCTGTTCCACCGTACCAACTTGCCCGAGATATCGAGCGTAAACATGAAATCCGGCACCGTTTCCATGATGTTCCGCAGATCCTGCAACGCCTGAAGCCGTTCTAGTTCCACCCGTTTCCGCTCGGTAATGTCCCGCATATTGACGATCACACAGAGGGCGCCATCGAGGTGTGCTGTCGCCCGCCCGACCGCTTCCAAGGTGCGCCACGAACCGTCCCGATGTCGTAAGCGAAACTCCCCGGTCCTGATCTCCCCAGGGTGCTCGAGCACCGCTCGAAGAGTGGTCTGCCCCAACTCGAGATCGTCAGGATGCACGTGCTCAAACCCATGGCGCCCGATCCGTTCCTCCGGACGCCAACCCATCACGCGTTCGAGCGAGGGACTTTGGTAGCGGACCGTCCCGTCCGGCGAAAGGACCGTTACAATGTCCAATGCCTGTTCAATCAGGGCGCGGAAGTACGCTTCGTTCCGCGTGAGTTCCATTTCAGCTCGCTGACGACCCCATTCGGATCCGGCGCGGCCAGCGAAGAGCTCGAGGATGCTCTCTTGCTCGGACGTCAGCTGCTTGGGCTGATCGTGCATGACGACGAGGTTCCCCACCACCTCTCCCTGATGATCAAACAGAGGTGCGGCAAAGTAGCTCTCAATCCCGAGCGCGGCGAGAATCGCCACGTCGGGAAACTGCTGTCGAACCCCAAAAGGAAACGCGCACAACCTCCGGGCTTCGACGGTCTTTTCGCAAGGAGAGCCCGGAATGGGGCCCTCGAAATTGTCGCCGAATCCGGTTCCGGCCCAGACGGCCAACGATTTCATCCGGCTTCTCGCCTGGTCGGCAAAGCTCCAGACCACGGCATACTTCATCTGAAGCGCCGCGGCAAGGTGCTGCACCAGTGACGGGAAAAACTCCGTACCCGTTGCCGGATCCGTGCCTTTGATCAGCTCGCGCAAGATCCTCGCCGACTCTGCATGGTCGACCAGGGTCTCGGAAGGGATCGGGGTCGGCTCGACCGAATCACCGAGACACTCACGGAGGATGGCGACCTGCCTTTCCAACCGACGGATCTCGGTCATGGCCTCTTGGATGGTGGAAGGATCACTCATAGGGACTCCTTCTGGAATAGTCAGCGAAGGACGATGGAGACTTTTTCAACAAGATCAGAGACTTAGCGACATCGAGCCGAATCGGATCCGGGCGCCTGTAGAAGCCTGACGGTATGAACAAGGAGATCCGAAACCCGGTCGCGAGGGGTCGTGACGGGAAGGGGGAGCACGCTAGGCTGAACAGACCACCTGCGAGCATGGAGCGACGCCTTCCAAACTAGTTAGGAGGGCTATGTAGAGGCTTTTCATCCCCCTGTCAACCAGGCTGAAAGGCTCTAGTGCGCTAGGATCGAATTCCCGTGAAGCCTTATCCAAAGCCGATTTCAACCCTAAACTTCCTGAATTTCTCATCCACCACGCCTGATCGCCGAGGTGCCCGTTAAGGTTCGGAGAGATTCAACCGAAAAGGGGTTGTGCTGGAACAGACTGGGCAGTAACCGCCACAGACCATCCGAGAGGCCTATGGGAATCGAGACCACAACCACCGGCGTCAGCGCGTCGGAGCAGATGGAAGCCGCCCTGTCGGAGCGGATCGAGAAGGGGAAAATCGAACTGCCGCTCTTGCCGCAAGTCGCAGGCCAGGTCATGGCAATGGCCAACGATCCCTCGGCGGACGCCGCCCGCTTGTCGGCGCTGATCCATCAGGATCAATCGCTGGCGGCACATGTGCTGCGCATCGCCAATTCCCCGGCCTACATGCCGCGCTCGCCGATCGTGTCGCTGCAACACGCCGTGGCCATGTTGGGCGTGAACCTGTTGTCCGAAATCGCCCTGACCGTCTCGCTGAAGAATAGCGCACTGAAAGTGCCCGGGTTCGATGCCGACGTCAAGCAGCTTTGGCGCCATGCGTTGGCCAGCGGCGTCTATGCCAAGGAAGTGGCCAGGCTCCGCCGGTTCAACGTCGAGAGCGCCTATCTGTGCGGATTGCTCCATACGATCGGCAAACCGGTCGTTCTTAAGACGGTCGTCGCGATCGCCGCGGAGAAGAAGCTCCAATTGGATCATGAGACGACGTTGTCGTACCTCGAGGGATACCATGCACGCGTCGGAACGATTATTGCCACCGAATGGACCTTGCCCAAGCAGGTCAGCGAGGCCATCACCTACTACACGATGTATGAACAGGCGCCCAATCACAAACAGGAAGTCATGACGACCTGTCTTGCGGACCGGCTTGCCACCTATCTCGTGGTGCCCGACGTCTTCGACGACCAGACCGTCCGTGAGCACACCGTCTTCGCCGACTTGAACCTCTATCCCAACGATGTGGAAGCCCTCTTGAAGATGAAAGAGAAGTTGCTTGCCATCGTGGACGCTATGGCCGTATGAGCACCGTCACCCACTACGATATGGCCGTGATCGGCAGCGGACCCGCCGGACAGAAGGCTGCGGTCCAGGGGGCCAAAGCCGGCAAACGCGTCGTCGTCATCGAACGGGAACAAGGCGTGGGCGGCGGGTGCGTCTACCGGGGCACGATCCCCAGCAAGACCCTGCGCGAGAGCGCGCTGCAGATGGAGCGGGCCAAGCGTTCGGCGACGATGCTTGAAGCCCGGTTTCTCTCGGACATTCCGATCTCCGTACTCATGATGCGGGTGGACGAAGTGGTGGCGGCGCACGGCCGATACATGCGCGAGCAGCTGATGCGCAACGGGATCACGGCTTTCCACGGTTGTGCCAAATTCATGTCCGACAAAACCATCGAGCTCTTGTCCGTCGACGGCGAGCGCCAGACGATTTCGGCGGACACGATCATTCTGGCCACCGGCTCACGGCCCCGCAATCCGGCCGAGATCCCGATCGATCACGAACATATCCTCGACAGCGATTCGATTTTGTCGATGATCTACCTCCCGCGGACCCTGACCGTTCTCGGCGGCGGTATCATCGCGTCGGAATACGGCTCCATCTTCTCCCAACTGGGCGTCAAGGTCACGATCATCGACCGAGCGGAGCGGCCGTTGCATTTTCTCGATCCGGAATTGGCGGCGGCGTTCGTCACCAGTTTCGAGCGCCAGGGAGGGCGCTATATCGGGGGGCAGCGGGTGGAACGGGTTTCTTGGGACGGCGTGGCGCAGGTCGTAACGACACTCCAGAACGGCGAGGTCGTGAAAAGCGACAAGATGCTCGTCGCGCTCGGCCGGCAAGCCAACGTGGAAGATCTGGGACTCGACGCGGCCGGCCTCTCCGTCACGGAAAAAGGCACCCTGCCGGTCAACGAACATTGCCAGACGGCGGTCCCGCATATCTATGGCGTCGGCGACTTGATCGGCCCGCCGGGGCTCGCCTCCACCGCGATGGAACAGGGTCGGCGTGCCGCCTGCCATGCCTTGGGGCTCCCGGAAAGTGAAGCGCACGAGATCATTCCCGTCGGCATCTATACGATTCCTGAAATGGCGAGCATCGGGTTGGATGAAGCGGCCGCCGCGAAACGCTACCGGTCCATCCTGGTCGGGCGGGCCCGGTACAGCGAAATCGCGCGAGGACAGATTTCAGGCATCAGCGACGGCCTGCTCAAGATGATCGCGGACCCCACGGGCATGTACTTGCTCGGCGTGCAGATCATCGGGGAAGGCGCCACCGAGCTGATTCACGTGGGCCAAATGGCGTTGCGCACCGGCGCCACGGTCGATTCGTTCGTCGAAAACATCTTTAACTTTCCCACGCTGGCCGAGGCCTATCGGGTGGCCGCACTCGACATTCTGGGGCAACGGCGCAGGCTGGCCGCCGACGGGCACCCGCAGGGAGCCGCCGTGCAGCAGGCCGCGGCGTAACAACTCCCCGTTTTACCGCACGACCAATACTGAGCAAGCCGCGTGCTGTACCACTCTGGTGGACACGCTGCCGAGCAGAAGCCGCCCGATGGCCCCCAAGCCTTTCGCGCCGGTGACGATCACATCGGCTTTACGATCCTGCGCAGCAGTCAAAATCTCATCCGCGGGATTCCCCAACCGCGGCACGGATTCCACCATGTAGCCGGCCCTGGCCAACTTCGTCGCGCAGGCCTCGACCATCGCCTTACCCGCCTCCCGCAGTTCCGGATATTTCAAGAACGGCATCGCATGCACGATGCTGACGGTGATCGGCTCCTGTTCCGGCACGTCCATCCAAGGCCTCATGGACCGCAGCAGGAATTGCACGGCCTTCTTCGACGGAGCCGAGCCGTCGATCGCCAAGACGATCTGACGCAACGGCCGCGGCGCCTCTTTGACGACGAGTACCGGACAGGCCGCGTGATGAATCGCGTAGGTCGAGACGCTGCCCAGCATAAAACGGTCGAGGGCATCGAGTCCGCGCGACCCGATGGCGACGAGCCGCACGTTCGATGTCGCTTGCTTGATGAGGGTGGCCGCGACTCCTCCCCGTTCCGTCACGACGCGCCCGCTCAACCGGAGGCTCTTGAGTTGTGCTTCGGCATCGCGCACCGTTTGCTTCGCATGGGCCTCCATCCTGGCGATTTCGGCTTTGATATAGCGCTCGGTACCGACCATGACCGGTTGGGCCAAAAACGGGGCCCGCAGGGAGGCCGTATCCACCACGTGGAGGACTTTCACGGTGGGGGCCTGCGCCCAGGGAACGTTCGCTACCCATCCGAGCGCCCACTTCCCGTACTTCGATCCGTCGGTCGCCACCAGGATTTTCATGACAGTGATCCTTTCTTCCTTCCCATTACAGCCGGACGACGACCGGCTCGAATCGCTTCCGAAACGCCTGCGGCGAGAGGCCGACCAGCGACGCAAGGCGACTCAATGAGGAGGGATCGTTCAGGTCGTCGTCGTTGAGCCGCAGCATGTATTGGCGCGCGATCTGATAGGACTGGGAGGTCGTATCGACCATCCGGACTTTCGCGCGTCCGGTCGTGGGATCCAACATCTGTTTGAAGGGAATCGGCGTGAAGCGGCCATGTTGGATGGACACCATCGCGGCCGAACCGCCATCGAGCAGATATTGCGCCGCGCAGTAGCCCAAATCGCGGGTGTACTCGATGTCATAGGGAATCGGGTCGGCACAACGCAACTCGTATCCGACGTTCTTCGAGACGATCGTGGCGCTCAACCCCACGGGTTTCATGGCCTTCACCAACTCCCTCCGGAGCAGATCGCCGAGATCGACCTCTGCCAACCGCAGGTGTCCATGTTCGTCGCGCTCCACATGCTCGAGCCCACTCACATCTTGCGGGTCCAGAATCTCGACCAACCCCTCCGCGAGTACCACGACCCCGTCGGTCCGTCCGCTTGACAGGCGTTTGACGATCGACCCGAGCAGCAGGTCCACGATCTGCCGCAACCTGACCGGCCGCTCGCGGAACTCTTCGGGAATGACCGTGAGTGTGGCGCCGGCGGCCTTGCCGATTCCCAGGGCCAAATGGCCGGCCTTGCGCCCCATCGTCACCGCCAAGTACCAACGAGCGGTCGTATGGGCATCCACCATCAAGTTCTTCACGATCTCGACTCCGAAGTGGCGGGCGGTCTGAAACCCGAAAGTGGGAATTCCATAGGGTAGGTCGAGATCGTTGTCGATCGTCTTCGGCACATGCACGACCTGCACAAGACCGGCTGATCGCTCCTCGATCTTGAGGGAAGAGAACGCAGTGTCGTCCCCACCGATCGTGATGAGCCTGGTCACTCCGAGACTCGTGAGCGCAGCCAATACCCGATCCAGGAGTTCAAGTTTCTTTGTCGGATTCGCCCGGGAGGTGCCGAGATAAGATCCGCCCCGAAAATGGATGCGGCTGACTTCCTCGATCGACAGCGGCCGAACGTTCCCCGTGCTCCCTTCCATCAGCCATTTGAATCCATCGAGGATCCCCAGTACGTCACAGCCGCCGAGAATGCTGCGAATCGTGGCGGCGCCGATCACGCTGTTGATCCCGGGCGCAGGACCGCCCCCCACCAACAGCCCCACGATGGGACGGGTATGGCTCATGTGCTGAACACTCCTCCGCCCTTATGCCGTTTTACGCAAATACACCGACCAGTAGACCGCCGCCACCAACACCGTCCCGCCCAAGATGTTACCGACCGTCACCCACATGAGATTTTGCAGCGCGCCGGTCAACGAGATCGGCTCGGCGGCTGAGGCGGTCAACATCATCCCGATCGGAAGAAAATACATGTTTGCAATGGAATGTTCAAAGCCGCAGGCCACGAAGGCGCTGATCGGAAACAGGATCGCGAGTATCTTGTCTGCGACGCTCCGCGCCCCCATACACAACCAGACCGCGAGACAGACCAATACGTTGCACAGGATGCCGCGCGCCAGGGTGGAGAGCGGATCGAGCGAGACCTTCGCCCGTGCGACGCGGACCATCGTCTCTCCCACGGCCCCATCGCCCAACTGGTGCACACCGGCCAGCCAGACCAGAGCCGCCGTCCCGATCGCGCCAGCGAGATTCCCGAGATACACCCAGCCCCAATTCCGGATCATTTGCTGGGTCGTCACGTTCCCAGAGGCCCAAGCCATCGCGATCAGATTGTTGCCGGTGAACAGCTCCGCCCCACCCACAACCACGAGGATCAACCCCAAGCTGAATGCCAGGCCGCCGGCCAAGCGTGCCAGGCCGAACGATGGAGCCGGCATGGCACCGCTCGTGATCGTCACCGTAAAGAACAGTGCCCCTAAGGCGATGAATGCGCCGGCCAGCAGGGCGAGCGCAAACATGGTCGCAACCGGCAGCTTGGCCTTCGCCACCCCGACATCACGCACCCGTTGCGCGATTTGTGCCGGGGCGTACGCCTCAAGCGTGTTCAGGACCGTCTGTTCCATCGATGACTATAGAATCAGCTGCCGCTTCATGTGCCGCAGCTCCTCCTCATCCTCTGCGTCCAGTTCTTCCCGTTCAACCGGCTCGACTCGCACGGCGGAGACCTTGTACTCCGGACACTTGGATCTGTCGTCCGCACTCGACGACAGCAGCTCGTTGACGGTCGACGCCGGGAAATGGAAACTCGTGAACAGATGACCCGGCAGCACGCGCTCGCTCGCCACGGCCGGCAGCAAGGCTTGGCCCCTGGCGCTCACCAGCCGGACGATCGCCCCATCCTCCAACTGCATCCGCTCCATATCGATTCGGTGCATTTCGAGTACGTCCGTGTCCACGACGTCGAGGATCGCCGTCCTCCTGGTCTGCGCCCCACAGTTGTAATGTTGCAGGATCCTCCCCGTCGTCAGGATGAAGGGATAGCCCTTGCTCGCCGCTTCGCCGGGCGGCAAGTACTCCACGGCCACGAACTTCGCTTTGCCCGTCGGAAACGTGTCCTGGTGCATCAGAGCGGTGCCGGGATGAGACGGATTCGGCACCGGCCATTGCAATCCGGCTGGACCCTCGAGCCGGTCGTACGAGACCCCGGCAAACATCGGCGTCAACCTGGCGATCTCGTCCAGGATCTCCGAGGGATGTTGATAGGGCATCGGATAGCCCATCCGATTCGAGACCTCGCAGACGACCTTCCAATCCGGCAGAATACCATTGGGCGGCTCGACGGCTTTCCTGATCCGCTGGATGCGCCGTTCGAGATTCGTAAATGTCCCGTCCTTTTCCAGAAACGAGGCGCCGGGCAGAACCAGATGGGCGAATTTCGTCGTTTCGCTCAAGAAGAGATCCTGCACCACAAGGAACTCCGTCTTCGCCAACGCCGCATGCACTTTCTTCAGATTTGGATCGGTCTGGGCGACATCGTAGCCGACGATCCAGAGCGCCTTCAGCCGACCAGCCAGAGCCGCATCCCACATGTCGGGCGTTTTCATCCCGCGCACCCTCGGCAAGGGACGGCCGGTGACTTGCTGATGCAGCGACGCCAGCTTCGGATCGTCCAGCGGCTGATACCCTGCGAAAAAGGTCGGGAGACAGCCGACGTCCGAGGCGCCTTGTACGTTGTTCTGCCCGCGCAGCGGATTGATGCCCGTACCCGGTCGGCCGATGTTGCCCGTGGCCAGGGCGAGGTTCACCAGCGCCATCACGCCGTGACTCCCCCACCGATGCTCGGTCATACCTAAGCCGTGGACGCAGAGCGAGGCGCCGCTCATCGCGTAACGGCGGGCCGCAAGCCTGATCAGATGCGCCGGCACGCCGGTGATCTCGTGCGTCCGTTCCGGCGTACAGTCCGCCACCTGTTTGACCCATTCGTCCAAGCCGTCCGTTCGGCGGCTCGTAAAATCGTGGTCGATGAGTCCTTCCGTCGCAATCACGTGGCCGAGACCGTTCAACAGGGCCACGTTGGTTCCCGGTTCCAATTGCAAATGTAAATCGGCCAGACGGGCCAATTCCGTCCGGCGCGGATCGATGACGATCAGCGGCACGCCGTGGCGATGCGCCCGCTTGATCCGCGCGCCGACGACCGGATGCGACTCGGTTGGATTCGCGCCGATGACGAGCATCAGTTTGGCGCGGTCGAGGTCTTCGATCGAGTTCGTGGCGGCGGACGCACCCAACGTCTCCATCATACCGGTCACGGTCGCGCTGTGGCAGACGCGGGCACAGTTGTCGATGTGGTTGGTCCCGATCACGCATCGCATGAACTTGCCGAAGAGATAATTCTCTTCGTTCGTCCCGCGGCTGGATGAAATCGTCGCCAAGGCGTCAGCACCGTGCATCGTCTTGATGCGAGAGAATTCTTGGGCGATGCGCTCCAATGCGAGCTCCCACGAAATGGCCTTCCAGGACCGCCCCTCGCGCAGCAGTGGAGTACGCACGCGATCCTGGGCATCGATGTACGTCCAGCCGAATCGGCCCTTCATGCAGGCATGGCCGAGATTCGACGGTCCGTCGTCGGCCGGGACCATTTGCACGACCCGCCCGTTCCGCACACCGGCATCGAACGCGCAACCGACGCCGCAGTAGGCGCAGGTGGTGCGGACGAAGGACGTCGGCCTCCCCTGTTCGAGGACGGTCTTTTCCGTCAGCGCCCCGGTCGGACATTCCTTCACACAGGCGCCGCAGGACACACAGTTGGACGTCGCAAATCCCTCTTCCGAACCGCTCAGCGACGCAGCCCCTGCGACAGGAAACGCCCAAAATCCACGCCCCGCCATCGTCAAAGCGTTCGTGCCCTGGATTTGTTCGCAGGCCCGAACGCAACGGGCGCAGGAGATGCAGATGTCGTTCCGAAATGAAAAGAACGGGTTCGAGCGGTCTTCGTACACCATACGTCGTTCCGGCTGCCGATAGCGCACATGCACGACACCCAGCGTGCGAGCCAGATCGGCCAGGACCGGCGCCGGGTCCCCCCGTTCCGGCTGCTCCGAGAGGTACAACTCGAGGAGATTCCGCCTGTGCCGCTGGATCGTCTCGCTCGCCGTGGTGACGGTCATCCCCTCTTCCACCGACGTCGTGCAAGAAGCCGGTGTACCGGGGCGGCCTGCGACTTCGCAGAGACAAAGCCGGCACGATCCGAACGGGGCGAGATGATCGGAGGCACAGAGGCTGGGAATCGTGATCCCCGCCCGCTGCGCCGCCATATAAATGGTGTCGCCCGCCTCCGCCTGAACTGCCCGTCCATCAATCGTGATCTGCATGGCCATCACGTCTTCATCAGCTTCTCGGTGAACTCCCGCTCAAAATGTTCGATCGCCGTCAGCACTGGATAGGGCGCGCGGCCGCCGAGTGCGCAGAGGCTGGTGCTCTTCATCGTCTCTCCCAAATCCGCGAGCAGCTCAAGATCCTCGGTCCGAGCACGACCGCGCTGGACGAGTTCCAGCAGCTCGCGTCCACGGACGGACCCGATGCGACAGGGCGTGCACTTTCCGCACGACTCATCAGCCGTGAAGGCCATGAAATGCCTGGCCAGGTCCACCATATCGGTCTGCTCGTCGTAGACCACGATACCGCCGTGCCCTAAGATCGCGCCGGCTTCGTTGAATGCGTCGTAACAGATCGGGATGTCCAATTTGGATTCCGGAAAGAGGCTGCCCAATGGCCCGCCGACTTGAACGGCTTTGAACGTCGCTCCATCGGCCATCCCACCGCCGAATTCATCCAAGACCTGTCGCAACGTCATTCCGAACGGGATCTCCACCAACCCCGGCTGCTTGATGCGTCCCCCGATCTGCAGCGCAATCGTTCCGCGCGACCGCTCGGTGCCGAGCGAGGCATGCCAGGCTCCACCGCGGGCGAGAATGGTCGGAATCGTGGCGAAGGTCAGCACATTGCTGACGATCGTCGGCTTGCCATAGAGGCCTTCGACCGCCGGATAGGGCGGCTTGGCCCGCACGACTCCACGGCGTCCTTCCAACGATTCCAACAGCGCGGTTTCTTCCCCGCACACGTAGGAACCGCCACCCTCTACTACCTCGATCGAAAACAGCCGTCCTTCCAGTTCAAGAAGCTCCGCTTCATCCGCCTTCTGAATGGCCTGACGAATCGTTCGGGCCGCTGCCGGATATTCCTGCCGGCAGTAGATGTAGCCTTTGGTGGCCCCGATCGCATGGGCGCAGATCAGCATCCCTTCGATCAGTTTGAATGGATCGCCTTCCATGATCATGCGGTCGCAATAGGTGCCGGCGTCGCCTTCGTCGGCATTGACGACGACATATTTGTCCTTAGCGTCTGCCAATTGCGCCGCCTCCCACTTGCTCCAGACCGGGAAGGCCGCGCCGCCGCGGCCCCGCAGCCGCGAAACCTTCAGCTCCTGAATAATGGCCGGCGGCGCCATCGTCAGCGCCGCTTGAAGACCTGTAAAGCCGCCTCGCGATTGATACTCATCGAGCGCCAACGGTTCCGTGATCCCGAAATTTGCAAACGTATGTCGCGTCTGTTGCGCCAGATAGGGAATCGATTCGACCGGCACGCCGCCCCGGCCCGCGATCACCTTCGGCAGGTCTTCGACCGTGACAGTGGTCCAGACCAACCGGCCGTTCGGCCCGTCACGCTCAATCATCGGCTCGAGGTAGAAGGCCCCGCGCGAGGAGGTCCGAATAAGTTGCACCTCCGGCCGCAGCGCCAGCCGCTCGGCCAAACGACCGGCCCCGGCCGCCAACGATGAGGTGTCGTGCGAGAGGTACAGCCTGGCGATCGTCATCGGTAGCGCTCCAGCAACGAGCGGATGTCGTCCGGCGACACTCGTCCGTGCAGGTCCTGATCGACCGCGACGGTCGGCGACAAGGCACAGTTCCCCATACAATAGACCCGTTCAACCGTGAAGCGAGGGAGTTCAGTTACCTTGCCGTTCAGTCGACCGACAGCCTCTTCAATGGCACGGAGCACCTGCCTGCCGTGGTTCGCAAAACAGGATTCACCCATGCAGACACGGATCACGTGCCGACCGGGCTGCTCGGTTCTGAGATCGGGGTAATAAGACAGGACGCCGGCGACGTCGGCTTCCGTGACAACGAGCGTGTGGGCGACCTGGGGGAGAGCGATGATCGGGACGTAACCGAACGTCTGCTGGATGGCCAGCAATGTCTTCAGGACGTTGGGTTGCTCCAGCGGTCGCGGACGGCAGGAGGCCAGCACCTCATTCAGTTCCGAATGCCCTGCGAACGTCACGCCGGCACCTCGTCCAAGCCAACATGTGCGCGCAGGCGATTGTAGCTGAAGGCGGGCTTGCCCATGCGGGCGACGCCGGGATCATGCCGCTCCATGTCGTCGATCAAGGCGCCCACCTTGGCGCGCGTCGCTGCAGCGGCCGCAGCGTGCCGCGGCGTCTGCCCGCCCAACAGATGATGCGGCTGATCCGACCATTCCAAATAGGCCTTCTCGAGGAATTGATTCAGCAGGATCTGGTCTTCCTGATGGGTGACGATCAACATCAGCGGCTCATCCGACACGAGTTGGTCGACGGACAGCTGGCGGGCCGGCGGCGTCAACGTTTCACCCCGGAAATGCAGCGAGAAGCCGAACGTCGAGGCCAGCTGATGCTTGATTTCATCCAGCCGTTCTCGAGCATCACATTCCACGATCAGCTGCGCCGATGTCAACGTCAACTTAGCGACGATCGACGGCTTGCCGTCGATTGTCTCGCGCTGCACCCATGCCCGCGCAGCGAAAAGATCCGCCGTTCCCTTCGGAGCCCTCGCCGACGGCACATCCTTCCACTCGCTCATGCCCGACAGCGTCTCGTCGAAGAAACGGAAGTCATGATGGTCGTACAGCGCCACGGCATAGAGATACGGCTGCCCGTCCCCGTTTCGATAGCGAATATGGGCGACGGCGTCGATCAGCGCGGCAACACGCAGTCCCGCCAGCTCCCACAGCAACAGGTACCCGAATCGTTTGGCGAATTCCTGCCACTCGCCCAACACCAGCGAGCCGGAAGTCATTTCCATCCGCCGCTCCCGGTCCCGCGCCGCCTCATAGACCGCGGCGGCATCCTCCCGCGACAGCCCGATGCCGCAGCCGGCCAGATGGCCCTTCCCGGACTCATACGCGTCTGGGTTCCGGACCACCCGCGTCAGCAAGACCTGGCCCGATGCGAAGTCTTTCGCGAAGTCGCCGCCCGGCACGAAGAATTCCGTCTTGTCGCCGAGCGACCGGAGTGCGAGTGTTTCACCCGGCTTCGGCGTCGCCGTCAGTTCAAGCAAGTCCAGATAGGAATGTTTCAGCGGATCGAGCCAGACCCGCTCCTCGTTGGGAATATGTTCGGTGATGACGTCGCGCAGCTGCTCGATTAGGGTGAGCTGCCCGTCCTCGGGATAGAAGTCGCAGAACAGGATCAGACTGGCGAGTTCGGATTCTTCCGGCAACGGCGCCACGATCCGCCCCGTCATCCCCTCCAGATACGGTTGGAGAGCCCGCGCCAGCGCCAGCTCCCGTTGCAGGGCGAATCCCGGCTTCAGCGACAGGGATTCAAGCCGCGCGAGCACGGCGTCCATCGACGCCGGCCGCGGCGTCCAGAACCCCTGGCGGTCATTCGCGAGCTTCATGGATTTCTTCCATGACCATCTCTTCCGCGTCGAGCCAATCCCTCAGATCGTGCCCTTCCCGTCGCCCCCGCTGTTCCCAGAGTTCGTGCGCTTTGGCTCTGATCCGCTCCCATGTCCCTTCCGGCAGTTCGATCGGCTTGTTCTGCTCCCCTACGGCACTCGACCGCCCTTTTCGAACCGACGATTTTCTGACGACCAGGCTCATAACCACCTCCCTCGCTAGTGACCACTCGCTGCGCCGGTTGAAACCGAAACCACCGGTCGGTAGCCCGGCGCGTACTTCGGACTGCGGACCGTCAGAACCGGACAGGTCGCCCGACGCAACACCGCCTCTGCAACGCTTCCTGCCATTACATGGGACAACCCGCGCCGGCCATGGGTTCCCATGACGATCAGATCGCTGGATGACGTCTGAGCCTCCTCCAGAATAGCGTCGGCCGGCACGCCGCCGCACAGCCGGTTTGCAACGGTAAGCCCGGCTGCCGACAAGGCGGCAGACAACGCGTCCAGGCGTTGTGTGAGCCGCTCGCGCTGCGTACGCCGGTCATCCGAATGGCCGAGCGTGAAATCCAAGCCGTACGAAACCGGTTCAAGGACGTGTAACAGTTCGATCGCCGCTTTGTTTTGGGCCGCCACCAGCGCGGCGTACTCGAGCGCGTCCAACGAACAGTCCGAAAAGTCGATCGGTACCAGCAGCTTGGATGGAGCACGACCCGTCGCCTGCGAAACTTCACGCGCTTTCGAGCCATGCACGGCAAGCACCGGGCAGGGCGCCGTGCGGATGACCCGCTCGGCGGTGCTCCCCAACAGGACATGGGCCAGCCCGGATTTTCCCCTCGTCCCCAGCACGATCAGATCGGAGGCCTCAGCCCGAGCCGCCGCCGTAATTTCCTCACTCGGAAGACCCGTCGCTATGCGGGTCGACATCTGAAGCGCGAGGGGCGCGAGACGTCGGCCGTAGTCCGTCAATTGCTCGGACGCCTCCTTCATGCGGTCCGTGAGATACTGCTGGTTGACGGGATAGTCCGGATTCAATCCCGGAGGAAACTCCAACACCGTCATGACAGTCAGATGTGCGTGCCAGGAAGCCGCCAGCCTGCACGCATACTCCTCCGCCCGCTGCGCCCAATTCGAAAAATCGGTGGCCAGCAACACCTTCTTGATCGATCCGGTCATCTCGCGGCTCCTCTCGCTCCTCACGATTCACCCCGACCAGTTCGTTACACCGCCTCCGCGCTCAACAACAGCAGCTCGCCTTTCATATTCGGATGGATCGAGCAGCGAAACTCGTGGCGCCCAGGCCGCTCCATATTGAAACGGATCGTGGCATCCCGCTTGGGATCGAGCATGACCCCGCCGAGTCCCCTGCCATAGACGATCACCCCGTCCTTCTCAATCTTGGTCGGAAGCCCTTCGAACATCGTGGAGCCGAAGTCGTGCCGCTCCGCATCCTCGTTTACGACCTTGATCGCGGTCGGCAACCCGAGCCGAAGCGGACCCTGTTTGGTCACGAACCTGAAATCCTTGATGACGACCTCCACGACTTGCTCGGACTGGGACTCGGCCGGAACAGTCCCCCCCAACCCGAGAATCCCCATGACGCTGATGATGATGCCTCCGGCCAGGATTCCACGATGTCTCATGCAGGCCTCCTTCAGTTAGAGCACGAGGTCATTGCGCACTTTCTTCGTCGGCAACGGAACCGTCAAGACCGCGCATCCGGCCGTCCGCACGACCTTCTCCGCCGTCGCCCCGAAGAAGATCTTCTCCATGTTTTCAGAGCGTCCGCCGTAACTACCCAGCACGATCAGATCGGCACGCATCTGGCGCGCGAGTTTCCCGATTTCCACAAACGGCGTGCCTTCGGCGAGGATCCGTTCGACCGCGACTCCCTCCGTCGAGAGAGCGGCCAGTAACTCCCTGATCTTCAATCGAGCCTGATGACGCAACCGCCGGCGCTGTTTCACCGCATCGGACGGGACCGCCAGCAATCCCAATCGGTTGAACGCCATCACCGCGCTGCTGTCGATCACATGGAGCACCGATAGGGCGGAGCCGAAAATCCGAGCCATCTGAAGCGCCACGCGCAACGCCTCGTTGGAGCAGGCAGAGAAGTCGACGGGCACGAGAATGTTTCGAAAGAGCTCGGCAGCCACGTCCCTCCATCCCTTTCTATCCACTGACAGGACCATGTGGCAGCAAGGGCAATGCCACCGCATGGACCACAAAATCCCGTCGCAAATCGCTCATAGAAACAACGGCCTCGTTCATACCAAGGTCTTGAGACGCCTGTCCCACACATGTGAGGCATTCTCTGAGGGGACCTCTGCTACAGCGGGCAACTTTCCGCTGTAGCAGAAGGCGACAGACTCGCGAGGGATCGCCGGCAAGGAGCCAAGGAGATGATCGAGTCAAATCTCTTTGCCTCCCCACCCTTTATCCCTCACCCCTGACCCCTCACGCGGCATTTCAAGAACGGCATCGGACTTGCGACCTTGCTCGGTGAATGATGGCGGCGGGTAAAGGAGGGGCCATGACGAAAGGGCAGTGGTTGGTACTTGGAGCGGTGCTCCTGGGCATCGCAGTCGCGGCCTATGTCCTCTTCTTCTGCCCGTCGGAGTGCCACTGAACCTCCGGTCCCGTCAGCACCATGGCCACTGCCACAGATCTCATGACAACGGAAGTCCCGCGGGCTTCCGAGCATCAGAGAACCTCCGAAGTCCTGTCGGCGCTTCGTCAACGCTCATGGGAAGTGCTCAGCCACGTCTATCTCGTCGATGAGCAGTGCAGGCTCGTCGGCCAAGTGCCGATCGAACGCTTCCTCACCGCGGAAGGAAACACCACACTCAAGACATTACGCGGCGATCCGCCTGTCGAGGTGCAACCGGACGACAACGCCGAAACCGTGGCCCTTCGAGCCGTCGAACATCATGATGCCGATGTCGCCGTCGTCGACCGCGACCGGCACCTTGTCGGCGCGATTCCGATCGGTCGGCTCTTGACGCTGTTGCATGAGGAACACGTGGACAACTTTTTACGCATGGGCGGCATCAGCGACATGCATCCGGCACCGACAGCTGACCAACAGACGATCCCCGCATTTCGCGCCAGAATCCCATGGCTGGCGATCGGGCTCATCGGCGGGTTTCTTGCCGGTGGCATTGCAGCCACGTTCGAAGTGGCCCTGAAGCGGGAGATCACCTTGGCATTTTTTCTTCCACTTGTTGTGTATATGGCCGATGCGGTGGGAACACAAACTGAAACGGTGCTCGTCCGGGCACTCGCCTATGGTCCCGTCTCCGTTGGCACACAACTGGCACGAGAAGGTGTGGTTGGGTCCCTCATCGGAGGAACAGTCGGACTCTTGGCAGGACTCGGATCGTGGCTGTGGGACGGTCGGCTGGAAGTGGCCCTAGTCGTCGCCTTGACTCTCGCCGTGACGGCTCTCGTGGCGACACTCGTGGCGAGCATATTGCCATTGGGTCTCTCACGGATTGGGGCGGACCCAGCCTTAGCCAGCGGACCTGTCGCCACCGTCCTGCAAGACATGCTCAGCGTCGCTATCTACCTCAGCATCGCCACGTTCATCCTACACTAGAGAGGGCAACCCAGAGGTCTTCATGACACCGGCACACATCCATCGGACAGTCGAGCAGCCCGTCACTGTGGGAGATGACCGCGTCGCCCTTGACGGCATGCTCGGAATTCCATCCGGAGCAGTCGGTGTGGTGCTTTTTGCCCATGGCAGCGGAAGCGGACGGTTCAGCCCGCGCAATCGCTTCGTGGCCCAGCACCTCCAACAAGGGGGAATCGGCACCTTGCTGATCGATTTGTTGACGACGGAGGAGGCGGAAGATCGCCGCAACGTGTTCGATATCGATCTGCTGGCCGACCGCCTGCTCACGGCCAGTGCCTGGCTGCGTGAGGACTCTCGGACGAACCAATTGCCGCTCGGTTACTTCGGCGCCAGCACCGGAGCCGCCGCCGCGCTGCAAGCAGCCGCACGAGCCACAGTCCCGGTCGGTGCCGTCGTTTCACGCGGAGGGCGACCGGACCTTGCAGAATCCTATTTGCCACACGTGACCGCACCAACCTTGCTGCTCGTCGGCGGATATGACGAGCCTGTCATCGAAATGAATCAGGCTGCCTACCGACTGCTCAACTGTCCGAAACACTTCAGCATTATTGCGGGAGCCACACACTTGTTCGAAGAGCCGGGCACCCTCGAGCAAGTAGCGGAACAGGCCCTCACATGGTTCCAACGGCATTTGGCTCCCTCCACTCAAGCCGTTGCTGGTGCGCGACGAAAGGAGCATCGCTCATGAAAACACTGTTGGCGGTCGATGGGTCCGATAATTCCTATGAAGCCGTTCGAGCCCTGAAATACTTGACACATGCCGACCAGCTGATCCTGTTGCATGCCGTGAACGTTCCTCGTCCGGCCTATCCGATGATGATACCGGAAGTCGCCGATGAGCTCTATGCCACGCTCGAACGGAGCATGCGAGAAGACGGCGAGCGCCTACTCGATCGCGTGCAATCGCTCCTACCCTTGCATGCCGGCCCCCCCGCAAAGCGACTGGAATTGGGATCGCCAGCCGAAGTCATCGTGACCACCGTGGAACAGGAGCAGGTGGACCTCATCGTGATGGGCGCGCGCGGTGTCGGTCCCGTCAAGGAACGGCTGCTGGGCAGCGTGTCGCACCGCGTGCTCACGCTGGCCCCCTGCGCCAAATTGATTATTAACGGCCCTGTGAAAGCCATGAAGCAGCTCTTGCTTCCGCTCCAAGGCACCTATGATATGGAGGCGGCGATACGCTTTCTTCGGCTGAAACCCTTTCACGAAACCGTCGAACTCTCTTTGCTCAGTGTCCTACCGAGCGTGCGTCCCCCCTGGCCGGTCGAAGCGGCGGTCGCTGAACAGCTGGAAGATCGGGCGGTCCAGAGCGCCCGTGACTTCATTGAGGATGCCGCGACGCGCTTGCGCGCGCTGGGGTATCAGGCTCGGGGACGCGCCGTGTTGGGTACGCCGGTCGACATGATCTTGCAGGAAGCCAGCACGGTCCGAGCCGATCTGATTCTTATGGGATCCCGAGGCCGTAAAGGTGTGACGCGGTTCGTGCTCGGCAGCGTCTCCCATGCGGTGCTACATCAGATGCCCTGTCCGGTCTTGGTCTTCCAGTAAGAACGGAATTAGATCCATCGTGCTGTGACGAAGTCGACAATCCGTTTCACTGCCTCATCGACGGCAAGAGTCGTCGTGTCGATTCGCAGCTCAGGATTCGTCGGAGTCTCATAGGGGGTCTGCAATCCGGGAACGGTACCGGACTCACCGTGCAACCCTTTCTGATAGGTCCCCTTCCGATCCCGTTGCATACACACGGCAAGCGGGCACTCCACAGCCACTTCGAGAAAACGAGGAATCACGGCCCGTGCATAGTCGCGATAGGCCCGCCGGCTCGCCGTCGCATCGAACAGCACGGTGACGCCGTGCGCGACGAGCCGCTGTCCGGTGAAGGCCAAGGCCCGATAGAACAGATCCCGTTCTTCCGGTGAATAGGTCGGCTTCGGCGTGAGAATCCGCCTCACTGCATCGGACTCCAACAGTTCCACGGTCAAGCCAAGAGCCTCAAGCTGAGGACCCAACCGGGACGCAATCGTGCTCTTGCCCGAAGCCGGCAATCCCGTTATCCAAATCGCGAATGCTGGAGATCGATTCATGTACACACCAAGCGATCAACGGGCCGGATCACTCGATTACAACCCGCAATATTCATTGACCTGTGCAGGGTCGAAGCGCGGCTCATCGAGCACATGCTCCATGAACTGAAACATGCGACGGCGCACGTCCATCGGCAACTTGGGGTACCAGATCGGGCTCGCAACGACCAACCCTCGAAAGGCAAAGAAAGGCGCTGCCGCCTTCGTGACATTCTTGTCGCCGCTCTTTTCCAGATAGGTGTCCCAGAACAGCCGAAAGAGCATTTCGAAGGAGCCCTGAAGGCGGCGCCAGCGGCATAGAGAGAAAAACAGATAGTTGATCGTCATCGAGGTAACGTCGTCAGCCGGCTCCCCCCATTCTCCGCGCGAACGGTCGAGCACAGCAAAGTCGGTTTGCGTTCGAAACAATACGTTCCAGGGATGGAAATCCCCATGGACTTGCGAGAGTCTGCCGGTCTCCTCCCGCAGCCGCCAGCGCCAACGATTGCAGGCTTCTTCGATCCTGCGTAAGCGCCGCTCCGTGATGAACCCGAACCGTGCAGGGTAGCTGTCCGTCAGGCCCATAATGCATTCACCATGGCCGACCAGTTCACGGAGGCGGCGGCGATAGAGATCCGGATCGCGGCGCTTCCGTCGATGGATCATCGCCAAATAGGTGGCCAGCGTTTGCGTCCGTCGGCGATCGAGTGTTGTCAGCGAACCTCCCTGCGCCAAACGGCGAAGATCGTCGTAATAGCTGGCTCCATCGGTCCACTCGGTCAGCACGAAGAATTCACGGGCCCGTGCGACGGAGAACAGTTCGTGTCTCGACGTGAACGCTCCGACGTCGAGCGCCTTCACATGGCGAGGCAGGCGGCCATAGGATTCATAGTCCCACAGGATCGCCTGCGCCCGATCCGCCATATGTTCGTGACCGAACGGCCCGGGGCTCATGGTTTCAATGACAGCCGATCGACGGGAACGCCCGGTCTGAAACGTCACTTTGACTGGCGATCCATATCCATACTGTTTGTAGGCACCCTTCGAGCTGTCTTTCCCGATCGGCCCGAACGAGACCAACTTCGTACGGGCACCGAACCGGCCGCGCAGATAGGCCTCCACCGATTGTTTTTCCAACGCAGGCATACCAACCTGTCACGCAAGTCATGTTCCAATGAGAGCGTGGTGGGAAGTATGCGGCAAGAGACAAGGGCCTGATGGTTCGAGTGGCGCATTCAGCTTCAGTGGCTGGAGAGCCACTGAGGAAAAAGGCCTCACATTCGGTGAGGCGCGGGGAGCACGGCACGAGGCAAGAGGCAGGAAATATGAGCCCCCTAGCCCCTCGCCGCTAACGTTGCGCCTAGGCTCATAGAAGGCATGTCCTTTGCTGACCTCCATCACCAGCAGTCCTGTCATGAGGGAGGTTTTATGAAGCTGGCGATAGAGAGCCGCAACATCGGAATGACGCCCCGCTGGAAGAAAGAGATCGAGACTCGTATGGCGGATCTCCAACGAGGGTACGAAGATCTGACCCATGGCCGCGTCACGTTAACCAAAAACCTGCACCATAAAAAATTGTCGAATGTGGCTGAAGCATTCGTCGTGGTGTCGCTGCCGGGACGGCATACCTTCACGGCCCGGAAGGAGAACAAGACCTTCGAAGAAGCGATCCGCAAAGCCTTCCAAGCGGTTGCACTCGAACTGCGCAAGTTCCGAGAGAAACGGGCAAGTACGGTAATCCGCACGGCCCCTCTCCCTCCGTTGCGGGGCGTCGTCTGCAAGCTCTTTCCGAAAGAACAGTACGGTTTCATTCTCAAAGAAGGCGGCGGCGAAGTGTATTTCCACAAGAATGCCTTGCACGGGCTGGCATTCCGTGACTTAGAGGATGGCATCGAGGTGGTATTCGACGTGGAAGACGGCTTGAAAGGGCCGCAGGCGACGGCGGTCTGTCCTCTTCCTGTCGTTCGGATATAGGTCATCATGCAAGCAGATAAATTCAAGGTCCCGCCCTCGATGCTCTCTCCCGCCATCGATCCCGATCGGCTCGGCTTTGACGATACGAGTGAACTGGAACCTCTCACGGACACCATCGGCCAAGAGCGCGCGGTGGAGGCGCTGGAGTTCGGGCTTCAGATGAAGAGCACGGGCTTCAATATCTACGTCTCCGGACCCGTGGGCACCGGGAAAGGCACTTTGGCCCGTCAAATGGTAAAGCGGCTGGCGCAGACCATGCCGGCGCCATCGGACTGGTGCTACGTCAATAACTTTCAGGATCATTCGCGCCCGACCTGGCTCTTCTTCCCCGCCGGACAAGGCTGTTCGTTCAAACGGGAGATGGCCGCCTTCATCGACAGCCTGAAGCGCGACATTCCCGGCGCATTCGAAAGCAAGAAATATCTCGATGCCAAGGCGAAGCTGCACGAAGAGGCGGAGTCCAAGAAAAAACACCTCTTTCATGACCTCAAGGAACTCAGCGACCAGCGGGGATTCGGTTTCGAGGAAACATCCATTGGGTTCGGTCTGGTCCCCCTGAAGAACGGCCGCCCCGTGACGGATGAAGACATGGCGAACATGACGGAAGCCGATCATGCCGATCTTGCGGAGCGCAGAAGAACGCTGGAAGGCGAGATCAGAGAATTTCATGTGCGGATTCACGCTGTCGAGAAAGACACCGAACACCAACTTCGTCATCTGGACCGCCAAGTCATAGCGAATGTCATGGAAGGCCGTTACGAAACCCTGCGACGGACCTACCAGGAGTTGCCGCGCGTGACCGCCTATCTGGAGCGCGTGCAGCAGGACATTATCCATCACTACAAAGATTTCTTGCCCAGAGAAGGTCCGCCGATCGTGATTCCAGGAATAGAATTCAAACGCGCGGACCTGACACGCTACCACGTCAACCTCATCATGGAGCACGAACCGACGGGAGGTGCCCCCGTCGTCGACGAATCGCACCCGACCTATACGAATCTGATCGGAAAGATCGAACGGCGGGCGCATATGGGCGTCATGTACACGGACTTTACCGAGATCCGTGCCGGCGCCGTTCTGCTGGCAAACGGAGGGTTCCTGTTGCTGAACGCCGTCGATGTGTTGCGGCAGCCGTTTTCCTGGGATGCCCTGAAGCGCGTGATCAAGACCGGGGAAGTCATGATCGAGGATCCGGGAGAGTTCTACGGGTTCTCGACGGCGGGCGTGAAGCCGGAGCCGATTCCGGTCTCAGTCAAAGTGATCCTGGTCGGCCCTCCCCTGCTGGTTCATCTTCTGCAGATGTATGAAGAAGACTTTGCGAAGATGTTCAAGGTCAAAGCCGACTTCGACACGGAGGTCGATCGTGACGAGCGCCACGAAAAGCAGTATGCGCAATTCGTCGCGAAGCTGTGCAAAGAAGAAAACTTGCCTCATTTCTACGCCGATGCCGTGGCTGAAGTCATTCGTCAAGGGCACAGGCTGGCCGATCGGCACGATCGGCTCTCGCTTCGGTTCAGTCTCGTCAGTGATCTCATTCGTGAGGCGGGATATTGGGCGAAGAAAGACGGGCACTCCTTCGTCACCAAGAGCGACGTCGAAGCCGCCGTCACTCACAAGCGCTACCGCTCCAACTTGCCCGAGGAATGGATCCAGAACGAGATACGCGAAGGCACGTTGATCGTGAGCTTCGACAATGAGGTGGTCGGGCAGGTCAACGGACTATCAGTCCATCAGGTCGGCGATTATGCATTCGGGCGTCCGGCCAGAATTACCGCGCGCACGTTCGTCGGCATGAAAGGCGTCATCGACATCCAGCGGGAAGCGGAGCTGGCCGGTCCCATTCACAGCAAGGGCGTCATGACCCTCGGCGGGTTTTTGTCCGGGAAATTCGCGGGATCCCATCCCTTCGCACTGAGTGCCACCTTGACCTTCGAGCAAACCTATTCCGAAGTCGAGGGCGACAGCGCTACCGTGGCGGAGCTAATCGCCATTCTCTCCAGTCTAGCCGATCTACCCGTACGGCAATGGCTCGCAGTGACCGGCTCAGTGAATCAGCTCGGCGAAGTCCAGCCGATCGGTGGCGTGAACGAGAAGATCGAAGGGTTTTTCGAATCCTGCAGGAAACGCGGCCTGACGGGAAGGGAAGGTGTCATCATTCCGGCTAGGAATTGCAAACATCTGGCACTGCGCCGTGAGGTCATCGAGGCGGTAGAGTCCGGGCAGTTTGCCGTCTATGCCGTCGGGACGATCGAAGAAGCCATCGAATTGCTGACCGGCGTTCCGGCCGGAGATCGTGGTCTCGACGGCCTCTATCCATCGGATTCGGTGTACGGTCGTGCCGCCAGGCGATTGGAAGAAATGGCCCAGGCCGTTGCAGACTGGGGCGAAGCGGAACTGAAACCGGAAGGGCGGATCATTACTGAGAGTTGAGGTGAGCTATGCCGATGTACGACTATAAGTGTTTAGATTGCGGGAAGGAATCTCTCATCGTCCTGACGTTGCGGGAACATGAGACAGGAAAGGTCACGTGCCCCTCGTGCAACAGCGCTAACATGAAACAGTTGTATACGTCGTTCATCGCCCATACGACGAAGAAGAGTTGAGGAGACAATGCCACTCGCGTTCGCAATCCTGATCATCCTGGCAACCAGTCTCCAGATGGCCGGCATCGTCCAGGCACAGGACTATCCCGCCGACGTGACGAGAGGCAAGGCGGTGTACGAACGCCATTGCCTTGCCTGCCACGGCACCGGTGGATGGGGTGACGGCCCGAATGCCACCACGCTGAAAGTGGCACCGGCGAACTTCCACCGGTTCAGCTCCTTTCTCAAATCGGACGAGGAACTGCTGCGCACGATCGAACACGGTGTCGTGTTCAGCCCGATGCACGCGTGGCGGGGCCAATTGACGGACGGTGAAATGCAAGACGTCTTGGCCTACATACGCTTTTTGTCTCAACAGCATCAATAATTGCTGTGCAGACGTGAAGGAGAACATGATGCCACGACCGTTCCGAGCTCGTTGGTTGATGCAAGGCCTACTCGGTCTCGCACTGGTCCTCGACGGCAGGCTGATCGCTCAGGCTTCGCCCCCAGCCTCGGCCGGGACGACCAAACCCTGCCTCAGTCCCTATAAGAACAAGCCGGTTCCCTCACCGGCGCTTCGCCAGATTGTGGAATCGCATGGCCGGTGGTTGGAGCACCGCGAGCATCCCGGGTACCGGCGAGCCGATCTGTGCCAGGCAGATCTCCGCCAGGCGATGCTCAACGGGGCGAATCTGGAACGCGCCAACTTGGAAGGCGCCCTGCTCCGCCAAGCCAATCTGCATCACAGCAGCTTGATTCAGGCCGATCTGGCCGGAGCCGACTTGACGAACGCCGGATTGGAAGATGCGAATCTCTCAGGAGCCGACTTGCGCAAAGCCCGTCTTCCCCATGCCAATCTGTTTCGCGCGATCGGGGACGAAGCCGCCTTGTTCAATGCCTCCTTGATCGGGACCCAGTTGCACGAATCGAACTTCGAGCGGGCGCACTTCGAGGGAGCGGATCTCACCTCGGCTGATCTGACGAACGGCTCGTTCGTCGACAGCTACTTCTATGGAGCAACCCTGCATCGCGCGATCCTGACGGGAGGAGACTTCATGGGCGCGGATCTCCGGAGGACGAACCTCGCAAAAGCCGACCTCCAGAAGGCCAACTTCCAGGGCGCCTTGCTGGACGGCGCGCAGCTGACCGGAGCCCGTCTCCTGGACGCCGATTTCGAAGGAGCCTACTTCGACGGGGCAAACCTCACGGACGCAAACCTCCGCGACAGCCTCCTCCGCGGCGCAGACCTCCGCTTTACCGACCTCCAGTCGGCGGGGCTTCAGCAGGCAGACCTCGAAGGGGCCAACTTCGAGGGAGCTCGTTTCGTCAAGAGTACGCTTCAATCCGCCAATCTTCGAAAAGCGATTCTGTACCACGCAATCTTGGATGACGCCGACTTCCGCGATGCACACCTCCAGCATGCGGTGTTGATCGGCGCACGAGGCACGGGCACGGTCTTCGCCAAGGCCGACCTGAGTGACGTCTACGCACCCAAGGTGTCCTTGCATCACTGTGCCTTCAATGAAGCGCTGCTTGAGGGGGCCAACCTCGTCGGAGCAGACTTGCACCATTCCAATTTCAGTCACGCCGTCTTGACGCAGGCCAACCTTCAGGAAGCGAACCTCCAGGAAGCCGCATTTCCAGGCGTGAATTTCGGTGGAGCCCAGCTGAACGGCGCGGAGCTCCGGCAGGCCAACTTGCGGGGAGCCGATTTGACGGGTGCACTTGGCCTTACACAGGCACAGCTCGACAGTGCTTGTACAGACGACCAAACGAAGCTACCGGGTGAACTCAGCCGACCGGTGCCCTGTCGGCCGACGACAAAGAAGACCGCCAAGACAACGCCCTAAAGGCTGCTGAGCCGAGGGTGAAATGGGGAAGTGGACTGCTAGGCGAGGGGGGGCCAGCGGGGCCCCCGACAACCCGTGGGGAACAGATACGACCTTGCAGGAGGCCGCCTACGCGGCGGCTTCCAGTTCTGTTTCTTTTGCGGCCTTGGCGGCCAAGCTGTTCTTGCGGTTGTGGGCAATCGTGCGGTCGATCACCGCACCGCAGTTGATGCATTTCCAGGCGTAGAACACCAGAAAGAAATCCGAGAACCGTTCCAACTGCATCAGTCCCTTGCACTTCGGACAATCCATGATTCGCTCCTCCCTGTGATGAGTGCCTATCGACGAATGACAGCAGGTAGAAGCAAAGACCGAACCACCAGGCCATATACTGTAATATCAAATACTTAGCACTGTGGTGACTACGTATACGTACAATCTCGTACACTGTGTGGTTTTTGCGTTTTCAAAATTGTGCGGAATTTTCGTGGTCAAGGTAGGGCGAGGGACCGTCTCCTTCAAGGTTCTTCTCGGCAGTCGATTATGACCAGTACTGCGACGCGCGCATGTATCCGAACAGCAGATCCCGACGTGCGAGAATCCCTACCACCTTCTTATTCCGTACGACCGGCACACGGGTGATGTACCGGTCCTGGAACAGATCCGCGACTTGCACCAGTGTCTGATCCTCGGTCACCGTCACCGGGTTGGATGACATGATTTCCACCGCGAGCACTTTCCGCAGATCGCGGCCCTCGATCATGGCCTGCAGCAGATCGTATTCGCTCACGATCCCGACGAGCGTGCCGTCCGCTTCGACGATGGGCAGCGAACCGAGGTTGCGATGTGTCATCATGTGCGCGAGCGACGATGCCGTCGTGCGAGGACCGCAGGAGAACACGGCGTCTTGCATCAACTGCGCAGCCGTCAACGTCTTGGGATCACAGGCTTGCATGAAGTATTCGGTCTGTCGCATGGAACTGCCCTCACTTTCTCTTAGCGGCCGGGCCACTCAGATAGGTCCGCAACACGTCTCGCCGGGCGATAATACCGACGAGCTTGTCGCGGGCATCGACGACGGGCACACGGACGAGATCGCTAGCCCGCAGGACATGTACCAGCGTGGCGAGGGTCGTTTCCCTCCGGACCGAATAGGGATTACCAGTCATCACGTCCCCCGCCGTAATCGCTCCGAGCTTGTGGCCGTCATCCATCGCCGCCAGCAGATCATGTTCGCTCACAATCCCGACCAAGCGGCGCCCACCATCCACCACGGGCACGGCGCCAAATCCCTCGATCATGAAGGAGGCGATCACGTCGCCCTTGGTCTTGAGTTGTGCGCACTGCACGCGGCGCTCCATAACCTGATTCACCGTCATCGAAGAAAAGGCGCTGGATACCTTGTATCCGCGTTTCTTGTCCGCGCTCCGTTTCGGCATTGTCCCACCCTCCTTTGCCGCATCATCCCGAACCAGACCTTCATTCGCTCGCAATCCTCGCCCCTCTCCCCTGATCTTCCACCCAACGGAGGTACAAGGTCTGTTGCTTTCCAGCCGTTACGGCGACGTTGTGGAGCTCCTGCTTGCGATCCGCGTACGTGGCGGCAATATGATAGCGCCCGACTGGAAGATCGAGGAACAGCCAAGGCCCTTCAACCTGCTCTCGGGGAATCTTGATCACCGTTCCACCCTGTGTCGGTTGAATGGTCACGTCGACACCAGCCACAAACGGTTTCCCTCCCGCCGTAAACACCAGCTTCAAGGCGAACGGCGGGTACGCGGCCTGGCGTTCTTCCAGTCCCACGCCCGCGCTGAAATACCGGACTCCGCCATTCTGATGGAGCGGGAGATAATTCTTGACCACGTGACCGTCGACGCGATGTTCGAGTTCGAGAAACTCTCCCGACGGCCCGATTCGACCGAGCACGCCTTCTTGGGCATGGCTCATCCCCCACCCGCTCACAACCAGCGCGACGGCGAGAACGACCTGGCTCTTCATAGACGGCCCTCCTCACCGCTCGACTTCGCAATGAGAATGCCAGACTGACGCACCAGACAAGGCCGCAATTTTTCGCGAGAGTGGCAGGTCGACCGAGCAGGATTCCGCTCCATCTATCGGAAACTGATGACAATCACCCCACTGACTCTTCCTGCACCGTCGCAAAACGCCGCAGCCACTCACGTGACAACTGGCTTCTCCCAGTCCAACCCTGCGTATTTCGACGCTTCTTCCCTGATGCATCCAGCCGCTCCAGGCACATCGAATGCACTCTTTCGCTGAGGCGACAACAGGTCAATGCGTGAAGCGAAGGGGGGCTTATGCGAATTGTGTGTGCCGTCGACGGCTCGGAACATGCTCGATGGGGAATCCAAACTCTGGAGGCACTGGCGGAACGGGAACCGGAGCAGGTCGTCCTGCTCCATGTGATCGACAAACCAACCATCCAAACGAAGCGGAGCAAGGTGCTTCCCACGGAGCAACAGGCGTTGGACGCCATGGAGAAGGCGGGGGAACTCCTGCTTCGCGAAGCGGAACATTCGGTCAGGGTCGCACTCGGGCAGGCTGCAACTGATCCCCGCACCAGACTCCACCGCGTTATGGCTTATGGCCCCCCTGCCTCGACCATCGCGAAACAGGCGAAACGGTGGAATGCGGATCTTATTCTCATCGGTTCCCGAGGATTGAGCGACATCAAAGGTTTCTTATTGGGCAGCATCTCCCGACAGGTGGCTGCCATGGCTCCTTGCTCCGTCTTGGTCGTGAAACAGCCCTGCCGTAGACTCCAACGCGTCACGCTTGCAGTCGACGATTCCAAACAGTCACGCGCCGCCGCCGTATTTCTCCGGTCCAGGATTCTTCCGGAATCGGCCACGGTGACCGTCTTCTCGTCGGCGGAGAGCCCCGTGACGGACCTGGCGGCACGATATCTCTCAGAATCGCAACTCGCGGCATTGACGAAACCGGTGATGGCGCGAGCCACGAGCCTCGTCACCTCCCTGCGCGACGCATTCATCAAAGCAGGTTATGCCGCGACGACCAAGGTGCAGATGGACCATGTGATCGATGCCATCGTCAAATATGTCGAGGCGGACCAGTCCGAGCTCCTGGTGGTCGGCTCGCGCACGTTGACGAAGACCGAACGGATCCATCTCGGAAGCGCGTCCGAAAGTCTGCTGAGACATGCCCCCTGTTCCATTCTGATCGTACGAGGCACACGTGCCTGAATTCCGATACCACGACATCAACCAGCTCTCGGCTGACGAGGTCCTCAAGCGCCTTGAAACAGGGAACGGGGGTCTCTCGACCGACGAAGCCCGCCGCCGGTTGATTCAATTCGGGCAGAACGTGCTGATCGCGCCAGACCATTACTCATGGCTCCGTGGACTGCTGCGTCACTTCACCCACTTCCTCGCCATCTTGCTCTGGATCGCAGCCGGTCTCTCCTTCGCGGCCAATTTCATGAAACCCGGCGAGGGTATGGCGACATTGGGATGGGCTATCCTGGGCGTGATCGTCATCAACGCCACGTTTGCCTTCTTGCAAGAATACAAGGCGGAGCGGGCAGTCCAGGCCCTCCACCGGTTGTTGCCGGACAAGGCCTGGGTGATCAGAGGAGGGCAATCGGTCGAGATCACACGCGGCGAGATCGTTCCAGGCGATGTGCTGATCCTGGAAGAAGGCGAACGCGTGCCGGCCGACGCGCGGCTTATCGAGGCAAACGGCATGAGAGTCGATAATGCCGCGCTGACCGGAGAATCAAAACCGAAACGAAGGACGGCTGACACGGTGGAGAACGGACATTGGCTGGATCTTCCCAATCTGGTGTTTGCCGGTACGACCATTCTCTCCGGTCATGGCCGCGCCGCCGTGTTCGCGGCCGGCATGCGAACCGAGTTCGGGAAGATCGCGAACCTCGCCTCGGCCGTCGAGACGGGCCTCAGCCCGCTCCAGAAAGAAATCATCAAGGTCACTCGCATCGTAGCGGTCATCTCACTCGCGATGGGGACGACCTTCTTCGTGCTCGGCCTCTGGAGAGGGCTCGGCTTCTGGATCAGCGCCATCTTCGGCATCGGGATCATCGTCGCCAACGTGCCTGAAGGCCTCCTCCCGACCGTCACGCTGGCGCTTGCCATGAGCAGTCAGCGCATGGCTAAGCGGAAGGCGCTGATCAAACACCTGCCCTCGGTCGAAACCCTCGGTTGCACGACGGTGATCTGTACCGACAAGACCGGCACGCTGACGGAAAACCGCATGAAGGTGGATCGGTTTTATGCCGACGGGTTGGTGATCGAATCACGCGAGGGTTGCTTCTTCACCCACGGCCGATTGATCAGCACCGCGGACGCCGAACGATGGCGCTTCTTCTTCGACGCCTTGCTCCATTGCCACAATGCGAAACGGGTCCGGCGATCCGACGGCCGATTCGTCGTGACCGGCGATCCGACGGAAGTCGCGCTCCTGGAATTTGCCATCGAACATGGCTTGGGCCATCGGCCGCCTTTGCGGCGCATGAGCGAACTGGCTTTCGACGCCGATCGGAAACGGATGAGCACGCTGCATTGGGTCGAGGGCAAGTTGATCGCGTTTACGAAAGGCGCTCCCGAATCGCTGCTTGCCCACTGCACCGATGCTTTGATCCGCGGCGAATCCCTGCCGATGACCTCAGACGAGCGTGTCCGCATCCTGAACCAAAGTCAGTCCTTCGCCGAACAGGCCTATCGCGTGCTCGCCGTGGCCATGCGTGAGGTGGCGCACCAGCCCGAACACATCGAAGTGGACACGATCGAAAAAGACCTGACCTTCCTGGGCCTGGTGGCCATGATGGATCCGCCTCGTCGTGAGGTTCCTGACGCCGTCGTCAAATGCAGGCGGGCCGGTGTGCGGATCGTCATGATTACCGGCGATCATCCGCTCACGGCACTGGCCATTGCGCGGCAAATTGGCCTTGCACCGGCGCAGGCTGCACCATACGCAGCCGGATTCGTTCCGGTGATCGAAGGGTTGCAGCTCGACCGCATGAGCGATGAACATCTCCGACAATTGCTGACGCCGTCTCGCTCCGGCGAGCCTGACCCGGTCTTCGCCCGCATGGCTCCACGCCACAAGATGCGGGTGGTCTCCACGCTCAAAGACATCGGTGAAGTGGTCGCCGTGACCGGCGATGGCGTCAATGACGCCCCCGCGCTCAAGAAAGCCGATATCGGTGTCGCGATGGGAATCGCCGGAACGGACGTGGCCAAAGAGATCGCCGACATCATTTTGCTTGACGATAACTTCGCCACGATCGTCAACGCGATCGAGGAAGGGCGCACGGTCTTCGACAACATTCGAAAATTTTCCACCTACGTGCTTGTCAGCAACGTGCCGGAAGTGGTGCCTTACCTGGGCTATGGTTTTCTGGGAATGCCCTTGGCGCTTACGATCCCACAGGTGCTGGCGGTCGATCTGGGGACCGACATGGTGCCCGCGATCGCACTTGGAGCGGAACCGCCGCATCCCGGTATCATGGACGCCCCGCCGCGCCCGAGAACTGAACGCTTGCTGACCGCGCCGCTCCTCATGAGAACCTATTTCTTCCTCGGCCTCAATTCGGCCCTGCTAGCTATGGGCGGATTCTTTCTCTACCTCTTTGCCAACGGCTGGACCTGGGGCACACACCTGGATTGGTCCTCTCCTTTATATAAACAGGCGACGACCGTGACCCTCGGCGGAATCGTCCTGGCTCAGGTCGCCAATGTCTTCGCCTGCCGGTCCGATCGACTCTCGGTCACCAAGCTCGGATGGTTCACCAACCCGTTGATCCTATGGGGAGTGCTGACCGAGCTCGTACTCTTCGCCTTGATCTCATATACACAAGTCGGGAACGGCATATTCGGAACAAGCCCTTTGCCGCTCTGGATCTTTGGACCGCTTGCGTTTGGTACGCTGGCGCTCTTACTGGCGGAGGAAGGCCGGAAGCTCATCGCAACCCGGCTCTATCACCAACGTTCAGGCCACAATTCTCACGAAGCGAGCGCACTATGACTCCCGACGATCACGAAACACCACGGCATGTTCCTGTGAGCGACATTATCCCGAGTCATCACCAGCACCCGCTCATGCCGCACTTGTCGGAAACAGATCACGCCCGAACCCTTCCAGCCGAACTGCCCAGACCCCGCTGGAAGGAACCCATCTGGGGCCGACTCGCGCTGGCCGGAGGGATCCTGCTGCTGATCGGAATCGGAACCTGGTCTTGGTTGAACACCGGGCCTCCGCCGGTTCAATACAAGACCGCATTGGTGGATCGAGGACCTATCACCTCCATCGTGACGGCCACCGGCACCGTCAATCCTGTGATCTCCGTCCAAGTCGGCAGCCAAGTGTCAGGGAAGATCGCCAAACTCTCGGCGGACTTCAATTCCGTCGTGACGCAGGGCCACGTGTTGGCTCAGATCGATCAGCAGCCCTTCAAGGCCCGCGTGAGCCAGGCCCGCGCAGCGCTCAAAAGCGCGAAGGGTAATTTGGCCAAGGCGAAGAACATGGCCGCACAGCGGAAACGGGAACGGGATCGCATGGCCGTGCTGAGGTCGCAAGCATTCGTGTCTCAGGCCGATCTCGATTTGGCCGAGACGAACTATCGGGACGCCCTCGCCCAGGCGGAGATGACCCAGGCGCAAGTCGACCAGGCCGAAGCGACGCTGGCTTCCGCTGAACTGGATCTCGGTTACACGACGATCGTGTCGCCGGTGAACGGCATCGTCGTGTCCCGCAACGTGGACGTCGGCCAAACCGTCGCAGCCAGCTTCCAAACACCGACCTTGTTCGTCATCGCGCAAGACCTGACGCAGATGCAGGTCAACACCAACGTCAGTGAGTCCGACATCGGCGGAGTGGCTGAAGGCAAATCTGCCAGCTTCCGCGTCGACGCGTACCCCAAACAGTTTTTCAACGGCACGGTGACCCAGGTACGGAACGCCCCAATCAGCATTCAGAACGTCGTGACATACGACGTCGTCATCACCGTGGACAATCGTGAGCTCAAGCTCAAGCCGGGCATGACGGCGAATGTCACGATTGTCACGGCTCAGAAAGAAGGTCCCCTACGTGTGCCGAACGGCGCGCTGCGATTCCGGATGCCGAATGTTCCAGTGGATAAGAAGGCGACGCGCGTCTGGGTGCTCGACCGTGACAGCCAGGCCCGTCAGGTGGACGTCACCACCGGCATCGCCGACTCCCTCTCGACGGAAATCGTGAATGGGGCGCTGAATGATGGAGATCGCGTCATCGTGGGTATCGAGACCGCTGAAGAGCAGGCTCAGAAGAAATTGCCTCCGGGCTTCGATAGCGGGCCGAGGATGAGATGATATGTCTTTTCTCTGGCTGACACTTGTCTCCGCCCTGCGCATCCTGCGCCGCAATCCTCTCCGCGCGGGCTTGACGATGCTCGGCATCGTCATCGGCATCGGCGCCGTCGTCGCGATGGTAAGTCTGGGCCAGGGAGCGACGGCCTCGGTGCAATCGGAAATCGCCAGCCTCGGAACCAACGTGCTGATCATTATCCCCGGCGCCACGACCGTGAGCGGCGTCCGTGGCGGACTGGGCAGCATCTCGACCCTCACGGTCGAGGACGCGCGTGACATCGAGAAAAAGATCGGCGGTGTCACGATGGTGATGTACGCCAACCGATCCGTCCTCCAAGTCATCCAGGAGAACAAGAACTGGAGCACCATCGTCCTCGGGACCTCTCCCGAATTCCCTGAGGTCCGCAATTGGCCGATCGCCGAAGGCAATTTCTTCACCCAATCGGATGAAGAATCGGCCGCGAAGGTGGCCGTCCTCGGCAAGACCGTCGCGCAAAACCTATACGAGCCTGGTGAAGACGTAGTCGGTAGTCAAATCAGGATTAGAAACGTCCCGCTTCGCGTGATCGGCGTGCTGGCTCCCAAGGGCCAGTCGATCACGGGCCAGGACCAGGACGATCTGATCGTCGTTCCATTTTCGACCGCCGAACGGAAGGTGTTGGGCACAAAGTTCCTGGGGACAGTCGGGATCATCCTCGTCGCCACTCGAACCCGCCATGAGGTTCCCGCTGTGGTCGACGACATTAAGGACCTTTTGCGGACGAAACACCGTCTGCACCAATCGGAAGAAGACGACTTTACGATCCGGACGATGGAAGACATCGCCAAGACCATGGCCGGCACGAGCCGGACCATGATGTTCATGCTGATGAGCATCGCCTCCATTTCCCTGATCGTCGGCGGCATCGGCATCATGAACATCTTGCTGGTGTCCGTCACGGAACGAACCAGAGAAATCGGCTTGCGCAGGGCCGTCGGCGCCAAGCGGAAACACATTCTTCTTCAGTTTCTGATCGAAGCCATCATCATGACGGTGATTGGAGGAGTCGTCGGCGTCGCCGCAGGAATCGGCGGAGCGAGGCTGCTCACGGCCATGGTTGGCTGGCCGACGATCATCTCGCCGCAAGCCGTCGCCGCGGCATTCCTGTTCTCCGTGGCCGTCGGCATCTTCTTCGGCCTCTACCCTGCCAACAAGGCCTCGAAGCTGAATCCCATCGAAGCGCTGCACTACGAATGAGAAGAACGGCTAGTCGCCCCGTGGTATGGAACGAGAGTCATTCTGAGCCTTCGTCCTGCCTTTCAGCAGGACGATGACCCCGGCTATGCCAATGATCACTGCCAGAATGCCGAGGAGGATGAACGGATCCATCTCATTATCTCCTTCCTCTTATCAGGCGGTACGACAGAAGACTGCACTCGGCGGCTCATTGCCGGCGCGGTCTCTGTCCCGATGTCCACCGCCACTTCTGAATTTCCTGCATGTCCTCTCCATGCTCGGCAATGTACTGCTTGTGCTCGATCCGCTTGTCGCGCAAGGCTTGCCTCACGTAGTCTGCACGGCTCCCGTGCAACGGAATCCGGTCGATTACGTCGGCAACCAGATGGAAACGGTCGAGGTCGTTCAGCACCGCCATGTCGAACGGCGTGGTGGTCGTGCCCTCTTCCTTGTAGCCTCGCACGTGCAGATTCTTGTGGTTGGTCCGCCGATAGGTCAGCCGGTGGATTAGCCAGGGATAGCCATGGAAGGCAAAAATGATCGGCTTGTCCGTCGTAAAGAGCGCGTCAAACTCTCGATCGGTCAGCCCGTTTGGATGTTCGTTGGGTGGCTGGAGTTTCATAAGATCCACAACGTTGACGACCCGCACCTTCACCTCTGAAAGATGCGTACGCAACAGCGAAACGGCGGCCAGCATTTCCATGGTGGGCACGTCGCCGCAACAGGCTAGCACCACATCCGGCTCGCCTGCTTGGTCGGAGCTGGCCCATGTCCAGATGCCGATGCCCGCCGTGCAATGGGTCACGGCGGCGTCCATATCAAGCCATTGCGGAGCCGGCTGCTTGCCAGCCACGACGACGTTGACAAGATTACGGCTGCGCAAGCAACGGTCAGTGATGTAGAGGAGCGTGTTGGCGTCGGGCGGCAGATAGACGCGGATCACTTCGGCCTTCTTGTTGACGACATGGTCGATGAACCCCGGGTCCTGGTGACTGAATCCGTTGTGGTCCTGCCGCCAGACATGTGAAGATAACAGATAGTTCAGCGAGGCGATCGGCCTCCGCCAGGGAATGTGCCCACAGGCCTTCAGCCACTTCGCATGTTGGTTGAACATCGAATCGATGATGTGGATGAAGGCTTCATAGCAGGAAAAGAACCCATGCCGGCCGGTTAAGAGATACCCTTCCAGCCAGCCCTGGCACTGGTGCTCGCTGAGCATCTCCATGACGCGGCCGTCCGGTGCAAGCTGGTGATCTTCCGGATATCGTTCTGCCATCCATGTACGATTGGTCACGTCCAACACGTCCTGCCAGCGATTCGAGTTGTTCTCGTCCGGACTGAAGAGGCGGAAATTTCGTCCGGCCAGGTTCAGCTTCATCGTGTCGCGTAGAAATTGACCCATGACGCGGGTGGACTCGGCGTCGACGGCGCCCGGTTGCTTCACCCTGACAGCGTAGTCTCGGAAATCCGGCAGGCGCAGGCTTTTGAGGAGCAGGCCGCCGTTCGCATGGGGATTGGCGCTCATGCGTCTTGTCCCTTTGGGTGCCAAGGCAGCCAACGTGGGGGACAACGCGCCAGAGTTGTCGAACAACTGCTGCGGCTTGTAACTCTCCATCCATCGTTGGAGGAGCTTGATGTGCGCGGATTTGTGCATGTCTCCCATGGGTACTTGATGTGACCGCCAGGAATCCTCGGTCCGTTTGCCGTCGATCTGTTTTGGGCAGGTCCAGCCTTTGGGGGTTCGGAGGACGATCATGGGCCAGAGCGGCCGCCGCGTCGCGCCGTGCTTCCGCGCCGAAGCCTTGACCCGGCGAATCTCCCTCACTACAGCGTCGAGCGTTGTCGCCATGAGCCGATGCATCGTCATCGGATCGCGGCCCTCGACGAAATAGGGGATGTGTCCGTATCCGCGGAGGAGTTGATCCAACTCCTGGCGGCTGATCCTCGCCAGGATCGTTGGGTTCGCAATCTTGTACCCGTTCAGATGGAGAATGGGCAGGACGATGCCGTCGGTGACCGGGTTGAGAAACTTATTGGAGTGCCAGCTCGTGGCCAACGGGCCAGTCTCCGCTTCTCCATCACCGATCACACAGGCGGCGATCAGATCCGGATTGTCGAATACCGCCCCGTATGCATGCGAAAGTGCATATCCCAATTCGCCGCCTTCATGTATGGAACCGGGTGTTTCGGGTGCAACGTGGCTGGGAATCCCGCCCGGGAATGAGAACTGTTTGAAGAGGCGTTGCATCCCCCGCTCATCTTGCGAGACGCTCGGATAGACTTCACTGTAGGTGCCCTCCAGGTAGGCATTGGCGACAAGCCCAGGCCCGCCGTGGCCCGGTCCGGCGATGTAGAGCATGTTCAGATCGTGCTCGACGATAATCCGATTCAAATGGACATAGATGAAGTTCAAGCCCGGAGTCGTGCCCCAGTGGCCTAAGAGCCGCGGCTTGATGTGCGCTCGCGTCAACGGTTTCCGCAACAGCGGATTGGCGTAGAGATAAATCTGCCCGACCGACAAGTAGTTGGCCGCCCGCCAATAGGCATCGATCAACGCGAACTCGTACTTTGGTACGGTTGGCTTCATGATCTCCCTTCCTGCTGATCTGTCCGTGTGCGCAGGCATTCGGCCGTGGCACGGGCGATTTCCCTTTCTTCGTCAACGCCCGCGACGTAACAGGCGAGCAGCGATTCGTCCTCGCTGATCTTCACCGCAATGCCGAGATCCGGCGCGACGACCTGTTTATTACGAACCGGATCGAGCCGCAGCCCGCACCAGTCCATGCCTGCGCATATGCGGGCGCGAATCTCCGGCGCCCGCTCGCCGATGCCACCGCCGAAGATGATCGCATCGGCGCCGCCCAGCACGGCCAGATAGGCGCCGATATACTTGCGCACCCGATAACAAAACACCTCCACGGCTAACGCAGCGCGTGAATCCGGGTTGTCCTCGGCTGCCTCCAATACCGTGCGCATGTCGCGTGACAGTCCGGAGAGACCCAACAGCCCCGATCGTTCGCTCAACAGACGATCGACCTCGTCGACGGTGAGACCTCCATGCCGGACCAGATGCCCCACCAGCGCCGGGTCCAGGTCACCAGATCGAGTCCCCATGACCAACCCCTCGAGCGGTGTGAACCCCATTGATGTGTCCACGGATCGGCCGCAGTCGATGGCCGTGGCCGAACAGCCATTGCCCAATTGCAGCGTGATGAGCCGTAGCTGCGCGATGGGCCGACCGATCGCGGTCGCACCGATCGTGGCCAGCGAGGCATGGGCAATGCCGTGAAACCCGTATCGGCGGAGTCCGTGCTTCTGCGCCACTTCGTGCTCGATCCCGTACGCCGCGGCTTTCGGAGGCAGTGATCGATGGAACCCCGTATCGAACACCGCGACCATGGGAACAGCCGATCCGACTGCGGCCAAAGCGCCCTCAATGCCTTGAATGCACCCGGGATTGTGCAACGGAGCCAATTCGGACAATTCACGGATCACCTCGAGAACTCCGGCGTCAATTCTGACCGGATCCCGGAACTGCGCACCACCATGCACGACACGGTGGCCGACGGCATCGATCTTCAGGGCAGGGCCTCGTGATCGGCTAAACTCCTGCAGCCGGTCCAGCACGAACTGAAATGCTTCTGCATGAGTCGCGGCCCGGCAGGCAACTATCGCCACGGATTTGCCGCCTTCCCGAGTGCGTATCCGGGCGGCCGGTCCGATGTCTTCGATCTGCCCCTCATATCCGATCTTGCACCGGCCGGATTCTCCCACGCCGACCAACTTGAATTTTACAGAAGAACTTCCGCTGTTGATCACCAGTATGTTCATCTCCGCCTCAGCGCCTTCACGATTTCCATAATGAGAAACGGCAGAATCGCCGCCACACCCATCAATTCCCAGTCCTCGACCGGCAAGGGGACGACCTTGAAAATCAGTGCCACGGCTGGCACGATCAGAACAGCCAGTTGGATGGCGAAGGAGGCCAGGAACGCCCAGAGAAGGGCTCGATTGGTCCCAACACCCAACTGGAACAGCGACAACCGCTCGTTGCGACAGTTGAACGCATGCACGAGTTGCGCAACGACCATCACGGTAAAGGCGACCGTTCTGGCCTGCTCCAGATCCTGATGCAACCGATAGAGGCTGTAGCTGAACGCACCGAGGGCGATCAAACTGAGCAGCAGCCCTTCTCCGCCGATCGCCAACAATCGTCCGCTGTCCAAAAGCCGACCTTCAGGGGGGCGAGGCGGGCGTTTCATGAGATCAGGCGCTTTGGGATCCACGGCGAGCGCGAGCGCCGGGATGCCGTCCGTGACCAGATTCATCCAGAGAATCTGGATCGGCAGGAGCGGAAGCGGTAAACCCATTAATGTGGCAAACAACATGACCAGCACCTCACTCACGTTGCAGGACAGCAGAAAATGCACGGTCTTCCGGATATTGTCGAACACACCTCGCCCTTCTTCCACTGCCGCGGCGATCGAGGCGAAGTTGTCGTCCGTCACCACCATGTCCGAGGCTTCCTTGGTCACATCCGTCCCGGCAATCCCCATGGCTACCCCGATGTCCGCCGCCTTGATCGCCGGGGCGTCGTTCACGCCGTCGCCTGTCATCGCCACCACCGCGCCTCGACGTTTCCAGGCCTGCACAATGCGGAGCTTATGTTCGGCCGACACGCGGGCATAGACTGTGACCCGCTCGACGAACTGTGCCAACTGTTCGTCGGTGACATTGTTGATATCGGTGCCGGTTAGCGCGGAACCGTCGCCGTCATAGAGCCCGAGTTCCCGAGCAATTGCGACCGCCGTGTCTTTATGGTCTCCCGTGATCATGGCCGTCTTGATCCCAGCTTCCCGGCACCACCGAACCGCCGCCACCGCTTCGGGACGCAGAGGGTCTTTCATGGCACAGAGGCCGAGGAACACCAGCTCACGCTCCACCACGTCGGGCGTCACGCTCATGTCGAGACGGTCCAGTGACCGATGGGCCACGGCCAGCACGCGCAGCGCCTGTTGTGCGAAGGCGGCATTGGCTTCAAGCATATTGCGCCGATGCTGATCGCCTAACGGTTCAATCTTCCCGTCAGTCGTCATGCGATGAGTGCAGCGGGCCAACAGGACATCCGGCGCCCCCTTGACGTAGGCCGTTCTTCCTGCTTCCGTTCGACGAACGATCGTCATCATCTTGCGTTCGGCATCGAAGGGAATCTCTTCCTCGAACGGAGTTGCCGCTTCCAATTCCTTTCTGACCAGTCCTGCCTTCGCCGCTGCGACCAGCAAGGCCCCTTCCGTCGGGTCACCGATCACCTGCCACGTGCCATTCTCCTCGCGCAGCACGGCGCCGTTGCAGAGAACCGCCGCGGTGAGAAGTTCGCGTAAACCAGGATGGAGAGGTGAAGAGGCAGAAGCCGTAGCCTGACGAATCTCACCGATCGGCGTATATCCTTCGCCCGTGACGTCGAAGACCGCGTCGCCGGCGAAGAGCTTCGTCACGGTCATTTCGTTCTTCGTTAGGGTCCCGGTCTTGTCGGTACAGATCACCGTGGCAGAACCGAGCGTTTCCACGGCCGGCAGTTTGCGGATCAACGCGTGCCGTTTCACCATCCTGGTGACACCCAACGCGAGTGTAATTGTCACGACGGCTGGAAGTCCTTCCGGCACCGCCGCGACGGCCAGGCTCACTGATGTGAGAAACATCACGAGCAACGGCTCGCCGCGCAGATACCCCAACCCGAACACGACGGCCACGACGGCCAGTGCCAGCCACAACAACGTGTAGCCGAATTGCTCCAGCCTCCGTTGCAGCGGTGTTTCAACACGTTCCGCCTCCGCCGTCTGCTGAATCATCGTGGCGATGCGGCCCAACTCGGTTCGCAGGCCGGTCGCCACCACAAGCGCGCGGGCCTTACCCGACACTGTCGTGGTGCCCATGAACAACATATTGGGTCGGTCGGCAAGTGGGATATCGGTCCCCTCCAGAACCAGCACCTGCTTCTGAACCGGCGTGGACTCCCCAGTCAGTGAGGCCTCTTGCGTCTGGACACTTGCCGCGTAGATCAATCGCGCATCAGCCGGGACACGGTCACCTGACTCGAGCAGGATGAGATCACCGGGAACAAGTTCACGTGCGGGAATTGATCGGACAACGCCCTCGCGGATCACTCGGGCCAAAGACACGGACATCTTCCGCAGCGCTGCCAGAGACCGCTCAGCACGAAACTCCTGCACGAATCCCAGCAAGCCGTTGAGGAACACGATCGCCATGATCGCCGCCGCATCCAACCAGTCTTCCAAGAGGCCGGACACGACTGCCGCGCCAATCAGTACCCAGACGATGACGCTCGTGAATTGGGAGAGGAACAACTTGAGGATCGACGGAGGTTGCGGTTCCGGCAGGTCGTTCGCGCCGTACTTCAACAGGCGTGTGGCCGCTTCCGGCTGGCTCAACCCCTCGGTCAGACTGGACTCCAGGTTCCGAGCCACCACCTCAGGTGTCAACGCATGCCACCCCGTCGACACGGCTGACGTCTCCACGGCTATTCTCCTCGATCGCATCATCGAAATAAGAGCCAGAGTCCCAGGACATAGGCCATAATCATCAGGAGACTGTCCGGCTCGATCAACATGAACCGTTTCTCGGCGCGATAAATAATGCCCATCAACCCGATGTTCATCATCAGAATGGACCACAGCGCCGTCTGGACATGAGCGGCGCTGACGTGATCGAGCAATCCGCCGCCGCGATACGCCAGATCGGCAAAAAAGAACGCGGCCATATTGAACGCGTTACTGCCGAAAAGATTCCCCACGGCCAGATCAAAGGCGCCCAAACGGACGGCCGCAATAGAGACCACCAGTTCGGGCATCGACGTGGTGATGGCAACAAGCGACGTACCGATGAATGTCGCGCTCGTCCCCGTCGTCTCGGCAATGCGCTGGGCCGACCAAGCCAGAAACGGAGCGGCGACCAACAAGACGAGCGCACCAATGGAGAATCCTACCGCAGCACGGCGGAGTTCATCCTGTTTTGTCTCATTCCTCTCGCGCTTGTCGACAATGGCCTCCACCACCTCCTCCTGCTCTCGTTGCCGGCGTTTCATATCTTCCTGCCGAAAGACCAGCCGCATCCCCAAGATGTAAAGCAGCAACAGCGCCAAGCTGCCCAAGCCCACACCAAGGTGGGTGACATTGAGTTGTGCCAGCACAAAAAAAGCGGCCAAACCCGTCAGCACCATGGCCAGTGCGGCGGTGAGCGTATGCTCCAACGCCGCCTGCTGCCACACTTGCTTTTGACGATGGAGCAGATCAATTAGACCGAGCGTCAGCATATTGCTCATGCAAGCGCCGAACAGATCACCGGCGGCGAGATCAGGTGCGTCGATCCATCCCGCACTGATGGTCGTAAAGACTTCAGGGAGGGACGTGGCCGCCGCCATCAATACGACGCCGATCCACAGGCGACCGAGTCCCGTCAGTTCGGCGATCCGGTCTCCATAGTGTGAGAGCTTCGTGCCGGCAAAGATGATCACCGCGGCGCTACAGAAAAAGACGACCCAGATCATTGGTGACCATCCCAACATCCACTGAACACAACCATAGCTGAATAGCTCCCCCGGCCTCCCCCCTCCCGCATGCGCCCAGTTACAGGTGGACGGTGGGCTCTGTCCCACGACATTCGCAGAGGCGAGGGCACCGCGCTTGCCGAACAGAGGCGGTCGCAACGCGACGGCGAGCACTGTTCGACGTTCCGTTCTCGCAACGCTAAGGATGGAACACGTTGCGCAGCCGAGCAGATGTGAGGTTTATGTACGGTGAGCCGAAGCGCTCAAGCGCGACAGAGCCCACCGTCCCCCCTCTCATACCCACTCCGGCGCATACTCTTTCCCCGCCTCGCGTTCAGCAAACTGGTGGTAGAGCGCCGGAAGTACGACGAGGGTCAACGCCGTCGAACTGAACAGCCCGCCGATTACGACGGTCGCCAACGGCCGCTGCACTTCGGCGCCGATGCCTTGCGCCAGTGCAAGCGGCAAGAGACCCAACAACGTGGTCATCATTGTCATCACGACCGGACGAAGCCTCAAGCTGCAACCAGTGACGATTGCCTCGTCCGTTTGTTTCCCTTCGTGGCGAAGTTGATTGATATAGGACACCAGCACGATGCCGTTTCCCACCGCCAGACCGAACAACTCGATAAAGCCGATCGAGGCCGGCACGCTCAAGTATTGCCCACTGAGCCAGAGCGACACAAACCCTCCGATGAGGGCGAAGGGCAGATTCAGAATGATCAAGGTCGCGTAGCGCAACGAATGAAAGGCCCAGAAGAGGAGAAAGAACACGAGGCCCAGCGTGATCGGCACGACAATCAACAACCGCGCATTGGCCCGCTCCATGCTTTCAAACGCGCCTCCCCACGTGACGTGATATCCCTCCGGCAACCGCAACCGCGCCGCCAACTGCTTCCGTCCTTCGTCGACCACACTGCCGATGTCCCGACCCACCACGTTGAAGCCGATGTAGATGCGGCGCTTGACTTGCTCGCGGCTGATGCGCAGAGGGCCTTCACGCATCTCGATCTTCGCCAGGTCGCTCATCGGGATCAACGCGCCGGAGGCCGATTTGACGCGAATCTCTCCGATGCTTTCGGGGCTGTTGCGGGTCGGCTCAGGAAACCTGAGGATGAGTTGGAACCGCCGCTCCCCTTCGTAAACCTGGGTCGCAGCCTTGCCGCCGATCGCCGTCGTAATGATGTCCTGGACGTCGGCAACATTGATGCCGTATCGGGCGATCTTTTGCCGGTCGATATCGACCGTGAGATAGGGTTGGCCTGCGATCTGTTCCACCTTGATATCTTTGACTCCGTCAATCAGCTGCATCAGTTCCGCAATCTGTTCCGCCTTCTGGTGCAGGATATCCAGATCGTCCCCAAACAGTTTGATCGCGCATTCCGTCCTGATTCCGGAAATCAGTTCATCGACTCGTTCTTGAATGGGCTGGCTCATCAGCACGGAGATGCCGGGAATCCCCGCCAGCTTCTTGCGAATGGCGTCAGTCAACCCGGATTGGGAGGAGGCCGTTTTCCAGGTCCCACGGTCGTGCAAGGACACGATGGGGTCGCTTTCGTTCGGTTCCTCCGGTCCGTAGGCGATGTCCGGTCGTCCGATCTTGCTCACGGCCATTCGCACTTCGGGGAATTCCAACATGGCTTTATGGGTCTGCTTCTCCATCTCGATCGACTCAGGCAGCGACACGCTCGGGAGCCTGACAACTTGCGGGGTGAGGGCCCCTTCTTCCAGGATCGGAATGAACTCGCGGCCGATGAAGGGAACCAGCGCCAAGCTGATCAGCACGAGGACCGATGACCCGGCCAGGACTGGACGACGATGCCGAAGCGTCCACCGCAGCACGGGGAGGTACCGCTGCTTCAACCAGAGCGTCAACTTCGTTTCTTCCGGATGATCCCCTCGCAAGAAGATCGAGGCCAAGACCGGCGAGAGCGTGAGCGTGACGATCACTGAAGCCAGCAGCGCAATCACAAGGGTGTAGGCCAGCGGCGCGAACATCTTCCCTTCCATGCCGTGCAGCGTCATGAGCGGCAAAAATACGACGCTGATAATCAGAATCCCGAACAGGATCGGCCTCCCGACCTCTTTGGTGGCATGGAGGATGATGTCCAGTTTGCCGTTCCGCGCCCCACCATTGTTCCTCGCGAGATGCCGATAGACGTTTTCGACGACGACCAGTGAACCGTCCGCGATTTCGCCGATGGCGATCGCCAGGCCGCCGAGCGTCATCAGATTCGCCGAGAGCCCGAACCGTTCCATGATGATGAAGGTGATGAGCGGCGTGACGATCAACGTCACCGTCACAACGACGGCGCTCCGCACGTGGCCCAGAAAGAAGAAAAACACGAACACGACCAGGACGATGCCTTCGATCAGCGCATCGCGCACGGTTTGGACCGCGGCGTTCACCAGTTCAATGCGATCGTAAAACGATACCATCGTTGTGCCTGCTGGCAGGACGTGCTGCTGCTGAAGATCTTCCACCTTGGCCTTCACCGCCTGGACGACCTCGCGCGCATTGCCGCCGCGAATCATCAGCACCGTACCGGCCACCACTTCCCGCTCACCGTTGAGGACCACCGCTCCATGGCGCACCGCATGGCCGATCCGGACTTCCGCCACATCTCGCACGAAGACCGGCGTCCCGGCCGACTCTTTGACGATCACGGACTCGATATCGCCGACCGTCTTGATGAGACCCAGCCCGCGGACGATGGCCCGCTCCGCGTGCCGCTCCAGCACGTTGCCTCCGGCATTGGCGTTGTTTTTTGCCACCGCATCGTAGACGTCGTGCAACGTCAGGTCGTACTTGCGCAGCTTGACCGGATCGACGAGGACTTGATACTGCTTCACGAAGCCGCCCATGCCGTTCACATCGATGACGCCCGGCACGCTCTTGAGCAGCGGACGCAGCACCCAGTCTTGCGCGGTCCGTTGGTCCGTCAGTTCAGACTCAACCACTTTCGGATCGGTCTCGGTCGCCCGGAGGCCTTCCAGATAGTACTGATAGACTTCGCCCAGACCTGTACTGACCGGAGCCAGGACCGGCTCGAGCCCTTCGGGCAAACGGGTCTTTGCGGCCATCATGCGTTCCAGTACCAGTTGACGGGCGAAATAGATGTCGACGTCGTCGTGGAAGACGACCGTGATTTGCGAGAGGGCGAATTTCGAAAGGGACCGGATCTCCGCCAGGCCCGGCAGACCGGTCATCTGCAGTTCGAGCGGATAGGTGATAAACCGCTCGACCTCGACCGGCGACAGTCCCGGCGCTTCCGTCAACACCTGTACCTGAATGTTCGTGACGTCGGGATAGGCGTCAATCGGGATGGATTGAAAGGACCAGAGACCGACGACCGACAGCAGGCAGGCAAGCCCCAGCACGAGAATCCGTTGACGCAGCGAGAACTCCAGCAGCGACGCAATCATGGCGCAGGCTCGATCTTGTGCCGTTCCATTTCGGACTTGAGCACGAACGATCCTTTCGTTACAACCTGCTCGCCGGCGTTGAGTCCTTCCAGCACCGTCACAACCTCTCCCTGTTCCCTCCCCACCTTCACCCGTCGCACCTCGAATTCGAGCGGACCCTGTTGGACGAAGACCATCTTGCCGTCCGGCCCGTTCTGAACCGCCGCGGAAGGCACTGTGAGTTGGTCGGGATTCGGCGTCCCGGAGATCCGAACAATGGCGTACATTTCCGGCTTGAGCCGCTTGTCCGGGTTGGGAGCGGTTACCCTCACCTTCATCGTCCTGGTCGACGGATCGAGCACGTCGCCGATATAGGTGATGATGCCGAGAACTGTAGCATGAGGATAGGCGGCGGCAATGACTTCCACGCGTCGGTCTTTCTGAATGAATTCCACGTCCTTCTCCGGCACGTTCGCCACAATCCATACATCGGACAGATCCGCCACGGTGAACAGCTTCTGCTGGGTTTCAACGACCTCGCCCCTCGTGATGTTACGCATGATCACACGGCCGTCGAACGGTGCGCGCAAGGGCACATCGGCCTTGATGGTATGCTCGCGATCGAGCCGGTCGATCTCCGGCTGCGGCACGCCGAGCAGTTCCAGACGATTTTGTGTTTCGCGAGCCTCCGCACGCGCCGTCTTCATTTCCGCTTCGCGCCGCTGCAACTCAGCCAAGCTGACGGCCTTGTGCTCATGGAGATCTCTGGCCCGTTCATACACCAGTTCGGCCTCGTGCAGCTTGGCTGCGGCTTTCAAATACGCACCTTCGGCGACCCCGAGGTCCGTGCTATGGAGCAACGCCAAGAGCTGGTTCTTTTTGACGTCCGCCCCGACATCCACGGACACTGTGACAACCCGGCCACGGATGAGCGTCGTGACCTCGGCCAGTTCGTTTTCGTTCGGCTGGACCGTCGCAGGAAATTCGCGAGCCACAGAAAATTGCCCGCGGCCCACTGGCACGATCTCGACGGACATCCGGGATAGCTCTTCCGGCGTCAGCCGCAAAAGCCCGGACTGAACAGGAGCAGAAGCCGGCTTGGCCGCAGAAGGCTCCTCCGACTTGTTCCCACAACCAACAACCCCGGCAGCCAGGCCCACGACCGCCGCCCCGAGCAGGAGCCGGTGAACGCTCAACCCGAAAAGACCTCGATATACCCCAAAAGAACAACCGACCACGATTCCCTCGTATGAATGGCTCTCTGGACACACACCCAACCCTCCCGTCTATGCAGCACGGGTCATGCCTTCAAAACTCGTTGATTTCCTTCTCAACTCTCAGAGGTTCGTAGCCTTTTGCTACGGTCGTGGTTTCCGAACGGGGGTGAAACGCACCAGTCTGGACATATTTCATGCAGCAGCCCTTCCCTTGCCTATGAGATACTGTTGCCGGTTGGGAGAACTGCTAGCATGACCGTCCCAGCGCAATTTCCTGAGGAACAGTCACCAGCCGGCGAATTCACACGCCAGGCGGATTCCTTTCGTGACTGGGTTACCACTGACGGGAGCTCCGGTTACCCTGCCGCAGCAGGCCGCTATCACCTTTACGTTTCATGGGCCTGCCCTTGGGCTCACCGGACGATTATCGTGAGAAAGTTGAAACAGCTTGAACCGGTCATCGGCATGACCGTCGTTGACCCGATTCGCGATGAACGGGGTTGGGCATTCCGCGAGGGTCCAGGCCACTCACCTGATCCTGTGAATGGATTTCACTTTCTTAGCGAGGCCTACCGGGCCACCGATTCACAGTATCGCGGGCGCGTCACCGTCCCAGTCCTGTGGGATACCGTCACCAAGCGGATCGTGAGCAATTCGGATGACGACATCATGCGGATGTTCAATCACACGTTCGATCGATCGACAGCGAGCACACTGGACTTGTATCCGGAGAAATTGCGCAAGGAGATCGAGAGGCTCAACGCGTTCATCTATGAGAACGTGAACGACGGGGTCTATCGTGCTGGTTTTGCCACTTCACAGAAGGTCTACGAACAGGCCGTACACAGACTGTTTGATGCCCTCGACCAACTGGACCGGCGTCTTGCGACTCGGCGCTATCTTTTGGGCTCACACTATGTCGAAACCGACTGGCGCCTGTTCGTCACCCTGGTGCGGTTTGATGCGGTGTACCATGGCCATTTCAAATGCAATGTCAGACGGATCGTCGATTATCCGAACCTGTTCGGCTATCTGAAAGACCTCTATCAAACCGATGGGATTGCCGACACCGTCAACTTCGATCACATCAAGCGGCACTACTACATCACACACGACGACATCAATCCGACCCGCATTGTCCCGCTCGGCCCCGATCAAGACCTCACCAGTCCCCATGGGCGTGAGCGTCTGGCGTAGCGATTCACAACAGCTCCAACTTCGACTGTGCCCCTTTCTGCCCCGAAGATTCCATAAACTTCATGCTCGATGCTTCCGATCAATACGCTAACTCTATCTTCCAACGATCGTTTCGCCCCTGAGTCCGACTAGCCCTCATGGCACCTTCTTTGCGTGGTCATCGGCAGGACATTACTTGAGCCCGCCACCCCGGAGGTCGCTATGGTCATCCTGAAGAGACTCCAAAGCTATCTCGACAGCCATAAGATCCCGTACCAGGTCGTCAACCATTCCCTCGCCTATACGGCGCGCGAGGCGGCCAACAGTCTCCACGTACCCGCCGATACGTTTGCCAAGGTGGTCGTCGTGAAAGTGGATAGCCGGTATGTGATGGCCGTTCTCCCCGCGAATTGGAAGGTCGACTTCCGGCGGTTGATCGACGTGTTGAGATCTCCGCATGTGCGGTTGGCCACGGAAGAGGAACTGGCGGTGCTCTTTCCCGATTGCGAGATCGGCTCGATGCCCCCGTTCGGCAATCTGTACGGGACCCCGGTCTACGTGGATGCGACGCTGACGCAGGACGAAGACATCGTCTTCGACGCCGGCAGCCATGTCGGGGCGATCAAGATGCGCTATCAGGACTTTGCCGACCTGGTTCACCCGCAGGTCGCGGAATTCCACCGTGAGCCGACGAAAATCGAGTACTAATCGCTCAAGGAGTCTCGGCGCAGAGCTTAGAAGCCGACGGATACGCCGAACGTACCGAGCAATGCAGCGCGGTCAGATGGTCCATAGAATTCCGTTCCGAGTCCGCCGTCGAGCACGATGCGAGATGTCAGTTGGTGGCGCAGGCCGACTTCAACCCCGGTATTGTTGCGCTGGCCGCGCAAGTCGGATTGCCTGGTGTAGACGCTGACAATGAGCGTATCGAGAAAGCTGCTGGGATAGCCGAGCGGGTAACTCATCGCCGCCACGGCACGATAGACGCCTGGCCGCTCCTGCCCCTGTGGTGAACTAAGAATCGTGTACCCGGCGTTCAGATGTGCGCGCAGGCGACCGAACGACCTCGTCATGATGCCGGTGAGTTGCGTGTCGACCCCCTTGGAATTCACACCGGTCGGCAAGTCGGTCTCGACCCGAGCCGCGAACGCCGGCAGGTCGATCGTCTCCGTATTGAAGTTGTACAGCACCCCCACGTGCAGGTCGCCTGACTTATTGGCGCCGACCAGCGTATTCGGTTCGGTGAACAAGTCGCCCTGGATTTCAATCTGCGTGTTTGCGAAGGCCCCGTAGATGATCTGCGGCTGGAACGTAACGCGGGTCCGCCCTTCCCGGCGATCGTTGAACCGCACACCGCCTTCCATCCCGATTTCCCCTTTCGCGATCGCATAGGCGTCTTCCATCCCAATCGGCCGGTTCGGATCGAGATTGTCGTGGTCCAATGCCCGACTGATCGTGGGAGGCCACAAGAGAAGCATCACCGCCGTGGTTATGATGATCCGCACCATCACTCTCTTCAATGGCGGTGCTCCTGTTTGTCTCGCGGTGTGACGATCATCGGGTTGGTCGCATCGGCGCTCGCGAGATAGTACTGATCCACGAGGCGATAAATTTCCACCCGCTTCGCTTCCCAGGTGGGCAGCTTCTCGCTGGCCAGAATGTCGCTGATGTTGTCGTGGAGCATGTGGAGATTGTCGAAAATGTTGGCGATGTCCGGATAGCGGGCCGCGAAGGTCGGGCTCAACTCCGCCGTCAACGGCATGAAGGCCCAGTCGACCGGCGGACGGTACAGATAGCCGCGATACGTCTCCAGAATCGGTCGCACGACCCGTTTCTTCCTCTCAAGATCGCGTGCGTCCTGCAGGGGATCGTACACGGCGACTTGCAGATAATGGTACGACCAGATCGTCGCATTGAAGAGGGGAAACCGTCTGCGAAACGTCTTCGAGTAGGGCAACTCATCGAGACGACGGTGATCCAGCCGCTTCGCTGTGATGGCATAGGCGCTCTCTTGATAATAGGCCAGCACGTCTCGAAGCGCGCGGTCCTTATCCGGCTCCTCCGACACCATGATGTCGTAGGTCGCGCGGTGCAGCGCATGCGCTTCGTCGAACGTGTTCTGTGCGCGCCAGGCCAGCTTCATGTAGGTCGGCGCAATCGCCTCTTCGTTGGGATTGAGCCTCGGCTTGGTGGCGATGAACGCGAGGGTCTCCTTGCGGGCGTTGTCTTCGACCGCCGGGATGTCTTTCCCGCCGGTCACCAGCAACGTTTCATATAACTTCGAGTGGCCGAAGTCGACCCCGTTGAACTCGCTGTCGAGCTCAGCCAAATCCTCTCGGAGGGAAAAATTCCACAATGCTCGGTAATAAAACCGTTTGTCGCGCGGCTCGAACTGGTTGCAGGCCGCCGACGCGAGGGTGATCGTGGCCACCGCCACGATCACCGCGCCGCGAAAGGCATCGACGATCCTCATGCTCCTCCAACCCGGCTCGGCGCCGGACTTAGTGACAGTGGTGTGCGTGCACCAACGCATGTCCCTTCCCCCGTGCGATCAACCATCGATTGACCGGAAACGCCGCGGCGCCGGCCAGGAGCAATGAGACCAGCAGACTTCCCCAGAACAAGGGATCCGTCAAGCCGGCTTCCATCGCGCCGGGAATGGCCAGCATGATCGCGTTGTCCACGAACTCCATGGTCCCCATGGACAGCGTATCCGATGCGAAGGCCACTCCCACGGCGGTGCTCCAAGCCATACCCGCCCGTCGAAGCGGCCAGAGTGTCATCCCGTACCCGAACAGAAAAGCGAGCGCAACGGCCAGTGCCACAGTCGGCCAGTTGCTCCAACCGAGCACCGTGCCGATCACCAGGCCCAATATCTCGCCGATGGTGCAACCGCTCAGGCAGTGCAACGTGGCCATGAAGGCGGTGCGGTTGAGCGACGCGGCTCCATGTCCCGATCCATGATGTTCGCGATGCGCCTGGTGCTCATGCAACGAGTGTGACTCCCGTTGATACCCCAACGGTTTCGGCTTGGCGCAGCAGGTTTGCGATTCCTCGACCTGGGGCAACGTGGCGGCGGATTCAATCGACGTCATGTGACACCTCCGTGTAAGGGGTGACTGTTGCGTTCACCTCTATAGACGGAGGAGGAAGCGGATTATTACAGTGCTCCGTAAGTCATGATTCTCAATAGGGAATGGCGCCGGCACGCACCTCATCTGCTACGGGCATGTGCAATTGAGACAGCCATGTTTGGTACAGATTCCGCAGGACTCTTCGAGGGTCGTTCGCAGCAGCTGGCGCGCACGATGGAGACGGACAGCAAGAGTATTCGTCGTCACACCAAGATCTTTAGCGACCTTGGCCGGCGGTTCCCCTTCAAGATCGATCCGCCGAATCACGTCCACGTAGGCCGGCCGCATCCCCTTCAACAGCGTCCCGAGACATGCGCATACCGTGGGGCGGATCTCATCCAAGGCCGGTGTCATGTCTTCGCCCGACGCGACCATCGTCCGGTGGAGACCCTCGACCTTTCGATCGTCGGCCGCTCGGGCTCGGTAGTAATCGGCCACGGCGTTTCGCAGAATGCGATAGAACCACCCAACGGCGTTCTCGCTCTTCATTTCATGGCCGCGTTCGACGGCCTTCAACAGACTCTGCTGCAACAGGTCCTCGACCAATCCGTCATCGGGCAAACGTTTGCGCAGAAACGCCCGAAAGGCCGACTGGTGCCCCACTAATTGATGGATGAGATCGTTCAGCAGCGGAGAGGCGTGACGCGCTCCTTCCCTGCGTTCCAATGGTTGCTTGGTCCCGGGCATGTTGGGACCATTGTCCGTCAACGCCGTGCCGAGATCAAACCCGCTCGTCTGGAAGAACGGGGCACCGTCGTCCAAGACCTGCGCAAGAGCGACCAGCGACCGTCCTCACCTCATCCTGCACAGACCGCAGCACGACATCCCTCATGACAGTCCATGCTGCTCGCGCCCGATACGGCCCTCGTAGTGGTCAGTGGATTTGAAGAGCTCGAAACGACCGTCGACGGCATAGCGTGCCACCCGAGTACGCAACGCGTCCATCTCGGCTACGGTCATTGGCGTGAATCGGCGCACGATGTCGAGGTTCTGTTTCAGCACCCGGCGTGAATCGATGCCGCTGACGAGCGACGCGACCGGCAGACTGAGCACATAACGGATCGCTTCTTCCGGCGTGACGACTCCTTGCTTGACGGGCTCGGCATTTCCACTCAGGCTTTTCATTCCGATCGGGGCGATGCCTCGCCTATTCACTACGGGCAAGATGTCCTGCTCGAAGCTCCGGTAGGTGCCGTCAAAGACGTTCAACGGCATCTGGCACGCGTCGAATGGGAAGTCATGCGCCAGCATCTTGAGATGGAGTTGGGGATGTTTATGGCCCGTAAAACCGATGAACCGCACCTTCCCTTGCCGTTTCGCTTCGAGCAACGCATCCGCAGCGCCACCCGGTACAAAATGTCGGTCGGGATCGTCTTCATATACCACTTCGTGAATCTGCCAGAGATCGAGATAGTCGGTCTTCAGGCGACGGAGCGACTCGTCGAGCTGCTGGAGTGCGACGCGCTTGTCGCGCCCGTGCGAGCACACCTTGGTCATAAGGAAGACCTGCTGTCTTCTCCCTTGCAACGCCCGGCCCATCAGTTCCTCTGATCGCCCACCGTTGTACTCCCAGGCATTATCGAGGAAGGTCACGCCCGCATCGATGGCTTCGTGCAAGATACGAATCGCTTCGCCGCTGTTGTCCATGCGGCCCCAATGGGCGCCGCCAAATCCAAGAGCCGAAACCTTCACACCGGTGTGGCCCAAGGGGCGCAGGGGAACGTCCGCGCTCGCCGCCGACGGCACCGGATCTGTCGCGTTCGCCCATCCCAGCGGACCACTGAAAGCCGCAGCGGAACAGAGCAGACCGAGCATCTTTAACAGTTGCCGGCGTCTCAGCGGCAGCGACCAGACATCGTGGCCATGGAATTGTGATAGCATGGATAGGCACCGCATGATCGCGCGACCGAGCCGCGCGTCGGTCTTCACCAAACCTTACTTCGCCAAGATTCCCAATCCCCGAATCTCATCCAACCATTCCATCCGCTGCTTCTCGCTCATGCCTTCGATCGAGCCGATGATGGTGGATCGAGTCGGCCCGATCCCACAGAAGCTGAGAATGTTCCGTTTGAGGCTCTTGAGGCTGTGGGCGAAGAAGATCCAGCGGTAGATAAAAGCCGGCATGCCCATCGTCACCACGACTCTGGCAGACCTCCCTGTGAGCAGTTTCTTCGCCATGCCTCCGGACTGCTGATATTCGAAGGCAAACCCGGGCCGAAATGCCTGTTCGAAGAAGGCCTTAAGCAGCGCAGGCATTGATCCTAGCCACAGCGGATAGATGATGACGAGGTGGTCCGCCCACTTGATGGCGTCTTGAGCCTGTCTGATGGTATCCGGTGGCATGCCCTTCTCAAAATCCTCTTTGCTGCGCAGGATCGGAACGTCGAGTTGGGCCACCTCGATCCGTCTCACGTGATGCCCTCCGTCTTCACAACCTTTCGCATATTCATCCGCGAGCGCATGGCCGAAATGACGCGACTGGGAATCGGGATGACCTTGAATAATAGTGATGTGTTTCGGCATTGGAGATGTCTAAAACAGCGGATGGTGCGGCGCGCTCGCCGGTGGAGCACCCGAGACGGGCCCTCCTGCATTCCCATAAAACCGCCATTGCCCTCGTTCTTTTACCAGATAGTGGACTTCATCCACCCAACTATCGATGGTGATCGGACTTCCGGTTTCCTTCTCTGCGCCATAGAGGCCTCCGGTACACGTTACATACACTATCTGGACTGGTCCTGCCTTCGTGAACTTCCACTCGGTGAAGACATGTCTTGATGCCACTTGCCTGTAATGCGCAAACACTTCCCGCCAGACCCGCCGGACATCAGACCGCTTCAGTCCGTGATAATTATATCCTCTTGCGTAAAACAGCATGAGCGCCTCGAGATCCGCCTGCTGGACAGCCACCTCCGCCCGGTCGAAGGCTGCAACAATTTCCTTCATGACGTGCCGATTGGTTTCCGTGACACCCTCAGACACTACCTCGACCGCGGCGGCTGATGGCGTTGGGTGATGACAGCGGCTAACAAGTATTGCGCCAGCTAACATGAGGAGAATCCCGACTGGACTTCTCACCTTCATGACCGAGTACCGACGCAATCGCGGTGCCATGAGTATGAACGCAGAGAAGGTGAGTAGGCCACAACCATCACTGGTTTTGGTTTATTGCTGCCGCATTGATTATTGATGCCTTCCTCCTCAGATTTCGTCCCCTTACTGCTGCAAAACGCCACGCTCAACGCAGAGCAGACATCGGGGACGATGTGCCATCAATAGGGCAATAAGGACAGTCTGAGCCCCGGGTTTCAACTCTGAAGGTGAGGAGCCTGAAAGGACAAGAGATGCGGTGAGGTTCTATGAACGATACCGGAGGAGAAACCTACGGTTTGAATTTACCCGTTGGGAGGGTTATACGGATCGTTAAATTTGCCGCCACACTCAAGGCAGCGGACCTTTCCTGTTCGTTTGCCGTCTCTGGTGAGCACATCGTCGATCACCCTGCTATGAGCACAGGTCGTAACCGGGGCAACGCGCCTTGTTTCCGGAACCGTCGTGGCTTCCATGGGACCCTCCGGCTTCAATAACGACATGGGACCTTCATCCTCTCCTCGATCATGCTCTTGCTTCATCAGCGTTTCTCCGGCCTGAGATGTCATGAAGCCACATCGAGGCATCTACTTAGCACAGTGCCCCTTGCGCGGGGACTAGGGATCTTACTAGTTCGCAGACCAGACCCTACCCGACGTGCGAGGAAACACGCGGTCGTTGCCCCGCAGTCACACCTGCTCCTCCTAGAGGGTACCAACAACGATGAATGGCCCCCTAGATACAGGGACCTGACAGGCCAGCACCTTGTAGGTTCTTCCGGTGTCCAATGTCACGCGTACCTGTCCAGTTCGGCTCAAGTAGTCGATGGCCAAGAACACTTGGTTCCAGGTCAAGTCCGGGCAGAGTCCAACCACCTCTTCCAGCGGACATTCCGTCCCTAATTGCTCCAGCGCAACCCGCACTTGGTCAATCATGGCCGTGGCTGCCATCGCACACCTCCTCGGTGAGGCCACTTGTTTGTACGCGGCGGATCGTAGGGGAAATCAAGAATGAAGAGAACTAGGCGAGGTGCCAGACATCATCAGAAATATTACTGGGGGAGCAATCCGGCTTTCAGCAAGGCGCGACGGACATCCACACCGACACCTCCGCCAATCATCGGCTCTGGAGGCTCATTCTCTGGCCCAAGCACGCGTCACCAGTCGATCACAAACTCACGAGACCTTCGGTAATGGCATATTTGGTCAACTCGGCAGTGGAATGGAGGTCGAGTTCATCCATGATCCGACACTTGTGGAATTCCACGGTCTTGATGGAAATGTTCAAAATGGTAGCAATCGCTTTCGTGCCTCTCCCCTCTGCAATGAGTTGGAGAACTTCCCGCTGGCGGGGGGTGAGCGTGGCAACCGGCCGTCTGCGTGTCTGACCCTCCGGAGGATGGAGCGTCGCCGCCAGTACATCTTTTGTGATCAGCGGTGTCATATAGTGTTGCCCCCGCATGACCGCCTGGATGGCCTGCTTCAGTTCCGAGGCAGCGGACCGTTTGATGAGATATGCCGAGGCGCCTGCCTTAAAGGCCTCCGTTGCATAGGTCGGCGTGGCGTGCATCGTCAAGAAGATGAGCTTGCTCTCCGGGACGAGCTTCGTGAGTTGCCGCGCCGCATCGAGCCCATTGAGCAGCGGCATGGAGATGTCCAGGAGGACGATGTCCGGCCGCAGCTGCTGTGCGGCCTCGACCAACGCGCGCCCGTCCTCAACCGAGCCGACAACCTCCCCTTCCGCCTCCACCAGCTTTCGGAGTCCGGCCAGCACCAACGAATGGTCGTCTGCCATCAGGACTCGAGGACGAGTCATCGCTCGCGCTCCTTGAACGGAATCCAGGCGCAGACCTTCGTACCGTCCGCCGGCCTGGAGTGCACGCGAAGATATCCGTGCAGCAATCTCAACCGTTCCTGCATGCTGATGAGTCCCAACCCTATTTGATGGGCACGCTTGTCTCGGGAGTCAAATCCCTTACCGTTATCCGTCACGGAGAGCCCGATTCCTCTCGTCGAGCCGCTGAGTCCCACGATAACCTCCGCCGCATGCGCATGTTTCACCACGTTCTGAATGCTTTCCTGGAGGACGCGAAACAGACAGATCGCATGTTCGCGCGGGATCGATGCGGGAACGCCCGACACCTTGAAGAGAATAGGCAAGCCCGTTCGCTTCGTGACTTGATGGATGAGGTCTTCGACGGCCGGCAGCAGCCCAGCATGCTCCAGCAACGACGGGTGTAGCCCATAAGCCAGGTTGTGGACGTCATCGGAGACCTGTTCGAGCTGTTCACGAATCGGCTCCAACAGCTTGGCCGTGACCTCGGGCAACAGAGGCGGTTGTTGTTCCACTGACGAAATGTCGAGCACCAAGGCGGCGAGCCGCTGACTGACATCATCGTGGAGGTCTCGCGCAATCCGCCGCCGCTCACTCTCCTGCGCAGCAAGGAGCTTGGCGGTCAATTCGCGAAGCTGCTCTTGCTGCCGGCTTACCTGTCGCTGCTTCTCCTGCAAGACCTGTTCGGCCTGCTTGCGTGCGATCGCCGTCGCTAACCCGTGACTCATGGACTCGATCGTCTGAAGCGTCTCCGGGGAAAATGCGACTCTTCCGAACAATGCCAAGACCCCAAAACGTCGACCTTCGACGACCAGCGGGAATCCGGCGAAGGATTGGAGCCCGTTGTCTTTCATCCATTGCTTGTTCGGCAAGCGTTCATCGCGAAGAATGTCGTTTGCCACCATGGCTCCGGCGCCTTGCGCTATCCGCCCGATCTTCAACGCGCCAAGCGGGACCCGGCCAAACTCTCCGTTGAGGTTCGTCGAGAGGCCGGCACTGGCTGCAAGGTGCAAGCACTCTGTTCGATCTGTGCACCACTCCGCCTTGTAGCACTCCTTGCAGACATCGCCGGGCCTCAAGACCCAAATGCGCGCGAAGGCGACATCCAGCCCTTTGGTCAGTCGTTCGCTGAAGTGCTGAAGCAGCGCGCTCAGCGGCTCGTCGTGGTTGAGAGAAAGACTCACCTCGGCGGCAAAGGCTGAGAGACGCGCCCGCTCCGCGAGGACCTGCTCAGATTGCTTGCGCTCCGTTATGTCAACCATCGCACCCATGGTACGAACCGGCTTTCGTGCCGGTCCATCACCTTCGAATAGCGTACGCGACCGCAAACTGACCCAACGGACAGAGCCATCGCGTCGCAGGAGACGGTGCTCGACAGCGTAGAGGCCGTCACCGGAGGGATCATGAGCACGCCGAATGGCGGCAACAATCGCCTCACGATCGTGGGGATGGATCAATTGGATGTAGCCGTCGAGCGAGGCAGGCTCATCGGATGGAATGCCGTAGATCTCCTGCATCGTGGGCGACCAGTAAAGCGTCTCGGTTCGGTGATCATGGTCAAAGACGCCAAACTTGGCCAAACGAATCGCCAGGTTCAAACGCTCTTCGTTCTGGCGCAGTTGCTCTTCCGCCTGCTTGCGGTCCGTAATCTCCACGCCAAGCCCGCCGACGTACCGCTTCCCTGAAGCATCTTGAAACGGAAACTTGTGGCTCTGCCACCAGGAGCGGCTACCGTCCGCATTCATGGCTTCTTCGACTACCTCGATAACACGATTCTCTTTCAGCACCGTCGCGTCATTGGCGCGGAATACATCGGCCACGTCCCGCGGCCAGAGGTCATAATCCGTCTTTCCGTGCCAATCCTCAAGACAAGCGTGAAAGCGCCGCTCGAAGCTGGGGCTCAGATAGACATGCCGTCCCTCCGCGTCCTTCATCCATGCCACCGTCGCGCTGTTATCCAAAAACGCGCCGGTGAGGGCTTCCCGCTCAGTTAAGGCTGCTTCTATCCGCTTGCGGTCGAGTATCTCAGTCTGCAATCGTTCGTTCGCACGCGTCAGTTCGTCCGTACGAATGGCCACACGTTGTTCCAGCTCAATGTGCGCAAGGCGCAGCGCCTCCTCCGCCTGCTTGCGCTCGGTGATGTCGTTGCCGATCGTGACCAGGCACAGCTTGCCGCCGAACGTGATGACCTCCGATGAGATGAGGAATTGACGCAGGTCGCCGCTTTTCACCTTCATTGAGATCTCGTAATTGCGGACGGCCCCTTCGGTTTTCAAACGCTCAACGAACCGGGCCCGCTCTTGAGGATCGGGCCAGATCCCTAGCATCAACGTTGTCTGTCCAATGACTTCCTCTCGGCGAAATCCGAAGAGCGTCAGGCAAGCATCATTGATGTCGAGACAACGGCCCGTCTCCAGTTCGGTGATTCCGATCGGATGGGGGCTTGAACGAAAGGCCTTGGCGAAGAGTTCTTCTTCTGCAGGCCGTACGCCGTCGACTCGTCGGCTGGCGCGTGCCGCACGGATATCTCGGGGCAGGTTTCCGTTGGTCTGAGAGGAGGTCTTTTTTGTTTTCGATGCCATAAGAAGGAAGAGTGCAATTCTAGGCTCCCTACCTATGGCTGGCAAGCGTCAAGGATGGCGCGCGTGTAAATCTGTTCATTTCCGGTATGTTTGGACGACGAGACTAGGTGTTGTCCTAGGCTCAAAAGCCACAACTCCGCATTCGCGCAGTAACTCGGTCCCTGAGGAGGGGATGCTGCGTCCTGCACCAGTGGTCACAGCCTGATTGTTGCAAAAGGCTTCAACTGATCAAGACCTCGCACCTCCATGGCAATCCCTAGGGCCTTGAAACACAGGAATTCTTACGATTCCGCATAGGGCGCAACCTTCCCGATAGTTCGGCACGCCGGTTGCTGAAGGACTTCGCCACGAGCGGAGAGGCATCAGGCCCGGATGCTTGAAACACAACGGACATTCCTCACAAGGAGGGCATCCATGATTACCATTCCTGGTTCGCTTCTCAATTCATCATGCCCGCCAAGGGTCAGGAAGGAGGTTTGAGATGTCGTCTGAACATCCTGCCTCAGGCGGAATTTTCAAGTACAGATCCTCTTCTGAGCACGATCCGGTCCGGGAGCCATTGTTACTTGCTGCCTGTTGTATCTGCGGCCTGATTCGTGACGACTCCGAGAGGGGGCTATCTGCCTCTTGCTGGACCACTCTCACAACCTACCGCAACACCCATCGTGTGGAGTCGATCGACCTGCTGTTTACCCACACCTACTGTCCGGTGTGCCTCGCGCAGGTCCAAAACAATGTGAGGCGGTACTACGCTGAACTACGAACATCGCCATGACCGCCGGCCGAACAACTGATGGTCGCTGTGCCACCAACTGCGCTCGCGCGCATCATCATAAGGAGGTGCTCCATGTCCGTCGCGAAGATCATTGAGATCAGCGCCGAATCACCCAAAAGCTTCGAGGACGCCATCGTCCAGGGGATTGCGCGGGCATCCAAGACCGTCCACGGTATCAAATCGGCTTGGGTCAAGGAGCAGCACGTGGTAGTCGAGCAGGATAAGGTTGCGTTGTATCGCGTGGACCTCAAGGTGACGTTCGTACTGGATTAACGGGCCCGAACCATTCATGCGGCAAGATTGGCTGGCCAGAAGCGCAACCTGTTCGGTGATCCTGGCGTGCCCGCTTGCCGTGGCCTGGGCCGGCTTTTCCTTCGAATCACCGACCGAGGTCGTCCGCGGCACGGTCGGTGAGGTGATTCGCATTCTCGAGGATCCCCAGCTCAAAGATCCGGCCAAGCGGTTGCCGCGGCGGCGCATGCTGGAAGAAGTGATCGCGGCGCGCTTCGATTACGCGGAGATGTCGAAACGATCGCTCGCCGCCCATTGGACGCCGCTCACCGACGCAGAGCGCGGCGAGTTTGTCGAACTCTTCAAGAGCTTTCTTTCTGACCGGTATGCCGAAAAGATCGAGGGATATGGCGGGCAACAGGTGTCGTACCTCTCCGAACGGATCGAAGGAACTTTTGCGGAGGTCCGGACCGAATTACGCTCCAGCAAAGTGGCGATTCCGATGGATTACCGTTTGTTTTTGAACGCAGGCCGATGGCATGCCTACGACATCATCGTCGACGGGGTCAGCCTGGTAAAGAATTACCGGAGTCAGTTTGAAAAAATCATTCGGGCTGATTCGTATCAGGAACTGCTGAAGCGGTTGCGGGAGCGCACAGTGGTCGAGAGTAAGAAGTAACGCTCAACCACTGGGGCAACCTGCCCCAAGCCGGCTATCCGTTGACATTCGTCAGTTCGCAGTTATCTCATACGTGAGCGGAGGCCTCGGTGAGAGGAACAGCCAAGGACATCGAGGTTGAGCGCTGGGGTGGTGAGCAGGCCCGCCAGTAGCGAGCGGGAAGCCTAAAACCCCTCCAAGACCTCCACAATCTCCGACGAGCTCTCCAAACCCGCCTCCGCTCTGGTTTTGTGCTTCGTTTCGCTCCCGCCGTGACGTGATGTGGAGCCTCGCCTATATGTTTTGCACCACTCGATTTGGAATAGGTTCTGTTTTAATGAGAAGAACCGAGAGAGGGACGTTGAAAAAAAAAACGGCCCGCCCTTGTGTGGAGCCCCGGAGGCTGTCGACTGGGCGAGATCAAATCCAGCCATCCGTCAGTCGCTTGAGGCCGATTGCTCCGCGCCTCGATTTGTGTCTGGGCTCGCATCTACGGCCGTGCCTAGTGGCACCGACGATTGATGGCGCGTCCCCTGGACCCGATCCCTCTACCGAAGCAGCGCCCGTGCCCTTTGCACGTTGGCTGCACAAGAGCGAACCACATCCTTAAGGCTGCCGACCTCTCTAGGCTGAAGCCACCTCCTTCCCTTTCTTGGTAATCACCGAGAACGGGAAATCAATGTTCCAAGATACTGCAGCCTCAGGTCCATCTAGTTCAGGCGGGCCTTCCCGTGACCGACGAACAGCGTCTCGGTTTCCTCACGCTCGACACCCCTGCGACGAACGGTCTTCCGGTGGGCGAGAATGACCGGATCGATCCGCTCGCCGCAGCTCACGCAACGCCAATCGTACGACCCGAGTTCAAGCACCTTCTCCGGTACCATGAGCCCTCCACAGCGGTGGCAAGGATCGCTCGCGGCCTGCACAGGACCAGCTCTCGTGACATCCCTGATCATAGCCAACCACCTCCTCCCCTTCATGATCGTTGAGAGCCAGCTTTCCTCCATTGGATTCAGCCTCCCCACGATTCCGCGCTTCACGATCCCGGACGGAGGCGTTGACCCCGTCGCTTTCCAGAGACCAGCCTGCTTCGTTGGGGTGAATCTCCTCTCTTCAATCGGCATCACTGAGGAGTTCCGCGACAGCAGGAAAGCCCCCTTCTACCCTCCAAGTTCCCAAGGCGTGGATTCTCAACTCGATCCGCAAGCGGAATCATAGAACGGTGAGGTCTCCCCTTTGCAATCATCTGTGGAGAGCAACCATACATCTATCCGGGAGGAGGCATTGATCATGAGGTTCCTCTTCGCACATGTTCTTGCGTCTCTCAGTCTAGCACTTGGCTTATTCGTCGCGAGTCATGCGGAAGCCAAGACTCAGCTGATGCCGAATACCGTTCAGGAGGTAGACGGAGAAACCGTGAACGAATTGCTCTCGACGTTCGAGCAGGCTGAGCAGGCGATGCAGGCCCGTGATATCGAAGGGATCATGGCGCTCTACTCGGATGACTACCTCTATCACGGCCTCAGGAAAGCGGACATCAGAAAGATTTGGACGCGACTCTTCGATCAACACAAGGAGCTGGAAAGCTTCCATTCGTTTTCCGTGATTCGCACTCTCGGAGGGTCCGGGGGCAAGCTGACGGCGGAAATGACTTGCACCGGCGTCATCTGGGGGACATCGACCACCACGACCCTAAGAACCCCTATCGATAGTTGGTATGAAGAGATCCACTACCTCCGGAAAGAACATGGCCGCTGGCGGATCATCGGCCACATCGGCGGCGAGTCCCAGCCGGCTTTGCAGTTCGGCATTGCCCCTCATCCGTTATTTTGACTGATACCACTCCAACCGGTCATAGGCGGCGCTGTGTCCGTCGAGGACGCAGCGACCTGTGGTTCGACGCACGTGCCGGGTGGCAACCACCCGTCTCGCAACGCTGTTGAAAGATTCCCCAGTCCTGTGTGACCCGATGCCCTGATTCGCAACAGCATTCCGGGGTCTTTCCTCCTGCCGTACGAGCATGTCGATTCCAACCCCTTGAATCTGTGAAGGACGGCTCGGATGCGCCGACCCTCCATCGTCGTGGCATTGCCGATGCAACTCAGCCCAGCAGCAATGTATCGGACCGCGGGGACGTCATGGATAACGGTGCATTCACTCCTATTTCAGTATTGGAAGCCGTGCGGCGCTCGCCGGGCGGCGACGTGGAGGAATTGGCCCTCACGTGCCTTGACCTCACATGGAATCAAGTGTTCTTGGAGCTCGATCGGCTCAGTCGAAGCGGGGCCGTCTCTCTCAGACAACAGAGACCTGGCCGTTACTCTGTGAGTCCGTTATAGGAGGCGGCTGTGCTGAGCCCTTGGTCGAATGAACATGAGGTGATGATACCTGTACCACGTCAACCGGTTACTTACGAGGTCATGGAGAATGGCAAGCTGGTCTTGGAGTATTGGCAGGGCGATATCAGCCGTGACGAACTGATTCTGCACTCACAGCAGCACCTGACCGATAGTCGGGTTATCCCGGGGGCTTCGGCCCTGGCCGATGCGAGAGGGGCGCAATTCTCGGTCAACCCTGAAGACGTCCCCGAGATTGTCGATCGGCTCTACGCGGCCTATGCCGGGCGACTCCGGATCGGCAAATGCGCCGTCCTGGTTAGCGATCAGGCCTATGGACTGGCTCGAACCTATGAACGTGTGGCAGGCAAGTACGGCATCAACGTCATTGTCTTTACCTCGCTCGACGTGGCGTGCCGGTGGCTCGGCGTGGATATGGAAGTGGTTGAGAAGTTTGTGAATCGTGCAAGGAGCATTCGAGGGCAAGCGTAGTCATCTGCCCGCGACGGGCGCGGGCGCAATCGCCAACGTCATCAGAAGGAGGATGTCATCATGTCTGCACTCACCAGATGGGAACCGTTAACACGGTGGAGTCCGTGGAAAGAACTCGAGGAGATGGAGAAACGCCTGTCCACGATTTTCGGGCATGCCCAGGTGGCGACGAACGGTGAAAAGAAAGAAGCCATCACGGTCACTGAGTGGTCCCCGCTTGTCGACATCACGGAAGACGAGAAAGAGTATGTCGTCAAGGCCGAGATCCCGGAGATGAAAAAAGAGGACATCAAGATCAACGTCCACGACGATGTGCTCTCGATCAGCGGCGAGCGCAAGTATGAGAAGGAAGAAAAAGGCAAGAAGTACCACCGGGTCGAACGGGCCTACGGCAGCTTCTTGCGCAGCTTCACCTTGCCGGAAGATGCCGAAGGCTCCAAGGTCAACGCGGAATATAAAGACGGTGTGCTCAAGGTGCATTTGCCGAAATCGGAAAAGGCGAAGCCGAAAGCGATCGAGGTCAAAGTTGCCTGAGGGAAAGGACAGGGCTCGGGAGAAGGTTGAGTGAAGAGAGGCGATCGTATGGTCGTTGACCTGAACCTCGGCCTCAGCCTTCCTTCCGAAAGGAGGCCGCCATGCTGCGTCACCCACATTATCTCGAAGTGCCGTGGGATATTCACTGGCAGGAAGGTCCGACCCGCCATCATCGAAACCTCTGGTGGCTGATCGCCGCCCTGGCAGTGGTGGCAATATTCATGATCGGGATCGGCATGACCAGCGGGCTGGTCTAGCCTCTGAGGTCCAGCTTGTACGTCGGACGGAAGGGACTCCGTTTCTGTGCCCCGCCCGTGTGACAGTAGCCTGCCTTCTACGGCGAGAGGGGGATTCGGTGGTCTTTCAAAACCGTGAAGACGCGGGCCGACGGCTCGCGGTGAAGTTGCAGACGTATCGCGATCGCCCCGACGGGATCATCTTGGCACTCCCGCGCGGAGGTGTGGCTGTGGGGTACCAATTGAGCCTGGCATTGCACCTCCCGTTGGAGGTGTTCATTACCAGAAAGATCGGGGCGCCGGATAATCCTGAATATGCACTGGGTGCAGTCAGTGAGGATGGCAACATCTACCTGCAACCAGATGCCGTGTCGGCCTGTGGCCTAACCTACGGCGATGTCGAGGATCTCGTCGAAGTGCAGCGTCGGGAAATCTTGCGTCGCCAGCAGCTCTACCGGCAAGGCCGCCATCTCGCCCCGCTGAACGGTTGCACCGTCATCATCGTGGATGACGGCATTGCCACAGGGGCGACGTTCTTCGCATCGGTCGAAGCCGTTCGCCAACACCATCCGGGCCGACTGGTGGCGGCGGTTCCCGTCGGTCCCGAAGACACCATCACCATGGCGCGCCGGCTGGTCGACGAAGTGGTCGTGCTGGCCACACCGGATCCCTTTGAGGCGGTCGGCAGCCATTATGTCGATTTCGCGCAAGTGCAGGATCACGACGTCTTGACGTATCTGAACATGGCCGAAGAATCGTTACGGGAGCGAAAAGGGCACGCACCGTCATCGAAGGTATCGCGCTGAAAGAAAGGGGCGACGCATGGCACCACGAGTGAAGACCGCGGCCGGCCGAGGAGTCCGGCGAGATCGGACGGTTCAGGAATATCAGCATGACACGTACAAACAACGGGGCAAGTTGAAGGAGCCGACGGTCTGCAGCGGATGTGGTGCCTTCTTTCACAAAGGCCGCTGGACGTGGGGATACGCCCCCGTTCAAGCAAAATCAAGCATCTGTCCCGCCTGCCAGCGCACCCGTGACAAATACCCCAAAGGGCTCGTCACGATCGCGGGGCAGTTCAAGGACGTGCAGCGCGAGCAGGTACAGGGCGTCATCCGCAATGCCGAAGCGCGCGAGATGCAGGAACACCCCCTGTCTCGCATCATGGGGATCGAACGACGGCCCGAAGGGCTGGTGATTTCTACGACGGATACACATCTCCCTCGACGGATCGGCGAAGCCTTGAAGCATGCCTATCGAGGGGACCTTCGTTTTCACTACGATCAGGATGAGGATTTTATCCGGGTGCTGTGGGCTCGTTAACGCGGAGGGGCCGAGAGATTCCTCGAAGAGAAGAAGGAGATGCCGCCATGCAAGTCAGGGAGCTCATGACGCCGGATGTCCAATACTGCAGTCCGGATACGAATCTCGCCGCCGCAGCCAAGATGATGTGGGACAGCGACTGCGGTGCCCTACCGATCGTCACCGCGGAGGGCCGAGTCCAGGGCGTAATCACGGATCGCGATATCTGCATGGCAGCCGCCACCAAGGACCGGGCTCCATCAGCGATCACCGTCTGGGAAACCTCGTCAGGCAAGGCCATCATCTGTCACCCCAACGACAATATTCACCAGGCCTTGGAACTGATGGCGCGAGGACGGGTGCGGCGCCTCCCGGTCGTCGATGAAGATGGGACGCTGCGCGGCATGGTGGCGATGAACGATCTGATCCTCGCGGCCGGCGAACATCGCGGCCGCAGCGCCGCGGAGTTGTCGACCGAAGACGTCATACATACGTTGGAGACTATCAGCGCGCATCGCGTATTGGTCGGCATCTAAGACGAGGTCCACATGAAAGTCGTCGTCGGCATCGATTGGTCGGAACAGGCTTTCGGAGCGGCGCAACAACTCTTACAGCTGTATCAGCCGGCCGAACTGACCCTCGTCCACGCGGTCGATTTTGGACTCTTTAAGTATCCGCTCGTTGCCCAGGCCGCCAACCTGCAAGGCTATGACGAGTTCCGTAAGGCGCTGAGCGACGCGGGCCATCAAGCGATCGCCCGCACCGTCGAGACGCTATCCCTCGCTCCCGAGTCGATCACACGTGTGAACGAAATCGGGAACCCTGCGGACATCATCCTTCGGACCGCAGAACGGGTGGGGGCTGACCTCGTCGTAGTCGGCGCTCGAGGACAGGGGCGCATCGCAGAGCTCTTCCTCGGTAGCGTCTCCCATCGCATCCTCCTGCATGCCACCTGTCCCACGCTGGTCGTCAAGGGCGCTTCCACACCGATCCGTCGCGTACTGGTCGCCGTCGAAGGCCATGACGACGCGCGACGGATCACAGAATGGTTGTTGGTTCATCCATTCCGCAATCCCGTCGACGTTACGATCCTGAGTGTGGTGGTGCCGCTCGCAGTGGCCGAGCCCTACACTATCACCGGCTACCAAACCTGGATGGACACCGCCAACGCCTATGCGGAAGATCTGGTCAAGAAAGTGGGCGCGGATCTCATGGGCAGCCGATACAGCATCGGCACCCGCGTGGCCGTGGGCGACGTGGCCTCCAGCGTGGCGGAGCAGGCGAAGCAGATGGATCTTGTCGTCGTCGCCTCCCACGGTCGCAAAGGACTGGAGCGCTTCCTGATGGGCAGCACGTCTCACGCGATCGTTCACCAGGTGACCTGCCCCGTTCTCGTCGTTCGCTGAAAGGATCGCGCATGAACGTCTTCGTCGTCATGGTCCTGTGCGCCGGCTTCCTCGCCTCCTCCTGGGTCTCGGCGCAACCTCGAGGGAACCCCAAGTCTGGACAGGCGATCTACGAGCAACATTGCCTCCGGTGCCACGGCAGCACACTGGATGGGAACGGCCCGGACGGGCAGTACCTCATCGTGGCTCCGACGAATTTTCAATCGCCTCGCTCCCGAACCAAGACGGACTGGGAACTGCTGGTCACGATTTCGAACGGCGCCCTGTTTACTCCGATGCATGGGTTTCGTGCAAAACTCTCGGACGACCAAATGCTCGACGTGTTGGCCTATATCCGCACGATGGCGCCGTTCGACCAAGTGAGTTGACAGACCACCGTGCGACGGCAGCCGACAGACCGGCGACGTTGTCGTCTGGCGTTCGTGCTCCAGTTGTTGTTCTTGCTCCAAGCGGTCACTGGAGCCGCCCATGCTGGTGAGCCAGGACCCGATCTCGAAGTGTTTGTGCGCGCCGGGTGTCCTCATTGTGAGGCGGCGCGAGCCTTCATCGAGGAACTTCGGCTGGAGCAGCCTTCACTTCGTATCGCGGTCTATGATGTGAACGAGAACCCGGCTGCCTGGCAGCGGCTGTCGGCATTGATGGCTGCGCGCGGAAGCTCCGGCGTCCCGACGTTTCTTATAGGTCCGGACGTGGTGGTTGGGTTTGTGTCCGCTGAAACGACCGGTGCGGACATTCGCACGAAGCTGGCACAACGACGGCGTGGGCTGTTCGTGCCTGCCGCCTCGGATTCGATCACGACGACGTGGTTCGGAGAGGTTCGCGTCAGGGATCTAGGCTTTCCCCTGTTCACCGTCGTCATCGGCCTGTTGGACGGCTTCAATCCCTGTGCGATGTGGGTGCTGCTGTTTTTATTATCGTTGCTCGTCCATTTACATGATCGGCGGAAGATGGCCTTGATTGCCGGCACGTTCGTCTTCGTCAGCGGGTGTGTCTATTTCCTCTTTATGGCAGCCTGGCTGAACGTGTTTCTCCTCAGTGGGCTCTCGCGCGCCATTCAAATCGGCTTGGGCGGCGTGGCGCTCCTGATCGGAGCGGTGAGCATAAAGGATTTCTTCGCTTTGCGTCGCGGCATCACGCTGAGCATTCCCGAATCTGCCAAGCCGGGATTCTACGCTTGTACACGCCGCATTCTTCACGCCGAGAACCTGGCGGGCGCTCTGGGAGGCATCGTCGTCCTCGCAGGACTCGTCAACATGGTCGAATTGCTCTGTACCGCCGGGCTCCCGGCGCTCTATACACAGATACTCACCTTGCGGCAATTATCGGCGTGGGAATACTACGGCTATCTCGGCCTCTATAACCTGGCTTACATCTTCGACGATGGCCTGATGGTCGCCATCGCCGTCGTCACGTTGAACCTCGGCAAATTGCAAGAGCGGGAGGGACGCTGGCTCAAGCTGGTCACCGGGCTCGTCATGACCAGCCTGGGCACAGTCCTGCTGTTTCAGCCTTCGTGGCTGATCTGACGCATAGGCAATCAGGAGCCTCATCATGGATCGACCATTGTCCGCCGCCGAGTCGTTGAAACCTTTCTTTCGACCACGCTCGGTCGCGGTCGTCGGCGCCTCCCGCGAACCGACCGGCATCGGGCATCGGATTCTCGAATCCTTGCGGGACAGCGGTTTTATGGGATCGCTCATCCCCGTCAATCCTCATGCCGCCGAGATTGCAGGTCTTCGGGCTTTCCCTTCCCTCCAAGCCATTCCTGACCCCATCGACCTTGCCGTGATCGCTCTCCCCTCCGATCGCGTCCTTTCAATCATCGGCGACTGCACTGCCAAACAGATCCCCGCCGCCGTCTTGATCACGGCAGGCTTTGCCGAAACAGGCAGAGCGGGCATGGCACTCGAACAACAGCTGCGCGAGATGGTCCGTCGCCATGGGATTCGTCTGATCGGACCGAATTGTTTCGGATTGATGAACCTCGATCCCGCCGTCCGCCTCAACGCAACGTACACACCGACGGTCCCGCCAGGCGGTCACGTCGCCATCGCCTCCGAAAGCGGAGGAATGGGGCTCGCAGTAGTGACGGCTGCCCATCGGATCAATCTTGGCCTTTCGAGCTTCGTCAGCGTGGGGAACCATGCGGATGTGACTGTCAACGATTTACTGGAGTATTGGGAAACCGACGCCGCGACAGAGGTGATTCTTCTCTACCTGGAAACGATCGTTGATCCTCAACGCTTTCGGCAGCTCGCCGAACGGATCGGGAGAACGAAACCGATCATCGTCCTAAAAGGAGGCCGAACCCCTGCCGGCCGATCGGCGGCTGGATCCCACACGGCTGCGCTGGCGACGAACGACGTGGCCGTCGAAGCCCTGTTTACTCAATGCGGGATCGTCGCGGCAGGAACGCTCGACGATTTTCTATCGTTGGCGGCTGGATTGGCGAGTCAACCCCGTCCCTCAGGGAGTCGGATCGGCATCTTGACCAATTCCGGTGGTCCCGGCGTGGTCTGTGCCGACAGCTGTGTTGCGTCAGGCTTGCACTTGCCGGAACTGTCCGTGGAGACCCAATCTGCTCTCGCCTCCTTTCTCCCGCGCACCGCTGCCCTGCGCAATCCCGTCGATGTGATCGGCTTTGCCTCGGAGGACCAGCATGCCAGGGCCGTTGAAACCCTCTTGAACGCCGATGACATCGATGCGCTCATCATCCTGCACGTCTCTGTGCGGCCGGAAGACAACCCGCCGGTGGCGGCAGGGATCAGCCGAGGCATCCGCGCGAGCAGGAGGGCGACCGGAAGGAAGAAGCCGGTCTACCTTTGTTGGATGGCGGAAGGAGATTTGGACCGGGCGTTCACGATCGACGGAGAAGTCCTCCCGACCTACCGGCATCCGGACATCCCGGCCAGAATTCTCAGACGCCTCTTGGCCTATGAGACCTGGCGACGGGAACCACCTGGAAGAGTCCCGAGTCGAGCCCAACTGGATCTCGCAAAGGCCCGAACCGTCTGTGCGAAGGCCTTGTCGGATCGTGGGCCGGGCTGGCTGAGCACGGAAGAAACGGGCTCCCTTCTCGCCGCCATGCGACTACCGCTGGTGCAGGGGCACATCGCTACTACGGCGGATGAGGCTGCGGCGATGGCGCGCACGATCGGATTTCCCGTCGCGGTGAAACTGGCCTCGCACGTGCTCGTTCACAAAACAGAAATCGGGGCCGTTCGTTTGAACCTCTTCCATGAGCAGGACGTACGGGAGGCATATCAGGCTATTCGCACGCGCCTGCTCCATGACCGCCGTCTCGACGCGATGGAGGGAGTCCTTGTCCAGCGGATGATCTCGATCGGAACGGAAGTAGCCGTGGGCATGAGCCGCGACCCCCTCTTCGGTCCCCTGATCGCGTTCGGCCTCGGCGGCATTCACATCGAAGTGCTCGGTGACGTGCAGTTTCGAGTGGCGCCGCTTACGGATCGCGATGCCGCTGGAATGATCCAGCGCATCAAGGGTTATCGTGTGCTCACCGGCTACCGGAACCAGCCGGAATCCGACATCGCGGCGCTCGAAGACGTCCTGCTGCGCGTTTCGCAGCTCGCCGAGGGCATTCCAGAAATCTCCGAGCTCGATTTCAATCCTGTCATTGTGATGCCTGACACCAAGGGCTGCCAGATCGTCGATGCGAGGATACGCGTCGAGGGAAGGGCGCCTTGAGGCTCAGGGACACTAGGAGGTCAGGCGACCGGCCTTCATCCCCCTCAGTCGCGGAAGCAGCAAGCCCGTCCGCTGCTTGTAGGCGCCGAACTGCGTAAAGCGGGACAGCGATCGATCCTTCTTACGCATATTCCTGAAAAAGTACCCGAATGTCCAGCCGGCAAGGATGAGGAACGGCAGCCAGTGGAGCGACATCAGGGCCAATGAGGCGTAGATCAGGATTTCCCCAAGATAGTTTGGATTGCGTGTTCGACTGAACAACCCCTCGTCGATCAGCCCCGCGCGAAATTTCAACGTAAAGTACTTTTGTGCGTCGCTGACGTAATGAAGAAACATGCCTACGATGAAGAGGACAAGCACCATGCCGGTGAGGTATGGCGGAAGGGCGACATGTCTACTCAGCAGGAGGTACGGCGCCGCATAGTAGCCCGCGAGCGGAAAAAAGATGAACAGCGTACCAATCCAGACAGGCTGCAGTTCATCAAACCGGCGATCGGGATACACCGACTGCTTGATCAGCCAGAGAATCGAATAGGTTCCATGAAGGCTCAAGTAGATGAAGGCCTCCGTGCTCCAGTTGCCGTGGATCCACATCAATCCGAGCACGATCGGGATGACCAGTGCTTTGTGTGCGTTGACATAGATGCTGACCTTCACAGCGTGAACCCATTCCGCATCACCGGAGCGTTCTCAGCCACGCACGAATATCGGCCATCTGCTGTTCGGTGACCACGCCTTTCAGGGGCGGCATGACATGTCGGCCCTCATAGACGATCTTCCAGAAGGCTTCGTCGTTCGAGAGGATGGGATTGCCTGCCAATCGAGGGCCGATGTTTCCACCCGCTTGAGCACCATGACAGACCGAACAGCTCGCCCGGTACAGTTCCTCCCCTCGCTTGGCATCACCCGAAGATGGTTTCACACCAACATCAGCGGCCAATACCGCCTGAGCCTCGGCCAGGAACATGCAAGCTGCAAGGAATATGAACAGCGACCCGGTGGGTATCATGGCTATTTTGAGGAACCTGCCTTCCTGAGCGTGTTGAGATAGGCCAGGACGTCGGCCAACTCTCGATCCGTCATCGTGGTGTCGGGGAACATACCGGTCCCTGGATGACCTTGCCTGATCGCCTTTGCACGCTCCTTGTTGTTCTTGAGCCGAAGGCTCTGGGCATTTCGCAGGTCGGCCGGTTGTGGATTGAGTTGAGCGATCAGCGCCGCTGTGTCTGCAGCCAGCTGAGGCAACTTCGTCCGATCCCCATCCACACCGTGACAGTAGTAACAGACCCCTTTCCCGTTGAAGACAGCCCGACCAGCCTCAGCATTACCGCTCGCTTTCGAGGAGGCCTGCGCACCGAACGAGTCAACCTGATCGAGCGTAAAGATCGGCCAGGCGAAGAGACAGAGTACAAGAGCCTTCCACTTCATGATCGGCCTTTATGACTGTCAGTGCAGCCCGCAGCACAGTCGATATCGTTCTTCCGGTATCTGTTTCATCTTATGGAAGATATCTTGGCATTCTTCCGGGGTGATGAGTTGGTCGATCGAAGGATAGAGCACCCGTTCCTCCTTGAGATTGTGGGCACCCAGGAACTTCAGCAAGCTCGCTTCCTCTTGATCGCTCTCTGGGTTCTGTTCGGCGATCTTCTGATGAATCGCCTCAAGCTGGTCGCCAATCTGCCGGTGCTCAGCTCGCATGACGAAGGTTGGACCGCCTTCGGACATCCCGGTCTTCTCTTCCCATAGAGGGAACAGCAGCTCCTCCTCCCAGACGATGTGCCGCTGGAGTCCAAACTTGAATTCTTTGAAGGCTTCTTGCGCCTTGACGACATCGTGTCGCTTGAGAGTTTGAAAAGACTGAAACAAGGCGTCGAGCCGGTCATGATCTTCTTCGAACACGTCGGTGATGGTACGGTGCACAGTCATGATGCCTCCGGGAAGTGGTTATGATCCTGCCTTGACCTTGTATTCGAGATGACAGGCCACGCAGGCCTTCAGCACATTGTTGAGTTTCGGCATGATGTGCTTGAGGTCCTTGGTTGGAATCGTCCGCGCCAGGTCTTCCGCCGCCTCGTGATGGGCCATCGCGAGATCGTGATACGCAGGAGGGAAGCTCTCAGGTTGCTGGGCCGCCATCGCTTGCCGATGCATAAAGAATCCCAGGTGCGATTCGGTCAGACCTCTAGCCAATTCGTAATCTTCCTCGACCAATGCATTGACGATGACCTGAATGGTTTCCAAATGCTGCAACATGACAGCACGATGTTCTTTCCCTGCTGATGGGGAGAGAGGAATGGAATATCTCGTATCGGAGGTAAGATAAGGATTGGACCGCTGTTCCCCGTGCCGAGGCTCAACCTCCGTGCAACCGCCTGATAAAACAGCACAAAGGGCCAGAAAGGTGGCCCAGCAAGGGAAGGTTTGCCTCGCGCTATATAGTGGTAGGCTGCTTATCTGTAGCATTGCTGAAACATCTCCACAAAAACAACGACTTATGGATTTCAGACCGCTTGTTCGGCCAGTTTGACCCGCTCCCAGTAGGTATTCACCCGTTCCTGGATATGCGCGATCGCGTCTTCCTGCCGTGTCGGCTCGAAGAGATGACGGAAGCGACCTTGTAACTTCAGATACTCTTCGACCGGCTGAAGCTTCGGCAGATAGGTGTGCGCCACCTCGCCGTTGATCGCTTCTTTGAGCGGCCACAACCCACACTCGACTGCGAGGCGCGCAACATCCGGTGTGTACGCCGGATCGAACAACCAGCCGGTCGGACAGGCTGCAAAGGCGAGAAATAGTTTCGGGCCGACATACTTCGACGCGCGCACGAATTTTTCTTCGAGATCGAGCGGGAATCGCGGGGACACGGTCGCGACATACGGCGGCTTGTGCGCCCGCCAGATCTCAAAGATGTCTTTCTTCTCCTGCGTCGTGCCGGCCGGATGCTGCACCGCACAGGGCGAGGTGGTCGTCCGCGCGCCATATGGCGTCGCAGGACTGAGTTGCACTCCGGTATTGCCGTAGGCTTCGTTGTCGTAACAGAAATAGTAGAAATCGAGTTGTCGCGTGATCGCGCCGGAGGTCGACGAGAGGGCCATGTCGTACGTAGAACCATCGCCGCCGAGCACGACGACCTTCACATCCTCTTCCTTCGGCAGACGCCCTTTCGCGATCAGCACATCAAGCGCATCACGAATACCTTGTGCACCGGCCGGCGCCGATCCCATCGTCGTGTAGAGCCACGACGCATCCAGCGGCGTGAATGGAAACGCGGCCAGGTTGGTCATGCAGCCGGCTGCATTGACGTAGACCACCTGGCGGCCGAGCACTTTCGCCGCCAGCCGGAGCGATTCCAATCCGCCGCAGCCGGCGCAGAGCGGCGCTCCGGGAAACACATGTTCCTCCCGCGGGAGTTGATGCAGATCGGTGAAGATGTGTGGCTGCCGGACCATAGGATTCGTCAAACTCCCGTCTTGAGTTCGTGCGCGAGATACTGCAACTGCTCCATCTCCCGATGCTCGCTTTCGGTATAGAGCAGCACCGGTCCGATCCCTGTTCCAGCCATGCCGGCTTCGGCCGTCTGCTCGAAGATCGCGTGAAACTCTCCGTCCGAGATGTTCTTCCCTCCGAGCCCTCCGATAAACGAACAAAGCGCCCGCGGACGGCGCCCGTCGTGGTAGAGGCAAGCGGCGATGTCCTGAAATAGAATCCCGCCCTGCCCCGGCGCCAAGTTCTGATCCAACACGGCCACAGCTCGCTTGCCTTGCAGGGCGTGCCTGATTGCCTCGGCCGGCCAGGGGCGGATCACGCGCAGGCGGAGCAACCCCACGCGCCTTCCCTGTTCCCTCGCCACATCGACCGCCGCCTTCCCTTTGCTCGCAAAGGCATTCGTCATCACCAAGACATCCTCTGCATCGTCGAGACGATAGGCTTCCACTACGTCATAGCGCCGACCGAAGAGCCGTTCGAACTCCACGGCCGCTTGTTCATGCACCAACAGCGCGTTCAGAGAAGCCAAATGCAGTTGATGCCGGAAGTAGCTATAGACATGCCCGCCGAGCACGGCCGTTCCCAGCGCGTGGGGCGCGGAGGCTCGAAATCCGAGATGCGCGGGGCGGAACGGCAGCAAGAACTCCCTCACTTTTTCAGGCTCGGGCACGATGACCGGCTCACGGGTGAACGACAGCACAAAGCCGTCGAGGTTGACGATCACCGGCAGGCAGACCAACGGGTCCTCGGCGATCCGATAGGCCATGAGGATGGAATCCACGACTTCCTGGCAGGTTTCCGCGTGGATCTGCAGAAATCCAGAATCGCGTGTCGACAACACGTCGTTGTGATCCGGCTCGAGCGTAATGGGCGACGCCAAGGCGCGGGAGACATTCACCAACACCAGCGGAACCCGCCACCCGGCGACCGTGTAAATGACCTCGAAGGCATGGAGCAGGCCCTGGCTCGAGGTCGCCGTGAAGACACGGGCACCCGTCGCGGCTGCGGCCCCAGCTGCAGTCATCATGGAATGTTCGGAGTCGAGCGTGACGAATCGTGCGTTCAGCGCACCATTCGCGCACCACTTCGACAGGGTTTCGACGATTTCCGTCTGCGGGGTAATCGGAAAAGCCGGCACGTAGTCGACGTCCGCCAGCCTGGCTCCCCAGGCCGCCGCCAGATTACCGGTCATCATCTCAGCGGGCATCGAATCTCCTTGGGAAGGTTGAGGTCCAGGTTAAGGCCCAGTCCGGCAATGTCTTTATCGCGGCCTCAGCCTTGACCTCAACCTTGCTGTGCCGCTTCTGGCTCCCGCTCCACCGTCATCGCATCGGTCGGGCAGACCTCGACACAATCCAAACAGCCTTTGCAGTGCGCATAGTAGATCGCCGGCTTGCCGTCCGGTTTGATCGAGATTGCTCCCTCCGGGCAATTGGCGAAACAGAGCCAGCAACCGTTGCAGAGATCGGGGCGCAAGACCGGGCGGAACGTCCGCCAACCGCTCATCGAGCGGATGGCGGAATTGGCCGCGACCGTCATGCCGGCTGTTCCTCGCGTCGGCGCATCGTAGCTCGGCTGATGGAGTGAGACGGACCCGCCAACCGGGCGAGGCGCCGTGTCCAGCGGAACCATACTGACCTTGTCGAAACATTGAAGGGCGACCGTCTGATTGCTCTCGATCATCGGCCCGGCCAGCCCAAGATCCGCCAACTCCCGTCCGATGGCCTCGTTGATCGATTTGCGCGTGAGCCCGAGCAGCCGGCCGGCGACCGCACCCAACAGCGCGCTGATCGCACTGCGCTTGCCGAAATGCCGAAGCGCCATGTCGTTCAGATCGAGCGTCGTAAGACGGCCGGGAATGCTCATCTGCGCCTGCGTTTCCTCGGCACCGAGAGGAGCATTGAGAAAGACGACCGTCCGATCATCGACGCCCTCTAACACACGGGCGCTCGGATCGGGAATGAGGGACCGATCCGCAATGACGACCAGATGAGGACGGGTGATGAGGCCGCGTTCGCGAATCGGTTCTTTGGCGATCCGCGTAAATGATGCGACTGGGGCGCCCCGCCGCTCCGCCCCGTAGATCGGCGAGTCTTGCGCGTAATAGCCTTCGAGAAACGCCGCCGTGCCGACGATCCGCCCGGCAGTCTTGGCGCCCTGTCCCCCTCGGCCATGGAAGCGAATCGCCAGCATCAGCTACAGCATTTCTCCATCCGTTCTTTCATCGCATCACGTCCGGCTTTGACAGCCGCTTCCACGTCCGCCTTCCGTTCCGACACAAACCCTTTGCCCCGCTCGATCGCATCATCCAGTGCCGCCCGCGCTTCCTTGGCCTTTTCGATGATGTCCTCCTCGGTCTGCTTGGCATACCCCCTCAACGCCCGGCGGGTTTCTTCTCCAGACTTCGGGGCAAGCAGAATACCCGCCACGACACCGGCCAGTGCGCCACCGAGAAAAGCCAGGGCAACCGTTTGCGTCGAACACTTCACGTTCTGATTTTCCATCATGACCCTCCTTGGCCAAGATCTCCCTGATTCTCGTCAAAGCGAGGTCCATGCCAAGGGTCTGTATGAGACCGAGACAGATAGACGTGATTTGACGGGATCTTAGAGGGGCGGAGTGGTGCGCGATTGCTTCCGTTGGGGCATTCCAGGTCTGATCGTCTCTGTACCCTGTTGCAAAAGGCAACAGGAGCCGACGAGAGAATTATGACGCCGACGGTTTGGGTCCTGATGCGAGGGTGATGAGGATGGCAGAGGGCCGGATGGCGATTAAGGAGTGGGACACACCGGCTTTTAACGCGAGGATCTGCCCCTTGTGAATCGGTACAGTCCGATCGGCTGCGGCGAACTCAATGTGGCCGTCTAACACCTGCACCGTGATATCACCGGCTGCCTTGTGCGAGGCCAGCTGGTTCCCTTCCTGCAGCGAACGAAACACGACGCGCAGACTATCCGTCTTCAACAGGACGAGCGTGTGGTCCTTGCCCTGCCAGGTAGCGACGAGTGTTGGGACGTCGAGGACGAGCGTCGGAGTTTCCGACGTCAGCGTTGGAAGCGGTGCGTCCCCTTGAATGGTCATCAGCGGTTTTTCCACCGGTCACCGATCGCAGCGTTCGCCTTCACAGCCACCCATTCCTCGATGTCCCATACCCTCCATCCCGCCGCCAGGCCCCATCATGGGCCCCATGCCTTTTCCATGGCCCATCATGCCCGGTCCATGACTATCGGCAAAACTCCGCTCGTATTGGATGATCGCCCAGATGTCTTCATCCGTCAGTTGGTCGCGGAATCCGATCATGGCCGTGCCAGGAGAACCGTGCTTGATGACCCAGAAGATCTCACCCTCGGTCCGATGTCTCCAGAAGCCGTGGTGCCGAAAGTTCCGAGGCGACGGATTCAACTGGACGGCCACTGGTCCATCACCCCCCCCTTCCGCACCATGGCAATTCACGCAAGTCCCCTTGCCACGGTAGAGGGCTTTCCCCTTCTCGACAATCTCGGGGGAGTCCGGCAATGGACTCGCGAGCGCCCGGGCTTCCGCCAGTTTGTCGGCGGGCACGCGCGGCTGCATTATGTGCCGCTCGGCGGCCGCCGCGCCCGACACCGTCACCAGGGCCAGCACAACCCAAACTGTTCCGACACTCCAGCGCCTCATCGATCCCTCTTCTGAAGACCACCCTTCACCGGTCAGAAGTCCAGTTCGACCATCTTCCGATGGAACCGCGTGATGACATTCGGATCGGGCGCAAGGCGGATGCTCGCTTCATCCTTCCCCTTATACGGCAGCAGGTTGAGCACGTAGCGCAGACTTTCAAGCCGAGCCGCCTGCTTGTCGTTGGCCTTCACGATGATCCAAGGGCTGAAGGTCGTATGGGTCTTGCTGAACATTTCTTCTTTGTAGCGCGTGTAGGCATCCCACAACTCCTGGGCTTTCTCGTCGACCGGACTCAACTTCCATTGTTTGAGCGGGTTTTGCCGACGCGCCTCAAATCGTTTCGCCTGCTCTTCTTTCGAAATGGAGAACCAGAATTTGATGATCGTCACGCCGTCCTCATAGAGCATGTGCTCGAACTCCGTGACCTGCTGCAAGAAGCGTTGATGGTCCTTCTTGCTGCAAAATCCCATCACCGGCTCCACGACGGCCCGGTTGTACCAGCTGCGGTCGAAGAAGACGATCTCACCCTTGTTGGGGAGTTGTCGGATGTAGCGTTGAAAATACCATTGGCCTTTCTCTTCATCCGTCGGCTTCGGCAGCGCCACGACGCGCATGGCCCGGGGATTCAAATGCTCCGTGAACCGTCTGATCGTCCCGCCCTTTCCGGCCGCATCGCGTCCCTCGACCAGAATCGCGATCCGCTGGCCGTCGTTCTGCACCCACCGTTGCAACCGGACGAGTTCGACTTGGAGCGCGCGCAGTTCCTCCTCATAGAGCAACGTTTTTCTGACGATCTCAAGATCAACCTGCTTGAACTTGAGAAGCTGTAGTAAGCCCTTTCGGCTGTTGATGCGCCGCAGGTCAGCCTCGGTCAGTTCATGTCCCGAAGTCCCGATCGACGCGGCACCCTTGTCGCCGCCCCCCGTGAGAAACTGTCGATACCCGTCGCCCTCCCGCGGCACAATCGTGGGGATGGCCTCCAACGCATCGGCCGCGAACTCACCGTCTTTCTCCTCTACACCGTCAGCGGAACGGCGCTCTTTTCGACTCTTTATCTTCCCCTGCGATTCGTCTTCAGCTGCCATGTGAGCCCCCTTGCTTCGACTGCGTCTGACGATCAGAACACGACGTTCCGATCCCGCTGAGCCACTTCCCTGATGTAATCCGGCATCCCCTTGATCGAGGCTCCGCCGACCAAATCGCTCCCGCCGATCTGTCTGGCTACGGCACAAGCGCCGCACACCCAGATCGGCACGCCAGCCGCCTGCACCGCGGCAAGCAGGTCTTTCAAGGGTGTCAGATTCACTCCATGCACGTGATCCGCCGTGCCCTTTCGACCGAGTGCCACGGCTTCGTTCCAGAGCCAGAGCACCACATCATGCCCTTGCTCTTTGGCGACTTTTGCCGCCATGAACGGCAACGTCGCCATGGTCGGATCGTCTGTCCCTCGACTACCGGAAATGATCATCGTCGCCACAGTCTCCTCCGCTCGGTCGTTACTTCGGTCCTTTGAAATTTGCTTTCAAATAGGCCATCACATCGGCCACGCCCTGCTGTCCAATCGTCAACCCCCAATACGGCATGTTCGCAGACTTGCCCATCGCGGCGCCGCCGTGATTGATCATGTTGTACAGATACTCCGTCGGCACCTGATCGAAATTGATGTTGGCATGGATCGCCGGCTTCGGCTCCAATGTCGCGGCCGCCGGACCATCGCCTTTCCCCTGCGCGCCGTGGCACTGCATGCAATATTCCTTGTAAAGCACTTTCCCGCGCCCGACGCTCGCCTTCCCGAACTCTGGCGCCGTCCAGGGCTCGTAGTACTTGAAGTCTGGTACGCCTTGCGCCGCGAGATAGCCGATGACCGCGCGCAATTGAGGATCGGTCGCGTCGGCGAGAAACTCGCCCGTATGGATGATGAAGTCCTGCGGATTCTGGCCGAATCGGTAGAGCCAATCCATATTGTATCGTTGCCCCGCATTCTGCAGCGCGGCGCTTTGCTGTCCGCCGATCAACTTGCCGTTTTCTTCGACCGTATGGCAGCCGAGGCAGGCATGGGCCTTATAGGCCATCCCGCCGAACGCAACTTCATACTTGCTCACCTTCGATGGGTCGAAGGCGCCGACCTTGACGCGTGGATCCCGGTTGCTCTTGTCGAAATAATCGGCAATGGCGTTCGCCTCTGCCTCCGTCACCACCGGATGCTTCATGGGCCCTTCGCTGAGATCCCAGCGATAACCCTTCACATAGAGCGGCGCTTCCTTGCCGGTCAGCCAACGGATGAGCCAGGGCCGTTGATACTTGCTCCCGGCCCAAATGAGATCCGGAGCCCGCAAATTGAAACGTGACTCAGCCGTTCCTTCCAGGCGGTGACAGGAGACGCAGGCCTGCTGAATCAATTCCTTGGCACGGGACTGGTCGCTCCCAAAGAGCAACTTTGGCGTCACCCCCATGGCAACCACCACCGCCACAATCGCTCCGGCCTTCACGAGTTTCTTCCCTTGCATCATTCCTCTCATTTCTCCGGCCTCCCTGTGAATCAACTGCCCCTTACCTCGTCAGTAACCACGCATGGATATCGGCGATGTCTTGATGGCTCAGCGCAGATTCCCAAGCCGGCATCGGTCCTCGTCCGTGGAGGACCGTCTCCCAAAACAGATCTTCCTGTTTCAGGATGGGGTTCTGCACAAGTTTCGGGCCCATGCCCCCCGTCGCTCCAGTGCCATGACAGGCCTGGCAATTGTTCGCAAAGACTTCGGCGCCTCGCTTCGCCAAACCGACGATCGGACCGCTGGCCGCCGGCGTCTGATTCAACGGCTCCGACGTATGAATTTCGGACTCCAGCGGCGGCAGCCGATCCGGCGCGCCGGGATGGTAGCGGGCAGACAGATACCGCGAGAGCAGATCGGCCTCCTCTTTCGACAACTCTGCCCCCCAATGCATCATCTTCTCGACCGTGGTCCTCCATCGCTCCGGCGGCAAGCGCTGTTGAACGATGAGGTCCGGACTGTGACAGACTGAACAGCGCGCAAGCATCAATCCCTCCGCACGAGGAGCCAATGCGGTGCTTGTGGCGAGGAGGTCTTCATCCTGCGCGGCCGTCATCACGGCCAAACCGAGAAGACCGCCGATCATGAAAAGACCAATCCCGATTCGATTCCCTCGCCTGATGCCTAACCCCTTATCCCTCGCGTTCATAGGTTCACCGTCACTGAAATGCGGTCCCATCCGTTCCAGAGAAACCCGCCCGGATTCCACGGGCTGGTTTCAGGCTGGATGTCGCCGTTGGCGTCCGTCGCACGGCAGACCACCGTCACGGGCCCGGGCGCCGCCGGTTTCCACGTCAGCTGCCATTGCCGCCAGGCATAGGGCTCGTCCTCGCCGACCAGGCGCGCCGCGGTCCACGTCTTCCCCTCATCGAACGAGAGCTCCACTTTCGCGATGGAAGCCTCGCCGCTCCAGGCCACGCCCTGAATCATCGTCGGTCCTTGCCCCACCACCGCGCCTTCGACGGGTGCCGAGATCAACGACTTCACCACCATAGCCTCGACCGGCACCATCGACGTGCCGGGGAGTCCGGAATTCGGCTGGATCCCAGTGACCGGCAACCGATAGGCGGTCTGCATGTAGTACCCCTTCGCCTCATCATCCCGCACTATGATATCCGTCAGCCATTTGATGCAGGACTCCGCCATCCAGCCTGGCGTGACAACACGCAAGGGTGCCCCGTGCAAGAGCGGCAACGGACGGCCGTTCATTTCATAGGCGAGCAGCGTGTCAGGATGCAGGGCCTTTTCAAGCGGAATACTGCGGATAAACAACGGCACGGCCGTCGCAGCCGGACGATCCGCCCCTTGAAATTGCACATGCTTGGCTTGGGCCCGCACACCGGCCGCCTTGAGTATGTCCCTCAACCGGATTCCCCTCCACTGGACGTTTCCCACCGCGCCCCGTTCCCACTGAACCCCGGGGACTTTCGGACGATGGAAGGCACGGCCGTTTCCACTACACTGCAGCACCGACGTCAGCGTGACGGATTCAAACGCCTTGAGATCCTTCATGGAGAAGAACTGCGATCGCTCGACTTTCCCGCCGACATGCAGTTTCCATTGCGGCTCCGTCGTCATCTCGACCGGCGGCGGTCCGAAATGACTGCGGACGAATAGGCGATGGGTCGGCGTCAGGAACGACTTGAACTCCCCGACCGGCGTCTCGGCGTCATAGGGACGTTGGACTCGAACCGTAAGCGGCCCGGTGTCTTCCAACGGAGTTTCCGCCGCCATGCTGTGCCGCAACGGCCAGAAGGCGGCGATCCCGACCCCCTGCAGCAGCCACCGCAAAAGAGATCGTCTCGACGTGGGCTTCGAAGCCGTCGTCATGGGTGAACTCCTGTGGCGTGGGGGTTGAGTTGGATCGCCACGGTCGGTGCCACCGCGAGGGATTGATGGACCGTGCAGCCCTGCGCCACTTTCAACAGCCGCTCCTTTTGGTCCGGTGTCAGGCGATGTGGCAGATGGATGGCCATGTTGATTCGGCCCACACGGTGAGGCCCTTCGGCCATGTCCCACTCGGCATGGACCGCCAACCCGTCGCGAGAAATGTTGTGACGATCGCAGAATCGGCCGACGAAATAGCCGACACAACTGGCGATCGAACCGACGAAGAGCTCGACCGGACTCATGCCCGCATCGCGCCCGCCGTCCTCGACCGGTTGATCCGTCACCACTCGATGCTTCCCGCTTGTGATATCGTACCGCGCGCCGTCGTGATAGGACACGGTGAGTGTCATGAGGCACCTCCTGAATCTGGAAGCCTCCAGGCCATCCACAAACAGAGTGCGCCCAAGGGCAGCGCAATCGCAAGGCCCGGAACCGACAGCGCCTGATAGAGGGTGACGGGACCGAACCGGCCGAGAGAAAACAGCGCCGCTTCGAGGTCGGGATAGAGAAAGGCAAAGATGAGCGCCCCGAAGAGACCGCCACCAACCGTGAACCAGGCATCGAGCTTCCCCTCTGCCGCCGCGGCCAGTGCGGTCCCAGGACAATAACCAGTGACGGCAAATCCGACACCGAAGATCAGCCCGGCCAGTGCCACACCAGGCAGGTAGAGGTCTTTCACCTTCATATTGGCAAGCCCGGCGGCATCCAACAGGTGGACACCGATCAATCCCGCGCCGATTGCGACGAGAAGAAGTTTGATGACGGTGAGATCTTTGAGGCGCAATGCGTGCGTAATCTTCGTGTAGCTGGAGGCGCCGGATAATTGCAGCACGGCCCCGAAGGCCGCACCGAGGCAGAGCCCGAGCAGCAACATCATCGGGAGCCTCCGTCGCCATAGAGCCAACGGGCTGTGATGATCGCGCTCAGAAACAGCATCGTGGAAAATACCAGCGAGCTCAGCGCCAATTGCGAAACGCCGCTGATCATGTGGCCGGAGGTGCAGCCGCCGCCGAACCGAGCGCCGAAAAGCAGGATGAACCCGCCGATGAAGGACCAGACCAGCCGCCTCCCCGGAACCGGACCGAATCGGGCCGCCCATTCAACCGGCAACACACGCCATCTCAGTCGCCCCGTAGCTGATGCAGCGAGAAATGCCCCGAGGGGAATACCCGAGGCAAACATGAATTCATACGTCAGCCCGGTCCATCCTCCTGCTCCTTCTGCGAGATACGGACTTTGGTCTGCGACGGTCGGAAAGATCTGATGTAAGAGGATTCCGACGGCAACCACGTACTGCGTCGAGACGCCGATAGGCTGAACCAACGCGACGGCAACGATCAAGATGAGTCCGATTCCGAGACCACCAGCCCACCAAGGGAGAATTGGATTGACCCGACCTGGCTCATTCGTCATGGTTAGGCCCCAGGTTATTCCTCACCCTTACCCTTCACCTACCGCCGTCCTAATACGGCGTGTCCGCCGGTCTGCCACCCTTCGGCCAGTCATGCGCCTTGGCGGGAAAATCCGGCCGCGGTTGGCTATTGATGTAGGCCGCGACATCGAAGGCCTCCTCATCCGACACGGTCCAGCCCCAGCCTCGCGGCATGTTCCCTTTGATAAAAGAAGCCGCCACACTGACCCGTGCCATCCCGGCGGCGATATTGTATGAACGAGGCCCCCAGACCGGGGGCCCCGTGATCGTCCCCTGCCCGTCGGTTCCGTGACAGAACGCGCACTTCTTCGCAAACACCTGTTTCCCTTGTCCGGGATCAGGCTGCCGGCTTGGATTGATCCGCGGAATGCCACGCCACCCGACCTTGCTGCCGGGCGGCACATCTTGGGAAAGCCAATTGATATAGGCCACCACGGCTTGGAGCTTTGAACTGTCGGACGGCATCGGTTTGCCGTTGAGGCTACGCTCGAAACATTCATTGACCCGATCGGCCAGCGTCATGATCCGATCAGCGCGGGGCCGAAACTCCGGGTAGACGGCGCTCAACCCGACGAACGAGGCGGCATTTGGATTCAGACCCGCGTCGAGATGGCAATTCGTGCAATTCAGCTTGTTGCCGACATACCGTTTGGCGTACTGCTGGGTATTGACGACGATTTCATAGCCCAACCGGATTCGCTCGCCGCGGAGTCCCGGGGGAATGCGTTCCGGTGATGGTGGCGAGAACACGGCGTCGATCTCCCCGCTCTCAGCTGGAACAGCAACGGCACTGTCGTGCTGAGCAAATGCGACACTCTGTGTCACGATCCACGACAGCCAACCGAGGACCAAGACGGTGACGGTGACTCGCTTCATTCCCGCTCCTTACTTCATCGGCCAAGCCGGAGAAAGGTTCAGCTGACAATTCAGGGCTTTTGAGCCGGGGTGGCCGGACAGGTATTGACCCCCAACAATGTCCAGAGCGGGCAATACCCCATTGCGCCAGTTACTAAGGCAATCGTCCCAACCACTAAGGCAATCGCTGTTCCGACCGGGGGAAGACCTGCAAAGGCCCCAATCCCGATGGCCAGAATTCCGATCACGATTCTGATCGGCCGCTCAATTCCTCCCACGTTGCATGTCATGACGACACCTCCTTTTTGACTCGTTGACGGCCTCGAACTATTGAGAGGCACGGGCACGCGGATGGATTCATACTATGGGGAGGATTCGCGAGACGGAGCCAACGTCCGCACATAGGCCAGCACGTCCCAGATCTCATCATCGGTCAAGGCATAGTTCCACGCTCCCATCGCCGAGTTCGCCTTACCGTCGTGGATCCGCTTGAACAATGTGCCATCCAAATGGCTCTGAACAGTCGGTGACGTCAGATCGGCTGGAGGAGGATTGAGTCGTGCCGCCAAAGCGCCTTTTCCATCGATGCCATGACAACGCGCGCAGGTATTTACATAGATCTCCCGTCCGCTGACAGCGTCGCGCTCCTTGACAGTTGTCCCAACATCTTTGAGCGTGACCGAACCACCGAGACCAAGAGTCGCGAGACTAGCCAAACAGCCACCCAACAAGAATCCCGCCTTCATGGCCACTGCCCTCCCTTGAGAGCCACCATGCGAGCGATATGCCGACTCGTGCATCGGACAGCCTGCGGCAAACTCCTGTCCGAACAACTGGTTAGAGCGGATAAGCTGGACCTGATCAGACCCAGTGGCGAGAAACGCACCAGCACCACCTACGCTCCTGATGCAGGATGCTACAGCGCTAGGCGCTACGGCTTGATATAGACCCACCCGGCTTCTTGCAGTTCCATCAGCCGGACCATGGCGGGAACTGTGCGGTCAACCTGACCGACCAAATCATCCCGTGTGAGATTCATCGCTTTCATCGTATTCGAACAGGCTGTGTAGCTGACTCCGTACAGCTTCTTGAGCCGCTCCAGCTCCTCAGCGAACTGCGTGCGGTTCTTGTCCAAGAGCGTCAACCCCGCCCCGTGCACCACCAACTCCACCGCGATCTGATCTCGGGCGACTTCCTGATAGAGATGGGCGATGTTGTTCAACGCGCCTTTTTGAACGTGCGAATCGCCGGAATTCATGTGAAAGACCACCTGATGTCTCCCTCCGGCTGTACCCGTCCCTCCCAACTCATGGCTCCACACCGGCGATGACGCCGCGAACGTCCATGCACAAGCGAGAGAAAGAAATAGACTCCACATGTTGCATATCCCCCTTTGAGAACTAGACTCCGGTTGCATGCCGCACCAACTGCATAAGGGCCCACAAGAGAAACAGAAAGTAGACCAGCCCGAAAAACCACGGGAAACTGACGGCGCGATGAGCCCACCACTGTCGATGTTGGCGAAAGGCCCAGTTCGGCTCGAACAGAGGAGGCTGGTTTCTCGGATCCTCGATTGGCTGCTGCGCTTCATGCAGCCAATATACACTTGTCAGAAGTTTCGGATCGTTCCAGGTCGGGTTTTGTTCGATCCCCCGCAGTTGCCACTCCCACAGCGCGTTTTGACCGGAAAACCGGCCGAGGACGATGGCCATTTGCAGACACAGCAAGATCCCAAATATACACAGCAACAGAATGAGCAGCGTAAAGTGCATCGCCAAGGATTCCCGCGACACCAGTAGGCCGATCACGGCCACAAAAATGGAATTCGCCGTGAGATAGTCGGACAGGAGGCTGTGATAGTCGCGAACGCCTGACGTCCAGAGAGTCAGGAGATGCTCATAGGTCGCGCGAAGCGACGACTCTCCTGTTCCTATTGCCATGTCTCTCGGCTCCATCGCTCGCCCCACCGGTCAGGCCTGCAACGCTCGGACCCAATCGCCGACATAATGAGCGATGCCAACAACACAGCTGGCGATCAACAGATGTTCCGCAATGACTTTCCAGGGCGTAATCTGCTGCGCACGCGCAAGAAAGAAGCTGAGCGCTGCCAAGAGTATGAGGCCCCATAGGAGGCTGGCCAGGATGGCCGACGGCAACGGCAGAAGCAACACTGGTAACACAAAGCTCAGGGCGATCGTCAGCTTCGCGAGGAACGTCGCAATAGTCGATTCCCAAATGTGCCGAACCGGCCCGCTGTTCTTCGATTCCTCCGACAGATGGATCCCCATCGCGTCCGACAACGCGTCCGCCACGGCGATCGTCACGATGCCACCCAACACGACGGCACGGGAATGGGTTCCCGCATGTAATCCGACCATCAGCCCCAGCGTCGTGATCACACCGGAGGTCAACCCAAAACTCAGGCCCGTCTTCCAAGACGTACGCATGCCCCTCCATCAATTTCGATCATCCAGCGCACTCACCGGGGAAATGTCGAGACATATGCCAATACATCATCAATGGCGTTCTCCGACATTGCTGGTTCCCAGGCATCCATAGCCGTATTGGGCCGGCCCTTGTGAATACTTCTCAGCAACTGTGACGTGGGTTTCACGAGCACCTCGCTCGACGTAAGATCCGCCGGCGGCGGATCAAACCGTGTCGTTCCATCTCCTCGCCCATATCGCCCGTGACAAGCCTGGCAATACTTTTCATACAGTTTCTTCCCCCGTCCCAGATTGGGTTCGCCGGCCGTCACTCCAACCACAGAGACGGCAAACCAACAGACCACCATCGCCACGCACATCATCGCGAAATATCTCGTACGCATGATGCTCCTCTTATCGTCCGCACTCTGCCGGGCGTTGGACGCAGCCTTGAAGCCACGAGCCGACTTGATTGAGGATCGCGATAGTAGCTCGGTTCGCCGCCTGCACGCCGCCATAGGCATCGTCGCGGGGCGCCGGTTCGATCGCTTCAAACGTCCGCACTCCCACGACGGTGGCTGTCTGCAGCTCGACGAACTGCGCTCGGACCGTCACCCGCACCCGGCTGGGCTGTTGCAAGAATTCCTGCTGCACGGCAAATCCATACGAGTCAAGCCGATAGTTCCCATGAACCGAACTGGGCAAGGGAATCACCGCCCGCCACATGCCTATCCGACCTAACGCTTGAACAAGCAACGGACCGAACAAACGGGCCGGAACATCAGCCCACTGATTCACGGCATAGTATTCCAGTTCATACTGGCGCTTGAGATATACCATCCTGGTCGTGTCAAAACCCGGCTCGGGTTGAGGAACGCTGACAAGCAGCACCGGTCCCTTGATGTCGGTGGGACAATGCTCTGTGGACCATTCATCGAGCGTCAATTGATATGTGTGCAGGGGCGGAGCCTCAGCCCGCGGCGTCAGACAGCCGGCTGCCACCACCAGCCATCCCATCAGGATAATGTGACCGATCCGCCGGCTCATGCACTGCCCCTTATTCTCCAGGTCCCTTCGGTGGCGCTGCGCGACCAAACACGAGGGCATTCGGCTCCCGTTCCAGATCACGCACGACACGGTGCAACGTGTTCGTGAGTTGCCGAAGTTCGCTGACCAGCAGGCCTGTCTCCGGCAAGGTCTGCCGGGAGAATTGCTGGAGTTCCGGCTTGGTTTCACTCACCACCGTCCCGACCGCCTTGCTGGTCTCCGCCAACTCATCGGTCAACCGTTGGAGGGCGGCCGCGCTCTTATTGATGCGACCCAGCAACAGCGGCACTTGCTCATTCAGCGAGACCGTCACCTTCGCCAAATGCTCCGCGCTCTGCGTGGCACCGGACAATCCCCGATCCAATTGTTCCCTATGGCTGGCGATGGTCTGCGCAATGTCCGAGAAGTCCTTGAGCGATTGTTTCAACCGGGTGCGATTCTCTTCGTCGAGCACCTCTGAGGCACCCTTCGCCACTGTATCGAGATCTCCCAACAGTTTAGTCAACCCTTTCTCGGACAAGAGGCGCGAGATCGCTTCGTCGAGCCGGAAGAACAAGGAGGGTCCGGTCTTAATGACCGAATACTCCTGCCCCTCCAGGACCTGTAACGGCGGAGCGTCCCGACTGCCGCCGGTCAGATTGAGCGTGGCGAGCCCGGTGAGTCCTTGTGTTTCGAGCACCGCGATCGTATCGGTCTTGATGGGCGTTCCGCGGGCGATGTCCAGCGTGAGCCGGACTTCTTCGGGATTGTCTGGGCTCAGCTCGATATCCTTGACCCGTCCCACATCGACGCCGCGATACTTCACGGTCGAATTGACACTCAAGCCGGCTACGGACTCGCGCATGAAGGCATAGTAACGATCGTACGCATCTCGAAAGTCTGTCTTGCCCAGCCAGAAAATGCCTGCAAGGGTGGCAATACCCAGTGCCGCCACGAAGAGACCGACCAACACATAGTTTACTTTCGGTTCCATGATGCCTGTTCTTGTGCCGCGCGCCCTCGTGGTCCGTGGAAGTATTCGTGCACCATCGGATCGCCCGATTGCGACAACTCCCGCATGGTCCCGACGCCGAGCACTTTCCCGTTGCCCAATACCGCGACGCGAGTCGCAATGCGCCAGAGAGAATCCAAATCGTGAGTGACCATGACGACCGTCAGCCCCAACACACCCTTGAGGTGCAGAACCAAGTCATCGAACGAGGCTGCAATGACCGGGTCCAACCCCGCTGTCGGTTCGTCGAGAAAGAGCAATTCGGGGTCCATCACGATGGCGCGGGCGAGTGCAGCTCGCCGTCTCATGCCCCCGCTCAGCTCGCTGGGATATTTCGCCGCGCTGTCCGGCGGCAATCCCACCATGCCGATCTTCACCGCGACGATGTCCTGGATCAGTTGCGGACTGAGATGCGTATGCTCCCGCAGTGGCACCGCGACATTCTCGGCCAACGTCAGCGAACTGAACAGGGCGCCATGCTGGAACATCACCCCAAACCGGCGATGGATGGGCTTCCCATCGGATTCCTCCAACTGCCGGCTGTCCACACCGAAGAGTCGGATCGATCCGGCTGAAGGCGTCAACAGGCCGATGATTTCCCGCAAGAGAGTGGATTTCCCACAGCCGTTTCCCCCTGCAATGGCAAAGATCTCACCGCGTTCGATCGACAAGCTGACGTCGTCGTGCACCACGGACCGACCGAATCTGGTCGTGACATGGTTCACCTCGATGAGGGGCGCTTCCAATGCCGTCGGAAGTGGCATGTTACAGGTCCCACCAGTTGAGCAGGATCGAACAAATCGCGTCGAAGATGATGACCAGGAAAATACTCTGCACCACGCTGATCGTCGTATGTCGGCCGACATCGTCCACCCCGCCGCGAATCTGGAATCCCTGATAGCAGCCGACCATGGCGATGATCATGGCGAAGAACGGGGCTTTCCCGATGCCGATCAGAAAATGGCGCAAGGCCACCGCCTCTTCGAAGCGGGCCACGAACTCGGTGAAGCTCACATTTAATTGGCTCGACGCGATCAGCATCCCGCCGAACACCCCCAAGAGGTCTGCATAGACCGTCAGCAGCGGCAAGGCGATCACCAAGGCAAAAGTTCGTGGCAGAACGAGTAAGTTCATCGGTGAGATGCCGAGCGTTCGTACCGCGTCCAGCTCTTCCGTCACCTTCATCGTGCCAATCTCGGCGGCATAGGCTGAGCCCGACCGTCCGGCAATCAGGATGGCAACGATGAGGGGTGCGATTTCGCGCAACAGTGAAATGCCGACCAGGTCGACGATGAAGATGTTGGTCCCAAACTTGCGCAACTGTTCCGCGCCCTGATAGGCGATCACGACCCCGACGAGAAACGTGAGCAAGCCGGTGATCGGCAATGCCTTCACCCCATCCAGCTCAAGCACACGCAGCAACGCGCGCCATCTAATCGATCTCGGGCGGCGCAAAGCTCGGAGAACAGCCATCGTGCTCTCACCGAGAAAGGCGAGGCCGCGAAGGATCGCTTCCTCACGATGTCCAAGCAGCCGTGTGATTCGCTCAGAACATCCGGCAGGCCGCTGAGTCTTCTGCTGCCCAACCCGCGCCCATTGTCCCCCCACCAGTTGGAGCAGCTCGGAGAATTCCGGCCGCAGCCCTTGGAGGGTCGCGCTGCGTCCACGGCGCTTCGCCATCTCGAGGCTTTCTTGCAAGAGAAGCGCTCCACCGGTGTCCATCGCCGTAATGTCGCTCGCGTCATAGACAACCTGGCGCACCTCCGGCCAGTGGAGCATCCCGCCTTGCTGCTGCAGCTCCTCAAGATGAGGAACCGTCCACCGCCCGCGGCAATAGACCACGTTTTCGTCGATGGTAACCGAGGCTTGTAACATCGCGCTTACGCCCCCGACTGCATGGTCCTCTGCTGGAGCACATATCCAACGGCGACCGTCGGAGCGACGATCGCGAGATACCGCAATCCGATTTCGATGAAGTACCGTGGGATCGTCAGACCTGAAAACGGCAGCAGCGCGACGAAATCCAGAAGCCAATTCACGGCGATCCACACGATCGCCACCGTCATCCCCTCACGGAGGTAATCTGATTTCACCGCGAGAAAATACAGCACCGTCAGGACAGCACCCACCAGTGCTCCTTCGACGATCATAATAGTCTTGAAGAAGATCGGATCGGACTTCATCAACCCCATCAATGGAATTGCCGTCACATAAGGGATCGCCCAGAGAATCGCACCGTAGCCGAGCTTTTTCAGCATGCGACACCGGTCCGGTTCATAATCCCCTGTAGGTCAGCCCCCGTGATCACCTCTCGTTCCAACAGCATCGTGGCCCCTTCCCGTAAGGCTGACTTCTTCTCCGCCAGCAGCCGCTTCACCCGTTCGTACTGCTCATCGACAATCCGTCGCACTTCGCAGTCGATTTCACGAGCTGTCTCTTCCGAGTAATCTCCCTTTTCAGACGGGACTTGGAGTGGGATGAACTGCGGCTGGCGTTCCCGTTCCAAGGTGATGGTCCCCAGCTTCTCACTCATGCCGTACGCCTTGACCATACTCTTGGCGATATCGGTGGCCTTCGCAAGATCGTTCTGTGCGCCAGTCGAAGATTCACCAAAGATGATTTCCTCTGCAATGCGTCCTCCCAGCAGTACCGCCACCTTGTTCTCCAATTCAGACTTCGTCATCAAGAACCGGTCTTCGGTGGGCAATTGCAAGGTATAGCCAAGCGCAGCGATCCCGCGCGGAATGATGGAGATCTTTTGTACGGTATCAGCACCCGGCATGGACATCGCGACGATCGCATGTCCTGTTTCATGGTACGCGACGCGTTCCTTCTCCATCTTGTTCAACACACGATTCTTTTTCTCCAACCCTGCAATCACCCGTTCGACCGCTTCCTGCAGTTCGGCGATCCCCACATGATCCTTACCACGGCGAACGGCCAACAGCGCGGCTTCGTTGATCACATTGGCAAGATCCGCACCCGAGAAACCCGGCGTCATGCCGGCCACCATTTCCAAATCGGCGTCTGGACCGAGCGCGACTTTACTCGCATGCACCTTCAAGATCGCCAGCCGACCGATCTTGTCCGGACGATCGACCAAGACATGGCGATCGAAGCGGCCTGCCCGCAGTAAAGCCGGATCGAGAATCTCTGGTCGGTTCGTCGCCGCCATCAGAATGACGCCGGCACGCGGATCGAACCCGTCCATCTCGACAAGCAGTTGATTCAGCGTCTGTTCTCGTTCCTCATGTGCCATCGGTCCCATGCCGCGGGCTTTGCCCAGCGCATCCAATTCATCGATGAAGATGATGCAGGGCGCCTTCAGTTTCGCCTGTTCGAACAGATCGCGCACGCGGGCGGCGCCGACACCCACAAACATTTCGACGAATTCCGACCCGCTGATGCTGAAGAAGGGCACCGCGGCTTCACCCGCTACCGCGCGCGCCAATAACGTCTTGCCGGTTCCCGGCGGTCCAACCAACAAGATGCCTTTGGGAATCTTCCCACCCAGCTTGGTGAACTTCTCCGGTGTCTTGAGGAATTCGATCACTTCGCGCAGTTCTTCCTTCGCTTCATCCACACCCGCCACATCGGCGAACGTGACCTTGATGTCCTTTTCCATGTAGATCTTCGCTTTCGACTGCCCGACCTGCATGAACCCGCCTTGCGCCTGCCCAAGCCGTCGGAAAATGAACAGCCAGATGGCGCCGAAGACGACCACGGGCACGATCCAAGACAACAGATCGCGCCAGAACGTCGTTTCGATGACACCGGCAAACTTCACGCCATGTTGGTTGAGGTCGCGAACCAGATCTGGGTCTTCGACACGGATCGACGAGAAGCTCTTTTGATCCTTGGATTCTCCTTCCGGCTTGAGCTTGCCCCTCAGAATCTGGCTGCCGACCGAGACCTCCGCCACCTTGTCGGTCAACACCAACGTCTTGAATTCGCTATAGGGGAGCTCTTCGATCTTGTGGAGCGCGCGGACGAAATCCTGTATCAGAATGATGGCCCAGATCGCCAAGATGACGTACCAGATGGAAAAGGAGACTTTCTTGTTCACCGGCACACCTTTCTTCACTGTGAAATTGCAAGGAGGGAGCCGATGGAGCAATAGAGACCTGCGAAACATTCCTATGAGAAATCCGTCGCTTGCGTGCAAACCTTGGATCAGACAGGCACACCCAGAGGAATCTTGCTACAGCGGGAGAAATCCGGCTGTCGCAGAAGGCGACAGAACCAGGCTACGCTGAAATCCGGCCGGCCGGCTCGCAGACGGGAGATACTTGGCCGTTTCCTTCGATGTCGGCAACATCCGATCGACGACCCCGGTTGGTACGACAGCCAGTGACGTGATAGTAGAGGACGGGAATCACGATCAAGGTCAGCAACGTCGACGAGCCGACACCGAAGAGCAATGACACGGCGAGGCCCTGGAAGATCGGATCGAGGATAATGACGAAGGCGCCGACCATGAGCGCCGCAGCCGTCAGCAAGATCGGCCTCGTACGGATCGCGCCGGCTTTGATGACAGCCTCCGCCAATGACACGCCTGCTCGTTCTTGCAGTTGAATGAAATCGACGAGGAGGATGGAGTTTCTGACAATGATGCCGGCGAGTGCGATGAACCCGATCATCGACGTGGCCGTAAAATACGAGCCGGTGAGCCAGTGGCCCGGTAGGACACCGATCAAGGTCAACGGGATCGGCGCCATGATGATGATCGGTGTCAGAAACGATTGGAACTGGCCGACGATCAGCAAGTAGATCAACAACATCGCGACGGCAAATGCGACCCCCATGTCGCGGAACGTTTCATAGGTGATCTGCCACTCCCCGTCCCACTTCATCGCGATCTTGTCTTCGGACCAGGGCTGCGACGCATAGAATTGTTCGATCGGGTAGCCTTCTGCCGGCCGATAGTCAGCCAACTTCTTGCCGACTCCTAAGACACCGTAGACCGGACTCTCGGCCTTCTCAGCTCCCGGTCCTCCCACGTCGGCCACAATGTAGACAACGGGTTTTTGATTCTTATGATAGATCGTCTTGTCCTGTATGGTCTGCTCGAGCGTCAAGAGTTCGGACAATTGGACCATGCCTCCGTGACTGGTCCGTAATCCGATCTCGCCGACATGTTCGAGGCCGGTCCGCTCAGCCAGCGGAAGGCGCAACACCATTTGCACCGGACTTTTCTCTTGTGGAATGTGGACCAGCCCGACCTTGGCTCCCTGCAACGCCATGCGCAACGTATTCACGATGTCTTCTGAGGGAATACCGGCTAGTGCCGCTTTTGCACGATCAACGGCAAACACATACTTGACCTGGTCCGCTTCGACATAGTCGTCCACATCGACGACCCCGGTCGTAGACTCGAACAGCGTCCGTATCTCGCGGGCGACGGCGATCTGACGCCCATAGTCAGGTCCGTACACTTCTCCGACCAACACGGATTGCACCGGAGGTCCCGGTGGCACCTCGACTACCTTCACATTGGCCCCATACAACTTTGCGATGTCCTGCACCTGAGGACGGAGCCGTCGCGCGATCTCGTGACTCTGCGCAGCCCGTTCGTGCTTCGCCACGAGGTTGATCTGAATATCGGCCTCATGCGGCAGTTCCCGCAGATAGTAATGGCGGACAAGGCCGTTGAAGTTAAAGGGTGACGCCGTACCGACGTAGGCTTGGTAGTCACGCACTTCTGGAACCGTGCGAACGTACTGTGACAGGGCTCTGGCGACCCGCGCCGTCTCTTCGAGCGTCGTGCCTTCCGGCAGATCGATGACGAGCTGCAACTCGCTCTTATTGTCGAACGGCAGCATTTTCACGACCACATGGCGGGTGTAGACGAGCAGACAGGATCCGACCAACAACAGGGCGATCGTTGCCAAGAAGGTAGCGGCCATCACCCGATGGGCCAAGAGTGGCGAAAGAATGCGTCGATAGAGACGGGCGGTTCGACCCTGTTCATCCCCTTCATGATCGACTCCTTTGACGGCCACGCCGGGCCGGTAACAGGTTTGGCAGAACCAGGGAATCACGATGAAGGCCACCAGCAAGGAGAAGAACATGGCGATGGACGCATTCACCGGAATCGGCCTCATATAGGGCCCCATCAACCCGGAGACGAATGCCATCGGGAGCAGCGCGGCAATCACCGTGAAGGTCGCGAGGATCGTAGGGTTCCCGACTTCGTCGACCGCGTGAATCGATGCTTCTTGATGGGGCCTCAGGCGCAACATCAGATGGCGATAGGTGTTTTCGACGACGACGATCGCGTCATCCACGAGGATCCCGATCGAAAAGATGAGCGCAAACAAGGTGACCCGATTGATCGTGTAGCCGATCAGGAGGGACGTAAAGAGCGTCAGCGCGAGCGTGAGCGGGATCGCCAACGACACGACCATGGCCGGGCGTGGTCCCAACGCCACGCCCAGGAAGATGACGACCGCTACCACGGCAATCAACAGATGCCACAAAAGTTCGTTGGCTTTCTCCTGCGCCGTCTCGCCGTAGTCCCGCGTGACCGTGACGCGCACATCGGCCGGTATCGTCATACCTTTCATGCCCTCGACTTTTCGAATGACGTCTCCGGCCACGGTGACCGCATTGGTCCCGCCCTGTTTGGCAATGGCGACGGTCACGGCCGGCGTTTCCTCCTGATTGTCAGTCCCGAACCAGACGTAGCTCGTGGCTTCAGCCGGTCCATCCGTGACGTCGGCGACCTGCCGCAAGTACACCGGCCTCTGTTCGTTCACCCCGACAACCAAACCTTCGAGATCGTCGCGCGAGCGGATGAATCGGCCTGTCTCGACCACAAAGTTCTGGTTACGGCTATCGAACCGGCCCGTCGGTAAGGCCCGATTTTCCGCCCGGATGATGCCGGCAACTTGCAACGGCGTCAGGCCATAGGCCTTCAAGCGTGTCGGATCGATCTGTACGCGCAACTCACGGATACGGCCGCCTACGATGAAGCCGCCTGATGTGCCGGCGACTTTCTTGGCCTCTTCCAAGACCTGTTCCGCCAGCTGATGCAGTTCAAATTCTCCGTACCGCTGGCTGGACAATGTCGCAGTCACGATCGGCACGTCGTTGACGTCTTTGGGCTTCACCAGAAACGGCTCGGCACCGGGCGGCAGGAGGTCCTGATTGGACATCAATTTGTCGTAGAGATCGACCAGACTCTGCTCCATCGGCTGGCCGACGTAGAACCGCACGATGATCAGGGCGCCGCCCGGCCGCGACATCGAGTACACATACTCGACCGTCTTGATCTCGGAGAGTTTCCGCTCAAAGGGCTTGGTGAGCTGTTCTTCGACGACCTTGGCGGAAGCGCCGGGGAACGGCAGCCAAACGTCGGCCATCGGCACGACGATTTGCGGTTCTTCTTCGCGGGGCGTGACGACAACGGCGAAGAGGCCCAGCAGCAGAGTGCCCAGCATGATTAGCGGCGTGAGCTTGCTGCCGATGAACAACGCGGCAATGCGGCCACTGATCCCTGAGCGATACGGAGCCATGATACGTCGTTATGGACCCGCTGGGGTCACAATTGTATTGCTGATCTGGACAGGAGCCCCGTCGACGCCTCGGCTCCCGTCCGTCATGACCTGTTCGCCGACGTTGACCCCCGAGAGGATCTCGACCTGTTTGTCGAATCGCCGCCCGATCTTGACCCACCGAAGCCTCCCGATCTTGTCGGCGCCAACCACGAAGATGCTTGTCAACTCTCCCCGCGCCACGACGGCTGAAGCGGGGACGAGCATGGTGTGGACCGTTCCTTTGTCCAACTGCAATCGGCCGAACATGCCGCTCTTGAGGCCGGGCGTCTTCGGCAGATCCACCTTCACCATAAACGTATGGGTCTGCGGATCGCCGGCCGGAATGATTTGACTCACGATGCCGTTGAGCGGTTGCGTGCTCACTGCATCGATGAATACAGGAATCTTCTCCCGCAGTGAGACGGACTTCAGATCGCCTTCAGCCACCGTCGCTTCAAGCCGGAGTTGCTGGGGATCTTCCATCAGCAGCAACGGTTGTCCCGGCGAGGCCAACTCTCCGGCCTCCACCTTCTTTTCCGTAATGACCCCGTCGAACGGCGCCTTCACCACCGTATAGCTGAGCTGCGCCAGAACCGTCTTCCGATTGGCTTCTGCCACTTTGTAGGCACGTGTGGCGTTCTCCAATTCCTGTTTGGAGACGGCATCCTCGCCATAGAGGGTTTTCATCCTTGCGAGATGCGCCTTTGCGTTTTCCACCTCAGCCGAGGCGCGGGCGAGTTCAGCCTGGACATCACGACTATCGAGTTGGATCAGAGTCTGGCCTTTCGAGACCCGATCCCCTTCTCGGACGAGCAACGTATCGATGGTCCCTTGGATGCGGCTGGAGAGTGTGGCTTGATAAATGGCAGCGACTTGGCCCGTCACCTCGACACGGATCGGCACCTGAGCCGCCGCGATCTCGATCACGGCGGCCTGGATGCTCGCTTGCGGCGCTGCTGACACGACGGACGTTGCCGGTTCTTCTTTTGAACCGCATCCGGCTACCAGCAAGAGTGCCACCACTGCAAACCGCCTCACGATCGATCTCCCTGTTAGGCGGCCTTCTATTCCTGCACGCCACATTTCCGCAGCAGTGCCATCATTGGGCACCAACCGGTAAAGGCCGACTGGATGAGATTCGCCGCCACAAATGCGGCAAAGTAATTCCAGTAGGGATGGACCGTCGCGCCCAGGATGACAGCCACGAGCACAAAGGCACCAGCGATCAGCCGCAAGAGTTCATTGAGTTTCATAACCTCTCCTCCTTCCTCTTACTCATGTGAGGCAGGAGTGGAGCAAACGATTCATGAGAAGCTCCCCGTCTCTTATCCGGCCTTCTCGAGCTTGTTGATCCCCATCGCGTTCAGGATCGCCTTCTCGAAGAAGGGCTCGCTGACTCCCCTCTTCATCTTCATCAGGAAATACTTCTCGAGGGCGATCTTGGCCAGGTGCACCCATTTGCCCTTCTTCGCCCACGTGACATTACGTGGCGCCATCTGCGGCAACGCCACAAAGGCCATGCCGGTGTCGCCCATATCGGCCAGGCAGATCGCATTCCAGGTCGCCGTATCCTTCTTGTCGTTCTGTTCGATGTCGGCCTTGATGTTGTGGACCGCGGCGGACACCATCGACTCGATCATGTAGCCGGTCTTGGGCGCGCCGGTTGGGATCGGTGTCTGTTCGACCGGCGGGATCGCCACACAGACCCCCACCGCATATATATTCTTGTACTTCGGATTCGCCTGATAGGCGTCGATGTTCACGAAGCCTTTAGGGTTGCAGAGTCCCGGCGTTCCCGCGACCGCATCCACACCGGCAAAGGGCGGAATGATCATCGAGTAGCGGAACGGCACGTCCTGCCCGTCCTCCAGTACCATCTTCCCCGGCTGCACCTCCTTGATCGCAGTGTTGTAGATCGGCTTGATCGAGTGTTCGGCAAACTCGTCTTCCATGAGCCGGCGTGATTTGCCTACCCCCGCCAAGCCCATGTGGCCGATGTAAGGCTCCGGTGTCACAAAATAGATTGGGACCTTCTTCCGTAGCTTCTTTTTGCGCAGGTCCGCATCGAGAATGAAGGCCATCTCATAGGCAGGACCAAAACAGGAAGCTCCTTGCGCGGCACCGACCACGATCGGGCCTGGATCTTTAAGGAAGCTCTGATAGGTGCCCCAGGCCTGTTCGGCGTGATCGACGTTACACACTGACTGTGTAAAGCCGCTGGGGCCAAGACCAGGAACCGCACCGAAATTCAGCTTGGGGCCCGTGGCGATGATGAGATAGTCGTACGGCACCTCCCCTTTTGCGGTCACAACGCGATTCTGCTCCGGCTCGATGCGATCGGCCACCGCATGGACGAACTCGATCCCTTTCTTCTCCAATACCGGGCCGAGGGCGAAGCTGATGTCTTTGCGCGTGCGCCACCCGACTGCCACCCACGGATTCGATGGCACGAAGTGGAACGAGTCGACATTCGAAATCACCGTCACTTTGTGTTTCTTATCCAGTGTCGCCCGCGCCTCATAGGCGGCAGGCAATCCACCGATCGATGCACCGATGATCGCCACTCGTGCCATCGTTCACCTCCAGACTGGAGTGCTAAGCCCTGAGTAGTGAGCCAGGCCTTGACTCAGCACTTCATCAATTAACGCCCGCCACCCATGCCACCGCGTTCGGACCGCTCGGCCTTTTCATGCTGCGGCTTCTCGGGACGCTCCGTGCGGGTCTGCTCTCTGGTCCTTTCCCGCTCACGCGTCCTCTCTTGTTCCTTGAGCTGATCCTTCTCTCTGAGTTGATCTTTGGTCTGCAGCTTATCTTTGTCCTGAAGCTGCTGTTGCGTCTTCAACTGATCACGGTCACGATCCTGGGCGGACGCGAGGGACGCAACGCCGGACGGCAGCATCAACGCTGTGGCAATGACGATGAGCCATATTCGTTTGGACTGCATAGGGCACCTCCTTGTGCACATGACCGTAAGCGACAGTGCTTGCGGCAGAAACAGGCGCGGCGCCTGCTTCATTGCGCTCGCCATCCGCCATGACGCTCACGGTGGGTAAGAGTCATCGCGTATGGAAGAGATTCAGGCTTTCACCCTGTTACTTGTCGATGCCAAAGCGATAGAGGTCGTGGCAGGTGGTGCAGCGGGCTGTCATATTCGAGAGCCGTTGCAGAATCTGCTGCGGGGTTTCTTGCTGCACGATCGCATCGGCCAGTGCATCCATATCCTTGTGGATCGACATCCCCATCTGCTTAAACGGCAACGGCAACTTCGCCATGATGGCCGGACTCGTGTCCGCCGCCATTTTCATGCCGACAGCTCGTGCCACTTCTTCCATCGACTTTCGATCAGGCTGTGATTCGCTCAGCCCTCTGATCACGCCATCCACACCTTTCAACAGCTGCCGCATCTCCGCAAGGATCTGATCGCGCTCCGATGGTGCCAAAAGGATTTCCCTGCGCCCATCGGTCCCCTTCGTGGTCCAACCCTGCACGAAGAACCATCCGGCGATCACCAGCGTGACGGCCCACAAGCCAAGCGCTGCGACACACAATCCCCGTTTCATGAGCGCTCCATCAGACTAACGTTTGAGCGTGACTCCCGCTCCATATTCGTAGACGAGACTCCCGCCGTAGTAGCTCGCGACGAACAGAACAGCTACCGCCCCAATACCGAGTCCGACTCTGAGCGTGTGCCGTTCACGTATCCACCCCAACCACTCGGCCGCACGCAGCCCTAAGAGGCCAGCAAAGATCCAGAATGTGGCGAACCCAAGCTTCTCATGGATCTCGAGAATCTGCTCCGGCACTCCGCTGTGCTCCACGCTTTCCTCCGCCATATGGCCGGAAACGAGGGAAAGGAGTGCGCCAGCCAGTCCCAGCACCAGCGTGTAGAGACTGGCGATTCGACAGTCTTCGGCACGCCAGCGCAGCGCAAGGAGTTCACACAACACGCTGCTCGAGAGCAGGGCGATCGGAAAATGTACGAGCATCGGATGAATCGGGTGCATAGACCACTTCTCTTCATCGGAATGGTGCAAGGGTGAAGCCGCCGGGCCATATCCGAGCGCTTCAGGAGCAAAATCGAGCGGTTGTACCGCGCTGTGATCCCTGAGCAAAGGAGAGAACGAGGAGACTTGGGACAGTGCAGGTCAGTCGGTAGTCCCAGAAGGCGCCAGTGGTCGGGGTCTTACAAGCGCACCAGGACAACAGCAGCGACAACCACGGCCAAGGCGAGAAGAAGGGAAAGGCGAGGTACCCAGCTGGCGCCCCGGATGAGCGCGTGCTCCCATGAGGACTGCGCGCATTCTGGGATCGCCCTGATCTGACCGACAAGCGGTCCGAGCAGCAGATCATGCGAGACAGTCAACAGCAGGAGCAGCCCGACAAGTCCCAGTTTGACATACAGCACGGTCGGCCAGCGAGTCGGATCGGTCAGGGGATACCCTCTTCCTGTGAGGAGCAAGGGCCCCGTGCTTAGCAGAATCGCGATCGCCGACCAGACGACGAGTCGGAACCGCAAAGCCGCGGTGCGAAACAGTGCCAGGAATTCCGGTGCCGCTTGCCGTTGTCTCACCAGCGGGGCTAGAACCACCGACAAAAAGACCATGCCGCCGATCCAGCTCATGGCCGCAAGTACGTGAATAGAGACGAGTACGAGCCAAGCGATGGACATCGAGTGTTATGAGTTCGGCGGGCGCGTGAGTTGAGGCTGAAAGAGAGACGGAGTCTCGTGAGAAGGGAACTGTAGCCGCGGACACCAATTGACTTCTGCCAGTTCGGCCGCCACTCGGAATCGGTTAGCCGCGCTCACCTCTCCGCCCTCCTGCGCCATCCGTAAACAAGGCGTACAGATGAACTGACAGGGCACCGGACAACGATGCGCTTCGCAACCAACGAGATCTTGGAAGCCGGCGGATCTCGCCGTACAGTGCTGGAGCGGATCTGCCGCGGCTAGGCTCTCTTGGTAACAAGTCAGTCGATGCCACAGCTTTACCAAACTGGAGATCGGCTTCCCGTCGACGCTCGCCCAAGCGCCGGACAGATGGATCGATTCGCCGATGAGCGTCACCGCAGTCTCTATGCCCTCCGGCAATGAAGAAAAGATGGCGATCGCAACCCGGATGCCATCTGTCCATTCGATCGTGAAGCTGGGAGAGCGCTGAGCCAAGCTCAGCGCTCTCGTGCTGTCTTCGTCGGTTCGATAGGGAATGTGCATGACGAGATTCATGGTTCCCCCCCTCGACCAGGGCTCGCCTAGAATCCGATCGCCAGATACGCGCCTACTGTCCCGTAGTTGTTTACGACGTTGGTCTGATTGGCAGCCAAATGGTACCGAGCATCCATTCCCGCCCATAATTCCTTCCACACTCGGTATTCCGCACCCGCGCCGAACTGCGCGCCGATGTCCAGATATTGTGTTTGATTCGATGGAGGGCTGATGACGTGGAAATCCAGCCCGACGGGAATGATCCAGGGCTGAAAATCGCTGCCCTGCATGAATTTGATCTTGGGTGCGATGTCGACGGTGAGCATGGTGACTTGGATCTTGGCTGTTGCCTGATCCGTTCCCGCGGCGATGTTGTTGACCGCCGTCGGTACCACACTCGTCGCGGCTTTCGAGTTCCACCGCTTGTATTCGACGCCGATCTCGCCCAGCACGGCGATATTCTTTGAGGCGCCCCAGACATCCTTCGACAGCATCATGTCCAAGGCACCTCCGACGTAATACCCGTTGGTCGCGTTCTGCCTGGGATTGCCAATCCCGTAGGTGTCGGTAAAGGCTTCTCCTCCTCGTGGACTCGTCAACCCAGCAAACCCACCGCGAAACGTGACCCGATTCCCCATCGGGGTCGGTCCGTTCTCATCAGCCAAAGCCGGCGATACACCACAAACAGCGAGCCCCGCGGCGATCGCAGCTGCGGCACACCACCGACCAATGCTCTGCCCCCTGCGTCTCCGAACCTGCATGATGCCTCCCTCCCTGACCGATCGTCGAAAGACGTGCGTCGTCCTTTGACGGTTGCGCTGATGTGCGCTCGCCGGCCCGAGAGATCAGCTTGTGAAAAAACCCCTTCATGCGTACCTTCCAAAACTGCTTGATGCGCGCTTACGACCGTTCTTCCTGCGATCCGACCGCTGATAACTGACGATGGTCGTCGACGGATTTGGCGCAGCGAAATCCCAACCAATTCATCTTGGTATTCGGCGGCGCCCCGTTGCGCTGGGCCGCTCGGACGGTTGGGGTGCTGTCGATCCACCCGCCGCCGCGAAAGGCCCGATTCGTCCCCGTCTCAGGCCCCTTCGGATTACGGTCCGACGCGGCCGCGTAGTAGTCCTTGTCGTACCAATCGGCCACCCATTCGGCCACGTTGCCCGCCATCTGCTGCACACCGTAGGGACTCGCCGCGTTATCGTACTTGTCCACGGAAATGATCGGGGGATAGAGCAGCAGCCGTTCCGGACGATCGCGCACCGGCCCGGACAAGCCGGACCGCCCGTAGTTGGCGCGAGTCAACCCGCCCATCTGGTTACCCCAGGGGAAAATACGCCCGTCTTCGCCGCGTGCCGCCTTTTCCCATTCCGCTTCCGTCGGCAACCGTTTCCCCGCCCAATGACAGTAGGCATCGGCATCGTTCCAGCTCACATGCATAATGGGATGGTTGGCCATCGTGTTCTGGAAATTGCCGCCGTCGTACCGCCAATCCAATTGCGGCAAGCGTCCGGTATCGAGCACGAACTTGAGATAATGCAGTGCGGTCACTTCATACTTGTCGATCTGGTAACCGTCCAGATACACGGAGCGCTGCGGCATCTCCGCCTTGTAGGCGTTGCGGTCGACTTTCTTGTCGCTGCCCATCAAGAAGGGCCCTGCCGGCACCAGCACCATGTCTTCCTTGGGTTTCCATTCGGCGACACGCTGGGCCGCGAGTTTCTTCCCTTCAGGCGTCCACTCGACGACAATGTCCTGCGTATCCAATCCCCATGCCACCTTCGCGGCGATGACAAGGAGGGTGATGGCCAACAAGACGTTCAGCACGATATTCCAGCGCTGCCAAACTTGTGTGTCCTGATGTTTCACGTTTGGCCTCCATCCTCATGCTGAGACGAAACACAGCTGGAAGAGCCCGGGGGCCTCAGCACGTATTGCTCAGCACTGCCTAGCGATCCTGCTTCTTGAGCAAGGGATCGATTTCCTTTTTTTCCTCTTCGGTCACGTTGTACCGCACGTAGTCATGATCCAACACTTCGTTGGCATACAGCCGGCCTGTCGGTGCCGGAACGGCCAGCTTCACTTCTGTCGTGCCTTTCGGCTCGACGGTGATCATCTGTTCGTTCGCCGTCCTGATATAAGGATGCCAGATGACCAGTTTATAGGTCCCGGGGGGCACGTTCGTAATCGTGAATCGGCCTTGCTCGTCCGTCTTGGCGAAATAGGGGTTGTAGATCGCCACGCCCCAGCTTTCCATATAGGCATGGAACCCGCATTGCATGACGAAGATCCGTCGTCCTTTGCTGAGCTTGACCAGCTCCTTCATCGGGGCCCCGGCCATGTGTTTGTGGTACATCCCGGCCTCGGTGCGATCTTTGAAATTGCGTGGATGGTTCGGGTTCATGGGGAGCGGAACATTGAACAGCACGCGAGCCCCCAAATTGGAGGTCTCATACGCCTGAATGTCGTGCATGACCGGATCCATGTTCACGACCGACACCGATTGATCGTCCCGCACCACAGTCGTGAACGGAAGAAAGAGGCAGTCCTTGGCCTCGATTTGGGGCACGCCTCCCTCCTCAAACGGTTTGCCCTTGTTGATGCCTTCCAGATAGACGACGACCTCGCGGAACTCGCCGGCCGGCCCCACATTGAAAGGTTGCAGGATACGCCAGCCCTGCCCGTCGGAGATCCGCCCGCAATAGAACGGGTCCGGTAAGGTGGTCAAGTTGTAACCTTTGGGCTTCGGGACCGTTCCGTCCAGCTTGACGCTGCCCGTCAGCGTCCCTCCATCCGGCACGGGACTTTCCTCGTACGCCAACGCAGGCTCCGAGCACCACAACACCATCCCCACCACGGCCCCGACAATATGTATGCTCCTCTTCATTCCGGCCTCTCCTTACGAGTGTTGAATGTGATATGAGGGTCTGCAACAAGCCGACCTAGCATTTCACATTCAACCCCGTTGAAACAACGGGGGAGCTACACCGTCGGCGCAGCTCCCCCGTCTTGAAACCTACTCTATTCCGCGATCGACTATTTCATCGCCGTCGGAATAGCCTGGGGCTGCCCGTCCATTTCCGCATGCTTGCCACCCATCCCGTGGGTGCCCAGCGGCTGGATCCGAGAATCGCCAGCCGGCAATACCCGGAGGTACCCCCATTGTCCTGACTGCGAGTAGGGCAGCCGGGCGTTCGACCACACGAAGTCTCCCGTCTGACGATACGGTCCACCCGCACCGCCGCGGATGAAGACGTCGAGCGTCTCGGATCCGGCGTACTCTACCGTGCTGATCATGTCGGCACCCGGCATGTAGGGCTCGATCGGCCATTCATGGCCCTCGACCGCAAACATCCCGTTCTGCTCGCTGTTCGCTCCGATCACGTGGATGCGGATCGCATCGCCGGCATGGGCCTCGATGAGAGGCGTCGCCGGATCTTCAGGCTTGTCCACGACGCAGGGCTGGAAGATCTTTCCGATCGAGCAGCCTTGCTCTTCCCGGAACTTGTACGGTTCGGCGCGGTAGTTCACCGACGTCAAACCGGCCACATTCTGCACGTACGGCATGAACGCGGTGCCGATGATGTTGTCTTCATCCTGGAAGAACAGGGCCACGTCGCGATAGTTCCGCTTCCCGACGTTCTCCGGCAAGCTGGCGTCGACGATGACGTCCGCTCTCCAGGCATTCTTCTGCGAGAGATCCGCGCCGGTCACCGGGTCGCGGTACAGCGAACCCTTCGGACCGACGATGACCGCCCCGTACAATCCGTTGCGCGGATTGGTGACGACGTTGCCGCCGTCCCACACCAGCGAGGTCGTTTCCTTGTTCGCCGGATGCGCATAGTAGGTGTACGTCCGGCCTTCGCCCGGGGCGACGGTCTGGTCGCCGCCGTTGTTCCCGACGTTCAGGCCTTGGCTGTCTTTCGGATCGAAGGACAGGCCCGGCGCAAAGAAGGACGCCCGGCTCGCCTTCATCTTGTTCTTCAGATTGACCTTGATGCAGTCGCCGAGGTTGACGCGCAGCGTCAACGGGTGCGGATTGCCTCCCGTCGCCACCGTCGTCGCTTCCTCCTCGAGCGCGAAGATCTTGCCTTCCGGCACGGTCAGCTCGATCTTCCGTTCGAAGTCCACCTCGATCACGTCCGGCGCCTTCGGATGGAGTTTCAACGGGCGATCCAACGCCACCACATTGAAGCTCTTCACCGGCGCGTCGGCCGGACAGACGGAACTTGGCGTCGCCGGAATCCCGAGCGGGTTGGTCCCCCGTGGGAGCGGCTTCAGATCCTCGATGGCTTTATCGAGCACGCGCATGATGCCCCATCCACCTTCGGCGAAGTGCGAGCTCCGGCCGTTGAAGTGGATGTAATCGCCCGGCATGCCCTGGAATCCGCCCGCCTTGGTGACGAGGTCATACCGCTCGGCGATCCCCACGTGGATCGAATTCTTCCGATTGGCATCTGCCGCATAACGCTCCGTGAGGAACGTATGGCCAGAAATCGTCCAGACATGCGATTCGTTCATCAGCTGGTGCAACAGTCGGAATACCACGGTGTCGCCGGTGTACGCGCGCAGCAACGGCGTACCTGGATCTCCATGGATCGCGCTGCTGAACAGCTTGGACGTATCCGGATTGTTGGACAGGCGTTGTGCAAACGGTGCCGCGCGGAAATTGAAGCCGCTGCCGGTCGTATGCGTACCGCCGTTGATGTACTGGTTCGGTGCGTTCAGAATCTTGTCCGGCATCTGGAACGACACCGTCTTGCCCGCTTCCAACGCCACTTCGATCGGCTGTCCCGGAGGATTGCCGGCCTGAATGACGTTGACCGTATGCGGCACCGTGTCGTGGATGGAGACCATCAACTCACGGAAGCTGCCGCTGACACCGGCGCCGATCGGCTCGTTGCTATGGATGTCCGCGATCGGACCGCTCCACACCAACTTGCCGTCTTTCGGGTTGTGATAGGTGGATCCGAACGGCTCCACGATCGTCACGCCGAACCCGCCGTGCGGCCAGGTCGTCGCACCGAACGCGTGATCGTGCCAGAACACCGTCCCCATATCCACGTCCACCCACCAACGGTACCGGACGAACTCCGGCGACACGAGGTCATTGGCCGGGTGATTGTTCTTCAACGGCTTGAAGAAGGTCACCTGATCGCCCTTGATCTCCTTAATGCGGGCGACTTCGGAGCAGCTCTTATCGCGCGGCAGGGACGCCGTCGGATCGTTGCCCTTCTCCAAACAGTCCATACCCACCATGACTTCAGTGTTCACGTGGAACTTCGTGGCACCAGGCGCCATTTCGATCTTGATCGAGGTGGCGCCCGCCTTGGCTCCGCCCACGATCTTGGCGACCATCGGAGCGGGCAGGCCGTGCTTCGTCTTCTTGCCCCACATGGTGAACGGACGCACCGACATCTCGTACTCCATGCCGGAGATCACGCCGTCCGAGTTTCCAGTGTCGAACTGGAAGAAATGGGGGTGAATGTTGATCTTGGACGACTGGAAATTCGTGTAGTCGTCGTCGTCCCACTCGCTGGTGAGGACCAAGTCGACGCAATCATACACGTTGGCGCGAATGACCGCCGGGAGCTTGAGGTCGTCGTTGGCTCTGGTCAGCCGCTCCTCTTCATGGAGCAGGTAGATCAAGCCGTCCTTGTCCACAATGGCCGGCTCCTTGCCTTGTTTCTTGGCCAGGGTGATCGGCGTACGGATAAAGTGGATGTTGTAGAATTTCTGATTGGCGTTCACCGGACAGAGACTCCAGGGTCCCTGCTCGCCCGGCTTGGCCGGTTCGGATGTCCGCTCACCGTTCGCATCCTGGTGGATCGGCTCCAGCCAGGGGGCGCCGCTATGGTTCGCGGAGAAGGGCACGCGCTTGCCGTAGTGCGGCTTGAACAGCGGCCAGGCCATTTTCCCGGTGGTCGGGTCGAAGAGAATGGCTGGTCTAGTGCTGTCATCCCACTTGGCTGCGGCCGGATACTTGGGGTGCACCGCGGTGCTTTCCCGCTCGCCCTTGGCGACATTGCCGTCCCACTTCCAGTCCCACACCGTCGCGTCATAGGCCATGATCTGGGCCTTCTCGTCGTTGGTGTGGCCCGGTTGGCCCTGCGCCGGCACGAACATCTCGACCCAATCCTTGATGTTGACGATCACGGGATCGGACTTCCAGTTCGTCTTCTGACTCTTGTCCACGATCTTGAAGGACTTGCCGAACCAATCGACCGTGCTGCCGATCAACTTGTCCGACGACACGCCCTGCTTCATGCGGCCGATGCGTTCCGGCAATTCGCGCAGATCCGGCATCGTGTCAGTGTGGGTATTACCGACCTGCAGAGTATTGTAGAACCGGCCGTACCCCCACATGCCCGCGACATAGTGGTGCGCCACGTGGCAGTGATAGAGAAACTCGCCGGCCAGATGCTGACAACCGCCGCCGCCGCATTCCGGTTCCAGGTCCAGCGCCTCGGACGGGCCGACGACTTCGACGTCGACACGGTCGGACTTGGTGCGGACAACCGGGTACTTCACCGGACCATCCTGGCCCATCGCCCACATATTGTTGGGCTCGGTGCCCGGACTGCGCTGCCAGCGGATCGTTCCGCTGTGCGGATGGTGGCTGTGGAACACTTCGGAACCGCCGTGCACCAGCCGCCACTTGACCGGGTCACCCAGGTACCCACGAGCGACCGTAGTCGGAGGATCGCCGAACGTGTAGGCGCTGTAGGCCAACGATTCGTCTTCAAAACCGAAATACTCGTGCTGCAGGTGCATCTGGTCGATGCCGAACGGCTCACTGCGATAATTGATCGCGCGGCCACCCGGACGATAGGCGTCCGTCAAGGGATCGCGCTGCGGCAAGAAGTCGCCCTTCTTGTTCAACGGACGGAACGCTTCATCGCCGATCTCGTGGTAAAACAGCACGAACTCACGGAAGTCCGGTCCCGATCCGTTGTCGATCATCACCTGCCAGCCGCTCTTGGTCTCGGGCGCCGCGCCCGTGCCAAGCGGATCGAGGTACTTGGAACCCTTCGGTTCAACGATGAACGCGCCGAAGAGACCCAACACCGTCAATTCGCGGTCATGACTCCAGGAATGGAACTGCCGCACACCTTCCTGCATATGCGGATGGATGTACCATTCGAAGTCCTGCGACTTGCCAGGGGCGACAATCGCATCCGGGTTGGTGGTCGTCGCCGGCTTGCCTGTCGCGCTGACGATCATGCTGGAGGCCTGGATGAACAAGCTGCCGTCCTCGCCTTCCATTTGATTGCGCAGCGTCATCTTGACGCAGTCGCCTTGATTGGCGCGAAGGACCAGCGGCTGGATGACATCGCCCTGGTTGCCCGTCGTGACGGCGCCCGGATCGAAGCCGTCCTTGTCACGCGCGGTCTTGTTCTTTTCCTCTTCTGCGCGGGCCTTGGTCACATCCTCGGTATGCACGTACATGTAGCCGGGATAGTAGTCGAGCCAGCGGTTCAACGTGATTTCGATGTTGATCATCGACACGTCGTACTTCTTGACCGGCGCGTTGGCCGGACACTTGCCGCCCGACGACATGACCGGTTCGCCCTTGCCCGAGTCGGTCATGAGGAGGAAGCTGCTGCCGTCCTGCCCCATGTACTGGTGCATCATGGACATGTCGGTAAACGCCCCACCGGATGCCGGCTGGGCCTTCGCATCCTGTTGCGCCTGCTGTTCCAGCTTCTGCATGAGACGATGGTGTTGCAGTTCCATCTTCTCCGCATTGCCGGCACGACCCTCGATGGCGTTTTCCACCACCGTTTGCCCCTTCAATTGCTGCGTCCATCCCGGTAACGCGACCGGCGTCGCATGGCCCCCATGCGACGACTCTGCGGCGAACAGCCCCGGCGTCGCCACCAGGCTGCTCGTCAGCAATACGCTGTGCAGCATCAGCCCGAGGCGCCTCCGCCTCTGCTTCTGAAATAGAAAAGACCTCATAACACGGCCTCCCCCCCGTTAAAAGCCGCCTTCACTGCGGCGGATGGTTGAAACACTCCGACTCTCAAGCCCTGTTGTCATTCTGGTTCCACGTCGTATGAGAACCGGCCTCCGAACGTTGCCCCGGCCACCGACAAGCTGGAGGGTTTAGAGCTGGTGAAGGGTCCTTCTTGCGAAGGAGTGGGTCATTCGGAGGCCGGTCCTAATCACCCAAAGCCTTCACCAGCACTGTGATCTTCCGCAAAGCCCGTGCCGAACCGGGCGCCATACGTGAATAATGAGAATCATCGCGACTGGAGTGACGTTGAATGGCTTATCCACAGCATGACGGTTTGGCAGGATCGCGAGACAAAATTCCACGACGATGGACAGTGAGACCGAACCAGACATGTGAAAGGCAGAATATCAAGTACTTGGACTGTCCAACTGCCTGGACATCAAATTGCTTGAAGTGGGGCGGAGCGGGACAGAGAGGAGGGTTACTCGATGCCGTATTCGCGGAGCTTGTTGTAGAGGCTAGCCCGGCTGATCTTCAATAATTTGGCCGCCCTGACACGATTCCCCTGGGTTTTGGTCAGAACCTCGATGATGCGGGACTTCTCAGCCTGAGCTACCATATCGCGGGTCGCCGATCGCAGATCTGTCGGCGCCTCGCTCGATCCCATCGCCACGATATCTTTGCATGTCAAATCCGGTCCCGTCGTCGTCACGACGGCCCGTTCGACATAGTGTTGCAGCTCCCGGACGTTGCCCGGCCAAGCCGCTTCCGATAAGGCACGCATGACCTCTACGGAAACATGCCGCACCGGCTGCCGATGGCGCAGACAGGACTGCCTCACGAAATGGTCGACCAGCAAGGGGATATCTTCTTTCCGATCGCGCAAGGGAGGCAGGACCAGCGGCAGCACCGCCAAGCGATAGTACAGGTCCTGCCGGAACCGCTTGGCCTTCACCAAGTCGGTCAGATCTTTGTTCGTGGCCGAAATCACCCGCGCATCGACTTTGATCGGCTGGTTCCCGCCGACACGCTTGATCTCACCTTCCTGCAACACGCGCAGCAGCTTGGCTTGAAACGTCGGGCTGGTATCGGCAATCTCGTCCAGAAAGATGGTCCCGCTGTCGGCTTCCTCGAACAACCCGCGCTTGTTCGCCGTCGCTCCGGTGAAGGCACCTTTCACATGCCCGAACAGTTCGCTCTCGAGCAACGTCTCCGGCAACGATCCGCAATCGACGACGACAAAAGGTTTGTCCCTCCGGTCGCTGAGCTTGTGAATGGTCTTAGCCACCAATTCCTTGCCCGTCCCGCTTTCGCCTTGAATCAGGACGGTCGCCTGGCTTTCGGCCACCAGGGCGATCATGTCGAACAGCTCCTGCATCGCGGGGCTTCGGCCGAGCAACTCACCCATATGCTCGCGCACGGCCGGTGGTGGGAGTTCTTCCGGTACCTGCGTGACCATCGCCAGGGCCGGACGGACGACCGGCCTGAAGAGGACGAGCATCGATTCGACCTGCCCATCGCTGGCGGCCAAGGGAAACGCCTGTTGCATGCCGCAGGCGGCCCCATCCCCCGTCCCCGAACAGGACAGGCAATGCACCTCCGGCGCCTCGAACACCTTAATCGCCGGACAAGTTCCACAAGGATCCGTCCGTTTCGCAAAGGCTTCGTAACACTTGGCCTGGCGGTTCGGCTTCTTTCCTGCCGCAACGGCCCAGGCCGCTTCGTTCGCGTAGACGACATTAAAGTCCCGGTCCATCACCGCGACGCGGTCGGATAAACCGCCTGCCAGTTGCCTGATGGCTTCAATCCGGGCCGCAATAATCGGATCGGAGGGAAGGGTATTGTCGGGTTGTTCTACGTGAGATCCGGCCATCTCGCACGTTCTCCTGCGCAGATATCGTCAGTGGGCAGTTCGCGGATCTCCCGCGAGCAATTCTTGCACTCTGCTCTTCAATTCTGAAATGCGAACCGGCTTATCAAAATACGCTGTCGCTCCTGCCGCCAAAACTTCTGCCCGCAACGATCCATCACCGAACGCCGTCATCACGATGATGGGGCAGCCTGGCGCCGCCGTTCGCAATCGGTTCACGTAGTCGGCTCCCCCGGCCGGCATCCGAAGATCCGTCAGGATCAGGTCGGGTACCGACTGGAGTACAGCAAGGAACGCTTCGTCGCCGTCCTTAGCCTCCCTCAAGTGGTATCCTGCGCTCCAAAGTTCATCACAGAGCAGACTACGCATCTCGCGATCATCCTCGACTACCAAGACAGTCGCTGTCCTTCGCATTGCCACGGACACCACCCTTAAACCACTCCCTTCAACTGTGAGCTACAGGAGTCGCAAAGGATGTGCCCATTCCGATGATGAAGAGAATGATGGAATTACAGGGAAATCGGCGCGTGCGGCCAGAAGAAGCGGATCACGTTGGCGAGAAAGACCCCAGCCATCGCATTCTCGATTGTTGCAAGATGCCACAGCGTCTGCTCGTGAATCGTTGGGGGTGAGAAGTGACTGAAGATCCTGATGGTTCTCCGCGCACCTTGCGCCTCACATTTCACGGCTGACGCTCTGCCACGGGCAGGAAGATGGTAAAGGTGGTGCCTTTTCCCTCTTCACTTTCGACCGCGATCGAACCGTGATGTTCTTCAATGATGCCTTTGACGACCGTCAGCCCAAGCCCGGTACCCTTGCCGAACTCCTTCGTCGTGAAAAACGGCTCGAAGACCTTCTTCAGCGCCTCCGGTGGAATCCCATGCCCCGTGTCGCCGACCGTCAACTTGATCATCTCCCCATCCGGTTGGAGGCCGATGCGCAGGATGCCTCCGTTCGGCATGGCATGGAGCGCATTCATGATGAGATTGATCAGCACCTGGTTCATCTGGTCACTGTCAGCCAACGCCATCGGCGTCCGGTCCAACACCTGTCGCTCCACCTGTACCTGGCTTCTCGCGAACCGCTCCTGGAACATTTCCAGACTATTGTCGATGACGTCCTGAAGGGCCAAAGGATTTCGTTGCGGGGCCTTCCGCCGCGCAAAGGAGAGCAATTGATTCATCACCCTGGTGATCCGTTCGACTTGCGCGACGATGGTTTGCAAGCCTTTCCTGACAGGCTCCTCCCTTACGCGGTCCAACAGATACTCCGCCCGACCGAGAATCACATTCATCGGCGTGCCGATCTCGTGGGCCATACCGGACGCCAGCGTGCCGAGTTCCGCGATCCGCTCCGTTCGGCGAAGCTGTTCCTCCATGCGTCTTCGTTCACCAATGTCCCGAATGATCACGGTAAAGAAGCGTTTGCCCTCCACACTGATGTGTGAAATTGCGGCCTCGATCGGAAATTCCTCTCCATCGCTACGCAACCCTACGACGGCCCCCAGTTCCCCCATCTTGCGGCTGGTGGCCCCGGAATGTCCGAAGACCCCGACATGGCGGTGGTGTGCGTCGCGAAATCGAGCGGGAATAAATTTGTCGATCGATCGACCGATGGCCTCTTGTGCGGGGCAACGGAACATCTGCTCGGCTGCTTCGTTGAACAGCAGCACCTGCTGCCGCTCATCGATCGTGATGATCGCATCCATCGCCGATCGAATGATCCCCTCCAGGCGCAAACTGCTCATCAGCAGCTCGCGCGCAGTCTGCGACTCGCGATGGATGGCTCCGGTCGCGCTGGCTTCCGCCAGTTGGCGGGCCGCGATCGCCGCTTCCTGTTTCGAAAGGGCCTCGGTTTTGGCCGCTTCAGCCAGACCAAGCCCCCGTTGCATCTGTTTGTAGTGCGTCAGCCCGACCGCAACCCCCCACAAGACGAGGGTGCCCAGCGCGCGGTTGAACGCTCCGTAGGGGATAGAAATGCCTGGAGGCTTCAAGAACAAGTCGAGCCAGATGAGCCCGGTCGCGCCCAAGGCTACATACAACGGGTCCCGATCGCGCCACGTAAAAAAGGACAGGAGCAAGGGCAGCGCATAGAGCATCGCGACCGCGACGCCGACCGGCGTGAACAGGTCAAACAGAAAGATGCCGATCGTAAGGATAGGGATAGCCCAGGGAGCTATGCGCATGACGTAACTCTGGGTCACACCCTTCATGCGATCGCTCCCGGCCGAGCCAATCGATCAAGAGACGCTATTCTTCGAGGTGCGACTTGCCCTCGATTTCGGCAAGCTTACGATACAGGGTTTTGCGGTCGATGCCAAGGGCGTGGGCGGCTTGATATTTGTTGCCACCGGTCTTCTCGAGGATCTTCTTGATGTATTCTTTTTCGATTTCGTGCAGGGGCAGCGTCTTCTCCGCCGCTTCATCCAATACACGTCGGTCACCGCGGGCGCCTTGCACGGCGGGCGGCAGATCATCCGGTGAAATCTTCTCGCCACGGCTCAGCGTCACAGCCCGTTCGACGACGTTCTCCAATTCCCGGACGTTGCCGGGCCAGGCGTAATCCATCAACATGGCCAACGCGGATTCGCTGACGCCCTTCACCTCTTTGCCGCGGGCGGCACCGCACTTCTTGAGAAAGGCGTCCACGAGCAAGGGAATGTCTTCGCGGCGATCCCGCAGCGGCGGCAGCTTCAATTCAATCACGTTGAGGCGGTAGTACAGATCGTCGCGGAACCGCTTGGCCTTGACTTCCTCGTTTAGATTCAGATTGGTCGCCGCAATGATGCGGACATCAACCGGTACCGGCTTGTTGGCTCCCACACGCCTGATTTCCTTTTCCTGAATCGCGCGCAGCAACTTAGCCTGAAGCAACAAGGGCAACTCGCTGATCTCATCGAGAAAGAGCGTCCCCTTCTGCGCCTCTTCAAACAAACCGCGTTTGTCGAACTTCGCATCGGTAAAGGCCCCGCGCATGTGGCCGAACAGCTCGCTTTCCAACAACTGTTCGGGAATCGCCGCGCAATTCACCGGCACAAAGGGCGCGTCCTTGCGATCACTGTTGAAATGAATGGCTTTGGCGACGAGTTCTTTGCCGGTCCCGCTTTCCCCGGTGATCAACACATTGGTCGGACTGTCGGCGACCCGCTTAATCAGGTCGAACACCGCCTGCATCGGTTTGCTCTTGCCGAGAATCTGGTGGAAGCTATACTCCTTGGTCACCTCTTTCCGGAGCCGGCTGACTTCCCGTCGCAACGATGCCTCGCGGACGACCCGTTCGATCACCCGAACCAGTTCGTCTTTTTTCACCGGCTTTGTGAGGTAGTCGCTCGCCCCATGCTTCATCGCTTCCACAGCCGTCTCGACCGATCCAAACGCCGTCATCAAGATCACGTTGACATCCGGATGTAGCCGCTTGATTTCCGCGAGGAGTTCGAGCCCCTGCATCCCTTTCATGCGCAGATCGGTCAGAACTACGGCATAATCTTCTTCGCCGAGCGCCTTGAGCGCATCCTGGCCACTGCCTGCCGTCGTGACTTGATGGCCGCGATCCTTGAGCATGTCATGGACCATTTCCCGCATGTCTGGATCGTCGTCGACAACCAGGATCGCGCCCCATTCTTCCGTCATGTCCGCTTCCCTTCGTTGGCTATCCTGATGCGAGGCTAGCGCCGAATTCCAACAGGGGTCAAGGATAGATTGCCCCCTTTCGCCACGGGCTTCCTCTGGCGGCTGGGGATAATCTCCACAATCGGGCGGTCTTAAGCCCTCTCTTCCTCTGCCCGGCTGACCGAGTGCAAAGGAGAGGCCATGGACTGCCCGAGCATACTGTCGGGAGGATCAGGAGCGAAGGAGGGACTGGGGTCTATTTCACCTTGGAAAAATCGGCGTTGATACGGACTTCTTTCCCGTCCTGCAGATTGATGACAAAGACCGAGGCGGCGTTGGGATCGAAGCTCTCGTAGGCGAACACGGCGGTAAAACGCGACCGATAGGCCGGCCCGCTGCCCTCATTTTTCCGTCCCCGCTCCGCCTTCCCGACATCGATAGCCTTGACCTTCTTGCTGCCCTGCTGGAGTTCGATCACGGCCCCTTCGGCGAAGTACTCGTCATCGCCGCAGAGCTGCACTTCGACTTCCATGTTCGGCATGTCCACGACTTTTTTGATGAACTCTTCGGGCATGCGGATGTCGGTTTTCCGCTTCTTGGATTCCGAGGCTTCCTGCCGTCCGAACGCTTCCAACCGATAACGCTTGGTTCGCAGAATGGCGCTGGCCCCGCAGGAATCTTTCTCGGGATCGGCCCCAACACGCGTCACCATCGATGCCTGCTGAAGCACCTTCTTAACTTCCTCAGGCGTATTGGCCTTGTCCATCGGTGCGCGGCCGGCTTCCAGGGCTTTCTGCGCCTCTTCCATGGAAAGCTTGACGTCGATGGCGAAGACCGGCGCTGCCATGAAAAACGCTGCCGCCGCCACACCCATGATTCTCCCGCTTCGCTGATGAGTCCGGACCGCCATAAACCCCTCCGTAGACAAGAATGGAAAATGAAGGCGGCATTGTACGAAAAGCCCTACCCCATTGCAATCAGCCTTGGAAGCGGGCCCAGTTCCCATAGGGCTGTTCTCGATAGAGCCGCTCTACGTCGACAGGCACCGTGACGCCGGCGGCGGCCAGCATGGCCACGACCAGCCTGATCGGCAGCCCGACAACCGTAGGGAAATCCCCTTGGAGCCGCTCGATCAGGTCTCCACCGGGCCCTTGGATCGAATAGGCACCGGCCTTCCCCAGGCTGTCTCCGGTCGCGAGGTAGCGGTCCAGTGCGGTTCGGTCGAACGGCTTCATGCGTACCGACGCGGTCGAGGTACGCGTCTCGTCGCGCGCCCGGGCCTGACAGCAGATCGTCACCGCTGTATGGACGAGATGTTCCCGGCCCGCCATCTGTTCGAGCATCGTCCTGGCATCCGCGAGATCGATCGGCTTGCCGAGCACCGTCCCATCCAACTCGATCACGGTGTCACTGCCAATCACGAGCGCTTCCGGATGCCGCTTCGTCACTGAGCGCGCCTTCCCCTGCGCGAAGGCCTCCACCTGCTCTCTGGCCGTACGACCTGGGAGGAGCACCTCATCGAAGTCGGGGGCTTGGAGATCAAACGTGAGGCCAAGGAGCGCCAGCAGCTCTCGACGCCGAGGCGAGGTTGACGCGAGGACTATCCGCATCGGGAGCTCAGCGACGTCAGGTCTTCTGTGAGAGCGGTGGACGATTCCTCCGCTCCATCCCCGACCGTGCCGACGCGCTGCGTCCGGTAGTCTGCCAGGAGGGCTTCGACATCGGCCACGCAGGAAACCCTGAACATCGCCGCTCTGAGCGAGGCCGCATGGGGGAACCCTTTGCAATACCAGCCGAGGTGTTTGCGCATCCGCTGGAACTGTCTCGGTTCGAATTGCCGCTCAAACTGCCTCGCATGCTCCAAGAGAATCTCGAAACGCGCTGGAAGATCCGGCATCCAGGGCTCCGGACCTGTCTCTGCGCCATTGCGGACCGCTATGCGCACGCCCTCCAACCCCCGGAAGAACCAAGGCATCCCCAGGACCGCCCGGCCGACGAGTACACCGTCGACGCCCGTCGTCCGCACCCGCTCCACGACCTCTTGCAAGCTTTGGATGTCGCCGTTGCCGAACAAGAGCGTTCCCGTTCCCTTGACCACTTCGGCCGCTCGGGCGATCGCCCGCCAATCGGCTTCGCCACGATACATCTGCTGCAAGGTTCGGCCGTGGAGCGAGATCGCCGCAGGCGCTTCCCGCAGCAGATGATCGATCCATCGCTCGACGATCACTTCGTCGTAACCCAATCGAGTCTTGACGGAGAGCGGGATGAGGCGGCGCACAGCCGGAATCGAACCGCCGCGCCGGTCATTCAACCGCCTGATCGCCTCGGCCCGAGCCGGTTTGATCCCGGCTCCTTCCAAGGATTGGCCGGCTGCCCAGTCGGTAACGCCCTGACGAGCGGCGCGAAGAACGGCATGCGCAAGATCCGGCGTCTTGATGAGCCCGGCGCCCGACCCCGATGATGCGACGTTCCGCGACGGACAACCCATGTTGACGTCCAACCCGTCGAACCCCAACTCGCAGACTGCATGTGCCGCCTGGTAGAACAGATCCGGATCCTTTCCATAAAGTTGCGCCACGATCGGACGCTCGCTTTCGTCGTAGCGCAAGGTGTCCAGCAGAAACTCCGGTCCACGGCAGACATCGTGGACGTGGGTAAATTCCGTGAACGAGAGATCGGGTTTCCCATAATGCGAGACGACGACACGAAATGCCGCGTCCGTGACGCCATCCATGGGGGACAGTCCGACTGCGGGGCCGGGCAACTTGGTCCAAAAACTCATGGCCGTGACTCCACCGGGGAAACCAGCGGTTCATTGGCATCGGCATAGGCCCGGCGCAGAAGTGAGGCCTCCTCTTGCGCCAACGCTCGCACCTGGGGTGCTCGTTCGCCGACAAATTCCACGAACCGGTCGATCTTCAGAAGAAAGTAATCATAGGGCCGATCGACCGGACGAGCCCGGAGAAACCACCAGTCCACGAAGGTCTTCAGCGGAACGTTGGCTTCGGCTAACGCCCGACAGGTCCCGGTGAACATGTCGGCGAGATCGCCGCCCCAGTGCAGGATCTCATAGGGAAGATAGCTCTCGATATAGCGGTGCAGTCCAGAAGGGTCCGCTCTCACGGCATCCCATTCCGGACCATCGGGCGCCTGTCGGCCGGACACAATACGGGCATAGCGTTCGTAGGCTTCCTGCAACCGTGAACGGTCGAGAATGCTCGCGCCAACCACGTGGTCGTTCGACATCCCGGCAGACAAGGCCGACTGAGGCTCATGACGATGACGACCGCAGGCCCGATCAACTATCGACCCGCATCGCGCTCGTGCGTAACGAAATTCTTCGACAATCTTGTCGAGCGACTTACTGTCGACTTCCAAGGCGACCCCTCGGAGACTGACGAGGCGCGGGTGTGCGAGCACCTGCTCAAGCATTGCCCACGTCACTTCCCGGATGGGTGCCGCGTGGGTATCGACCCATTCCGGCAAGCAGTCGCTCTCGGCTTCCACCAATGAAGATTCGTGACAGGCCAGGCCGGCAATATGCACTTCGACCACGCGTTCGAGGGGAAACTTGTCTAAGAAATCCGTGACGAACCGCTCGAGATTGACCTTGTGCCTGGGCAACGTGTAGCGGTACAGGGTCCAGAGATGACCGATATCGAGCACGATTCCACAAGGGACCCAGTCGGTGACGAGACGGAAAAATCGGGGGACAGTCACCGTGCCCGCCATGAAATAGGTCAACGGTGGAAGTTCCAGCAGGAACAGCGGTGCACTGGACGGTCCGGTCGGACTCAGACGATCTAGAGCTCGCTGGACGAAGACGATATTTTCCGCGACGACCCTGGCACTCTCCTCTGAATATAATGGTGGGAGATAGGTGCCGAACGAGTAGCCGGCCATCTGCTTGGTCGCGCATTCGTGATTCAGCCAGACGCTCCCCAGCACGTCAAGTTGGCAGACCGTCGCTTCCACTTCTTCTTGAACGAAACGCGTGTCTTTGAAGTCCGGTTGCGTAATCCACAACCCTTCGCCATGGCAGGCCAAGGGTAACAAAGGGAACCGGGTTCGTACCGCTTTCAGCGCCGGCGAGGAGGCTCGAAATACTTCCAAGTAACCAGGTTCAACCGAGGCCCGGGAACAACGCTCCATCAGGTCGAACAGGTCCGGTTGATACAGATCAACCGAGAGCCCCAAACCTAACGGCCGGATAGTCTGTACCCTTGAACGAAACTCTTGTTCGACGGTTGAAGCGGACGCCACGAAGCCCTCTTGTGCTCTGCCAAAAATTGGCCTAGTCTAGACTTCGAACTCCTTGTTTGACAAGGGAAGATCCGAGTCCTGGGGCTACACCCCTGTCTGCTATACTTGGCATACGCCGCAGGGGGCCGCCCCTTACGAATCGTGAAGCGAACGAGTCGGAAGAGGGTGCCAAACAATGCCGAGTTCGGATAGGCAGCCCCCCCAAGATTCACAAGCCATACCCACGGTGGTTGCTCATATGATGACGCCAGGAGTCGTGCAGGTACCGGGTGACGTCACCGTCAGCGAGGCGGCCCTCCTCCTGGAACGCGAGCGGGCCCCCTGCCTGCTAATCAAGGAAACCGACAGCCAGTTCGGGTTGATGACTCCGACCGACATCGTCAAGAAGGTCGTAGCCCAGGGACTCGAACCTCACGACACCGAAGTCCGATCGATCATGACCAGACCGGTTCAATTCATCGAGTACGATGAAGCCTTGGAGGAAGCGTCCTCCTTGATGATGGCCACCGGAGCCTCCATGCTCATCGTGACCAAACAAAATCAGCCCGTCGGAGTCCTGAGCGCGCAAGACCTGATGCTGAATCCTCCACGCCGCCGCGCGGAGATTCCCACGGTCGTCAGCCTCTTGGGCGAACATGACGCTCCCCGCTCGGCCCACAATGCCATGATTCTGCAGATGAGCCATGTCGGTGCGCTTGTCGAATCGGCCCATCGCCTGCCGCTGAGGAGTGCCGTCGCACTTGCCTTTACCCTGTCGGGGCAGCATACGCCGTTGACCGTCTATGGGAAGGTGCTGAGCGAACGGCACCCCACCCAGTCCGGTGAAGGAACCACAACGGGCTCGGCCGCCGTGGAGATTCAGTTCATGGACTTGTCGCAGCCGGATCTCGCCCGTTTGCGCGCCTGGGCGTTACAGGCCATCCCCTCTTCTCACGAGTAAATCCGCATTCTCAAGAACCGGTATGTTTTGACCGATAGACGATCTACTGGTAGAATTTTTTCTCACTGAGTATCATCGCTCACGACCACGATTGGATCGCCCATGAAAGCCACCGCTAGCCGGACCCGTGCCCTTCCTTCAAATGACGATATGTTGGAGCAGATCCGAGCGCTGCTGGAGAGCCCCGAAGACGACCTTCAAGCCTCGCTCATGAAGGAACTCCTGGCCGGCACGCTCAAGCTGCACGACGCCCATCTCAACGCCCTCGACCTTAAGATCGTCAACCGGGCCATCAAAGAACTGCGGCATGCTTTCCGCGTCTTCCGCGATTACCATGACCGAAAGAAGGTCAGCATCTTCGGATCGGCACGCACGCCGTCTCACGATCCGAACTACCAGCTGGCCTTCGAATTTTCTCAACGTATCGTCGAGGCCGGATTTATGGTGATTACCGGCGGAGCCGACGGCATCATGCGCGCCTGCCAAGAGGGAGCGGGACGAGAGAACAGCTTCGGCGTGAACATCATGCTGCCGTTCGAACAAGGCCCCAACGCCACGATCGCCGACGATCCCAAGCTGGTCACCTTCAAGTATTTTTTCACCAGAAAGCTGATCTTCCAAAAAGAGGCGAACGCGATCGCCCTTTTCCCCGGCGGATTCGGCACGCATGATGAAGGGTTTGAAATCTTGACGCTGGCACAAACCGGGAAGAGCGACCCCCAGCCGATCGTTTGCCTCCAGGCGCCCGGCTGCGATTATTGGGACGAGTGGCACAGATTTATCGAGCGCCAGCTGCTCGGCCGACAACTGGTAAGCCCGGAAGATTTCAGTCTGTACAAGATCTGTTCTACCGCGCAAGACGCGATCGATGAAATTCGAACGTTTTACCGCCGCTACCATTCGATCCGCTATGTCGGCCGGCAACTGGTCATGCGGCTGTCGCACACGATCTCGTCCGAGCAGGTCGCCGCGTTGCACGACCGATTCCGCGACCTCTTGTCGGAAGGCACCTTCGAGCTGCGCAGCCACCTGCCCGAAGAGTTGGATGAGCCTCAACTCACCGGGCTTCCCCGCCTCGTCTTCTCCTCCAATCGACGCAGCGCCGGCCGCTTAAGACAATTGATCGACCACCTCAATCGCCTGTAACGAGAAGGCCTCTCTAACCTCGCCAGAGCAGGTGACCGTAGGCCGTTCTTTTCCGCCTGCAGAGCCTTTTGTCTCGCCATGCCTCATGGTATGCTGGCAGCGTATATGAGCACCCGCGATTCCCGGCGACATTTCGCTTCAGCCCCTTCCGTCGTGCTTTACCACGCCGAATGTGCGGATGGATTCGGAGCGGCCTGGGCATTGTGGCGCCAGTTCCCCTCCGCCAAATTTCTCCCGGTCAAGCATGGGAATCCCCCGCCGGCTGGCCTGAACGAACAACAGGTCATCATCGTGGATTTCAGCTACGCCAGGAATACTCTGGAAGCCATGGCAGACGACACGAAAGCCCTGCTCGTGTTGGATCACCACATTACCGCCGAAAAAGCCCTGGCCGGGCTGCCCTATGCCTATTTCGACATGACCAAGTCCGGGGCCGTCCTCGCGTGGGAATGGGCACATGACCAGCCCGTTCCCTGGCTGCTCCAGTATGTCCAGGACAAAGACCTCTGGAATTGGGCCCTGCCGGACAGTCGAGAGATCAATGCCGCCGTGGCCTCGCACCCGTTTGACTTCGACACCTGGAGTCGATTCACGCAGCAGGACCTGATTCAGGAAGGTCGCGCCATCCTTCGCTACGAGCATGAGATCGTCAGCAAACTCGCCGCCCAAGCAGTGCTCGTCGAATTCCAGGGCGCGACCGTCCCGTCCGTTCAAAGTGCCGTCCTGACCAGCCAGATTGGCGAGCGGCTGTCGGCCGAGCATCCTTTTTGCGTGATCTGGCATGATCGAGATGGGCGCCGCTACTACAGCATGCGCTCACGGGAAGACGGAACGGATGTCGGGACGATCGCCGCCTCGTTCGGCGGCGGCGGCCACACCCACGCGGCAGGATTCTCCGTTCCCCTCGGCGACGATGGATCGTTGCCGGACAATCCGGCCCTCCCGCGCCCGCTCCTGAACCGGCGACGCGCCACCTGATCACGCCGACCCGGCATGATTCCTCTCCACGACGACAACCCGACGGAACGGCCGCCCATCGTCACGGTCGCCGCGATCGTCTCCTGCGTCCTGGTCTTTCTCCATCAGGCCAGCCTCTCCCCGGAACCGGGCGAAGCCTTTGTGTTTCAATATGGCGCGATCCCGGCGTTGCTGTTCGGTCAGGCTTCTCTGCCAGAGAACGCCGTGGCGATCCCCGCTTCCGCCACGCTGATTACCAGCATGTTCCTGCACGGGGGATTGATGCATCTGCTCGGGAATATGCTCTACCTCTGGGTCTTCGGCAACAACATCGAAGACGTGATGGGCCACGCGAAATTCCTCCTCTTCTATGTGGTCTGCGGTATCTTGGCCGCCTTGAGCCACGCCGCAACCGACCCTTCCTCCACCGTGCCGATGGTCGGAGCCAGTGGCGCCATTTCCGGAGTCCTGGGCGCCTACGCGCTCCTGTTTCCCCGCGCCCACGTTCTCGTTCTGATGCCGGGGCTCGGAATGACCAAAGTCGCGGCCGGGATCGTGCTTGGTATGTGGTTCGTTCTGCAACTGCTGAGCGGCGGGATGAGCGTCGGATCGCAGGGCGGCGGAGTCGCCTTCTTCGCTCATATCGGCGGATTCGTGGCGGGCATGGCGTTGATCGGAGTCTTCAAACGGCGTGACGTGCCATTCTTCGCCCCGTCCAAACTATCTCGGTGGGACCGCTGAGAATCTGCCAGACTCTGATCCGGAATCCCTACGCATCAAGAAGTTCCCGAACCTTTTCGACCAGATGCTGCTGGCGATAGGGGCGTCGCAGCAAGTAGCGCGGGTTGATGCGGTGGGACAGGATGGCTTCGTCGTCATAGCCGGAGACGAACAACGCCTTCATCGTGGGGTGTTGTTTGATCAGTTGTCTCGCCATGTCTCTTCCATTGACGTCCGGCATGAGCAGCCCGCTGATCGCCACATGAATCGAGCCCGTGTGTCGCTGGACCAGCATGAGCGCTTCAACCGGAGAACTGGCCTCTAGGACTTTGTACCGGTACCGCAACAGGGCGGAGAGCGCGAGTTTCCGCTCGATCTCCTGCGGCTCGACCAGGAGAACGGTTTCCTCGCCACGCGCCGCGAGTTTCCCTTCCAGCTGGCGTCCGTCTTCCTGCGCGGCCTTCACCAGCGGTAGGGTCAAGACGACGCGTGTGCCCTTGCCGGGTCGGCTGCTCACGTCCACCTGCCCCCCGTGCTGCTTGATGATCCCGTATACCGCGGTAAGACCCAGTCCGATGTTGGTTTCTTTCGTCGAAAAGAACGGCTCGAACATGCGGGATTGCGTGTCCCGGCTCATCCCGCTTCCGGAATCCGTGACCCGAATGTGTACGGTCGAGTGGCGTGAAGCGGCGCTCATCCCCTCCAGATCGCCCGATCCCGGTGCCACCTCGAGCGTCAATCGCCCCCCGTTCGGCATCGCGTCCCGCGCGTTGACCACGACATTCAACAGAGCCTGTTCCAATCCTTCGCGATCGATTTCGACGAGGAGCGGTGCCGAAGCGATCGAGACCTGGCAATCAATGCGTTCAGGGAGCAACCCATAAATGATGTCGGTGAGTTCGGTGACCACGGTCTTCATGGAGAGCACGTGCCGAAAGGCCTTCGTCTGTTGATCCAGATTCGTCAACTGTGCCGTGAGTGCGGCTGCCCGTTCCCCATGTTTGAAAATCTCTTCGATGGCCGCGTAGTGCGGATCTCCCGACTTCACATGCGCGAGCACGATGCCGGTTTGTTTCCCGATCACGGAGCAGAGATGGCTGAACTCGTTCGCGATCCCGACCGTAATCCGGCCGATCGCCTCCATTTTCTGTGCCTCCGACAGTTGGCGCTCGAGTCCTTGGCGCTGGGCCTGGCCTTCACGCACGTGGGCGTTGGCTTTCAAGAGATCCTCTTTGAGCCCTTTGATTCTGGTTTCCAGTTGCTCGCGGGACGCTTGCAGCGTGCGCTCCATCTGCCTCAAGTCTTCGATGTTTTCGAGAAGATGGGTTTTCTGTCGACGTTCCACACCGATTGTTTCCAAGGCCATTCCGTAGAAGGTGGCCATGACCAGAAGCACCGGCACTCCCAAGAGGTGCCCCGCGGTCAGCGATCCCGTCAGCACGATGCCCTGGTACAGCACCGCTCCATACCCCGTGCAGAGCAAGAGGGACACCGCCATGACGTGAGAGAATCGGCGGAGCGAGGCGGCGATCAGCATCAGGATGAAATAGGCCAGGTACAGTTCGGACCGGGCGTTTCCTGAAAGATAAATGGTCGAGGTCACCAGCAATGTATCGATCCCGACCAGCGCCCCGCTGAACCAGGAGGCTTGCAGGATCGACAGAGGAACGACCCACAGCGCCACCACCATCAGCACCAGCCCGCCGACGATCAGTTCTCTCGTCAGGGTGGACGCGACAGCTTCTCCTCCTGACAAGAGCTGATAGGCGAGCATGACGCCCACCAGCGACTGCAACACAAGATACCGGGCTCGAGAGACTCTGATATCCGGCTCCTGCTCGCCGGTGCTGTCGGCTATTGTCGGTTCTGCGGCATACGTGAGGCTACTGAACATCAGCGGTTCCTCCCTCTTCCGGAGGCGAGGGATGGAGCAAGTCCCATACCGATCAAGCAAGCGCCTGACTGCTTAGTTTCCAGACCTATGACAAAAAAAGTCACGGCCATGCGTGGCATCGGTCATACGAAGAGTCACAATTTCGAACGAGTGCGTACCGCCAAAATTCGGCACTCTCGCGGGGTGAGCGGGCGGGATGATGATCGCAGCGGGTGTTACCGGACACGCAGGGCTGCGGTAAACTGCGCGGCCCGGTTCCTGGCGGTCATGGCATCGTCAGCAAGGAAGGTGACATGGCCGAGCTTGCGGCGTGGACGGACAATCTGTTTGCCGTAATGGTGTAACACCGCCCCGGGCATCTGCATGAGACTTCGACAGCCCTCGGCGCCGGCCACGCGATGCCATTCCTCTCCGATGATGTTCACCATGGCAGCAGGACTGAGAAGCCTGGTTTCTCCCAAGGGGAGCCCGCAAATAGCCCGCACTTGTTGTTCGAACTGCGACACGCTGCATGCGTCCAACGTGTAGTGTCCCGAGTTATGAGGGCGGGGGGCCACTTCGTTGATGAGTAACTCGCCCCCTGGCAGGTGAAAGAGTTCCAGGCAAAAAATCCCGATTCCTTCCAACCCCTCAACCACACGGCGGGCGAGCTGCCCCGCCGCTTCTCGGACCGGATCCGGGATCGAAGCCGGAACAACCGAGGTCCGCAAGATTCCCTCCTCATGGGTGTTCTCTACAACGGGATAGGTCACGGTCTGCCCGTCCAGTCCCCGAGCGACCAGCAAGGAGAGCTCTCGCTCGAAGGGGACCAGCGACTCGACGATCCACCGGACGCCGGTTCGTGCTGATTCGAGGATGGCGCGCTGTACCCCCGGTACGTCGGCTTCGCGGAGAATCTTCCACTGGCCCTTTCCGTCGTAGCCAGAGGTCGCCGTCTTGCACAGGGCAGGATATCCGATGTCGGCCACGGCGGCCGGCAACTGCTCGACCCTCGCTAACGCGACGAACCGGGGCACGGGACAGCCGAGTGCGGCCAAAAAGGTCTTTTGTTCAATCCGATCTTGTATGATGCCGAGGACGCGACTCGAGGGGCGGACCGACACCCGCAGTTCCAACTGCCGGCACAGCGCGGCAGGAACATTTTCCCATTCATAGGTGACGGCCCGGGCACGTTGAGTGAATTCGTCGAGCGCGGAGGGGTCGGTGAAGGAACAGGAGAAACTGTGCGTGGCCAGGCGATGGGCCGGTGCATCCGGATCCGGATCCCACACAGCGATTCGATAGCCCAAGCGGCGCGCGGCGCCGGCAAACATGGCGCCCAACTGCCCGCCCCCGAGAACTCCAAGCACCTGTCCTGGTGTAATGAGGGTTGGCGTCACGACCGGCGAGCGGGACGAGAGTTCATCAGCGGTTCCGCTATACCCCGCGCTTCCGGAGATTGTAGAACCACATTCGTCTGTTGTTTGCGGAACGCCTGGACGCGGGCCGCGATCTCCGGATAACGGCCGGCCAGAATCTGCGCCGCCAACAAGCCGGCATTCTCAGCCCCGCCGATCGCGACGGTAGCCACGGGAATCCCGCGTGGCATCTGTACGATCGACAGGAGGGAGTCCAGGCCCCGCAAGTTCTCCGTCGGGATCGGCACACCCACGACCGGGAGATGTGTTTTGGCGGCGAGCATACCAGGAAGATGGGCGGCACCCCCGGCCCCCGCGATGATGACTTCGATCCCGCGCGACGGTGCGGACTCCGCATAGGCGAACAACCGGTCCGGCGTCCGATGCGCCGAGACAACCAGCAGCTCATTGGGAACCCCCAGCTCGTTCAAAATCGTCACGGCCTTTTCCAGAATCGGGAAGTCGGACTTGCTGCCTCCCAGCACACCGACGAGTATCCTGGCTGGTCGTCGGTTCTCAGTGTTTTGCGTTCTGACCCTTGGCATTTGGCGGTTCCTGTCCAAAAATCCAGCCCCCACATTAGCGATTCTCCGTTGACCGGTCAAGGCGATCTCCTCTCAAACTACCGATTATTTCGAGGAAATTGACCGATGGATCGGCTTTCCTCTATGATGAAGATGTTCTTTCACCCCTTCCGGCCGGGAGGATTCGGTGGCTGGTCTCACACAGAGCATCCGAAACAAGGTTCGTTCGCTCGTTCAACGCCACTCCGGGTTGGACGAGATTTCGATCGACGACCTGGCCACCACTAAATCGCTGCAAGCTTGGGAAGCCGTCCAGATCCCGGAACGTCTCAAGTTTTCGTCGAAACTCGCGATTAAGCTGATTCTGCTGTTTCTACTCATCATCGCCTTCGTCCCTTGGACTCAAACGATTACCGTCACCGGTCAACTGTCCGCCTACTCCCCTTATGAGCGCCCGCAGGACGTGGAAGCGCAGATTACCGGCCGGATCAAGAAGTGGCACGTATTCGAGGGGGTGCGCGTCAAGCAGGGCGACCTGATTCTCGAACTGGACGATTACGATCCGAATTTCATGTCCCCGGATCTGTTGAGTCTGCTGGAACAGCGAAAGAACGCCTTGACCGAAACCAGGCAGGCCGCGCTGGGGCGTGCGGAGCAATTGGATAAGCGCATCAAGGAAATGCAGAATTTGGTGAAAGCCGCCGTCCCCTCCGCCCAGGCCCGTGTGGTGGAATCCGAGAACAAAGTCCGCGAGGCCTATCAGAAAGTCGAGGCTGCGAAGATCGCGGTCGCCACCGCTGAGTTGAACGTGGATCGGCACAAACAGTTGGCCGAACAAGGCTTGGTCTCCCAGCGAGAATTGGAACTCACAATCCAGGCGGCCATCGCTACGAAGGCCGATTTTACGGGAGCTCAGGCCAACTTGAAGGCGGCCGAGCAAGGGATGAAAGCCCTGAGCTTCGGCCGCGACCAGGTGAGCGCCGAGGTGCTCCAGCGCCTCTTGGACGCGGAAGCCTCTCGTGACGCCTCCGTCGCCGAAGCGGCGAAGGCATCGGACCAACTGGCCGATATCTCGCTTCGCATGTCCAACGCCCAACAGCGGCGGATCGCCAGCCGCATCCTCTCCCCGATCGACGGAACCGTCGTGAAAATGGCACAAACCGGCGCAGGAGAAACCGTCAGACCGGGAGAAAAACTCATCCGAATTTCTCCAGCCAGTGCGGACAAGGCCATCGAGATGGTCGCCGACGGCCTCGACGCTCCCCTGCTGAACGTCGGCCGCAAGGTCCGGATCCTGTTTTACGGTATCCCGGCGATCCCCCTTCCCGCCTGGCCGGAAATCATGGCCGGGACCTATGGCGGCGTCATCAAGGTGATCGACCAGGTCGACGATGGAAAGGGGAACTTCCGGTTCTGGGTCGTGCCGGATCCCGACGACCGCACCTGGCCCCCGCAAGAACATGTCCGCCAAGGCACGAAAGCCATGGGATGGGTCATCTTGAATCGCGTCCCGCTCTGGTACGAACTCTGGCGGCGTTTCAACCTGTTCCCGCCCGACTATCAGGAACGGCCGCCCAGCCTGATCGATACGCTCTTGCCGAAGGCAGGACGAGGTGCGAAGTAATCGCTGCGCCGCCGCGTTCCCGTCTTTTCTCCCGTTCAATTTCGCCTTGGTTCGCATTCGGCGGTGACCCCGCCGATGGATTGGTGTGTTTCACGAAAGGAGTGTGCCCAATGAATCGTCGGTCTTGGTTCGCTCTCACCTGCGTGGTGGGATTCTTCATCGTCCTCCCGGTGATTACGCTGGCGGCCGATCCGCCGAAAGCCAAAGGGCTGCCGCCTATTCCGCTTAGCGTCGACGAAATCCTTGCCTGGATCGATCGCACGCATCCACTCCTCAAAGGTGCCGGGACGGAAAAAGTAATGGCCCGGGGGAAAATGCTGAAGGCGCTCGGCGCCTTTGAACCGACACTGATCAACGATACGGAGTTGGAGCGGTTCATCTCCAGTTCAAACCCGCAAAAAGGGACCCAGACCGTCGGGTTCAACGATACCCTCGTCGAAGCCAGACATCCGATGGGATTCAAGTACAGCGCTGGCGTCCGTCAAGCGATCGGCGACGCCAAGATCCCTGACCTGTCGTTCGGAGGCGGAAGCCAGCAAGTCCTTCTGGGCGCCTCTATCCCTTTGCTCCGGGGCCTGATGGTCAACCCGGAAAACGCCGAATTGCAGCGATCGGAGTTGGCCGATCCAAGAGCCGATATCAAGGTGGCGCAAACGAGGCAGGATCTCTTTCTCGCCGCGGCCAGTCAATTCTGGGATTGGGTGGCCGCCGCCAAGTTCTTGGAAGTACAACGCCGAGCCGTGGGAGTCGCCGAAGATCGTTACCGGCAGGTAGAAGGCCGTGCTAAAGCCGGCGCCGTGGCGCCCTTGGATGTGGTCGAAGCCAATCAAGAAGTGCAACGCCGACGCGAAGTGGCCATTGCCGCACAGCGGTTCGTCGAGCAGGAGCAACTGAAGCTTTCCATGTTCCTCTGGGAAAACAACGCCCCGATGCTGCCGCCGCTGGAACGGGTGCCGGACTTTCCATCCCAGATGCTGGTCCCCACTCCCGATGCCGTCATGGCGCACAAGCTTCAGGCGAAGGCGGACCGGCCGGAAATCAAGGAAATCGATATCGAAGCCAAGCTCAATAACATCGATCTCGAGCTGGCCAAAAATAACCTGCTTCCCAGCCTCGACGCTGAAGCAGCACCGGCTCGCGCCCCTGAGAAGTTCGTGCTGGGTTTAGGTTATCGCTTCGGGCTGGAATTGAAAGTACCGATCCTTCAACGGAAAGGCCGCGGCGAGGTACTGGAGGCGCAGGGGAAGGCCGACCGCTTCGTCCTCACCCAGAAGTTCCGTGAGCAGCAGGTGCTCATCGACGTGGACAACGCTCTGTCCGCGATCGAACGGGCCAGGGAACGGATCGCCGCCGCAGTGGAATCCCTCCGGCTGGCCAAGACGCTCGAGGAAGGTGAGCGGTTCCGGTTCAGCATGGGAGCCACCAGCGTGCTGTTCGTCAATCTGCGGGAGCGCAATTCGGTCGATTCAGAAGGCCAAGTCATTCGCGCGAAAGCGGACTATCAGAAGGCGCTAGCCCTGTATCAGTGGGCGATCGGAGCCTGGGGAAAATCGACCCTTTCAGCGATTCCCGTCACATATCGGGCGCGGGACTGATGCGGGAAGAAGTGGCTTTTTCTCCTGTGCTTTGATAGCGTTAGGGGGTGCCACGCCGGCCTCCGTGCGGTTGGAAAACGGTCCGTCTGTCACCCCCGGTGACTGCTGAACGAAAAGGCGGGGACTTGTGGAGAGTCACAATCAACCGAACCTCTTTCAGTCCATCCTCGGTTACCTGGGGCTTCTGCTCAAGCTCGAACGCCGCCTCCTCGCCCTCGTTTTTTCGTATTCGCTGGCCATCGGCCTCTTTTCCCTGATCGTACCGTTGACGGTTCAGGAACTCGTCAACACCTTCGCCTTCGCCATCCAACCGGTCACGATCGTAACCTTGGCGGCCATCATGGTTGCGGCCCTGCTGTTCGTCGGCGCATTCAAGGCATTACAGTACTATGCCGTCGAAGTGTTGGAGCGGCGCCTGTTTGCCCGGATCGCCATCGGCATGGCTCAACAAATTCCTCAGATGCAGTTTCTCGGTTTCAAACCCCGCTACGCCAACTACTTCGCGGAAACGGTTTTCATGCAACGGGCCCTGTCCGTGCTGCTCGTGGATCTCATCAACGTCGTCGTGGGCGGTACGGTCGGCATGACGATCCTCGTGTTCTACCATCCGTATTTCTTGTTGTATGGCGCGCTCCTGCTCGCCGGCTTCAACGTCGTCTTCTTTCTCATGTCGCACGGTGGACTCAGAGCCACCATCGACATGTCGCATGCCAAGTATGAAACCCTGCACTGGATGCAAGAAATCTCGTACAACCTCCTGCACTTCAAAGCCACCGACAGCCAAGCGATCCTGATGCAGCGCACGGATGATCTGGTCGGGAAGTACATCCACGCCCGCCAGGATCGATTCGGGATCTTGATCCGCCAATATCTGGCGTCGGTCGGTTGGCAAGCGGTCGCGCAGAGTGGACTCATCGCCACGGCCGGCTGGCTGGTTTCTGTCGGACAACTCACGCTTGGACAGTTGGTGGCTGCGGAAGTGGTCGTCAGCGGTCTCTTGGCCAGCTTCGACGGCGTGGTCAAACGGATGGGCCATATCTATTACTTTCTGACCGGCCTGTACGAACTGGATTTCGTCTTCTCGCTTCCGAAAGACAAAGCCTCCGCAACCCTGTCCGTCCCCCTTCCGGACCCCGTCGTTCACGGTATTCGCGTGACCTGCAAGGATCTCGCTGTCGTGCACCAGGGACTTCCACCCATTTTCAGCAATTTCAATCTCGAAATCACTCCAGGTGAAAAGGTCGGGATTTACGCGAGCACCACCGTCGCAAAAACGGCGCTGGCTCGAGTCCTTGCGGGGCTGGAGACCCCCACCGGCGGAGTCATCCGCTACAACGGCGTCGATCTCCGGCATCTGGACATCGCCGCGATCAACCGGTGCCGGGGATTCATGCTGGACTCCCAGCTGAGCTTGTTCGAGGGCACGATCGAAGACAATATTGTGTTGGGACGGTCCTACGTCCCCTACAGCGACGTCCGCTGGGCCTTGCGCTTCGTCGAACTGGAAGAGGATGTGGATGCCTTGCCGCAAGGGCTGAAAACCAACGTACGTGCCCCGGGGAAAATTCTGGCGCCGACCCATATCATGCGGATTCTCCTGGCCCGGGCCATTTTGAGCCGCCCGCAGATCTTGATCTTCGACGGCATCCTGCACAATTTGCAGCCGGCGCTCCGCGAAACCCTGTTGCGTCGCCTCTGTTCGAAAGACGAACCCTGGTCGGTGATCTTCGTATCGAACGATCCGAATTTGACCCCGCACGTGGATCGACGCATGATCTTGGAGTAAGGGAGGCTTACCTGTGCGTGTCTTGCGATGGCTGTCGTCGTTCCGCCCCAGCTGGTCCCAGCTGCTCATTAGTCTACTGATCGCCAGCCTCGGATGGCTGAGCGGGCAAGCCCTGAGCCGTGTCGATCAGGACCTTCGGATCATGTACACCGAATACACGCTCGGTGCTGCGGACCTGGCCCATATTTCGGCCGATGTGATGCGCTACCGCAACACGATCATCCGTGCGCTGGAAGCGGACAGTCAGAAGGACTTCGAGCGCATCACCGAGTCGCTGCCGGGGCAACGAGCGCGCATTCAACAGGCTGTGGACCGCTATGCGGCAGCCGGACTGCGCGTGTCCCGCAGCGGACGCAGCGAGCCGGAGGACATCGAAGCTGTCCGGCGCAGTCTGGATCAGTACTTTTCCGTAGCCAGCACCACCGTACAACTCCTCACGCAAGAATGGACGGCGTCCTCCTCCTCGGAGCGGGAAGCCCTGCGCCGGAAAGCCGAGGAACATGCCTCGGACAACGCGGGACCCAAAATGATTCAAGTCAGCCTGGCCTTGGACCGGCTGCTGGACACCGTCGCGGACGTCGCGAAAGACATGCGGGATGAGGGCACGAAGGCCATTCAGGAAACCAGCGTGATGCTGGTCGGCGGCAGCTTCTTTATCGCAATGCTGAACCTGTTCTTCTCTAGACGGCGGGATCTGACAGACGAGGAGCCGGCACCACAGTCGGACGGTGCACCGGCCCCCCTCAGCGCAACCGCTCCCCTTCCTCTCCCCGGCAGCCAAACCAGTCCGGCGTTCAAACCGGAATAGCCCGCGCCGGATTCTCTATTCGCGCCTCAGGTCGCGAAACAGTGCCGCCAGTTCATCGGTAGTCAACGGCTTCCACTGCCCCGGCATGAGACCGTGAATCGTCACGTGCATGATACGGACGCGATGCAGGGCCGCCACGCGGTACCCCAAGGCTTGGCACATGCGCCGGATCTGCCGGTTACGACCTTCGGTCAGCACGATTCGAAACCGTCTCGGCCCCAATCGGTCTAAGCGGCAGGGTTTGGTCTTGCTTCCAAGAATCACGACTCCCGCCGCCATCTGCTCGAGGAACGTCCTGTCGAACTCCCGATCGACTTCAACCTCATACTCCCGTTCATGGCCGTGTTCGGTGCGCAGGATTTCGTTCACAATGTCGCCGTCGTTCGTGAGCAGAATCAGTCCCGTGGAATCTTTGTCCAACCGCCCGATGGGGAATATCCGCTCCGGATGCCCGATTTCCGCGATGATGTTGCGCGGGACGTGCGCCTCGCTCGTCGTCGTGACACCGATCGGCTTATGGTACTTAATGTAAACCGGTGCGGCACCCCAGGGAATCGTCTGCCCGTCGCGCGCAATGTTGTCCTGGCGGCCGACGCGATCGCCCAAGACGGCGACCCGGCCGTTGATCGTCACGCGCCCCGATTCGATCAACCGATCGGCCTCGCGACGCGAACAGATGCCCTGCTGGGTAAAGAACTTATTGATGCGGACGCTGTCTGTCACGGGAAGGCTGGCTCAGTGAACGTGGCGGCCGGCTCGGATCCGTCCGAGGATTCGGCAGATCAGCGGCGCGATGCGGAATTGCGGCGCGACGAACCCTTCGATCGTGTCGACGGACAGGCCGTCGACACGCCCGTTCAGATCGAGTAACCGCATCGTCGCAATACCGCCCCACTCCCGGCAGGGCTCGCACCGGAGCATTTCGTCGTAGAACTCGACCTGATGTGAGGCTTCGATACTCGCGGAGGGTCCCTTGTCGGAGCCAGGCACGTAGCTGGAGGGATGTTCGTAGGGAGCGGGAAGAACGTAGACCCCGGCCTGGTCTGGATGGCACCAGGGCTCTTTAAGGCCGAGAAAGTTGTGTTCGTACCCTTCCCATCCGGCGGGAAGCGTCATGGGCCTGCACTCTTGGGTGCGGGGACCGTCCCGGCATCGCCCTCGTTCGGGATGCTTTAGCGGCGGCTCCGCTTCGGAAGATTTTCCAGAGGAATGAACACCGCAAGCGCGACGACCGTCGTCCACTTCCCGGGTTTGCCGATCGCCGACTGGGTGATGTTCAACGTGCGGACGATCTTGCCGGCCATCTTGAACACCTGCTCCCGCTCTTTCCAGGCGATGTTGGGATCGAACTCGACTCCCAACGTCGTCGCGAGCATTTGAGCAGCCAGGTCTTCCGTATACTCTCCCGTTTCTTCGTCGGTCTCGCCGTGCGCATGGTGTTCGGAAAGATATCCGTAGGTCCGGCGATCCGTCGGAATCGCCAGCCCGATCGAAGCTGACACCAACCGATTCCGTTCGTTCGTTTCAGATCGGGCCATGACGCAATGGGTGATTTCCCCGGGATTGAGCAATTTCTCTCCGCGCTTCCGCGGAATGATCTTGCAGTTCGGGGGAAGGATCGACGAGACGCTGACCAGGTTGCAGTAGGCCACGCCGGCACTGCGCAACGCTTGCTCGAAAGAAGCCAGCTTCTCCCGATGGACGCCGACTCCTCGCGTGAGAAACATATGCGTAGGTACCATCGTCTCCTCTCCCTTGCTTCGTCCAACCTGCGATGCAGGGGACCGCTCATTGCCGAGTCAGGCGCCCTGGCAGTCCTGAAAAGGCGCACAGGGCCGCTGTTGTATCAAGAATGTCCGCCATTCGCAATATCCCCAGCAATTTTTTTCCGACGCCGGTCAGGCTGGAGGCCGAAGATTCAACACCAGCATGCGGGGCTCGGTCATCTCTTCGATCGCAGCACGGACACCTTCCCGACCGATCCCGGAATCTTTGACTCCGCCGTACGGCATGTGGTCCGCGCGGAACGTCGGGATCTCGTTCGCCAGGACGGCCCCCACCTCGAGATGACGGAAGGCGTGAAACACGCGGTTGATGTCCTGCGTAAACACCCCGGCTTGGAGCCCGTAATCCGACTGGTTTAGCGCCTGGATGGCCTCTTGGAACTGGTGGTAGGGCGTAACCGTGACTACCGGCCCGAACACTTCCTGGCACGACACCTTCATGGCGGGCGTGACGTTGGAGAGTACCGTCGCCTCGACCACCGATCCCATTCGCTTTCCGCCCAGCAACAGCCTGGCGCCTTGCGCTACCGCTTCCTGCACCCATTCCTCGACCCGGTCGGCCGCGGCCTGATTGATCAAGGGACCTACCACTGTGGACCCGTCGTTCGGATCACCCGCCTTGAGCCGGGCGACTTGCAGCAACAGTTTGGTAGTGAAGAGATCGGCCACCGAGTGGTGGACAAAGATCCGCTGCACGGATATGCAAGTCTGGCCGGCATATCCGTACCCGCCTGCGGCGCACCGTTGGGCCGCCAGGTCCAGATCCGCATCCGGCTCGACGATCACGCCAGCATTGCCGCCGAGTTCCAAGGCGACTTTCTTCTTCCCGCAAATGGCCTTCAACTTCCACCCGACCAGCGCGCTGCCGGTGAAGCTCAACAGTTTGAACCGCGGATCCACGACCAAATGCTCGGCGATCTGATTGTCGCAGGGCAGCACGTTGAGTCCCCCGGCCGGGACACCGGCCTCCAAAGCCACTTCTCCCAACAGCAGCGCCGTGAGCGGCGTTTGCGGAGCCGGCTTGATCAAGATCGAATTACCGGCGGCAAGGGCTGGCGCCACCTTATGCGCCACCAAATTGAGCGGGAAATTGAACGGGGTAATCCCAAGAATCGGCCCGATGGGCACGCGTCTGACAATGCCGAGATGGGAATCGGTGCCGGGAGTCCAATCCAGCGGCATCACCTCACCCGGGATGCGCTTGGCCTCTTCTGCCGCGATCGTGAAGGTCTGCACAGCCCGACTGACTTCCCGCTTCGCATCGGTGACCGGCTTGCCCGACTCTGCAACCATGAGCTGGGCGAATTCATCCCGGCGGTCGTAGAGCGACCCGGCAATCCTTTGCAGCATTTGGTACCGGGCATGGGACGGTTGCGCCGCCATGACCAGCGCCGCACCGGCCGTCGAGACGACGGCGGCTTCGGCATCGGCGGATCCCGCTTGGGACACCTCGGCCACCACCTTCCCCGTGAAGGGATTATGGACGACAGCTGTGGCTTCACCTTGGCGCCACTGGCCCTCGATGAGGAATGGACGTGGTCCCTGCAACGGGCAACTCCGCGGTGGAGGGAAGCTAGAGAGAAGATTCTACGGGCGCGGCTGACGCTGCCTGGGCCCCGGACTGCTCGGCCGCAACGGCCTTGCCGATCAGCTCTTCGGTCCCCCAGTCGCGGATTGCCTCGAGCGAGAACGCCTCGTAGGTCGACACCCCGTGACAGGACGGGCAATCCGGCATCGGGACTTTTTGATAGAACACTTCAGCCAGGCACGACATGCACACCCATAAGGACGGCTGACCGTCGCGCTGAGGCACGGACCAAAAGGATTGTGTTGCAGCCATAGGTTTTCCCTCGACTATGTCATTACGGACCGGTGACGATCTGATTTAGGAGCGCGGCACCTGCGCCAACATGCGATCGATTTCTTCCGCAAACGCTTCGAACGGAAAGGCTCCGGGAATCGCGACCGCAGGCTGTTTCTCCGTCGGCTCCGTCGCGGTATAGATCAAGATGAACCCAGGAGTCCCGTGGAACCCCCACCGATTGGCCTCGTGCCGATCCTGGAAAATCGATTCCAGATGCCGACGCTCGTCAAAACACTTGTCGAACGCTCCCGGATCGAGGTTCAGCGACTTGGCGTACCGCTTCATCGTTGAGGCGTCCAGCCGCCCCCCTTCCGCAAAGAGCCGGTCATGCATGCTCCAGTATCGTCCCTGGGCTCCGGCGCATCGGGCTGCGACGGCCGCTTCAACCCCTACGCCCTGATCGGCCCTCGGATAGTCGCGATAGACGAAACGGACTTTCCCGGTCTCCACGTACTTGGCCTGGATACGGGGCCAGGTCTCCCGAAAGAACTTGAGGCAATAGCCGCAGGTGAAGTCGGAGTACTCGATCAACGTGACCGGAGCGGTCATGCTGCCCCTGATGCGGCCGTCATCCGTGATCGTCCCGGCCAGCCCCTGCCCCGTCGCGCCGAATATGAGACAGGCGACGAACAAGAGGGCGCGGTACGTCCAGCAGACAGCCATTATGAAGACTTCTTCGCGCCTTGCTTGGCTTTGATCCGCTGGAGGAGCCCGGCCATCAACAGAGGCCACACGACCGTGGCATCGCTCAAGACTTCTGCAAACCGCCCGCCTTCTTCCGGCGGAACGAACTTTCCCCAGGAAATTCCCTCTTGGTAGGTGCAGCCGCTCAGGCCGCCCCAGTAGTCCGGTTCAGGGCAGATGCGGACGCCGTACTGGAAACGCGGTGGCTTGACGCTGAGACCCAACCGCATGTTGCTGATCTCGATATACGGTCCGACCTGCTGGGACCAGTTGCGCGGCACGCCGCCCCCGATCGTAAAGATGCCCAGCCGCTTGGCGGAGGTAATATGGGTCGTATAGCTGTTGAGGTCCTGATACGGATTGAACTGCGGGTAGGATTTATTGATGGCACGAAGAATGTCCAGGTCTGTCCCACCCTTCGTTTGGGCGCGGGCCTGATCCACGACCCGACCCATCGCCCAAGTGCCGACATCGAGTCCCATCTCCGAATCCGTAAAGGCCGGAATGTAGACCGGCACCTTCTTCAGGTAGGCGCTCTTGAGGATCCCGTCTCCGTCAAACTCTTCTGCCAGAGTCCTGCCCAATTCGCGGGTCAAGATTTCCGACGACAATGGCTGATCGGGATTGATGCGCTTCATGGTTTGTCCGACGACGTGTTCGACGTAGTTGAGATTCGCCTCCATCTCCAACGTGTCGTAGACGCGGTTATACCCCTTCTTGAACAGTTCCTCGTCGCTCATCGACGCGGGAACGCGGTAATGGGTCTTTCCGACGGATTCGCTGAGACCGTGCGCAATCAAGGCCCCCGTCGAGACGACGCACTGCACCATTCCATAGTCGATCATGGTGCTGATGATCTTGCCCATCTTGGCAATGGTCATCGCACCCGACAGCGTCATGACGACGGAGCAGTCCGGATCCTGGATCATCGCCCAGAGGACTTCGTATGCCTCACCCAGACGGCGGCCTCCAAAGGCGGTCTTTCTCATCGCGACCAAGAGATCGTCGAAGGACCCGATCATTTCTGGATTCAGCGGATCAAGCGGCTCAAGGCCGTCTTTTGCCCCGTCACGAAATTCCCGAGCGCCCATAGGTAGGAGGTATCCTTTCCCGAGTGAGGATAAAACGCGCGAATCCGTTATACACAACCGACGCTGGAGGCGTCAATGAAAGAGCGGGGCGGAAAGAGATCACTGGAAGTGTTTATCCGTACGCCTCAACGGGAGAGGAACGCACGGTACGAGCGAAGCTAGGTTAGGAAGCTGAAAGCGGTCACTTGAGGTGTGTATCCACCCGCTCAATGAAGAGAGGCTTCGCCTGATTAGCGGGCGGCACGCACGAAGTGCGCTTGGTGGTCCCAACGGGATTCGAACCCGTGTCTGAGCCTTGAGAGGGCTCCGTCCTAGGCCAGGCTAGACGATGGGACCGGGAGACAAGATCCTGCAAAAACGAAGTCGCACGGTACCATGGGGGCTTTCACCATTTCAATCGGTGCCGCGCCAATATCCACCTCGACACATCGGCGGCACGGTGGCGAAAAACCGTCTTGACAGCCGCAGAATCATGGCCTAATTTGCTGCGATCATATCCACCGCTCTGACGTCCCATGTTGTCGAATTCGCCAAGGATCACTCGCATGTACGACTCGATCGAGACGGACGCCGCCGACCTGGATGTTTCGGCGGAGTTGATCGAAGAAGAAAAACCCGAGCATGGGCTCGAGTTGCACATCGGCTCGAACGTCTTCCGCACCATGAACGGAGTGGTGAAGCTGCAGGGCAAAGAGCAGCTGGTGTTCGAAGTACGCCAAGAACCACCCGCCCTTTTGTTGACGATGGATCTCTATGATGAGCAGGCGGCGAGGATTGGACATATCCGCCGCAACGCGCTGTCCGCCAGTTCGGCGGGACGGTTTGCCGTGTCGACGACGGCGCACCCGGAGGGCACCATCGACGCCCCGGTTACGGTCATGGTGCTGGATCGACTGACCGGTCAAACCGTGCTCGAGGCCTACCTGTTTCAAAAGAGAAAGATCCGAATCACCACCGCCCAGTTTTATTCCCACAAAGGAGAACTCGTCGCCGTCAGCCCGCACTATTGCCGCATCGGCAACGGCATGACGCGATTCGGCGATGTGACCGACAGCCGCGGCGGGGCAGCGGCGATCGGCTAACGGCGTTCCCTCCCATCCCGACGGATCCCCTCGTACCAATCACCAAGCGGACCCGTACACATCCCGCCTTGCCAAGAAACGAAACCCTTTTGACAAGCATCGCGGCTGCCGTACAATAGCAGGCATGACGGACATCGCCAAACCCAGCGTCCAGGCGTTCCTCGTCTGCGACCAGGTGATCGAAGACAGCGTCACCAAGAAGAAAAGCCTGATCGGTTTGTTCACCCACCTGCAGGCCGTGGCCTTCCCGTTCCAACACCAACAGATGGGCTTGTATTTTTGCCTGACCGATGCGGAAGGGACCTACCAGTTCGACATCGACCTGATCTATCTCAACAGCGAACAACTGGTGTGCAGGGCTACGTTGCCCAACATCGTCATCGGTGACCGTCTGCAAATTTCCGATTTCGGCATCAATATCCCCTCGCTCATCTTCCCCGCACCGGGACGGTATGAGTTCCGCCTCAGCATGGAAGGCCATCTGATCGCACAGAAAGACTTCAACGTCATGCAGCTGCCGACCCATCAAGCCGTGTAGCCCGACTCCCGCCCGGCAGTGCACCCTTCTCCCTCGCGCACGTCTTGTGGTAGAACTGCGCTCGTTGCCATGAAGCAGGGAGCCCGTCCTATCCGTGACCGATCCAAGCGGCGCATCGAATTTCATCCGTGAGATCGTATTAGCCGATCTGGCCGCCGGCAAACACGGTGGCCGGGTCGTGACACGCTTCCCGCCGGAGCCCAACGGGTATCTCCACATCGGCCATGCTAAATCGATCTGTCTGAATTTCGGATTGGCCCAGGAGGCGCCCGGCGGGCTCTGCCACTTGCGGTTCGACGATACCAACCCGACGACGGAAGATCCGGAGTATGTGCAATCGATCCAGGACGATGTCCGCTGGCTGGGTTTCGACTGGAAGGACAAGCTGTTTTACGCGTCCGACTACTTCGAGCAACTCTACGAGCAAGCCCAGCGGCTGATCCGGAACGGCAACGCCTACGTGGATAGTCTGTCGGCAGACGAGATCCGCGAATACCGTGGGACGCTCACCGAGCCGGGCCGAAACAGTCCCTATCGCGACCGGTCCGTCGAAGAGAACCTCGATCTGTTTCGCCGCATGAGGGCGGGAGAATTTCCAGACGGCACGCAGGTCCTTCGGGCGAAGATCGACATGGCCTCGCCCAACATTAACCTCCGCGATCCGGTGCTCTACCGCATTCGCCGCATCCCACACTACCGAACCGGATCCGCCTGGTGTATTTATCCCTCGTACGACTACGCCCACCCGTTGTCCGACGCGCTGGAGGGCATCACACACTCCGTCTGCACGCTCGAGTTTGAAGACCACCGGCCGCTATACGATTGGGTGGTCGCCCAAGCCGAGATGCCGCATCGCCCGAGGCAGATCGAGTTCGCGAGATTGAACATCGCCCAGGCCGTCATGAGCAAACGGAAGCTGCTCGAGTTGGTCGGGAAAAAGTTGGTGGCCGGCTGGGACGATCCCCGGCTTCCGACGATCAAGGGACTGCGGAGGCGGGGCTATACGGCCGAGGCGTTGCGCGCATTCTGCGAACACATCGGCGTGGCCAAGCGCGACGCCGTCGTGGAAATGCAGTTGCTCGAGCACTTTGTCCGTGAGGACTTGAACAAGCGATCGCGGCGGGTCATGGCGGTCTTGAAGCCGCTCAAAGTCGTCATCGAAAACTACCCGGACGGCGTGACCGAGGAGTTGGAGGCAGTGAACAACCCCGAGGATCCATCCGCAGGAACGAGACCGGTCCCGTTTGGCCGCACCCTCTATATCGAACAGGATGACTTTCTCGAAGATCCCCCGAAACAATTCTTTCGGCTCGCACCGGGGCGCGAAGTCCGGCTTCGGTACGCCTACATCGTGAAATGTACCGGCGTGATCAAAGATCCGGCGACCGGGCACGTGACCGAAGTGCGTTGCACCTACGACCCCGACACCAAGAGCGGGGCGCCGCAAGCCCAACGCAAGGTGAAAGCCACTATCCATTGGGTGTCCGCCGCGCAGGCCGTCGAAGCGGAAGTCCGCCTATACAATCCCCTCCTGATTGCCGACGTATCCAAGATCCCGGCTGGCCATGACTGGACCACCTATCTCAACCCGCAGTCGTTGGAGAAGTTGACCGGATGCCGCGTCGAGCCCAGCCTGAAGGACGCCGTCGCAGGCACTCGCTACCAGTTCGAGCGCCTCGGTTACTTCTGCGTCGATCCCGACTCGTCCGCAGAGAAGCCCGTCTTCAACCGCACCGTCTCGCTCAAGGATGCCTGGGCCAAAATCGAGAAAGCGCAGCCGCCTAAGTAGAGTCCCTTTACCCGCCGATTTCGCTCCGTTTTCACGTAAAGTCTCTCTTGTTTTCGCGGACTTGGCCACCCTTTACAGATGTTCGATCCCTGCTAGGCTTACCCATGGTTGTCCTTGCCATCCTTCCCAGAGGGGAAAACATAGAGACACGATGAACGGTCTTTCTTTCTTGAAACACGGCGCTCCCATTCTCCTCCTCGGACGACTTGCCATCGGGCTTTGCCTGGTCGCCTCCGCCTCTTCGCCGGCCGGATGGGCACGCGAACTGGAATCCAGCGCCACCGAAGCGGTGAAAGGCACCATCACCGAACTCATCGCGGTGCTGGAAGACGAATCCTTGAAGCAGCCGGAACAGGCGGAAGAACGGCGGCACGAAATCGAAACCATCATTAAGCAGCGGGTGGACTATGAAGAGATGGCCAAGCGCGCGCTTGGCGCGCCTTGGTCGTCGTTATCGGAGCACGAGCAGCATGAATTCGTCGGCCTCTTCGTGCAATTGCTGCGCGATACCTTCGCCGGGCGGATCACCGAGCGCACGGACGAGCAGATCGCCTATCTCGGCGAACAGCGCGAGCAGGCCTTCGCAGAAGTGAAAGCAAGGTTGAAGGGCCGGAAGACTGATACCCCGATCGACTTCCGTCTGATCAACCGCGCCGCGGAATGGCGCGTGTACGACGTGGTGATCGACGGAGCCAGCATCGTCGGCAACTACCGCTCCCAATTCACCAGCATCATCAAAGAGGTTTCCTACGTCGGGCTGGTCAAGAAGATGAGACAAAAGGCCGTGGCGGTGAAGCTCTTCGAACAGCAGCCTGCGCAATAACTCGTCCCCATCCTGCCGAAATCGATTGATTGCTTTACCGACCTGGAGGGTCTGTTAGACTACAGACAACGCTTCATCGACCAGGGCAGCCTGTCCCAGACGAGAAGGAGCCTCCGATGATTGAATGTCGTCAGTACCCCAGGGTCCCCGTCGATCTTCAAGTCTACTTTTCCACCACCGGCAACCCGTCCATCCGCGAAGGCACCATGTTCGACCTCTCGGCCGGAGGATGCGCCGTGGCCAGCATGACCTCGGTCCAATCCGGGTCCGCCGTGCGCATTCTTATCCGTGCGACGGATCTCGGCTCGCCGATCACCATCGAATCGGCTGCCGTCCGCTGGAGCGAGCACGGGGAGTTCGGCGTCGAATTCGTCGGGGTGTCGGAACTTGACCAGAACCGCTTGCATCGCCTGCTTCAAGCGACAACGAGTTATCAGATCCGGCCCAGCTGAGCGCTCGATTCCTCTTCTCCCCATGCTAAAATTCCGGGCATGACCTGCCCGCTTTGCCAGCAGCCCACCGACTGGGAAGGCAACCCCTGGAGGCCCTTTTGCTCCGAGCGTTGCCAGCTCACTGATCTCGGGACCTGGGCGACGGAAGGGTACCGAGTACCGGGACCGGGACTCGGCATGGAACTACCGGCCCAGGACAGAGAGGAACGGGAGGAGCCAACGGACAGTCAAGAATCGCCTCGCCCTACAAAACCGAGTGACTGAACGTCGCGCCATTCAAGCCGCAATGCCGGCAATCCCCATCAATCTTTGACTACCGTGGTATAGAGACTCTGGTAGTCGACGTGATGTTTGAGATCGCCGTCCTGGTCTATGGCACGAATCGACGAATATCGGAGGAATTCCCTCAGAATCCGGCTACGACCTGCCCGCTGAGCCACCGCGGCACTATACAACGGACGACCGGCCTTGTCGTTGATGCAGGCCCGCATGTGACCTGTTGGCAATGTCCGTGGATCTTGCTAAGGTTTAGCACTCCCATCTCTCAACAAGGAGACGCCCATGCTCGCGACCAACGGCTATGCCGCGCTGACGGCCAAAGCTCCATTGCAGCCCTTCGCCTTCGAACGGCGCGACGTAGGTCCACGCGATGTCTTGATTCGAATTTCGCATTGCGGCATTTGCCATTCCGACATTCATCAGGCCTGCGACGAATGGGGCATCTCCCTGTTTCCCATGGTGCCCGGCCATGAAATCGTCGGAACCGTCATGCAAGTCGGCTCGGCCGTCAGGAGCTTCAAGCCCGGTGATCAGGTAGGAGTCGGTTGCTTTGTCGACTCTTGCCGATCCTGCGCGGCCTGTCGAGAGGGACTGGAGCAGTATTGCGAAGGTGGGACGCTCTGGACCTACAGCAGCCAGGACAAGGAGGGTCGTCTCACGCAAGGCGGCTATTCCACCCAGATCGTCGTAGATGAGCACTACGTACTGCGCATCCCCGTAGGATTGTCCCCAGCCGGCGCCGCGCCCCTCCTCTGTGCCGGTATCACGGTCTACTCACCGCTCCGCCATTGGGGAGTCGGGAAATATCACAAGCTGGCCGTCGTCGGGCTGGGCGGCCTCGGTCACATGGCGATTAAAATCGCTACGGCCTTGGGAACCGAGGTCACGGTGTTGAGCACATCAGAGCGCAAACGGCAAGATGCATTACGGCTCGGAGCGGTGGATTTTGTAGTGACCTCGAAGCCGGATACCTTCACGAAGCTTCAACGGCGGTTCGATTTCATCCTCGATACCGTCTCGGCACCCCACGACTACAACGCCTATCTTCACCTCCTCAAGACCGACGGCACCATGATTCTGGTCGGTGCTCCTGAACATCCGGCACCGCTCCAGGCCTTCTCTCTGATTTTCAGGCGGCTTCGCCTCGCCGGCTCACTGATCGGCGGCATCAGAGAAACACAGGATATGCTCAACTTCTGCGCTGAACACCAGATCGAATCGGACGTGGAAGTGATTCCGATCCAGCAGGTTAACGAGGCATACGAGCGTGTGATCAAAGGGGATGTGCGATTCCGGTTCGTGATCGATATCAAGACGTTGGGGGCTTGAGGCGAAGACGCCCTCCAAGATGGGCAAGCCACGTATCCACTGGTTGTGCAAGCTTCCCTGCCAGTATCACCACCAGCCCCGCCGTAACTGCTCCGGTGAAGACATCCATCGTATAGTGCGCGCGCAACGCAAGTACGGTTCCTGCCTCGAATAGGGCGACCCCACTTCCCACAACGGCGACCCAGTGCCACCCAAACCGTCGCCACAGCTCTATTGCGCCATATACGGCAATCGCCGTATGGCCTGAGAAAAACAGATCGTTGGACACTCCATACGTGACCAGCAACGAGGGCATTCCTGGATCTCGCCAGATCATGCCTTCAGGAGACGGCAACGCTGTGAGTGCCTGGCAGAGCTGTCGAAGGGAGAACAGTACGACCAACCCGAGAAACGGCCGAATCGTCGATCCGATAATGCTGGAGAGGAGCAGGTACAAACCGAATGTGTCGATGCCAAGCGAACTGGCGATTAACAACCCGTCTGCGACCTGGGGATTAGCCGTCAACATGGCATGGAGGGGGGCAAGCCAAACATGAAGGGCATCCCCGATCCCGGATCCGTCGAACGATCTTCGACCGATGAGAGATTGCGACCAAAACCATAACCCCAGGCCGATAAGCACGGCCGCTAACCGTACGGATCGATGAATCCATCTGTGGGTACTGGAAAGGCTCATGAAGGAGAACCCTCCGACCGGCGCAATTCAGCAAGGTCCTGCTCAAGCCGCTCGCGAAGGATCTGCATGAGCGGATCCGTCGCGGCGCTCTTGTCACGCCCCGGCACAATGTCGATCGCTTCCCCCACTCGAATCACGGCGGCGAGGGGGCCATGAACCGTCGCACAATCCGTGAGATCCTCCTCAAATCGCTCGACGGTTTCAAGAATCCGTTCGGGAATCGGCGGGTCCCCCACATAGTCCGGAGGATAGAGGGACAGTTGCTGGGCCAGATAGAGCTGCGCCAATTGCTTCCAACGTCGAGCCCGTTCCGCCTCGGCGATCGAGCCCGCCGCCATATCCGGAACAATCGCGCTCCGAAGCCGCTTCACCCTCGCCACGACATTCGCTTCACGTTGGCCATTGATCCATTCTTGCTCGAGTGGGACAAGCAGTTGATCGATCAGAAACGCGAGGCGGTCTTTGAGTTCCCCCGTCCTGACTTGCCCCAGATGCTCAATCTCTTTCAGCCCCAACAGGGCTCCGCCGATCTGGATGATGCGCTCGACCAACGGAAGTTCCCGCTTGGGAATCCATGAAAGACGCTCCTCAATGCGGTCCAACACCGCCATTACCGTCGGAGGCAGCTCGCCTTGAATGCGATAGCGGATTGCCACAGAATGCATGACGATGTTCCGGCCGGCGCCTTCGGACACGAGCTGTTTCGCCGCGCTACGCGCGATAAAGGCCGTGCCTTCTTGCAGATGATTGAGGCGATCGTTCGTGCGTGAAATCACACCTTCAGGGAACAGGACTAGTGGCCGCCGGCCTCGTTTGAGTATGTCGATGGCCGTCTTGAGCGATTCCCGGTCCATGCCTTCCCGATAGACGCTGAACGCGCCAACACGCGGGAGTAGCCAAGCCAGCAATCTGCCTTGCGTGAACAGATGCGCACTGGCCATCGTAAAAAATGGGCGTCCGACCGTTCGGGAGAGGGCTCCCAGTACCATCGGATCACAGGGACGACAATGGTTCGGAGCGAGCAATACGCCATGCCCCTGGGCAAGAGACCGTTTCAGATGTTCTGTTCCCTGGCAGTGGATCTCATGAATGCCGTGCACACGGCGAAGGTAGTGAGGGAGGCAGAAGCCCACGATGAAGGGCCACAATCGGCTGTGGCGTGGAGGGGTGAACTGATACGGCCGTTCGATGATAATGGCTTGCACAGATCTGTATCTACCAAAGGCTTCCGGATCCGGCAACGAATTCCAACCTCTGCGGCACCCTTTCTTTCTGCGGGTAAGCTGGGTCACGACAGTGCGAACGGCACCACCACGCGGCGAGGAGCTACCTACACCTGAGATGAGAAATAGAGGTAAAATGGCTGGGGGACTAGGAATCGAACCTAGGTAGCCGGCTCCAAAGGCCGGCGTCCTACCGCTAGACGATCCCCCAGCGCGGCATGGAACCGAAAGGTGATGCGGATCACACGAAGCGGAAGATTATTGGCTGGGGGACTAGGAATCGAACCTAGGTAGTCAGATCCAGAGACTGACGTCCTACCGCTAGACGATCCCCCAACCGGCGCTCAACGTAATATACGGCCGCTCAATCCGTCAAGCCTGAGGGGAATTCGCGCGCGCAAGCCCGCTGCGCAGCCGAAGCAGGGTCCGCTCCCGACCAAGCGCTTCCATGACGTCGAAGAGTCCTGGGCTGGCCGTCCGACCGGTCAGGGCCACGCGAACCGGCTGGGCCAGGGCTCCCATCTTAATGCCTTCCTCCTCGACCAGCTTCTTGAAGCTGTCTTCCCATTCCTGTTTCGAGAAGGTCGGTAAGGATTCGAACCGCGCGAGCAATTTGGTCAGCACCGGTGCGATGCCCGGCGTCAGGAACTTCTTCACGGCTTCTTCGTCGTAGGCCGGCAAGGGGCCGAAATAAGGCGTGACCCACATCACCATATCGGCCAAGGTCTTCGCCCGTTCCTTGACCAAAACCACCAATTGCGCCAGCCAGTCCTGCGAGGCAGACCGCATTTCAGTTTTCAGACCGGCTGCGTCGAGCAAGGGCACCAGTTCTTGCGCAACATGGCTCGGCGGACTGTTCTTGATGTATTCGGCGTTCATCCAGAGCAGCTTGTCGGGATTGAACACTGCGGCGGAGGTCTGCACGTGGCCCCACGAAAACTTGTCGATCATCTCCTGCCTGGTGAACACTTCTTGATCGCCATGGGACCAGCCGAGGCGGACGAGATAGTTGACCATCGCGTCGGACAGGTAGCCCATCTCCTTGTATGCCATGATCGAGGTCGCACCGTGCCGTTTGGAGAGTCGAGCCTTGTCTGATCCAAGGATCATCGGCAAGTGGCCGAAGCGGGGGACGGGAAAGCCGAGGGCTTCGAACATGGGGATCTGACGGGGGGTGTTGGTCAGGTGATCGTCTCCCCGCACGACGTGGGTGATTCCCATCAAGGCATCGTCGACGACGACGGAAAAGTTGTACGTGGGGTACCCATTCGACCGGAGGATGATCAAATCATCGGCGGCACTGTTATCGAAAGTGATCGTCTCCTTGATGAGGTCATCCACGATGATCTGCCCTGCTTGGGGAGCCTTGAACCGAAGTGCTGCATCGGCCGGCGGTGCCGTGATCCCGAGAGTGCGGCAGCGGCCGTCATAGCGGGGCGACAGACCCTTTGCTTCCGCTTCCTTCCGCCTGGCCTCTAATTCTTCAGCCTTGCAGACACACCAATAGGCCCGCCCCTGCTCTAACAACTGCATGGCATAGCGGCGATAGAGCTCCATGCGCTCGGTCTGGCGGAACGGTCCCTCGTCCCAATCGAGCCCGACCCACCGCATCCCGTCTAGGATCGCCTGGATCGACTCGTCCGTCGAACGGCTCTGGTCCGTGTCTTCGATGCGCAGGATGAAAACACCCTTTTGCTGGCGCGCAAACAGCCAGTTGAACAGCGCGGTGCGAACCCCACCGATGTGAAGATAGCCAGTCGGGCTCGGAGCGAATCTGACACGAACGTGGCTCACGTACTGATTCCTCAGATAATCAGAAAAGGTCGGTATCTATAGCATGCGTGCAAAAGTCTTGTACAGAAACAGCCGCCCTTCCTTCCCCCTTTGTCATCTGATATGAGTGGATCAGGATATCGACATGGCTGAACGCACCCAATCGGCGACGGTCCTCTCGGCCACCGACCTCACACCCCACGTACGCCAACTCGTCGTCCTCCCGCAAGAACAACGCCTCTCGTACGAGCCGGGACAATGGGTGTCGCTCAAACTGCCGGTGGGTCCGAAACCGCCTCTCAATCGAGCCTACTCCATGGCCAACCCCGCCACCGACTCCGGCGAACTCACCCTGGTCTTCGATCAAGTCCTGGACGGCTTGGGCTCCGGCTATTTGTACCAGGCCAAGCGGGGTGACGAGCTCCTCCTGTCCGGCCCCTATGGAAATTTCACGCTTCCGTCCCAACTCGACCAGGAACTGCTGTTGGTCGCCCGCTACACCGGTCTTGTTCCGATCCGCTGCATGTTGAAGCAGCTCTATGCCCAGAAGCAGAGCGGGTCCGTTCTGGTGATCGCCGTGGCGCCGGAGGAGGGGGAACTACTCTTCCATCAAGAATTACTGACGCTGGCCGTGACTCATCCCGGCTTCCGGTATTTGCCCCTGGTCGCCGCTGGAGGCGAGCAGCAGGGAGCGGATTTGACATGGTCCATGCTAGGGCCCTTGATCGAAGGGGCGCCGAAAGTACGGCCGATGCTATGCGGGACCAAGGGATTCGTGCGACCGCTGCGTAGCTACTTCGCCCAGCTGGGATATGACCGTAAGGAGGTGCAGACCGAAACCTACGACTAGTGAGGCCCTTCCTTCACCAAATTCTTGTTGACGGCCGGAATCTCCACCACAATGTCCTTCGTGCCGTTCGGTACACATTGGCAGCCAAGACGCGATTGCAGTGTCGTCATGGGCGCTTCGTCCAATTGATCGAATTCGTCGTCGGTGCCCTCATTACAGCTCTCCAGGCCCTGCTTGACGATCACATGACAGGTGGAACAGGCACAGACACCTCCACAGACATGTTCCAAATCAACTCCATGGCCCATGGCAATATCGAGAAGACTCCCCGGAAGACCTGTCTGGCCGTAGGGAAGCTTGCTGGGATCAACGTCAACCTTCGTCGTGGCACCATCCGGGAATATGTACGTAACCGTATAGGGTTTCTGAGGAAGTTGATATTCTGCCTGTTCGATATAAGGATTCGTTCCCCCCATGCCCTTACCCTTTCGTTTGGAGCCTCAAGCCGCCTTGACAGCTCAGAATCCAGCATGATACTCTTTATCCGACCAGATTGATCGGAGATCATTATAGTCCCCGACTCTATTGATCGGCAATAGCCATGTTGAAGATTTCAAAAAAAGCTGATTACGCCCTGATGGCCCTCCAGCACATTGCTTCGGTGCAATTCGGCGATGTGACACCGGGACGCGTGGTCAATACGAAGGAGATCGCCGAGGAGTACAACATCCCTCTTGAACTGCTGGCCAAAGTGCTCCAAGCCTTAGCCAAGAACGGCATGATCGACAGCCACAACGGTCCCAAGGGCGGCTACCTCCTGGCCCGCAGCGCCAGACAGATTACGATCGCGCAAATTCTCGAAAGCATCGAAGGCCCCTTGGGCATTACGGACTGCTCCCATGAACAAAGCGGTGAGATCTGCATGCAGCGGGAGCACTGCAACATTCGCACACCGCTCTTGAAAGTCCAGGACAGCATTTACCAGCTGCTCAACAACATGACCCTCCAGGACATGCTGGGCGGCACCCCATTGATTACGATCCAGTCGCCGACGGCGCAAGGAGTTGAACGATGAAGCTTCCCATTTTCTTGGACAACCATTCCACCACCCCGATGGATCCTCGCGTGCTGGATGCCATGCTACCGTATTTCGTTGAGAAGTTCGGCAATGCCGCGAGCCGAAATCACGCCTTCGGGTGGGCAGCGGAAGAAGCCGTCGAGCACGCCCGCAAGCAGATCGCCAAGCTGATCAAGGCCGATCCGAAGGAGATCGTCTTCACCAGCGGCGCCACGGAATCGGACAATTTGGCGCTGAAGGGCGTCCTCGAGATGTACAAGGAAAAGGGCAACCACATTATTACGTCCGCCACGGAGCATCGTGCCGTGCTCGACACGGCCAAGTCGCTCGAAGCGAAGGGTCTCGCGACCGTCACCTATCTGCCGGTCGACAAGCTGGGCATGGTGAATCCGGAAGACGTGCGCAACGCCATCACCGACAAAACGGTCCTGATTTCCGTGATGCTGGCGAACAACGAGATCGGCACCATCAACCCGGTTCAGGACATCGGGAAGCTCGCCAAAGAGAAGGGCATCCTGTTCCATTGCGATGCGACGCAAGGCGTCGGGAAGATTCCTGTCGACGTGCAGGCCATGGGAATTGACCTCATGTCCTTTACCTCTCACAAGATCTACGGCCCCAAAGGTGTGGGCGCCCTCTACGTGAGAAAAAAGAATCCGCGCGTCCGGATCGCAGCGCAAATGGATGGCGGTGGGCACGAACGCGGCATGCGGTCCGGCACGCTCCCGGTTCCGCTGATCGTCGGCTTCGGCAAGGCGTGTGAACTTTGCGAGCAGGAGATGGCGGCGGAATCGACACGTTTGATGAAGATGCGCGACAAGCTGCAGACCGGCATCATGGCGGCCCTGGACGAATGTTATCTGAACGGCCATCCGACGAACCGGCTGCCGGGCAACCTGAACATTTCCTTCGCCTACGTCGAAGGTGAATCGCTATTGATGGGGATGAAAGACATCGCCCTGTCGTCCGGCTCGGCCTGTACCTCGGCGACGTTGGAACCCTCATACGTCCTTCGCGCGCTGGGCGTCGGTACCGAATTGGCCCATTCGTCCATCCGGTTCGGACTCGGCCGGTTCAACACGGACGAGGAGATTGACTATACGATCAAGAAGGTTATTGAGATTGTGACCAAACTACGGGAGATGTCCCCGCTGTACGAAATGGCCAAAGAAGGCATTGATCTGAAATCCGTTCAATGGGCTGCACACTAAGACGATCACGATGACACTCAACGATCTCACATTTCACATTGTCGGAGGGCACCATGGCATACAGTGACAAAGTCGTGGATCATTTCAACAACCCCCGCAACATGGGGAGCTTTAAGAAAGATGAAGAAGGCGTCGGGACCGGCATGGTCGGAGCCCCGGAGTGCGGCGACGTCATGAAGCTGCAGATCAAGGTCCAGAACGACACGATCGTGGATGCGAAGTTCAAGACGTTCGGCTGCGGCTCGGCGATCGCCAGCTCCAGCCTGGCCACCGAATGGCTCAAGGGCAAAACCATCGACGAAGCCCAAAAGATCAAGAACACCGACATCGTCCAGGAACTGAATCTGCCGCCCGTCAAGATTCACTGCTCGGTGCTCGCGGAAGACGCAATCAAGGCGGCCTTGGCCGACTATCAAAAAAAGGCCGAATCGAAGTAATAGCCCCAAAGGAGCACGCCATGGACACCACGAATCCCGAAACCCAGGCGCCGGTGATCACGCTGACGGAAGCGGCCATCAAGGAAGTGAAGCGGCTCATCAACGTCCAGGGCCTGACCGAAGGCGGGCTGCGCCTCGGCGTCAAAGGCGGCGGGTGCTCCGGGTTAAGCTACACGATCAACTTCGATGAAAAGATCGGCCAGTACGATCAGGTCTACGACTTCGAGGGCGTGAAAGTCATCGTGGACGCCAAGAGCGCAATCTACCTCCAAGGAACGCAGTTGGATTACCACAAGGATCTGATGGGCGGGAATTTCAAATTCGTGAATCCGAACGCCAACAAGACCTGCGGCTGCGGAGAGTCGTTCTCGGCGTAATCGAGATCCGAATAGGGCGCGCGTTTCCGACGGGCATGGCTCATTGCCATGCCTGTTTTGTCAGGGCAAACTATGACCGACCATCATCACCACGGGACAGGCCCTCGCGAACTCCAGATGGCTCGGAGCATGTGTTGGCACTGCCAATCCGAAGTGGCAGGGGAATATTTCTGCGACCGCTGCGTGAAGGTGCAACCGGTTTCCAAAGAAACCGATTACTTTACCTGTTTCGGCTTCCCGCGGCGACTCACCATCGATCACAACAAGCTGGAAACCAAGTTCTACGAGCTGAGCCGCGCGTTCCATCCCGACTTCTATCAAAACAAGAGCGCAACCGAACAGGCCATCAGTCTCGGCAACGCCGCCACGCTCAACACGGCCTATCGCACCCTCCGCGACCCGATTCAGCGCGCCGAGTACCTGCTCGATCTGGAAGCCGGCGCGGTGAAGGAGATCCGGAATTCCCCGCCGGCCGACCTCTTCGAAGCCATTCTCGAGTTGCAGGATACGCTCGAAGAATTTCGTGCAACAGACCGCACGTCGGAATCGGGACAGCAGCTACGGGCCAGATTGCAAACTGAACAACAGGCGCTGGAACGGCGCAAACGCGACATGGAGACGCAACTCCAGCAGCTATTTGTCGACTGGGACGCCCTGCAAGACCGCGCCGACGCCAGCAGCCCCGCCCGCGCGGAACGGGAACGCCTGCTGAAGCAGATGCGGGAGATCCTGTCCAATCGCACCTACGTCAAGAACATCGTCAACGACCTCGTTTCGACCATCGGATAACGTCATGGCACGCATTGTCGGCATCGACCTCGGCACCACCAATTCGCTCGTCGCCTATATGAAGGACGGGAAGCCGTGCGTCATTCCCGGGAAGCATGATCGAACGATGGTCCCCTCCGTCGTCGCGATGACCGACAACGGGTTGATCGTCGGCGATGCGGCCAAAGAGCACCTGACGCGCAATCCTGAGCGGACGGTGTACTCCGTCAAGCGATTCATGGGCAAAGGGCTCGAGGACGTGCAAGGCGAGCTCGCCTATTTCCCCTACTCGCTGACCGAACAAGGCGGCGTGATCCGCATCAAGCTTGGAGAGAAAACCTACTCGCCGCCACAGATCTCGGCCATGATTTTGAAGGAGCTCAAGCTGCGCGCCGAAGCACATCTGGGCGAGAGCATCACCAAGGCCGTGATCACCGTTCCAGCCTACTTCAACGACAGTCAGCGACAGGCGACCAAAGATGCCGGCATGATCGCCGGCCTCGAAGTCTTGCGCATCATCAACGAACCGACGGCCGCATCCCTCGCCTACGGGCTCCAAGAGAGGACACAGGGCACGATCGCCGTCTACGATTTCGGCGGCGGGACCTTCGACATTTCCATTCTCAAGCTCAAGAACGGCATCTTTGAAGTGCTCGCCACCAACGGCGACACGCATCTGGGGGGAGACGACCTGGACCGCCGCCTGGCCGATCTCTTCGTGCAGGAGATCCGTGAACACCATCACATCGATCTCGGAACCTACCCCGATCACATACAAGCGGTTCGGCTTGAGGCGGAACGGGCGAAGATCCGCTTGTCCGAAGATCAGAAGATCCAGGTGTCAATCGAATTGCCCGAACCTCCAGGGCGCTTCACTCGCGAACTGACCCGTGACCAACTCGACGCGCTGACCCTGGATATTATCGAACGCACGCTGCTGCCCTGCCGGTCGGCGCTGAAAGACGCCGCGCTGACCCCGAACGATATCGACGAAGTCGTCCTCGTTGGAGGCTCGACCCGTATGCCCCTCGTCCGCCGGCGCGTCCAGGAGCTCTTCGGCAAACAACCGCATTGGGAATTGAATCCCGATGAAGTCGTGGCGCTCGGTGCCGCTGTGCAGGCGGATATTCTGAGCGGCGGGACCACGGACATGCTGTTGCTCGATGTGACGCCCCTCTCGCTCGGCATTGAGACAATGGGCGGGGTCGTGAGCAGTCTGATCAGACGCAACACCACCATCCCGGCCAGCGCGAAGGAACTCTTCACCACCTACGTCGACGGCCAAACAGGCGTGGACATCCATATTCTCCAGGGCGAACGGGAATTGGCCAAGGACAACCGAAGCCTGGCAAAGTTCCGCCTGAAAGTCCCGCCGCTTCCGGCCGGCGTCCCGCGCATCGAGGTGACGTTTCTCATCGACGCCAATGGCATTCTGAACGTCACCGCAAAGGACATGAGGACCGGACAGAGCCAGTCCATCGATGTAAAACCTTCGTATGGGCTGTCAGACAGCGAAGTCGAACGAATGATCGAGGACTCGTTCAAATTCGCCTCGGACGATATCGGCGCGCGGAAATTGATCGAAGCCCGATTGGATGCCGGAGCCTTGATCGTCACAACGGAGAAATCCGTGGCGGAGGGTGGCCACCTCATTGCTCCAACAGACCTGGCCGCGGTGCGTACCGCGCTGACTGCATTGGTCGTGGCCAAAGACGGCACAGACCCGAAAACCATCCGCGCCCGCATGGCCGAACTTGAGCAAGCGGCGAAACCCCTCTCCGTCGCGATGCTGGACGATTCGCTGAAACGGGGACTACAGGGGAAAACCGTCACGGAAGTGACAGGACGGTAGGAGGCGGCGCATGATGGATCTCAAGTGGCAGGACGCGGAAGACATCGCGATCAGGCTGGTCGAAGAACATCCCGAAACGGACCCGCTCACCGTCCGTTTCACCGACATGCACACCTGGATCATCGCACTGCCGGATTTTAAAGACGACCCCAAGAAGTCGAATGAAAAAATCCTCGAAACGATTCAGATGGCTTGGCACGAAGAATATCAGGATTCCAAGTCCTGAGATCCTGTTCCTCCGCTACAGCGCGCCCTCCGGTATTTGATCCAACTTGTAAAACTCCGTCGGATCGAGCCGGCGCTGCGCAGCCTGCGTCGGTTCGCTGCCCTTCGTGAAGATTTCGACGTTCCCGCCCTGATCTTCCTGTTCACTGTTCAGTAACCCCGTCGACGGATCGACCTTCACGAACGAGATGCCGTCGGGAATCGCGAAAGGCACGACCGGCAACGATTTGAGCGCTTCCCGCATGAAGTTAATCCAGATCGGCAATGCCGCATGGGCGCCGGATTCGGTTTCTCCCAATGACCGCCGGTCGTCGAACCCCACGAAGACCCCGGTCACCAAATTCGGCGTACCGCCGATGAACCAGGCATTGATGAACTCATTGGTCGTGCCGGTCTTCCCGGCGATCGGACGCCCTAACGCCTTCGCCGCCATGCCGGTCCCCTTTTGCACGACATCTTCCATCATATTCGTGATGATATAGGCCGTCTCTTTCGACACGACGTCTTCCGGCACCGGCTCGACGAGTTCGAGCACTCTCCCGTTGTTGTCCTTGACGAAAACGAGCGCATTAGGTTCGGCCCAACTCCCCTGATTCAGGAAGATCCCGTAGGTCGACGTCAATTCCATCAGCCCGACGGAAGAGGATCCCAACCCCAACGAGAGATCCGCCGCGAGCGGACTCGTGATCTTCACCTGCTTCGCGAAGTCGATCACGTTCTTGATGCCCACCTTTTCCAGCAGGCGAACGGTCGCCAAGTTGTGGGAATGGGCAAGAGCGTCCCGGAGACTCACCACGCCGTGGAACTTCTTGCCATAGTTCTCAGGTTTCCAGGTCTTCTCCTCCTCGACCTGCTCATACACCACCGGCGCATCCAGCACGACGGAGGCCGGACTCATGCCTTGATTGACTGCCGTGGCATAGATGATCGGCTTGAAGGCCGACCCAGGCTGCCGGTGGGACTGCACAGCCCGATTGTATTCGCTGCGATTGAAATCGTATCCCCCGACCATCGCCCGGATGGATCCCTTGCCGGGTTCAATGGCGATCAGGCCCCCTTCGACGATCGGCGTCTGCTCGAGCGAGACATAGACCTGTTCCTTCTCGAGCTTCTTCACGACGACTTCCAGGACATCGCCGGGTTTGAGAATCTTGTTGAGATTCGGATTCACGACCGCGTCCTTCGTAATATCCGTTCCCATGAGGCGCTTCTTGGCCCAGGCCATGTCGTCGAACTGGAGCTTCGCCGTGGCGGACCCGGCCTGAACGAGATAGAAATCCTTTCCGACTTTCGTGACCACGGCCTCCCGGCGGTCGCCCACGCCGAGCGGCTGATCGGAGGACGGAGTCGCATTGGGCGGAACCCCCGAGGCCATATCGACGGTCCGCAACGGTCCGCGCCACCCTTGCCGTTTGTCGAGTTCCCGAAGCCCCGCGTCGAACGCCGCTTCGGCCGCCCGTTGCATTTCCAGGTTGAGCGTCGTCATGACCTTGAGCCCGCCCTTGTAGACCATCGCTTCCCCGTACTTGGCGATGAGCTGCTGGCGAACGTATTCGACAAAATAGGGGGCGACTTGCTCGCTGCCGGGCCGCTTGAAATTGAGCGGCTCCGCCACGGCCTGTTCGCGCTCGGCCGCGGTAATGAACTGCGCCTCTTCCATGCGGGTCAGCACGTGCTCTTGGCGCTTCTTGGCACGCGCGTAGTTTTTGAACGGCGAAAAATGATTCGGAGATTTCGGCAGCCCGGCTAAGAACGCCGCCTCGGCCACGGTCAACTGGGCCAGCTCTTTTCCAAAGTAGGATTGCGCGGCCGCCGCCACGCCATAGGCGCCCTGGCCGAAATAAATCTGATTCAAATAGGTCTCGAGGATTTGCTCCTTGGTGGACACGACCTCCATCTTGTAGGCCAGGATCAGCTCCCGGACCTTACGGTCGAAGGTCCGCTCCGAGGACAGGAACAGAGAGCGGGCGAGCTGCTGCGTGATCGTGCTGGCTCCTTCCACCTTGCCGCCCCGCCGGACGTTCGTCCAAGCCGCCCGGAGAATGCCGATATAGTCGAGTCCCGGATGTTCGAAGAACCGCACATCCTCCACGGCGATCACTGCCTGCCGCAGACGCTCGGGAATTTCATTCAACGGCTTCAAGATCCGCCGCTCGATGAAAAACTGGCCGATTTGCTGCCGGTCGCTCGAGTAGACCTGCGTCACCAAACTTGGCTGGTAGTTCTGCAACTGATTGAGATCAGGGAGATCTTGCGAGTAGTGCCAGAGGACCCCGGCGACGGCCACACCGCCCGCAAGGGCCAGCCCCCCGCCTGCCAATAGAGCGATCTTCCACCAGCGCCAGGAGCGGCGCGGCGGCGGGACGGGGGCATCGGACAGTTGGACCGGTCGATCGATGGTTGACATTGGATTGTGCCCCCGCACGGGGCTGCCGTATCGGTAGGACTATTGAGAATCACCTTACCCCGGGGAGGCGGAAAACTCAAGTTTCTGGCGACGGAGTGCGTGCTTGTGCGGCTCGCGGCCCATCGGGTATACTGAAGCCCGACGCCTGAGAACCGGGCGTCTTTTTTTTGCCGCCCCGAGCAGAACGGAACACATGACCCAGCTACGAGCCCCGCACGACCGCCGGAACGATATCCGGAACATCGCCATTATCGCCCATGTCGACCATGGCAAAACGACGCTCGTCGACGCGGTGCTGCGCCAGACCCACGTGCACCGCAAGATCGATGACATGGGCGAACGCATCATGGACTCGATGGATCAGGAACGTGAACGCGGCATTACGATCCGGGCCAAGAATGCCAGCGTCACGTACAAGGGCGTCAAGATCAACATCGTCGATACCCCCGGCCACGCCGACTTCGGCGGCGAAGTCGAACGTACCCTGCGCATGGTCGACGGCGTGTTGATTCTGGTCGATGCCAAAGAAGGCCCCATGCCGCAGACCACGTTTGTCCTGCGCAAGGCCTTGGCCCTCGGTCACAGGGCCATCGTCGTGATCAACAAGATCGACCGACCGGACGCCGTCATCGACGACGTGGTCAACCGCACGTTCGATCTGTTCGTCCATCTCGGCGCAACCGACGAGCAGCTGGACTTCCCTATCGTCTACACCTCCGCCATCAAAGGGCAGGCCACGCTCGACGTCAATAAACCGGGAACCGACATCGCGCCGTTGCTCGATACGGTGCTGGAGAAGATTCCGGCTCCGGCGATCCATGCCAAGGCGCCGCTGCAGATCCTCGTGCTGGCCCTACTCTACGATTCGTACAAAGGCAAGATGGGTGTGGGCAAGATCCAATCGGGTTCGATCGCCCGGCGCCAGAACGTGCTGATTCTCGGCAAAGACGGCGCACAGATTCCGGGAAAAGTCTCGGACCTCGCCGTCTATTCGGGATTGGACCGCTCGGACGTCGAGCAGGCGGAAGCCGGTGAGATCGTCGCCGTGGCAGGGTTGGATCAGGTGAGCATCGGCGATACGATCGCCGACGCCGAGCAACCGGTGGCCCTCCCCCGTGTGACGATCGACGAACCGACCGTGCAGATGACGTTTTCGGTCAACAACAGTCCGTTCGCCGGGCGGGAAGGCAAGTTCCTGACGTCACGGCACCTGCGCGAACGCCTGTTCAAGGAACTGGAGACGAACGTGTCGCTCCGTGTGCAGGAAACGGACAGCGCGGATCGTTTTCTCGTGGCCGGCCGCGGCGAATTGCACCTCGGTGTCCTGATCGAGCAGATGCGGCGAGAAGGCTACGAGCTTCAAGTCTCCCAACCGGAGGTCATTCTCCATCGCGACGGCGGCACCGTGACCGAACCCTACGAGGAGCTGACGATCCAGGTGCCCGAAACCTACCAGGGAGCCGTGATCGAAGAAATTGGCAAACGACGGGGAGAGATGCGCCACATGAAGCTGGTGCATTCGGATGCCGGCCCCAGTGAAATGCACCTGGAGTACCATATCCCGACACGCGGGATCATGGGATTGAAGAACATCCTGCTCGCAAAGACGCGAGGCACCGTGATCATGCATCACGTCTTCAAAGCTTATGAAAAAGCGAACGAACAGGACTTCCTGGTCGCGCCGCACGGTTCGCTCTGCGCGTTCGAAGACGGGACCAGCACGGCCTATGCGCTTTTCATGACTCAGGAACGCGGCGTGATGTTCATCGGACCCGGCATCGAAGTCTATCGTGGGATGGTCGTCGGGGAAAACAGCCGCGAAGAGGACCTCGACGTCAATGTCTGCAAAGAAAAACACCTGTCGAACATGCGAGCCTCCGGCTCGGATGAAGCCTTGACCCTGACCCCGCCACGGGAAATGTCGCTCGAATTCGCGTTGGAATATATCGGCCCAGACGAACTCGTCGAAGTCACGCCGAATAGCCTGCGCATCCGGAAACGGCTCCTCCATCCGGAAGACCGGCGCAAGGCGAAAAAATCCGGGAAGTAGCCCGCTCTGTCATGAGAATCAAGAAGAAGGCTCCGAAGCCCTCCTCGAAGCGCCCGCCCCTCTATTTTGTCGGGTATCGTGGGACCGCCCCACAACCGGACGAACTGAAAACATGGTATGACCTCGAGTACGGCGGCCCGCTCTCGATCACCACGGAAGCAGGCGCGCCGGAATCCTGGCAAGCGACCCACGGGCCTTGGACGGCGCACGTCGTCATCCCCCTCCCGGCGACGCATACGGCCGGTTTCAAAGAGCAGTTGGCTTGGGAACATGACCTGATCGGCGCCGTGGCTCCGTCGGTCATGCCACCGCGAGACATGCCGGACGCCATCCTCTTCGCCGCCCGCGTCGCCAGAGGATTGACGCTGCTCACGCAAGGCACTGCCTACGACATCACGACGCAGCAGTATCTGAATCCCTCCGACTGGAAGGATCGGGGGCTGACGGCATTTGTTGCGGATGATCATGTCATCATCGCGCAAGACGATCAGCTGCGGCCGGACGAGATCTGGTGTTATACCCTCGGCCTATCAAAATTCGGCCTCGACGAACTCGAAGCCTTCCTGCCCCGCGGCACCTCGGATCGCACGGCCAAAGAACTCTTGGCTGAATCCGTTCATGAGATCATCCGAATCGGCCAGTCCCCCAAAGTGGGAACAGCCTGCCACCTGCCGATCCTCGGCCGGACCATCCGGATCGCCAACCACCGGACGGCGGCACCGATCGGCCGCATGCTCAGCTTCCGCGAAGTCAAATCCTAGTTCGCTTGAAAATTCAATCCGTTAGGATTCTGCCCGAAAGGGCCTAGGCCTTCCGGCCCGTTGACAAGGTTTCGAAGCACACGGTACATAACTTACGCTTCTCAAGTGCCCCAAGGCCGGACTTCAACCCAGTGAAGGAGGATCCCAATGAGCGACGTAGCCCCTGAAATCAAGGTCGGTGACACAGCCCCGGACTTCAACCTCAAGGACCAGGACCAAAAGGACGTGAAACTGAGCGACTACCGCGGCAAGAAGAATGTGGTGCTCTGCTTCTACCCGCTGGACTGGAGCCCGGTCTGCCAGGGTGAGAACAAGTGCCTGACCGACGACTTCCCCAAGTTCCAATCGGCCAATGCGGAGTTGTTCGGCGTCAGCTGCGACAGCTTCTTTTCGCACAAGGCCTGGGCAGATTCCATGGATCTCAAACACCGCCTCCTGTCCGACGTGCACCGGACCACCGCGAAGGCCTACGGCCTCTACTTCGAGCCGTTGAACTGCTCGAAGCGCGCGACCGTCATCGTCGACAAGAACGGCAAGGTCGCCTACGTGAAGGTGCAGGAGATTAAGGTGGCACGTGAGGACAAGGAGATCCTCGCGGCGCTCGCGAAACTCAGCTAATTCGCTGTTGGACAAAGGGGGAGGCGTTCATCGAGAACCCTCCCCTTTCGTGTCTATAGAGGAGCCCATGGCAGGGACGGTCGAAGACGTCAGCGACGCCAACTACAAAGAATTCACCGACAGCACCGGCGCCGTCGTAGTCTACGGCCTCGCCACCTGCGAACCCTGCAAGACCTACGACCCCATCCTCGAAGAAACCGCCGCCAAGTTCCCACAGATTAAAGTCGGCAAGGCCAAGATGCACGTCCCAGGCCGCTGCCGCGAAATCAAGAAAACCCACACGTTCGAGACCTATCCGACCACGCATTTCTTCGCCAATGGCAAGCTGCTGTTGACCCGTGAAGGGGTGGTGGAGCCGGCCGAACTCGCCGCGCTGATTTCTGATCACCTGCTGAAATAGCGCTGTCCCGGCTTCACGGTCTGGCCTTTCCCATCGAAAATCCTGATCTGCTTGACTGAGCCCGGCCTTGTAGTAAGGTCGAAGGTGCGGTTTCTCAGGGGCCAGGACGGCCCTCATTGCGTCCTCTTGCGAGGCAACACCGATGGCCTCTTCCGCACCGTCAGCCGGACTTCCGCACTATGATGCGCGCGCGCTGCTGAACTCCCAGCCGGTCAGCGTATCCGTCATCGACCCCCTGACCTATCGCGTCCAGTTCCAAAACCAGACGGGCGTAAAGAAATTCGGAAATATCGCCGGATCTTCCTGCTACGACAAGATCGGCGGATCTCCCTCTCCCTGCACCTTCTGCCGCATGCCGGAAGCCTTGGCTTCCAACCACGTCGTGTCGCAAGAAGTAGCCCTCTCCGGAGACAAACATCTCCTGATCCATTGGTCGAAGGCCAGCACGGCCGACGGCCAAGTCCACGTCATCGAGACGATTGTCGACGTGACGGAGCACAAACGGACGGCGCAGGCTCTGCGTCAATCGCAGAAAATGGAAGCCGTCGGCCGGCTCGCCGGCGGCATTGCGCATGACTTCAACAACCTCATGATGGTCGTCATCGGGCATGCCCAGCGTCTCCTGCATCAGCTGGCGACCCATCCGGCCAAACCGGAGCTGGACGTCATCAGCCAAGCCGGTCTGCGCGCGGCCGCCCTGACGAAGAAGCTGCTGACCTTCAGCCGCAGGCAGGTATTCGAGCCGAAAGAGTTGCCGATCAACGGCACGATTCGCGAGATGGAGGATATCCTCAAGCGGCTCATCGGCGAACAGATCCAAACCGTCATCGTGCTCCATCCGGGCACCGGTCATGCTTTGGTGGACCCGGTACAGCTTGAGCAGGTCGTGATGAATTTGGTCCTGAATGCACGGGACGCGATGCCAGACGGCGGGCTGCTGAACCTTGAAACGGACAACGCAGATCTCGATGAGCACTTTTGCCGGTCACATCCCGGATCGACCCCGGGGCCCTACGTGCGCATCACCGTGCAGGATGCGGGCTGCGGGATGGACCGTGAGACCATGGCGCACATCTTCGAGCCGTTCTATACCACCAAAGAACCGGGCAAGGGGACGGGCCTGGGCCTCGCCACCGTCTACGGGATCGTCAAGCAAAGCCGGGGATACATCGACGTCACCAGCGAGCCAGGGCGCGGGTCCCGTTTCACCGTGTATTTTCCCCGTGTCGGGCAACCGGTGATGGAGCCGCCGCCGGCCCCTGCCGAACCAAAAATGCGCGTCCCGCATGACACGATTCTCGTCGTCGAGGACGACGAAGGGATCCGGAATCTGGTGACCACCATCCTGCAGGATCAGGGATACCACGTTCTGGCAGCTGTGGACGGCGTCGAAGCGCTGCAGAATCTACAGATGTTGAAGGGCCGCTGCTGCCTGGTCATCACCGATGTCATCATGCCCAGGATGAAGAGCGCGGTCTTCATCGAGAGCGTCAAAACCATGCGTCCGGAGACGAACGTGCTCTACATGTCGGGTTATGCCGGAGACACCCTGCAAGCCAACGGCGTGTCGGAGCACACCCCGTTTCTCCAAAAGCCGTTCCTTCCTTCGACTCTGCTCGAGAAAGTGGGGGAATTACTCTCCGCTCCTTCCTCGAAGTAGCCGGACCATCGCCCGCTAGTCCTTCGCCGGATGGAAGGAGTTCGTCCGATGATCACGGCCGCGCACGACGAGCGACGGAAACCCCGCATCATCGACGCTCAACACGACGCGGGTCTTGCCGTCTACGTCGCGAATCGCAACGCCAGTTTCGCTTGAGATGCCGGCCCAAACCCGCGCGACGTCATGCTCGTCCTTGAAGTTGAGATATGGCTGCCCGTCGGCAGACAACGCGAGTGTGGCTCTGACCTGTCCGAACGGATCGATCAAGTGAAACTCCCCCGCGGTTACCACCTTGGGCACAGGAACGGCTTCCTGCGCCACCACCGTCCGAACCGGCGCCAGCAGACTGCCCACCGCGCCCCCAACGACCGCCGCCAGCGCACAGAGCAGGACCAAGACGTGACGATTCGACATCGCGAAACCTCCTCGAAGGGAGTTAGGACGAGGGTTGGCGCAGCGGAAAACTCGTCCCGTTACCGCTCCGCATGTTTGGTTTTTGAACAATGTTCGTGAAAGATGAGCCAGGCCGAAGCGTCTTTTCGAAGCAGGCTGGTGCATTTGCCCCGATCTTGGCCTTCGAGTTCACCGCGACGCAACGCCTGAAACACATAGTCGTACGTGGCCCAGGCGATGGGACCTGCAATCTGAACGGTCAGGTTCGACACGGCGCCGAGAAACCGCAGCGCACTGCCCTTGTCGAGTTCCGCCCCATATTCCGCCAACCATTGTTCGATGGTCTCGCGGGTTTCCACCTCTCCGTCTTGAATCCCGCTATAATCCGACGCATAGAGTTTCAGCATCGACGCGGCATCTCTGGACTCAGGAAACATTGCCGCTAATCGCGCTTCGGCCATGACCACCTGCCGCACGGTCTCCTCATCCTCTCCCGCCCAAGCGGGACCGGACAACATCAGGCTCGCCATCAAGAAGATCCGGGGCCAGGTGCGGCACATGGACTCTCCACACATGCGAAGACCACTAACCGGAATAATCGAAAGAGAGATCTCGTGACTGCACCAGTTGCACGTTCGACAAGATACCGGAGGCGAGACCGCCGGCCAATGATGTCCAAATCCGCTGGGCCAGACCCGTCCCATCCACGGCCGCGACGCCCAATGCCCGACAGAGATCTTGCCGATCGAACGCCTTTATCACCTTGTCCCGTACCAAGCGGTCCAAGTGGCCGAGATCCGTGACCATCCCGGTGACGAGATCAACCGGTCCATGCACGGTAATCCAGCAATCCCACTGATGCCCTTCGTTCCCTTCCTGGACGGCCGAAAAGCTGTACCGCCGTGCAATGCTCGCCACGTCGAGCCCAGCCGCTGCGGCCACCTCCGCAAACAGGTCTTCGTCCTCATAGAGCCGAAGCGTGTGTAGACGGCCGATATCGGCTTGATGTTCGAGTTTGCCCCAGAGAACACGCGCAATGTTTTCCGAGGTCGGGATGCGATCCTTGAAATACGGCATGTCCAGATTGAAGTTCTTGTGGTCAAACTCTTCGATCACGTCGAGCAGCACGCGCTTGAGGTCGAAGAGATTGATGACCATACCGGTCTTGGGATCGACCTCGCCAGCCACCGTGACTTCCAGAAGATAATTGTGCCCGTGGGCAGGAGGGTTGAAGCAAGGCCCGAAGACCGCGCGGTTCTTCGCCTCATCCCATTCGGGCCTGACATACCGATGGGACGAAGAAAACTCGATGCGTTTGGTCAGTAGAACCTGGGGCATGGTTTTGAGTCGTCTGTTTTTAGTTATGGGGCCGACTCACCATTCCACACTCAAAACTAAACACTGTCTTCCAAGTCGGAGAGCCATTCCTCCCGCATGGTGCCGGACACGGGCACCTCGGCGCAATAGCCGTTATGGTTTACAGTTAGCAATACCGGCTGTCTCAAATCGGCCATGGCCGCCTTCATGGCAGCGGTTGGACGGAAGCGGACGAAATGCACCGCGCTGATCTTCGTCTCGTGGCTATGGCCGCCTTCGAATGCCCCGTACGCCACCTCGTCGCCGGCCACGATGCCGACGGTCTGTCCGTGGTCCAACCCCATGAAGCGATCGAGCCACTCTTTCATCCTGGACTCTTCGGTGATTTCGATCAAGAGCGTGGCGCTCAACTCGTTGGTCGTGGGCAGCAGCGCATTGTAGACGTCGAGTTCTTCCTGGACCTTGGCGGGATCCAGAATCCGCTCCACGCGGACCATTTCTTGAACCTGAAAACGGAGCGTCTCCCGATTTTCAAACACCAGCGTGATCAACGGGCCCAGGGCGATTCGCCGGCGCTGTTTCAGCGCAATAATACGGGACCGATACCCCTCGCGCTGGCGTTCGTACTCCTCAATCGGCAGGACGTCCTGCCGGGTCAGCGGCATCATGACGGAAGCCCGTAGGCGTCGCGAACGATCTGAATCGGATGCCTCGTGGCCCTCCCGCCCACGTGCGACCCTGCTCCGGCTTGATCCAGTTGCAGTCCGGCGAGGGGGCAATCCGACGCCACCACGTCGGCAGGAGCCTGCTCGATCGCTCGCACGGCCTTCTTGGCGATGGTCATCGAAAGCGGGAAGTATTCCGTTTTCGCCGACCAGGATCCATCATGGCCGGAACACTTCTCGATCACCTCGACCTGCGCCCCGGCACATTCCATGAGCTCTTTGGATTTGAACCCGATGTTCTGATCGCGCAGATGGCAGGGGATCTGGTATGCGACCCGGCCCGGGCTCTTCACAAAGTCCGTCGCCAGCCGGCCCTCTTTCTTCAGCTTCATCAAGTACTCGCAGACATCGAACGTCCGCCCGGCAACCTGCTTGGCTCCCTCGCCCGGAAGCAACTCCGGATATTCCCGCTTGAGCATCAGGCTGCAGCTCGGCACCGGCACCACTACGTCATAGCCCTGTTCGATCCAGGGAAGCAGCGCCCGCACGTTGGCCTGTGCCGCCCGCTGCATCGCGGCGGCATCGCCGAAGTCGAAGGAGGGCATGCCGCAACATTGCTGCTCCGGCACCACTACCTGAACGCCGTTTCTCTCCAACACCTGGACGGTGGCCTTCCCCACATCGGACGCCTGGTAATTTACGAGACAACTGGCAAACAGCGCCACTTTTTTGGAGGCCCCGCTAAGCCCATCTGGCCTGGCGCGCCGTGCAAACCAGCGGAGGAACGTCTCGGAGGCGAAATGCATGATCCGTCGTTCACGATGGACACCCATCACCATGTCCATCACGCGCCGGATGACTCCCAGACTCAGCAACCAGTTCGTTAACGGCGCGACAACCGTCGACAACCGCCCGATCAGATCGGTCTGGACCAGGAGCCGGTCCCGCCATCGGACTCCCCGCTCGGCGGCGTAACGCTGCTTCCAGAGCACCATGAGTTTCGGAAAATCCAGGGCATATTGGTGTGGCGGAGTGTAGGGGCAATGGTTGTAGCAGAGCTTGCAATAATAGCATTCGTCGACGACCCGCTGGTGTTCGGCGGTCATCACCTGCTCGACCCGACCGTCATGTCGATCGACTCCGCCCAACAATGTGTTGAAGGATGGACAGAGATTGAAGCAGCGCCGACAGCCGTCGCAGATCTCATAGATCCGCAAGGTATCCCGCTCCAGCTGCCGGGGATCGACGGGGCTGATCAGACTCAGGTTCTTCATCGTCATTCCACAGAAAGCACTCAGCGGCCAGCCATCAGCCGCGCCTCGCGCCGCTGAAAACTGACCGCTGAACGCCGATGGCGTGAGGGTCTCTAACCCTTCAGGCTGTCCAAACCCTTCTGGAACCGGTTCGCGTGCGACCGTTCGGCCTTGGCGAGTGTCTCGAACCACTCGGCCAATTCCGCAAACCCCTCGTCGCGCGCCGTCTTGGCCATGCCGGGGTACATCTGCGTATACTCGTAAGTTTCACCCTCGATCGCCGATTTGAGATTCGCCTCAGTGTTGCCGATCGCAACGCCCGTCGCCGGATCGCCCACGTCCTTCAGGAAATCGAGGTGCCCGAACGCATGGCCGGTCTCCGCCTCGGACGTGTCGCGAAACAGCCCGCCCACGTCGGGATACCCTTCGATGTCCGCCTTGCGTGCGAAATAAAGATAGCGGCGATTCGCTTGTGATTCTCCGGCAAAGGCGTTCTTGAGATTCTCGTGGCTCTTGGTGCCCTTCAAACTCTTTCCCATCCTGATCCTCCTCCTCAAACGAAGTATTCCGGCCTCATGCTGGCCCTGACAGGCCGCATCCATACAGGCGTACAGAATAGCGCAGCGGTCGTGACGGGATCAACGGCTTTCGGTGATAGCGGGGTGATAGCACGGCAGCTGTTCGTCCATTTGGGCCAAGGGGCGGTAGGCTTGGTCCTTGCTGGACAAGATCGGACTCGTCACCGGCCAGGGAATCGCCAAGGCCGGATCGTTCCAAATGACCCCTCGTTCATCGGCGGGCTGATAATACTCTGTACATTTGTACAGAAAGGCCGCGCTGTCACTGGTCACACAAAACCCGTGGGCGCAGCCTGGCGGGATATAGACCTGCCGAAAATTCTCCGAGGATAACTCGATTCCGTACCAGCGGCCGAATGTAGGCGAACCTTTGCGGATGTCCACCACCACGTCATAGACGGCCCCCTCGAGAACCATGACCAGTTTGCCCTGGGCCCGCGGTTCTTGGAAATGCAGGCCGCGGAGGGTGCCTCGCACAGAGCGGGAATAGTTGTCTTGGACGAACCGTTCCGTAAGTCCGGCCTCCGCATAGCGGTCTGCACGATGGAGCTCGACGAAGAAGCCGCGGGGATCCCGGAACACTTTCGGTTCCATGAGGAGGACGCCAGGAATGCCGATCTGGGTCACCTGCACCTTGCACCTCTGATCACAATGAGCCTCTCTTACACTCGACCCGTAGGGGGACGGTTCGGGGGGTCGACGATGTCGGGACGGTCGGGATACAATTGCCCCAGGCGATCGATGAGCGGCTTCGCAGCAGGTGTGCTGTCGTGTGTCGGCTCGCTGACCGGATGGTCCCAGACAAGGATCTTCACGCCAGCTTCGCCCATCAGCGAACGGATCGTCGAGATGCAGGCCTCCAGCGTCAGCTCCGTACCTTGCCGCAAATCGAGCACGCGCTCTTTGGGATCAGTCGGGGGCGCCTCGGTGTGCAGCAAGGCCCAACAGCGGTCGAAGATGTCCCTCCGCACCTGGTCGGACAGATTGATCGTCTGGAGGTTGGCCGTGCAGAGTGCCGTGACGAAAAGCACGAATTGCAGGTCCGGCATGCCGGGTTTTTCGATATCCAACTGAGGCATGGCGCGGCATTATCGAGAGAAGCCCGCGGAGAGTCAACGGGTGCAGGCAGAAGGAGTCGGAACGCATGGTGACGATCTCATTGATGGGACAGCTCCAAACGGCGGACGGGGAACGCGATCTGGCTTGCGAACTGGCCGCCCCCATGACGGTCCGGCAGGTGATTCAGCGGCAGGGCTTGCAGTTGCGACACTTGCTCCAGCTCATTCGAGAAAAAAAGGTGCTGGTCACGATCAACAAGAAGATCGCCAGCGACGACTCGCTGGTGCACGACGGCGACGCGATCCGGCTCGTCGGCCACGACGGCTTCGGCGGGAGCGGTTTGGGACCGACTCACGCCTAACAGTCCCTCCCCATAGTGTTGCGGCGCGGGAGCCGCCGGCAGTGCAAGGCCGCAGGCTCGGATCGACGGAGGCCTATTCGTCGAAATCCATGAGGGCTGGCTTCGAGCCAAGAACGAGACCGATGCGGTGGATCAGGGGCCAGGAGAAACGGGAAGGGCCGGCGCCCCCGAGCGGGGAGCCGGCCCTTCCAATATTCGATCAGGCAGTCTCGTGCGTCTGGAGACTGCGATCTTACTTCTTGCCGAGGATTGCGTCCTTCGCGGCCTTGGACACGCGGAATTTCACCACGCGCTTGGCCGGAATCTTGATCTCTTCGCCGGTCTGGGGATTCCGTCCGATGCGGGCCTTCCGGTTGGCCAGCTTGAGCTTGCCGATGCCGGGCACCGTGAAGACGTTCTTCGCCTCGCGATAGGCCAGGGCGGCGAAGTCGTCCATCAATTGGACGACCGACTTCTTGGTCAGGCCGGCCTTTTGGGCCAGGTGATCGGCAATCTGCGACTTGGTCATTGATTTTGCCATCGAGCAACCTCCTTACAGCAACTGTGAATGGTGGATGAAAAATCGCCTCTTGTGACTCCGCTCAAACCCGAAAATAGCGACCAGATGAATGATCGTGTCGTGTGAAGCGGCGAAAACCTGCGGGAGTCTATCCAAGCGACCTATAGCTGTCAACCGAAAAAACGCGCTCCAGGCGTAGGAAATCGCCTTCACCAGGGCCTTGCAGTTTCGAGACCACGCATCGTAGAGTAACAGGGCTTGACGCGGGGCCTGAGCGTCGTTGCCGCTGAATTATTGAGGATTTTTCATGGGTAAAGAACTCCCTATTCTTCCATCGACGGCCCAGCCGGCGGACAAGGTGGCAGAACAATTTCATTATTCCCGCGTGTTCTGCCAAAAAGAAAATTCTCCTCCGCTGCGCCTGTTGATCGAATTTCTCAAGTCGCGCGGACAGTCTCCCATCCTGCCGATCGGAATGGACGACGCTGCCTTGGATGAATGGGCCTGGGTGCAGGTGAGCCTCGGCTACGATCGGAGCAAGAAACCGATCCAGATCTTCTGCGTCCGGGACCGGGGGACGTACCAGGATGTGTTTGAGAAAGAGCAGGCCCAATTCGTCGATCTCCTGACGGCCTACGAAGACATCGAAGCCACGCTCGCCTCCGAATACGTGACGCGCGCACGGTTCATCCTCACCACGCGGTTCGATCCGCAGGACATCACTGAAGAGGGCTACGATTTTAATGGGTGGATCTTGGAGTTCTACCAGGAGAACTGCAATGGCCTCGTCCAAGTGGACGATCAGGGCTTCTATTCGCCCAAAGGCGATTTAATCGTCGACCTTTCCCCCAGCCAGGAAGAGTAAGCAACCCGTGGAGGCCCCACCTCCGCATCCCCTGTCCAACATCGCCGACAAGACCGACCGATGGTTTCAGCGGGCCTCTGCCGCCCTGCTCGGTCAAGTTCCCTGCGGCCCGGGTTGCCATAGTTGCTGCATCGGGCCCTTTCCTATCACCCTGCTCGATCGACAATCGCTGCAATACGGTCTCGAACTCCTCCCCCCTACCCAACAGGCCGAGATCACTTCTCGGGCCCAAGAGCAGGTGGCCGCGATGCAGCAGGCCTTTCCCCTGCTCGCCCAATCCCCCTCTCTCGACCAGTGGGCTGATGTCGACATCGATCGTCTGGTCGAAGCTTTTCACCAACTCCCCTGTCCGGCCCTTGGCCCCGATGGGCTGTGCCAAGTCTACAGCCACCGTCCGCTCGCCTGCCGCTCCATGGGCATCCCGATCGACGATGCCGGGCTGGCCCAAGGAGCCTGCGCCGTACAAACATCGCTTCCTCTCATTCGCCTTTCATCCACCCTCCGAGCCCAAGAAAACGATCTTGCAAGAGACGAAGCCGTGGCCCTGGCCCAGCTTCAGCAACAGACCCAAACTGAAGGGGAAGAGTTCCTCCTCCCCTTCGGCTTTATCTCGGGCCCATCTGGCTAGTTCACTGTAGAACACGGCCTCGTGGAGGGTGGTACCGCCGCTGGACAGGGTGCAAAACGCTGTGCTAAGGTGGCTTCCCTTGGTTGCGGATGCGCCTGTAGCTCAGCTGGATAGAGCATCAGCCTCCGGAGCTGAGGGCCACAGGTTCAAATCCTGTCAGGCGCACCACAACAACCGCCAGTGATCCGCGTTCGACACACACCCGGTGGGCCGTTAGCTCAGTTGGTAGAGCAGCTGACTCTTAATCAGCGGGCCGTAGGTTCGACCCCTACACGGCCCACCAAACCAAGCT
>FRDC01001436.1_pt3 | contig 266653 bp, 219 predicted proteins | sample 1106171 | NCBI WGS metagenome assembly FRDC01 (sample SAMEA3930566, study PRJEB13176) | freshwater metagenome | biome: Drinking water system; feature: drinking water; material: water | place: Singapore | collected 2014-12-20 | reverse complement strand
CTTATACCGGTATTGGGGCTCCGAATCCAAACATGGCCGATCCCGGTAATGCCCCTCAAACTTATTTTTATATGTCGGGTTTTTGGCGAGATGGTTCGCCTTTTTATTTTGGTGGTAATGCATATGCAGGACAACCTGGAGTTAATACTTCCATACCTGTTGATTATGTTTTCTTTTATGATTCAGACCCTTACTTTTGGGCAACGCGCGGTATTGATCCGGGTCCGGGGCTTAGAGATACTTGGACAGAAAGTTTTTATGGAAACGTTGCAGCAGACCGAAGATTAGTTCAGTCTTCAGGTCCATTTACGCTCGAGCCGGGCGCATACAATAATATTACTGTTGGAATTGTTTATGCACGTACTAATGGCGGAACACCTTTTTCCTCAGTTACCTTTTTGGAGCGTGCCGATGATAAAGCACAAGCTTTGTTTGACAATTGTTTTAAAATTCTTGAAGGTCCATCTGCTCCGGATGTAAGTACCCAAGAGTTAGATAAGCAAATAATTATTCAATTGTCAAATAGTTCTACATCCAATAATTATAAAGAGCTATATCGCGAAACCGATCCGTTTATTATTTTGCCTGAAACTGCCCCATTTAATAGTACAAGTATAACAGATGCCGAGAGAGACAGCATGTATCGTTCTTATGCATTTGAAGGATATTTAATATACCAATTAGCCAATGAAGGAGTTAAATCTGGCGATGTAGATGATCCTGATAAAGCACGTTTAGTGGCCCAAGTTGACGTAAAAAATGGAATTACTAAGCTTATAAACTGGGAGCGCGACCCTAATACTGATTTTTTAACTCCTACTTTAATGGTAACCGGCGCAGATAAGGGTATAAAACACACTTTTAAATTTAATACTGATGCATTTACTCAAGGAAATTTAATTAACCATAAAACATATTATTATATGGCATTAGCGTATGCTTATAATGAGTATAAAGCATACGACCCTACAACAGCTACAGATGGCCAAATTAAAACTTTTACTTTGAGTCGTATTACAGCGAGCGGTGAAGCCATACCTGTAATTACAGCAATTCCACACATCCCTTCCCCTGAAAATGGAGGAACTTATTCAACAGCGGTATATGGCGATGGGCCAAAAATTACTAGAATTGAAGGTATAGGTAACGGTGGGTTAGACATGTATTTAACTCCTGAATCTGAATCGGAAATTTTAGCAGATGGTTTTAGCCAATATCCAACATATTATGGAGGCGAAGGACGAGGACCAATTGAAATTAAAGTTGTTGATCCATTGAACGTTAGTAACCATAGTTTCCGAGTAAAACTAAAAGGTACCGGCGGATCTTTATCTAACGCAAGTTGGACACTTTATGACCTAACAACAGGTGATTCAGTTACCTCTGACCAGTCGATTTCAATTAGTAATGAACAAGTTTTACCTCAATATGGGATTTCAATTAGCATTAATAATTGGTCAAAAATCGAAAAATACTATGATACCGGCGGGAACTTAACAGCAACTTTTTCGCGTACTGAAATTGTTAGAACAGATTTCTCTTTTTCTGATCAATCTAAAATTTGGTTAGGCGGGGTGCCAGATGGAGAGGGTAATTCTGAGACAAATTGGATTCGTTCAGGTACAGTAACAAACAACGGTAATTCTGCAGCCTGTGAAGATGCAATTTATAGCGATATGTTACAGTTTGATGATGATCAAAAATTTGAAAAAATACTTGGAGGGATAATTGCTCCATATTCATTGTGCGCTAGATCTTATAACAATCCATCGGGGGGTTATACTTGCCCGGCGAACGCTCCTGTACATTATAAATATTCAAATTCATTAAACGGAACAAGTGGAGGTGTTAAAGAATTTGGTACAACTGCTTTAAGGAGCGTAGATATTGTTTTTACGCCGGATAAAAGCAAGTGGACAAGATGCCCGGTTTTGGAAACCACAGACCAATCAGTATTTTCACCAATTACTACTCCTGTTACAGAAAAACAGATGATTAAATTAAAGCCTTCTGTTGATAAGCAAGGTATTCCAACAGGTAGTGTTGGTTGCAATGAAACAGAGGCTCAGCTAACAGCGACTGCTGGAATGGGTTGGTTCCCAGGATATGCAATAGATGTTGAATCAGGTGTTAGATTAAATTTAGCGTTTGGAGAAGATTCGAGGTATGCGGTTGATAATGGTAATGATATGATTTGGAATCCAACTTCTAAACTTACAAGTGATTTAGGGGATCCAATTTGGGGAGGAAAGCACTACCTGTATATTTTTGGCCAAACTGAATTTAATAATAATTTCAGTGTATCAGGACGTAAGCTTCCAATTTACGACGAGGGTTTAACGTTATGGACAAATTTTCAACCACCTTTTGCAGGAGCACAAAGTAATGTTTGGCGGTCATGCGCTTATGTTTTTATACCAATTTTAAATTCGGGATATACTTTAGAGAATCCGGCCAGTATGCCTTGTGAGGCACGAATGACGATTCGTGTTAAGAAACCTTACGAGCGATACAATACCGGTGGTACAACATTTGATTTAACAGACGCAACAGGCTCGATAAACAATTGGTATAACGTTTATGACTTTTCTTTGGGTGACCTCGCCTCTCGTACAGATGAGACATCATTAAATGATTCAATTTTAAAATTGATTAATGTTGTGCCTAATCCATATTATGCTTATAGCAGTTACGAAAAAACGAAATTAGATAACCGAATTAAAATAGTGAATTTACCTGATGAGTGTACAATACGTATTTACAATGTTTCAGGTTCTTTAGTTCGAACGTTCACAAAAGCAACCAATTCGATTACATCAATTGATTGGGATTTAAAAAATCAAAAAGGCGTTCCTATTGCGGGTGGCATGTATTTAATATACGTTGAGGTGCCAAATGTAGGTGAGCGTGTTTTGAAATGGTTTGGTGCGTTACGCCCAACCGATTATGATAACTTCTAATAATTGAATTAAATAATGAAAATGATTAAATTACATATAACGGCTATGGCACTTACGATAAGTGTTTGTGCCTTTGCTGGTAACGAAGACCGCGTAGGAAGTGCCGGTGCATCAGAGTTACTTATTAATCCATGGGGCAGAAGTGCTGCACTTGGATCGGCTAATGTTGCGTCCGTAAGTGGGCTAGAAGGTGCTTTTGTGAATTTAGGCGGATTAGCAATGTTGAAAAAAATGGAAATAGTTGGAGTACGCACTAACTTATATGGCAAAAATGGAGTAGCAGTTAATTCTCTTGGCTTTGGTTCAAAAGTTGGTGAGAGTGGAGTATTGGCTCTAACTTATACCGGATATAATTTTGGTGACATTCCAATTACAACTACTGAAAATCCAGAGGGAATTGGATCGACATTTTCACCGCGTTATACCTTATTGGGCCTTGCTTATTCGCGAACTTTTTCTAATAGTATTTATGGTGGAATTCAGGTGAAAGTTATTAACGAGTCTATTGCAAACGTGAAAGCTACAGGCGTTGCATTTGACGCGGGGATTAAATATGTTACGGGTGAAAAAGATCAAATAAAATTTGGTATTAACTTAAAAAATGTTGGTCCTCCTATGTCTTATTCCGGGGATGGTTTTTCAGTAACATCAACATTTACCGCAGTAACTCCTGTAAATAATTTTAATTCTACTACAGAAATTCGATCTGCAAAATTTGAATTACCATCGTTGGTTAATATTGCTTTTTCGTATGATTTTTTATTTAAAGAAACGGGAAAATTGACAATGTCGGGTTGCTTTACTTCGAATTCGTTTTCAAGAGATAATTATAGAGTTGGCGCCGAGTACACACATACAATTAAAAAAGCTGTATTTGGCCTTAGAGCCGGTTACGTAATGGAAAAAGGTGGCTTTAGTGCTGCATTACGTACTAATGCATTTACAGGTCCGGCAGCTGGCGTAAGTGTGGATTTTGGAAAAGATAGCAAGGCAAGTACATTAATTGGAATTGACTATACTTATCGTGCAACAAATTATTTAGCGGCAACCCACTCAATCGGTATTCGCGTTACGCTTAGATAAAAAAATTATTATTTTTGTTTTATAGTTAGAATCTCCTGCCATGCAGGAGATTCTTATTTTTTAAATAAATCCGAAATGTCACAATTAACTTATGTTACGGAAGAAGGTATGCTTAAATTAAAAGCAGAACTTAAAGAATTGAAAACCGTTGAGCGCCCAAAAATTTCAGCGCAAATTGCCGAAGCCCGAGATAAAGGGGATCTGTCTGAAAACGCAGAATATGATGCCGCAAAGGAAGCGCAAGGGCTTTTGGAAATGCGTATTGCAAAGCTTGAGACATTAATTTCGAATTGTAGAATTATTGATGAAAGTCAACTTGATAATTCAAAAGTTCTTATTTTATCTACAGTAAAGCTTCGTAATTTAAACAATAAAATGGAATTGAAATATACTTTGGTTGCCGAGAAAGAAGCAGATTTAAAAACGGGAAAAATTTCAGTTGATTCACCTATTGGAAAAGGACTATTGGGAAAAATAGTTGGAGATGTTGCAGAGATTAAAGTTCCATCCGGATTATTAAAATTTGAAATAATAGAAATATCTCGCTCATAATGGCTTCGATTTTTTCAAAAATAATTAGTGGCGATATTCCCTGTTACAAAATTGCCGAGAACGACAGTTTTATTGCATTTTTGGATGTGTTTCCAATTGTAAAAGGGCATGTATTGGTAGTTCCAAAAACAGAAACCAATTATATTTTTGACATGAGTGAAAATGAATTAAGCGAAATTCTCGTTTTTTCGAAAGGAGTAGCCAAAAAAATGAAAGCTGCGATACCGTGTATGAGAATAGGAATTTCTGTTATTGGTTTAGAAGTTCCCCATGCTCATGTACATTTAGTTCCTATTAATAGTGCCGATGATTTGAATTTTACAAGGCAAAAACTAACTTTTAGTGATGAAGAAATGAAACAAATTGCGAGTAGCATTATCAACGCTTAGAAAAAAATATCATGTTAGAACTTTCAAGAATAAGAGAAAATAAGGATGAAATTGTTTCGCGATTAAAAAAACGAAACGTTAAAGATTTAGAAGAAAAGATTAATGCCATTGTTAAAAGCGACCTTGAAAAAAGAAACATACAAGTTAAAGCCGAGCAACTACAGGCTGAAATGAATATCGTTTCAAAAGATATTGGAAAATTAATGGCTTCGGGAAATAAGGTGGAAGCAGATAAAATTAAGTCTCGCTCATCAGAAATTAAAGCCGAAATTCAATTATTAAACGAGCAATTAAGCGAAAAAGAGAAAGAACTTTTGCAAATGATGTATGCTGTTCCAAATAGCCCGTCCTTAAAAGTTCCGTCAGGAAAATCGGCCGACGACAATTCAATAGTATATAACGAAGGAGAATTTCCAAAACTAACGGAGAAGGCGCTTCCGCATTGGGATTTATGTGCAAAATTCGACTTAATTGATTTTGAATTAGGCGTGAAGATTACCGGAGCCGGATTTCCTGTTTATAAGGGAAAGGGCGCAAAGTTACAACGCGCATTAATTTCTTTTTTTCTTGATGAGGCAATTGCAGCAGGTTATAATGAAATAATGCCTCCGTTAATGGTAAACGAAGAGTCGGGAGTTGGAACAGGGCAGTTGCCCGATAAAGAAGCACAAATGTATCATGCAACTGCCGACAATTTATTTTTAATTCCTACTGCTGAAGTTCCATTGACGAATATTTATCGCGATGTTATTTTAAAGGAAGAAGAATTTCCGATAAAAATATGCGGTTATACTCCCTGTTTTAGACGAGAAGCAGGATCGTACGGAAAAGATGTGCGCGGTTTAAACCGATTGCATCAATTTGATAAGGTTGAAATAGTACAGTTAGAACACCCAGAACGCTCATACCAAACCTTAGAAACAATGGTACAGCATGTAAAAGACTTATTGCATAAATTGGAATTGCCATTTAGAGTAGTGTTACTGTGTGGTGGCGATATGGGTTTTGCTTCGGCTATGACGTATGATATGGAAGTATATTCGGGAGCACAACAGAAATGGTTAGAGGTATCTTCCATATCAAATTTCGAAACATTTCAATCAAATCGATTAAAATTGCGTTATAAAGATAAATCAGGTAAAACTAAATTAGCACATACTTTAAACGGAAGTGCTTTAGCTTTACCCAGAATAGTTGCTTCAATTTTGGAAAACAATCAAACTGATAGCGGAATAAGTATTCCGAAGGTATTGATACCTTATACAGGTTTTGGCACAATTAATTAATAATAATGAAAAAATATTTTTATGGGTTTTTAATTTTAGTTTTTGCTGCTTGCGGTAAATCAAAATATTCAGCACAAATAAATATTCTTGATAGCCTTAAAATTGAAGCGGAGAGCGCCAGAAATCTTTTTAATAAAATTGATACTGTAAAAATGATATCGATTAGTAAGGAAGCTATTGGTGCATTAGCCGAATTAAAAAAATATTATTTACCCGATTCAATTGATTTGAAGATTGGAGGTATGATTGATTATTATAGGACATTTAGAAGCTCGGGTGCTAAATTCAATTTACAAAGAATTAGAGTTAAGAAAGAAATTCCCTATACCATTGGTCAATTAGAATCCCTTTTAACTGATTTGAAAAATAATTCACTAAAAAGTGAAGATGCCGAAAAATTCTTTTTTATAGAAAAAAATGCAGCAATAAAATTGCTTCAAACAATCTCGTACATGCAAACTGAAATGAAAAAAACGATAGCGAACTTTGATTCAGCTAAGGTGTATTTTAATCGAGTTATTGACAGCTTAAAAAGCGATTCTTTGAACCTGCAAAGTATTCGGTTAAAAAAGCATAATGACGGAACAAAAAAACATTAATAAGCGTATATTTCGTTTAATGAAAAACATCGCTAAACTTTTTTTGATTTTTTGTTGGGTAATTATTTCCAAAAATGTTGTTGGGCAAGGCTCAACAGATCAGCAGTTAGCCGTTCATTATTATCAAAATGGTGAATACGATAAAGCTCGAATGTATTTTGTGAAATTGTATGAAGCCAATTCAACCGGATTTTATTATCAATATTTACTTAAATGCGATGTTGAACTGAAGTTGTTTAAAGAGGCAGAAAAATTAATTAAGAGTCAACAAAAAAAAGAACCGCATAATTTAACTTTGCACGTTGATTTGGCATTCGTTTATGAATTAATCTCAGAAACAAAAAAGGCGGAGCAGGAAGTTGAAAAAGCAATCAAGGAATTAGCACCCGACTATAATCAAATTACCCAATTAGCCGATGCGTTAAAAAATAAATCAAAGTATAATGAAGCCTTAAATGTTTATTCAAAAGGCGAATTTTTATTAGGTGTTTACGGAAATAAATTTGAAATTAATAGAGCTGAACTTTACATGCTAATGGGCGAATATGCTAAAATGATTGAAACATATTTTAATTTGCTCAACGAAAATCCATCGTATCTCACGCTTGTACAAACTACTTTATCTGCTTATATCAATTTTGAAATACCAAACGACCCAAAGGTAGAACTGTTAAGAACTGAAACTTTAAAACGAAGTCAAAAAGATCCTTCAAATGAATCTTATTCTGATATGTTGGTTTGGTATTTTCAGCAACGAGGAGATTTTGCAAGTGCATTTACACAAGTTAAAGCGTTGGATAAGCGATTAAAATTGGATGGCCAAAAATTAAATGAGTTCGCAACGTTATGTTTAAACAATGACCAATATGAAACGGCAGTGAAAGCTTATAACTATATTGTTGAGTTGGGAGTTGACAAACCTTATTATTTTATTTCTCAAACCGGATTAATAGATGTTTTGTATCGAAAAATTGCTGTTACAAATATTTACACACCGGAAGAATTAATCTTATTTGAGACAAATTGTAAACGTGTTATTAATGAGTTTAACGACGGTTTGGAAACAGCCGAACTCAAAATAAAGTTAGCACATGTAACCGCACTTTTTTTACATAAAAATGAAATTGCAATTGAAATGTTGCAAGCAGTAATTGGTCTACCAAATTTATCAGAAGCAGTGATTGCCGAAGCTAAACTTGAACTAGCAGATGTGTTAGTTATGAATGGTAGAATTTGGGACGCATCAATTTATTATTCTCAAGTTGAAAAAGCGTTTAAACATGATGTGATTGGACATGAAGCTAAATTTAGAAATGCTAGAATTTTTTATTATAGTCATGACTACAAATGGGCGCAATCTCAATTGGATGTTCTAAAAACTTCGACAAGTAAATTAATTTCGAATGATGCCTTAGATTTATCCTTACTCATTACCGAAAATTTAGGATTGGACAGTATTGCACAACCATTGAATTTTTACAGTGAAGCGGAATTATTGTTTTTTCAAAATAAGGATTTTGAAGCTTTAATTAAATTAGATTCACTTAACACTAAATATCCGTGGCATTCATTAGCTGATGAAAATTTATTTTTGCGTTATAAAATTGCCAAGAAAAATGGAAATTATGACAGTGCTAAAAAATATTTGGAAGATTTGTTGGTAAAATTTCCGACTGATATTTTAGGTGATAACGCTGTTTTTGCCTTAGCAGAATTGTATCAATTTTACTATAAGGAAAATGATAAAGCTGCAGAAATGTACAAGAAAATATTATTTGATTATAAAGGCAGTCTTTTTCAAGTTGAGGCGCGCAAACGTTTTAGAGTGTTGCGCGGCGAAAATATTAATTAGCAATGATTATTTACAGTGTAACTGTTCATATTGATGATGAGATTCATGATAAATGGGTTGAGTGGATGCGAATAAAACATATTCCGGCTGTTATGAATACAGGTTGTTTTCTTGAAGCTCGATTTTCAAGGGTAAATGCAAATGTAGAATCAGGAGTTTCTTATTCGGTGCAATACTTATGTTCCAATGAAGAAACATTAAATAAATATGCTAACGAGTTTGCCGCTGATTTACAAAAAGAACATCGCGAAATGTTTAACGATAAATTTGAAGCTTTTCGTATTACACTTAATGTTGTTGAAGTTTTCAAATAATGAAAGTACGCGCTAAGAAACATTTAGGTCAACATTTTTTGCATGATCAAATTATTGCCCGTCGCATTGCTGAATGTGTATTAAAATCCACACATCAAATACTAGAAATTGGTCCAGGAACGGGAGCATTAACTAAACCCCTTCTTGAAAATTTTCCGGATTTAAAAGTCATCGAAATAGATGAAGAATCTATTCAGTATCTTATTGAAAATAAAATTTTGTTTAGAGATAAAATTTTATCAGGCGACTTTTTGAAGACAACGGCGAATTTTTTTTTTGAAAACGATGACTTCATAATTGTTGGAAATTTTCCGTATAATATTTCATCGCAAATATTGTTTTGGGTAATCGAAAATAGAGTGCGTGTTCATCAAGTAGTAGGTATGTTTCAGCGTGAAGTTGCGCAGCGAATAGCTTGTGGCCCGGGCACAAAGGAGTATGGTATTCTATCGGTTTTAATGCAAGCGTATTACGATGTTGAGTATCTTTTTACAGTAAATGAAGGAAGCTTTACACCACCTCCTAAAGTGAAAAGTGGTGTTATTAGATGCATTAGAAAGAGTGAATTTAATGAATTAAATTGCAGTCATCATCATTTTTTTAAGGTCGTAAAAACAGCATTTAATCAACGCAGAAAAACGTTGCGAAATAGTTTACAGTCGCTAACCGAAAAGAGAATTGAAGTACCTTATGCCGAATTAAGACCCGAGAAGTTAAGTGTGCAACAGTTTGTTGAAATAACGAATACTATTTTTTCGTAAAACTTACTTTTTCTTTCCGAAAGAAAAGTTGATTTTACCAAATGCATTCAGTAATTTTTTAAGAGCATCGAAATAAAGTGTTATGGCTAAAACAGATGTCATTAACCAAATCATTAAATTATTTGCCCAAAAAGTGTCAACATATTTTCCAAATAAGCGTTTACGCGGAGCATAAAAATGGGCGCCAAAAAATCCTTTATCATACGGATCACGAAAAATTAATTCTTTTTTCTGAACCAATTTTCCATCTTCTTCAACAGTGTAATCAAACTCGGTATAATTGGTTACAAAATTATCTAATGCCTCATTTGTATAACTGTTTTTCAATTGTTCGTACTTTGCTTTGCCATCAATAACTACTTTTCCATTTTTATCAACGCTATCTTTTTGCATTGCTTGAACCAATTTGTCTTTTTTCTTTTCATTTTCATTAAATACATTTCGGTAATGTTGTTTAAGAATACCAAGATATTTTTCGGCTTCGCGTAAGGTTGGTTCATCAACAGTTTTTACAGTAAGTTTATCAGCCGATTTCATTACTACGCCGTGAACAAATTCCATTTCGCTGAATATTTCGTTCTTTAAAATTTCTAAATCGCTTTCATTCTTTTTTACAGCTTTATTCTCGTTCTCAAGTCGATTTTCTTTTTCCGCTTTAGTTTCATTTAGTACAGGCGTGGGCTTAATTTTAGAATCGTGTTCACTCATATAACGGCGAACGTCAGAAATTTTTGTCTCCAAATCCTTTATCCAATAATCTTTTTTCCATTTGGCGAAACTTTTGTTTTTGTCGAGTTGATAAAATTTCTTTTCAAATTCATTGTCTTTAAAACTAACTACTGCATTTGCCTCATAAGCCCAACGCGAGGCCATTACATTACCAATTAACGGCACACTTGACTGTGAAGCAAACCAAGGATGAAGTTTATCAAATTTCACAATTACACCACTAAATAATAATTGAGGAATTATTAAAATAGGAATTAGGATGTAAATTACTTTAGCAGAGTTGAAACTCGCCGAAATGTTTAACCCTAGAATATTAGCAAAACAAGATGTGCTGAATAAGGTAAACCAATGTGCTAAATACATTCCTTTTATACCGAGTACTAAATTCCCAACTAAAACATAAAGCATCATTTGAATTGCCGAAATACCGAACATTATAGTGATTTTAGAAAGAAGGTAACTGGATTTACTTAAATTCAAAAATGATTCGCGCTTTAATATTTTTTGGTCTTTAATAATTTCTTCGGCAGCAACTGTTAATCCAATAAACAACGCAACTACAACCGATATAAATAAAAACTGAGGAACGTTTTCACTTTGACGGAAACCGTATTCGGAATTTACTTCTGTACTAAAAAATTTCACAAAGAATGATAATATCAATGCTAGGGCAGGAGCCTCCAACAAATTAATCATGATATATTGTGTGTTAGTTAACTTTGAACGTAAATCACGAATAAAATATACTGTGTATTGTTTTAATTTATTCGGAATTTTAAATGTACTCTCGGGGTTCGACTTTTCATCATCTACATGATGCATTTTAGTCGCAATTTTTTCTTTGTAATTATCATTCCAATCTTTTGGAGAAACTTTTCGACTGGTGGTTAAATTACCATATTCATCAACAACCTTTGATTCGATAATATTGAAAATTTGTTCCGGATTTACATTACCGCATTCGGGACATTCGCTTTCATGCGCATTTACATGATTCACACAAAGCTTAAAATATACAACTGCATCAACAGGGTTTCCATAATAAATCGGCATCCCTCCCACATCAAGTATCATCAGTTTATCAAACATTTTGAAAATATCGGATGAAGGTTGATGAATTACAACAAAAATTAATTTCCCTTTTAATGCAAGTTCTTTAAGCAAGTCCATAATGTTTTCAGAGTCGCGAGAGGACAAACCTGAAGTAGGTTCATCAACAAACATTACAGCAGGTTCACGAATTAATTCAAGAGCAATATTTAATCGTTTGCGTTGACCACCCGAAATGGTTTTATCTAAAGGCGAACCAACGCGCAAATCTTTTGCTTCGAATAAGCCAATTGCTTTTAAAATATCCAATACACGTCTTGTAATTTCGGCATCTGACATTTTTCCAAAGCACAATTTTGCATTGTAAAATAAATTTTGAAATACTGTTAATTCTTCAATTAGCAAATCGTCTTGAGAAACATAACCAATAACGCCTTCAATTTGTCCAGACTGACGGTGAATATCAATTCCATTAATTGTAACAGCACCTTTTGATGGAGGATAATTACCATTAAGAATATTCAACAAAGTTGACTTACCGGCACCCGACCCACCCATAATTCCCAAAAGTTTACCGGATTCTTCGGCAAAAGAAAACGGGTGTAAACCGAATTTTCCTCCTTTGAAATGAAAGGTTATATTATCAGCTCTGAAAACTATTCGTTGATCACTTTTATCGCTAAGAAAACGAGCAATAATATCGCTATAGTAAATTGGTTGAACACGTGAACTGCGTAATGAAGAACCTTGAGTTAAAACATAAACACGTCCTGGTGTTATTGCTTGTCCGTTTAATAATAACTCCGACGAGCCAAAATAACGTAATAAATATAAACCAACACTTGTTACATTAATAATTGAAACACGTCCTTGTAAAGTTTCAGAATAAATGTGTTTTGCGTGTTTAAGTAAAAATTCTTTATTTGGGGTAATGTCTAACCAATGATCATTGTCTTCGTGGGCTTCATCAGATTCTCGTGCGTCTGAAAACGATTTAATGCGATCGTATTCTTCCTTAGAAATATTAAACGTATCTGCTACAGTTGAAGCGAACTCAATTTCTTGTTCGGTTACGGTATGGTTTTCATTTATAAATTCGATAATACGAACAAGCACAATGATTTTTTGTTTTTGTGCGAGTTCTTCATTGATTTGAGTACAAATTTTTAAAACCTTTACCGAGTTTACCGAAGTGCGTTTTCGTTGACCATCCTTTTTAGCTGATTTTCCTTGATGCGCTTCAAGAAATTCATCAAATAATTTTAAATATTCAGAAACTAGTTCAAGAGGCAATTGCTGCTTTAAAAAAAGTTCTACGATTTTTCGGCCACCACCTTGATGATCGGTTTCACCTGCTTCTTCATCATCAACGCGTGCGATGATGGCAAAAAGTTGCATTAATGCTTTTAAAATTCGTTCACTCATTTTATTTCTTTACTAAAAAGAAAAAGACATTTTTAAAAATGTCTTTTTCGAATTTTTAATTAAAATTAATTAAAGCGTTGTACATTATTTTTTTTGTTTAAATCCAATTAGCATTACAGCACAACCTGACGATTTTTTGTTTTCGTCAAGGCGAATACTGATTCCAACGTCAAGGCTAGACTCAACTTTAAAATCCCAATACGATGCGTTTTTATGGTCGGCATTGGTAAAAATTAAATTATTTTGATTATCGCGAACTTCAAAAATCACGTAGTTTTCACGTGTTCCTGCTGAAGCAGCAATGCGATAAGTATTGCCACCAAAGAATGTTGTTTGAAATTCGGCTGTTTGCTCTTCGTCAAGAAAAGCACGATAAGTTTGACCGTCAGAAATAAACATAGTTCCCTTTTCGGCTTTACCGGGAGTTTTCAACATTTTTTTACATACACCTGCTAAACTATCGCAGGTTTGTGATTGCCCGTATTGTGAAAATATCAAAAGAAAGGCTATACACGATGAAAGTTTCACTATAATTTTCATAAACTGGCTTCTACAATTTGTTGACGAATATTTTTGATTTTTTCTGAGATAGCTTTCAAATTTTCATCTGAAAGATTAACTGTAGTTTTACATTTAATGATGGTTAAATTTTTATCCGCTACAGTTTCAGGTTCGTTAAAAACGTAATTGAATTGAACATTTTCAAATTCGCTGTATAAATCTTTTAATTCGTTAGCTAAGTTACTGTAACTTTCATCATTGCCATAGGTTTCTAGCAATTGAATTAAATTATCTAAAGTTTGTTTTTGTTCACCTATACGCGAAATCATGTCCTCAGTATTTTTTTCCTGCACAGCAGTTGTTGAGAAATACAAAGCCTCAATCCAACCGCCTGCAAGTATTAAACCCGCTATATCATTTTTATCGTTGTTTTTTAAAAATTTATCTCCTTCAGTATAGGCATCAGAAACCAGTACCATTAGTGAATCTTTGTTTTCTAAATTGTTTGTGAATCGATCAATTAAATCTTTGTTGAACGCTCCACCCATTCCCAATTCATCGGCCATTTTTTGTACTGCCGAAATTAGTGCTGGAGCATCATCTGTTTTTTCATAAATGGTTAAATACCCTAAGTCAGCACCGTAAATTCCTAAATTAAGTGCTTTGTGAAAATTTGTCGAATAATTATCTTTATTTCCAACGGGATTTAAGAGTGAGGAATTAAATGAAGCCCCAGAACTTTTAATCATTGTAGCAGTTAGAAATGGTGAAGGAATGGAAAAAAGTTTGCCGCCAATATTCAAATTCATGTTACTGGTAGTATCTATTTTTCCGAGATCAGGATCGGTCATTTCTTTTTCGTCAGTTTCTGACCCGCCACAAGAAGCTAATCCTAAGCTAATTGTGAAAACCAGGAGAGCGAAAGGTTTTGTAGTTTTTATCATCTTTTCAGTGTTTCGAAAAATCGCTGCAAGTAATAAAAATTTCACCACATTACAAAAATTAATTTACGACAAAGAAGCAAAAACCAACGGTAAACATAGTATTTTCAACCACCATTCAATTTTTATTGTATATTGCACAATGACTTGTAAACCAGTTGATTCATATTGGTAACGTAAAAATATAAAATAGTAATGAATATCGGTGTACTTACATCAGGAGGAGATTCTCCGGGAATGAATGCGTGCATTCGTGCAGTTGTTAGAACTGCATTGCGCAATAAAAATAATGTTTATGGAATTTATTACGGGTATGAAGGATTGATTGATGGAAAAATTGAGATTTTTAACGAGAAAAGTGTTGCTAATATTATACATCGAGGAGGCACAATTTTAAAAACAGCAAGAAGTAATCGGTTTTTAGAAGAGTCGTGGAGAAAAACCGCAGCTCAAAATTTAAAAAAAAATAATATTGACGGTTTAGTGGTAATTGGAGGAGATGGAACAGCCAAAGGCGCTTATGCTTTACAAAAAGAATGTGGCATAAAAATTACCGGTGCACCCGGAACAATAGATAACGATTTATTTGGAAGTGATTATACAATTGGTTTCGATACCGCGGTTAATACAGTGGTTGAAGCCATTGATAAAATTCGCGATACTGCCGAGAGTCATGACAGAGTTTTTATTGTTGAAGTGATGGGTCGTGATTCGGGGCAAATTGCCCTAAATTGTGCAATTGCATCAGGCGCAGAAGCTGTATTGATTCCTGAAAGCAAACACGATTCTGAAAATTTAATTCGAATTTTATCGAGTGGCAGAGAAAATAAATCTTCCAAAATAGTAATCGTTGCCGAGGGAGATGAAGGGGGAGTAAAAATCACTGAAAAAATAAAAAACATTTTTCCTGATTTGGATGTTCGACTAACAATATTGGGACATACGCAGCGAGGTGGAAATCCAAGTTTTTTAGATCGTAAAAATGCTTCCATCTTAGGATATGAAGCCGTAATTCAGCTTTTAAGTGGAAATTCGGGAAATATGATGGGATTAATAAATGGAAAATTGACACTTACTCCGTTTGAAAAAATAGCAAAACACAATAATTTAGAAATTGATTATTTGAATACCATAAACAATACTTTATCCTAAAATGGCAAAAACTAAATCCGCCTATTTTTGTCAAAGTTGTGGTCACGAATCGGCAAAATGGTTAGGCAAATGTCCATCCTGCAACACTTGGAATTCATTTGTTGAAGAAGTTGTGCAAAAAGACAACAACCAGATTTTTGGTAAAAATTCATCTCGCCTTGCTATGCCTGTTGCGGTTAATGAGATTGCTCTTGACAATGAACAACGATTTATTTTAAAAGATGCTGAACTAAATCGAGTATTAGGTGGTGGAATAGTTCCGGGATCACTAATACTCTTTGGTGGTGAGCCCGGTATTGGTAAATCAACATTAATGCTTCAATTAGCTGTTGCCGAAGAAAAATTAAAAGTACTTTATATCTCAGGTGAAGAAAGCGAAAAACAAATTCGATTAAGAGGAGAAAGAATAGGGTTGTTAAATAAGCAATGCTTTATTTTGACCGAAACATCAACGCAAAACATTTTTATTCAAGTTGAACAACTACAACCGGATTTATTAATTATTGATTCAGTACAAACTTTGCATACTTCATTCATTGAATCGTCGCCAGGAAGCGTTTCGCAAATTAGGGAATGTACTGCAGAGATTATGCGGTTTGCGAAACAAACCGCAACACCTGTTTTTTTAATCGGTCACATCACCAAAGATGGAAGTTTAGCAGGGCCAAAAGTTTTGGAACACATGGTAGATACTGTACTTCAGTTCGAGGGAGATCAAAACCATGTTTATAGACTTATACGAAGTTTAAAAAATCGTTTTGGATCAACTAACGAGCTTGGCATATACGAAATGACCGGTGGCGGACTAAGGCAAGTGCCTAATCCGAGTGAAGTTTTGATTACCCGAAATGAAGATCAATTAAGCGGAGTTGCAATTGGCGCAACAATGGAAGGAATTCGTCCACTGCTCGTAGAAGTGCAAGCTTTGGTTAGCACTGCTGCATACGGTACACCGCAACGATCGGCCACCGGATTTGATACAAAACGACTAAACATGTTATTGGCCGTATTAGAAAAAAGATGTGGATTTAAATTAGCGGCGAAAGATGTTTTTTTAAATATTGCAGGAGGAATACGCGTTGACGATCCTTCAATAGATTTAGCAGTTGCGGCCGCAGTTCTTTCATCCAATATTGATATTCCTCTAGATTCAAAAACATCATTTTCGGCAGAGGTAGGTTTAACCGGAGAAATTAGGCCGGTAAGCAGAATTGAGCAAAGGATTGCCGAAGCTGAAAAACTGGGATATGAAAAAATTATTATTTCAAAATACAATAAAGGTTTAAAAAAATCCGATTTCACAATTGAGATTATTCAGTCAGGAAGAATAGAAGAAGTTTTACGTGAAGTATTGGGATAATCAGTATGAATTTTTATGCTTTTATAAATTGTAAAACGAAAAATTAAATTATTAAAATACAGCAAAGGAGATTTTTTCAATTATTGTTGAATAAAGTAATAAAGAGTCAGTTTTTATGCCAAGCGCTTTTGTTACTATAACCAAAATGAAATTATTTAATTTTGCCGTAACAATTCAGTTAACTATAATAAGAATTATTAATTTTACAGACTTGAATTATAAGTGCAATCCGAATAATATCGTCTAAGCAAAAGGAATGTGAGTAGATAATTGCAAAGATTATTTAGATTTAATGATAAAGGATAAGCAATGGTAAAGTGGTATTGATTAGACGACAATCAATAATATTATTGTTTGTTAAGCGTTACTAATACTGATATTAACCGGTTTAAATTAAAAAACATGTTTCTATATTATCGCAAGTTTTGAAAATGAAATATAATGTTTTTGTAATATTTTTTCTTTTTTTAATTGTTAGTTGCGGAATTACGAAACGACGTTATAATAAAGGATATTATTTACCATCGCGAAGTTTCGTTTTACAAAAAGATGAAATCATTTCTAAAAAAATTAATGAAAATAAAATAAATTGTAAAAAAAAAATCGAATTAAAGGTAGAAATAAATTCATCCCCTTTAGTTTTGAATAAATCCGTTAACCCAAGTGAGAAAAAATTTTCGGATTCATGTTTTTTGAAAAATGAATCAACTAAATTAATTTTTAAGGAATCAGAAAAAAATAAAAGCAATTCTGATACTTTACGCCGCACAAGTAAACACTCGAACAAAAAAAAGAAAGAGTTTACGAAAGGTGAATACGCGAAAAGAGTAGCCGATAAATCCTTTGTTTATGGAGTTATTTCTTTGGGCGTATTGATTTTTCCGATACTAATATTTATAAGCATACCGTTTGCGGTTTTAGCAATGAATAAAGCGAATTTGGCGCTTAATATGAATGTTAGTGAAGATAAATTTATTGAAGTCAAAGCCTTGCGCGCAAAATTAATGGCACGAGCCGCAATAATTATAAGCATAATATTCGTTCTATTTGCAATTGGCATTATAATGTTACTTTTCGGATTCATATAATACCCTGTTTTTCAACTGTTTTTCAATCTTTTTTGGACATTTCCACTTAAACCCATACTTTTGCGCCTCTTTTTTAAAAACGAATTAGTATGGAATTTTTAGAATCAAATTTACTTTATTTTATCCCTGCCGTTGGGCTATTCGCACTTATTATCATGATGGTAAAATCGGCTTGGGTGAAAAAACAAGATCCCGGAAATGAACGCATGCGTGAAATTGGAGGTTATGTTGCAGAAGGAGCGATGGCCTTTTTAAAAGCCGAGTATAAAATTTTAGCAATATATGTTGTAATAGCAGGCACCGGCTTAGGTTGGTTATCTCAAGTGGTAGAAACTTCACACATTTTAATTGTTGCTGCATTTGTTATGGGATGTTTCTTTAGTGCTCTTGCAGGATTTTTTGGAATGCGTATTGCTACAAAAGCTAACGTGCGTACCACTCAAGCAGCTCGCACCTCTCTTGCCAAAGCATTAAAAGTTTCCTTTACAGGTGGAACTGTAATGGGATTGGGCGTGGCCGGTTTAGCAGTACTTGGATTAAGCATGCTGTTCGTAATTTTTTTCCAATTTTTTATGGACGGAACTTTAGAAAAAGGTGGTTATGAAAAAATGACTCAGGTATTAGAAGTGCTTGCCGGATTTTCAGTGGGTGCTGAAAGCATTGCTTTATTTGCAAGAGTAGGCGGAGGAATTTATACAAAAGCGGCCGATGTAGGTGCTGATTTAGTTGGAAAAGTTGAAGCCGGAATTCCGGAAGATGATCCACGAAACCCTGCTACCATTGCCGATAATGTTGGAGATAACGTAGGTGATGTTGCCGGTATGGGTGCCGATTTGTTTGGCTCGTACGTTGCAACAGTACTTGCATCAATGGTTCTTGGTAATTATTTAATTCGCGATTATGTGATGTCAACCGGTGGAATGACCGGAATTCCATTTAGTGGATTAGGTCCGATTTTACTTCCATTATCAATAGCAGCCGTTGGATTAATTGCATCAATTCTTTCAAGTTATTTGGTAAAAGTGAGTGATAATGCCAAGGCAGATACAAATACCGTACAACGCGCTTTAAACTTAGGTAACTGGTCATCTATTCTTTTGTCATTAGCTGCTGCTTTCTTTTTAATTAAATGGATGTTGCCGTCGGAAATGACCATGCGAGTATTTAATGCAGGAGAATTTAGTACAGCCACGACAACAAGCATGAATGTTTTTTACGCTGTAGTAATAGGAATGTTTGTTGGAGGAGCAATATCATTCATCACAGAATTCTATACTGGATTAGGAAAAAAACCGGTATTGGGAATCGTTCAAAAATCAGCCACCGGGGCCGCAACAAATATTATTGCAGGTTTAGGAACGGGAATGCTTTCAACAGCAACACCGGTAATATTATTTGCAGGAGCCATTTGGGGTGCATACGCATTGGCAGGATTTTATGGAGTGGGAATTGCAGCCTCGGCAATGATGGCGAATACGGCAATGCAATTGGCAATTGATGCTTTTGGTCCAATTGCAGATAATGCAGGAGGAATTGCCGAAATGAGTGAATTGCCTGAAGAGGTACGAGAGAAAACAGATATTTTAGATTCAGTTGGAAATACAACTGCTGCAATTGGAAAAGGATTTGCAATAGCATCGGCAGCGTTAACCGCACTTGCATTATTTGCAGCTTATGTAACGTTTACCGGAATTAACGGGATTAATATTTTTGATGCTAAAGTTTTAGCGGCCTTATTTATTGGCGGTATGATACCTGTAGTTTTTTCAGCATTAGCAATGAATTCAGTTGGAAAAGCGGCAATGGATATGGTGAACGAAGTTCGTCGCCAGTTTAAAGAAATTCCCGGTATTATGGAAGGAACCGGGAAGCCCGAGTACGGAAAATGCGTTGAGATTTCTACAAAAGCTGCGTTACGCGAAATGCTTTTGCCGGGTATTATTACAATTGTTACACCAATAATTATTGGTTTTAGTATGGGCGCCGAATCGTTGGGAGCATATATGGCCGGTGTAACGGTAAGCGGAGTTCTTTGGGCGATTTTTCAAAACAATGCAGGCGGTGCTTGGGACAACGCTAAAAAATCATTTGAAAAGGGAGTGAATATTAACGGGCAAGTTTATTATAAAAAATCAGATCCGCATAAGGCAGCAGTTGTTGGTGATACGGTAGGCGATCCATTTAAAGATACCTCAGGCCCTTCAATGAATATATTAATTAAACTTTCTTGTTTGGTTGGTTTAACTTTAGCGCCAATGTTAGGAAGCCATAACGCCAACGATTCATTAAAAAAAGAAGAAGTAAAAGTAGAAACCCCTGTAAATCCGCTGGCAGATGCAGAGGGAACCTATATGGTTGACGTTAGTTCTAGTACCGTTAGCTGGGTTGCAAAAAAAGTTGATGGAGAACATAAGGGTACAATTTCATTATCCGGTGGTGAATTTATCGTGGCTTCCGGTACTTTACAGTCAGGAAGTTTTGTAATTGATATGCGTACTATTAATTGTCAAGATTTAAAAGACACAACAAAAAATAAAAAGTTTTTGGAACACCTGTTAAGCAACGAATTTTTTAATGTTGACACTTTTCAAACCGCAAAATTAGATATTGTTGATGTGAAGTTTGACGCCGACGCAAAGACACATTTTGTTAATGCTTTGCTAACGATTAAGGGACTTACAAAAGATGTTAGTTTTCCCGCAATTTTTTCAATGAATGAAGGGGTGCTTGTCGCTTCAGCTGATTTTTCAATTGATCGCACACGTTGGGGAATTTCATACGGATCAAAGACGGTTGTTGGTTCAATGGCCGACAAATTTATTTATGATGACATTTGGATTAGTGTTTCCATTAAAGCGAAAAACAAATAATACCAACACGAAATTTATTTTATATTCATAGATTGATGATTTAATATTGATTGGCTTTATTTTTTTTCATAATTATCAAATTTAAATTTCCCGGCAGCAACATTCAACAATACGAGCAATTTTAAAACTCGAATTTTATTTTTAATTTAAAACATCTAAAAAAAGTATTTACAGGTGGATAAATTAATAAAAAGTTTCTTTTTGTTTCAAATTCGGATTAAATCCTGTATAAATGAAACTCAATTCAGCCCCACCTCGACGTTTTATTGATTCTCCTAATCGAGAAATTGTAATGTCATAACTAACTCCTAATTTCCAATTGCTTGTTTTATAGGCGGCAATAATTGCAATAGCATCATTGTTGCGGTACATGGTTCCAACTTCAACGCCCACCTTTTGTTTAAAAGAAGTGCTTTGAGAAATACTATTTGTAACGATAAAAACAGAAAGACCGGCTTGTATTTCGCTATGCACACCTTGTTTTGCAACAAGGATGCGCGGAATTAAATAAAGGGGCAAAAAATTTGCGAAACGCATGTTGATTTCCGATCGAAAATGAAACACAAATCGTGAATCAATATTTCCATTTATCAAATTCGATTTATTTAATGAAGGAGTATTTAAATGAAAATAAGATATTCCCATATTCGAACTATTTCCGGTTTTTCGGCGAATTGCCAAATAATTTATTCCGGTAGAAAAATCCCAATATCGTGCGCGATAAATACCTGCCAGTGATTCATTCGAAGGCAATGATGAATTATACGAATAACCATCGTATTGCGAATCCCATGTTGCATCTGATAAATTAGCGCGAACACTTCCGCGACCTGCACTAATTCCAACCCCTAAGAATTTATATTTTCCTATAGTGGTAATACCACTTAAAACAAAGCCATAAGTTGTTTGTTTTGTTTTCGAATCGCCTGCACCGGCCGATGAAAAATAGCCACCAACCCCGATAAAACTTTTGGAAGCTTCTTGTCCTAAAAATTTCAACAGCGGCATATCAAATGACAAGGTTGTAGTGCCAGAAGGTTTTACTAATTTACGCCATTGGTTACGGGTGTTAAAATTTGCGCGGTAATCACCATTTTCAATCATCCCTGCCGATCCCGGATTGAGATAAAAAGGTGAGTTTTCAAACTGAGTATAATGCGCGTCTTGCGAGTAAGAAATTACGCATTTTAAAAGAACAGAAATGATTAAAACAATTTTTTTCATCGCACTAAATTAACTTCTCCTCCTAATTTTACACTTCCGGCATTATTTACAAATACAACATCGGCTGTCCATATATAAAGCCCTATGCTTGCCGGTTGCCCATTAAATTTACCGTCCCAACCTTTATCCACTACATCGGTTTCAAACATTAATTTTCCCCACATATCGTAAACATTAAATTTATAGGTTGAAATCGTGTAACATCTCAACGCTAATTCATCGTTAGTCCCATCTCCGTTAGGTGAAAATGCAGAGGGAACAAAAACATCAGTAGGTGTTTCAACGAAAATAGTTGCATCATCAGAAGCAGTACAACCGTTAGTTCCAGTAATGGTGAGCGTATAGGTGAGTGTGTAATTTGGGGATGCGGTTGGGTTCATGCAATTATCGCAATTTAAAAATGAAAATGGTGTCCACATAGGTGTTCCTGTTCCGCTGCCTAATAATGAAGCAGAAGTTTGCAAGTAAATGATATTTTGATCAGGACCCGCATTTACTGTAGGTAAACCTAAAACAGTAACGGTTACCGCATCATTAGCAGAACAACCACCAGGATTTGTAACATTAATGGTGTAGATTTGTGAACCGATGTTTGTAGCAGTTATCGTTGGATAAGCGATATTATTTGCATTTAGTTGTGATGAAGGAGACCAAGTATAAGTTGCGTTTGTTCCTCCATCAATAAATGTTCCCAATGTTTGTTGTTGATTTTTACAAATGCTAAAATCGGCACCGGCATCTACAATGGGAATAGGATAAACAGTTGCTGTAAAATTATTGTAATAGGCACAACCTGCTGCATCATATACTGCATTATTATAGGTGGTTGTAACGGTAGGCGTAACCCCAAAATTATTTCCGACGATACCATTCCATTCAATATAGTAAGGCGGAATTCCTCCTTGAGCAACTACGTTTAAAGTAACTACATCGCCTGCGCAAATGGATTGATTGTTTGGAAACGAAATGGCAGTAACAGGATTTTCATCTTGTATATAAATGGTAAATTGATAATGAGAAGTATCGCCACATGTACCAATCATATCAAAAGTAATCATTACATTTTCGGTACCTTCGGTTAATCCGTCAGCAATTGGTGTGATTAAAAGTGAGTAAAAATTTTGACCGTCAGGCAAAGTAATTGAATTGCCTAATGGAGAGTAATCTAAACCATTAGTTGCAGAACCCGTTATATTAAGATTAATTGTTTGAGAAGTAAATCCTGCCACATTATAAATAATGAATTCATAAGGTTTACAACCTTCAACAACAATAGAGTCGTTATAAATAGTATTATCGTATGTTCCTAACCCGTTAGAGCTTAAGCTGCCTTCTTCGAGAAAAATTCCTGAATCGAAATTTTTTGAGCCTACATCGAAAAGAATAATGCGCATGTGGTAAGTTTCATTGCACTGTACAGTTTCAGTAAAGGTGAGAACATCTGTAAAACCATCAAATTCCATTAGTGAATCTATATTGAAATTGTACAACAACGTATTTGTAGTACTAATACAACCACCGGTAGTTCCAAAAGTTCCGGGGGTGCCGTTATTAATACTATTTATACTTACAGGATTGGTTGAAGAAGGTACTAAAGAAACTTGTTTTCCGCTACTGGAAAATGGCCCTGAAAAGCCCGGCCCGCTAATGAGCACGGCAAATTGATCTGCTTCGGCAGCGCATACATATTCGGTAAATTCTTCTGAGGCTAAAACATATTTCATGTAAACTTCGTTTCCGGAAGGAACAAAATCGAATTCTAAAATGAAACAATCGCCAACGGTTTGCCCGGCTGCCAATTGAACAATGTCAGCATCGGAACTTGCTGAACCAACTATTGAACCCGTTGCCGAGCTGATATTATTTGTTGCAATATCTGCCACGTTTCCGGTGGAAATAATTACTCCATTTGAAGAATTTATTATGCTTGTTGCGCCAGAGTAGTATCCAATTTGTCGAGAATTATTTCCCGAAAAAGTAACATTTGAAACATTTACTCCGCCACCGCGCAGAACATTTAAAGCTAAATTTACAGGATCGGCGTTTAAGCCTGAATTGTTGATGTTAATAATTTGACCGAAAATAAAAGCGGGCAAAAAACAAAGAATAAAAGTATAAAAACGTTTCATTAAAAAACAGCGACAAAGTAAACTTATATTTAAAATAACGGAATGGTAATTTTATTAATGGTAAAATCTATTACACTAACGGCATACTTTTAAAGACAAATTGAAATAACTAAATATAATTAAGGAAAAATCATTTTTAAAAAGAAGATTGTTAAGACAATTAGATTTGTTTGGTGTTATAAATAATTAATGCAGCGTTAAAAATATTATTCTTTGTTAGTCAGTATTGTACCTGCTACTTACTGTTTAAATCAAATATCATTTTAGTATAATTTGGAATTTTAAACCAAATTGGTACATTATTTGTGACTTATTTGCACATGTAAAATGAAGCGAATGAGTATTATTAATTTAGCCATAGGAGCAGCAGCAATTGCCTTTTTTAGTGTAGGTATATTTAATTCAACTTCAAATTTATCCTCTGAAAAGCAAGGTGCTATCAATTTTAATGACAATTCACCGGTATTTTCGCGACCCGAAGTTAATCCAACAACATTAAAAGTTGGTGATATGGCGCCAGATTTAGAATTTGAAGGAGTTCAAGGAAAAAAAATAAAATTATCATCACTTCGAGGAAATATTGTTTTACTAGATTTTTGGGCAAGTTGGTGTGGACCTTGTCGTGCCGAAAATCCTAATTTGACGGCAGCTTATAAAAAATACAAAAAATCATCTTTCAAAAATGCCAAAGGTTTTGAAATTTACAGTGTGAGTTTAGATACAGATAAAAAGAAGTGGATTGCTGCAATAAAAAGCGATAATTTGGATTGGAAAAATCATGTAAGTGATTTAAAAGGTTGGGAAAGCGCAGCAGCTTTAAGATACGGTGTTGAAGGTATTCCAATGAATTATTTAATTGACCAAAACGGAAAAATTATTGGAATGAATTTGAAGGGAATCGACCTTCATTTGGCAATTGATGAACTGGTTGACAAATTGTAAGTTTAACTTCGATTAATCTGCTTTTTTATCCCATTTATCGCTGACAAAATGACCATTTACTCTAATGGCAAAGCATTTGTTTAGTTTATTATCATTAATCTTGCACTATGAACAATGAAGAGAATAACGAAGAAACCATTGATAAGGAAACGGTGAAATCGGGAGAAGAAAAGCTCGTTGAACAAACCAACGAAGAAAAACCTGTTGATGAATTTAAATCGAAATACGAGGAAGTGAATGATAAATTCATGCGTTTGTATAGTGAATTTGATAACTATAAAAAACGTAGCGCTCGAGAGCGAATTGAACTTTTGAAAACCGCAGGCGGCGATGTAATCAAAACAATTTTACCTGTATTGGATGATTTTGAACGTGCTATGAAAGCGAATGAAAATGTTGACGACCCAAAAGCAATTAAAGAAGGTTTTGTTCTTATTCATCAAAAATTAATTCATGCTTTACAAAAAAACGGACTAAAAAAGATGGATGTAATTGGTCAAGTTTTAAATACTGAATTACAAGAAGCGATTACACAAATTCCGGCGCCTAAAGAAGAATTAAAAGGAAAAGTTGTTGATGTGGTTGAGCAAGGATATTATTTAAACGATGCCGTGTTGAGGCATGCGAAGGTGGTTGTTGGAGGTTAAAAGATGAAGTTTGCCACAGATTAACATTGCTTGAATTGCTTGAAAAATTTTTGAAATAAAATAAAGAAATTACTAAATGTCAAAAAGAGATTATTACGAAATACTTGGTGTAACAAAATCGGCCGATGCCGATGAAATAAAAAAAGCATATCGCAAGATGGCGTTGAAATATCATCCTGATAAAAACCCGGGTGACAAAGCATCGGAGGAAAAATTTAAAGAAGCAGCGGAAGCTTATGAAGTATTAAGCAACGTTGAAAAAAGAAAAAGATATGATCAATATGGGCACGCCGGATTAGGGAATAGCGGATTTGGTGGAGGCGGAGGTGCCGGTGGGTTTTCGATGGATGATATTTTTAGTCAGTTTGGCGATATTTTTGGTGGGGCATTTGGCGGCGGTTCGCGCGGAGGGCGTAGAGTTATGAAAGGATCAAACCTTCGCATAAAAGTTAAACTTACGCTTGATGAAATTGCCAATGGTTGTGAGAAAAAAATTAAAGTAAATAAATTTGTTTCGTGTAAAACATGTAGTGGAAGCGGAGCAAAAGGAAGTGGCGGAATAAAAACATGTACAACCTGCAGAGGTACGGGACACGTTACACGAGTTACAAGCACATTTTTAGGTCAAATGCAAACAACAGCGGCTTGTCCTACCTGTAATGGCGAGGGTCAAACCGTAACTGATAAATGCAATTCATGCAGAGGAGATGGAATTGTACGTGATGAAGAAACTATGGCAATTAATATTCCGGCGGGAGTAGAAGAAGGAATGCAAATGAGTGTTAATGGAAAAGGAAATGCTGCGCCAAGAGGAGGAGTTAACGGCGATTTAATAGTAGCAATTGAAGAAGTAGAGCATACCGATTTAAAACGCGATGGTATGAATTTATATTACGAAGCGAATTTAAATTTTGCTGATGCGGCATTGGGAGCTCAAATAGAAGTTCCTTTAGTTGATGGAAAAGCGAAATTAAAAATTGAAGAAGGAACTCAAAGCGGAAAAATTTTAAGATTAAGAGGAAAAGGATTACCCGAAGTGAACGGTTACCAGCGTGGTGATTTGTTAGTGTACGTGAATGTATTTACGCCTCAAAAACTTTCAAAAGAGGAAAGAGCAATGATGGAAAAAATGCGTGAATCGGAAAATTTCAAACCGCAAGAATCGAAAAAAGAAAAAGGATTTTTTCAACGCATGAAGGATGCGTTTACCGGAGGGGAATGATGTTATGATAAAATTTTTTCAAATAATCGCAGTATTTATTTTATACACAAAAGTTGCTTACACACAAGAAAATAAATCAATAAAAATATTGTATCCTACAAGTGGTATTGCAAAAACAGGAAAGTGGGAAAAAATTGAAATAGGTGTTTCAATTCCTAGTGAAATAAATTTAAAAATTCAAAATTTCATTGATAATCGTAATGTTGCTGAAAAAATAAACCCGTTCAATCCTGATGAATTTAGTATTGAGGCCGATTTTCAAATTATTTCTATCGGTGACGAAAAACTTCCTTCTAGAAAAATTTATGGATTTTATTATCGAGAATATGAACGCAATATTGAATCTCAAAATAAGGATGAAGGGGTTTGGCAGTTATCAAAAAATGAATTTCCATATAGAATTCGTTTCGCTCCAAATAAAATTGGAAGTTGGAATTGCAGAGTTAAACTTGTTGTAAATGGAAGTCAAAAATTCGATCTTGGTGAAATTAAATTTGAATGTATTGCTTCAAGTTCTGAGGGAAAAATTCAATTAACCGAAGAAATAGATTTAAGACATCGATATTTGCAATTTTCTGACTCAAAAAAAATGTTTTTTCCGGTTGGATTAAATTTGGTTTGGTCAAGATTAGATGAACTTAAGTTAAGTGACTATACTGTTTATTTGGGCTGGCTTAATCAGCTGCAGTCAGTCGGCGCGAATTATATTCAACTTAGTTCATTGCCTTTTACACACGGTATTGAACAGGATTATTTAAATAATTATTCAAACCGAATGAACAATGCATGGGAGTTTGATAAACTTCTTAATTATACTGAGGAGAAGGGAATTTACATTAACTTACTTACGTTAATCCATGATGAATTTATAACCGGACCCGGATGGATACATAAAAACAATCATTGGACAAATAATCCATACAATAGCAATAAAAACGGAAGCATGACAAAAGCAATTAATCCTGAAGATTTTTTTGTTGATGAAGTATGTAAAAATAATTTTAAAAAGAGGTTAAGATATATATTATCTCGATGGGGATATTCAAATAATTTACCGATTATAGAATTGCTTTCAGAGGTAGATAACGCAGTTAAAAACTATGCTACAAATGCAAGTGTACGTTCTCAATTTATTGAGTGGTTTAAGGAAATGAAAAACTTCATTCAAAAGGATTTAGGATATACTGACAAATTGGTTAGCGTAAGTTTCACTCAAAATAATCAAGCCGACGATATTTCGGGTGGTGTTTTTCCATTTACTGATGTTATTTTGTTGCATTTTTACGGGAGAGATAAATATACAAATTTCAAAAATAGATATGTAGAAAACATAAAGGAGTTTAAACAAAATTCTTTTACAAAAAATAAGCCAATTATTTTTGACGAAATGGGCGCTAACGTATTTCCTACTTTAGATAAATGTTCTGATATTACTTTTCACAATAGTTTATGGGCAACTGCACTAATGGGTTGTTTTGGAACCGGACAAAATTGGTGGTGGGATAATGCGATTTTGCAAAATGGATTTGAGAAGAATATTGTTGGAATAAAGAATTTTATAAGTAATGAAAACTTAACAATGAAAGAATTTTATGGAGAGGCATTTGCTGATAATGGAAATAGGTTTAAAAAGAAAACATCATTTGAAAATTACTTTTTAGTATCGATAGATCGTGAAAAAGTAATTGGTTGGTTGCATAGCACATCTTTTTATTGGGCGAATCAAAAAAACAGCAATTCAAAAATCGCAAAAATTATTGAAGATGACAACGGTAGTTCAGTTGAGAAAGGCGATAATACAAAATATAAGAAAGAATTTGAGAAAGGAAAGGCAACCGGTTTACCTGAAACAAATGGAAATCATAAAATTATTTTTACACTTAATCCAAAAACCGAGTACATTATTAAATGGTACAATACAGAAACCGGAAAAGAAAATGGATTAACTCAAACTGTAAAATCAAATTCTTCAGGTAAAGTAAAATTTGATGTGCCTGAAATCACTAAGGAAACCAATCAATACGGTGGATTTGGTTATAAAATTGTTATTTTTTCGAGGTAATGACTAAAATAAATCAATTGTTTGTTTGGTCATTTGTTTTTTCTGTTCTGATAATTTTAATTCTTCCAAATGTACTTCAAGATGGAATGTTTATGGATGGATTATTATATTCATGTGTTTCAAAAAATTTATCACATGGCATAGGTAATTTTTGGTTTCCATCCTACAGTCCAACGCTGTATCCATTTTTTGATCAACAACCACCGCTTGGTTTTGGCATTCAATCAATTTTTTATTCATTTTTTGGTGATAGTATGTATGTTGAAAGAATTTACAGCTTTTCGTGTGCAATAATTAGTGCTATTTTTATTAATTCAATTTGGAAAACAATTTTTAATGAAGAAATTTTCGTTAAAAAAACCGGCTGGTATCCTATTTTATTATGGATTACAATTCCTGTTTGTTTTTGGGCTTATTCAAATAATATGCTTGAAAACACAATGGGCGTTTTTGATTTAACCGCAATATTTTTTATCATTAAATTCTTATTTGTTAAGCCTCAATATAAAAATATTTTATTAGCCGGATTCTTTATTTTTCTTGCAGTTTTTACCAAGGGCGTACAAGGAGCATTTCCGATTGCGCTTTTCTTTTTTGCATGGCTTATATACAAGCGTTTTTCTTTTTTAACCATGTTAAAGTTTTCTTTAACTCTTGTATTTATTCCTACAGTTGTAATAATTTTATTGTTTCAATTTAATGATTCTCGTGAAAGCATAAGTGAGTATATTTTTCATCGAGTAGTAAATAGTATAATAAATGTTACAGAGGTACAAAACAGATTCTATCTTATTGAAAGATTATTCATGGAATTGCTGCCTGCAATAACGTTAACAGTAATTATTAATTTAGTTAGTCGAAAAATTTTTAAACACAATGGGATCAAGTATAATTTCCAATTCAAACAACACTTTTATTTTTTTTTATTAATTGCTATTTCAGCATCGTTTCCATTAATGATTACGTTAGAGCAAAGGGGATTTTATCTTGTAACATCATTGCCGTATTTTGCAATTGTATTCGCTTCTTTTTCGGCTCCCAACATTGTTTATTTCATTCAAAAACTCGATAAATTAAAAATAAACACAAAAGCAATAATGTTTTTTTCAACACTTTTGGTTTCTCTATCAATCCTTTATTCGTTAATGCAAATTGGTAAAAAAAATCGCGACGCAGTTATGCTATCCGATATCCATGTGATTGGAAAAACAATTCAACAAGGCACAACGTTAAGTTCAACTAAGGAATTGTGGATGGATTGGTCGTTACAAGAATATCTTGTTCGCTACTATTCCATATACCTGCGTGACACAATCAGTACAAATGATGAATATTTACTTTTAAAGGTTGGTGATCGCATTTCGACAAACTCAATTTACACAAAAACTAAATGTGGGTTAAAAATGTATTCATTATACAAAAGGAGAAATATAAATTGAAACAAGAACGTTTGACGCTGAATTGTTTTTATACAATGCTTCCATCCCTAATCATCAGTTTTCTGTCGGCGATTTTAGCCAACTCTTCATTATGAGTTACAACAATAATGGTTTTACCGAATTCATTTTGAAGTTTTCTGAATAGTTTATGCAATTCCGTTGCGTTAGTGCTATCCAGGTTACCACTGGGTTCATCGGCCAAAATAATGTCAGGATTATTTATCAATGCTCTTGCTATTGCTACCCGTTGTTGTTCGCCACCCGATAATTGTTTGGGTTTATTCTCTGCTTTTTCTGCCAATCCTAATGTTGCTAATAATTCGTTGGCAATTTGTTTTACTTCATTCGTATTTCGTTTTGCAATGTAACCGGGAATGCAAACATTTTCTAAAGCAGTAAACTCATTAAGCAAATGATGAAATTGAAATACAAATCCAATGTTTTTATTTCGAAATTCTGATAAGGTTTGGTTATTAAACTTTAAAACATCGCCTTCATTAAAAAAATAATTTCCGCTATCGGGTTTATCAAGTGTTCCTAAAATATTAAGTAAAGTGGATTTTCCGGCTCCCGATGCGCCCACAACAGCAATTATTTCAGACGTAGTAATTTCAAGCGATACGTTATTTAGTACCGTTAAATCACCGTATTTTTTTGTAATATTTTGCAGATGTATATGCATTTTTCAGCCTAAAATTAGTTTTTTTGTGCATCTGTGTGATATTATTCCAATATTTTACCCGATTTTCTCTCCCAAACAATGAATTTTCACCATATTTGTTGCTCAAGAAAAATTATGGGAATTATTTCAAAGCGATTGGAACGAATGACTGAGTCGGCTACTCTTGAAATGGCGCGCAAAAGCCGTGAACTTAAAGAAAAAGGAATTGATGTTATTAACTTAAGTTTAGGAGAACCTGATTTTAATACGCCTGATTTTATAAAAGAAGCTGCAAAAAAAGCAGTGAACGATAATTTTACCAAATACCCGCCGGTGAACGGGTACCTTGATTTAAGAAAAGCGATTTCCGAGAAATTTAAACGCGATAATGATTTAAATTATTCACCCGATCAAATTGTTGTTTCAACCGGTGCAAAGCAAAGCATTATTAATGCGGTAATGAGTTTGGTTGATGAAGGCGACGAAGTGATTTTGCCCACACCGTTTTGGGTTAGTTATGAAGAAATGGTAAAACTTGCCGGAGGTAAATGTGTTTTTATTGACGCAACAATAGAAAATGATTTTAAAATTACTCCGATTCAACTCGAAAAGGCAATTACCGATAAAACAAAATTAATGATTTTTAGTTCCCCATGTAACCCAACGGGGAGCGTATATACGCAGAATGAGCTTGATTCGCTTTCGAAAGTAATCCTAAAAAAGGAAAACTTTTTTGTTATAGCCGACGAAATTTACGAATACATTAATTTTACCGATGAGCACGCCAGTATGGCAAAGTGTGAAAACATGTATGAACGAGTAATTACCGTGAATGGCGTTTCAAAAGGATTTTCAATGACCGGTTGGCGAATAGGTTTTATTGGTGCGCCACAAAATATTGCCTCGGCTTGTAATAAATTACAAGGTCAATTTACTTCGGGTGCTTCCAGTATTGCACAACGCGCTGCTCTTGCCGCAGTAAGTGCAAATCCGCATATTGTTAATCAAATGCGCGAAGCATTTTTAAAACGACGTGATTTAGTTTTATCCTACTTAAATAAAATTACCGGTTTAAAAACCAATTTACCACAGGGTGCTTTTTATGTTTTCCCTGAAATAAAAAATTTTTTCGGAAAAAGTTACAAAGATAAAACCATTCGTACGGCTTCAGATCTTTGTGTTTTTTTACTGGAAGACGCAAGAGTAGCTTTAGTAACCGGCGAAGCATTTGGTGATGCAAATTGCATTCGTATTTCCTATGCTGCATCCGAGCAAGAATTAATCGTTGCCATGGAAAGAATTGGTCAATCATTAGCAAAATTAGTATAACGTGAAACGCGCTTACGTCGAAAAAGTTTTTGAGTCATTCAAAGAGAAAAAAGTTTTACTCATTGGCGATATTATGCTCGATGCTTACATTTGGGGAGCAGTCAGCAGAAATTCACCCGAAGCTCCGGTTCCGGTTTTAGATGTTACAAAACGAGAGGAACGGTTGGGTGGTTTGGCCAACGTGGCTTTAAATGTTAAATCGCTCGGTGCCGAAGTTATTTTATGTACGGCTACCGGAAACGATGTTGCCGGTTTAAGATTGAAAAATTTGTTTGAAGAGGCAGGTATTTCAACCGAACGAATTTTATTTAGTAACGAACGTATTTCTACTGTAAAAACCCGTGTAATAAACGGTCATAAACACGTTATTCGCATTGATGAAGAAAAGGCGAATGATCTTTGTGCGGGATGTGAAAATAAAGTATTGCAATTTATTGAAGATGCAATTGAAAATGCAAATCCCGATGTTATTTTATTTGAAGATTATAATAAAGGAGTGTTAACTGAAAACGTAATTAATTTTACAATAAAAAAAGCAATCGCCAAAAACATTCCTACTTGTGTTGACCCAAAGAAAAAGAATTTTTTCACTTATAAAAATTGTACGCTTTTCAAACCGAATTTAAAAGAAATTTCGGAAGGATTGAATTACACAATGGATAATGCCGATGAAATACATTTACTGACAGCCGATAAATTACTTCGCGAAAAATTAAATCATCAAATAAGCTTGTTTACATTAAGCGAAAAAGGAATGTTTATTTGCGATGGTAATGAAAGCGAACAGGTAAAGGCTAATCCAATAAATATTGTCGATGTTTCGGGTGCAGGAGACACTGTTATTTCAGTTGCTGCTTTATGTTTAGCAGCCGGTTGTGATATTTCATTTATTGTTTACCTTTCTAATTTAGCGGGTGGTATGGTTTGTGAATATTCGGGTGTTGAACCAATAAATAAAGAACTCCTAAAACAAAAAGCGCTAAGTGTATAAATTAGCAGGAATAATTGCTTTTAAACGATTTGCTTTATTGAGCGTATTTATTTTTATTTCTTTTTTTTTCAATTCCTTTTCTTACCCTGCGTTTACTGAACGAACTAAAAAAGAAAAAAAAAAACGTGCACTTGTTCACTCTACTCACGTTTTAGGATATGGCGGTTCGTTAGCAGCATTGTATAAAGTTTGGTATAGTGATTTTGATCGTACAAAATTGCACGGATTTGATGATTCAAAAGAGTGGGGAGGAATGGATAAAGTAGGACACTTAATTACCTCTTTTCAATTGGCAAACGCTTCAAATAAAATGTATAAATTTGCCGGCATAAAAGATAAAAATGCGGCTTTAATTGGTTCATCAGTTTCGTTATTTTACTTAACTACACTTGAGTTTTTTGATGGTTTTTCGGCAAAATGGGGATTTTCTTTTTATGATATGGGCGCTAACGTTATTGGAACATCTGTAGCTTATTTAAAAAATACAGGAATCTTAAAAAACATCAATTTAAAATATTCATGGCACAACACTAAATATCCGGCCTATAGACCCGATATTCTTGGTAATACCATTTTTGAAAAAATGCTTAAAGATTATAACGGACAAACGTATTGGTTAAGCATTAATTTGCCAAAAAAATTATTTTCAGACAGTAGTTCAAATTGGCTATGTTTGTCTTTTGGTTATAGTATTGACGGTTTTACCGGAGGCAAAGCAAATTATTTTGACAGCAACTTAATAAATCCGCCGGTATTTAAAAGAATAGGAGAATTTTATTTTTCGGTTGATATTGATCCCGAAAAATTAAATATACGCAGTAAATTTTTGAAAAAATTATTGAAATTTTTGAACGTAATAAAAATTCCGGCGCCGGCAATAGGTATAACTACTAACGGACATATGCAGTTAAAAGCATTTTATTTTTAACGAATATTTTTCATTAAATAATTATACATTTTAACCATTGTTAAAATATCTCTTTTATTTGAGATTTCATAGGGAGTATGTATATTGTTAATTGGCGCGCCTATAAACATCCAATCAACAGGCGTATTGCTTTTTTGAATTGCAGTTCCGTCGCTTCCCCCCAAACTTTCCACTTCAAGTTGAAAAGTTATACGTGATTTCTTTGCTAATGCTAAAATTTCATTTACAAATTTTCTTCGCGCAATACCTGAATCACGTAAACTTAGCACCACACCTTTTCCATGATGTATTCCATCAGACACGCCGGTAATGTCGCAAATCAAAGCTTTTGTAAGAGCGTATTTTTCAAATAAAAATTTTGCGCAATAACCTGCAGTGCCCCCACCGTGCTCTTCATAGCAAGTAAAGCAAATTGCACCATCTTGTAGTGTTTCCGCGACTTTTAATGCGCTCCAAATACCTAACCGATTATCCAAGTAACAAGATTGAAAAAAGTCGTCGGTTTCAATCCATTTTTGTTTATAGGTAAGAGGTGTTCCCCTATCAATTTCACGATTAAATAAATATTCTAATCGTTGCGATCCGTCTTCTTTATCAATAACCATTAATTCGCAATTTATTTTTCCCGATGAATCTTTGCCGGTTAGTTTAATGCCGTCAATTATTTTCGGCCCGCCAATTTTTATCAATTCTTTATTGTATGCAACGGTAAACCCAATTACATCTAAATGCGCATAAATGGCGCAGCGCGGTTCACCAAACACGAGTATTATGCAGTCTTGAAACCCTTTGCCGTAATAAATTTTAGGAACTTTTTTCCATGATTTGGAATTCGACTTAATATAGTTCAATAAAAATTCATTAATTTCTCCTTCATCGCCACTGGTTCCGCCAATGGAACATAATTTTTTTAAAAGCTGCATTAAAGTTTTTTATAAAGTCTGTGCTCTTTCATTTTTTTAACCCAATTTCTTTCTTTAAAAGGGAACCGATATCCAAGATTAAAATTAGCGCCAATTAATTTCGAAAAAATTTGTGCATCCTGAATGTTGAGAACACTTAAATCAGTTCCACCCGAAAGGGAAATAAAAAAATTTTTTGCGTTATATCCTACGGCGGCTCGAATATCTGCACCGGTAATTCCAAATTTTAATTTATTATTGTCACCTTTACCATCGGCCGATTTTAAAGTTTGCTGGTACAATTGCGCGGCTAACCCTAAGGTTCCATTTACATAAAGAGATTTAAATAAAACAAGGTTAAAGGAATATCCGCCGCCTAATGTACTTCCTACAGCTTTAACTTGTTTAAGTGTACCAATTAATCCAAATGCTTTTGTAAGTTGGGAAGGAATAAACGTTTTTGGATCGTTTAAATCATTATAATAAAAATCCGAATAAGCGAAAAATGTTCCTGCAGTTTTTACCTGTCTATACGTGTTACTATAAGCAGCCGCCCATGAAAATTTTTTTTTATTGAAAAAAAAATAGCCCCTAACTTTTATTAGAAGATTTGTCATGTCCGGCCGCTGAAAAAAAGCGGAAGTATCGGTGTAATTCGTATCGTAATTCGCTGTGTTAGCATCGTAAAATCCAACATAGTTTTTTAATGTAAAATCAAGACGATACCGGTTTGTTGTAAATGCAAATCCATAATCGGCATATTTAGTCACTCCTTGCTTTTTAATTTGGGCCTGAGTTATAGGTGTTTTAACGCCAAGAGAAAGTGATATTTTATCATAAGCAACCGTAATTCCGGTGACTTGATTTGAAGGGGCAAAAAAATCCAAATTTGATGAAATCGAAGTGTCTGCTGAATGCAATAATCGAAATTCATTTTCAAATGTTTTTTGTGATTGATAAAGAGAAACAGCTAACCGATGATTGTAACGAATGACATAAGTGGTATCAAAGCGCTTTGTATTATTTTGGGCATTTGTTTGATTAATACAAAGTAAAAACGGCAGTATCAGAAAATATTTTTTCACAGCTTAAAAATACACTTTTCAATTTAAATCAAATGCAATTTACGAATGAAAATTATATCATCCATTGAAATTTATTCTACATTTGAACCATTATCCGATAACAATGAATAAATTATTTCGAAAAAAACCACTGCATCAGGTAATGGCGCAAGACGATTCAATTGATGGTATCCATGGCAATGGCGGACATACGTTACATCGTGTTATGGGTGTTCGCGATCTTACCTTTTTTGGAATTGCGGCTATAATTGGCGCCGGTAGTTTTACCAGTATGGGCGAAGCTTGTTATAAAGGTGGTACCGGGGTTATCGTATTATTTTTGATTTGTGCCGTTGCCTGTGGTTTTACTGCTTTATGTTATGCCGAATTTGCATCTCGAGTTCCGGTTTCAGGTAGTGCATACACTTACGCATATGTTTCATTTGGTGAATTGTTTGCTTGGATAATTGGATGGGCTTTGCTAATGGAATATTCGATTGGTAATATTTATGTGGCATTTTCATGGAGCGGCTACTTTAACAGTTTAATGCAAGGTTTTGGAATTCATATTCCTGATTGGTTAGCGATAAATTATAAGGAGGCACATCGTTCTTTTTTAGACAATGCTTCGGGAATTGGAACGAACGCTTGGAAATCGGCTCCTGAAATTTTAGGTCTAAAAATTATTTTCGATATGCCGGCTTTAATGATTAATATTTTTATTACCTGGCTTGTTTATGTTGGCACAAAAGAATCGCGAAATGTTACCAATGCAATGGTAGTTATAAAACTGGTTATTTTAGCTCTCGTAATTTTAGTCGGCGCTTTTTATATTGATATTGACAATTGGAAACCTTTTATGCCAAATGGTTTTAGTGGTGTAATGGCAGGAGCCTCGGCTGTATTTTTTACGTATATCGGTTTTGATGCGGTATCAACAATGGCCGAAGAATGTAAAGATCCAAAACGCGATTTGCCTCGCGGAATGATTTATTCATTAGCAATTTGCACCGGTTTATATATCGTTTTATCATTGGTGATTTTAGGAATGACATCGTATAACAATTTACACGTTAACGACCCTTTAGCAACTGTGTTTGATTTACGCGGTGTAAAGTGGATGTTGTTCCTTGTTTCCATTGCTGCAGTAATTGCTATTGCAAGTGTTTTATTGGTTTTTCAAATGGGGCAACCAAGAATTTGGATGAGTATGAGTCGCGATGGATTACTTCCAAAACGTTTTTCTAAAATTCACCCAAAATATAAAACACCCGGCTTTGCAACTATAATTACAGGATTGGTTGTTGGTGTTCCACTGTTGTTTACCGACAAAGATTTTATTTTAGATTTTACAAGCATCGGAACTTTATTTGCCTTTGTGTTAGTTTGTGGTGGCGTTTTAATGTTACCTCGACAACATGATTCCGAAACCGACAAAAAAAATAAATTTCGTCTTCCCTATATTAACGGTAAATGGATGGTATTGTTTTTATTTATTGTCGCTTCCTGTTTGCTTTTAATTTATGGAAATGAATTTTTAAAAGCCACATTCACTTTTAATACTAATACTATTGGCTCAAATTCTCCAATGATTGTTTTTATCATAATTTGCGGAGTTATGACCGTATTTACATTTTTAAGAAATCTATCTCTAATTCCTGTTTTGGGATTAATCTCTTGCCTGTATTTGTTAACAGGAATGGCTGCTTCAAATTGGATTTGGTTCTTTATTTGGATGGGCGTTGGTTTAGCCATATACTTCATTTACAGTCAAAAAAACAGCAAACTTAACAATTAACAAATTCAGTTACAATTCCTTAATTCATTGATGAATAAAACCGCCCGTATATATCTACTTTTAACGAGTAAATTTATTGGTTTATCATAGTCAAAAAAATGGACGCAACGTGTACCGCATATTAACGTCTTTTTAGTACCTTAATGAAGTAAAATGCTAACTCGTCCACTAACTTCATATTTTCTGTTTTTTTGTTTGCTTATTTCAGCACAGTTTACTCACGCAAATTCTTTTTTTTGGTACGGTAGTCAAGAAAACAAATGGAGCAATGTTTCTTCGTGGCGTTTAAAAGATGGTTCTATCCCAACTTCTATACCCGGAAAAATGGATGATGTATTTTTTGCATCTACAGAGAGTAAAACAGTTTTTATTGATGAAAATATCGAAGTTAAAAATTTTATCGTTCAACTTGAAAACTATCAATTTTATTCATTGCCAAATCAATCAATTTCGATATTTGGAAATTTAGAACTTTCTCCAAAAACAAAATTTGTTAACCCAATTAAAATTGTTTTTTCTACTGAAAACGCTGATGCTTTTATTCGATCTTCCTCGACTCATTTTAACGGAAATATGATTTTTGATGGAAAACTGCCAATACGAATTGAGGATGATTTGCAAATAGAAGGAGATTTTATTTTAAATGAACAGGAAGTCATTTGCTTAAACCATTTTATTGCAACTTATAATTTCAATATTCAGTCTAAAAAGAAAAATGAATCGGATTTTACAGAATCAACTTTTGTAATCGGAAATTTATCAGGTAATGAAAGCAAGTTGAAAAAACACGACTATAAAATTTTTACCGGATTTTCGAGACCCGAGTCAGGAATGCCAAAAACACTATGTTCTGCACCTATTCCGTTTACAATTGTTGCAACTGCTACAACAAATTATAATGGTTTTGATGTTTCTTGCAAGGGCTCTGCCGACGCTACAATTTGCGTTTCAGTTGTAGGGGGCGTTGGCCCTTTTTCTTACACTTGGGTTGGTGGCCCTACCGGAGCTGGCGCATCTTGCTTTCCCGGTGTTGCAACTGGTAATTATATTGTCGTTGTTTTTGATATGGGTCAAGGAGGATTTTCTTGCTTTACAACGGTTTTTGTTGATGAACCTACTGCAATGACATTATTGTCGTGGACAGGTACAAATCCAACATGTTTTGGCGCTTGTGATGGAACTGCTGTGCCGGTTATTGTTGGTGGGGTGCCGGGCTACACTTATGTTTGGAGTACCGGTGAAACTACTCCAATTGCTACACAACTGTGTAATGGATTAAATACTGTTCAAGTAACCGACGCCAATGGTTGTACATTCGATACAACGTTTTTTATTTTAATTCCAACGGCTGTTGCGCCGAATGGCGGAAGTTTAAGCACCTCTTGTTTTGGATCGTGTGATGGTACTGCTTATTCTGTTCCGTCAGGAGGTAACGGTGCACCCTATACGTTTTCGTGGGTTCCCGGTGGTTCGGTTAACGATACTATTTATAACTTGTGTGCAGGAACATATACTGTTACGGTAACTGATTTTATGGGCTGTACAGGTTCGCAAGCCATTACCGTTACACAACCAATTTCAATTGCTGTTAATGTAACGTCAACTACAAATTTAGTTTGTAATGGTGTTTGCTCCGGAAGTATTTCTGTAAACGCGTCTAACGGTACGCCCCCTTACGCATTTCAATGGTACGATGCGGGTACCGGATTACCACTTGTTGGTGCAACTTCATCTACTGTAAGCAGTTTATGTGCAGGAACATATTATGTGGTAGTAACTGATTCGGGTGGCTGTTCTGTTCAATCGGCAAACATTACCATAACACAACCTCCTCCAATTTCGGTTACTGTTTCGGGTGTCGATGATGTTTGTAATGCGGCTTGCGACGGACAATTATCAGCGATTATGAGCGGCGGAACAGGAGCGCTTAATATTACTTGGTATGATGCTTTTACAGGCACAAGCATTGGCTCAGGAACACCTTTGTTAAACGTTTGTGCAGGTACTTATTTTGGGCAAGTTGTTGATGCAAATGGTTGTATTGTTACAACAGCGTTGGTTGTAATTAATGAACCTTCTGCAATTAATGTTTCTGTTGTTGATACTGATTTAACGTGTTCGGGTTTATGTACCGGTACAGCAACAGCAACAGCTTTCGGTGGAACAGGGGCACTCTCTGTTACTTGGTTCAATAGTCCGTCAGGATCTTCTGCCGGTAGTGGAAATCCGTTAGTCGGTATGTGCGCAGGTGATTACTTTGCAACAATAACCGACGCTGCCGGATGTACAATGAATAGTACGGTATTTACCATTTCAACACCACCGCCGCTTGTGTTGGTTTCTCAAGGAAGCTCAAATGTAACGTGTAATGGTGCGTGTAACGGTTCTGCCACTTACGTCGTTAGTGGAGGCACCGGTAGTATTACAATTAATTGGTTTCAAAATCCGGGTGGTGTAGCAATTGGTCAAACCGGTAATACGGCAACAAATTTATGTCCCGGCTCCTATTTTGCTGTTGCTACTGATGCCAATGGATGTACAATTACTTCAGCAACTTTTACCATTACCGAACCCACAGCTTTGTCGGTTTTAGCAACTCCTACATCTTCTCAATGCGGAACTGCGTGCACAGGTAGTGCCGACGCAATCATTAGCGGTGGCACTGCTGCTTATACAATTTCATGGGTTGATGCTATAACCGGTATTCCACTTGCATCAACCGGTGATCCAATTACGAATTTATGTGCCGGCGATTATTATTTGAGCGTTACTGATGCTAATGGTTGTAACGACACTTCGCAATTCACCATTACAAGTGTGGTGATTGTTGACGGTACCATGTTGGGTACTGATGTTGATTGCAACGGTTCTTGTAATGGACTTGGTAATTTATCTCCATTTGGAGGGGCGCCACCTTATTCATTTATTTGGTACGATCAAACAACCGGTTTGCCCATTGGTCAATCAACTGAAGACGCAAATGGTCTTTGCTCCGGTTCCTATTATGTAATAATTACTGATTCCGATTTGTGCAATAGTGTACCAATTTCAGTTACAATTAACGAACCTTCTGCAATTTCAATTAACGTAAGTTCCACTAACGTTAGTTGTTCAAGTACATGTAACGGTACAATAACTGCAATAGTAACTGGCGGTACACCGGGCTATACTTTGGATTGGATAAATTCTACGACAGGTGTTTCAACCGGACAAACTTCTTCCCCTGCTACAAATTTATGCGCCGGAAATTATTATTTGGAAGCAACTGACGCTAATGGTTGTGTTGTAAATTCTTCAACCCAAACCATTACTCAACCGGCTTCACTTTCCGCTAGCGTAAGCACCACAAACGTTAGTTGCTTTGGTGTTTGTGATGGAACAGCGACATTAATTATTTCGGGTGGCACTTTACCCTATAGTATTTCTTGGTCATCCAGCGCCAATACAGCTTTAACCGAAACAAATTTATGTGCCGGAAATTATACTTACACAATTACTGATGCCAACGGTTGCAGCATTGGGCCCATCCCTTTTATTATTACTCAACCATCAAATATTTCAACAACAATTACAAATGGGGCATTATCTTGTTCTGCCGTTTGTAACGGTCAAGTTTCAATTAATGTATCAGGTGGAACTTCACCTTATACTTATTTATGGAATGATGCTGCCGCTCAAACTACACCTGTAGCTTCGGGCTTGTGTGCCGGAAGTTTTGACGTAATGGTTACTGATGCTTCGGGGTGTACTTTTGGTCCATTCTCGGCTACTGTAACAGATCCCGGTGCAATTGCCGTTACTGTTTCTTCTGTTGATGCGGCTTGCTCCGGTGGCTGTAATGGAAGCGCAACCGCTATAATTACAGGTGGCACCTCTCCTTATTCAATTGCATGGAATGATCCATTAACACAATCAACGGCAACGGCTATTGGTTTATGTGCCGGAAGTTATACAGTATCAATTACCGATGGGAATGGTTGTTCGGCTTCAGGTTTGGCTACTATTAATAATTCAGGTTCTCCAACAATAAGCATAAGTTCGAGCAACGTTAGTTGTAACGGTGTGTGTAACGGAAATGCTACAGCTATTGTTTCAGGAGGAACAGGCGCATTAACGGTTACATGGAGTACAGGCGCTTCAGGAATTTCAATAGCCTCTTTATGTGCAGGAACTTATACAGCTACGGTCACCGATGCTAACGGTTGTAGTACTAACGCAGTTTTTACAATTACCGAACCTGCTTCTTTAAACGGGGGAATGACATCAACAACTACGCCTTGTTCGGTTTGTAGTGCTACCGCAACGGTAACTGCTTCGGGCGGAGCAGGTGGATATTCATATTTGTGGAGTGCGAGTGCAGGTGCTCAAACTACGGCAACGGCCACTGCTTTATGCGCCGGAATTCATTCAGTGAATGTAATTGATGCTACAGGCTGTTCTCAAACATTCATGGTTGCTGTTTCTAATTCTTCTTCAGAAACAATTGTGGTTGATAGTACCAATACAAGTTGTAACGGAGTGTGCGATGGTACAACAACCGTTACTTTCGTTTGCAGTGATCCTCCTTGTTCGATTTTATGGAATGATCCCGCGGCTTCAACAACAAATACCGCGTTAGCACTTTGTGCAGGTGTTTATGCAGTAACGGTTACCAATAACTCGGGTTGTATTGCTGCAGCAACTATTAATGTGGGCGCACCAAACCCTTTATTGGCTAACGCATCTGGAACTAACGTAATTTGCAATGGTGACTGTACGGGACAAGGAACGGCAATTCCTACAGGAGGTTCATCACCTTACAGCTATAGTTGGAATGATCCATCATCGCAAACCACCTCGAATGCGTTTAATCTATGTTTGGGAAATTATATTGTAACAGTAACTGATTCCATTGGATGTACCGATTCTGATACAATTACCATTGCCCAACCAAATGCATTAAGTTTTTCAACTTCTGTTAGTAATGTCACGTGTAACGCTGCGTGCAACGGTACAGCAACAGCTTTTCCTACAGGTGGCGTATCGCCATATTCTTATCAATGGGCTGATCCTTTATTACAAACTACACAAGTGGCCGGCACGTTATGTGCGGGCAATTATGACATTACTGTTTTTGATGCGAATAATTGTACTTCCGGTCCCCAACAAGTAACAATTACCGAACCAACGCCTCCAAGCATAAGTGCGTCATCCGTTAGTCCAAATTGTTCAGGACAATGTAATGGAACTGCAACAGTTTCTATTGTAGGTGGAACATCGCCATATACAGTATCATGGAACGATCCTTTAAATCAAATTGGATTAACTGCAACAAATTTATGTGCAGGCACTTTTAGTGCAACTGTAACTGACGCAAATGGGTGTTCACTAGGAAGTGTTACGGTTACTTTAACTGACCCAAATGCATTAATAGCTGCAATTATACCAACAAACATTACTTGTTCAGGTTTGTGCGACGGGCAACTTGATGCAAACATTGCCGGAGGTACTGCTCCGTATTCTGTACAATGGAATGACCCGGCTTTACAAACTACCGCCATTGCTTCGGCCTTATGCCCGGGTTCATATACAATAAACATTACCGATGCAAAGGGTTGTTCATCGACAGCAACTCAAACAATTACTTCTCCAAATGCTATTAATTTAAATTTAACGGTAACCGATGTATTGTGCAATAACGATTGTAACGGTACTGCAACTGTTGCTCCAACCGGTGGAACGGGAGCATTAACAGTTTTGTGGTCACCCGGTTTACAAACCACTAATTCGATTAGTAGTTTATGTCCTGGAAATTATGATGTAACTGTAACCGATGCAAACGGATGCAGCGCCCAATCTCCACTAACGGTTAACGAACCTACGTTGTTAACGTTAGTTTCGGGTTCTTCGAATGCTACATGCGGCGTTTGTGATGGCGTTGGATCTGTTTCACCTTTTGGAGGAACCCCGCCTTATTCTTATTCTTGGCCTGCTTCGGCCTCAAGTCAAACAACATCTATAGCTTCTGCATTATGCGCCGGCGTGTATACCGTAACCGTTAGCGACAGTGTAGGCTGTGTTCAAACAATTGCAGTTGCAATTAGCAATACAGGTGCTGATACAATTACGCTTTCACAAACCAATGCTTCTTGTCCCGATGTTTGTGATGGAACGGTTACTGCTACTTCAACTTGTTCTGTTGCTCCTTGTACTTTTTCTTGGTACAATGGTGTAACCGGTGTATCCTTGGGCACTAGCGCAGCTTCTCTGATAAATCTTTGTCCCGGTCCTTATATTTCCCAACTACTTAATGGAGCAGGTTGTTTATCTTTTGTGAATTTTAGTATTGATGCTCCCGATACAATTGACGTTACACCCACAATTACAGATTTGATTTGTAACGGAATTTGCATAGGTGCTATATCCGTTAGTACAACCGGAGGAAGTGGCGCCATTAATTTTCAATGGAATGCATCGGCAGGAGGAGGAACAACAAATTCTGTTAGCGGATTATGTGCCGGTAATTATGATTTAGTTGTTGCTGATGCTTCAGGTTGCGACGATACTTTAACTTTTACAATTGCACAGCCTGCGGCCATTTCAATTTCGCTTACCTCGAGCAGTGTTTTATGTTCAGGCAGCTGTACAGGTGTAGCTAATGCAATTGTTACAGGAGGTACTGCCGGTTATTCTTATTTATGGAATGATCCTTTGGCACAAACTACTTCAACGGCGAACTCATTATGCAACGGTTCCTATCAGGTAACAGTAACTGATGCAAATGGATGTTCATCAACTTCACCTTCAACGATAGTAAATACTCCTGCAATTTTAAACGGAACCGTTACTTCTATCGATCCTGTATGCAATGGCGATTGTAACGGATCGGGTACTATCGCAGTTTCGGGCGGCACCGCTCCGTTTAGTATTCAATGGACAGACCCTTCGTCACAAACTACTTCAACTGCCGCTAGTCTATGTTCGGGAACATACGATGTGACTGTAACTGATGCGAACAATTGTACCGATGGCCCGCTAACAGTTACTTTAACAAATCCATTAGCCGTATCAGCTAACGTAGTAACTACTGATGTAGATTGTAACGGGTTATGCAACGGCACAATTAATCTCTTCGGAACCGGAGGTTCCGGATCTTATACTTTTAGCATTGATAATGGCGTTACATTTCAAGCGTCGGGTTCGTTTATTAACCTTTGTGCAGGAAGTTATAGTGTAATTGTGATGGATAATAATTTATGTCAATCATCAACTATAAATGTAAACATAAATGAACCAACTGTTTTAAGTACAACCACAGCGTTTTTTGATGCAAACTGTAATACAAGCAATGGAGCCGCAAGTGTTTTTCCATTTGGCGGTACACCGGCTTATTCAATAGTTTGGTCAGATGCGCTACTTGTACCAATTGGACAAACTACAAATACAGCCATAAATTTAGCTGCCGGAATTTATATTGCAACAATTACTGATGCGAATGGTTGTCAAATTCAAGTAAACGTAACGGTAAGTAATATTAATGCGCCAACAGCAACTTATTCTATTGTTAGTCCATCATGTAATGCGTTTTGTGATGGCGCAATAAATGCAACTGTTAGCGGTGGACTTGCGCCGTACACTTTTCAATGGTCGCCCGGCGGTCAAACAACTGAAGACTTAACCGGACTTTGTGCAGGAGCATACATTCAGCAAATCACAGATTCACTTGGATGTATTTCATTTAATAATGTTACACTCGCCGAACCGCTTCCTTTTGCATTAGTGCCAACAATTGTTGATGCGAATTGTGGTCAATGTGATGGTTCAATTTCAGTAATTGCTTCAGGAGGAACAGGCGCGTTAAATTTAACCTGGTCGAATTTACAAATAGGAAATACAGCAACAATGCTTTGCGGTGGATCATATTCGGTATTGGTTACCGACGCAAACGGTTGCAGCAATCAATTCAATTATAATGTAAGCAATACCTCAGGCCCATCACTAACATTATCCGTTACAAATGCTACTTGCGCTAATGTTTGTTCAGGTTCAGCAACAGTAATTCCTGCCGGTGGAACTCCACCTTATTCGATACTATGGGTTGAGCCCGGTATATCAGGTGCAACAATAAATAACGTATGTTCAGGAACCGTTAGTTTGGAAGTAACAGATTCGCTTGGTTGCGTAACATTTTCCTCTGTAAACATAACTGCACCTCCGGCATTGTCAGATAGCATAAGCGTGTTTCCTTCTAATTGCGGGTTATGCGACGGTTCAGCAGTTGTGTTCGGAAACGGACAAGCTCCAATTACTTATCAATGGGGTGCGGCCGCCGGAAGCGTAACTACTCAAGCCGCTTCTCCACTTTGTTTAGGAATTTATACGGTTATTGTTACCGATGGAAATGGATGCACCGATACATTATCAGCTTTAGTGCCTAACGTTAATGCCCCTTCTGCAGATGTCATTACTACAAATGTAAATTGTTACGGTCAGTGCAACGGTACTGCAAATGTTACAGGAAGCGGAGGAACCGCGCCATTAAATTTTTCATGGTTCGACGATTTAGGTAATTTAATAATTGCAGGTGGCTCAAGTTTAAATTCATTGTGCGCCGGTAATTATATTGCAGAAGTCATTGATGCGTTAGGATGCGGTTCGTTCGACCCATTTACAATACTTCAACCCGACAGTTTAGTAGCAAGTTTTAATTTTATTCAGGATGAGACGTGTTTTAATACCTGTGATGGTATAATGAGCGCCATGCCAATTAATGGAACCTTACCGTTCACTTATTCTTGGACTAACCCTGCAGGACTTACGTCGTCAACCGCAAATTCGTTATGCGATGGAATTTATTCGGTAACAGTTGCCGATGCAAAGGGTTGTTCATTAACATTAACCGATACTGTAAATCAACCGGCAATAATCCTTATGACACTTGATAGTACTGATGCAAGTTGTTCTACCGTAAATGACGGATCGGTTGACGCAACAGTAACCGGTGGTGCAGGCGGTTTTACTTTTTCATGGACAGATCCAAGTGGATTTACAGCAATAACTGAAGACATTACCAATATTTTTTCCGGAACTTATATTTTAACGGCTACTGATGCGAATGGTTGTTCGTTAACCGATACCGTAATTGTAAATGCTTTGTTAATTGCAAATGCTAACGCAGGTAACGATACAATTTTATGTGCAATTCCCGGCGGACTTACTTTAGTGGGAATTGGAACAGCCGGTGCAAATTATACATGGACAGATACCTTAGGAAATATTTTATCTTCATCAACAACTTTGCCTTTAACACCCAATGGAATTACTACATCTTACATTTTTACGGTTAATAATAGTGGCTGTATAGATAGTGATACTGTAAATGTAACCTTCAATCCACTACCAAATGCTGATGCCGGTTCTGACCAACAAATTTTACTTACTCAGTCAGTAATTATTGGCGGTTCTCCCACAACGGTGTCCGGAAATTTAGTTGTTTGGATGCCTGCAGGCTTTCTTGATAATCCGAATTTATTTAATCCGAATGCTACACCTGACAGTTCGTTAAGTTTTATTGTTCAAGTTACCGACGCTAATGGCTGTATTCAATACGATACAATGTCGGTTATGGTATTTCCGAACATAGTTTTTCCAAATGGATTTTCACCTAACGGAGATGGCGCTAACGATACTTGGATTTTAGATTTTGTTGATATGTTTCCTGACATTGAAGTATCGGTTTACAATCGTTGGGGTCAACCGGTTTTTTATTCGAAAGGATATGACATTCCTTGGGATGGAACTTATCAAAATAAGCCGGTTACAGTTGGAACGTATTATTACGTGATATTATTGAACCATCCTTTATTTCCAGATGCATTTACCGGACCATTAACTATTTTACGATGATGAAAAAATTATATATAGTTATTTTTTTGCTGATTGCTTCTAAAGTAAAGGCACAGCAAATGCAAATGTTTACGCAATATTTTTTTAATGATTATGTAACGAATGTTGCAACAGCGGGTTCGCAAAAATGGTTTGATATTAAAAGTGCAAATCGATATCAATGGGCGGGAATTACCGATTCGCCCCGCACCTTTACTTTAAGTGCTTCCGGCCCTAATAAAAAAATGAACATGGGTTATGGATTTTATTTGTACACCGATAATGTTGGTCCAACTAGAAGAACCGGAATTCAATTTGGATATGCTTATCATTTTAAACTTTCAAAAACAGTAAAACTTTCGTTTGGGTTATCAGGTGGTTTACTTCAGTATATGGTTGATGGTTCAAAAATTATTTTGCGCGATAAATATGACGCAGTTATCAGTAATGGTATTCAAGCTTCGTTAGTTCCCGATTTTAGTTTTGGATTTCATTTGTATCATAATCGATGGTTTATAGGGGCATCGTTTCCGCAATTAGTTAAAAATAAATTGTACTTTTTCGATTATCAAAATCAAACCATGAGCAAGCTTGCTGCTCATTATTACGCAACAGGGGGTTATAAATTTCGCTTGAGTGATGAAATCGATTTTCAAGCAGGATTATTATTTAAGTATGTTAAACCGCTTAAACCTCAGTGGGATTTTATGGGACGATTTATCTATAAAGAAATGGTATGGTTTGGTGGAAGTTTTAGAACTCAAGATGCATGGACTCTATTTGCCGGTTATACCTATAACAATAATTTAAGCATTGGATACAGCTATGATTTTACAACTACCGGATTAAAAAATTATTCTACAGGTACACACGAGCTTGTTGCGGGAATTCGTATTTACAGAAAAAACAAAAAAGTAGAAAAATCATTTTAAAAATCGTACATCAAATTGCAACCGCGTATTTCGGCATCTGTCATTCTTCCTAAAATTTCAAAACTTGAATTCTCAAATACTTTTCCTGCATCGCCTGTTTCAATAAAGCTGCACGAATAAACATTAGCCAAATCAATAATGTTTATTCCGCCGTTACCTGTTGTTTTTAAGGCTAAAGGATCGGTTTTATCACGAATAAGAATTTTCATCCATGGTGGAGAATAAAACGTGTTGTTTTTAAACCAGGCTTGTGACAATATTTCTGTCATTCCGTATTCAGATGAAATTGTACAATTTTTTCCGAAGGATGATTTCAAAATTTCATGAAGTTCTTCTCGAATTATTTCTTTTCTTTTTCCTTTCATTCCGCCTGTTTCAATAACTATTGTAGAATTTAATTCTATAGGAAAAGCTTCCGCAAAATCAAGTAATGCGTAAGTAACTCCAATTAAAATTGTTTTTACGCCGGTCGCTTCATTCGCTTTTAAAGTTGAATGCAATTTTTCAAATTCTCCAATAAAATATCCGTTTTTTGCGTGTTTACTTTTGTTCATTAAATAATTGGTCATGTAAATTAAAGAACTATTTGGTCGTTCTAAATATCCGGGAAGTAATCCAATAACACAAAAATCTTCAGCTTTTCCAAAAAATAGCTCAAAGCATTTCTCAATACTCGCATTGTATATCTCAGCTTTCGCTACAAAATGTTTTGATGGATTTGTTCCCGTTGTACCGCTGCTGTGAAATTCAAGTTCCGGCGCCGAATTGTTGCAATAAATAGTCTCGGTCTTAAAAAAATTTATTGGTAAAAAAGGAATCTCGGTAAAATGCCGAATTGAATTAATGTCCTTGCCCAATAATGAACAGTATTTAGAATACGGTAAACAATTTTTTGCTTGGTAACGAAATATTTCGAGTGAAATATCGTTAAACTCATTGGAATTGAGCGACAGAATTTTATCAATGTTAGGCGAATTCAACGGTTTATTGTGCTATATTTACAAATGTAAGTGATGTATTCGAATAAATTTAATATTAAACCTTTACTACTTGTGGCAATTACGACATGTATTTTATCAGCTTGTCTTAAACCCAACACTTATCCGATTGAACCCGTAATTGAATTCAAGTCTTTTGAGTTTAAAGGTGATTCAGGTGTAGTTAAATTTTCTTTTACCGATGGTGACGGTGATATTGGTTTAAACGATTCGGACAATGAATCTCCTTTTGATACGGGTTCGGTTTATTACAATAATATTTTTATTCGTTATTATGAAAAGGTGAATGGCGCATGGGTTCAAGGAACCAATCCTTTTGGCGATCCAATTGAGTTTAAATACCGAATTCAAAGAATAACTCCAACAGGCAATAATAAGGCGCTTAAAGGTGAAATAATTGTTAATATTGTTCCCATTGCCTACAATCCCTTTTCCTTAAATAACGATTCTATTAAATATGATATTAAATTAGTTGATCGTGCTATTCATTTAAGCAATATTGCCGAAACCGGAGAAATATTAAGATAGGCCTTTAAGCTGTTATAATAAATCGAAATTATTTTTAATAATCAATTTTCTTATTGCATGTTTAATTTATCTTATGTGAATAACGTGCCTGTTATTTTTACATTCTACTGCCAAAGTGAAATTTATTTTAAAATGTAGATAAATTGTAGAATAGTACCTGCTATGTAAATAATTTATTAAGCGATTTTGAATTTAAACATTGCGTCAGAATAATTCAATGAAAGGGTTTTGCAGATGAAAATTTATAGTTTGCATTTTATGTTAAATTAAAGTTGTGTTTAACATAATGAAGTACTATATTCATATTAATAATACGGTGAAATCATTAAATACACAACTACGCCACTAATGGCAACGTATAGCCACAATGGATAGGTTATTCTTGCCAGTTTTTTATGTGATGAAATGTTCATTGAAAGCCCTTTTACAAAGGTAAAAAGCACTAACGGAATTACAGCAATACTTAAAACAATATGAGTAATTAATACTATAAAATAAACGAACCGAATGTTACCATGGCCTCCAAATTTTGTTTCTTCGGTTGTAATATGATACAAAACATACATAACTAAAAAAGCGCACGATAAAATAACAGCAATAGTATTTAATGATTTATGCAATCCAACTTTTTTATTTTTAATTGCAATTAGTGAAAAAATAAGAACCAATGCCGTAATGCCGTTTATACCGGCGTAAATAGGTGGGAGAAAAGAAAAGTTAACTCCTTTAATTTTAATACCGAATAATAAGGCTACCGCCGTAGGAATAGTAAACGATAAAGCAATAATTAATTTTTTATATTTTTTTTCGTAATCAATATTGTTCTCCATAGCTCTTTCTTAGAATTGTAATGTCATTAATTAAACGATTTACATCATTTGTTTCTGTACCGTCATAAATTCCTCGAATGTGTAATTTTTTATCTACTAAAATAAATTTTTCGCTATGTAAAAATCCGCCTTGTGCAGTAGAATCTATGGCAACGTTTAGCATATATCCAAGTCCGCCGTGTTCATGAATAAAACTTTCATCACCGGTAAGAAACCACCATTTTTTAGTATCAATTCCATTACTCGCAGCGTATTCATGCAGGGTTTCAACCGAATCAATTTTTGGATCAACAGTATGAGAAACGATTATAACATCATTAAATTTTTTAATCGTGGATGCTACCCTTTTTAATTGAGAAGTCATTTTAGGGCAAATTGAAGTGCAAGAAGTAAAAAAGAAATCGGCAACATAAATTTTTCCTGTAACATCTTTACGGGTGATTTTTTTTCCATCTTGATTTGTTAAATCAAATTCGGGAATAGAATGATAAACTGTATCATTTGTTTCTTCATCAAAATATTTTTCACCAAAAATAGGAAGTTCGGAATTTTTAAATTTATCACTTCCACAAGCTGTTGCAAACACAATTCCAATTAGGAATAAGACTATTTTTTTCATTAAACCGCTTTTTTTCTTTTACCGTATTCTTTTTTCAACAATCGTAATTCTTCCATTAATCTCTTGAATTCAATATCGGCAGACGAATCAATAAAACCCCGAACCCTTTTTTCTTTATCAATTATCATCATACATCTCTCAAATTTTTTCCCACCCTTATATTTTTTATCAGTTGATGTAAATGGATTACCGTTAGGCAAATCAATATTAAAAAATGAAAAATTCTTAGAATAAGCAAATTTCCATTTTTCACCATTTACGTCTAAGCTTTCTTCAATTACTTTTCTTCCTGCTGTAGTCGAATCGTTGGTTTCTGTAATAATTACAACATCTTTAAATCCTTTGGCACTTGTAAGTTCATTGTAAATAATTTGTTTCATCATTTTTCCGTCAATCTTACAATTATACGGACATCCTTTCGCCATATAATTTACAATCACAATTTTTCCTTCTAAAAATTTAGCGGTAATTTTTTTATTGTTTTGATCGAATAAGGAGATGGAAGAATAACTTTCGGGAACGCCATTGTTTTTTTCATAAAGCAACGGTAGTTTTTTAAAATGATATTCGCCCGAAGCCAAAAAGAGAAAAATTCCGGGAGGACCACCAATCATTAAAATAAAGAGTATTGCTTTTTTTAAACGTTTGTTCATCATCACAAATGTAGGTTGAAATCATGCACAAGGTCTTATTATCTATAATAAGAGCAAAAAAAAAACGCGTACCGAAACGGTACGCGTTTGATTTTTTTTTTAATTATTAATGCATTAGGTTTACACCCATAACGGCTAACGCTTCATTTCGGCAAATGAACACCAAGTACAAGATAAAAATAATGTATGGTGCCAAAATAACCCATTTAAAGCTTTTGCGTTCATCGCCTAAGTGCATAAACACTAAAACAATATAACCTGCTTTTGTAAGTGTAAGAATAATATAACCAATTTTAATTCCAACCCATGCACCCGGATTTGAGTGTTCCATTGTGCCTTTCGAAAAATTAATACCAATAAAGATTTCGAGGGCTGTTATAACCGTTAAAATTAAAGTTGTAACTAAAATTTTTTTTCGAATTTTTTTTCCTTGTGCTTCATCATGATGATTATACAATGAATACTCGATAGCGTCGTCTCTTTCCATATATTAAACGTTAAATAATAATTAATTAAATCAAACTAAATAAAAGAAGGTAAATACGAATACCCAAACTAAATCTACAAAGTGCCAATATAATCCTGCTTTTTCAATCATTTCATAATGTCCTCGTTGATCAAATACACCGCGTATAACCATAATAAGAATGATTAAGTTAATAATAACACCACTAAATACGTGAAAACCGTGAAATCCTGTAATAAAGAAAAAGAACATCGCATAATGCTGTGGGCTCCCGTCTATAGTTCCAGTGTGTCCATAAGAATTGTACCAAAGTGTTGCATTATCTCCTGCAGGACCAAAATTCCAAAAATTTCCATCTTTTCCAGCAATAAAAGTTGTCCATTCCCAGGCTTGGGAGCCAACAAAAATTAAACCGCCAACAACGGTTAATGCCAACCAAAAAATAACTCCCTTTTTATCCATCCGATGTCCTGCTTCAACAGCCAATACCATTGTTACAGAGCTTACAATTAAAATGAAAGTCATGAATGCCACATAAATTAGTGGTAAACTTGCTTCGCCTGCAAATGGGAAGTGATGGAATACATGTTCTGATGAAGGCCACTCGCTGGCATAGGCATGACGAGCAAAACCATAAGCGGTTAACAATCCTCCGAATGTAAGTGCATCGGAAATTAGGAAGAACCACATCATGACTTTTCCATAACTAAGTTTAAAAGGTGAGATTTTACCGCCCCATGCCGGACCATCAAGGTCAATCGGCGGCGCTGCGTGATGATGATGATTACTCATAATAGAAATTTGCTAAATCTATAAAATTATGGGTGCAAGTTTAATGAATATATTGTAAAAACACGAACAAATAAATCCACAGGAAACCTAAAAAATGCCAGTACACTGTGCTGAGCTTAATTTTCAAGCAGTTAGATGAATTGAGTTTATATCGAAATCCCATTATTAAAACAATGATGAGATATATCATTCCGCCGGCTAAGTGTGCCAAATGTAAAAATGTAAGCATGTATAAGAATGAACTCGCTGTATTCCGAGAATTAATCAGCTTTAGTTTTTCGGCTTCAGTTAGCGCCCCGTTACTTTTAAAATAAATACCATTTTCATATTTAAGAACTTCGCCTTTATAGCTTATCGTAAAGTCTTTTCCATAGGTTCCTTTAGGAATTAATTTTCCATAATCGTCATAAATTTGCCCCGTGAGTGCATGACCGTTAGTTACCAATTGTTTGTAGCCTACAAACTGACTTACACAAAATGCTGAAGCAAGTATAAATGCAATTACAAGCATGAAATTTGAAATCGAAATATTATTTTTTTCGATATTTTGTTTCGCTAATTGCATAGCCAAACTGCTTAGAATAATTAATCCTGAACTTACCCAAAACGCAGGTGGTAAGCTAATGTTTAGCCAAAAATTTCCACCTTTAGAAACTATAACAGCGCTGGTTAACCCGCCAAACATCATTACAATACTTATTATTCCAAACCAAAGTAAATTTTTTGACGCTTTTTCTTGACGTTCTTTTTCATCCAAAGTCGCAGTATTTGTGTACTTCGAATTCATTTTTAATGTTGCATCCATAAATAATAATCTAAAACATAAAGTATTTGAACAAGTGGTAAATAAAAGAATGACGAGAACATTAATTTACGTGCATCTTTTAAATCACCGGTTGTGTGTAAAACCATTGCGTATTTGATAAATAATGCGCCCATAATTGCCACTCCAATTGTACTCGGAAAACCGGTTATTCCGATTATGAACGGAGCAAAACTTACAAACACACAACTTACTGTAAAAATTACTATTTGTACACTACTGCTCTTATTTCTGCCAAATGCAGACGGCAATAAGCGATAACCGGCTTTTTTATAATCATCATCCAGTACCCAAGCAATAGCCCAAAAGTGTGGAAACTGCCACATAAATTGCACAAAAAATAAAATTCCGGGCACTAAATTAAAATCGCCGGTCGAAGCAACATAACCCATTAATGGTGGCATTGCACCGGGAAAAGCGCCAACGAAAACTGCCCAAGGGCTTATTCTTTTCATTGGAGTATAAATAAAAACATAGAGAAAAATACTTAGTGTGCCAAGTACAAATGTTAATTTGTTTAAGAGAAATAAAAGACCTAATCCGCCTAAACCGGTAATCATCGCAAAAATAAAACACTCAGTTAAGCTTAATGAATTTTTTACAAGCGGACGCGATTGTGTACGATCCATTAACTTATCAAATTCACGTTCCCAAATTTGATTAAATGCGTTTGAAGATAAAGTTAACAGAAAGCCGCCGCCCGTTAGTAGCAATACTTCTGTGCCAATTATTTTACCGGCTAACAAATAGCCCAAAAATGCCGAAATAACTACTGTAATTGAAAGGCGATGTTTACCAAGAACAAGATATTCTTTAAGACGAAGACCAATACTTAAAGGTTTAACCGAAACATATGTTTTTCCGTTATTCAACGGGGCAAATGTAATGATTAATGAACAGGTGAAACCGCAGTAACACCTAATTTATTACGAACTCGTAAAAGCGTATTATTAGCTATGGCGGATGCTTTTTTTTCGCCAGTTTTTAAATGGTCTTCTAACTCGTCGATTTTATTCATATACACGTTGTACTTTTCGCGCTGTTCACCAAATGTTTCGGTAATTATTCGAAGCAATTCGGTTTTTGCGTGGCCATATCCGTAGCCGCCTTTTTTATAAGCTTCTGCCATTTCAGCAGTGTTTTCAAGCGATGCAATTAATTGATAAAGTTTAAAAACATTACAGGTGTCGGGGTCTTTCGATTCTTCCAAACCTTTACTGTCGGTAACAATATTCATTACTTGTTTTTTTAATTCTTTTTCACCTAAAAAAATATTAATAAAATTGTTGCGTGATTTACTCATTTTTTGTCCGTCGGTACCGGGCACTAACATTACTCGGCTATCAACTTTAGCCTCAGGTACAACAAATGTTTCGCCCAATTTACTATTAAAATTAGTAGCGATGTCTCTAGTTATTTCTAAATGCTGCAGTTGATCTTTTCCCACAGGAACAAAGTTAGCATCGTATAATAAAATATCGGCGGCCATTAAAACCGGATAAGTGAATAAACCGGCATTAACATCACTTAAACGGTCGCTTTTATCTTTAAATGAATGCGCGTTGGCAAGCATCGGATAAGGGGTAAAACAATTCAAATACCAGGTTAATTCGCATACTTGTGAAACCCTGCTTTGACGGTAAAAAGTATTTTTATTAATATCAAAACCAAAAGCCAACCATGCTGCAGCAACCGAATAGGTATTGTGTCTAAGAAGCTCTGCATCTTTAACGGTAGTTAAAGAATGTAAATCGGCAATAAAATAAAAAGCCTCATTTTCAGAATTTTGAGACATATTTATACCCGGTAAAATGGCTCCAAGGACATTACCTAAGTGGGGTACACCCGTAGCCTGAATTCCTGTTAAATAACGCGCCATAACTAATTTTGAAGCACAAAATTAATGTAAAGAGCTTAGGCATAACTGTAAATTAAAAAATTTCATTCACCAACAACTAAAAAAGAGCCTGTTGTTTCAATTATCATCATTATATTCGCACCCCGTATTTTATTATTGAATTAAGATTTTTTGAACTATGGCAGTAATTGGAAAAATTAGAAGTAAATCAGGTTTATTGGTTGGATTTGTAGCAGGCGCTTTAATCATTTTCGTTTTAAGCGATCTTTTGGGCGGAAGAGGAAAAGGTGGTAATACACGTCCCGATGAAAGAATAGCCGGCGAGGTATTTGGAAATGAAATTAATTACATGGAATATCAGCTTGAAGTTGATAATGCTGTAGAAAATAAAAAGAACGAAATCTTTAATCAGAAATCGCAACAGGTAAAACAGCAAATTTATTTTGAAATGATGATGAAAGGTCAGGCTTCAGGTAAGCAACCTTCTAAACAAGAAATAGAAGCTAAAGTTCAAGAAGCTTTTGCTAAAATAAAATCTGAAATTGTAATAACCGATGAAGAAAAGGACAACATTGCCGAACAAACATGGAATCAATTGGTAAATCGTAAAATGTTTGACAAAGAAATTGCCGAGGTAGGAATTAATGTTAGTTCAGGTGAGTTAAACGATATGCTTTTTGGTAAAAACATTCAAAAATTTTTATCAGAAGCAGAAATGTTTAAGAATCCTCAAGGGCAATTTAGTGTTGATAGCGTTAAATCATTGCGCCAACGTGTTGAGGGAAGTGCCGAAGGAAAAGCATGGTGGGTTGAAACATTTGAGAAACCAATGAAGTACCAACGTCAAATTGATAAATATTTTTTATTAATTTCAAAAGGTATTTATGTAACAAATGCTGAAGTAATGGCAGATCATGTTGCGAACAATCGTAAATACAAAATCAAATTCGTTGCCACTAATTTTGCGGAAGTTCCTGATTCAACTATTTCGGTAAAAGATGAAGACATAAAAGCTTACTACGAAAAAAATAAGCATCGAAAAGTGTATGAACAATTTGGAACACGAAAATTTTCGTGGGTTGAATTCCCAATGGTTTTATCGCAACAAGATTACGATGATGCAAAAAAATCGGCTGATGATATTAAAGAAAAATTCACGAAAGCATCTGACGATTCATTATTTGTAATGTCATATTCAAATACGAAACAATATTCAAATGATTACGATCAACCCGGTAAATATCCGATTTTTGTTGATTCAATGATTCAAAGAGCCGATTCGGGAAGTGTAGTTGGTCCTTATCAAGAAGGTGATTCTTACAAAATGGTAAAAATTCGTGAATCAAAATATGAAGATCAGGCACGTGTTCGTCATATTCTTATTGGAAGTAAAGGAGAAGGAAAAAGAAATCCCGATGCGAAATATGATATTGCCACTGCAAAAAAATTAGCAGACAGTATTGTTGTTGCTTTAAAAAGTAAGAAGGCCAATTTTGAATCTTTATTGTTAAAATACAATGATGATAAGGGATCAAACGCAAATGGGGGCGTTTACGATTGGTTTAATAAGCAAGTGAATTTTGTTGCCCCATTCCGTGATTTTGCATTCGCCGGAAAAGTTGGCGATATTAAATCTGTTGAAACGGAATTCGGTTTTCACGTAATGGAAATTTTAGGTCAACGTAATCAAAAAGTAATTAAGTCAGCATTGGTTGATGTTAAAGTTGTTCCTCTTCGTGAAACGGAAATGGCGGCTCGTGAAAAAGCAGTTAATTTTAGAACTAAAATTTCTGATGCGACAAAATTTGACGAGGTAGCACAGGGTATGAAGTTAAATGTTCAAACAAAAGAGATTGCTTATAACCAACAAAATTTAGATCGCTCGCCCGGTGGAAGAGCATTTGTTTCGAAGGTGAATTCGTTAAATAAGAATGACATTCCTGATCCGTTTATTTTTAATGACCGATATGTAGTTGTAAAACTCGACGCAATTAAAAAACAAGGTATTCCCGAATTCGAAGATGTTAAAGAGATAATGAAAGTTGAAGTGATTCGTGAAAAGAAAGCTGAGATGGACGCTAAAAAGATGAAAGGTGTAAAATCGCTCGAAGAACTTGCTAACCGCTTAAAACGTAAAGTGCAGGAAGCCGAAGTTACCTTTGGTAATGGAAATATAGCCGGTACAAGTGGTACTGAATACAATGTTGTGGGATCGATTTGTGCAATGAAAAAGGCAGGTGACATGAGTGTTCCTTTAAAAGGAAAAAGCGGTGTGTTTGTTGTTGTATTACAAGGAATAACTGAGGCGCCTGAACTTAAAGACATGACCCAAACAAAAATGAATTTAACGAATGGCGTGCGCTCGCGTTCACAAAATGAATCGTACATGGCACTTCGTCAATTAGCCAAAGTGCTTGACAAAAGATTTGAATATTAAAAATATTTTTAAAGTATAAAAAAGGGACAGCAAATCGTTGTCCCTTTTTTGTTTGTTCTGATTTAGGTTGTTATTTACGTTTATGAACCTAAAATATAAATAGTACTATTATTTATTTAATTTATTGAATATGGCTATTGCTTTGAGAATAACTTATTGAACAATAGAAACAACTTTTGATTAAAACGCAAAATATTCATTTGCCATTTATTTAGAATAAGTTCGTACATCTATGATTAATCCACTTTTGAGGCAATTAACGTTCTCATGGCTAATGTTTGTTTTTGATAAATAAAATGTTCTTAAATTTCTATTCTTTATTACCAATACACTCACGCGCTTCGTCAATTATTTGTAAAGCTTGAATGTTTTTTGCATCGTCATAGTTGTGATATTTTTCACTTATTTTATCAATAGCACAATCGCAAAATTGCGATGCGTTTTTAATGAGTTTGTTATTGCTAAGTCGTTCATTGCATTTACTGCGCCATTCCTTAACTTGTTTTTTTGTCCAATATTTAAGGGCTGCTTTAGCAACGGCTTTGCAACCAAAATAAGCAGGCAATAAAAAACAAATAGCGATAGTGGTGCAAATAATTTTTTTCATGAAATTATTTCTTATTAATCAATCCATACAACTCATCCAAATTCGGAATAAGAATAACCTCGATGCGTCGGTTTTTAGCTTTATCACTGTCACTTACCGGTAAAAATTCACTACGACCTGCAGCAGTAATTTTTTTCGGATTCATTTTGCTTTCTTTCAACATTAATTTTACAACGGAAGTTGAACGCAATACACTTAATTCCCAATTATCAACGGGAACCGAAGTTGATTTAATGGGATCAGTGTCGGTATGTCCTTCCACCAAAACTTCTAAATCATTTTGTGATTCTAAAATTTTTGCGAGTTTTATTAAGGCCTCTTTACCTTCTTTATCAACAGTATAACTTAGTGGAGCGAACAATAATTTAGCTTCAAGGCTAACATAAACTCGCCCGTTTTTTTCTTCAACAGTTAGTCCTTTATCTTTAAAACTCATTAGTGCGTTAGAAACTTTTTCTTGCAAATCCTTAACCGCTTTTTCTTTAGCAGCAATCATTGCTTCCAAATCTTTAATGCGATTTTCACCGGCTTCGATTTCTTTTTTACGCAATGCCAATTCACGTTCAAGTAGTTTTAATGATTCTTCTTTCATCATTAATTCTTTTCGTGTTATTTCAAGTTCGCCCGATAGTTTTTTAGAATCATCTTCAGATCCTTTACGCAACAATTCAAGTTGACGCTGAATTTCACGGTTAAGCTCATTTATTTTGTCATATTGCACTTTTAAAACGCGTAATGATGTGCCCAATATTGTTGTATCGCCTTTTAAAGCTGCGACTCTTTCACGCATTGATTGTGTTTCTTTTTCAAGATCTTTTAAAGAACGTTCGGTATCATCAGCTCTTTTTTTATTGGCTTCTAAATCATCGTTGCAGGTTTTTAGTTTAGCATTTGCTTCTTCAAGCTTACGGGCAGGAACACAAGCGGTCAAGTATGCAATGGCTGCAAATATGAACAAGGTTTTAGTGAATGATTTCATTATAGAGTGTTTATTTGAGACAAATATGATTTGTATTTTTTTAACGGCAAAGATTTTGAAACTCTTTGTTTGAACATTTCGTTTTTAATACAAACACAAGGCCATGAATTTGGGTGCGAATTGGTTTTATCGTCCTCGTTTAGATGAGGAAATGAAGAGGTATGAGGTTCTTGCCTTTGAAAAGTATTTGAATCGTTGTTTAAACGAGAAGGCGGTTTTTCCGGCAAAATCAGAGATGGAACTTCAATTGAATACTGTTGCTGCGTTTAAACGAATTAGCGATCGTGTTTTGTATGAAAGGGCGGAGATTACAGAAATTGATTTGAAAAATGCTGTATTAAAATACAATTATCAAAATTCAAATCCCGGTGCTCTCGCTATAGTAAATCAAATTGCCGATTTTCTATTAAAAAGAATCTCACCTTTTCAGTTGAAATTTGAAAATTTAAAAAAAGAAATTGACGGGTCAATTACCATTGATAGGGTAGGAGTACTTCCTTTACACAACGATGAAGGATGGTTAATGATAGCCTGTGAAAACACGATTGAAATATTTGAGTATCGTTTTCAAAAAGTACTGAATATAGCCGGAAATTTTCAAGGAAATGCTATTCACCGATTAAGCATGTATAAGCATACTTCTTTAGCAGAAGCTAAAAGGGTTCTCATTCGATTTTTTAACGATCGTCCAAACCCATCAACGTGGTTTGTTTCATCCAATTTATCGCTACCCTTAGAAACTACGTATGTTCCTTGTGCGTTAGAAAAATTATCAGCAATAATAAGCGCTTAATGTTTAATTAGCGGTGTGTATAAAGAGGTACATTAAAGGTGTCATAGAGTGTAATCAAATAAGTTCCTTTTGCAATTGCAGTTAAATCAATTTGAGTATTTCCGCTTACACCTTTTAAATTTTGCGACATGGCCGAATACTTGATAGAGCTAATGTGAGTAGTGGTAACGATTCGTTTCATAAGCGTTAATTTTATAATACAAAGGTGAAACGAGTTAATAATCCAGTAAAGGTGAATTAATGGAATGATTACTTTTTAATGACCCATTAAATTTATTATAAACACATTAAAATCAATCATTTATGATTCGTAATTTCTTATTCAAGTAAGACTCGATTATTTCAATGGATTGTGGCAATTCTAAAGCGTTTTCAACTAAAAATTGGCCTGATGAGGTGCGGCAAAGCGATTCAAGATAGGCGCCTGAATTTAGTTTTTTGCCAAAATCATGCGCAATTGAACGAATGTATGTTCCTTTCGAACATTTTACGACAAAATCGATATATGGCAAATTAATTTTAGTGATTTTAAAATCAAAAATTTCAATTGAAGCGGTTTTTAATTGCGGAATTTTTCCGTCACGAGCAACTGCGTAAGCGCGTTCTCCGTTAATTTTTTTTGCCGAAAATATTGGTGGCATTTGTTCTTGTTTACCAATAAAAGTTGAAGCAACATGAGTTATTTTTTCAGTAGTAATTTCGTCAATGTCAAATTCCTGACTAATTTCGGTTTCTTTATCGTAGCTGGGACGTGTTGCTCCTAAATAAATTGTTCCCGAATAAGATTTCTCGGTATTTTGCAAGTGTGGAATTTGTTTCGTTGTTTTTCCGATACAAACAACAAGAACTCCTGTTGCTAAAGGGTCAAGTGTGCCGGCATGGCCTATTTTAATATTTTTAAAGCCTTTAAAATTTCGTTTTATATGAAATTTTATTCGATTTACTACGTCGAACGAAGTCCATTCCAACGGTTTATTGATATTCAATATCAATCCGTCCAATTCCTCTTGTATTTCGTTTTCCACGACGGTAAAATTACGTAATTTGGCGCACCGAAAATTTTAAATGGCATTGGGCGATAAAAATATGTCTTTTTTAGGTCACCTCGAAGAACTGCGTTGGCGCTTGGTACGTTGTGCGGCTGTTGTAGTAACCGGTGCTATTTTAATTTTTTATTTTACAACCGAGTTGGTGCAATCACTTTTCATAAACATGACCAATCCCGATTTCATTACATTTCGAGCAATGTGCAAACTTTCCATTTGGTTAGGAATGGATGATAGCTTATGCATTTCTGATATACCGGTTACTTATCAAAGTACATCCCCATCGGGACAGTTAAACGTAAATATTTATTTTGCCATGATAGGCGGAATTGTTGTTGCTTTCCCTTATATTTTTTATCAAGTGTGGCAATTTGTAAAACCGGCGTTAAAGGAGAAAGAACAAAAAGCGGCACGCGGAATTATTTTTTATACTTCACTTTTATTTTTTCTTGGGATTCTTTTCGGCTATTTTGTAATCTCACCAATGAGTGTGCAATTTTTTGGTCAGTATCAATTAACACCATCGGTACAAAACGAATGGGACATTTCGAGTTACATGAGTTTAATTACAACCACAACATTTTATACCGGACTTGTTTTTGAATTACCGGTTGTGGTTTATATTTTTTCAAGGTTAGGATTGCTCACACCCGAATTCATGCGTAAATACCGTAAGCATGCTATTGTTGTAATATTAATTATTGCTGCCATTATTACGCCACCCGACGTAACTTCTCAAATTTTAGTTTCTCTTCCAATTATTGCTTTGTATGAATTAAGCATTAGAATTAGTGCGAAGGTGAATGCGAAGAGGGAGAAGGTATAAAATGTTTTAAACGCTGAGGACGCAAAGAAAATGAGCGCGAAGGACGCGGGGATTTTTTAAAGCACTAGGACTAAGTTCACAAGTATTTTTTCACTTTTATTTTATAACGTAATGATATTTGAAACTCTAAGGCGTACACGGTCATTGAGAGGAGGAACGACAAAGTAATCTTTGAAATTGAATCGCAATTTTTCGCGCATTTATCACAGATGTTTTTACGTATTGTTTCACGCTGATTCCGATAGCTATCGGAACGCAGAAAAACCACATATTTTTGTTGCAGAACTTTGCGCCCTTTGTATTTATTTTGGCGGAACTGCCTCTTTGAATGACTTTCTAATTAGGGATGACGCACCCCTGTTTTTTATTTCCAAATCCTGCTTCTGTAAAGTTATTACTGGAATCGAATAGCAAAATGAGTACTATAAAAACCCTTTGATTTAACCGGTAGAATTTTTGAAAATTTAACGCCAAATAATATTTCTATTAATATAAATATTGAAAATTTTGCTTCAGGAACGTACTGGATTGAGGTAAAAACGGATAATGGAGTAACAATTGAAAAGTTTGTGAAAGAATAATTTTGGCTAGAATTTCACGCAGAATTCTATTTGCCTATGTGGTAAATCAAGTTTCAGGAATTCACCCCACCAATTCATACAACTTACCCGGCAACGATCGTACTGCTCCTTTAAATTCCATGTTCAATAAGGTAACACTTACTTTACTTACGGGTTGCTGTGTCTCAACACTCAATACATCAATCATTAATTTTCCTTTTTGTTTGAGTAACGATGCAATTTGTTTTTCTTCTTCATCCAAATCAATAAATAAACTGGTTTGAACCGAGTCGTTTTTCTTTTGGTCCCATCCCATTATATTCACTATGTCATCTATTGATTCAAATAATGCCGCACGATTGGATTTGATTAAAAAATTACATCCCTTCGCTGTTTTTTCAAATGGTTTACCGGGTAAAGCAAAAACATCGCGATTATAATCATTCGCTAATCGAGCCGTGATCATACTGCCGCCTTTCACATCGGTTTCAATAACAATTGTTGCATCGCACATTCCCGCTACAATTCTGTTTCGTTTCGGAAAATTTTCTTTATCGGGACTAATGCCGTGAAAATGTTCACTTATAGCCGCGCCATTTTCACAAATTTCTTGAAATATATTTTTATGTGTTGAGGGGTAAATTGTGTCAAGCCCGTGTGCTACAACACCAACGGTAGGGATTTTATTTTTTAGGCAGGTTTTATGGGCTGTGATGTCAATACCATACGCCATACCACTCACTACAGTAACGTCGTATGTCCCTATTGCGTTAGTTAAGGTTTCGGTAAATTCTTTTCCGTAAGCTGTAGGAATTCTTGTGCCGATAATGTTTACAATGCGTTTTGGATTTAAATCCAGTTTTCCTTTTACAAAAAGTATGGCCGGCCCGTCTTCACAATATTTTAATCGCTGCGGATATTTTTCATCCAAAAAGGAATAAATTTTAATGTTGTGTTTTATGCAGTAATTAATTTCGTCTTCTGCTTTTTTAAGTGCTTTTTTTGATTGTTTTAGCATTCGAGCAACAAAATCGCCAATACCGGGAATTTCTAATAAACGATTTGCCTTTTGATCAAAAACCTGTTGGGCACCACCACAATGTGCAATTAAACGTTTGGCCAGCACATCTCCAACCCTTTCAATTTGAGTTAATCCTATAATATGTTGCAGCTTGTCGAAATCGTTCACGGCTATATCAAAAAATTAGTATTTTGGTAAAGATAACAGCGTACCGCCAAGCCATGCTTAAAAAAATATTAGCAATTGTTATTTTTTTTACCGGACTAAAATTGTCGGCTCAAGATACAGTGCGTTTTTCAGGGTCAATTATTGATACCGTTTCAAAGGAGTCAATACCCGGAGCAATTCTTAAAATAATTAATATAAAAAATATTTCGAGTGATGATGATGGGAAATTTTCAATCGTACTTAATTCGGGAAGAATTACTGTAAACGTTTCTGCTATCGGATACAATTCAATCATTACAACAATTGACCTTTTTTCGCCGATTGAAAAATTTTTTTATTTGAAACCTGAAACGAGTCAGTTAGAAACGGTAGTTATATCAGTAGGAAAATATGAGCAAAAAGTTGAAGAAGTTACGGTTTCAACTACAGTTTTGAAGCCTCAACTTATCGAAAATAAAAACACAGTTAACTGTGAAACCATAATGGAGCAAGTGCCCGGCGTTACGGTACAGGACGGACAAGTTAGTATGCGCGGCGGTAGCGGATTTGCTTATGGAGCAGGGAGTAGAGTTTTATTGGTTGTTGATGATATGCCAATGTTGAGTGGTGACGCCGGTGATATAAAATGGAATGCTTTGCCTGTTGAAAATATTGAACAAATAGAGGTACTAAAAGGAGCATCGTCTGTTTTATACGGCAGCGGCGCATTAAATGGCGTAATTAATGTGCGTACTGCCTATCCGCGTGAAAAACCGATTACGAAAATAAATATTACTCAAGGGGTATATGATAATCCGTTACGCGACAGCATTCGTTGGTGGCGTAAAGGTGAAAACCCGGTTTTTTCGGGAATGTATTTTTTACACTCACGTCAAGTTAAACAATTGGATGTTGTTGTTGGTGGAGCATTTTTAGCAGACGGTGGTTATCGTGAAGGAGAAGATGAATACAGAGGACGATTAAATTGGGGATTGCGATACAGACCGAAAAAAAACAAACGAATTAATTTTGGAATTAACGGAAACGTTTCGCGTGCAAAAGGAGGGTTATTCATTATTTGGCAAGATGATGCGAATGTTTATCGACCAAGCGGCGGGGCAAATCCTGATAGTGCAGGATCTACTTTAAGTCGTTATAAAAATGATCGTTTTAGTGTTGATCCGTATTTAAATTATTATACAAAAAGCGGAAATAAACACAGTTTTCGTTTGAGATCATTCGGAACAATTAACAGAAATGCGACCGATACGAATAACCAAAATTCGAATGCGAATATATTGTATGGCGAATATCAATTCCAATATGGTGCAAGAAGTAAATGGAAATTGGTTTCCGGTATTGCCGGCTATTCAAATCGTGTAAGAGCAGCTTTATATGGCAATCATGATGGAACTAACGTTGCAGGATATACGCAGGTTGATCGCAAATTTTTTAATCGATTAAATGTTTCGGCAGGTATGCGTTTGGAGTATTATTCACTCGACGACAAAGAGAACATAAGTACTTACCAACGTATAAAAAACGGCGATACCACAACTTTGCCATTTCAGCCCGTTTTTAGAGCCGGATTAAATTACCAATTAACTAAAACAACATTTCTTCGAGGATCATTCGGGCAAGGATTTCGTTTTCCTAGTGTGGCCGAAAAATATGTGACTACTTCGGTGGGTAGTTTAAAGCTATTTTCTAATCCGGGATTACTACCGGAACACGGATGGAGCAGTGAAATTGCAGTTAAACAAGTTTTTAAAATTGGAGGATGGAAAGGTTATCTTGATGTTGCAGGATTTTACACGCGTTATAATAATATGACCGAATTTACATGGGGATTGTATGCTCCGACAGGAATGCCATTATCGTTTAATCCATCATCGCCCGGTTACTTATTGAATTGGGTAGGATTTAGCGCACGTAATGCAGAACGCGCACAAATTAGTGGGATTGAAGTTGAACTTGCAGGAGCCGGAAAAATAAATAAGGTTGATGTGTACACATTATTTGGCTATACGTATATGAATCCGATAACACTAAATAATGACAGCGCCTATCGTGCAACATTTAGCAATCCTGAATCAAATATTTTAAAATATCGATATAAACATTTAATTAAAGGAGATATACAATTTGATTGGAAAATATTTTCGATTGGTATGAGTGTTCGCTACAATAGTAAAATGATAAACGTAGATCAAACATTTTATAATTTACAAGTGCCAATTGTTGGAACAAATTCCTTTATTAATTTAGGAGATATGTTGTTACCCGGTTTTCCATCCTATCGTAAGCGATTTGGAGGAGCCGCCTTAGTTTTTGACGCCCGTTTCATGTTAAAATTATCTAATACAACAAAATTAGGAATCATAGGAAATAACATTTTTAACAGAGAATATATGGGGCGTCCGGGCGATGTTCAGGCCCCTCGAAATATTGCTGTTCAATTTAATGTGAAGTTTTAGTGCCGGTATTTCGATCGTCAAATTTTTAGAAAACCTTTCGCATAAAATCGTTGTTTTGCACTCCAATTTTACCTTTTAATTAAGGATAACTGTTAAAATCCTGAGAGCGTAAAATATTCTTAAATTTGTAAGGCTATGAAAAAAATTATTGTTGTTTTTCTATTATTGTCGGTATTTGCTGCAAAAACACAAAACCACAAAGAAGTAAAGTGGAGTTTTACTAAAAAAAAATTGGGTAAAGAAACCATTTTGTCTTTAACTGCTACCATTGATAATGGGTGGCATTTGTATTCACAAAACATGAATGGTGACGGGCCAATACCAACTTCGTTTGATTATAAACTTCCTCATGGATTAAAGCTTTTAGGAAATACAGTTGAGCCAACACCGTTAAAAGCTTTTGATGAAAATTTTGGAATGGAAGTAAAATATTTTAAAGATAAAGTAGAATTTACTCAAAAAATATCGGGCAAACCGGCTAAAGGGACTAAAGTAACCGGTACAATTACATATATGATTTGTAACGATAACATGTGTTTACCGCCTGTAGATGTTCCTTTTGAAATTGTTTTCTAATGATAAATCATAATGAAAAAAATACTTTTTTTATTTTCAGTTTTATTTTTTACAAACTGCGTAAGTGCGCAAATAGTTAATCCTGTTAAATGGTCATTTAAAGTTGATCAAAAAAACTCGAAAGAAGCCACATTGGTTTTTACGGTTAAACTTGATGAAGGATGGCACATTTACTCACAAAAAGAATTTACAGACGGGCCACTTCCAACAATTTTTAATTTTTCAAGAATCAATGGATATTCATTGGTTGGAAGTGTTAGTGAACCCGGTAACGGCCATATTGACAAAATGTGGGAAGAACAAGGTGTTGCTAACGTTATTCATTGGGAAGGAACAGTAGTTTTTAAACAAAAAATTAAAATACTTACCAACAAAAAATTAACGATTAACGGAAATGTAAGTTACATGGTGTGTAAGGAATCATGTATTCCACTTGATACCGATTTTAGTTTTACGCTTAATGCAAATGCATCCGAAACTGTTTTTAATGATGTGGTAATAAAAGATTCGGCATTGAGTGTTTTAGTTGATACCAATTCATCCGAAAAAAGAAAAGGAATAACACCTGTTTCTTTTCGTTTTATTTCAAAAAAATACAATAAAAACGATTACGAATTGGTAATACAAAGTTTGGTGGATACCGGTTGGGTAATGTCATCAAAAACGGATGCGAAAAACCCCTTAAAATTCGAATTTATTTTACCCTCGAGCGTTAAAAAAGACGGTGATTTGCTGTATGCCGATGCTACAGGGAAAAATAAGATTTGGTCAAAAGGATATGTTTTGCAAAACGATTTTCATCAACGATTTATTAATGAAAGCGGAGATAGCACAATAATGAAAGAAATAAAAATCAAAATTTCTTTTGCTGCGAGTGATGGAAAATCGATTTATAAATCGATTTCAAATAATCATGAAACAATTGATATGAGTGTTGCAGTTTTAGAAGTTGATCCGAAAATTGCCGAATCCTATTGGTTAATCTTTTTAGTCTCCTTTTTAAGCGGATTTATAGCGCTTGTAATGCCTTGTATTTTCCCTATGATACCAATGACTGTAAGTTTTTTCTTAAAACGAAGTAAGACCCGAAGAAAAGGTATAACCAATGCTATGTTTTATGGCGCAAGTATTGTTTTTATTTATGTTACACTTGGCGTAATAATTTCGGCGGCCTTCGGTTCAGATGCCCTTAATGCGTTAGCCACAAATATTTGGTTCAATTTATTTTTCTTTTTAATGCTAATTGTTTTTGCTTTTTCATTTCTCGGCGGATTTGAAATTACATTGCCAAACAAATGGGTAAACGCGGCCGACAAAGGTGCCGACAAGGGAGGATTTATAGGAATATTTTTTATGGCATTTACATTAGCGCTTGTTTCGTTTTCGTGTACGGGTCCAATTGTAGGCGACTTATTAGTTATAGCATCAAAACAAGGCGGATGGGGCCCATTTTGGGGAATGTTAGGTTTTTCATTGGCAATTGCCTTACCGTTTACATTGTTTGCGATTTTCCCGAGCATATTAAATTCAATGCCGCAATCGGGTGGATGGTTAAATACCGTTAAAGTGAGTTTAGGATTTTTAGAGTTGGCATTTTCTTTTAAATTTTTAAGTAACGCCGATTTAGTAATTCAAGCACATTTATTGGAACGCGAAACATTTATTGCAATTTGGATTGGTGTATTTGCAATTTGGGGTTTGTACTTATTGGGTAAATTCAAACTCTCGCACGATAGTGATTTAACACACTTGTCTGTTGGTAGAGTTACAACCGCCATTTTTGTTTTGTCATTTACGATTTATTTAGTTCCGGGTTTATGGGGAGCGCCGTTGAAATGGATTTCAGGATTTCCGCCGCCATCGAATTATAGCGAATCACCGTACGGAATACATGGTAAGGCACCACAAGGAAAAAAAGGAAAAAAATTACCACAACACGCTGCGTATGGGCCGCATCAGTTAGTCGTGTTTGAAGATTATGATTACGCATTAGCTTATTCAAAAGAAATAAATAAACCATTATTGATTGACTTTACAGGTTATGCATGTGTGAATTGCCGAAAAATGGAAGAAACAGTGTGGAGCGAAGACGATGTATTACCAATAATGCGCGATTCGGTTGTATTGGTCTCACTTTTTGTTGACAGTAAAATAAGTTTGCCTGACAATGAACACTACGTTTCAAAATTTGATGGAAAAAATATTACAACAGTTGGTCAAAAGTGGAGCGATTTACAAAAGTCAAAATACAAAAGCAATGCACAACCGCAATATTTTATGTTAGATAATTATGAAACGGTGTTAAACGGGAGTGCGAATTTTCAAGATCACGGTGAAGAAGCAAAATTCTCGAAATGGTTGAATGAAGGTGTAAAACGCTATACTTTATTTAATGGAAGTACCATTATTCGTCCCGATTTAGTTTTAGCAAATTAAAAACTGTTTGTAAAATAATTTCATTCATCGATAAGAAGTTTTCATTTTTTGATTTACGTTTGCGTGTAGTACATGTGCGCAGCAAAGCAAAAACCAAATTACGTTTTAAGCATTTTGAAAATGAATTGTCCGTCGTGCAGGCGTGGTAATTTATTTAAAACGCGTTGGCCAAAAAATTTTAAGGAGCTTCATGACATGAATGAAAAATGTACGGTGTGCGGCAGTTCAACCAGTCTTGAATACGGATTTTATTTTGGAGCCATGTATGCGGCTTATGCATTAACCGTTGCAGTATTTGTAACAATATGGGTGGCTTATACCGTTTTGGTTGGAAGCATATTTCATTCAATAGTTCAATTTTTGATCGTTGATATTTCAATTACGCTTTTATTAATTCCAATTACGTTTCGATTAGCGCGAAGTTTATGGGCACATTTGTTTATTAAATTTAAGAACCAGGTGTGATTATATGTTTGTAGTGCCTGATTAAATGCGCCACAGTCATTGCGAGGAGGAACGACGAAGCAATCCTCGAAATTGAATCGCAATTTCTCGCGCATTTATCACCTTTAGTTTAATTTTTATTTCATGCTACTGTGAATAGCTATTGGGATTCTACGTATCTCAAATAACTACCGAAATTCTGCGGATTTTCTGCGGCTTCTGTGTGAAACAATTCCCCAAAAATTCATCCCCTAAAAATCACCTTTAGTCTAAATCATTTTTTTTCATTGTGGAAAAGTATACAACCAATAAAAAAATTGCTTAGCTTCCCTCTTCAATAACCAGAATTTACTTATTACAATTAGAGGTAGCTACAAGTATTCCCAACTTTAAAACAATAAAGCAATGAAAAAATATTATTTCTATATACAATTCTTTTTAGTCTCGAAGGAATTTGCCAACATTCTCCGCTTGCGGACTCATGTATGATGTGGAATTATGCAGTTAAAGATTGGTCTGGAGCTTATCAATACAGTTTGTTTTATGTTCTTAAACCATTTGAAGATACATTAATAGGATCTAATACATATCACAAAATTTATTTAGGGAAACCTAATACTTATACATTTTTAGGAGGTGCTCGAGAGACATTTGGACAATCATACTTTATTAATCGTGACTCAATTCAAGAACATGAATTATTTGATTATGATAAACCTATTGGTGATACTATACAAAATTTATTTTGAGCAATGCCTTCTGGCCTTGGATATACCGGTGTGATTTATGATATAGTAATTTATGACAAGGATTCAATTATAACTTTGTCGGGAAATTTTGTTAATAGGATACAATATTATATTTTTAGGTCAAGAGATATTTCAGACGCAAGCGGCTGGTATTATGAGCCAGGCATTACCTTATATTATTATTATGAAAAAATAGGCTCAGATTGGGGGCTCTTGTTACATCCGCATTTTACTAGCACAGCTGGCGGCGCATTCTATTCGAATTATTGTACATCAGACCCACAAATTACTTCCCCAGGAAATACCGATTACTGTGATACCATTTGCGACAATGCTCAAAATTTGGTATATTCATTCGGCTTAAAGAATTGGCAAAAAAATAACACCTTAATTATTTTTCCTAATCCTTCTTCAACAAATCTTACTATAAATTCTTGTGATAAAATCCAGTCTTTTCGCATTTATGATATAACTGGCCGAACACTCACGCAGTATTTAATTAACAATACTACTTCAACTATTGGTGTTAGCCAATTCAATGCAGGAGCTTATTTTATTGAAATTGTAACGGAAAAAGGAAAATCGGTTGAGAAGTTAGTAAAGGAATAGCATCCATTTTGACTTTTGAAAATAGTTCGAGAGTTCGGTAACTTTCAACTTTCTAACCTTCAACAGATTATTAAATCAAAACGTTGATTTTTACAATTCTTAACTATCCCATAAAAACTTTGGTAATTCCTTGGCGTAATAGATTCAATTTTTAACTTTGTATAAAACCAACACATTATGGGACGTACTATTGGAATTATAGCTTTTTTAATTGCTGCAGCATTTGCAGTAATATTAATCCTTGCAATTTGGGGTGTACCAGTTGTCGACTTTTTAACTTTCGCTCGTTTAGGAGCAACGGGAGTAATTCTCGGTTTTCTTGGCGTTTTGGCATTGCTTGTTTTCGCCATGTTCTTTTGGCGCGGTAATGACAAAAAATTACCTTCAAGCAGTGAAGAAAAAGCCAGAATGAAGGGTGGGATGTAATCATCCTGTTTTAATTCATGTTTACTTTTTTTAATTTAGTTCATCGGAATTTTTTCCGGTTAATTATTCTGTTCCTTTTTCTCTATTCCTGTTCCACCAATTCAACAAACGATTTATCGGTTTTTGAAAATACACAAGCGTTGAATAAAAATTGTATTCACGACTTATTATCATCAGAAGAGAAAGTGGATATTTTAGCCAGGCTTGATTTGACAAGGCGAAGAATTAAGTCGTATAAGGAAATGCAGGAAAGTGCGTTGTCAGCATCAAAAGAGAGTTACGAATTTCTTACTAATATACTTGTTGAACTGATTTCGGATAACGGAGGAATAATTGAAAACATAAAAAATGCTCACGGTTGGAAAGATCTTGAAATCGTTTCTTGCAATGACGTTGCTAATGTGAATTTTTCACAGGAAAAAGAAATTGTTCAATCATTGGAAAAATTATATATAAAATTTTCTTCCATGTTTTCCAAGAATGATCAATTCCCTCAATCAACAGTAATCAAATCAAGTAATGAATCAATTCCGACCGAAATTTGCAAGGGTTATCATCCTCGATTTTGCAGAATAATAAAATCCATTTATGCTGAACTTATTTTTCCCGAAAAAATAAAAGAAGTTTCGGCAACCGATTATTATTTCAAAAACAAAAATTTGTATCAACTTATTGAAAACATTAATTTGTTTCGAAACAGAATTCTGCGAGCCACACAAAAAATAATCAATGCAATTGGTCAGGAGGTGGATCGTTCATGGATGCATTTTAACAAAATTGAACCCGTTGCTTTTAAATATGATGAGCTTGTTAACGATTCTATTGGGATAAGAGTTTTTATTTCGGCTTATGATTCAACTTACATTCCAACGATTCATTACACGATTAATGGTGTTGCTAAAGATTTTGAAACGCGAAACTCAAGAATTTTAGTTCCTAAAAACGCTAGACATGTTAAGGGAGTAATTAGCACTATTGAAAACGGTGAAATGGTTTGGCGACCATGGAGTATAGAAATTAAATAAGCTATACATTTTCTTTTTCAATTTCCTCAATATTCATTTTTCTTAACTGAGGGGCAATTCGTGCAGTAATTCCTACTATTAAAATGGTCATAATTCCGCCAAACACAACGCTTGGAACAAGCCCCATTAAACTCGCCGCCAACCCCGATTCAAACGCACCAATTTCATTAGAAGACCCTATAAAAATGCTATTTATAGATGCAACTCTGCCTCGCATATGATCTGGTGTTGATAGTTGCATTATCGTATGACGAATTACCACACTAATATTATCAAATGCACCGGTGAGAAATAAAAAGAAAAGCGATAAATAATAATTTGTTGACACAGCAAAACAAATAGTAGCCGCACCAAATAAAGCTACGTTTATCATTAAGGCACGACCTGCATTTTTTCCCGGCGGACGATACGCCAAAATAATTGCTGTAAAAATCGCCCCAACTGCAGGAGCAGAACGTAAAAAACCGAGTTCAACAGGACCGGCAAATAAAATTTTATCGGCATAAGCAGGTAACATGGCAACCGCACCGCCAAATAAAACAGCGAATAAATCCAGTGAAATAGCACCCAATAAATACTGATTGCTAAACACAAATTTTAATCCGGCGTTCAAGCTTTGTCCCAACGTTTCTTCTTTTATTTTTTTAGGTACCGGTTGTGAAGCAATAAACACAAATGAAAAAAGAGAAACAACAATAAAAATGATATTAATCAAATAAGCGGTTGAAAAATCTATAGCGCAAATTAAGCCTGCAGCCGCCGGACCAATTACCGCTCCAACATGCCAAACACTACTGTTCCATGTTGCGGCATTAGCATAAACTTCACGTGGTATAATTTGCGATAAAAAAGCAGGAGTTGCAGAAGCAATAAATCCGCGAACAATACCCGTAAAACCAATAACCAAAAATATTGGTAAAATTCCGTAATTGTGAATTACAGTTGTAGTTTCCAATGAAAAATAAAAAAGTAAAAGAGTGGAAATTATTAAAAAGGATGTTGCGATTGTAACTATATTTTTTCGATTGTAATTATCGGCAATATGTCCCGAGAAAAGAGAAACTATAATAAAAGGAATAGCTTCGGATAAGCCAATCATGCCTAGAGCGAAAGCGTTTTTAGTAAGTTCATAAACTTGCCAACCAACAATTACACTTTGCATTTGAATGGCCAGTGTGAGGAAAAAACGAGTATTTAAAAAGAATAGAAATTCTTTGTGGCGAAGAGCAGCAAAGGGATCGGCTTTTATTGGGGTGTTTTGGTTATTCATGAATGAAACAAATTTACCGATTATTTAGTTTTTTTAAGAAATACAAATGAACGTTGGCCTGTTAATCGTGCAATATTTTGAAAAACAAATTGTGAAATCGACAACCGGTATAATTTTTAAAATAATAAACAGTTTATTCAGGGGCAGTAATTCAAAAAAATATATTGAATGCCATTGTGAATTTTATTTTGTGGCTTAAAATTGATGGCACGGTGCTTCATGAAAAAGGGATAATAATCGGAAAATTCCTATTAAATTTTTAGCAAAGAATACAGCATTAGTAGTAAATTTTAACGCGATTAATTATTAAAGCAATGAAAAAATGCAAATAAATGAAATTATTGGAAATGATTTTTTATAAAGACACATTTATTTTTGAGAGATCATGAAAGAATGAGAAATTGAAGATGCTTCTCAACACTTTTTCTGCTTACCTTTACAGAATGAAGAAATGGTTTATCATTTTTCTTTTTCTTCCTTTATTTTCCAATTCACAGGATGTACTTTCCATTGCTAAAAAGCACTTGTATGTTTTGTCGAGTGATGAAATGTTTGGAAGAGGATATATTGGTAACGGTTATTTGAATTCAGTTCAATATGTCGAATCACAGTTTCAAGAATTTGGTTTAATTTCTATCGGAAAGGATTATAGACAAGGATTTACTTATGAGGTAAATACTTTTCCCGACAGCGTAACGGTAATACTTGATCAAAAAAAATTAAAACCCGGAGTTGATTATTTGGTTTCACCCGAGTCGGGAAAATCAGTTGGAGATTTTATCCCTTTACGTTTAACATCTCAACAATTATTCGTTTTTCGAACTGTCGAATTAAAAGAAAACACTATAGTAATAGTTAATGTTCCTTCTCATAAACTTCCAAAAGACAGTGCCGAATTATTTCAAAAAATGTTGGCGCAAATTAATTTGAAAGTTCCAATTATTGAATTAACAAATTCGAAACTCACTTGGTCGGTTGGTGATTTTGCGTGGGAGCACGCGCGCGTTCAAATAAAAACAGAAGTGTTTTCAAATGACGTAAAGCGTATTCATCTTGATGTTAGAAACAAAATCATTAATGATTTTAATTCATTTAACGTAATTGGAAAAATTGAAGCCAAGGGAAGAAAGAAGAATAAGGACAAACATATTGTTATTACTGCGCACTTGGATCATTTAGGGAAAATGGGTGCTTACACAACGTTTAATGGTGCCAATGACAATGCAAGCGGAGTGGCTATGTTGCTTACACTTGCCGAATATTTTTCAAAACATCGACAAAAAATGAATATTGTTTTTATTGTTTTCGGTGGCGAAGAAGCAGGATTAATCGGATCAAAATATTATACCGAACATCCGTTGTTTGATATGAAAAAAATTCGTTTTTTATTGAATCTTGATTTAATGGGTACAGGTGATGAAGGAATTACTGTTGTTAATGCGACAAAATTTTTGCAAGAGTTTGAATATTTAAAAAAAATAAATAATAATGAAAAATATTTACCAATTATTAAACCCCGAGGCGAAGCATCAAACTCGGATCACTACTGGTTTACGAAAAGGGACGTTCGTTCATTTTTTATTTATACAATGGGTGGAACAAAAGCGTATCATGATATTTATGATAGACCTGAACAACTACCGCTTACCGAATTTGTGGATTTATATGAGTTGATAATTCGATTTACAAAGGGACTTTGTTCCAATAAAATAAAATTCAAAAATTAGCGAACTTAGGAAAGCCTTAAAGCCACAAAAAAGAAAGGCCTACACTCATCGTATTTATTTTTTGATTGGAATTATTTTTATAAACAGGCGTCATTAAGTAGTTACCGTATATACACACATTTCCAAATCCAATACGAAGTGTAGGGCCAAAGCTGAATTTTTCAACTCCGTCAATATTATATTTTTTGTATTTGGTTTTTCCGTCAACAAACTTAATGTGATTGTTAAACATATATCCTCCTCGAAAACCAATAAAAAATTTGAAATTATTTTTTTTTCCACCTTTAATTCTTAATTCACTACACAAGTCAACATAGCTTAAAACTAATTTGTTTGCCGAATATGAAACAGTACTGCGATAAGGAACTAAGCTGTCAACTATTGTATTTGATGAATTTATATATTGAAAAAATTGTGCGTTATTGTAATGATGCAAGGTGCGTACTGCCGGGCCAAAAGCAATACTGAATTTTTTTGAAAAGGGATATTCAAACATTCGTGAAAAGGATAATCCCCAGGAGTACCATTTCATTTTTATTTCTTTGGCCCCATCGATCCATTGTTCATTTGTCACATCAATTACAATTCTGTTTTGACGTTCTATCGAATCTTTATCTTGCAAAAAAAAACCAACATACATGTCGGCCAAAGTAAATTGACCAATAGAATGACCAACAATTCCGCTAAAAAACAATATAGTTAACGTTGCTCTCATTTTTTATCGGCTATTTTTTTTTCCCAATTCCATGCGTGTTGCAAGGCTTCGGCTAAAGTAAATTTACATTTCCAATTTAAAAGCTTTTCAGACTTTTCGGTATTTGCATATATTGATTCAACATCACCTTCACGTCTATTTCCTATAGTGTAATTGAGTTTTATGGCATTTATTTTTTCAAATGCTTGAATGACTTCCAAAACTGAATTCCCTTTTCCGGTACCCAAATTTATTATGCAAGGATTTTCGTTGAGTGATGAAATAACATTTAAAGCGGAAACATGCGCATTGGCTAAATCACAAACGTGAATATAATCACGAACGCAAGTGCCGTCAGGTGTTGAATAATCATTTCCAAATACTGTCAAGGATTGTCTTTTTCCAATCGCAGTTTGAGTAATGTAAGGAATAAGATTATTGGGAACTCCTATTGGTAACTCGCCAATTTCTCCGCTCGGATGACTACCTATAGGATTAAAATAACGAAGCAACACAGTTTTAAAATTTGTATTTGCTTTTACAAAATCATGAATTATTTCTTCCGATATTTTTTTTGTGTTTCCATACGGAGACTCAATTTTTCCAACCGGTGTATTTTCAAAAACAGGTATTGTTAACGGATTTCCATATACGGTACAAGACGACGAAAAAACAAAATGATTTACATTGTATTTAGCGCAAAGATCAAGAATGTTTAATAGCGAAACCAAATTGTTTCGATAATATAAAGTTGGTTTTTGTACCGATTCGCCTACAGCTTTAAATGCGGCGAAATGAACAATGCCTTTAATGTTTTCTTTTAAAAAAATTTTTTCCAATTCCGATTTGTCACAGCAATCTATTTTATAAAATGGAACGCTTTGTACCGAAATTTTTTCGATTTGGTCGTGAATAAATTTTTCGGCATTAATTAATGAGTCAACAATAATTGGAGAAAATCCTGCTTCAATTAGAGCAACGACAGTGTGTGATCCAATAAATCCGCAACCGCCTGTGACCAATATTTTTTTTTCTTCACTCACAAAAAGATTTATTCTACAATGGTCATTTCCTTAATCAAATTTGTTGCGCCTGCAAATTTGTCGATGATAAACAAAGTGTAACGAATATCAACGGATATTGTGCGCTGTAATAAAGGTTCAAAAGCGATATCGCCGCTCATCGCTTCCCAATTTCCGTCAAAAGCGGTTCCAATTAATTCGCCATTCCCGTTTACTACCGGGCTACCGGAATTTCCTCCTGTAATATCTGTATTTGATAAAAAAGCAACAGGCACTGTTCCATTAACGGCGTATCGACCGTAATCTTTTTTCAGATAAAGTTCTTTCAATTTTGCAGGAACAATAAATTCATCATTTTTTGGATTTTCTTTTTGCATGATGCCTTCTAAAGTTGTTACATAATCGTATTTTACAGCGTCAGCCGGGCTATAATCCAAAACATTTCCGTATGTACAACGCATGGTAAAATTTGCATCAGGCGCGTAAAATTTATCACTGTTCATTTTTCGAACACCGTTAACGTACAAATGCATTGCATTTTGCAATTGTGCGTCAGCAGGACCTTGAATCGGCATTAATTTATTTCTATAAACATCTATAAAACCCCAAAGTAACATAAACCCAAGATCTTTTTCAAACGTTTTTAAATCAGGGTTTTTTAGGAAGATATTCAATTTTGTTTGATCAACCAATAATGATTTTTCATAATACTTATGTGCAAATTTTTGAAAATCTCCTTTGTATTTATCATGAATTGTAATTAATTCTTTTGGATGAAAATCTTTTGGTACATCATTAAAATATATGGAAAGTAAAGCGGCATATAATTTTTCGTCAGTAGATTTATTGTGTTCTTTAAAATACGCATCAATTTTTGGTTGTGATGCAGTTACAACTTTTTGAATTGTTTCTTTATCGGCTTTCGCTTTTAATTGCAAATACAATCCAAGCATTTGTGAATATAAAGTATGATTTTCCATTCCAAAAACACCTTCAGTAAAATAAACCGAAGGGATTGACAATTCCTTTAATTTGCTATTTGCATCGGCGATATCGGTAATTACCGACCCGTAAATTTTTTGACGTTCTTTATCAGAATCTACCCATGCTTTAAATTTTGCTTCTTCATTTCTTTTTCTATCGGCAACATGTAAATTTTTTAATCCTTTGCTTTGGCCAATAAAATATTTCCAGTAATTACTAATTTGAGCATATTCCGAAGAATATTTAATGCGAATTTCGTCACTGTCATCCATATCTTTTTTCATTGTTTCTAATCTGGTTTGACGAATTTTTACTCGTGCAGGTTGTTCAATGTTGGTCGCTAAATCAACACCGTACGAAGATAAAAAACGATCGGTACTTCCGGGATATCCGAGAATCATTGCAAAATCATTTTTTTGAATTCCTTTTATTGAAAGCGGTAAATGATGTTTAGGAACATAAGGTACATTTTCTTTAGCGTATTCGGCAGGTTTACCACTGGGCGACATATAAATGCGAAACATGCTAAAGTCGCCGGTATGTCGTGGCCACATCCAGTTATCTGTATCGCCGCCAAATTTTCCAATTGATGAAGGTGGTGCGCCAACCAATCGAACATCATTAAACGTTTCGTAAATGAAAAGATAATATTCATTGCCTTCAAAAAAGGGTTTTAATTCCACATCATAATTTGTTCCTTCTATTGAAGATTTTTTAAGTTCATTTATTTTCGACCGTATAGCACTTTCTTTTTCGGCGCCCTCTTTTCCTAAAGCTGCCGCATTTATTTTTTCAGTTACATCTTCCATTCGAATTAAAAATTTAACAAATAATCCTTCACACGGAAGTTCTTGAGATTTTTCGTATGCCCAAAAGCCGTTAGTCAAATAATCATGTTCAACAGTTGAATGAGCGGCAATGGCATCATATCCGCAGTGATGGTTGGTTAACATTAATCCTTCTTTCGAAATAATTTCGCCGGTGCAAAATCCACCTAACTGTACAACTGCATCTTTTATTGAAGAATTATTTACATTATAAATATCATCGGCAGTAATTTTCATTCCTTTTGCCTGCATGTCCGACTCATTCATTTTTTTTAAATACATCAATAACCACATGCCTTCATCGGCTCGCGCATTGCTAAGTAATAAAGCGAATAGAAGAATGGAAGAAAATAATCGTTTCATTATTAATAAAATTTAAGTGGTGAAATTAGGGAAAGTTTTGCGTTTGAAATACATAAAAAAACCCGTTTCAACGCATGTGTTTGAAACGGGTTAATTGTATTGCTATACAGGTAATTATCGTCGTTTTGGCAACTGAACCCCGGTCTTATTTTGAGGATTGTTTGGCGTATTTTTGTTAGGGATATTCGTATCCTTCGGTTTCTCGACATTTTTAATTGCATCTTCACATTCTTTGATTTTTGCTAATGCAGCCGAGTCTCCGGGTTTTATGCTTAACGCTTTTTGGAATTCTGCTTTGGCACCAACATAATTTTTGCTGTTAAGTGCCATGTTGCCTTTTAACATTGCTGCCCTATATTCTGTTTCCTTTTTTGCAGCATCGTTATTTCCGGTGTTTTTTCCATCGTTACCAATAATACGAATATTGTTGTTGTTGTTATTTTGATTGTTGTTATTGTTTTGATTATTCTGTTCATTTCCTTTTGAATTATTATTCTGATTATTATTTTGATTATTGTTTAACTGGCCTTTATCACTTTTATCATCTTTTGGACAATCGCCCATTACATCTCCGTGTGCTTGATGTGCAGGCCATGCGCTATTTGGTATAGTTAAGTTTTTTGAATTTTCCGGATTTCCCGGAGGAATATGACAAATGTTTACTGTTGGTTGTGGACCTTCAACGGGACACGCTCCAAGAATGTCACCATGTCCTTCATGCCCGCCCCATGCCGAAGAAGGAATATTTAGCGTTTTCGGATTTTCCGGATTTCCCGGAGGAATGTGACAAATGGTTATTGTACCACTTGCTGTATAATTAACCGAAATTGTTTTTGTGTTTGTACCACCGGCATTTGTTGCAGTTATTTCAATTGTATTTGAACCGCTATTCAATACAACAGGAATGCTAAGTGCAAGTGTAGAGGTTGTGAAAATAAATCCGGTAAAATTATTTCCGTTATAGGTTACTTGTACTTGACTTGATGAAGTAATATTTGTAATGCTTCCCGTTGCAATATAATTCGAATTTGTAACAGAAGCGCTTAACGAAGCGGGATTTGTAATTGTTATTACAGGCGGATCAATTGATGATGAAGGTTCGTTGTAAATTACAGTAAATGTTTTTGAATCATTACCTGAAACATTAGTCGCTGTAATTGTAAAAATGTTATTTCCACTATTTAATGTGCTACTAAAAGTTAATGAATTTGATGACGGATTATAAACGAAACCGGTTAGCGGTGAACCATTCTTAGAAATGGAAATATCAGAAGAAGAATTTACGTTTAATACTGTTCCGGTAAAATTAAATGTTGAAGTTGTTGTTGTAAAAGGATAGGATGAAGGCGTTACGTAATTAATTACCGGAGGCATTAGTGGTGTGTAATTACAAGTGTAAACTTGATGAATATTGCCACAAGTATTATTCACGTCAAGCGTAATGGTATTCGATCCTGATACAAGCGATATTGTTTTACTAAACGCGCCCGACGTAGGATTAAAATAAACCCCACTCAAGGTAACCCCATTCAATTTTAAACTAATTTCTGATGCTGAACCAACACCGGTTAAATCTCCATTAATGCTTATAGAAGAGGTAGTGAAAGTAACACCATTTAATGTTGGCGTTATTGAATTTAATACAGGCGTGGTACAAGGTGCTGTATAATTTACAGTAACGTTTTTATTAATTGTACCACAACTGTTTGTTCCAGTAATTACAATATGATTTGCACCTGTTGTTAATGCAATTGTTGCTGTTATTTCGCCCGAAGCATTCATCATAAATGGAATGTTGTTTCCATTATTTGTAAGCGAAATTTGACTAGCTGTTAATTCATTACTTGATGCCGAATAACCATAAGATTCTGAAGTAGCAGAAGTGGATAATCCTGTGCCTAATTCTATAGTTGGAGGAATACACGGAATACTATAATTTACGGTAATGTTTTTTGCTTGTGTTCCGCAACTGTTGGTTCCGGTTACTACAATGGCATTGCTTCCCGTTGCTAACGTAATTGTTGCTGTAATATTTCCTGAAGCATTCATTGTGAACGGTACGATAACGCCGTTATTTGTGAGCGAAATTTGACTTGTTGTTAATTCAGATGCATTAGCAGAAAAACTATACGATGATGTTGTTGCCGACGTTGATAAACCTGTTCCAAGATTAATACTTGGCGGAGTACAAGGTACGGTATAATTTACAATTAAGCTTTTCGTAATTGTACCACATGAATTGGCGCCTGTAATTGAAATAGAATTTGTTCCGTCGTCAAGCGTCAATGCGGCATTAATATTTCCGGCTGCATTCATGGTAAACGGTACGTTGTTGCCATTATTGCTTATTGTTACTTGAGTAGTTGTTAATTCATCAGAAGTGGCCGATACGTTATAGGCTGGTGAAGTAACGTTTGTAGGCAAGCCTGTAGCAAGGGTCAACACCGGCAAAGGGCATGGAGGATTATAATTCACAGTTATATTTTTTGAAGCGTTGCCGCAAGCATTTGTACCCGAAACCTGAATAGCGTTGGATCCTGCCGTTAACGAAATTGCTGATGTTATTCCGCCCGAAGCATTCATCGTAAATGGAACATTTAATCCATTATTAGTAACGGTTATTTGTGCTGAACTTAATTTATCCGAAATCGCATTCAACGAATAGGTAGCAGATGTAACGGTTGTTGCTAATCCGGTGCCAAGCGTAATACTTGGCGCAACACAAGGTAAAGTATAAACAACACTAATGTTTTTTGCAATAGTCCCACAAGCGTTAGTTCCTGTAATTGATATTGCGTTAGTTCCTTCTATTAGCGCAATCGTTGCTGTAATTCCACCCGAAGCATTCATGGTAAAAGCAACAGACGATCCATTGTTTGTTAAACTTACTTGTGAAGAAGTTAACTCATCGCTTGTAGCTGAAAAACTATAAGATGAAGTGCTAACTGATGTTGGCAATCCTCCGCCTATTGAAAGTGCAGGAGCCGGGCAAGGTGGTGCATAGGTTACATTAATGTTTTTAGAAATTGTTCCGCAAGCGTTTGTACCTGTAATTGCAATCGAATTTATGCCTACGTTTAATGTTATTGTTGCGCTAATGTTACCGCTTGTATTTACAGTGAACGGAATGGTTACTCCATTATTCGTTACAGTAATTTGACTCGATGTTAGCTCGATCGAATTTGCATTTAAATTATAAGTCGATGTGGTAACCGATGTTGCAAGTCCTACTCCTAAACTTAATGTTGGAACTGTACATGGAATGGAATAATTTACAGTTATGTTTTTAGAAATTGTTCCGCAACTGTTTGTTCCGTTAATCACTATCACATTCGTTCCTTCGCTTAATGTAACTGTTGCATTAACTTCGCCCGTAGCATTTAAAGTGAATGCTACATTTGATCCATTATTTGTCATTGTAATTTGACTTGATGTTAACGCATCGGTTAAAGCGGTAAACATATAACTGGGCGATGTTACACCGGTAGATAATCCGCTTCCTATATTAATTGTTGGAGTAGGACAAGGAGGAGTATAAGTAACAGTAAGTGTTTGTGTAACTGTGCCGCATGAATTGTTTCCTGAAATTACAATTGAATTTTCTCCTGCGTACAATGATAAACTTGCAGATATTGAACCCGAAGTTGATAAAGTAAACGGAACGTTTGACCCATTGTTTGTAATAGTGATTTGACTTGCGTTTAATTCTGCAGAAGTGGCTGAAAGGTTATATGCCGCAGTGCTTACACTTGTAGGCAATTTTGTTCCTAAATTAATGGTTGGCGACGTACACGGTACAGTATAGGTTACATTAATGTTTTTTGAAATGCTTCCGCAAGCATTTGTGCCGGTTATTACAATTGCATTTGTGCCGATAGCTAAGGTTAATCCTGCACTAATATTTCCACTTGCATCCATCGTGAATGGAATATTTACAGAGTTATTCGTTACAGTTACTTCAGCCGAAGTTAAATTATTGGAAGAAGCAGTAAAGGTATAACCTGCACTGGTTACTGTTTTCGATAATCCGCTGCCAATTGAAATGAATGGAACAATACAGGGCGCCGATTGTGTTACACTCACTGTTTTACTTGCATTTCCGCACGTTGTTGATCCTGTTATTGCAATAAAGTTTGTACCTGTTGTTAATGGAATGTTTGCCGATACCAAACCTAACGCATCAATTGTAAAAGGCACTGTGTTTCCATTATTTGTTACGGCTATATCTGCACTAGTTAATCCAACGGTATTTGCTGTAAAATTATAGGTTGAAGTAGTAACACTTGTTGGCATTCCTGCAGTAAGTGTAATGGTTGGCACCGGACAAGGAGCAGTATAATTTACACCAAGTGTTTGCGAAAATGTTCCGCAAGCATTTGTTCCGGTAATAATAATTGTATTAAAGCTTGGGCTTAATGTCATTGTTGATGTTAATGCTCCGCCTGATCCTAATGTAAACGGAACAATTATTCCATTCAATGTTAAGGTAATTTGAGCCGCTGTTAAATCGTTCGCAGTTGCCGAATAATTAAAGGTAGGCACACTCACGGTTGAAGCCATTGCCGCATTTAAAATAATAATCGGACTATTGCATGGTAAAGAATAATTCAATGAATAAGTTTCACTAACAGTTCCGCAAGCATTCGTTGCTGTAACAATAAACTCATTCAATCCCGGTGCAAGCGTAACATTCGATGTTATTCTTTTTGTAGTTGAATTGTAGGTAAAGGCAATTGGATTTCCATTTTGTTTCAATACAATTGCTGATGAAGTGCTAACTCCAATTACATCTGCCGTTAATACAAATGCTGATGAAGGACTAGTTCCGTTATTCGGAATTGTATTGGTAAATGTTATCACCGGCATTGTACAGCCGGTTACAGCAGCTTCATAATTTACTGTTAACGATTTACTGTCGGTACCATCAACATTTGTTCCGGTAATTGTAAATGTTGTTACCGGATCGATTAAAGTATAATTCGCTGTAAAATCATTAGTAGAAGGAGCAAAAGTAAACGCCGTACTCGCTACACCGTTAATTTTAAAACTAACCCCCGATGTTGAGCTCACTTTAAAAATTTTAGCATCAATTGTTAAGTGAGCAGACGAAGTTGTGAACGGATTTACTCCCGGATTGGTAATTGTTACAACCGGTGGTTCAGGAATTCTAGTGTACGTTACTGTTATGTTTTGTGTGGCTGTTCCGCAATCATTATTCGCATTTATTGCAATTGTGTTTAAACCTTCCGATAAATTTAATGCCGAACTTAATGTTGTTCCTGTTAATGTTGAAGCAACCGTTACTCCATTTAATTTTACACTTACTTGCGAAGGTGTACAATACGAAACATTCGCTGCTAAGGTTAATATTGAATTATTTGTTGAGTAGGTTGATCCACCGGGATTAATTAATGCAATAACAGGATTGTTACACGGAGGGGGCGTTGGAGAATAAATAATAACAGTAGAAGCTGCATCAGTTCCATCTCCGTTAGTTGCTTTAATTTCCAAAACATTATTTCCACTTGCTAATGTTATTGATGAAGTAAAAATATTGGTTGAAGAATTAAACGAAAAACCTACACTCGGTACTCCGTTTACAGAATAAGTGATTCCCGTCGATGAAGACATGTTTGTAATGTTTGCTGTAACAAGGAATGAAGCACTTGAAACTGTTGCCGGATTTATTGCCGGATTTACATACGTAATTACCGGTGGTGCTAACGGACGATTATATGTAATCGAATACACTCCGGTCGCTGTTCCACATGAATTTGTAGCTGTTAATACAACACTATTCGTTCCATCTCCTAACGAAATGGTACCTGCAACTGTGCCTGATGATGTATTAAACGAAAATGGTGTATTTGCTCCGTTTACTTTTAATGAAATTTGAGAAGGCGAGGTAACATTTGTTACTGTCGCTATAAAACTCATATTCGAAGCTGTAGTTGTAAAAGTTGTAGTTGATGGACTGATATTGCTAATTAAAGGGACATCGCACGGTGGACTATAATTTATTATTTCAGTTTTACTGTCAGTTCCATAGGTGTTTGTTCCTTTTACCTCAATACTGTTTGAACCGCTTACTAACGTAACAGGAACAGTTACTAAGCCGGAAGCAGCATTAAACGTAAATGAAGTTGTTGCTGCACCATTTATTTTTACGCTTATACCTGAAGTAGTACTAACATTCAATACTGTAGAGGTAAGCGTTAAAGCTGCTGCAGAAGCAGTGAATGGGTTAGAGGATGGATAATTGATGGCAACTACAGGTGGTAATCCCGTTGTAGTTGTATTATTATAAATAAGGATTGTGCTTTTTGTGTCTGACCCATAACTGTTGGTTCCTTTAACTTCAACAGCATTTGCGCCGACAGATAAATTTGCCGTAAAACTAACTTCACCCGTTGACCCGACAAAAGTAAATCCTGTTACCGCAGTGCCGTTTAACCTTACGCTAACCTGCGAGGCATTACTAACATTCGTAACCGTTGCTTTTACAACTTTTGTTGCCGAACTAACGGTCTTAGGGTTAACGTTAGGATCTGTAAAGGTAACGACCGGAGGTAAATTAATAGGAGCAGGCGCGTATATGATAACTGTATTTTCGACATCGCTCCCCGCAGCGTTTACCGCACTTATAGAAACAGCGTTTGAGCCTGTAATTAATGAAGTTGTTAAACTTAATTGTTGCGTGCTATTGTTATAAACGAAACCTGTATAGTTTACTCCATTAATGTAAACTTGAATATCTGCTGCCGAGTTTACATGTGTAACAGTAGCATTTACTGTTGCTGAATTTATACCAACTGTATAAGGGTTTACGGTTGGATTATAAATAGTAACATCTGGAGGCAATAAAGCGCTTGCCTGTTGGTAAAGGATAGTTACAATTTCGTTATCACTTCCAACCGAATTTGTTGCCGTAATTGATACGGTATTATTTCCCGGATTCAAATAAAGATTTCCTGAAAATGCACCGTTTAACGGATTAAAATAAAATCCGGTGTTTGGAGTTCCGTTTACAACAAAATTTATTTGACTTGCATTTGTTATATTTAAAATTGTTCCTGTTAACGTTAAGGATGATGAGCTTGTAGTATATGGGCTTGTAGGAGGATTTAATACGGTTATTACAGGGGGAAAGGCTGTTGTTGTATTGAAATTTCCTTGGTAAGTTACTACGCAGCTTTGATAATCATTTCCTGCTTGATTAATTGCTTTTATTTCGATAATGTTATTTCCCGGATTTAAAATTATCGGCGCAGAAATAAATTGATTGTTGCTTTCAGTGAATGAAAATCCGCTCGTAATAACACCATTTACTTTAAAGGTAATTTGATTGGGGTGGCTTACATAATAAACATTCGCGCGAACGGTATAATTTGGCAATGCAACTGTTGTTGGGCAAGTAGCAGGGCTTGTATAACGAATTACCGGACGATTTTGTGTTACCGTGTTTGTATTTGTATTCGTTGTGTGCGTATTGGTGTTAGTAGTATGTGTATTGGTGGTTACTGTAGTGTTTGTATTGGTGGTGTGTGTTGTATGCGCACTACCATGCCCGCCACCAATAAAAAATTTGAAAAACACATTTGAATAATGGTATCTATCGTTATTACCTGTTGGCGAACCATTATTCTTAAATTGTATTCCGTCAATTTTATCATTCAATGCAAATGTTATTTTGTGTCCAAAACCCATTTGAAAATAATTTCCAAATTGATATCCTAATTCTATTCCCACAGAAGGCATAACATAAGTTTTTCCTCCGTTGTTATAACCTGGCGCATTGCTTTCATAATCCCAACGACGAAAATTTAATTCGCGTGCAGGAATATTTTCTATTTGTTCTAATGAATTTCCTGTCGAATCTAACGAGCTATAGTCAAGTGCTCCATCAAAAATACCCAATTGATCGGTTTTCAAAAAACTTTGTGTAAATCCAATCCCACCAAAAAAATTAAGCACAATACCTGTGCGCTCTCTTAACCGATTAAATCCAATCATTGCCTCTAAAGCAAATCGGTTTATAACCATTTTATAGTTTGCAAACATATAACCCAAACTATCGAGATAGGCTAAATTTTGCTTTTCGCTTGAACCAAACTGATTAAATGTTTTGTCAAATCCTTCGCCCGATAATCGATTGGTAGAAACTCCATACATTACTCCATGTAAATACCTAAAACGCCAAGCGAAATTGAAAATCTTTTTCGGCTTTTTATAAATGTAATGTCCAAAATTAAAATCAAAAGCCATTCCGGGATGAGCAGTAATATCTGATTGTTGCCATGTAGCACCCAAACCTGCACCCATAAACCATTTAGGATTAACCGGATTAGATACCGTCATTGAGCTTTGACTGTTCGAAAGAATTGTACTTAAAAAGAACAATGCGAATAGAAATTGTTTCATAGTAAAATTTTAAAAACCAAATTTACATTTATTGTGCCAAAACCTAACCTCATCCTTAAAAAAAGGGCATTTAACATATCTATAACAGGTTTAAGTATTATGTTTTATCTTGTAAAATATGGTAAATTTGCAGCTGTGATTTTACGTTATTCATCCATATTTACAGGCTTTTTTGTTTCTATATGCCTTAACCTTAATGGTCAAACTGCCGGTGATAATTGCGCTTCTCCCGTTTCTTTGTGCGCCAACAATACAATTCACATGAATAACTATAATGCCACAACTCAAGTTTGTTCTAGTTGTCCTGAGGGTAGTTTAACTATTGGTGCTTTATGTGGCGAAGTAAATAATACGGTTTGGATGTCGTTTGTAACAAACAGTACAGGGGGCTCGGCTACTCTTTCTGTTTCGGGTGTTTCATGTTTAATTGCTGCCGGTATGGATAATGAGTTAGAGTTATCTGTACTATCCTCGCCTACGCCTTGTACACCTCCATACGCAATTGCAAATTGTACAGCGGCATTTTCTGCTAACCAATCTATTTCCCTTGGTGGTTTAACACCCAATACTACTTATTATATTGTTATTGATGGCGATGATGTAGGTACAGGTATTACTGCCGCCGCACAATGTGAATTTGATATTTCGATAAGTGGTGCGGCTGTTGACCCTGATTTTAATTCAACAATTACAAATGCAACTTGTGCGGGAAATGATGGACAAATTGTAGTGAATTCAGTTGGTGGAGCAACTCCAACATTATCATATTCTATTGATGGCGGCGCTTCACAATCGTCAAATACTTTTACAGGATTAAACGCAGGTTCGCATAACGTTACTGTATCTTCTTCCAATGGATGCACTTATAACAGTACCATCAACGTTCCCTTGGCAGGCGGGCCACAAAATGGAACTCCTGCAATTACCAATGCAACTTGTGGTAATAGCGATGGGCAAATTGATATTAACGGCGTAACCGGAGGAACTTCGCCATATAATTATTCAATCAACGGCGGAGCACCACAAGCTTCAAATTCGTTCACGGGATTAACTGCAGGCAGTTATGACATTACAGTTACCGATATAACCGGTTGTAGTTTTACCTATGAAAATGTTAACGTTGCGGTTACGGGTTCTGTCAGCTCTGTTGCTTACAACATTGTTCAGCCTAATTGTTCAACACCAACAGGAACATTAACAGTAATTCCTTTTGGCGGAACAACACCTTATGCCTATTCTCTCAATGGAGGCGCTCCTGTGGCCTCAAGTGTTTTTGGTGGACTTACCCCGGGATCTTATACAGTTGTTGTCATTGATAATTCCGGTTGCACTTATACCACCACTTTTACCATTAATCCGGTAACAGCGAATTTAATTCCACAAATTATAGTTAGTCCATCATCCGTTAGTGTATGTCAAGGCTCATCGGTTACATTTAGTGCCTCCTATTCTAACGGTGGCACATCTCCAAACGTACAATGGCAAGTAAACGGTTCAAATGTTGGAACAAACTCTCCTACATTTACCACTTCATCGTTAAACAATGGTGATGTTGTTGTTTGTATTCTCACCGGTAACGATCCTTGCGCAACAACAACTACTGCAACTTCGAATAGTGTAACCGCCACTATTATTCCGCAAATAACCCCAACAGTTTCTACAGGCGCAAGTTCTACAAACATTTGTACAGGTGAATTAGTGTTGTTTAATGTTGCAACAACCGGATGTTCTGCGGGAGGTACTTATTATTGGATTGTGAATGGAACAACGGTAGATTCAACTACTGCTCCTGCTTTTAGTTATTCATTTTTTAATTCTTCAACAGTTGCAACTTCTTTCTCTTGTGATGATCCGTGTTCTATTTCTGTAACTTCTTCCAATGTAAATATAACAGTAATTCCTGTTTTTGCCGACGCAGGCCCTAATCAGTCTATTGGTGTTGGTGAGTCAACGGTGCTAAATGCTACAGCTACAGGCTCACTCACTTGGTCGCCTTCGGGTTCACTCAATGATGCAAGTTCTGCCACTCCGGTTGCTACTCCTGAAGTTACTACTACTTATATTTTAACTGTTGTGAACGGTAATTGCACAGCTACCGATGAGGTTACGGTTGTTGTTACTCCGCTAATTGTTGCCCCTAATACTTTTACGCCTAACGGAGATGGAACTAACGATGTTTGGCGTATTGCACGTATTGAAAATTTTCCGTCATGTCAAGTTACTATATATGACCGATGGGGACAAAAAATATTTAATTCAACAGGATATACAAATAATAATCCGTGGGATGGAACATATTTAGGTGTGGCTTTGCCGGCATCGACATATTATTACGTAATTGAATTGAATGGAAGTACTTCTTCAAAATCGGCAAATACCTATTATGGTTGGGTAAGTATAATTTATTAAACTTGAAAAAAAGATTCATCATATTAACTTTTGTGTTTAATGCGTTCATGGTTGAAGCGCAACAAACCGCACAATATTCTCAATATTTATTTAATCAATTTGGTATGCACCCTGCTTTAGCAGGGTGGCGTGATTGTCTTGAAGCACGAATTGGATACCGAAAGCAATGGGTGAGTTTTCCGGGTGCGCCAACTACCGCATTCGCTAATTTTCACGCACCGCTTACTCGTAAAAAAAAGGGCTATTTGAAATCAAAACACGGTATTGGAGGTAATGTTGAAAGTGATAGTTTCGGACCTTTTGGTGTCACAAGAATTTATGCTGCCTATGCATATCACGTACCGGTTACAAGAAATTTCAAATTGTCAATGGGATTATTCGCCGGAATTCAACAATACAAAATTGATTTCGGCAAAATTACTCTCGAAAATAATGATGACAACGCCATTACAAAAAAAAATAATGTGTACATCTACCCCGATATTTGGCCAAGTGTTTGGGTTTACAGTAAAAATTTTTTCGCAGGTATTACTTCTCGACAATTATTACGCAATAACATCAGAAAAATAACAATTGACTCTCGCTTGAGAAATCATATAATTATTACCGCCGGAAAAAAATTAAAATTAAAAACCACTAATACAAGCATTATTCCAAGTTTTGCTTTTAAATGGACATTCGTTTCTGCTCCCGGTTTAGATTTAAATGTTTTAGCTGATTTTAATAATCGCTATTTGGTTGGATTATCCTGGCGAAACACAGATGCATTGGTTGGGATGTTTCGCATAAATATTAAACAGTTCTCTTTTGGTTATTCTTTCGATTTTACTACTTCACGAATTAAATACGGAAGTTCTAATACGCATGAAATTATTTTAGGAATAAATGCATGCCGACCCGATAAACGCAATTCTGATGAATGCCCTACCTTCAATTAGTTTAATCTGCTTTTAATAGAGTTAAAAAATCAACTATTCCCGAAATTTTATTTGTCTAAAACTATTTAGAAAAAATTATTTCAAGTTTTTTTTTCTCATTTAAAGAATAGGTCATAATTTCACGAAATGAAAAAATCAATTCTTGTTTTTCTTTCAATTATTTCATTTGGTGTTAACGCACAGTTTAATTTTCAACAGATTTATGACGACGTACCCGGTTTACCTATCGGAATTCTTGAGGCGGTTTCATACAACCAAACGCACATGAAACATATTCCTCTTAGTGAACCCGAAGCGTGCAACGGAATGCCTCGTGCAATTGGTATGATGGGATTAATTCTTAACGGAAAAAATTATTTCAATGAAAATTTAAATTTTATCTCCACTAAAACCGGAATTCAAACGAGTGATATAATTAATAATCCTTATCAAAATGTTTTAGCTTATGCTAAAACGTTTAAATTGTTGATGGATGAGAAACGCACTGCATTAAAAATTAAATCAAATGGTTTTGATGTAAATCTTATTGCGATGGTGTTAGCCGATCTCAGTGAAATCCCCGACTCAGGATATGTGAATGGTTTTGCTCGTGATTGTCAACTTTATTCCATTCTTACCTTTTTGAACTCTGCCCAACGTGCAAATGAATTTTTGTTTCCGGTTTATCATATAAATTTAATCACATTATTCGGTAACGAACGTTTTCAAATATTATCTGCTTCTAAAATTAAATTTAATCCTACCGGAATTTCAGCAAATGGCTTTGTTTATCCTTTAGCGCTTCAAACACGCTCTTTGCAATACGCTCCTGCAATATGGAATCCGGCCGCATCTTGTAATTATAGTTCCAGAAGTGGTACAGCTGTAAGCGCAATAACCTTGCATACCGTACAAGGCACTTACGCAGGTTGTATCTCTTGGTTTCAAAATTGCGCGGCAGGGGTATCTGCACATTATGTCGTGCGTTCAAGCGATGGTCAAATTACTCAAATGGTAGATGAAACATTAAAAGGTTGGCACGTTGGAAGTGAAAATCCTTATACAATAGGATATGAACATGAAGGATATGTTTCTGATCCGTCATGGTACACTACTGCAATGTACACTTCATCGGCTAATTTAACCCGCGATATTTGTTCAAGCGGTTATGGCATTAATCCTTTGCGTACTTATTTTGGACCGGCTTCTTCTACAATCGAAGTACTTGGTTCATGCACAAAAATAAAAGGCCATCAACATTATCCTTATCAAACGCATACCGATCCGGGTATAAATTGGGACTGGGAATATTATTATAAACTTATTAATAATTCTACTCCGGTTACAACAGTTACTGCTTCTACAGGAACGTTATACGATAGCGGAGGACCAACCGGAAATTATACGAACGACGAACGATCTCTAACATTGTTGGCGCCAACCGGTGCTAGTTCTGTTTCTTTAAACTTTACATCTTTTGATTTGGAATTGGATTGGGATTATATGTTTTTGTACGACGGAAATTCTACTTTTTCGCCGCTAATTGGAAAATATACTGGCACCGTTAGTCCCGGCACCGTTACTTCGACCGGCGGAAATTTATTAATCGAATTTCGTAGCGATTGTTCTACTGTTAACCCCGGATGGGTTGCTAATTACACCAGCGGTACAAGTTCAGGTTCTACCGCAGATTTAATCGCTCCAACAACTTCTGTAAATGTTGCATCCACTTGGGTATCTTCTAATTTTACCACTTCGTTTACTGATGCCGATAATATTGGCGGAAGCGGAGTTGAAAAATCATTTTATCAGGTTATTGATTTTGATGGTACCGATTGGCGAGCCAACGCAAACAACGGATTTTTTAGTGATAATTTCGATCTTCCAGCCATTAATCCCGATTGGTCATCGGTAACCGGAACATGGAATATAACGTCATCTGCACTAACGCAAAGTGACGAATCATTATCCAATACAAATATTTATGCGTATGTGAATCACTCACTCTCTAATCGCTATTTATACCATTGGTCGGGAAAAATGGATGGAACAGGAACAAATCGTCGTGCCGGACTTCATTACTTTTGTGATAACCCAACTTTAACCAATCGTGGTAATTCGTATTTCGTTTGGTTTAGAGTTGATAATGATAAAATTGAAATATACAAAGTAGTAAGTGATGTGTTTACTTTACAAAGTAGTATCTCTTATTCGTTCAACCCAGCACAATGGTACGATTATAAAGTTATGTATGACCGCATAACCGGAAAAACGATGGTTTATATCGATAATATTTTATCACTTACATGGACAGATTCCTCGCCTTTTACAAGCGGCAATTACATTTCATATCGCAGCGGCAACGCGAATTGGGCAGTAAATAATTTGAAAGTTTATCGTTCGCGTAATAACAGCGAAACAGTTTATGTTGGGCCAACCGGCAATCTTCGTTATCAAAATGCGAACCCTTATACTCCTGCCGGTAAAATTAAATCTATAATTAATGATAATGCCGGAAATTTATCGGCTTTAGATTTTTTAGATATTAATGTTGATACCACTGCACCATTTGCTTCTGCAGGAATTTATGACGGAACCCCAACTGATATTGATACGTGGACCAGCACAAATACAATTGCAGCCTATTGGGATATTGCTACCGATCCACATTCCGGCGTATTGCGTTATTGGTATGCGTTGGGTACTTCGCCGGGTGCCGGTGATGTAGTAAATTGGACAGATAATTCTTGGTATGATTCGGTAAACATTACAGGATTATCAATGTTGATTGGACAAACTTATTATTTAAGCGTAATGAGCGAAAATAATGCCGGCTTAGTAAGTGCGGTAACCGTTAGTGATGGTTTTACAATTGTTGCTCCAACCGCCACACCCGTAGCAGGATTTTACGCCGCAAGTACAATTGTATGTGCAGGGCAATGTGTTTCATATTCGAATACGTCAACCGATGCAACAAGTTATAACTGGATTTTTACAGGTGGAGATATTTCTTCCAGTACATTAAGTGATCCGGTAGTTTGCTATGATACTACAGGAGTTTATAACGCAACATTAATCGTAAATGGTCCTGGCGGAACAGATACATTAATTCAATCTGTTTCAGTTACAGTTTATGAAATACCCGTTGCTGTATTTAGCGTTAGTACCGACACCGTTATACTTCCTTCAGGTTTTGTAGGATTCACAAATGCGTCCTTAAATGCCAACGGTTATTATTGGGATTTTGGCGACGGCAACAACAGTACCAGTACCGACCCTTGGAATAATTACACTATACCCGGCACCTATACGGTTACATTAACCGCGGTAAATGGCCCGTGCCTAAACGATACAATTACTCAAACAATTGTAGTACTTTCTACTACCGGATTAAATAACGTGATTGGGACTAACGTTGAAATTTATCCGAATCCGGCAACCGATCGTATTTATTTAAAAGGTTTAAACGGCATTCTCGCGGATGTAAAAGTTATTGATGCGTTAGGACAAACTGTAATTAATTTAACAAACACAACACAACGCGAAATTGATTTAAGAATACTTTCAAAAGGAATTTATTGGGTTGAGGCAACCTTAGCATCAGGTAATAAATCGAAAATAAAATTAGTTAAAGAGTAGGAGTTAGTTTTTTACCACCAATACCACCGCATAAGCAACAACACCTTCTTCACGACCAATAAATCCCATTTTTTCATTGGTGGTTGCTTTAACTGAAACATCATCAACATCAATTTCAAGAGTTGAGGAAATGTTTTTACGCATAGTGTCAATGTGTGGTTTTAACTTTGGTAATTCTAACACAACACTACAGTCAACATTTGAAATAATGTAACCTTTTTCTTTTACAAGCGCGAATGTTTTTTGCAGTAAAATTTTACTATCAATGTTTTTAAATTGAGCATCGTTATCGGGAAAATAAGTGCCAATGTCTTTTAGGCCCGAAGCGCCCAATAATGCATCGCAAATGGCATGCAACAACACATCGGCGTCACTATGACCAAGCGGACCTTTGTTATGTTGAATTTTTACACCGCCAAGAATACAATCGCGTCCGTCTTGTAAGCGATGCACATCAATTCCAAATCCTACTCTAACCTTCAATGCTTGGGGCGTCAGTTTTTGATTTAAGTTTTTCGAAAATAAAGCGAAGTGAAAAACGAAGCGTATTTGCTAAAGGGCTTAAACGTTTTACGGCAAGTAAATACGAAACATCAATAGCAAATTTGCTGTATTTTAATCCTAATCCAAACGTTAAATATTTACGATCACCTTTTGTAACGTTTTCATAAAAGAATCCGCCGCGAACCGCAAATTGATTTGCATACATCCACTCTAAGCCCGATCCAATATTTATTTCTCGCAATTCTTCTTTCAGTTTACTTCCTTTTTCAATCATTGGTTTACCGTTAGCATCACGCTCAATATTTCCGCTTTGGTCTTTTACAAAATAACCCGGTGCATCGGTAAACGAATTAAAAATTCCGGCAGCAACACCGGTGTTTTCACGATCAATTCCCGAAACAATTGTATTCGCATTTAAGGGGTCATACAGCGGAGGAGAAGGAACCAATAATTTACTCGCATCTACTGCAATGGTAAATTTATTATACGCATCAGGTCGAACTTGTAATGATGACCCCAACCGTAAATTTGTTGGTAAAAAATCTTTATTTGTAGATGAAGAATAAGACATTTTTGCACCAATGTTTGATACATTCATCCCTAGTCCAAATGTTGCATCAATATTACCCAATTTCATATCGTCTTTTCGGTACAACCAGCTAACATCAACCGCACCTGAACGACCGGGCTTCGTTTGCTGACCTTGAACATTAGAGCTTCCTGTTAAATTTGAATTGATATAACGCGCTGCGATACCACCCGAAAAATATTTGCCTAACTTTCTTCCGTAAGCAAAATCTAATGAATATTCATTCGGTTTAAATTGCGTGGTGTTATTACCTGCATTATCGGTAAACTGTATTAATCCTAACGAAAAATAACGCATACCAAAACCAAATGACGACATTTTATCAATCTTTTTATATCCGGACAAATAAATTAAATTAATGTCATTAACCAAAGCTTTTAACCAAGGTGTATAATTTACATTAATCTCAAGATCATTTTTTGCCACACCAAGTTTTGCCGGATTCCAATGTACAGCTGCTCCATTACAATCCGTTGCAGTACCCGCATCACCCATTGCACCTGCCCATGAGTCGGGTGTAATTAACAAAAACGGAACCGCAGTGGTAATGGTATTTAATTGAAATGTTTTAGTGTTATTCGATTGACCTAAAGCGGTAAATGATATACAAATACCTATTGAAATTGCAAATATTCTTTTCATTTAATAATTAATGTAGCAGTATTTTGAAACAACGAAATTAAATAAAATTTATTGTTCGTTAGTATAAGATTACGAGACGTTCCATTTTTTCGGCAGTTAAATTATTCACTTTTGCTTTTAAACGATAAATGTATGTTCCACGAGCCAATTTGTCTCCAAAATCATCTTTTCCATCCCATTTAATTCCGTTTACACGAAAGCCTTCAGTATTTAGGTCTTGACTAATTGTTTTTACAAGTTTACCACTTATTGTAAATATTTGTAATTGTACACTTACATAATTACAACTTTGGTTGTGCTCAAACATAAATTCAGTATTAGTAGTAAACGGATTAGGCCAATTTAACACATGCTTTAAAACCATTTCAGCCTCAGATTTTACTGTGAATTTCACTTCCTGCTCGGCCGAGTTATTGTACACATCAAACGCCTTAATTTTTGCTGTATGATCTCCATCACTTAATTCTGTTAGCTGATATCTAATCCTACCACTTTTATAGGAATCTTTATCGGCTTGATATTTTTCATTCAAATTAATTGTTTGTGCTGTTTTTCCATCTACTACTAACGTAATATCATGACCAATTCCGGTACCTACCGTATTAATTCCATTTTCATCTTTTAATTCAATAACTAAGAATGGATTTGCGTTAGTAGTACCTCCGTTAACAAATTTTGATTCGTTCATATACACAATAATTTCAGGTCCTTTTACATCTGTTGGTGCGTTAAGGTTAATGCCGCCTGCAACAAATTTTTGGGAATAACCGTTCCCATCAATACTGTTATCATTGGCATACCCCACAAATCTTCCCGTATCTACATTCTGATTCAAATCTTTTGGTATTACAAACGAAAATCTGAAATTCCCATTAGTAACGCTTACGCGTCCCTGATACAATAAATTTTTCCACGCTTCAAATTTTACAATTGAGCTTGTAGGATCTTGTCCTAATGTAGAAAGTTGTTTTACTTTATCGTAAACTTTTGGAAAACTGATTCCATTAAATGAGGTGAGTTTTGAACCCGTGTAGTCTTCAACATGTCCGCTCATCGTAATTGTTGACAACGCTTTTAATGTGTCGTTAAAAGTCGAAATAGAAACGCCATTTATTGAGTCTAAAACTACATTGTTATACGGGAACTTAATTCGTAATGCCGGATCGCCTAGTAAAGTAAAATTTCTACTGTTTAATTGAGGCACCATATTTTTTGTATCCATAATTACTTCACCAAAACGTTTAGGTTCGCCATTTACAACATCAAAAACATTATCGTAAAACGCGTTATTTAATGCACTATTAGCACTTGAAAACACTAAACGTGTGGTAGTAAGCATGGCAATTGCGCCACCTAATGAATTTAAAAGTGTAAATTCTCCGGCACTGCTTCTAAAAGGGTCATCAAAACGACTAAATTCACAAGTCGCAGTAACAAAAATTGGTAACAATGGCGCATTAGTCCACGCATTAACTGTCGGTACATCTAATATTCGCTCGGCGGCTAAACCAATTTCTCCGCCGTGACCAACATAATTAACGATAATAGAACCGTTTTGAACACTCTCCTTGAACAAGGATTCCGCTTCATATACTCGCTGACCTCCGGGAGTGATTGTTTGTGTAAAAGCATCAAGATATACTTTTGTTACCTCCATATCATTGGCTTTTGACTTAATTTTTTTGTAAAAATTTTCACAGTCTCGCACATAAGCAGCACCATCTTCATCATCTGCTATTAATACAATCCTATTTCTCCAAGTTCCCATACTTCCTTTTGAAGAAGCTCCACATATATTTAAGTTATCATCAACATAAGTATTATTCATGTAATTACGAATTTTGTTAACCATGTTCGTTGCTTCAGTACTCGATTTTACAGGTAATCGACCAACTCCAACATCTAATAACGCCGAAGTGGTAGATACTAATTCATTATCATCTAATAGTCCGAAATAATCATCGCTTGTGTAAGAAACTAATATTTGAATGCTTTCGCTCGATTGATGAGTAGGAATAAAATTTTGTCCCATTCCTAATACCGATTTATTATCGTAAGAACCATCACCAAATAATAAAACATGTTTTGGTGTTAATAGTGAATTGCCCGACGCTCTATCGTAAAACATTTTAATAAAATTTCTTATTGCTGCAGCATCAACAGCTCCCGATGAAAATTCATTATATATCTGTTCTGTAGTTACTACATGACTGCTTAGTCCTGATGCCGAATGTAAACTTGCCAATTCTAAAGCTTGAGAATAAAATAGTGGATGAGTGATTACTAAAAAATCAACTTGTGGTAAGGAATGTAAGTCTTGTTGTTGAATCTCTTTTACGAATGAAGGTTTTCCTAACTGGCTAGGAACGAACGCAGCAAATTCCAATAAGGAATCAGTATTTTGAACAAATGACCAAGTAAATCCGGTTTGTAATGCGCCAACATCAAATGCATTATCCGGCGAAGTCACATTCCAAATCATTGTAGAAGTATTAGGCGAGGTAATATCAAACTGTGAAACTCGTCCTGGTAAAACGGTTTTAATGTCGCGAAAATAAATAGGCTCTCCATTAAGAACATAATTACGTCTTACATTTACACTAAAAAAGTCTAACCACCCTTTTGAATCTAAAGCAAATTTTGAAAAAGTTAATTTCAAATTCATGTTTGAAGTACTTGTTAGAAACGACAATGTATCAGTCATCATTTTAGCAGCATCTTGGTAAGCTCCTGTATAAATTCCGGGTATATAAATGGTTTTTGAAATTCCACCTGCCGGTATGGCTAAGCCAAAAGAGCTCACATTGCTTGGCCCGGCGGTATATCCCGCAAGACTTATATACATCTTTATTTTTTCGCCAATTGAAATATTATTAAATGAAAAACCAAAATCTCGCGAGTCAACTATATCAAACTCTTCACCCATCCATTTACGACCCGATTTAATAAAGTTTTTTGCATCCAACTCATGAAAAATATAATCGTCAAATGAACCGGATGTAAAATTTGGAATTGAAGTGGTTGTGTTAACCTGAATTCTTTTTGGTGAATTACTGGCCGAAATGTTTAAATAGAAAAAAGAAGAGTCTGAAAAATAATTATTAGTGTGTAAAAATCTTTTATAAGATGAATTATAACTCCAATTAAACGCCGACTTGCCGTAGAATAAAATATAATCACCGGTATTAAAAACACCATCACTTTCGCCTTCAATATAAATAGCGCATTTTTTTAAATCGTCAGGACTATCCTCTGTATAATTTTCATTAAGCATTCCTGTTGAATTCCCGTATATGTTAATACGAGAAGGAATCAAAGTATCGGGATTAATTCCCATTGATTGTAAAAAATCGTAATCAATTTTATAAACTCCGGTATTTTTAATTCCTATTTTATACCATTTACCTGAACCGGGACGCAATACCGAAGTTGTTGCAAAAGCTCGAATGTTTGATTTTTTTGTCTCAATTGCACGAATGTTTGTTAGCTCGTAATTTAAAGGTGAAACTTTTTCGATTTTTCCGAAATTATTTCTCGCAATTGTTGAATAGGTTGTGTATGCGTATTGTTTATAGGATGCAATGCCCGACCAATGTTGTTCTTTCCTATTCAGTAAATAATTTTTTAATTCTTCGCTCATCAATGTTCCGTCAAAAGTTTCTGCTTTCCAAGAATTGATTTGAAGATCGGCGGTTTGGTTAATGCCTTTCACTTCAAGTCTTACTGCGCCAATGAACATTGCCGAATCTTTGAGTTCGGCAAAATATTGCGACCCGCTTTTATCGGCATTAATGTTTCGCTCTGTAGAATTATCGAGTCGCTGGGCAATAATACTATTCGAAATCAAAAACAGTATTACAGCAATTGCACAACTCAAAAAACTAGAGTAAACAATCTTCACTTTTTTTGTTGAATTTATTTTCATTGGGCTAAAGTTACAGATATACATTAACTTTGCACAGCCTTTGCGTATTTTTTTCATAAAAACAACCATTAATTTTTTGAACTTTAACATGTATAAGTTATTACCTAAACGTATTGTTCTCTTTAATATTATAATAATCTCAACATTGGGCAATATTTATTCGCAAGACCCTGAATTTACACAGTTTTATGCTAATCCTTTATATTTAAATCCTGCCTTTTCCGGTTCTGTTCGCTGCCCACGAATAGCATTAAATTATCGCAATCAATGGCCGTCTTTGTCTGCTAATTATGTAACAACGTCTTTTTCCTATGATCAGCAAATTGAAGGAATTTACGGCGGACTGGGCCTACTTGTTACTAATGATAAAGCGGGTGAAGCCACATTGCGTACAAGTACTATTAATTTAATTTACTCCTATCAATTAAAAGTAAATCGAAAATTTTCGGTACGATTTGGATTACAAGCAGGATATTTTCAACGATCACTCGATTGGAATAAACTTTCTTTTGGTGATATGCTTGATCCCAGACGAGGATTTGTTTATCAAACAAATGATGTTCCTCGTGGCGGAAAAATTGGTAATGTAGATTTTGCAGCAGGAATTTTTAGGATATAGCGAACAATTTTATTTTGGTTTTGCTGCTCATCATTTAACTCAACCTAACGAATCGGTAATAATTGGAAATAGTCCTATTCCTATTAAATTTACGGGTCATGCAGGGGCAATTATACCGCTTTCAAAAAGCAAGTATTCAACAAATGATGCTAAATTTCGCCTAATATACTTTTTCGCTCACAAGGCACTTTTAATCAGCTTAATATAGGCCTATACATGTCAAAAAGTAGTTTGGTTGGCGGGGTTTGGTATCGAAATAAGGATGCTTTTATAGTTTTGATTGGTATAAATACTTCGCATTTTAGAATGGGCTATAGTTATGATTTAACTTCGAGTAAATTAGGGGCTGCATCTGGTGGTTCTCATGAACTTAGCTTAGGAATGACGCTTAACTGCAAACCAAAGAAAAGAGTGTTCAGAACCATCAGTTGTCCCTCATTCTGAAAATAATTCAACTTTTTTATGTAACTTTATCCCCTTGTATCGTTAAAAGTTAAAATTCAGTGTATGAAGGTAAATAGCAAGATTGCCACGAAGGCATTTACAGTATTGGGAGTTGCTGTAACATTAGCGTCGTGTAAGTACGAAACATCAAATTCAACCGGCTGGGATTATAATAATCCATCTAACGGCGGTTTTCAAAAAGTACCTTATGAAGAACAGGAAACCGGTCCGGGTTTGGTTTTGATTGAAGGCGGTACTTTTACCATGGGGCGAATTGAACAAGACGTAATGTTTGAGTGGAATAATATTCCACGTCGTGTTACTGTATCATCGTTTTATATTGATGAAACAGAAGTAACCAATTTCAATTGGTGCGAATATTTGTATTGGATTGGTCGTACTTATGTAAGTCATCCACTTATTATGAAAAAGGCATTACCTGATACTTTAATATGGAGAGAAAAACTGGCTTATTTAGAACCCTACGTTGATTATTATTTACGTCACCCTGCTTTTCGTGATTATCCTGTAGTTGGTGTAAGCTGGTTACAGTGTAACGATTTTTGCGCTTGGCGTACCGATCGTGTAAATGAAGCCATTCTTATTCGCGAAGGAGTTCTTAGCTGGAATCCTATGCAACAAGATGAGCCTTTTAATACAGACGCATACTTATCGAAACAATATGCCGAAGCACCAAATAAACAAGGTGCCGATCAATTCCTACCTAATCTTGATCCTACAAGTGCCCCTACAGGTAAAAAAGGAAAAAAGAAAAAATACGGTGAGCGTATAGTTGGTATGTCTGATGGTATTTTATTACCGCGCTACCGACTTCCAACTGAAGCTGAATGGGAATATGCAGCTTATGGATTAATTGGAAATTCATACGACGAGCGTATTGTTGAACGTCGTTTATATCCATGGAATGGGCACTGGGTACGTAATCCTGAAGATAACTTCCAAGGTGATATGTTAGCTAATTTTGTTCGTGGTCGTGGTGACTATATGGGTGTTGCCGGTCACTTGAATGATGCGGCCGATGTCACAGCTCCTGTTACTTCATTTTGGCCAAATGATTATGGTTTGTATCACATGGCCGGTAACGTTAGCGAATGGGTAATGGATGTCTATCGCCCTTTGTCAACTGAAGATTTTGATGAGTTTCGTCCTTACCGTGGTAATGTTTTTAAAACAAAACAACTTACTACCGATGGTAGCATAGATGCTAAACAAGATGAAACCATTTATGATATTGATGGATTAAAGGCTTATGTTTTAAAATTTGAGCAAGAACGTAGGGCGAACAATCGTCTCGATAATATTGAAGAAAAATTATTATCATTAATGAAAGGCGAAATTGAAAAAGCGATTTTATTAAAGAATAACTATAAAGCTTCATACAATTTCAAACCGAATTTAATTAAGGAAAACAATCAATTGCGCGAAGCTTCGGTAATTATTAAAGACATGTTAGAAACCCTTATTCCGCAATACGAAGCTGATGTTACCGCTAAAGATAGTTTTGCTGCTTATCAGTTTGAAATTGTTCCAATAATGAGAAAAGGTATTTCTGAATATATCGTAAATCAACCGGGTAAATTGAAGTGGAGAGAAGTAACACAAGAAGAAAACCTTGCTCGCCGTAATTATCGCCAAGCAGATTACATGAGCTATTTAGACGGAGATTTAAATTCGTCGAAATACTATCGTGGTTCTCCGGTTGAGGATAAGCCTGCTGTTACCGAGCAAATCAATCAAGATAAACGCGATTGGAAAAATATTGTTTATCAATCACGTTATGAAGATCCTTCTTTGAATGATAAAATAGCAACGCCTCAAGCGCCATCAACATTAATTTCCGACAAATCTCGCGTGTTTAAAGGTGGTTCATGGAGAGATCGTGCCTATTGGATGAATCCGGGTACACGCAGATATTTGGATGAAAACTTTTCGGCTGCTACTATTGGTTTCCGTTGTGCAATGGATCGTGTTGGAAGTCCAATGGGTATTGAAGGCAAGAAAAAGAAACACGGCAAAACTCCTATAAAGCGTAAAAAGAAATAATAATCATTTATAATTTGTCCCACGCCAAAAGCGTGGGATTTTTTTTTTATGATGATACAAGAATTACATAAAATATTTTTAAAGCATTCTGTAGTTTGTACCGACACCAGAAAAATTATTAATGGTTCGATTTTTTTTGCTTTGAAAGGCGAAAATTTTAATGGAAATAAATTTGCTTCGAATGCTATTGATCAGGGCTGTGCTTATGCCGTAATTGACGAACAAAAATTTAAACAAAACGAAAAATATATTTTAGTTGAAAACGTTCTTGAAACCTTACAGCATTTGGCAAAGTTCCATCGAAATTATTGGGGGAATTTTGATGATAAAAATAAGATTGTAATCGGTTTAACCGGTTCAAACGGCAAAACTACGACGAAGGAATTAATTTATTCGGTGCTAAAAAATCATCGAAATTGTTTGGCGACAGTTGGTAATTTAAACAATCATATTGGTGTTCCACTTACTCTTTTGGCGCTAAAACCCGAACATAATTTCGCTATAATTGAAATGGGAGCTAACCATCAAGGCGAAATCGCAACATTATGCGAAATTGCTCAGCCGAATTATGGAATAATTACAAATATTGGAAAAGCACATTTAGAAGGATTTGGCGGAGAAGAAGGAGTATTAAAAGGAAAGGGTGAATTATACAATTACATTCAGTTAAAAGGTGGTGGACTTTTTATTAATCGAGATGATGATAAATTAATTTCAATAAGTAATGGCATTAAAAATAAATACGAATACGGAATATTATCGCAAAAAGGCATAAACGGAAAAATTTTAGAAAATGATATTTTTTTGGAAATGGAAATTCATTATGAAGGCGGAAGTTGTAATTTAAAAACAAATTTAACCGGATCTTATAATGCAATAAATGTTATGTGCGCCTTTATGGTTGGATATACCTTTAGTGTTGATGTGAATGAAATTGTGAAGGGAATAGAATTGTACTTGCCTGATAACAGCCGGTCACAGGTTTTCAAAACAAAAAATAATACTTTAATTCTTGATGCTTACAATGCCAATCCTTCAAGCATAATTCTTGCCATTGATAACCTTGTACGCGTAAACGTCGATAAAAAATTTTTCATTCTTGGAGAAATGAGAGAAATGGGAGAATTTGCTGAAAAGGAACATTTGGAAGTATTTAATTATGCTGTACAAACCGGTATAAAAGGAGCTTTTGTTGGTAAAGAATTTTTAAAACTGAAAACAACAAATAACAAATATTTATTTTTTGAAAATTCAATTGAAGCGAAAGAATATTTTCTAAAAAACCCAATTTTTGAGCATATCATTTTATTAAAAGGTTCAAGAGGTGTAAAGTTAGAAGAAATAAAACCAATTCTTTAATTTAATGTTCAATTGAACGAATTGACTCTATATAATCGTCAGGATTAGGGTCGGTTATAACTTTTACTTTTATAAGTTCTTTGAAGGAACAATTTTGATCCATTACAAAAATTGCCGACATGGTGTCTTTTTCTTTAATTCGAAAACTATGAACAAAAACATATCCGATTACTTCGCGATAGTATCGGTTAACGTCTTGCTGCAAAACGTCAATTTCTTTTTCAATTTCCTTAAGTCGGATTTCGGGTGTGACCATTGAAGAGTCTTTGTACCATTCTTTAAGTCTTCTTAAGCGCTGATTTTTTTTACGAATTTTAATGTCGATATAGTCGCGAATTTCGTGAAAATAATAAGTAGCAATACTATCATAATCGCGTGGTTCAATTTGCAATTTATAACTCAACGTAGTGGTTAAACAGTTAGAAATTGATTCATAGTTGGGTCCGTTAAAGGCTTCAATTTCCTTTGTTTTTACCTTTAATTTTTTCTTTTTTGTTCCACCTTCGCACGAAACAAATAACAAAATGCTTATGAATAAAACGAGTGTTTTCATCATCGACCTAAATTTACAATATTTTTATTAGCCAAAACTTAACCATTATCAATTTTACCCGTAAAACATTCATGACCAACGTTAACATAAGCAAAGTCACTAAGTTCAGACGGTTTTTTTATTTCTTTCCATTTCAACTTTTATTTCTTCACCTTAAACGTAGTCATCTTGTTATAGTAGTATGGTTAATTATGTTTGGTATAATTACTCAAAATATAGGGGTAAAATACGGTTTGCCATATCTGTTCCTGTATCCAGAATATTTAGGTAACGTTAGTTTTTTATCTTACCTGATTTTAGGATTTTCATGTGGTGGCTTTATTATGTCGTTTAACATGTACAGTTATATTTTGCATGGATTTAAATTTAATTTTATTGCAACTGTTTCTCGACCGTATCAAAAATTTTCGTTAAACAATTCGGTTTTACCTTTACTATTTGTACTTGTTTATTTATACAACGCTTTCATGTTTCAAACCGAAAAAGAATTTGAACCAATATCAGTAGCACTAATTAATGACGCAGGGTTTATTGTGGGAATTTTTTGTTTCATCGCTTTATCAAACGTTTATTTTTTCAGAACGAATAAAGATTTATTTAAAATAAGCGGTAAAAAAGAAGAAGATTATCGTAAGGAAATTGATAGCGCTGCAGTAACTTTTGAACCGAGCGCTAAATTTAATTGGCGTCAAATGTTCGAGCACAATAGAGGTTGGACAGTTGAAACATATTTAACATTGCCTTTTCGAATTAAGCTTGCACGAGATTCTAAGCATTATGATATTGAACTCATCAAAAAAGTGTTTTATCAAAATCATTTAAATGCATCCATTTTTCAAATAATGGTTATACTGACTTTTTTAATGCTCGGATCATTTAAGGAATATCCGGTTTTTTTAATTCCTGCCGGTGCGAGTGTATTTTTATTACTTACAATAGTAATTATGATTATTAGTGCATTGTATTCATGGTTGCGTGGCTGGACGTTTACGATTATTATATTTGGTTTTATAGTTTTAAATTTTCTTTCGCAAAACACCGATTTATTTGCGTATAAAAATTTTGCCTATGGTATTGACTATTCAAATGAATTGGCAAAATACGATCCCGATGTAATTAATGCTTTAAATCGAGATAGTTTAGTTTATGAGAGCGATAAGCGTGAAACCATTGAAATATTAAACAATTGGAAAAGGCGATTAAATAATGAATATGGAATTGAAAAGCCAAAGTTAATTTTATTGTGTGTTAGTGGAGGAGGAATTCGATCGACGGTATGGACATTTAGAGTAATGCAGGAATTGGATAGTATAACCGGAGGTATGTTTTCTAAGCATTGCCGAATGATTACAGGAGCTTCGGGAGGGATGATTGGCGCTGCTTATTATCGCGAATTGTTAATGCAGAAAGAATCAGAAAAAATAAAAACACTTTACAGCAAATCATTTGTTGATCGAATTTCTAGTGATATTTTGAACCCGGTAGCTTTTTGCATTGCAACAAGTGATGTTTTTATTCGTTATCAAAAATTTAAAGAAGGTCCGTATTCGTACACAAAAGATCGAGGATATATATTTGAAAAATACATGAACGAAAATGTTCACGGTGTTTTTGAAAAGCGATTGTATGATTATCAAATTCCGGAGGAAAATGCTGAGATTCCAATGATGGTTTTTACACCTACAATAATAAATCATGGTCGTAAATTAATTATTAGTCCGCTTAATGTTTCGTATTTCACTTATCATAACGACCAAAATTTTGAATCGGCATCAGGTGAAATTGAATTTAAGCGTTTTTTTAAAAATCAAAATTCAGTGAATTTGCGATTTTCAACCGCTATGCGTATGAGTGCAACATTTCCCTATGTAATGCCAATGGTGAGTTTACCCACTACGCCATCAACAGAAGTTATGGATGCAGGTATTCGGGATAATTATGGAATTAGTACATCGTTAAAGTTTATTACTGAATTTAAGAATTGGATTGAACACAATACATCGGGTGTCATTTTAATTACTACTCGAGATAGGCCTAAGCAACTAAAAATACCGCAAGAGGCAACCTCACTTGATGCGAAAATGTCGAAACCGGTTTTTAATGTATTGGACAATATTTTTTTTACCGAGGATTTTGAGAATGATGCTCAGTTGCGATTAATGACTAAGCTATCGGGAATGAATATTAAGGTGGTGGATTTTTATTTACCAAACGATAAAAAAAATAAAATTTCATTAAGCTGGCATTTAACAAAACTTGAAAAAATGTTAGTAATGAGTGCCGTTAAAGACGAGCACAATCAAAAATGTTTTCATTCAATCTTTTCATTGCTAAAAGATGAATCGACGCGGGGCGATTAAGAATTTTGATACAACTTTTTCTTTCGCAAGAAAATATAAAAAATAATTCCGGCAGCAATTAGCAAAAGCGCAATTATTTCGGCCTGAGTCAAATTAATTCCGCCCGCCGAATATTTTTTATTTACTCGAATTTGTTCTATTAAAAAGCGTTCTGCCCCATTAAAAATCAAAAAAATCGAGAACATTGCTCCGGCAAATTTTAATCGTTTTCGCAGTAACCACATCACGCCAAATAAAATTGAACACATAATTGTTTCGTATAACGGTGTAGGATATACGCCTTTTTCAAGATGTGTACAAAATTTATCGTCATAGTAACATTCCTTGAAAGGAATTCCGTCACGATTCACATTGTTTGGATAATCGTATGACCATAGCCAGTCGGGTAAACCCGGATTAGGAGTTGAATTAACAATTCCCCAATCGCCATCACCTGCAACATGACAGCCAATGCGACCAATTGCGTAAGCTATCATAACAGCCGGAACCACTGCATCCATATAGTGCATGCCGGGCAATTTATGTTTACGCATGTAAAAGTATCCGGCAATTAGGGCACAAATTAAACCACCGTACATGGTTAGTCCGCTAAACGGATCGGATAAAAATTCAATAATATCACCGGGATCTTCAAGGTATGCAAAAAGTTTAGCGCCAATAATTCCAAATACAGCTGCAATTAGCAGCAATGGTCCTACATGATTTTGAGGAAAAAAATCTTTTTCAATTTCTTTGGGTTCGGGTAATTCCTGTTTCTTTTTTTCATGAAATTTCCAATATGCCAATACTCCCGCTAAAACAATTCCGCCGAATAAACTTCCTGTCGAGGAAATTAAAAATTTTGGAAAATCGTTAAACACCTCAGAATGAAAAATTGCATAAATGATTTTATAGCCAATTAAAAAACCGATGAATCCATTTAAAATTAATTCAACAATAGATGCCGGCTTGCCAATAATAATTTTTATTTTTTTTAATACTAAATCACCATTTTTATATTTTCTTTCAAGTTCTTTTCCAAAAACAGCCGCGCCGGTAATAAATGCAAGAGCCACAAAAAAGCCAAAGCTATTTACAGCTCTTAAAAAATTGAGTTTTATTCCAAACCAGTCGAAAAAAAAGTGATATAAAGTCGGATACATGATTAATTAGAAAATTGAGTTAAGTTAATTAATTCGCCGTTTACGTTTCCCTCATTGTTTATGATTTGAAGTTTTACATCCTGAATAGAGTTTACAAAATGGTTTTCATAGGGAATTTGTACGCGTATATAATTTTCGCTGTAACCCGATAAATAGCCGTTATTATTTTCCGTTTCAAATAAAACTTTACATGTTGAACTCAATTGAGATTCATAAAATGCACGTCGTTTTTTTTCAGATAAAATGTTTAATTTTTTAGTACGTTCAAGTCGAATTTCATTGGGAACAATTTCCTGTAACCGTACGGCTGTTGTATTTTGGCGTTCGCTATATGTAAATGCATGTAAATATGAAACCGGCAATTCATTTAAGAACTTAAATGTTTCATTAAAATCATTTTCACTCTCGGTAGGGAACCCCGAAATTACATCAACACCTATACATGCATTTGGCATAAATGATTTTATTTTTTCAATGCGCGAAGCATACAATGCTTTATTATAGCGGCGACGCATTAAATGTAGTAAACGATCATTACCGGATTGTAAAGGGACATGAAAATGAGGAACAAATTTTTTAGATTGCGCGACAAATTCAATGATTTCATTGCTTAATAAATTTGGTTCAATAGAAGAAATTCGGAAGCGATCAATGCCGTTTAATTCATCAAGTTGTTTAATGAGGGTAATAAATTGTTCGTTATGGTGTTTTCCAAAATCGCCAATGTTAACGCCGGTTAAAACAATTTCTTTAATTGCTTTATTTGAAATTTTTTTAGCAACTTCAAGAGTTTCACTAACTGTATTGCTTCTGCTAAATCCTCGAGCCAAAGGAATGGTGCAAAATGCACAAAAATAATCGCATCCGTCTTGCACTTTTAAAAAAGTTCGTGTTCGATCGTTTTCACTCCACGAAGCAATAAAAGATTTTACTGATTTTATTTCGGAGTTGAATATTGATGCTGATTTTTTTTTTGAATTTTGGGTGATGTAATTTACCACATCAAACTTTTCTTTTGCCCCCAGCACCACATCAACACCCGGAATTGTTGCAATTTCGTTTGGTTTTAATTGTGCGTAGCATCCAATTATTGCAACGGTGGCATTAGGATTTACACGCATTGCACGATTTACAATTTGACGACATTCTTTATCGGCATTTTGAGTTACCGAACAAGTATTGATTACAAATACATCAGGCAGCTCATCAAATTTTACTTTAGCATATCCGGCATTTTCGAACTGTCGTGCCAATGTTGAGGTTTCACTGAAATTGAGTTTACAACCTAACGTATAAAAACTTACTTTTTTGAATTCGTTCACAGCGCAAAAATAAGCTTTTAGGCTTACGAATGTTCATAATCCTGTTAAAACATTACGACAGATTGTTACTCAACCATTCGGTTCAAATCCTCAAATTTAATTGAATATGAATTTAAACAAAGTAATACAATTAGCGGCTTTTGCTTTACTACCGGCAGCATGTAGTGAATTGAGCGATAAAAATTCAAATGAGAGTGATAAAAAGGTATTGCGCTATAATGAATCGGCTGGAATTAGCTTTTTAGATCCTGCTTTTGCTGCTCGTTTTGAAGATGGTTGGGCAGTTAGCCAATTGTTTAATGGGTTAGTTCAATTCAATAAAAATTTAGAAATTGTTCCTTGTATTGCGCGAGCTTTTGAGGTTAGCGAAAATGGATTAGAATATACTTTTTTTTTAAGGAAAGATGTTTTTTTTCATGATGACGATGCGTTTGAAAATGGTAAAGGAAGAAAAGTTGTTGCCTCAGATTTTGTAAATAGTTTTTTTAGATTGTGCGATCCCGAAACTGCTTCGCCGGGGCAATTTATTTTTCAGCAAATTAATGCCGATAAAAAAGAAACTGTTAATGGATTTCAAGCCTTGAATGACTCAACGCTTAAAATATTTTTAAAAAAACCGCAAAGCGACTTTTTATTTAAGCTAACCTTACCCTTTTGTAGTGTAGTACCTCACGAAGCAATTGATTCGTATGGTGAAGATTTTAGGAAGCATCCTGTAGGAACCGGCCCTTTTAAATTTAGACTTTGGCAAGACGATGTAAAGTTGGTATTGGTTAAAAACAATCATTATTTTGAAAAGGATGATGCAGGTGTTGCTTTACCCTACGTAGATGCGATTACCGTTAGTTTTATTCGTGAAAAAAATGTTGAAGTGGGTGAATTTTTAAAAGGCCGACTTGATTTTATTTCCGGTTTTCATCCGTCAATTCAAATTAATATTTTAGATCAACATGGGAAACTAAAACCAAACTTACGCGATAAATTCACTTTGCTTCGATCACCATGGTTAAAAACCGATTATATAGGTGTTATGGTTGATGAGAAAAAAGCAGTTACTGAAAATTCGATTTTACGAATAAGAGAAATTCGCAAAGCAATTAATTATGCAATAGATAGGGAAGGATTGGTTCGTTATTTTAGATCGGGAATCGGAATTCCTGCGTCAAAAGGATTTATTCCTAGTGGCATGCCCGGATTCGAAAGCATTTCAATTGATGGATACACTTATGATATTGAAAAAGCAAAGGAGTTGTTGTTTGAAGCGGGATTGAATTTATCAAAATCAGAAAAAGAAATTACTTTAATTGCTCAAAAAGAGTACAAAGAATTGTGCGAATATTTAAAAAAGGAATTAGAGGAAATCGGTTTAAACATGAAAATAGAAATTGTTCCGGCTTCTGTTTTACGTCAACGCATTGCGTTATATCAAAGTAATTTTTTTAGAAAATCGTGGACGGGCGATTATCCTGACGCAATGAATTTTTTACAATTGTTTTACAGCGGAAATAAATCGCCTAAGGGCCCAAATTATACCCAGTTCAGTAATTCAAGATTTGATTTTTTATTTGAAGAAGCGATGAGTCAAACAGAAAAAGTAAAAAGGAATGAGCTGTTTAAGCAAATGCAGGAGGTGTTAATGGACGAAGCACCTGTTATACCGCTTTTTTATGACGAATCAATTCGTGTTTGTTCAAAGCGTGTTCAAGGCTTGGATGCGAACGCAATGAATAATTTAGATTTGAAAAGAGTTAAAATTAATGAATCAAAAAGTAGTGAATAATAAATCAATTATTTCGTTTTTGTTTTGATTCATGTAGGCATTAACGTTATTGGCGTTATTCATGGTACTTACACCGGTAGCAGGAATACTTGACATTATTTTATCGGCAACGTCATCCATTTCACTATTTTTTGATGCTGTTTTTTTTGCACGATTTCCGTCTTTTTCTTTCTTATTCGATTCTTTTTTATCTTTATCTGATTGGTTTGTGTTATCTATTGATATTTCGTCGCGCGATGGGGGCATTTCAAAAACAGAAACATCAACATTTTTTTCTTTTTCAAGTAATTTTTGTGATAAAGAATTATTATCCTTTTCTTCAAAACCAGTTTTTAAATCTTCTTTTTGAAAACCGAGACCTTCGGAAGTCTTTTCACTTTTATTAGCAAGATTTGATTCTTCTTCCAATTTAGGTTCCACATTGTTAGCCTTTAAATCACTAATTTTTTTATTTTCACTTGCTGTATTTACAGGTTTGTCTTTTAATTCGCTTGGAGCAACAGCGTCACTCATTGCAACTGTTCCCGATGAATTTTTACTTTCATTGTTTTTCGCTAAACTCAAAGTTGACTCATTGCCTTTAAAAACCGGTAACGCAAAAAAGATTAGAAGTGCTACGCTTGCAGCCACCGCCAATTGAAAACTCGGTTTCCGATAAATGGGAATAATTTTAGAATTGTCATTAATTTGCTTTCCGTGTTTTTCGGAAAAAAGTAGCATTAAACCATTTTTCATGTCCTCATCAGCAATATCATCTTCTTCGGTAATAAAACTTCCTGTAATGGCCTGCAGGGTGTTTCGCATTGCTGTATATTCTTCTTCACTGCCGGTGTATGCCAATGCTCGTGCGCGCTCATCATTGTTCAACTGCGTAAAGCTTTTGCTAATTATAAGTTCATTAATGTTGTCTTCTATTTCGCTAAAATTTTTCATATTCCTTGTTGGCTAAGTTTAGGATCGAATATTTTTAATTTTTCAGATAATTTTTTAAGCGTGTAAAATAATCGTGACTTTACTGTTCCTTCATTTGAATTCGTGATTTCTGCAATTTCTTTTATCGATAAATCCATTTTGTACCGCATTAAAAAAGTTGTACGTTGAATCTCTTCCAGTTCATCCAGTTCTCTATACAAAGCCTTATTAAATTCTTCGGCATCCATGTCTTTGTTTTTTTCTAATTCTGTATTACCACTTACATTTTCGTGTAACAATGCTGCAGTATTGTTTCTTACTTCTTGTTTTCTATATTCATTTTTACACATGTTATGTGCTACACTATAAATCCAGGTTTTAAACGGTCTCTCCGGATTGTAAAGTTCAGGTCGATCAATAATTTTTGTAAATATATCTTGCGTAAAATCTCTCGCTTTTTCTTTATCTTTCCATAGCATACGAGTGAAATAAATCATTAATGGTTTAGTGTAACGATCGTAAATTTCACCAAAGGCTTTACTGTCTCCGTTGGTTAGGAGTTTCATCAAATATTCATCGGTGTGTTTACGGTACAATTGTTCCAAAATATTTTATTTCATCAATTCTGCTAATTGCTTTTCATTTCCATTAAGCGTCGCAATTTTTTTCGCTGTACTTTTCACTTTATCGGCCTCTTCGGTATTTCCGTTATTTTTATAATAATTGTATAAAGCAAGCAAAGCAGGTTGGTAATTTGCTGCCATTTTACGCGCATAATCATCCTTCATGTTGCCTTTACTGAAATTATTTTTTTTGAATTCATTTCTCCATAAATTGTCAATTTGTGTAATGTTTACACCACCGTCATTGTATTTAAAACATAAACCTGATAACTCAAGCTTATCAATGTTTTTTTTCAATTCGTTTTTTGCAAATGCGTTTGAAAAGAAAACAGATTGTGTTGAATTTAATTTTTGAGCCAATTCAAAGGCATAAGTATAAATATTTCCATTAAAGTTTAAGGAAATGCCTAATCGCGATTCAATATCCATTCTAAATTCCTTACTGTTTAAATAATCAATATTTATAATTTTTAAATTGTTGAATGAGGGGTTAGATTGCATAACCTCGTATAACGGATAGGTGTCCATAATTCCATGGGTAAATAAAACGCCTTTTCCATTTGTGCTTTTTAATAAGTTATACGCATATTCATCAAAGAAATTTTCGTACAAAGAAATCCGTTTAAATTTTTCGGCATAAGCCTTGCATTTTGAATCATTATTTTTAATTGCGTAATAGGCCGTTAGCTGTTCAAGCACATCAATATCATTTGGCTTTAATTCTTCAGCTTTTAATAAGTAAGGATAAAGTTCGGTATTGTGTTGCCCGTTAATATAAACCGCCAAATTGTATTCAAAACTCGTTGGAATTTGACGTTTCATTTCATCAACAATTTCATTAAGTTCTTCTTTTTGCGAAGCCGTTAATAGTTTTGATGAACCATTAAAATAACTGTATAAAGTACTTTTGTAATAATTCAACCAGGCTTGGGCCGACTGCGGTTTTTCCTTAACCAAAGTTTCAAAATTGTCCGATTCTGTTTTAAAATAACCGGCCGATCTCACATCTAACGATGGGGAACTTATGCTGTTTTGCTCGACGTTTTTCGAATTCTTAACGGCCTCATTATTTACATTAGTTGCAGCACCGGTATTGGTTTGCGCAAATAATTGTGATGAAACGAAAACGAGAATAACGCTATTTAAAAATCTTACCATTCGCTTATTGTTTTAATTCGGTACAATGTTGGCAGCTAAAGGTTCAAATATACGAAGCCATTTTCTTTTAGCCATAATTAAGTAATTTGTAAGGTTACCGAGTAACAAAAGCCTTATTTTTGCTCTTCTTAAGTAATAACTATGTTTAATAATCTAAGCGATAAGCTCGAAAGGGCATTTAAAGTTCTAAAAGGTCAAGGTAAAATCAACGAAATTAATATTGCCGAAACGGTAAAGGAAATTCGAAGAGCATTGCTGGATGCTGATGTTAACTTTAAGATAGCCAAAGACTTTACCGATAAAGTTAAAGAAAAGGCGCTAGGTTCTAATGTAATAAACGCTATTTCTCCCGGTCAATTAATGGTTAAAATTACGCGCGATGAATTGGCCGAATTAATGGGTGGAGAAAAACAGGAAATTAATCTAAATGGTAGCCCATCAGTAATTTTAATGTCGGGTTTGCAAGGTTCGGGTAAAACTACACATTCGGGTAAACTTGCTCTTTTTTTAAAAAATAAAAAAAACAGAAGGCCTTTATTGGTTGCCTGTGATGTTTATCGCCCGGCGGCCATTGATCAATTGCATGTATTGGGTGAGCAAATTGGTGTTGAAGTTTTTTCAGACAAGAATGAAAAAGATCCGGTAAAAATTGCCCAAAAAGCAATTCAACATGCACGTAGTAATAGTTTTAATACTGTAATTGTAGATACAGCCGGTCGTTTAGCTATTGATGAGCAAATGATGAAAGAAATTGCGAACATTAAAAAAGCAATTTCTCCTTCAGAAATATTATTTGTTGTTGATTCGATGACAGGCCAAGATGCGGTAAATACAGCAAAAGCGTTTAATGATGTGTTGAATTTTGACGGAGTTATTTTAACAAAATTAGATGGCGATACCAGAGGTGGTTCGGCAATCTCAATAAAATCGGTTGTTCAAAAGCCAATCAAATTTATAGGTACAGGCGAAAAAATGGATGCGCTCGATATTTTTTATCCCGATCGCATGGCCGACCGAATTTTGGGAATGGGTGATGTGGTTACTTTAGTAGAACGTGCGCAAGAGCAATATAACGAGGAAGAAGCACGAAAACTTCAAAAGAAAATTGCCAAAAATCAATTCGACTTAAATGATTTTTTAGAACAACTTCAACAAATTAAAAAAATGGGAAGTATGAAAGATTTGGTTGGAATGATTCCGGGAATGAATAAAGCAATGAAAAATACCGAAATTAATGATGAGGCTTTTAAACCGATTGAAGCCATTATACATTCAATGACTCCGAAAGAAAGAAAAAATCCTGATGTGATTAATCCAAGTCGAAAACAACGCATTGCCGCTGGTAGCGGAACAAATATACAAGAGGTAAATAAACTTTTAAAACAGTTTGAAGAAACCCGAAAAATGATGCGCATGATGACCGATAAAAATAAAATGATGAACATGATGCGACAAATGAAAAACATGCCCGGAATGGGCAAAATGTCAAATTAATAATGAATAATTCTTATAAAAAATCACATTTGCACTTCTCAATTTTCTTTTATGCGCTATATGTAATTTTCTTTTTCGATTAAATGATTAAGCAAATTAATTTTGAATTATCGAAAAAATTGTGAATGAGAAAGTGCTAATATTAACATATTATTGGCCACCATCGGGGGGAAGTGGTGTTCAACGGTGGATGTATTTTGCTAAATATTTGCCGGCTAACGGTGTTGTTCCTTACGTAGTTACAGTTTCACCAAAAAAAGCATCGTATAAATTTATTGACGAAAGTTTTTTAAAACATGTAGAAGGGATTAACGTAGTTCATACGGCTACTCGTGAGCCGTTAAAATTGTATTCAAAACTTACAACCGGAAAAAAAACCGAAGGAATTCCGCAGGCGTTTGCCGGTGAATCAAAACCCGGTTTTTTTAAAAAAATTGCTCGATATGTTCGCGGTAATTATTTTATTCCAGATGCAAGAAGAGGATGGAATAAATTTGCGTTTAAAGCCGCTTGTGACTTAATTGAACGTGAAGGAATAAAAAAAATTATTACCACGGGTCCACCGCATTCCACACATTTAATCGGATTAAAACTTAAGGAAAAATATAACATTAAATGGGTAGCCGATTTTCGTGATCCTTGGCGTGAAATTTATTACAACAATTTATTATACCGTACCAAACGAGCAGATGCGATTGATGCTAAACTTGAAAAAAAAGTAATAGAAACAGCCGATTTAATTTTAACCATTGGTCCCGGAATGCAAAAAATATTAAACGATAAAATTCCGGGTTCACACAAATTTAAATTTCTATATAATGGGTTTGATGAAGAATTGTTTCAAAACAATAGCGTTTATAAACGCAATAGCGAAAAAATAGTAATTACTCACATTGGACTTTTAGCCGAAAGTCAACCCATTGATGGTTTTTTAGAATCACTAAACAACATTGTTTGTAGTAATAATGAATTAAAAAAAATATTAGTACTTCGTTTAATTGGAAAGGTTTCTGAAATCATTTTTAATCAAATTAAAAATATTTCACCATGGTTATCTGTAGAAAAAGTAAACTACGTTCAACATAAAGATGCTATAGCTGAAATGTGTAAAGCCGATATTTTATTAAACAGTTTGGCCGACACAAAGCAATCAGGCTACTTGGTTTCGGGCAAACTAATGGAATATATTGCATCGGGTCGACCAATTTTATGTTTAGGAGATGAAACAGGCGACGCTGCTCAATTATTGAACGGAATAAGCGATTGTAAAGTGATTGAAAGGAAAAATAAAGTCGGCATGGAATTTTTTTTAGCCAATTTAATTAAGGAATTATTGAAGGGTGATGATTGTGGTCATACAATTGAAAAAGCACTTCAATTCAGTAGAAAAAGGATTACACTTCAACTTGCAGAAGTGCTTAAGCAGTTATAAGAACAAGAACAGTATAAAAACAAAAAACCCCGACCAGGACAAGCCTGTCGGGGTTTTTTATTTATTGCTTCAACTTCTTAGAAGTGGAAGATAATGTTTAATGAACCAGAACCACCGGTTACACCTGTCATTCCGTTTTGAATATCAGAATCAACAGCAAAGCGATTTGATTTGTTTGAGTCTGTTAATGAAGCGGTAGCCAAATTACCAGAAGAGTTGAATCCACGGCTTTCCCAAGCAGAAGAAGTTTTAGTACTCACCATACCAAGACCCCAACCGTATTCAGCACCAAGTGAAATTTTTGGAAAAATAAAATATTCAACTCCGATGAAGCCACGAAGACCAACCATCATTGTAGAAGATTTCATTTCAGTATAACGACCCGGGTTACCAAAACCATCGTTAAGAGCTAGGTTAGCAGCACCACTTAAAGACCAGTCAGTAGAATTAGCAGAAGAACCATCTACTGCAGTAGCATCAGTGTTAGTGTTAATAGCGTTTCCATAAGTGAAAGAATTTTTAGATCCACCAAAACCGATTAACAACTCACCACCATAGTAACCTTGAAGACGAGTTTTACCACGACGCATTTCCATACCACCGGTTAAAACGATACCGTTATAACTTTTTTTCCAAGTATCTTCAACTGTAGGCGGCTTTGTCGGATAACCAGCAGGAGTACCTGTGTTGTCAGACGCATCGTCAACATTTGCGCGCATGGTATTGCTACCAAAACCTAAACGGATACCGGCGCGGTAAGCAGTGGTAGCGTCTTTAAACATTTTACCCTTAATAGCCCATGGATAGCCATTAGTGTAACCTGCTGTTGGAGCAGAAGCTCCTGCGTTGCTTAACATCTGTCCAAAATAGTTAAGGAAAGGTGTTGCATCAAAGCTGATAGCCCAGTCACCGGCTTCCGGCAACATAGGTTCCCCTTTTTTAGAGGTAAGGTCTTGCGCAAATGCTGTGCTTGCTGCAAAAACCGAAGCAATCAATAAAGATTTGTTTTTCATAACTGTTTATTTTGTTTTAAATTGGTTGCAAAGTTATAACTAATACCATGCCAAAGTTAAAGGTAAAGGTTTATTATAACTATTAACATTTGACGATTACTAACAAGTTTTTTGTTAATAAACATGACGTGTAACGGGGATAGTTTTAATAAAGTTTCAAACCTATTTAACTTTTTTTTCTAGCATTGGCACAAACCTAAACTCCCCAAATTCTTGTAAATCAGTGATTCCATTTTTGTTTTTAACCAACAGATTCATTACTTGCACTTTTTCGCCCAAGGGTATAATCATTCGCCCACCGGGTTTAAGCTGAGCAACCAAATCAGTAGGAATTATAGGTGCGCCACAAGTAATAATAATTTTATCAAAGGGTGCATAAATCGGTAACCCTTTATAACCATCGCCAAAAAAACATTTTACCCGATAATGAAATTGATCCAATAATTTTTTTGTTTTATCAAACAACAGTTTTTGACGTTCAATTGAAAATACTTTAGCGCCCATTTCGCACAATACAGCAGTTTGATAACCACTACCTGTCCCAATCTCTAAAACTTTATCGTTTTTTTGAATGTTTAGCAAATGTGTTTGAACTGCTACAGTGGTTGGTTGAGAAATGGTTTGACCGGCGCCAATTTGAAAAGCTTTGTCTTCATAGGCATGTTTTTCAAACCCTTTATCAATAAATAAATGCCTGGGAATTTTGCGCATTACCGTTAAAACATCATCACCTGCAATTGATTTCTTAGCTAATTCATCAATTAAACGATTACGCATTCCAATAAACACAGGCTCTTCGGTAACGACTTGTTTCATCTCTTTTACAAACTGTTGTTGAAAATAAAATCAATCTGCAAATGTGCGTACTAACACCCGAGGTATTTTTACACAAAAAAAAATGACATGTTAAAAATCGGCGTAATTGGTGCCGGACACTTAGGCAAAATTCATATACGATTGATTAAAGAACTTAATCATGTATTTGAATTGGTCGGGTTTTTTGATCAAGATGAGTTGGTTCGTGAAACTGTTTCAAAAGAATTCAATATAAAATCCTATTCAAATGTTGAAATACTTTTAAATGAAGTTCAAGTTGTGGACGTAGTGACGCCTACCGTTAGTCACTTTGAAATGGCGAGTGCAGCGCTTAAAAAATTCAAGCATGTTTTTATAGAAAAACCGGTAACCGAGACAAATGAACAAGCACGATTGTTATTGTTATTAGAGAAAGAAGCAAATGTAAAAGTACAGGTTGGACATGTTGAACGTTTTAATCCCGCCTACCTTTCGGTGCATCATTATATACAAAACCCAATGTTTATTGAGACGCATCGTTTGGCGCAATTTAATCCGAGAGGTACAGATGTTTCAGTTGTATTGGATTTAATGATTCATGATATAGATATTATTTTAAGCGTAGTAAAAGCGAATATTCGTAAAATAAGTGCGAGTGGGGTTGCCGTTGTAAGCGATACGCCCGATATAGCTAATGCACGATTAGAGTTTGATAATGGTTGTGTAGCCAATATTACTTCAAGCAGAATATCAATGAAAAACATGCGTAAAAGTCGTTTTTTTCAAAAAGATGCCTATATAAGCGTTGATTTTTTAGAGAAGAAATCAGAAATAGTTCAAATGAGTGAGGACGACGGTTCCGATCCATTCGCAATGAATTTAGACCTTGGAAACGGTAAACCCAAAAAGCGAATTAATTACCTTCAGCCAAGTGTACCACAAGCAAATGCCATAAAGGATGAATTGTTATCTTTTTCGGAGAGTATTCTTTATCAAACACAGCCAATTGTTTCATTGTCAGATGCTTCAAAAGCGCTTTCAATTGCGTATCAAATAATTGAAAAAATTGAATCGAAGACGAATCCACTTCAAGCAAAATAATAAGATTATTTTTGCGTTGAAAAAGTAAACAGCGTGAAAAAATATTTTTTCTATTTTATTTTATTAGCGGCAGGATTTTATTCTTGTTCGAAACTCAATAAAGAGGAGCAAGTGCCGGCGTATATTTATGTTGATAGGTTTGCTTTAAATGTTTCACCAACGCAAGGCACTGCCTCAAACGATATTAGTGATGCGTGGGTTTATGTGAACGATCAAGCAGTGGGGGTATATGAATTACCGGCTACAATTCCGGTATTGTATAGCGGAAATCAAACCATCACAGTAGCCGCCGGTATTAAAAACGACGGAAGAAATGAATCGCGATCAAAATATCCTTTTTTTGAAAACTTTGTAACTACCGCAATTAATTTAACACCCGGAAAAGTTGATTCGTTAATCGGTTTATTAAAACCAACAACAACTTATAAGCCATTAAGCGATATTGACATTTGGAATGAAAATTTTGATGATGCGGTTATCGATTTTGTTGCGGCTACCAATAGCGATGCAGGAATTACTTTTGTTAACGATACAAATTTAGTTTATGAAGGAACAGGGTGCGGAAAAATTGAATTAACCAGCGGAAAGATTTTTGCCGAGGTCATTACTTCTCAAATTTTCACACTTCCTAAATTGGGTAAAGCAGTATATGTTGAAATCAACTACAACACCAATAACTCAATGGCCATCGGATTTCTTGCTATAAATGGAACTGAAATCACCGATTTATCAAACACCATTTTAAAACCTACCAATGGCGTATGGAAAAAAATGTATGTAAATTGTACCGATTTGGTTAGTAGGCAAAGTACAGCCACTCAATTTAAATTCAAAATTCAAGTTAACAAAGATACGGATATCACTACCGTAGAAAATTATTTCGACAATTTCAAAGTGGTGTATGATAAATAATAGAATTCTAAAAAGAAGATTTGCCGCCGCTTTATTATTGTTCGATTGGTTTAGCAGCAGTACGGCTTGGGTGTTGTTTTTTATTTTTCGTAAAGTAAATGTTGAACAAACACAATTTGTAGCCGATAATAAATTTTATTATGGGATTGTTGCCGTTCCAATATTTTGGTTGATACTTTATTTTGGGAGTGGTTACTATAATAAAATTTTACGTAAACACTTATTTTTTGAAATATCAAATACATTTATTTCAAGTATAGTAGGTGTAATGTTATTGTTTTTTGTTTTAATACTTGATGATAAAGTAATAACCTATAAAAATTATTATCAATTATTTTTCGGTTTATTTTTTCTCCATTTCGGATTAACGTTATTTTTTCGTTTATGCATTGTTTATCGATTAGTAACAGGAGTACATACACGAAAAATAGGTTTTAATACACTTTTAATTGGTGGAAACACAAACGCGTTAAAAATTTATAATGAATTGCAAGGACTAAAGTATTCAGCAGGTAATCGTTTTATTGGGTTTGTATCAATAAATGGAGTTGACAAGCAACTGTTAGAATATGGATTGCCTCATTTGGGAAAAGTGAACGATATTAATAGAGTTGCAAAAGAATTTCAGGTTGAAGAGGTAATTATTGCGATTGAATCAAGCGAACACGACCTACTTAAAAATATTTTGAATGAAATAGATATTCCGGGTGTGGTAATAAAATTGATACCTGATACGTACGACATTTTATCGGGATCTGTTAAGACCACAAGTATATATGGAACGCCGTTAATTGAAATTAAAAGCAATTCGATGCCTGAATGGCAAGTATCGTTAAAAAGAATAATTGATATTTTAGTTTCAGTAGTCGCATTGTTTGTTTTGTTCCCTTTTTTAATGTTAATTTCAATTGTAATTAAGTTAACATCACGCGGAAAGATATTTTTTGCGCAAGAGCGAATAGGGTATAATAGCCGACCATTTCAAATCATTAAATTTCGTACAATGGTATCAAATGCTGAATTTGACGGGCCTCAATTATCGAGTGCAAATGATAAACGGATAACAAAATTCGGAAAATTTTTGCGTAAAACACGTATTGATGAATTTCCACAATTCATAAATGTAATACGCGGAGACATGTCGTTAGTTGGTCCCAGGCCGGAACGTCAATTTTACATTGATCAAATTATTCCCGTAGCACGACATTATAAACATTTGCACAAAGTACGACCCGGAATTACAAGTTGGGGGCAAGTAAAATATGGATACGCCGAAAACATTGAGCAAATGTTAGAGCGAATGAAATTTGATTTGATTTATATTGAAAACAGGTCTTTGGCACTGGATTTTAAAATAATGGCTTATACACTTTTAATAATGATAAAGGGTAAGGGTAAATGAAGCAGATTGAAAAATGCTTTGTTGTGTACTGCAATTATGGTATTTCGCATTACCGAATGTAGAATTTAGTGCAGAGTCAATTAAAATTTTTTTCGGGCAATCATAATTATACCTTCACCGTAATTTCCATTGTAACTAATTCGAAAAGGTAGTTTTTTGTTGTTGTCACTTTTGCTTACCGCATCTTTTAAATCGGGTTGAAAGCCCCATGACAAATCTTTAATTGTCATAGTGTAAGTTCCCCAAAAATCTAAATCCCATTTACTTTTTTCGTTTAAAATTTTAAAAGGAATTCCGGTATCGTCTTGAATAATTTTATTAGAGTTTAATAAAATTAAATTTCTAACAACAGAAAAATTTTTATGAGCAGGAATATATGAAGCCGATTTCAAATACGAATTGCATTTTCCGAATGATTTTACAAATGGCACAAACCAGTTTTTCGATTTAATTTTATAATCGGCAATATCGGATGAAAAATAATATACATTTTGAATGTTTTGCGAAGAATCAATTAGGCTTAACCGATAACCGTTATAATATTCACGGTCATTTTTATTGTTATATTCAACAAAAACGCCTAATTTATTTATGTATCCATTTTTTATTGAACACACTTTGTAACCTTGGTATGCGGCAAATAATAAAACAGGATGAATAGTGCCATTGAGCATTGATTTCGAAAAATCTTTGCTCATGTGTGCGGTAACGAAATAACCCGATTTATTTAAGTACAACAAACATTCTTTTAAATGATTTAGCAAACCCTTAATTTCTTCTTCTGATTTTAATGTTAAATCAGGAATGGTTCCCGGTTTTTCAAGGCCCATTAACACATAATTTTTAGCGTAAGGATAAAACACATTGGCGAATAAAAAATCAGGACCTCCAAATGGATAAAAGCAAGTAATTGTATCGATTAATTCGGTTAATTTTTTTTCATTTACAAAATCATTAATTTTATTGATTGATGAATCCTGAATGTGATGTAAAATTTTATTCATTACTTTCAAATGGTCCTGATAAAATAATTTTTGTTGGATAGCGATGTACTTTTGAGAGTAACATGGAAGGCCGGCAATAAATCGAGCGTAATCAGTTTTATTTGTATCAATATTGGGTTGGCCAAAAGCTGTTATTGAAAAACAGCAAAAAAATACAGCGTTGAAAATTTGTTTCATTTTGAGTAATAAAAGGATTGCAAACCTAATTAAAAAACTATCTTCGTGAAGAAAATTTCTATCATGAAAAAACCGAAACTCATTTTTCAAATTCTAATTGGCTTGGTTTTAGGAGTTATTATGGGGGTATTATTTCCTGTTGAACACTTACGGGAAAATGCGTCCACTGAAAAAAGTAAAAGTGCGTTAATTACTATTGAGGATGCTTTAAAGCAGAGCGCAGAAATAAACGCGAATTATAAATATTTAGAGAATAAAATATCGCCACAAAAAAAGCCCGACGCACCAACATCAATTGCTACACAAATGAAAATATTTATGGATATTTTTATGTTGCTTATTAAAATGATAATAGCGCCATTAGTGTTTTCGGTATTGGTTGTAGGAATTGCAAAATTGGGGGATTTTAAAAGCGTAGGTCGAATTGGTGTGAAGGCCTTAACGTATTTTATTTGCGCATCGCTTATATCCTTGTTGTTAGGACTTGTTTTAGTTAATCTACTTCGGCCCGGGGATTATTTGCCACTTGAAACAAATGTTACAAGCGACGTTAAAGCTACAGCGTTTAAGTTGAATGATTTTATTGCACATGTTATTCCAAGTAGCATTATAAAATCAATGGCTGAAAATGAAATTTTACCCATTGTTATTTTTTCAATTTTTTTCGGAATAGCAGCAGCAGCAGTTCGCGAAAAATCGAAAATTGTTATTGACGCGTTAGAGGGAGTTTCGCACATTATGTTTAAAGTAACGGGTTATGTTATGGCATTTGCGCCTTTAGCAGTTTTTGGAGCGGTTTCTTCGGTTGTTGCGGTAAAGGGCCCTTCGGTACTGGAAGGATATGCTTATATAATTGGTTCATTTTATTTAGGTTTATTGTTTTTTATTTTTGTTGTATTATTTATTGTTTGTAAAAGTTTTGGGATTCGATATTTTAAATTATTGTCGAATATAAAAGAAGCTGTATTACTAGCTTTTTCGACAACAAGCAGCGAGGCGGCAATGCCTAAAACATTTGAAGCGCTTGAAAAATTTGGTTGTCCTTCAAAAATTACCGGATTTATTTTACCATTGGGATATTCATTTAATCTTGACGGTTCAATGATGTATATGACATTTGCGTCAATATCATTGGCACAAGCGTACGGCATTGAAATGTCATGGGCGGATCAGCTCACCATGTTACTTATTTTTATGTTAACGAGTAAAGGAATTGCAGGAGTTCCCAGAGCATCATTGGTTGTAATTGCAAGTACAATGACAGCCTTTAAAATTCCCGAAGTTGGATTGGGTCTTATTTTAGGCATAGATCACTTTTTAGACATGGGAAGAAGTGCTACGAATGTTGTTGGGAATGCTGTTGCTACGGCTGTTGTTTCGAAGTTGGAAGGTAGTTTAGAAACCCCTTCTTCTTAAGAACGCTGATGTGATAACGGGATAAAAATTTGCTTTAGCGAAGACTGTTTTTTTTATTTATGGCAATTCCAGTAATTTATAAGCTTAGAATAAATTTCATTTTTGTATAAGCACAATTACAAAAACATTTCGTCGGCAATTCCGGAAACAAAATCTTTTAGTGACCAGCCGTGGCATTGAACCTGTTGAGGAACGATACTTTGTTCGCTCATTCCAGGAATAGTATTCATTTCAATTAAATACGGTTTTTCATTCATGATAATATAATCTATTCGTGCAAAACCACGAAGCATGAATTTTTCAAATAATAATTTTGTCATTGATTGAATTTCATTTAATACTTCGCTTGAAATTCTTGCCGGAGTAATTTCTTTCGATTTTCCTTCGTATTTTGCTTTATAATCGAAAAACTCCGAGTCGGGAACAATTTCAGTAACGGGGAAAACAGTAATTGTATTTTTTAGCGAAACAATTCCGCACGCTACTTCAACACCATTTACAAAACCTTCAATAACTACTGCTGATCCGTGTTCAAAGGCGTGTGAAATTGCTTTACTCACTTCTTCTTTTCGTTGCACTTTTGTTACGCCAAAACTTGAGCCGCTATCATTGGGTTTAATAAAACATGGAAATTTAATTTCATTCTCAATTTTTTCGTAGGGGATGGTTTCATTTTTGTGCAACAAGAGAGAAGGCGCGATTTTAGCGCCAAAAGAAGCAGCTAAATGATTGCACAAATACTTATCAAAGGTTAAACTTCCTTGCAATGTTTTATTTGAGGTATGTTTAATACCAAGCATATCAAAATAACCGCAAATTAATCCATCTTCGCCGGGAGTACCATGAATGATATTGAAAACGCCATCGAACTTTATTTTAGCATTTTCAGTAGAGAAAGAAAAATCATTTTTATCAATTTTATAAGCAGTATCGCCATCAATTGCTACCCATTCTTGCAAATTAATTAAAACAAGATTTGCGATATATTTTATTGGATCAAGATGCTTAATAATTGTTTGAGCACTCTTTACCGAGACCACACTTTCGGAAGAATATCCGCCTGCTATTACTGCGATACGTTTCATTGTGAGCTTATAATGTAAAATGAAGTTAAAAAGAGCATTCTCCCTTAACGAATAATAAGCAGTAATGATTTAACATTCGAATATTTATATCTTTGTAACCAATTCAAATTGACAGGAATTGAAACAATTTTTCAGTAATCTGAGTAGCGCCGTTAAGTCGAAGTATTTTTTAAAGCATTTAGCTATGGGAATACTTGCGGTAATTATTTTGGTTTTTATTACACGTTGGTTTTTGCGCTCGTACACACATCATGACGATTCGTATCGCGTAGAAGTTCCGGATTTAACCGGATTAACCTTAAAACAAGTAAATGAAACTTTAGCGCCATTGGGCTTAGAAACGTTTATTACAGATTCAGTGTTTTCAGATAAAGGAGCAAAAGGAACCGTTTTATTGCAAAATCCGGGTCCAACCAAATTAACAAAGCAAGCAGTAAAACAAGGTCGAAAAATATATTTAACGGTTGTATCGACTCGGCCGAAAATGATAAGTGTTCCTAAATTGATTAGTAAATCAAGAAGACATGCCGAGGGGGTGCTAAAAATTATTGGGTTAAAAGCAAACATTAAATACCGACCGTATAACGATTGTAACGATTGTGTTATTGAGCAACTTTATAAGAATAAACCCATTAAAGAGGGAAATAAAATTCCGAAAGGCGAAAGCATTACCTTGATTTTGGGACAAAAATCGGGTCAAACAGTTGCAGTAGTTGATTTGATGGGTCTCACAATAGAACAAGCACAACAGCGTTTAAGTAACAGTTCACTTACCATGTACATTAATTGCGATTGTAAAACAAAAGCCGATTCTGCGAAAGCCATTATTTATTGGCAGTCACCCGCGCAGGGTGCAGACGTGCCCTCGGGATCTGAAATTAGTGTGAAGTTAAGTACCAATAAAACACTTTTACCAAATACCGATAACAAATAATGCTAACGCGTTACACACTTCTGCACTTTTTCTTTTTATCATCGATGAAATTATTTTCACAAGGTGGTGAAGATCTTTCCCCATTAAAATTTGAAACCGATTTAAGCGGAAAACCTAAGTCATTTGCTGCAATATATATTTATGAAGTTGATACTTTAGGATTGCCTTTGCAGGATGATTTTTCGACCGATAAATTTAGAAAATACAATGCAAAGCCGGGAGATGCCAACGTAACATCGATTGTTGAATTTTTGTTAGAGAACGGAGGGACACCTTACCCGGCCGGCACAGGTTTTTCGACTGCACAAACCTACCAAATCACTTATGATACGTTACCCGGCGGAGGTGACACATTAATGTTTGTGCCATTATCAGGAACAAGTATAACGGTGAACGACCTTACGCAGTATCCGGTTGTGGGTATATCACAAGTTGTTTATCCGTGTTACAACATTTTAGACACTGTGTTTTCACCGTCGCCCGATACCATTTATACAACTTGTGATTTGGTACAAGATTCGGTTTATATTTATTTTGTATCATCGATTGACCAAAGCAGCGCAATTTGGCTTGACAGCTACGCGTATCGCAATTACAGGTGGGCAGTAAATCCGCCTACACTTGGAGTAGTTACTTTTGACGGTATAGATGAAAATGGTTATCCGTATGAATTTAGTATTCCAACAACAGTAGATTATGCCGATGCGTTAACATCAAAACCAATAGATTTATCATCTACCGTTGTTGGCGATTCAATTTATTTAAGTTTCTTTTATCAACCACAAGGTTTGGGTGATGATCCTGAGAGCGGAGATTCATTGATATTGGAATTTTACACACCATCAACCGTAACATGGAAACACATTTGGGGAGTAAATGGAACAACATTGAAAAATTTTAAACAAATACTTATTCCAATAAAAGACATTGCTTATTTTTCAAATGCATTTCAATTTCGGTTTAGAAATTATGGTTCAATTACAGGAAGCATTGATCATTGGCAGTTGGATTATGTTTTTTTAGATCGTTTTCGATTTGCAACCGATACAATACGCGACGATGTTGCATTTCGGTATCAAGGACGTACATTACTTAATAACAATTATTCATCAATGCCATGGACGCATTTTATGACTGCACCCGATGCGTTTATGAGAGATACTTTATCGGTTTTTCAGCGAAACAATAATAGTTTAGGACGTTTAGTCGGATTCAATAATTCGCAAGTAAATTACAAAGGCACTACGCAATTTTCGGGCAATAATCCGGCAACACCATCAATTAGCGGGCTAACAGATTTTAAGACTTTATTCGACATAAAAAATGCAGGATTTATTTATGACACATCGGTAAATGATACCAGTGCTGTATTTGATATTATGTTTACCCACAATACCACGCCCGACGACTGTCGTGGAAACGATACAATGCGATTTAGCCAAGAGTTTTCCAACTATTATTCGTACGATGACGGAACAGCGGAAGCCGCTTATGGACCAATAGGAGTGGGTGCACAGTTAGCTTACGGATTTAATGTTGTAAAACCCGATACACTTTTTGGAATTGCGATACATTTTAGCCCTTCGGTATATAACCTTGACAATAAAACTTTTTTTCTTACGGTTTGGGATGCCAGCGGGAGTGGTGGGTCGCCGGGAAGCATTGTTTATCAAGAAACTTTATTGAGCGATGTTGTTTATGGAAACGTACAAAATAAGTTTTATACTTATGCGTTTTCGTCGCCAATTGTTGTAAGCGGTAACATTTATATTGGGTGGGAGCAAACCGATTTGGATAAATTGAATATTGGATTTGATAAAAACTATAATTCAAGTTCAAAAATATTTTACAATTTAACCGGCACTTGGGCAAATACAGCCTTTCAAGGATCGTTAATGATGCGTCCCGTATTTAAATGGAAAGCGAACAATTATACCATAGGCGTAAATGAGTTTAAAATTAAGCCGGGTTTTATTGATGTTTATCCGAATCCGGCAAAAGAAAACATAACAATAGTGAGCGAGGATGAGATTTTTGAATTACGTATTTGTGATATAACTGGTAAGGGACTTACGCAAATTACATTGCCTGAAAATACAATTGATGTTTCATTTTTGACCAATGGGGTATATTTTATTCATGCGCGCACCAATGCAGGAATTGCTTTTCAGAAATTCATCATCAGCAAATGATTGAGGACGAAGACAAGAGTGAAGAAAATGATGAGCTATACGAGCATTTTAATTTAAAACTCGATAAGGGGCAGAAGTTAATTCGCATTGATAAATTTTTAGTTGATCGTTTGCCTCATTCTTCACGCAACAGAATTCAAGTTGCCGCGCGTTCAGGAAATATTTTAGTAAATAAAAAATCGGTAAAACCAAATTACAAGGTAAAACCCAACGACGAAATTTCAATCGTATTGCCGCATCCCGTTCGAGAAATTGAATTGGTGGCCGAAAACATTCCGCTTTCAATTTTGTATGAAGACGATGACGTGATTGTTTTAAACAAAGTTGCCGGAATGGTTTCACATCCTGGATTTGGGAATTATAAAGGAACATTAATTAATGCTTTACTTTATCATTTTAATCAGTTGCCAAAAAGTGATGAATATTTTGGAAGACCGGGCTTAGTACATCGATTGGATAAACATACATCGGGCATTATGGTAATTGCAAAAACTGAATTTGCTTTAACGCATTTATCACGTCAGTTTTTTGAAAGAACAACTGAGCGAACTTATTATGCTTTAGTATGGGGAGTTCCTAAAGTAGAAAAAGGAACCATTACCGGTCATATTGGTAGAAGTGAAAAGGATAGAAAAGTTTTTAAAGTGTATGCCGATGGCAGTGCAGGAAAACACGCCGTAACACATTACGAAGTAATTGAAAAATTTGATCATGTTTCATTGGTAAAATGCAAATTAGAAACCGGCCGAACTCATCAAATTCGCGTACACATGAAGCATTTGGGACACCCCTTATTTAACGATTTGGAATACGGAGGCGATGTAGTTTTACGCGGTAAAGACACATCGACCTATAAAAAATTTATTGAAAATTGTTTTGCGTTAATTTCGGGACAAGCATTGCATGCTAAAAGTTTAGGATTTATGCATCCTTCAAAAAATGAATTTATGCAATTTAATTCAGAATTACCTGAAGGCTTTTTAGCGATTTTGGAAAAATTTAGGAAGATTAATGTTTAGACCATTGATAAATGACCTTAGAAATAAATGAGGAGTTGAAATTTGATTGAAGGATGTATAAACAACGGGCAAATTAACAGCAAAGAACTATTTTTCCAACTTTGCTGCTTCTTGAGGATTTGCATTTATTAATTCATCTTGTGCTGTGTGAACCCAATTAATTAATGCCTTTCTATCATCGTCACTTAACTTAGCATTGTTATGCATTGTTATATAATTACTCAAAGGCATTTCGTTTTCTTCCACTTGTTCTTCTACTTCGTGCAGTTTGTGCAATTGTTTTTTTAGTGACCAATTTTTGAAAACACTAAAATTTAATTTACGTTTTCCTTCCTCTACATGATGATTTATCCAAAGGTCAACAGGCTGAATCCAGCAGTACCAAGGTTTATGCGTAAAATTGGTATGACAATCGTTGCAAGCGCGAGTTAAAATTTTGTCAATTTTTTCAGGTACAATAACCGTGTGCTGAAGATCATTTTTACCGTAAGCACTCCCGTTATTTTTAAATCGCGGCCAAAATTGCAAGAGTAAAAATGCGATTAATAAGCTGTAAAATATTTTTTTTTTCATTGATTTAATTGTTTTTGAAACAGGATTTAAATTACCGTTAAAGGTATTCAATTTTTTATTCGAGTCGGTTTTTATAGAGCGTATCAATTTTTTTAAAAAGTTGCAATGGGTTATAAGTTCGCCAATCAATCAAATCAATTTCGCCACCCGATAAAAAATATTGATCCAGGTTAAAATTTTGCATTTCTTTAGTAACATGCGTCCTAAACCCTACTAAGGCTATCCAACCATCAGCATCATTTACTTCATCAAACCATTCGGCATAATACTCATCATCACTGCCGTGAAAATTTAAAATATTTTCGCCAATTAATATGAAATGCTGAATACCATTTAGCATCATTGATTCCAAAAGGTCTCTTTTTAGAGTCATAATATCATTATGAATTGCGTCGTTCCATTCGCCAATAAATTCTATTACCGCAAAGGCTTTGGTGTAGTTGCAATAAATAACTTTAAGAAAAAGGGTTGGGGACCCTATGTCGTCCCACTGCGGATGCAAATAAAAATTATAAACCGTAGTTGAGTATTCAAATTCACTGTGAAATTGACCAAAAAAAGGCGATTTTGGGTCATTTTCAGAAGCGTATAGGTCAATCCAAGCGTAATAAGGTTCAATCGTATGCACAGGTCATTTTTAATCGTTCAAATATCCTATATTTGTCGCCTAAAATTACAAATATGTACCTTAAAAAACAACTTTCGGCAAGTGCATTAATTTATTCGGTAATATTTTTTTCGTGCGGCAAATCACAAATAAGTCGTGAAGATATGGCGAAAAAAATTATTGGCAATTCAGAACCGGCGTTAATGATTAGTGTTAAAATAAAGGATTTATTGGATAAGGGAGGAATTTCGAGTAAGGAGAATATTCCAATGTTTATGCAAATGTTATTTCCCGAAAAAGTTGACATGTTAGCAGAACCGGATAAGAGCGGTATTGATGTAAGCGGAAAATCGTATGTAGGCATAAGCGGAGGTAAAGATGGAATGCTAGTTTGGGGAATTACCGGAGTAAAGGATAAAGAAATTTTTGAAAAATCGTTGAAAGAAGAAGGCAAAGAAAAATTTGAAGAGATTGAGGGCTACAATACAGTTACCGAAGGAAAGGAAATGCTTATAGCATGGGATGAAAAGAATTTAATTTTTATAGGAAATGAAAACGGAAAGGTGAAAGCAATTTTTACCGATTTGGCAAAGAAAATTGAAGAAGATGCCAAAAAAATTAATTTGAATTTCGATAAATTTTTCGCCTCAAAAAATGATTTTGCAACTTTAACCAGTGTAAGCGGAGCAATAGAAATGCAAAAAAACATGCCCGGTTCTAATAATCAAACTACTGAGCAAAAACAAATGATTAATGAGGTAACAAACAAGATGAAAAATTGCTACACGTTGTTTGAAGTTAATTTTGAAAAAGACAAAGTTGTTGCCGATTTCGCGAATTTATTAACCGACAAAGCAAAAAAGGAATTTAATTTTCTTAGTGAAAAGGGGTTGCCAAAGGGTTTAATTGAAGCTGTAGGTTCAAATGAAATATTAGCGTTTTTGTCGGTAAATGGCGACGTTCAAAAATATTTTAGTTCTGTAAAAAAAATGATGAGTGACGACATGATTACTCAAATTACCAAATCGACAAAAGTTGATATAAACAATTTGATAGAATCGTTAAAAGGAAATTTACTTGTTTGTTTAACCGGCTTTGAAAAAAAGGAAATATCATTGGGTGTGTTTGAAGGAAAAGAGGAAAAATATGCGATGACAATTCCAAATGCTTGTTTAGTAACAACTATAGGCGGCGATTATTTGCAAACATTTGCCGATTCAATTTTGAAAGAAAAAAAGCGTGAAAATTATTATGTAATTGATGAAGGGAATAATTCGGCGTATTTAACTTTTAATAATGGAATACTTAAATTTTCAAATAGCGAAGTGCTAATTAAAAGTGAGGCGGGTTCACCAAAATTGGATGCGCAAGCCTTAAAAGCGTTGGCTAAACCGATTGGATTTTTTGCAAATTTAAATGCAATTTTTTTACAATGGGGTGATAGTGAAAAAGTAAAAACCATAGCAAAAAAGTTTAAAGGTGCGTTTGGCGGAATGGATATTAACGGAGGACATGCCGAGCTGATTTTAAACAACGGCGGTAAAAACAGTTTGTGGACACTGGTAAATATTGGTGTTGAGTCGGCTGCCGAGGCGATGCCATCGTTATAAAAAAAAAAAACAAGTATGTATTCTTACAGCGTAAAAGTTAGGGTTAGGTATTCTGAAACTGACCGCATGGGTTACGCTTATTATGGAAATTATGCCTCGTATTTTGAAGTGGCGCGTGTTGAAGCGTTGCGAAATGCCGGCGTAAATTACAAAGACCTTGAAGACGCCGGAATACTTTTGCCCGTTCTTGATTTCAGTATAAAATATATTCGTCCGGCTTATTATGACGATGAGCTTACTATCGAAGTTGTGGTAAAAGAGTTGCCTTCGGTTAGAATAAAATTCGAATACAAAACATTTAATGACTCGGGATTGTTGTTAAATACAGGCGAAACCACATTGGTTTTTGTTGATAAAAAAACCGGAAAACCACGTCCGCCCGATGAAACAATTGTCGAAAAATTAAAAAAGTTTATTGTATGAAAAATTCAGTAAGAACAATTTCACTGTTGTCGATTTTATTAATGGGATGCACAAGTAAGGGAGAAAAAAGAATTAGCGACAATATAAAATCTGAAGATGTGAATGAAACTAAAACTAACACTATGAATAACGAAAATGAAATTATAACATTAGGAGGCGGTTGTTTTTGGTGCATTGAAGCGGTGTTTCGTGAATTAAAAGGAGTGATTTTGGCCGAATCGGGTTATAGTGGAGGTAAAGTAAAAAATCCTTCGTATCGAGAAGTGTGTACAGGAAATACCGGGCATGCAGAGGTTGTTCAAGTTACTTATAATCCTAAAGAAGTAAGTTTAGAAGAAGTGCTTGAAGTTTTTTTTACGGTTCACGATCCTACCACTTTAAATCGTCAAGGACATGATGTAGGAACCCAGTACCGATCGGCAATTTTTTATAGAAACGATGATCAGAAAAAAAGAAGCGAAGCGATAATAACAGAATTAAATAAAAGCGGTTCATGGCCTAATAAAATTGTGACCGAAGTAACACCATTTGATGCTTTTTATAAGGCCGAGGACTATCATCAAGATTATTTTAATAATAACGGTGGTGAGCCATATTGCCAAATGGTGATACAGCCCAAACTCGAAAAATTTAGAAAAGTATTTGATGCCAAGCGCATTAAAAAATAATTAAAATTGTTGATTCATTTTTCATAAAACCTATTGCACTTATTCATAAAACCTACCTTCGAATAATAATTTATTAAGTGGATTTTTTACACAATATACTTGGTCCCGATTTAGGAAAGGCAATGTTCACCATTTTGAACATTATTTTGGTTGAGAGTTTGCTCTCGGTTGATAATGCTGCAGTGCTTGCGACTTTAGTTATGCATTTGCCCGAAAGCCAAAGAACACGCGCTTTGCGTATTGGATTAATACTAGCTTACATTTTTAGAGGAACTGCGTTGGTGCTGGCAGGTTATTTAATTCAAATTGAATGGTTGAAATTAGCAGGCGGCGCATATTTATTGTTTTTGTGTTTAAAATTTTTTTATGACAGTATTGTAAAGCATAAAGGAGTTATGGAAGAAGCAGAGGAGGAAGTAAAAGAACATGCGCCGAAAAAAAGATTATTAGGGTTATCTGTTTTTTGGTCAACTGTAATAATGGTTGAAGTGATGGACCTTGTTTTTTCATTGGACAATGTATTAGCTGCCGTTGCTTACACTAAAAATTTATACATCATTTGCATAGGCGTATTTATTGGAATAATAACGATGCGAATTGTAGCAGGTTATTTTGTAAAACTTATGAATCGTTTTCCGTTTTTAGACAAAGTTGCTTTTTTGGTAATTGGTCTTTTAGGAATTAAATTGGGTTATGAATTCTTTTTTCCGTCGGATCCTAAGGCCGGGCATGGCGTAATGGACATGGTGTTTTCATTTGGTACAATTGTAATTTTTGTATTTCCAATTCTCACCTCAATACTTTTCAATTTTCCTAAACGCAATAAAAGTTAGTTATGAGTGACAGGCCGCAGGATAGTGGTTTGTTTGAACGCATGGCACACGGTTATTTTGCCGATGGTACAGAAGATGGTGCAATGGATATTCATTTTTTTAATTCGCTTACCAAATTACAAGAAAAAAAACTAAAACAAATAAAAATTCTTAGCTTAATTTATTCGGCATTGGCAGGTACATTAGGTGTTTTGCTTTTGTATTTAGTTCCCGAAATTTTTCCAAAAATGGCGATACTTTGGGCCATTACCTTTAAACTGTTTGAACACACAATTGAGATACCATCATTTTATTTGCTGTACGGTATATTTTTAGCCGTTGCCGAAATTGCTTTTTTAGTTTGGTTAAACATTTACTCGGTGCGAAAAATGGCTGTAGCGTGTAATTTTCCGCCTAAAAATGATCCGCATTATGAATTACACATTCGTTCGCTGGTAAATATTGGTGTAGAAAAAAATGCGAAGGGCGAATTAAGTTTAGGATTAAATCCGTGGCAGGGTTATTCACGATTTAGAGTGGTAATGATTTTTATTTGGACAAAAGTACGCGCTACCCTTAGTAATTTTGCGTTTAAGTTAATACTACGTAGGGTGTTAGGACGTTATGCGATACGAGCCTATGTGGATTATATAGGTATACCGGTAATGGCCGGTTTTAACATGTGGGCGGCAAATAAAGTGATGACCCAGGCGAGAGTTCGAATTTTATCGCCCGGTTTTATACAGCAAACCGTTGCGCATTTGTATTCGAAATATCATAACAGCGAGTTGTTTAAAGAACAAATTTATGATTTGCTTCAATATTTAGCAGTTAAAAAAAGATCATTTCATGAGAACCATTATTTGTTATCGATAAATTTATTGCGAGCGTTTGAAATTGATGTAAAAGCCAAGCACGAGGTTCACGATAATTTTATTGAGCGATTAAAAGATGTGCCTGAAGAAATGCAAGATGATATAGCGCATTTAATTATAATAGGAATGATAATTGACGGAAAACTTACACGAATTGAGAAGGAAGCATTGGATGAATTGTCGAAATTAGGAGTAATAGAATATTCAACAAAGGAAGTAACAGAAATTATGAATGCGTTTATTGAAGGAAAAGGAAAAAATGTTTTGGATGAAAAGTTGGGCATGAGGATTGAGATGTGAGACATTAGATAATCGACTTTATACAAGACATAAACGCTTTTATATTCAGCTCAAATTGTACTCTAAATCAACGTTTTTTCATTCACAAAATCAATTATATTTGTGTGCTAAATAATTATTATGGGACGAGCATTTGAATACCGTAAAGACCGAAAATTTAAACGCTGGGGAGCCATGTCAAAGGCCTTCACAAAAATTGGAAAAGAAATTGCAATGGCTGTTAAAGCAGCAGGACCGAATCCCGAATCGAATTCGCGTTTACGTGTTGCCATTCAAAATGCAAAGGCTGCTCAAATGCCTAAAACAAATGTTGAAAATGCGATTAAAAAAGCGGCGGGAAAAGAGGCGCAAAATTTTGATGAAGTAGTGTATGAAGGTTATGGGCCAAACGGTGTTGCCATTTTAATTGAAACCGCTACCGATAATACAACACGTACTGTTGCAAATATTCGTCACATATTTACAAAATACAACGGTACATTGGGCACGCAAGGCTCGCTCGATTTTGTTTTTGATCGTAAAGGACAATTTACCATTAACGCCGCCGGAAGAAATGTGGAGGATTTGGAATTGGAATTAATTGATTTTGGATTAGAGGAAATTGATGTTGATGGCGATGAAATTGTAATTTATACACAGTTTACCGATTTTGGTGCCATGCAAAAAGCATTGGAAGAAAGAAATATTGAAATTACATCTGCAGAAAAAGTAAGAATACCTACTTCATTAAAAGAAGGATTAACACAAGATCAAATTAATTCAATTAATCTCATCGTTGAGAAATTCGAAGAAGATGAAGATGTTCAACAGGTTTTTACGAATATTTCATAATTTCGAATCTCAAGTTTTTGATACTTATTTTAAACGATTGTTACATTGCAGTGTCGTAATTAACCGATGTTGAATTTATGTGCGTTGCTTCAATGATGCTCATTAATGAATCCAATAACATTTTAAATTTCTCCGATTCATTTAAATTTTTTTCGTTTTCTTCTTGGTATGGCATTTTATTATTTTCTACTTGAATGGTTTTTTGAATACCTGTAAACAAAGTGTCAAATAATTCAATTACTGCCGGCGTTTTTGTGTAATCTAAAATCGCGTAATATTTTTTATTCGAATTAAAACCCTTTAATTTAATGCAATGGAAAAAAGTTGAATCTTTTAAATTACTAATCGAATCAATTTTTGCCACGACATGATTTTTATAAACCACATCGGTAATTTCAGTATTAAAATTTTGGTGATTGAAATACCAAAAACAGGAAATGACCAGGTGATCATTATCGATTTGCTTTTTACAACTAAAGGCAAGCACGACGAATGATACAAATAAAATCAAGCGTTTCATTAATCAAAAGTATCAATTAGAATATAAATGATGAAACCAAAATGATTATTCGCAAGCAAATATTAATTATTCGTCATGATTATTTTACAGGAAACCACAATTCTTCTTCAGATTCGGGATGATTGTATTTGTATTTTTCGCCCATAATATCGAAATGTGGACGGTGGTCGATTTGCAGACCTGACATTGGCAACCAATTTGTGAAAATATTTTTAAAAAAATCTCCGCCATTTTGCGGTAATCCTTTGTAATTGAATTTCGCATATTTACCGGCAGGAATTGAAAATGTTTCCATTCCTTGCGGTAACGCTTCATTTGAATTAACAACAACACCGGCAACTTTTATAAATTCATTGTTGGGCGAAAAATTTGAAATACTAAACGGTGGATTATAATAACGAATTGAAATTAAATCGCCATTGACTTTGTTTTTTATTTCATTTCGGCGAGGCATAAACGTGCGCCATAATTGAAAAGTAGTGTCGTTGGTTAAACTAAGTTTATGGCTTATGCCTATTATTTTTAATTCTTTTATAAAAACAATTTGAGGCGTCATAATTTAAATCATACCCCGCGATTTTAATTCAATGTATTTATTAATTGTATCAATCGAAAGATTTTCAGGAGAAGTTAATAAAGTTTGAATCCCGAATTGACGCAATTCAATTACCATTTGTTTTTTTTCTTCGTTGAATTTTTGTGTAATGGTTTTTAAATAAATTTCCTTCATGTTTTTAGGAGAAGATTGAATGATTTCATTAAAAGCAGTATTGTTAAAGAAAATTACCACTAAAAGGTGTCGTTGATTTATTTTTCTAAGAATTGGCAGTGCACGTTGCAAACTGTATTGACTTTCGAAATTTGTAAATAAGAAAAGTAAGCTTCGGCCTTTGATGTTTTTTTGAATTCCGTAATGCAGCAACTCGTAATTTGCTTCGAGAAAAAGTGTTTTTTGGCGATACAATAATTCTAAAATTTTTTTTAATTGCGATGTAGTTCGTTCGGCTTGTAAATGGGTTCCAAGTTTATCTGAAAAAGTAAGAATTCCTGCACGGTCGTATTTTATTAATGCGGTATTGCTAATTACCAATGCCGAATTTATACTGTGATCAAGAAGTGTTAAATTGTTAAACGCCATTTTCATTACACGACTTTTATCAATTATACAATATACTTGTTGCGATTTTTCATCTTGATACTGATTTACCATTAACTCATGTTTACGGCTGGTTGCTTTCCAATTTATGCTTCTGTAATCATCGCCTTTAACATAAATTTTTATTTGCTCAAATTCGTTGTTGTGTCCTAAGCGCCGTATTTTTTTTATTCCTTCGCTAAGCGTAACTTTGTTGGTGATTTTTAATTCGTATTTACGCATTTGTAAAATAGAAGGATAGCAAGCTGCTTCAAACGGTTGATTCACTATAATTCTTCGTTCAATAATTGATAAAAAACTTTTGCAAAATACATTTACATTTCCAAAATGATATTTACCGCGTTCAGTAGGGCGAATGTTGTAACTGTAAACTTGTTTTTCGCCCGGCGATAATTGCATGTGAAATTTAAAATTTCGCCATTGTAGTTGAAAAGGAACTTCATCATAAACGGTAATCCAAACAGGAATTCTCATTCGGCTCATTATGGAAAGGTGCACCGGATTTTCATCACCCAATGAAAGTTGATGATTTACCCTTCTGGACGCCGATACGGTTGAAGGCGCTATGTAAAGAATAATGCAATCAACAATTAGTAGAACAGCAATTCCTAATAACATAAATTGAGCAATGGGGAACAAATAAACCCATGCGAAACTTGAAACAAACATTAAAATGGTTGCGCCTAAGGCAATAAAAAATCGCGTTGATAAATAAATTGATTTTAAAAAATTTATCATTCTATCTTGGAACTTCAATTTTTTGAATAATTTCCTGAATAATATTTTCAGCAGTAATTCCTTCCATTTCTGCTTCAGGGGTAGGAATAATTCGGTGATTTAATACATGAAAAGCTAAAAATTGTACATCGTCAGGAACAACAAAATCGCGACCACGCAATGCGGCAAGTGTTTTAGAGGCGCGCAATAGCGCCAATGAAGCGCGAGGTGAAGCGCCTAAAAATAATTTACCGTGATCACGAGTATTGCAAATAATATCGGATATGTACTTAATAATTCCTTCACTTGTATGAACTTTAATTACCAGTTCTTGAATTTCTTTTAAAACTTCATTTGAAAATATTTTTTCAATGTCGTTTAGTTCAGGAGTTTTAATGTTATGCTGGTATCGTTTTAAAATTTCTTGTTCTTCTTCACGTTTTGGATAACTCAATTTTATTCTGAACAAAAAGCGATCAAGTTGAGCTTCCGGTAAACGATAGGTTCCTTCTTGTTCAACCGGATTTTGAGTTGCAATAACCAAGAATGGAAAAACCATCGGATAGGTAACCCCGTCGTAAGTAATTTGTCGTTCTTCCATTACTTCAAATAAGGCAGCTTGAGTTTTAGCCGGGGCACGATTAATTTCATCAATTAAAATAATATTCGAAAACACCGGCCCTTTATTAAAATTAAATTTTCCCGATTGCATATTGTAAGTTGAAGTTCCAATAATATCACTAGGCATTAGATCGGGAGTAAATTGTATGCGCGCAAAATTTGCAGAAAGCGTTTTTGCTAAAACTTTAGCAGTTAAAGTTTTTGCTATACCGGGAACACCTTCGAGCAATACGTGACCATTGGCTAAAATTCCAATGAGTAAAAGTTCAGTCATTTCATGTTGGCCAATTACATAGCGACCAATTTGATTTTTTGCCGCATAAACCGAATTGGTAACTTTTTCGAGTTTCAACAAGGCCGGGTTCATGAAATCATTCGCAGGCGGATTATTTTGCGGTGTTTCGGGATTAGGGGTTGGGTTGTTTTCCATCATTTGCAGTTTTTATAAAAATATTCAACTAAATTATGTATTCGAATTACGTCATCGCTGTTAGCGTGGTTTGTTTGTTTTGTTTTTCTGAAATTTTTAAATAATTCATTTAATTTATCTAATTCAATACCTGATTTAACTGCCAATCGATTTACAAATTCATCATCGGCATTTCGAGTATGAAAGTAATATCTTCCTCTTATATAATTCATTAAATTTTTTTCTTGCTGAAAAACCAAATACTTGTGTTGACCATATTGTAAATAAAGTTTACTCATAGTATCGGCAAATTGTACAGTGGTATTTTCAAATGTTTCTTTTGGCGGAATAATTTTTTGCTTACGTTTCCCTTTAAATATTAAATAAATTAATGCCATAGTGAGCAATAAATAATAAGCCCATCGCAGGGATCGATTTTCTAAAATAAATTGGAGTGGACTAGACCGGTTTGTTTTTTCGCCTCCTCCATGATCAGAAGCATTTACACTTGAAAGATAGGTGTCGTACAATACCGGAACATCGGGTAATAGTGAAATTACTTTTTCGGCATGTTCAACTCCCAATTCATGTCGCATAATTAAATTTGAAAATGAGTAAGGAATGGAGTGCAAGAAAATCATTCCTTTTCCATATTTAATGCTTAAGAAAACTGTATTTTGATTCAGTTTATTAAATTCATAATTTTTAAAAGTAGAATCAGGTGTAGAGGTGCTGTCATCATACTCATTGTATTCATAATTATTTTTTTTATCGTAAAAATCCGACCAATAGGTATAAATGTTTTTACGTTTGAAATAAAATTTTAATTTGTATCCTTTAGCGGTTCGCAAACTGTGGGGATAAAAATTTATTTGTATGTCTTTATAATACGATCGTTTATGTTCAAAACGCGAATAAAATAAATTGGTTAATTCATTCGGAAAATTATTTGCAGAAATGAAAGCGAAATTTCCACGATAAACAAAATTCATAATTTTTTCAATGCGCCGATAATGTGTATTGAAGTTTTTGGTAACCAAAACATATAGTCTTTTTTGGTTTTTTACGGTGTCAAGATATTTATATTGTGAATTGCGTTTTACAATACGAATTTTATTTTTTTGTTCGCGCAGCAATTGATAAAAAATATAAGTGCCGTACGGGTCGTAAACTTTAGGCCCATAAGTTTCATCCTGCCAATCGTTCGGTTTTTTTTGAATATTTTTATTTTGTTTTTCAGTCGAAATTTTTTGGTCGTTGGGAGAAAACAGATAAAATAGTAAAAAAAGAATTAATCCGCATACTGCAAAAACAAGAATGTATAAAGAAGCTTTTTTATTCACGCGGTTATGAATTGATAGAATGTAAAAGTTTTACAAAAACCGGTTCAATGCTTTTGTATTCATATTCGGCAATATTTCGGTTACCGTACCAAACTACTTCAAAAGCGCGTGTAGCGGTTATAAAATCGGTTTGTTGCGAACGACCGTGAATTTCATCAATGTAATGATAATTTGTTTTTTTACGTTCCCATTTAATCCATCTTTTATCTTTCATTTCTTTAATTACTGCAATGAAATAAATACGAACCGCCTCACGGAAATTTTTATCTTTTAAGGCGGCTTCAAGCGCAAGTTCCAATTCAGATTTTGTAATGGTTAGATTTTCATATTTATTTTCATCGGCAATGGTACTTTTTATTTTTTTGTTTTTGTCTTTTACCGATTGTAAAATCATGAAAACAATTGCGACAATTAGTATAGCCAAAGCTATAATTAATAAAATGCTTCCAATTCCACTGCCGGCTGATGATGATTTTTCAGTATCCGTTGAGATTTGTTGGGGCGGCGTGTAGGTATGCGGATTTTTACTTTCATTGTTATAATGTTGCCCGTTATTGTCGCCATTTCCGGTACCACCATTTCCATTACTAAATTCATCGCCTTCACCATCGCCATTTCCACCACCGCTTCCATCACCAAGCGTTTCACTATCGTTTTCTTCGCTAAAAAAATCATTTTCATTATTTCCATCACCACTTTTAATGCCGTTATCTCCGGTATTTGAATTATCGTTATAATAATTTATTTCATTGTTGGTTTCTTTATTATAATATTCATTTTCGGTTTTCGACTCATAATTAGAATTCATTTCATTGGGATCATAACGACGATTATCAATATCTTTAACCAATTCTTTCCAACGCTTTCGGTCAAATTTTCGGCTACTTTGTGAATGAAGCGACAAAGTACATTGTAATAAAAACAACATAAGTATTATATACGTTAGTTTCATTTTTAGTTTACTCGGATAAGGATTCATGAAATTTATTTTGTTTACCGAATTTATCAAGTTTGGAATACAGGTTACTGGAAGTTCGAGTTTCGAAAATGTGATAATAAATAAGTGAATAAGCCAATGCAAAAAGTTTTATCATGTGAAAATAAAAAAACATAAACAATGCCGATTTAATAAACTGCATAATGGCTTGAAAGTTTTCGTAACGTGTTTCAAGATGCCAACGTAAAAATTCTTCCAATACATAATACACTTGCGAAGTGAACAGGGCAAAGAAAATGCCAATTAATAAAAACAAAACCCAAAACAGGGCAATTCCGGTGGCGTATGCCTCGGCGCCAAAAACAAATCCTCTTCCAAAACGTTCAAAATAATTTCCTTTATGATGCGTTAGACCGTACATGCCCGGCAATAAAAATGGATAAGTAAACATCATTAAAAACATAAGAATTCCCGGTAAAAACTGATTTGCTAAACTGATGGGGAAAAATACCAATGCGATTTCAAATCCGTGTTGAACCATAAATTGCCAATAAGATTTTGTTAAATTTATTTTATCATCCTTTAATTTCAAATAATAAAAAATGTGTGCAATAAATATTCCGGTTATTATTGGCCAAAAGAAAACAGTAAGTTCCCAGGAAAAATAGTCGAGACCAAAAAGCATAGAGCAGTTATCGTACCAAAGCATATCATTGTTGTAATAATAAAAATTGTAATCAAAATTTATCCACAAATAGATAAGCGATACCGGTAATAAAAATTTCCAGAGGAAGGAAAATGTTTTATCATACAACCTTCGGTATAATCGAAAAGCATCGGTCATTACTTCGGTAAAGCTGCGAATGTTGTAAAGTTGAATGGGTGAATTGTGGTTATATGCAGGATTATCGGCCACTTTAATTTCATCAGGATATTTTTTTGCCACTTGAAATGGAACAAAAACAAATACCATAAACATGATTGCGAATGAACCGAAGATGATGAATAATTTCAACCATTCGGGCATGGAGTACAGGCGTGTTACATAACTTTCAAGTACAGCGGCAAGCAAAATGAAAAGTGATAACCCGATAAAAACTTTTAATCCCTTTTTTGTTCCTTCTTGCAGGGATTGAAGCCTTGTCATTGTGCGCGGAAAAATTAATGATCTTCCCAATGTAAATCCACAAGCAGCCGATAATACTAAAGCAGAAATTTCAAATGCACCATGTATCCAAATGGTTAAAAAAGTGCTATACAATAGTGATGATTTTGCCAATGCGGCACTTTTAATTGTTTTTCCTTTAAAATAAAAATACGATTGAAATGTACCAACCATAATTCCATTGTACGCTAAAAAAAATAAAGTGCCAACACCGAAAAGAATTCCCAAAACAAAAGTGAAAAACCCGACGCGAATATTATTAAAAAATATCATGGCAAAATCGGGAAGGGATGATCCGGTTGCATAAACTTTAAGCGGGCTGCCCGGATCGCGACCCATTTCTAAATCGTGAACATATTCATTAATGTGTTGGTTAGTCATGTTTACATAAGCATCACCTAAAATTACTTTTGCATAATTAATATTATCGGCTGTAGAAACTATACCTATACCGGCAGCAATAAAAAAAACCACAAGAGCCAAAAGCATATCTTTGCGCATTCGATAAGCCTCTAGGGGTAAAGATTTGGTCCAAAACATTACAAACCTTTCAAAGGGACGATTTTTTATTTTATACAATTTGTTAAATACATCCTGCGCAAGATTATTTAAATAAATTCGAACAGTTCGTTTAGCATAGTGCGTTTGTGCATAGGATAAATCCTCGGTAATCTCGATAAATAAATTACTTAATTCATCGGGGTTTTGACTACCGGTTTGATAAGCTTTTTCAAACTTACGCCATTTGTCTTTATTTTGGTTAATGAAGGAGGTTTCTTTCACCCGTTAGCAATTCTTTTGTTGCTCATAAAAATAAAATTTTTATTTTTAGTACCGATAAAAATTTAAAAACTTTAGCTAAAATTCGTGAAATCGTTTGAACTGACTACCAGCCATAATATTACGATTGAATACCAATTGGCCTCAATTATGGAGCGTTTTGTAGCTTTACTTATTGATTTAGCCTTTATGTTAGTTTGGTATTTTGTATCAATGATTATTGCGAAATCTTTTGGTCCTCGTACTTTATTTGATGTACTTAATTCTGATTCGTACCTGTACATGATGATGATATTTTCTTTTATTTTTTTTCCGGCTCTTTTTTTTTATAATTTATGCTTTGAAATATTTGCCGGTGGAGCCTCTTTAGGAAAAAAAATAATGGGCATAAAAGTTGTGAATCTTGCCGGGCAAAATCCGAACGTAAGCGAATGTTTTTTGCGATGGGTTATGCGACCGGTTGAGTTGGCATTAACACTTGGCTCATTAGCGGCAATTTTTGTTTCTTCAAGTGAAAAATCGCAACGAATTGGAGATATGATTGCAAGAACTGTGGTAATAAAATTGCGTCCGTCGCTAAAATATTCTTTAAAAGATGTGTTGGCCATTAAAACCAGCAATGATTATACACCAAAACATTTAACGGTTACTCGCTTTAGCGAAGATGAAATGTTATATGTAAAAAATATTGCCGACAGATCTCGACGTTATCCCAATGATGCGAATCGAAAATTATTAAATGAAATTACCATTAAAATTTGTTCACAGTTAAATATAAAGGAAATTCCTGAGTCACGTAAACAAGTCGATTTTTTAAAATCCTTAATACAAGATTACGTGGTTTTAACACGTTCGTAAATTATGGCAAAATTGATTTTAGTTCCAACTCCAATAGGTAATTTAAAAGACATTACACTGCGCGCTATTGAAATACTTACGCATTGCGATTTGGTAATTTGTGAAGATACTCGAGTAACGCTTCGACTACTTACGCACTTAGGTATTCAAAAAAAATGCATTTCGTTTAATGTTGTTAACGAGCATAAAGTTCTTGATAAAATGATAGAAACAATAATTGAGAACAATTGTGTTTGTTTACTTAGCGACGCGGGAACACCCGCAATTAGTGACCCCGGTTATTTACTTGTTCGCGAATGTTTAAACAAAAATATTCATGTTGAATGTTTGCCGGGCCCGGTTGCATTTATTCCGGCATTAGTACAATCGGGTTTACCCATGCACAGTTTTATTTTCGAAGGATTTTTACCGCATAAAAAGGGAAAATTGACAAAAATAAAATCACTATTAACAGAAACGCGTACAGTTGTATTTTACGAATCAACGCATCGAATTGTAAATACGCTCGAAATGATGTTAAGTGAACTTGGTGAAAATCGTAGAGTTTCTGTTGCAAGGGAATTAACTAAATTGCATGAAGAAATGTTTACAGGAACATTATCAAATGCTGTTGCTCATTTTAAAAATGGTGAAACACGAGGCGAGTTTGTATTAATTGTTGAAGGAGTTCAGGAATAGTATTTTTTTAAATTTTTTTGGTAATGAAAGCAGTACACTTAATAAAGTACGGAAAAAGCGAAACGGCATTTGCTGTATCGGATGTTGCTATTCCAAAACGCGGTGAAGACGAGATTTTGGTAAAAAATGAAGTTTTCGGTTTAAATTTTGCAGATGTTATGGCGCGAAAAGGATTGTATAAAGCCGCACCTAAAAATCCAGCAATACTGGGATATGAGGTGGTTGGTAGTATTGTTGATTCGTCCAATGTACAAGAAATTGGTAAACGTGTTTTAGCATTTTGTCGTTTTGGCGGATATGCTGAATTTACCACGGTAAAAAAAAATGCGTTTATTTTTGTAAATGATAATGATGATGCCGCCGAACTTACCGCTTTGGCAACGCAATATTGCACGGCTTATTTTGCAGCTTTCATAGTGAATAATATTAATGAAAACGATGTTGTTTTGCAACATGCTGCTGCAGGCGGGGTAGGTATTGCGCTAACTCAACTTTGCAAATTAAAAGGCGCATTTGTTATTGGTTTGGCGAGTAACGATAATAAAAAAGAATTTTTATTAAATAACGGTTGTAATGATGTTATCAATATCAATAAAAAAAATTATTTCGAATACATTAAATTAAAAAATAAGGAGGTAGATGTCGTTTTTAATTCCGTTGGAGGAAAATCTTTTGCCAATGACTTTAAATTATTAAGAGCGGGTGGAAGAGTGGTAGGTTATGGTGCCGCAGAAAGAATGAGTGGAAAATTCGGATTTTTAAGCACGCTTATTTTTGTTTTACGAATGAAAATAATTTTACCGGTAAAGTTGTTAATGTCTTCAAAAAGTATTATTGGTGTAAATATGCTGGAAATTGCCGATAATCGTCCTGATCTTCTTGAAAAATGTATGCGTGAAGTTTATGACTTGTACACACACACAAAAATTAAACCTAAAGTTCATAAGTGCTATACCGTTAGTGAAATTGCTAAGGCTCATTCGGACCTGGAATCAAGACAAACCATTGGTAAATTAACCATAAAGTGGTAAATCATTTTTTATAACCGCCGCTAAAATTTATTTCTAAAAGGCGTTATTCGTCTTCATTCATAATTTCGCCTTTTATATATTTCTCCGTTCCTGTGTATTTACCGGTTTCATCGTAACATTTCCAATTGCCCGTCCAATAATAAAACAAATAATCGTGATCTACCAAAAGACGAGCGTATCCCTCTTTTTTAATTAATCCGTTTGAATGATAAAGTTTGGTTTTGTATTTTCTTCGAAGAAAAAGTTTTTTTTCGGTTTTTTCTAAGCTGCCGGTTTGGTTATAGTAAACCCATTTATTTATTTGCCATCCTCGCCTATAATTTCCTTCGCACGATTTTATACCATCGCTTTCTCCATAATAAAAAACCCAATATCCTTTTTTTCTACCCTTACGATCGGTGCGATTTATTTTGTTTTTTTTAGGCTGTGACAATTTATTTGTTGTTGTGTAATTGACTAAAGCTATGCCTTGATTTATCGGATGGTTCGCTTTAAGTCCTAAAACTACTCCCGAAAAAATAGATGCCAAAAATATATTTTTCATAAATAATGATTTTCATTTAGTACACACCTTTACGCAAAAGGATTAGGAATAGTATTTATTTAATACAATTAATGAGTTAATGGATTATTAGGTCGAGGTAACGGCTGTATTAATTGAATTTTAAGTGTTGAGAAAATGATTATTTTTAGACAATCGTGTTTAGTAATAAAGAAATTATGCAACAGTGTTTGAGCTTGGCAAAAATTGCCGAAGGAAAAACGCGCTCAAACCCAATGGTTGGTTGTGTGATTGCAAAAAACGGTAAAATTATTTCAGAAGGCTTTCATACGGGATTTGGCAATGCACATGCCGAAATTGAAGCATTGTCGAAGCTGGAAAAAGAATGCATTGATGAAAATTTGGTTTTATACGTAAATCTTGAGCCTTGTTGTCATTACGGCAAAACTCCACCCTGTTGCGAAGCCATTTTAAAAAGTGGAATTAAAAACATTATAATAGGCTCAGTTGATCCTAATCCTTTAGTTAGCGGTAAAGGAATTGAATTTTTGAGATCGAATGGAATAAATGTTTCTGTTGGTTTATTAGACAATGAAAATAGAGAGTTAAATAAACGTTTTTTCACTTTTTATGAAAAGAAAAGACCATATATTATACTTAAATGGGCGCAAACCGCTAATGGATTTATTGCACCGCCCTCTCCTCAAGAACAATTTCAAATTTCAGGAATAAGCGCCGCCCAATATGTACATGCTATGCGGGGTCGCGAACAAGCAATTTTGGTTGGCCGAAATACTGTTGAAACGGATAATCCGCAGCTCACAACCCGCTTGGTAAATGGCGAAAACCCAATTCGACTGGTTTTTGATAAATCACTTAAAACAAAAAATAATTTTAAAATTTATAATAAAGATTCGAATACAATTGTATTTAATAATCTTATAAATGAAAAAATAAATACTGTTGAATTTATTAAATGTAATAATGAAAATTACATCGATGAATGTTTAATTGAATTGATGAAAAGAAATATTCAATCATTAATTGTTGAAGGAGGCGCAATAACTTTAAATAAGTTTATCGAAAAAAATTTATGGGACGAAACGCATATTATAACAGCGCCGTTTGTTATTGAAAATGGTATTTCGGCACCCGTAGTTAAAGGAAAAATGAGTTCAATCCAAAAACTGGATAATGATTCATTGTTTGTAATTACACCGTTAAAATGATTTATCTGATTGGTTCCATATTTTTGTCGGCAGTTTTATTTGTCATTTTTAGCAATTTTAAAAAATATAAAGTTGATTTATTACAAGCAATTGTTGTGAATTATTTTGTTGCGGCTTTTTGCGGCTTTATAATGGCGAAATTTAATGGCGAAATATTTTCATTTACGCTAATTGTAAACACCGAATGGTTTAAATTTGCTTTTTTTATTGGCGCTTTATTTATTTCGATTTTTAATTTAATGGGAATTTCATCTCAAAAATCAGGTATAGCAATTACTTCTGTTGCCAATAAAATGAGTGTTGCATTAACCGTAGCATTCGGAATTTTAATTTTGCATGAAGAAATTACAATTTGGAAGTTATTTGGAATTTTATTGGCTGCTCCTGCATTATGGTTAACGCTTTATCGAAATAACGAAGCAAATGAAAAATCATCCTATTGGTTTCCGGTAATACTTTTTTTTTCAAGCGCTGTATTGGACATGACGTTAGGTTATTCCAATGTGACTTTTGTAAGCGAAAAAAATGCCTTTACATTTACGGCAACATTATTTTCTTGCGCAGCAATTGTTGGAGTAGTTTATTTAGGTATTTTATTGCTAATCGGTAAAACTAAATTTAAAATTAAAAGCATTGTTGGTGGCATTATTCTTGGTGTTCCAAATTTCGCAAGTATTTTGTTTGTTTTTTTAGGAATGTATGAAACTCAAATGCCTGTTTCTGTTTTTTTTCCGGTAATGAATATTGGTGTTGTTGTGCTTACGGCTTTGTTCGCGGTTTTGTTTATTCGTGAAAATTTAACGAAGCTTAATTTAATCGGAATTTTACTTTCCTTAATCTCTATTGCGTTAATTTCATTGTTGTAGATGGGAACATTTAACACCATTGTTAGGAATGCCGAAGCGGTTTATAAAGTAAACGGAAGTAAATTTATTGCAAAATGTTTTTTTGTTAATAATGAGTTTGAAGCAAAAGCGATAATTGAAAAACATAAAAAAAAATTTCATGACGCAACACATGTGTGCAGCGCTTATGTTATTGGAATGAAAAAAGAAATTTCAAAAAGTAGTGATGATGGCGAACCCTCAGGAACGGCAGGTAAACCAATGTTGGGTCAACTCACCGCTAACAATCTTTCCAATACTCTTATACTTGTTATTCGTTATTTTGGAGGAACAAAATTAGGTACCGGCGGGTTAATGCAAGCGTATAAAGAAGTTTCGAGATTGGCATTGCTCGAATGTGGAATAGTGAAACACGATATAACTCAAAACGTAAATTTTAAGTGCGATTATCATTCACTAGGACGTGTTTTGTATTTTGCCGAGCAAGCTCGCGCTAAATTAATTTCGAATGTGCAAGCCGAGAATAATCATTTAATTTTTGAAGTACCAATTGAAGAATTCAATAAATTTATGAATAATATAAAGCCTTATTCAATTTGCGAAAATGAAAAAAGATATTGAAACAGTCGAAGATGTTGAAATTTTTGTTCGAAGGCAGTATGTGTTTTTATTGAATGATAAAGATACTTCTTCAAAGTTTGAACATGTTACAGATTTAGAAAAACATTTTCCGAAAATTTTTGGCTTTTGGCGAATGATTATTTTTTCTGAACCATCTGCTTACATCGGAAATGCTTTTGATCCTCATGTAAAATTAAATCTTCAAAAAGTTCATTTTGATAAATGGGTGCTTTTTTTATGCAATGCAATTGACGAAAATTTTGAAGGTGAAAACGCGAATAAAGTAAAGAATCATGCCAAACTAATGGCTAAAATTTTTGAATCGAAACTATTGAAAAATTTATAGAGTCATTATTGTTTTAAATCGATGAATTGGATTGTACTTGGCGGTGATTGCTTATTGAAAAATATAAGCAGGTTCAACTACAAATTCAATGAGGTTTAAATCGCTAATAATTTTAGCTTAAAACTTATAATACAATCCGGGCTGAATTGAAAATGCGCTGTTTTTGAAATTTTCGATATTGATAATTTTATTCAAATAAACACGATATCCCGTCTTTAATCCAAAGCTAAAACGATACGATAGGTTATAATTGAAATACAACCCGGGCTCAATACCAAATATCATAAAGTTTGAATTTTTTGTGTTGTCAAAATGAAATTCATTTCCGGTTTCGGTTAAACGATCTTCGATCGATTTTAGTAATACTGAAAAATTAGCGTTAACATAAGTTCCAAAATCAACTCGCCCATTTACGAAAGTGTAGGTTGCGCCTCCGGTAAAATCTAAAAATCGAGTTTTAAATTTACTGTTGTAAAAATACCCTATTGTACATTCTTTGCAGGTTTCAGTTCGTTCAAAATTTTTGAATGAATAGTAAAATCCTCCACTAAATCCTAAGTTTTTGGTGTGCTGAAAAATTAAATCGAATCCAAACCGTTGTGAATAATTTGAGGAATATGAAATGTCATAACCATTTTTTCCTTTATCATAGCCGGTTAAGCGAAAAAATTCAGTCCCATAAGATGGGGCTAAAAAAAAGTCACGTAAGCGTTCGCGTTTTACTTTTTGTTGTGCGCTTGCAGTAGCGCAAATTAAAACGAATAGCGTTGCTGAAATAATTTTATTCATGAAGGATGAAAATAAGAATGATTCGTTACGGGAACCCCTTCCTTTAAAAAAGAAATTAACAAGGGCTTTTGAAATTTACTTATTGATTTTGACGAAGATACTATTGATAGCGATTGTGTTTTAGTAAAAGTGCAATTCCCTTAATCAAACGAAATTTTATGCGGATCGTTATTATCCTCCTCGATATTGTCTTTTACGAACTGAATTTTTTTCGCAATCATTGCGCAAATTTTTAAATCATTTTGCAATAGCCATTCAAAAGCATTTTCATCACCATCGCCGGCCATGGCCATTCGTAACATAATTTCAAATTTATTTATCTTTAGCCAAACCAACGCATTTTTATTTCCTTCAACACCATTTATCATTGCCATTAAGTGCGGATGACTGTTTTTCATTAACCAATCTCGGGCATCATTTTTATTGCGTAAAGCGTAACAAAAAATACCCAATTCGGGATAACCGTTTTGTGTTAGCCAATTTCGAATTTTTGTATTTCCGCTTATGGCTTCGCTCCAGGCAATAAGAATTTTTTCGGGATATGGAAGTCCTTTTAAAACCATTTTTTCCTCCACAAAACTACACCCATCATTACACCGGCAAAAATCATTAATCCGGTTGATATATAAAATCCATTTGGGTCATCTACTCCGGGAATTTGTTTGAAATTCATTCCGTATAATCCTGCAATAAATGTCAAAGGAATAAAAATGGTTGAAATCAACGTAAGTGTTTTCATTACTTGATTTAACTTATTGCTTAGCCCGGTTAAATAAATATCCAACAAGCTTTGTAACATTTCTCTGTCATTTTCTATTGTTTCACTTATGTGAAGAGTATGATCATATACATCGCGTAAAAATTGTTTTGTGTTTTTTTCAACAAGAACGGAGTCGCTTTTTTCCAATCCGCTAATTGCTTCGCGAACCGGAATAACGCTTTTTCGTAAAAAAACTAAATCTTTTTTCAATTTCAAAATTAATTCCAATTCTTTTTTATCAGCACCGTGCAAAATATTATGTTCTAAAAATTCAATTTCTCCTTGAAAAGCATCGGTAATTAAAAAATAATTATCTACAATTACATCAATAAGAATATATGCTAAATAATCTGCTTTTCTTTTTCTTACTCTGCCTTTATCGTTCAGTATGCGATCGCGAATCGGATTAAAAACATCGCCGGGAAGTTCTTGAAATGAGATCACATAATTTTTTCCCAATACAAAACTAATTTGTTCGCCATGAATACATTTTTTATCGTTATCCCACGACAACATTTTCATTGTAAAATGCAAATAATTATCAAAATATTCAACTTTTGGTCGATGGTCGGTATTCAAAATATCTTCCTGTGTTAGCGGGTGTAGTTGAAATTGCTGGCCAATGTGTTTTACAATGCTATTGTCATAAATCCCGTCGATATTAATCCATGTGATGTATTGATCGGTTACAAATTTCGTAAAATCTTCAGGAGTGATGTCCTTGAAATGTTTTGATTCGTTTTCGTTAAATTGAAACACTTCAATTTTAATTTGCATGTTTCGATCCATTCCTAAATAAGTGGGTGTGCCCGGCGGTAAACCAACTTTAGCAGAACGCGATTTATGATGGCGATGTTTTCTCATTTAGATATTAGGTTTTGGGGGTCGGCTAATGAAATGTTATTTTGCTTAAAAGTTTCAAGAATGTTTTTATAAACGTCAAAATTTAATTTTGTTGCGGCATCTATGTTTTTGGCCCAAACAAAAACCCGTAGTGTAACATAACGATCGGTTATGGCAGTTACTTCAACTGAAATATCATCGGCGCTCGTGTAATTTTCGTGCAAAACTTCTTCATGTTTAAATACTTCATGGCGAATAATTTTTGAAGCCTTCTCAATAGGTGTTTCACTCGAAACATTAAAAATAATTCGTTTTTTAAATTTCGAATCAATAATATCATAATTAATTACTGTTTGAGAATTAATGATACTATTGGGAATAATAATTCGTGCATTTTCAGGATCGCGTATAATGGTATGACGCAAAGTAATGTCTTCAACAGTACCTATTAAATCAATACCAATTTTAATATTATCTCCAACGCGAAACGGACGAAACAACACTACAAATACACCGCTAATTACATTCGATACGGCTTGTTGTGAAGCAAATCCAATAACCGCTGCCAAAATTCCGGCGCTTGCAAAAAGTGTGGTTGAAACACTTCGCAAAGCGGGAATGGTGTGTATAATCATGATAAATGCTAAAACGAAAATCATTCCGTTTATGGAATTTGCCATGAATTTTAAGCGGGTTTTGTCAATTTTTAAATAATCAGATGAACGGGAAACAAACCTGCGCATGAGCAATTTAAAAACCCTTGTAATAATAAAAGTGGTTACGATTATTATTCCTATTTCAAGCCACTGTTTATAAGTGAGTAAAAAGCCGCTGTAATTGTTCCAATTCATAACGTAAATTAAAACGATATTTCAATACAAATGATGATTATATTTGAAATAAAATGGCGCAAAAATTAAAAATTACATTATTAGGAACAGGAACATCGCAAGGTGTGCCGGTTATTGCATGTAATTGTGCGGTTTGTTTATCGCCTAATCCAAAAGATATTCGTTTACGAAGTAGTATTTTAATTGAGTCAACAACTACAAGTATTGTAATTGACAGCGGACCCGATTTTAGGCAACAAATGCTTCGCCATAAAGTACAAAAACTCGATGCCGTTGTGTTTACACACGAACATAAAGATCATATTGCCGGACTTGACGATGTTCGTGCTTTTAATTTCATTCAAAATAGTGCAATTGATATTTATGGTCGCAATCAGGTTTTAGACGCACTAAAAAAAGAATTTCATTATGCGTTTACCGAAGAAAAATACCCGGGTGTTCCTTTGCTTAATTTAATTGAAATAAATAATTCTCCTTTTCGTATTGGCGATATTGACTTAATTCCTATCGAAGTTATGCACTATAAAATGCCGGTTTTTGGTTTTAGAATTGGAAATTTTACATATATAACTGATTCGAATTTTATTTCAGAACCTGAATTAAATAAAATTAAAGGCTCCGAAATTTTTATTTTGAATGCCTTGCGAAAAACGCGTCATATATCGCATTTTAATTTGGAAGAAGCAATTGAAGTGGCTAAATTATCAGGTGCTAATAAAACGTACTTCACACACATTAGTCATTTAATGGGGTTGCAAAATGATGTTGAAGAAAATTTACCCGAGCATATTCGAATTGCTTTTGATGGATTAGAATTTAATTTTTAAACACTAAATTTTTTAAATTTTCAATTTTAGCATTTGATTCATTTTTTTCCTTTTCAAAATTAGATCCTTTGTTAATACCGCCGCCGGCATAAAAGGTGATGTGTTCATTGGTAATTTTTGCGCAACGCAGCGTAACGTAAAACGCATTTGTATTTTCAATATTTAAAACTCCGCAATAACCCGAATACAGTTCCCTGTCAAATTCTTCATGCTTTAATATAAATTCTTTAGCGAGGTTAAACGGTATGCCGCAAACCGCGGGTGTAGGATGAATTAATTTAGCCAGGTCAAACATTGAGGTGTTTTTATCAATAGCAAAATAATTTACCAAATGATTCAATTTCCCGCTTTTTAAAACTTCAGTTGAAGTTTTTTCAAATATTATGTTTTTTGAATTTAGTTTTTCGGAAATGTAATCAGCAACAAATTTATGTTCTTGTATTTCTTTTTGGTTCCAATCACAAATAGCGATTTGATCATCACTAACTTTTGTGCCGGCCAATGCCATGGTAAGCATTTTATCATTATCTTTTGAAAGAAGCAGTTCAGGCGATGCGCCAATCCAATAGGACCCGTCAAAAGGGGAATTAAATAAAAAACAAAACGCATTCGAAAAATGATCGCAAATTTTTTGAAAAACTGAAATTGTATTGGCGGGCGAAAATAAGTGTATTTCATTTTTTGCAATTACAACTTTTTGCAACTCATTTGCATTTACTTTTTGAATTGCTGATTTTAAAGCGTTTTCGTAATTGTTGTTGAAAATTTTAATTTTTGGCAAGAATTCAAATGGCAATTCAATTTCATTAACTGCGTTAATTCGCTTAACGTTATATGCACGCAGCAACGCGAATTTGTCGCCTTCAAAATTCGAAATAACAAAACCCTGTTCGCGATTTTCACTAATGTTTTTAAGAATAAAATCGCCCGTTATTTGAACCATCGATTTTTCGCCGGGTAAACGGTATAAAGCAATTCCGTTCATTACTTTTCAACTTTTGGAATCACCATAACGGTAAGTCGAGAAATACAAACCAAATTTTCATCTTCATCTGTAATTTCAATTTCCCAAACATGAGTGCTTATTCCACAATGTATAATGGTGGCTTTTCCATACACAAATCCTTTACGAATTGCTTTAAGATGGTTCGCATTTATTTCAATTCCGGTAACACTATTTTTGGCAGGGTTAGCAATTAATGCCGAGCCTATACTTCCTAACGATTCTGCTAATACGCAACTGGCGCCACCATGCAATATCCCGTGCGGTTGTTTGGTGTTTTCATTTACCGGCATTTTTCCGCATAAATAATTTACGCCTGTTTCTGTATAAGCAATCCCAAGGGGAGCCATTATGGTGTGTTTATTCATGGCGTTAAGTTGTTCCAATGTTACTAACTTGGAAATATCAATGGCATGTCGTAGTTTCATAATTAAAAATATATGCAAGTTTAATAAAAATTGTGTGGATAAAAAGGATCTGTTTTTTGTAGATATTATCCGCTTTTACTAAATAAATGTTAATTTATTCAACCAATGTGATTTGCTGTTGTACCGACCATAATAATCCTATAATTTTAACTTACTATGAAAAAAATTATTTTCTGTTTAGCTTTTGTTTCGGTTACCGCATCGGCTTACACACAAAAAGAACTTAAAACAACGGCCATTAATTTATTTAAAAATGGAACGTATTTTATTGTTAAGGAAGGAACAGTTTCGGCATCAAAAGGCAATTGGTCAATGCCAATGGAAAATTTTAATCCTTTACTTTCTACATTTTGGTTAACCACTACAAAAGATAATCCTATTGATCGAATTGAATATTTAACCGATACAATTAAAGCAACGCGTTATGTAAACGGCCTGCAAGATGTATTGCAAGCGAATAGAGGAAAGAAATTGAAACTTTCGTACATGTTAGCTAACAATGTTACTTCAGTAAAAGGTACTCTTGAAAATTATATTCCAATGACAGGAATGGCAAAAATTAAAACAACAGAAGGAAGTTATGTTTTTTTGAATACGAATTCAATTCACGAAGTTGTTTTTGACGAAAATCCTAATGGCACTATTCCTAAAGATTCATTAGCTCGTGTTGCTAAAATTTATTTCGACAAGGAAAAAAGTGGAGTCAACATGAAAATTTCATACATGCAATCAGGAATTAATTGGGTTCCTTCCTACAGCATTAAAATGATTGACGAATCAAAAGTACAATTGGCGATGAATGCCTTGGTCGAAAATTTTTCTGAAGCTATAATTGATGCCGAGCTTACATTAACACTTGGCGCCGCAAATTTTAAATACGGTACGCAAATGGATCCAATTACGCAATCATGGGTTTCTTCAAATGGTGGTGTAGGTTCTTATAATTATAACAATAATTATAACTATCAGGCAACGTATTCAAATGCGATTACTACACAATCGTATAATTCATTAGGCGTAGGTTTGGCAGCCGATGAATCGGTAGCTTATCAAGACTACGCAAATTATGTTACTACCGGCGAAAAAGATGAAGATTTATTTCGCTACAAGTTAGGAAAAGTTAATATTCCTAAAAATTCAAAAACAAGTTTCAGTATTTTTTCGAGCGAAGTTCCTTATGAAGATATCTATGAAGTAAATTTAAATGATATTGTAAACTATGCTACAACGCAACGCATTTCTTTAAATGAAGATCAAACACATGAAGTTTATCATTCTTTAAAATTAACCAATACAACCGGAGTTCCTTTTACAACAGGGCCGGTTTTTGTTCAGGATAAAAATTTGCAACCAATGGCGCAAGATCAAATTAAATATACTGCTGCTGCTGCAAAAGTTAAAGTGCAATTGGCAAAAGCAACGGATATTCTTGTAAAATATAAAGAAGAGGAAATTACCAGTGAAGATAAATCAAAAAAATACAACGGTTATTATTATCGAAAAGTAACAATTAAAGGAACCATTAAGGTTGAGAATTTGCAACAAAAACAAATTAAACTTTGTGTTACTAAAAATGTAAATGGCGATGTAAAATCTTCAACTGAAAATGGCACAACTAAAAAATCGGGTCAGTACAGTGGCATAAATCCTACTTCCGAAACAGAATGGAATGTAAACCTTGGAAAAAGTGAAAAAAAGGAAATGACCTATACCTATGATGTGTATGTTTATACAGGTTATACAAATTAATGGTTTAACGTTATCTGTTGTTAGTTGTTAGAAGTACATGTACTAATAAACTAACAACAGAATAATTTCTCTCAAATACTCACGCAAATGTTTTTTGCTTCTGTGAAAAAGCGAATTGCTTCAAATCCGCCTTCGCGCCCCACTCCCGAATTTTTCATTCCACCAAATGGTGTTCGCAAATCACGAACCAACCAACAATTAATCCATACAATTCCACTTTGAATTTTTTCGGCAACACGATGTGCTTTATTTATATCATTCGTCCAAATTGTTGCCGACAAGCCGTATTCAGTTGCATTTGCATAGTTTAATGCTTCTTCTTCGGTGTCAAATGGCATTATAGTTACAACCGGGCCAAAAATTTCTTCCATATTTGTTTTGCAATTGTAAGCCAATCCTTCAATAATGGTTGGCGCTAAATAATAGCCGTCTTTTAATTTTTCATGCTCAAGAATTATACGTTCTCCTCCACACAAAATTTTTCCACCTTCTTGTTTTGCGAGTTCGATATAAGAAAGAATTTTATTCATGTGTGGCTCTGAAACTACTGCGCCTAAATTTGTTCTTTCATCAAACGGATCGCCTACAATTAATTTTTTTGTTCTTTCTATAAAAGCATTTTTGAATTTTTCATAGATACTGCGCTGCACAAAAATTCTTGAACCGCATAAACAAATTTGACCTTGATTGGAAAATGAAGAAAGCATTGTTGTACTCAGCATTTTTTCGAAATCACAATCGTCAAAAATAATATTCGGATTTTTTCCACCCAATTCAAGCGAAAGTTTTTTAAACATAGGCGCTGCAACACTTGCAATGTATTTTCCGGTTGATGTTCCGCCTGTAAATGAAACTGCTTTAATTTTTTTGTGTTTTACAATTGCATCACCCGCTTTTGATCCTAAACCGTGCACAATATTTAAAACACCTTTTGGTAGTCCTGCTTTAATACAAATTTCTGAAAATAAAAAAGCTGTCATTGGTGTAATTTCGCTTGGTTTAGCAATTACACAATTTCCTGTAGCTAATGCGGGCGCAATTTTCCAAGTGAATAAATACAGGGGTAAATTCCAAGGCGAAATACATCCTACAACACCGATTGGTTGACGAAGTGTATAATTAAAGCCTTTGTCCTCCATGCTATGCGATTCCCCGGCGTAATGCAAAATAGCAGTTGCGAAAAAACGCATGTTTGCCGATGCGCGTGCAATATCCACTCGCTTGGAAAGCTTAAAAGGTTTTCCGTTATCAATGCTTTCAGCCGTTGCAAGTGTGTCTGAAGTTTCGTCAATAATATCGGCAATTCGGTTTAATAATCTATACCTCTCTTCTTTTGATGTGTTCGACCATTCGTAAAAAGCATTTTCCGCTGCCAAAAATGCATTGGCAATATCTTTTTCATCACTATCCGGAATTTGAGCGTAAACTTTTCCTGTTGAAGGATTAAAATTGTCGAGGTATTTACCACTATGTGGCATCACTAATTCGCCATTAATATAATTCTTTATCGTTTCCATATTTGATGTTTAAAATTAGTAAATTTGAAACGTATGGCAATATTTTTTTATTTTTAAAGCCAATCGTTTATTAAAAATACGCTTCAATTTTTTTTTTGGTGAACCAATTAAAATTTGATGTTTTTTTTGTTATAATGTGAATTATTATTATTTTGATTAATGCTTTTTTAATTAATTCCTGCTTTTGATTCGTTTTTATGATTTAAAAATCGGATTTATTTTTTTTTCTGTTTCACACCTAAAGTGGAAATATTTTTTTAACCTTAATTCTTAAGACTTTAGTACTCAAGCTTTGCGAGTTCATTTTTTTTTGTAATTTTGCGAAGCATTGGTTTCCGAATTGTTAATCGCAATAAGGAATGAAAAGGGAATCACGTTAAAATCGTGAACAGTACCCGCTGCTGTAAAGGAGTTTATTGCTTTTCACTTTTGCCACTATCGGTTTATTTACGATGGGAAGGCGAAAAGCGAATCCTGAGTCAGAAGACCTGCCTGTGCAAATAAAAGCCCATACCAACGGGAAAATTGGTTAAAAGCATGAAGTTTTTTTATTCATACATATTGTCGTTTTATTCATTTTTTGCCTTTGCGCAAACCAATGATTCGTTGTCTTTAAAAGATAAACAATACGTTCTTGCCGAAACGATGATTTATATTATTAATAAAAATGCCGGCGTTAAGTCAACAATAATTGATACCAATTTAATTAAACAATTTTCCTCTCGAAGCTTGGCTGAAATACTTCAAGTTGGAGGACAAGCTTATATTAAACAAATTGCACCCGGGCAGCTTTCATCAATTTCAATGCGCGGAGGAAATGCAAATCAAACCCAAATTTTATGGGCAGGCTTTAATTTAAATAATTTGATAACCGGACAAACTGATTTTTCGTTAGTGCCCATGGCGTTATTTGAAAGTGCCGAAATTTTAAGCGGCGCAACCGCCGCTAATATGGGAAATGGAATGGTTACGGGTTCTATTCAACTCGATTCACGAATGTGGATGGGAAATTGGAAAACGAACAGTGTTTATCATTTTTCGGTTGGTAGTTTTGGAAAAGAACAATTCTCATTTAAATTTTTTAAAAAAAATGAAAATTCCTTTTTCTCAATTAAATCTTTTGCCGGAGTAGAACAAAATAATTACAACTATATCGCCATTAACGGCAGTACACTGAAAGTTGAAAATGCCAAAGTAAATGCCTTTGGTCTCATGCTTTCGTCAGGAGTAGAGAAAAAAAAATATTTTATTACTACCGATTATTGGTTGCAAAATTACAATAGAGAAAATCCGGTTTTTAATGGTGCTTTTAACAATCGTGCAAAACAACAAGACATTAACTCAAAACTTTGTGTAAATCTTCAAAGGTCAAAAAATGGCCCTTTTTCCAATATTCGTTTCGGATGGTTTTATGATGAATTAAATTACAAAACCAATAGCATGGCCAATTATGACGGTTTTATGGCAAATACTTTAATTGCCGAAACAGAAGGAAAATTCAACGTGTTTAAAAAAAATTTGCTTTCCTATAAGTTGTCTTCCACTTTTACCGAGGCCCAAAATACCGGTTATGACGCCATTCATTTCATTTTTAGAAAAGCGATTTTATTAAGTTATACTTCTAAACTGGCTTATCCTGTTGAAAAACAAATTGCGTACAACCTAAGTTTGCGCGAGGAAATGAATAACAACGTGTATTCTGTGCCCGTTATAAATGCCGGAGCAGAGAAGCAACTGTGTAAAATAAATATGAAAAAACACGATTTTTTGGTTAAACTTATTGCAAACGCTGGCACCGTATATCGATTTCCAACATTAAATGATTTGTATTGGACTTATGGCGGAAATAAAAATTTGAAACCCGAATGGGGTTATTCGGGATCAATGTCTTTAATAAATAATTTATTGCCAAATGAAAACAGTGCTTTAAAAGTTACTTTATCAACCACTCATTTTGAACGATACATGTACGATCAAATTATTTGGTATCCTGCCGGGTTTTATTGGTCACCACAAAATTTGCAACAAGTTTGGAGCAGAGGATTTGAACACGAATTGAAATTTATAGTTGGAAATCGTGTAAAAATAAATTCATCAACTCTGCTGAATTATACAATCAGTACTTTGCAAAAATCTTCAACGTATAATCCCGATGCTATTGGAAAACAATTAATATACGTGCCAATTTATAATGCATCAAGCCGACTTGCATTAACGGTGAAACAATTTTTAGTTGAATGGCAGGTTAATTATTACGGTTATCGCTTTACCACAACCGATAATGCCGAATATCTTGAGCCGTTTTTAATTCATAACTTATTTACAAGCTGTTTCTATCGCCTAAAAAAATCGGTTTTAGAATTAAATTTTTCGTTAAACAATATTTTTAATCAAAACTATAGTTGGGTTGCAGGACGGCCGGCTATGCCGCGAAACATGTTATTGTCTCTTAAATTTTCAATTCAAAATAAATCCAAAATAAATTCAATAAAATAAACAATTACATCATGAAAAAATTAATGCTAACTGTAACAAGCGCGGTTTTATTATTTGCTTGTAAAAAAGATAAACCTTCATCAAATGACAACACCACAAATGTGACACCAACTTCGGGTGGAACAGTTTACGTTGGGTGTGAAGGAAATTTTTTATCATCAAACTCAAAAGTTTCTTTTTATACCGAGGGAACAGGATCGGTAGTTAGCGATTTGTACCAAGTTACAAATGGTGCAGGTGTTGGCGATGTCTTGCAATCAATGCAAAATTATGGCGGAAAAATTTATTTAGTAGTAAACAATTCTTCTAAAATTCAAGTGTGCAAACCAAATACACTGCAATTGGAAACATCAATAACCGGATTTACATCGCCACGCTATATATTGCCGGTAAGTAACAGCAAAGCTTATGTAACCGATTTAATGGCCAATAAAGTTTGGAAAGTTGATTTAACAACCAATACCATTTCGGGAAGTATAGCTTTAAACGGTTGGTGTGAACAAATGCAATTGGTTTACGGAAAAGTATTTGTTGCCAATTATACCACCGGTAAAGTTTACGTTATCGATTCTAAATCTGATGTACTTATTGATAGCATTGTTGTTTCTGAAACTGCCGAAAGTATGGTGCAGGATGCGAACGGGAAATTGTGGGTGCTTTGCAATGGTAATTCATTTTCATCCATTGCTCCGGCAATGTATCGAATTAATCCCGTTTCAAAATCTGTTGAACAAACTTTTGCATTAACCGGTTATCCGTCAAAATTGTGTGCCAATTCTTCAAATGATACTTTATATTTTTTAAATGCAGGCGTTTACCAATTTAATTGCAACGCATCGGCTTTGCCGTCAACTCCTTTAATTGATCAGGGAACATCGTCTTTTTATGGTTTAAGTATTCATCCCGAAAGTTCCAAAATTTTTGTGGGCGATGCGGTTGATTACATTTCAAACGGTAAAGTTAAAATGTATAAACCCAATGGAACTTTTACCGGCTCATTTACAGTTGGTATTAGTCCTTCTTCATTTTTGTTTCATTAATTAAAAACGCATTGTTTATAAGGGCTTAACCTACGCTTATAAAAAGCGATGTTAAGCCTTATTTTTGATAAGAATGAAACGAACCAAAAAAATCGTAAGAAATAAATTCGTACTTGCCACTTTGTTTTTTTTGGTGTGGATGACCTTTATCGATAACAATGATTTTTTTCGTCAAATTCGTCTATACAAAAGATTGAACGAAGTAAAAAAGGAATTAAAAGTTCGCGACGATTTAATTTCCGATACGCAACGTCAATTAAAAGAATTAAAAAATAAAAAACTTTTAGAAAAATTTGCACGCGAGCAATACTATTTCAAAAAACATGGCGAAGAAGTTTTTGTAGTCGTATCTGAAGAAGAAATGTACGGTAAGGAGAATTAATTCAATGCGCCACAGTCATTGCGAGTCACGCTTTGTAGAAATCCATTTTTTACAAAATTTATCGCGTGACGAAGCAATCCTTGAAATTGAACGCAATTTCATGCGCATTTCATCTTCACTTTTTGAAGCAATCGGTCCAAACCTCGAGTAGGTTAAATGTGCCACTGAGTTTCACGTTTATTTCAACGGATTACTTCGGTCGTTCCTCCCTCTTAATCACTATGGGCGCATTTCTTACGCGTCCTTCGCGTTTTCTTTTTCGTGCACGTTGCGTTAAATTTATATGCGTATTACTACGCACTCCATAAAAATTCATCCTTAAAAATACAATGCTTCAAATTGTTCGACTAATCCCTCTATTTATAATTCTACCCAAACCGGTTACTGTTATTGGGAATGAGGTACCTTAGCATCATCTAACTCTCTTAATCTAGAAAAATTCAAGTACAAGTTGTTTCCTAATCCTACTGCCAATAAACTTATTGTTTTATCATCAAATAATTTTCAATCTATACGAATCTATGATATAACCTACCGAACACTTACGCAGAAAACTATTAATTTAACTTCAACTACAATTGATGTAAGTCACTTCAATTCAGAAACATATTTTGCAGAAATAGTAACTGAAAAAGGAAAATCGATTGAGAAGTTTATTAAAGAGTGATTTTTATCGCTTTATTCTTTGACTTAGCTAAAAAATAGTGTTGTATTTTCCAAGGTGTATTTCTCCCCCTTGATTTTTAACGCTTTCTATACTCAAATAATTTTTTTACTGCTTATTTTTATTTCAATAGCTTTCCTATTTTCACTTCATGAATATTCTTAATGAAATTAAGGCGCAATTTCAGGGCTCTAATGAATCTGAGTGGGACGCATTGTTCATGAAAGAAACAGGAAAATCGGCTTTACAAAACGATTCAATCTCAAAACCGATTTACTCTTTTCAAAATTTTTCTGCACAACAACAAACGCTTCAAAATATTTTCGCGCTTCGAAAAAATGATGCTTTTGTTTTTCTTCGCTTTAATGCTTCATCGGTTACCAATAATGAACTCCTTGAGGCGCTTAACAATGGCGTTTCGGCTTTATACATTAACGGCGTTGTAAAGGATATAGAAGTTCTTTTTAAAAATATTTCGGTTGAACATATTATGATCGCGTTTAATCATACCGATTCTTTGACAAAGTTTCAATCGTATTGCAATAAAAATAACTTTACCAATTGTTTTGGATTTTTTGATGATGATGAAATTGGAAATGCTTTTTATAATGGCGGACAACAAAACAACGACTCAATTGAACTAACCGATACCCTAAATAAAATTAATTGGTTTAATCAAAATAATTGTACGTTTAAGCCTATAATGATTAATTGTGGCGTGTTTCATTATGCAGGGGGCAACGCATTAAAATCGTTAACTTATGGTTTGGCTGTTGCGCTTGAATATATAAATGCAGGAATTGCAAAGGGTGAATCACCTGTTTCGTGCATTAATAATATTGGTTTCAAATTTACGGTGGGTATTCGTTTTTTTGAGGAATTATCTGCAATGCGCGCATTTTATATTGCATGGCATTCTCTCTCGTCAAAAATTTGTAAGGATAATCAACTTCATCGCGCATTTATTATTGCCGAACCTTCATTAAGATTTTGGTCGCCTGCCGATGAAAATAACAATATGTTGCGCGCAACTACTCAATGTTTGTCGGCAATGCTGGCGGGTGTTGATGGTTATATTCCTTTTCCGCATACTGTATTTAATTCTTCTAAAAATAATTTTGGTAATCGTATTGCAAAAAATGTTCAACTATTATTGCGCGACGAATCTTTCTCCGAAAAAGTGAATGATGCCGCAGGCGGTAGTTATTATGTCGAATCTTTAACAGAAAAATATTCTCAATTAATGATTTCGTCATTAATTGAAATAGAAAATGATGGAGGAATTGTTGAAATGTTTAAAGCCGGTAAATTGCAAAATGATTTATTTAATGATGCAAAAATATTTTTGGATAAAATTAAATCGGGCGAACAAAAAATTATCGGGTCAAATTGTTTTACAATTCAAAATTCAGAAATAACAGAAAAAAAAGGCCAAGATTTTTTTGAAAAACCAAAATTCAATCTTTTTGTACCACTAAAACCAATTTTAGCCAGCGGCTAATCCTCATTAAACTAGACCATTTCTGTAGAATTTATAGGATTTTTTATTTTTTTTTCAAGGTTTTGTCGAAGCTATAAATTTTCTCTCTACTTTTGTACGGTAATAAAATGAAAACGATGACTACTTATACCACAAACAACATATTCAACACTACGTGTTGCACCATGATGTGTTGTATCGTATAAGGAAAGTCACTACTAATATTTGATCATTAAAAAGGCTTTCCAATTTGGAAAGCCTTTTTTCTTGGAGTGAAGCGAACATTAGTTGTAGATGAAAAAATTAATGATGAATGTTCCGCTTCACTCTAAAGTAAGAAAAAAGTTAAGCAAGAAAAAAAAATGAAATTTTATAAATTATGTTTAATGTGTATGTGTTTCTCCCCATGAAAGGGTTAGTGTTTGTTTTGTTTTAAATCAATCAACCCTTTCGTTCATGATTTCGAAAGGGTTTTTTGTTTATATCAGGTCCTGTGTCCGAGTGGCCAGGGAACGGTCTGCAACACCGTTTACGTCGGTTCGAATCCGATCGGGACCTCAATATGAATACATCGTTTAATGACGTAAAAGAAAGGTTGAAATTGTTTTGAAGCAATTCATCTTTCAAATAAAATGCTAATTGTAAAAAAATAAAATATAAATCATAGTGTTCCTAAGTGCGTTTAATGCAGTAGAGGCAAAATAAAAATAATAATTATGCAAAGTTTCAGACATGAAGTGGAAAATCCGGTAGTGCAAAAAGACATTATTGATTTAGAAAAAAAAATATTTCAATTCAAAGAAGGGAAAATTGATCCCGAAAAATTTCGTACAATGCGATTGGCGCGCGGTATTTATGGCCAACGTCAACAAGGTGTACAAATGATTCGTATTAAAATTCCCTTTGGTCGAATCACACCAAAACAATTGGATAAAATAGCGGCTGTTTCGGAAGAATACGGTAATGCACATTTGCATTTAACAACTCGCCAAGACATTCAATTGCATTACGTAAGTTTAGATTGCACACCGCAACTTTGGGCAAAACTTGAACAAGATGAAATAACATTACGCGAAGCTTGCGGAAATACAGTGAGAAATATTACAGGCTCAGCAGAAGCCGGAATTGATCCGCTCGAACCTTTTGATATTTCTCCTTATGCTTACGATATGTTTTCCTATTTTCTTCGCAATCCGGTTTGTGCCGAATTGGGAAGAAAAATTAAAATTGCCTTTTCTTCCAATGAAAACGATTCGTCCTTTTCCTACATTCATGATTTGGGCTTTATTCCTAAAACAAAAATCATTGACGGAAAATCAATGAACGGATTTAAAGTAGTCATTGCCGGCGGCCTTGGTGCACAACCCATTTTAGCACAAACAGCGTTTGAGTTTTTACCGGCATCAAAAATAATTCCATTTACCGAAACTGTACTTCGTGTGTTTGATCGTCATGGCGAACGCACCAATCGTCACAAAGCGCGTTTAAAATATTTAGTGGCGAAATTTGGCTTGCAAGGATTTTTAAATTTAGTTAATGAACAAGAAAATTCGGTTGCTTTTTCGAAAGATAATTTTATATCAACTTATAAAGAAACTCAAATTGAAAAAAAATCAATTCGTACCGAAACAATTTTGCCCGAACTTTTTTCAAAATATAAATTATGGCTTTCTACCAATACATTTGAACAAAAACAAAAAGGATATTTTGGTGTATATATAAGAGTGAAATTGGGAAATATTACTGCTGATGAAGCTCGTCAAATTTCCCAAATAGTTCGTGAATTTGCCGCCGATGATTTTCGAATTACCAATAATCAGGGATTTTTATTAAAGCATGTTTTAACTGCCAATTTACCGGCATTGTTTAATGAACTCTACAAAATCGGATTTGCAGAACCCGGATTTGACAGTACAGTCGATATTACCGCATGCCCGGGAACCGAAACTTGCAATTTGGCGATTTCTTCAAGTACCGGAATTGCAGAAGTTCTTGAAACGTTAGTAGAAAATGAATTTCCGCACTTGCTTAGTGACCGATCAATTAAAATAAAAATTAGCGGTTGTATGAATTCCTGCGCGCAACACGGTTTAGCAACAATAGGTTTTCATGGGTCTTCCTTAAAAGCCGGAAATTTTGTTGTGCCCGCTTTGCAGGTTTTATTAGGTGGAGGAACAATTGGAAATGGTGAAGGAAGAATAGCCGATAAAGTGATAAAAATACCGTCAAAGCGAGGAAAAATCGCTTTGCGAATCCTATTGCAGGATTATGAATCTCAAAAAAAGAGCAATGAAAATTTTATCCAATATTATGATCGAAGCGGGAAAGATTATTTCTATCGTTTGCTTAAACCGGTTGCTGATACTTCAAATTTAGATCGTGATGATTTTATTGACTGGGGAAGTGAACAAAAGTTTGAAACAGCCATTGGTGTTGGTGAATGCGCCGGTGTAACTATTGATTTGGTACAAACTTTATTTCTCGAAGCGCGTGAAAAAAATAATTTGGCTTTTGAAACAATTACAAATTATAAATATGCCGATGCTTTGTATTTAGCGTACTCTTCGCTTATACAAACTGCAAAAGCTTATCTTTTGGGACACGGTATTGCAACCAATACGCAAATAAATATTCTTAACGAATTCGAAAAATTCAATCACGAAAAATTAAAACTTCATGATTTACTTGATTTCAAAGAATTTGTTCTTGAAATTAATTTGCAAAAACCCGAACCTGAATTTGTATGGAGCTATTTACAACACTCGTTGCGGTTAATTAACTTAATCGAAAGTATCAGAAAAAACGAAGTGTTACAAAATGAAAAAATTAAACAACCTTTAACCCCTTTGTCATTATGAAAAAAATTTATCCTGAAGTATTTATTACAGGTGCAGGCCCGGGCGACCCATCCTTACTAACGCTTAAAGCATATACGTTGTTGCAAAAAGCCGACGTGGTTTTATACGATGCCTTGGTTTCAAAAGAAATTTTGGAATTAATTCCTCTTGAAACAAAAAAAATATATGTAGGCAAACGAAAAAATAAACACGCATACACTCAGCAACAAATCAATCAGCTTATTGTTAGCTTGGCGTTTACTTATGGTAAAGTAGTGCGATTAAAAGGGGGCGATCCGTTTGTATTTGGTCGTGGATTTGAAGAATTTCAAGATGTTGATTCTTTTAATATTCCGGTTGAGTATGTGCCGGGAATTTCATCATCTGTTGCGGTTCCGGGCATTGCCGGTATTCCGGTTACACACCGCGGCTCGAGTGAAAGTTTTTGGGTAATTACTGCAACAACACGAAATGGCGAAATTAGTAATGATGTTTATGATGCCGCTAAAGCAAATGCCACCATTGTTATTTTAATGGGTTTATCAAAATTAAAAGAAATCACTGAAATTTTTATCGCAAATCATAAATCTCATCTTCCTGTTGCAATTGTTTCTGACGGAACTCTTCCAACTCAAAAAACAATCATAGGAACAATTCGAAATATTGAAGAAGCCGCTTTTAAAAACGGAGTAAAAGCTCCCGCTGTAATTATTATTGGTGAAGTTGTAAAACAATACAAAAATTATTTTCGTGAGCTTAGTCATCAAAACGTGTTCACCGAATTTTTTAAAAATTAAATTTTATCAATGAAAAATCAACTTTTTCCGGTTTTTATTAAACTTCAACAATTTAATGTGTTAGTGGTAGGTGGCGGTAAAATTGCATTGGAAAAAATAAATGCCATTTTCAACAATAGTCCGCAAACGCGTTTATTGGTTATTGCAAAAGCATTTGCTGCCGAAACCTTAAATTTTATTCAAAAAAACAATATTCATTACGAAGAAAAAGAGTTTGAATGGAATGATCTTGATCACATTGATGTTTTAATTGTGGCGATTAACGATAAACAAAAAAGTGCAAAAATCAAAGCCTTTGCGCAAGAGCGTAGAATATTGGCGAACGTGGCCGATACTCCCGAACTTTGTGATTTTTATCTTTCTTCAGTTGTACAAAAAGGAAATGTGAAAGTGGCCATTTCTACCAATGGTTTATCTCCAACACTCGCCAAACGATTAAAGGAGTTGCTTAACGAATCTTTACCCGATGAAATTGATGAACTTTCTCAAAATTTAAATGCGTTGCGAAACCGATTAAAAGGCGATTTTGCCGATAAAGTAAAAGCATTAAATGAACATACTAAAATATTGTTAGCCGAGAAACAATGAGTGAAATTATCCTATTTATACACTGATAGTGTTAGGCTTATGAAAAAAATAAAAACATTACATTTTTTATACTGATAAAAACTATTTTTGCAAACGAAAAATGATTGAAACAGATATTATTATTATTGGTGCGGGTCCTTGTGGTCTTTTCACTGTTTTTGAAGCGGGATTATTAAAATTGCGTTGTCATTTAATCGATTCATTGGCACAACCCGGCGGACAATGTTCTGAAATTTATCCTAAAAAACCCATTTATGATATTCCCGGTTTTCCATCAATCCTTGCAGGCGAATTGGTCGATAATTTAATGAAACAAATTAAACCTTTTAAACCCGGTTTTACTTTGGGTGAAGCGGCAGAAACAATTGAAAAAACAAGCGACGGAAAATTTATAGTTACAACGAATAAAGGAACAAAACACATTGCACCAAATGTTGCCATTGCAGGTGGGCTTGGTGTTTTTGAACCGCGTAAACCACCCATTTCAAACATTACTGATTTCGAAGATAATGGTGTAGAATACATTATTAAAGATCCCGAATTCTATCGCGGTAAAAAAGTAGTTATTGCCGGTGGTGGCGACAGTGCATTGGATTGGACCATTTATTTAGTAGAAAAAAAAATTGCAAAACATGTTACTCTTGTTCACCGATCACAAACATTTCGCGGACATTTAGACTCTGTTCAAAAAGTTATGGATTTAGGCGCGAGTTCGGTTATTGATTTGGTTTTGGATGGTGAAGTGACTGCATTAGCTGGAAACGGAAAAATTGAAAATGTTGGAATTACACAAAAAGAAAAAGGAAATTACAACGTAAATGCCAATCATTTTATACCGCTGTTTGGTCTTACTCCAAAATTAGGTCCTATTGCAAATTGGGGACTTGAAATTGAAAAAAATGCAATTAAAGTTAATACACTCGATTATTCAACTAACATACCTGGTATATACGCAGTAGGGGATGTAAATCATTATTCGGGTAAATTAAAACTCATACTTTGCGGTTTTCACGAATCAACATTAATGGTGCAAAGCGCATTTAAACGCATTTATCCCGATAAAAATCTTGTTTTAAAATACACAACCGTAAATGGCATCCAAGGATTTTGAGTTTTTTTACCGGTTTTTCATTTAATGAGATTTCCTACATTTGTACCAATGCAAAACACCATTCATATTATTGTAATTGACCGAGAAGGGAAGGAACATAAATTGGATGCGCCAACCGATATGGGTATGAATTTAATGGAGCTTTGTAAATCGTATGAATTACCCGTTGAAGGCACATGTGGCGGTATGGCCTTGTGTGCAAGCTGTCAAGTATATGTATTAAGCAATCATTCATTACCTCAAAAAAGCGATGATGAATTTGCAATGCTTGATCAGGCGTTTAATGTAAAATCGAATTCACGATTAGGCTGTCAATTGCAAATGTGCAATGAGTTTGATGGTTTAAAAGTCGAATTAGCGCCCGAGTAATTTTTGAATGTACTTTCAAATTAAGAATAATTCAACATCTCTTTAACGGTATCTATCAGCGATTTTTTTTCTGAATTTACAATTTGATCGGCCTTTGAGTAAAATTTTAATCTTTCTGTTTTTAAAAATTTTAATTTTTTTTCAATTTCATCTGCGTTAAGCTTACTAAACATTGGTCTCCCCAACGTCCTTTGAGCAATTCTTTCGGCACATTTTTTTTCATCAGTATCTAACCAAATTAAAATTCCTCGTTCCTTTATTCGTAAAAGATTGTCAAAAAAACAAGGTGTTCCACCGCCTAATGCTAATACATAATCGTTTGTTTCATGAAAATCAAAAAAATGATTCAGGGCTTCTTTTTCCTTCTCACGAAAATAATTTTCGCCATGTGTTTTAAAAATTTCGTCAATTGATTTTTCTTCATTCGCTACAATCAAATAATCCAAATCATAAAATGGAAATCCTAAAACATCGGCTAACATTAACCCTAAAAAACTTTTACCGCTTCCGGGTAAGCCGCACAAAAAAATATGATGTTTGTTTTTAATTTTTAATCAACTTTGTAGTTTTGTAAACTGCTTTTCCCGACAATTCAACTATATAAATTCCATTCGACAAATTTATTAATTCACTTTCCGATAAATAAATCACATTTATTCCGCCGTTAATTATAACCGGTTTTGATAATACAATTTTACCATCGGCACTTCTCATTCTTAATACGGTGGCATCACTAACTGCCGATCTAAGTCGAATACTTACCGCATTGGAAAATGGATTAGGAAATACCGAAATATTGATTTCGTTTTTTACAATTTCATTCGAACCCAAAAAATAACAAGCACCGGGCATGTTTGCATCAAGCCATGCAATTCGATTTCTAAACCAATTTTTCATTTCAGTAATTTCTCCCGCATAATTGCTTGGATAAGGCCATGGATTAGGCCATACATAGGTTCCCAAAATCGGATACAAATTAAAATTACGTTGCTGCCCTTCCTCTAAATAAACAACCATCGAGTCTATAAATGAAAACAACCGCGTTGTATCTAAAATATTGGTACGATAATATTGATAAGTACAATTTAAATTATTAATAAAAATTGTATCGGTCATTAATTTTTGCCACCAAAAAGGAATTAACCAATTGTCACCGTTACACACGTAGTTAAAGTTATAGCCCCAACCGTTCACTACCGATCCGTTACAGTAATCAGCGTTGGCAAATGCTAAATCGTAATCCCACGGCGGACCAATAAATAATTTATCTCCATCGGTATCCTTCTCTTTATACAAATAAGTGCTCAAACGGTATCCGTCCACGTTTTTACTCAGCTCATTCAATATAAAATAGTTTATAAAACTTTGCTCATCTGCGTAAGCTCTCCATCCGTTAGTTGTATCGTACAAAGGCATTCCATTAAGTGCTAATTCAAATGTATTTACATAGTTTTGTATATACGTTTTTTGAGCAGGTTGTATTTTTACATCTGACGGATAATCGTATTGAAAAAACACACTTTGCGCACCGCTTGCGTTTGGTGGTGCAAATGCACTCGTAAATCCGCCTCCTCCGCTTCCGGTACTTTTATCAATTTTAATTATATAACCTCCGGTAAGTTGACTTCCTGTAGTATCTATTGTAGCAAGTTTAGCAATGTTAACTCGATTCGCATCGCGTTTAATTTTTTCCATTAAAGTATAAACGCCTTTGTATTTCCCGTCAATTACCAATTCAACAAATTTTCCTCTTGGCGCATACATTCCCATTTTATTGTATAAATCATAAGCTAAAAAATTATTCAATAAACTTTTGTCAGAATAATTTGCATTTAAAATCCAATCGCTTTCCAACGGCATTCCTAATAATGAAGCATCAATCGCTATTGCTGCGGTATCCCAAGTTTCAAATCCGTAAGCTTTTTTTGGAAACATCGACGAGCTGCTTCCGCGAATTTCAATTCCAATTTTTCCATTATAATTATTAAACGGATCGGACATATAATTGCGTATCCCAAAACCGTTATAAATAATTCCCATATCCATCATTTTTTTTGGCGCATCACTAATGGTTTGGCCGCCACTATTAATAACTACTATAGGTAAATTTGATGAAACAAAGGGTTGAACGGTGTCAACATTTATGTCAAACGTTATTGTCCAAAAATTTAATGTGCCTTGATCGGCCGGGTAAGTATCAAAAACATGCAATGTCCAAATCCCGTTCGGATTTAATCCTGCATTAAAATAACCTAAACTCTCTTGCGGTTTATAAATACCATTAAATGGTCCCCACCCTGAAGAAATTGGTGTGGGTGATGAATTGTCAAAACATGTAGTGTCATAATTATCACTATCACCGCCGTTACCTGCAGTAAGCAAAACAATTGTACCATCAGGTGCAATTAAACTAATTTCTAAATCCGAATCCCAAGTGTGCATTATGTCAATACAACTTGCTTTAACACCAAATGAAGCGCTTGTACTTGTAGGCAAACCTGCAACATTAATTGTAAAATCAATGGATGAAACACCATCATCAGGAATTAATCCGCCGGTGCCTGAAAAAGTTTGTGCATTAACCAACGTCGATAACATTGAAAACGCAAAAAATAATTTTGATTTCATAGTTGAGTAAAAGTCTTGATGAACAAGATTACGAAAAAAAACCAAAAAAATAAATAGGAAGCTGAAAATTAATCAAAACAAGCCGTTAATTTCGGCGTCAATATTTGAAATTATTTTTCCTAGGTCTTCTTTATCAGTCGAGAACTTATTATTATCCACGTCAATGATTAATAATTTACCGCGATCGTAGGTAGAAATCCAAGCTTCGTATCGTTCATTTAATCGTTTTAAATAATCCAATCGAATACTTTCTTCATATTCTCGTCCTCTACTTTGAATATGCGTTACTAAAGTTGGAACACTTGAACGCAAATAAATCAGTAAATCGGGTGCTGCAATAAACGATTCCAATAAATTAAATAATGTAAAATAATTTTCAAAATCGCGCGTAGTCATTAAACCCATCGAATGTAAATTGGGCGCAAATATGAATGCATCTTCATATATTGTACGATCCTGAATAAAATTCTTTTTCTTCTTACGAATTTCCTGAATTTGATTAAAACGTGTGTTCAAAAAATAAATTTGAAGATTGAATGACCAACGTTGCATGTCCTCATAAAAATCATTGATATAAGGATTGCTTTCAACATCTTCATAATGAGCTTCCCATTTATAATGTTTGGCAAGTTGAGCGGTTAATGTGGTTTTACCCGATCCTATATTTCCTGCTACTGCTATATGCATGGTTTTGTTTTTTTGACGGATGGCTAAATTATAAGAATAAGCTAAACTTTATTTTTTTGTTGATAAGTTATCGTGCTAATGCTTAATTTTAATTAATGATTAAGGCGAATGTAATTGCTTTTGGCGCTCATCCCGACGATGTTGAATTATCGGCAGGGGCTACGGTATGTAAACTTGCATCTCAAGGAAAAATTGTTGTATTGGTCGATTTAACACGCGGCGAATTAGGAACGCGCGGTAGCTCCGAATTACGGAAAAAAGAATCGGATGAAGCGCTTAAAATAATGGGCGCAAAAGAACGATCGCAATTAAATTTAGGCGATGGTTTTTTTGAAATTAATGAAGATTCTTTGCATCGTGTAGTTGAAGTTATTCGATACTACAAACCCGAAATTATTTTAGCAAATGCAAAGGAGGATAGACATCCCGATCATTCGCGCGGTGGCGATCTTGTTGAACGTGCCGCATTTTTAGCAGGGCTACCTAAAATTGAAACAAATTATTTGGGTGTTGTCCAAAAAGCTTGGCGCCCCAATATTGTTTTACGATATGTTCAAGATTATTTTTATAAACCCGATTTTGTATTTGATGTTACAGGATTTCATGAACAAAAAATGAAAGCGATTGGTTGTTATTCGTCTCAATTTTATGACCCAAAATCAACCGAACCTGAAACACCAATTTCTAACCAATCATTTTTAGAACTTATTAAACTTCGCTTAATGTTAAACGGACGTTACATTAATACTCAGTTTGGCGAAGGATTTACTTGCACCCGACCATTGGGCTTAACCGATATTTCGCAACTCTTGTAACTGCAATTCAGCACTTTTATTAGTTATAAACAATTTACTTTTTCTTGAAAGTAAATTTATATTTGCACCAATGGAAAATTTTATTGTTTCGGCTCGCAAGTATCGTCCGCAAACCTTTGATACGGTTGTAGGACAAGAAAGCATTACCGCAACTTTAAAAAATGCAATTAAGAACAATCATCTCGCTCAGGCTTTTTTATTTTGCGGTCCACGCGGTGTTGGTAAAACAACTTGCGCAAGAATTTTAGCAAAAACCATCAATTGCTTTAATCGTACAGCAAATACTGAAGCTTGCGGCATTTGTGAATCGTGTTTGTCTTTTCAAAACGGAGCAAGTTTAAATGTTTTTGAATTGGATGCAGCCAGCCATAATGGTGTTGATGATATTCGAACTTTAAATGATCAGGTAAGGTTGGCACCTCAACTTGGCGCTTTTAAAGTTTACATTATTGACGAGGTTCACATGTTAAGTACCGGCGCTTTTAATGCGTTTTTAAAAACACTTGAAGAACCGCCAAAACATGCAATTTTCATTCTTGCAACTACCGAAAAACATAAAATTATCCCAACCATTTTGTCGCGTTGTCAAATTTTCGATTTTAATCGTATTCATGTTGCCGATATGGTTCAACAACTTGAAAAAGTTGCAACCTCAGAAGGAGTGGAAGCCGAACCCGATGCCTTACACATGATAGCGCAAAAAGCCGATGGCGGTTTGCGCGATGCACTCTCAATATTCGATCAAATTGTAAGCTTTGCAGGAAATAAAATCGCGTATAAAAATGTAATTGAAAATTTAAATATTCTCGATTATGATTATTATTTTAAAATTACCGATGCAGTTTTAAATGCAAGCATTAAAGATGCTTTGCTTATTTATAATGAAATTATTGAAAACGGTTTTGATGGTCATCATTTTGTAGTTGGATTAATGGCGCACATGCGTAATTTATTAATGTGTAAAGACCAGTCAACGGTTAAACTTATTGAAGTTGGTGAAAATATTCAAGCTAAATACAACCGACAAGCGCTCGAAATTAGTCCGGTATTAGCGCTAAACGTATTGGAAATTTTTAGCAAAGCCGATGTGCAATACAAACAAAGTAAAAATCCGCGTCTGTTGGTAGAAATAGCTCTCATGCAAGCCTGTTCAATAAATGAAGAGGCCAAAAAAAAAATCTGAACATTTCTATATATCTCCACCCTCCGGAGTAACAATTTTAGCTTCTCTTTCTACGGTCGAAAAAATAAATCAACCTCTTGTAAAACAAAATTTGGTCCGTTCCAACGCCGTGAAACTTGAAAAGCTTTCAGCTCCTGTAAGTGCCGAAACACGTAAATCCAATTTCGAACTCTTTGCAAAACTTGGTATTCCAAGTATCGCTTCTTTAAAAGTGAAGGAAGAACAATTGAAAAATGATGAAATGTTGGAAAAACATTTTGAACCTCGTAAAACAAATTTCGATGCTGAAGCATTTTCACATTGTTGGGAAAAATTGTGTGCCCGTATTCGCGAATTGGGAAAAGATAGTTTATTGGCTACACTTAGTCGCTATCAACCCGAAGTTGATTATTCAACTTTTATTATTGCAATAACAATTGATAACCGGGTACAAGAACAGGATTTAAACCGCGAAAAACCATGGATACTTGATGTGTTAAGAGCCGAGTTGGAAAACGATTTAATTAACTTTGATTTGAAATTAACTTCCTCAACAACTAAAATGGCACCTTATACAAATAAAGAAAAATTTGCGAAAATGGCCGAAAAAAATCCCGCTCTTATTTATTTGGCCGATAAATTTAAACTCGACTTCTAATGCTAAAACCGGTTGGTGTTTTTGTGGTAATCATTTTTGCTTCATGCAATTCTTCTTATCAACCTGTTTACGAAAAATCTTCCGGTAGTATTGATCCCTCATCGGTTAATGCTAATGAAAAATTAACCGTTCAAATGGCAGGCTACAAATCTATTCGCGATCAAGAAATGAATTCAATTATTGGTTTTTGTGATACATTATTGCAAAAAGGAAATCCTGAGGGACTGCTGGGAAATTTTGTTGCCGATGCGGTTTTTAATTGCGCTGTTTTATTAAACAATTCCTTCAACGAAAAAAATTCAATCGCGCTCCTTAATAATGGAGGATTAAGAACAACCGTAAATTTTGGAGAGGTTACACGTGGCGAAATTTTTGAATTAATGCCATTTGAAAATTATTTGACAGTAGTAGAGTTAAAAGGGAATGTGATTTTAACCGAAATGATGAGCTATATCAGCTCAAAAAAAGGTCAACCGGTTTCACGAAATGTGAAAATTGATCTTAATGAACCGTTATCATTTTTTGTCGCTAATGTTCCCGTAAATCCCGATAGCAGTTATTACATTATTACAAGCGATTATTTAGCGGCAGGTGGCGATAATATGCTTTTCATGACTAAAGCTGTAAACTCGTATGCTTATAATAAAGTTAAAATTCGCGATATTATAATTCAGCAATTTATAGCGTTAAAAAAAACCAATCAAAAAATAAATGGAAAATTGGAAGGACGTATTAAATTAAAGCAATGAAAAGACGAGAATTTGTTATAAAATCAACAATTGCAGGAGCAGCTTTAGCGTTTGCTCCCGGTCTTGTTTTTTCCAATAACAAAGGAAATAGGAATTCTTCTGCCGATTTAATTCTTCTACATACAAATGATGTTCATTCTCGAATTGATCCTTTCCCCAACGATGATCCAAAATATGCCGGTAAAGGAGGGGTGGCAAAACGTATGACTTTAATCGAACAAATTCGTGAAAAAAATAAACACGTTCTATTGTTTGACTGTGGTGATGTTTTTCAAGGCACACCTTATTTTAATTTATTTGGAGGCGAAGCCGAATTAAAAGCTATGTCGTTGATGAAATACGATGCAGGCACAATGGGAAATCATGATTTTGATAATGGGATTGATGGATTTTTAAATGTTCTTCCAAATGCAAAATTCCCTTTTATTTGCAGTAACTATGATTTTTCAAAAACAGTATTAAAGGGTAAAACACGCCAATATAGTGTTTTTTCTATTGGCAAAATTAAAATAGGCGTAATAGGTATTGGTATTGAATTGGATGGATTAGTGAGTAAATCCTTATATAAAGAAACCCTTTATTTAGACCCCATAAAAACTGCCGATGAATACGGAAATATGCTTAAGAACGAATTAAAATGTGATATGGTAGTTTGCTTGTCTCATCTCGGATTTAGCTATGAAAATGATAAAATTAGCGATAAGGTACTGGCTTCCAACACAAGTTATATTGATGTGATTTTAGGCGGACATACACATACTTTCTTAAACGAACCCTTTATCACAAAAAACGCAAAAAATAAACCGGTAATTATAAATCAAGTGGGTTGGGGTGGTATTAATTTGGGTTATCTTAAATTTAATTTTTTTAAAAAAATTACCAATGAAGAGAGTGTAACCGAAATTTCTTATATTGCAGAAGGAAATCGAGAAATTGCTTGATTTTCAACCAAAGCAAAAAAAAATTAATGCGCAAACAAAAAAAGTTTTTTTATTAATTTTCTTTTGTAAATATTTGCATCCCCAAACAACAAAAGGTAGCTTTTTTACGTATCAATCAGCAGAGAAGTAAGAAGTGATCCAGATACAGTTTGGTAAGCAATAAAAAATTGTTTAACCAAAAAAAACTTTTACATAGCATGAAAAAAGACCATGAGTCAGTGTGGAATAATTGTCTTGAAGTGATTAAAGACAATGTGAGTCTGCAAAGTTTCAAAACATGGTTCGAGCCAATTAAACCCGTTAAGCTTGATGAAGACACGCTAACGATACAGGTTCCATCTCAATTCTTTTATGAATGGCTCGAAGAACATTATATTACGTTATTGCGAAAAACCATTAAAAAAGAATTGGGAACTGAAGGAAAACTCGAATACAGTATTGTAATTGAAAATAATGTTGAAAGCCCTTCACCTTATACTGTAAAAATTCCTACTTCAAATAAAAAAGCGTTAAAAAATGCTCCGCTTTCAATGCCACTCGATATTAATACCAATCCGATAAAAAATCCTTTTATTATTCCCGGGTTGCGTAAAGTAAATGTCGATAGTAATCTTAACCCAAATTATTCATTCGAAAATTTTGTTGAAGGTGAATGTAACCGTTTAGCTCGATCTGCCGGATATGCGGTTGCGAACAAACCGGGAGGTACTGCATTTAATCCGCTACTTATTTACGGTGGTGTTGGTTTAGGAAAAACACATTTGGCACATGCCATTGGTATTGCCATTAAAAATCAGTCTCCAAATAAAACAGTATTGTATGTTGGAAGTGAACGTTTCACTCAGCAATTTATTGATGCTGTAAAAAATAATACTACCAACGATTTTGTACACTTCTATCAAATGATTGATGTATTAATTATTGATGATGTACAGTTTTTCGCAGGTAAAGAAAGAACGCAAGACGCATTTTTTCATATTTTCAACCACCTTCACCAATCGGGAAAACAGTTGGTACTTACCTCTGATAAACCACCGGTTGAAATGCAAGGTATGGAACAAAGATTATTATCTCGTTTCAAATGGGGGTTATCTGCCGATTTACAAACACCGGGTCTTGAAACACGCATCGCAATTCTTGAAAAGAAAATGTATGCCGACGGTATTGAACTTCCACGCGATGTTGTCGAATATCTTGCTTATAGCATTACTACCAACATTCGTGAACTTGAAGGTGCACTTATTTCATTAATCGCTCAATCGTCACTCAATAAAAAAGCAGTTACTCTTGATCTTGCTAAACAAATGATTGATAAGTTTGTGAAAAATACGGCTCGCGAAGTTTCTATAGATTATATTCAAAAAGTAGTTTGCGATTATTTTGATTTGCCTATCGAAATGATGAAATCAAAAACACGCAAACGCGAAGTGGTACAAGCTCGTCAAATCGCCATGTTCTTTGCAAAGAAAATGACAAAGTCTTCTTTAGCAAGTATTGGAATGCATTGTGGCGGTAAAGATCACGCAACTGTACTTCATGCTTGTCGCACCGTAAACAACTTAATCGAAACCGATAAACAGTTTCGCGGGTACATTGGCGAACTAGAAAAAAAATTAAGCATTCAATAAATTCATAACAGGTGAATTTTTTAAAAAGTCACGTCCCTTGGGCGTGATTTTTTGTTTTAAGGGTTTTCAAGATTATGGTATTGAAATATAGTGAGGCGACTTTTGATGCTTCAGTAAAAATTGTTTAAGTTTATAGAGAAATGTTTAAACATAAAAGTCAAATAAAAAAGATACTTCTAACCGGCCTATTCCTATTGTTATTACCGGTCACAATTTTTTCAAAGGACAATAACAATCGTGTTAGTGATTCATTACACCAATGCCTTTCGAACGCCAATGATACACTCGCATCAATATTTACTTTGAACTTATAAATTTTTACTTCGATAAGCAGTATCAACAAGACTCCGTAAATTATTATATATCTAAAATTGAAGAACAACTAAAGACAACACGTTTTCATAAAGGAAACATGTATGTCTCTTTTGCAAAAGGGTCAATGCTTTTTGATAACCGTAAGTATGAAGAGGCAATAAGTGAGTTTAAAAAAACGCTGTCATTGGCGAATGAATATGATGGCGATGTTTTTGATAAAGCAAGAATATATATGTCGCTCGGAAATGCATGTCGCTTAGCCTATCATATTTCAAAAGCGGCCGATTACTATTTGCAGGCATTGCGAATTTGTGAAAAGGAGGCTGACGTGAATATGACCAGATTATTAGACCACCTTCATTCCAAAGGGGTAAAACTAACGCGTAAGGGACTTACGATTCCTTTTGTAGTGAAATACCGTGAAAAGCATAAAAAGGACAAACGATTTATTGAATTGGCCAATAGAGGAGGAAGAATTCTAGGAATAATTCGGGGGGCATACAATCGATTGGCATCTTTATACGAAGCGGTAAAAGATTATCCGAAAGCAATTCATTTTGCGAAAATGGCTGAAAAAAATGCTGAAGAAGTAGGTGCTAAAGAAACCTACTTAAAAATACTTGAACACTTAGGTCAAATTTATTTTAGTATCCAAAAATTAGATTCGGCAATGTATTATTACAATCGCTGTTATGTTGAAGCGAATAAACAAAAGCATTTCCAAATGATTGTTCAGTCGCTCGACGGCAAAGCGCTTGTTTACAGTGAACGAAAACAATTTGATTCGGCTTTGGCGGTTTATGAAAATATTAAGGAACGATTGATAGCTGACGGTTCGTACTATAATCAAAACGACGTAATGGTTATCTCTCGCGTGGCTGAAATAAATGTGCGAAAAGGTGATTTGGTAAAAGCGCGCGATATTTATGAAGAGTTACTTCAACGTTTGCGAAAAAATCCAGATGATTATTTTATAACAATATGCGAATTGGAATTGGGTAACGTTTATTCATTGCTTGGCAGTAATCAAAAAGCCATTCTGTTTTTAGAAAGAGCCAAGTCTTCTATTATCGCACATAAAGATTATGAGAACGTACTTTCAGTATATCAAACTTTAGCCAAGGCCTATGAAAAAAGCGGTGATTATAAAAATGCATTAAAAAATCAAAACCGTTATTATGAATTAAAAGATTCCTTATTCAGTATTACGAATGCCAATTCCATTGCCGATTTGCAAAAGCGATTTGAAGTGGAGAAAAAAGACGGTGAGATTGAAGGATTGGCTAAGCAGAAAAAAGCGCAAAAAGCGATTATAGCCGGTGAACGTCGCACGCGTAATATTGTCATTGGCGGATTAATACTCACCGCCTTGTTACTTCTGCTTGTTTTTCGAAATTTTTTGCAGAAGAAAAAAGCAAACAATATTCTTGAGCTTCAAAAAGCCGAAATACAACAGCAAAGCACCATGCTTGAGCACGCCTATACCGAAATTAAAGACAGTATTAATTATGCACGACGAATACAGCAAGCCATTTTACCCGAAACCACTTTGCTCAAGAATTATTTTAGCGAATCGTTTGTATTGTACAAACCAAAAGACGTAGTTAGCGGCGATTTTTATGAATTTTTCCCCAGGGGACAGGAAATGATTATCGCTACTGTTGATTGTACCGGACATGGTGTACCGGGCGCCTTCATGAGCATGATTGGGAACGAGCAACTCAATAAAATCATTGTTGAAAAGCAAATAAGCCAACCTGCGGAAGTGCTTAACGCGTTACATGAGGGCATAAGACATGCATTAAAACAAGATAAACAGGAGGGTGAGACGCGTGACGGAATGGACATAGCTTTAATAAAGATTAATAAAAATACTATGGTTTTAGAGTATTCAGGAGCTAATAGACAGTTATGGATACTCAGAAACGGCGAAATTCTCGAATTTAAGGCCGATAAGCAGCCAATTGGAGGGTTGGATAGCGGAGAACGCAAAAAATTCACTAACGTGGAAATAAAACTGCAGAAGTGCGACGTGGTTTATACGTTTACCGACGGTTTTGCCGACCAGTTTGGTGGTCCAAAATCGAAGAAATTCATGTTAAAGAACCTGGAACGCAGGCTAATTGCATCAGCACAACTGCCGTTAGTTGACCAAATGGCCATGCTTGAAAGCGAATTCAACGTATGGCGCGGTACGTTAGAGCAAACGGATGATGTATTGGTGATAGGCGTGAAAATTGATTGTTAATTTCTAATTCGTGTGTTCATGTCGCTTCGCTATTAGAAATTCGCAATTGTTTTAACTCTGAATTTCACTATGTTTTTTACCAATGTTTTTGGTATTTTTTGATGGTAGGGGAATTGTACTGCTCCTTTTGACCACTTAAATTTCGAAATTTCTTTTTCAAATTGTTTTATTCCGATCGATGTCGGATAAAAACCTACATGATTTTTATGCGCCATAAAATATACCAACACTTTTTTTGTTTTGTATGCCGGCATATTGTAAGAAATAATCTCCTCGGCGTCAGGTACAGTTTCTTTAATTACTTTTCGCATTAATTCACAATGCAGTTTTGCTTCAATTGGAATGTATTTTAAATATTCATCAACGGATTTATATTTTCTCGAGTTCATTTTTTATCACTTTTTTTAGGAAATAAAATACGTAGGGCATTAAAAACGGCTTGATGTGTTACAGTTGCGTGATTTTCATTGGGCAAATAATCAAACCAAACTTTTACAGCATCATTTTTTGCCGCTTTTATTTTTTTATACAACAATTCAGCGTCTTTTTCCATGGTTCTTTTTTGTGTTCCGGGTATCATTCCTTCCTTTCCAACGCCAATATAAATATCGGTTTTAGTTGAATAATTCTTTTCCAGTATTTGAGGTTTTTTATCCATTATCGTATAATTATTCCACCACACACTAGGGCTCACAATAATGTATCGGTTAAATAAATGGGGTTTATAAAATAAAATTTCGGTAGCAACAAGTCCGCCTAAGGATTGTCCAATAATTGTTTTATCGGAAGATGTTTTGTGCGTTTTTTCAATATACGGTTGAAGCTCGTATTCGAGAAAAGCTAAAAATTTTGCCGATCCGCCTGTTGTGGGATATTTTTTTTTATCGTCTTCAATGGTTGTTGGAAAAGTGAAATCGCGTTTACGATCAACATTGGCAATTCCTACAACAATTGATTTTGGTATGCGATTAATCCAAGGAAAATTATTGTACTGATAAAGGCCAACCACATGAATAAAATCTTCATCGGCACTACCATCCAACAAATAAACTACAGGGTATTTTACACTATCGTTAGGCGAATATCCTTCGGGGAAATATATATTGAGGATCCTTTTTTCATTGAGCCATGTGGAGTTTATTTCATCAACTATTCCCAATTTAAAATCGCTAATCTTGTGTGATTTATCTATGTTATTTTGCGAGTAGCCTTTTTGAAACGAGCAAATCATTGCAGTAACGATGAATGTGTTTTTATATAAAATCATATTTTTTTTTCACATCAAAAATTCATTAGTATTTTATTTCAAAATAATTTTTTGTATTCATGAATCAAATATAACGAATTGCGTTTATTGTTTATAATTTTCTTCTTAACCTGTTTTGTGAGGTTTTATTAATTTTAAAAATAAATAGACCTTAAAAATTCTATTGTTTTAGTAAACGTAAAATTTTCAAAAATCATAAAACATTTTATTAAATTCGTTGTTATAAGTAAATGCGATTATGGTCTATTCATCCAAAATATCTTGATTCAAAAGGGCTTGTTGCGCTTTGGCGCGAAGGTTTATTGGCGAAACATGTTTTAGAAGGTAAAACGAAAGGATATAAAAATCATCCTCAATTGCTTCGATTTAAGGAATGTGTTAATCCTATAAATGCCATTCATTATTATTTGTTTCAAGTATTTGAAGAAGCAAATGTAAGAGGTTATTGTTTTGATGATAGTAAAATAATGAAAGTTAAATCGATCGAAAAAATTAAAGTTAATGATAAACAAGTAGAGTACGAATGGAAACATTTAAAAAGAAAACTAATTACGCGCGATAAAAAAAAATATTCTGAAATTAAGAATTCAAAAACAATAAAAATTCATCCTTTATTCAAATTAAAAAAAGGAGAAATTGAATTGTGGGAAATAATTGAAAAAAAATAAAAAAAAAATAAAAAGCCGCGATTTTTAAAATAAAAGTGTAAATAATTCAGGCTTTATTCGAAACACTTTTGAACCGCGGCTCTTAATTCCATAGGTTATAAGCTGCACAAATTTATTCTTGAAAAAGTATAATGTCAATACGTAAAAACCGCAATTTTAGGAAAATGCCATCACCAATTTTTGAAAAATTATTATGAAATTGAACCTGTTTCGGATTGCCGAATAACAAGTAAAGTATTGACTAACAAATAATACGGTTTTTATTGCTGTAATAAATTAAAACGACCTCATAATTGTTGTTGAGTACCAAATACAAAAGTGTGTGGGTTCGTAATCGTCATCCGCGTGTAAGAATCGGAGGCTATGAATTTATTTCTATAATTAGCAAAAACGTTCGATTCTGAATCTTCTTGTTCTTCCATGAAATAATCGGTCCCGAAAATTATTCTATCTTTTATTTTTTCTTTTTCTGATTCAGGCAAAAAGAATTTTAGTGCGTTAGGATCGGCAAGGGAATACGATATATCGGTATAAACATTTTTATAATTTAAAATCATTTCACGAATTAAATCGGTCCATGTTTTATTTGGATCATTTTCCAATTTTTTCATGAATGGATAAGTTTGTCCCAATATTTCTTTAACACCGCCATAATGCGCAAAACATATTTTTAAATTTTTGTATTTTTCAAGAATAGGAATATAATTTTCAGGATGTGAAAAAACATTGCAATAAAAATCGTTCAGTTGAACTTTTGAGTCTTTTGAATCATAATAGCGCTTAATTCGCGCGTAAATCGGATCCATTACTTTATTTTCGTAATTTAAAGATTGAGGGGAAATTCCGGCAAGTTCTTTTACCCGATTGCCAATATAAAATGCTCCGGTACGAGTAGTGTGTGTGATAATTGGAATATTTTTTTCATTTGCGTAAGCATAAAGTTCATCTAGCCCTTTATCGAACGGAAAAAATCCTAAAGGCGGATACAATTTTATGCCAACCGCTTTTCCGCTCTCATAATGTTTCGCAAACCAATCACGCAAAGCTGCACCGCGTAAGTATCTTGGATCGCAACATATAAAAAGTAAAAACTCATCGGGAAAAGAAGATTTTACCTGAAAAACTTCTTGCAATTGAGTATCAAAATTTGAATGTGTACTTAACGCATCTGTCATGTAATCCATATTTACCGTAAGTACAAAGTACCTGGGATTATAGCCACGGTAGGTTTGATGTATGCGGTCAAAAACTCTTCGCTGTGACGCTTCAATTCCAATATCGAAAAAGGTTAAAATTCTTTTTACTTTATTATTTCTATGACCGCGCGCCAATAAAAATTTTAAGGTTCGTCTTCCGAATTCTGTTTCCAAACCGTTTTTAATTTTTTCAGCTAAAAAATCAAATGATTTTCCGGGCAACCCCACTTTTAAAAAATCGTCGGGCGTAAAGTTTGAATTAAATACATGTATGTGTCCGTTGTATAGCATAATTATTTTCCTCCTCCCTTAAGGTTTACAGTTTTATTGAGCATGTCGAACCAAAATGGCGCTCCAAGGCTTAAAGAAAATGCACTAATTATTAATCCGGCTAAGTATAAAACAATGCTTAAAAATCCGGGATTATTTCTTAGTTTGTCATAGGCATCTTGGTTTTCTTCCGAATTAGCAAAAAACCAAGAAACCGGTGCCGAATAACGGCTGTAGCCTATAGGCAGTTCAAGTAATTTTACTTCTTCATTTACATTTTTTAATTTCGCTATTGTATTTTTTATTCCTGAATTAAATTTAACAGTATCACTCGGGTTATTCAGCATTTCATTTTTTGTTATTTCCTCAACTAAACCGCTGTAATTATTTTGAATTTCATCGGCTTTTGACGTAATGCTTAATCGCATTTGCGGATCGTTGCGCAATTCATGAACAAGATAAATGCTGTCAATATTTAAGAAAATTGTCACAACAAATCCAAAAAACAATAAACTTTTTCGTTGTCGTGTTTTGTAATGGGTGCTTAATGTACTCATTTGATTATTGAACCAATCAATAATTTGCGCTTCAAGTACATCGTACGGTTTTAAATTATCCATTTGTGCTCTTTCGGCCATACCTAATAATGTAGATCGCAATGAAGAATGTTTCATTGTTTTTACGCCGGCTATAAATCGGTTCAACGGATTTTCGTCACGCGTTTCTTTTTTATCGTAGTTGCCGTTTTTGTTTAGTGTATAAGAGTAATCGACCGATAAATCGCCCACAGTTTGAATTAACGCAGTTGCAAAAAGTTTTGGATCAATGTACGCCGGACGATGTTGATCGTTATGTCGTGCATTGTCAATTAGTGGATGACGAAACGTTAGGTAGGCAAGATCTACATTTTTTTCATCACGCATCATTCTTCTAACGTAAGAAAAAAGCATTCGTCCGCGATCGCGAATAACACTTCTGTACAATTCATTCATTAATGAAACGAGGGTGCTTAATAAAGCATAAATAACAATGAGGCTAATGATTAATTCGATGTAAGAATTGAGCATAGGTTAAGTTTGGTGTTACAAGATAAAAAAAATATTCGTGCGAAATGTAAGCGATAATATTTTTGAGGAAAAATTAAAATCGAATTGCGCCATAAGGCTTACAATTATCCGAATAGATTACTTCAGTTGTTCTGCTCTCGCAATTACTATGGGGCTTGGTTCGAAATAAGAAATTCGAAATTAAAAATAATAATTACCCGCGTCCTTGCCGTTTATAACCAATACCGGTATATGAGCGTCATTGGTAATTATACTTTGTGCAAAGGGATCAAATTGTGGCATCATGGCATCGGTATGATAAGTAATAGCTATCATTTCGGCTTGATGTTGTTTTGCATATGCAATTATTTTATCGTGGTAAGCTTTGTTTTTTTCCAATTGAGCAACATGAACTTTTACATTTAATTTTGCCAATTCTTTTTTTACAAGTTCACTATAAATAATTAATTTTTGAATTAAGTCAAGTTGCTTTTCTTTTGGGGCAACCATGTGGATTTCGGCACCAAAGTCGGTTGCCAATACGCCCGCAACTTTTGACACTTGCAAGGTTTCGCTATTTAAGTTAATTGGAAAAACAATTTTATCGATCTTCTGCAATTTTAATTTCTCTTGTACTATTACAAATGGCGCATGTGTACTTGTTATTACTTTAATGGCAAAACTCCCAAATAATTTTTGCTGAATTCCTTTAGCACCGTGTGTACCCATTACAATTAGCGATGCTTGAATTTTTTCGGCAAGTTTTGCTATATCAACAAAAATATTTCCGGTTTCGACATGGCATTCAAATTTTACTTGAGGTCCAATTTCTTTCATTTTATGAATAATATCTTCCAGCTTTTTTAATGCGGCTGTTTTTTCGTCGGCTGTTTTAATTATGTGCAAAAAATGAATGGTTGCACCCGACTGTAAGGCCATTTGAGTAGCATATTTTGCCGCAGCGTCACCCACAGAGGTAAAGTCATGCGGAACTAAGTATTGCCTGTTTTCCACGGGATTTTAAGTTTATTGGTGCTACAAATTAACAATTCCTTTTTATACAGTTGGAGGTAAATGCATAGTTTTTAAACATTTCACTATTGAACTTCCAGTTTACTTAAATCCCTCAGTGCTCGTTTGCTTCGTACTGCAAATGCAGGTGTTGTGTTAAAATTTGCTTCTACTTCAACCCAAACCCTAACTTCCTTGCCCAAATCTGGATGCTTTTTACAAATGTTTGTTACTACAGTTAACGCTAATACCCGTATTGCAATCGGCTCATTTCTATTTTGCATCAAATTAACCATTCGTTCAAAAGCCAAGCCTTCTAATTTTTTTGGTACTCCAAGTATTTCAAAAACCTTAACAGTATTACGTTTAACGGCAGGATGTAAATTAAGGTTGTCTAAATTAAGGAGCATTTTACGTAAAAACGGCCATATTATTTCTTTATTTATTTCGGCGGCAATGCTTACCGAATAAGCTGCTCTTTGAGAAATCACCTTCTCTTTGCGAAAAAAACAAATCATTAATTCTGAAAAATTTTGCGTCGATTTCATGGCGTATTTGGCAATTTTTTCGGCTTGCTTACGACTATGTTCTTTTCGTATTTCGTTTTCAATATTCAATTCTTCATTTTTTTTTACTTTAGTAAAGTAATGAAAACATCAATATACCTTGCCGGCGAATTTTTAGAAACTTCCAATAAAATTGAAGTGATTAATCCACACAACGGTACAAAAATTGCCGATTGTTCGTTGGCAAATTCTACTCACATTGAAACAGCAATTCAAAAAGCTATACAGGTGCGAAAAGCAATGACCGCATTGCCCACTTGGAAAAAATCCATAATCCTAAAAAATATTTCTGATTCAATTGTTTCTTTTCGTAGGCGATTTGCTGAAATTATTGCGTTGGAAGGCGCAAAACCTCTTTGCTATGCTTTAACGGAGGTTGATCGGGCAGCCGAAACTTTTTTAATTGCATCCGAAGAAAGCAAAAGAATTCCGCATGAAACTATTCAGCTTGATACCACTCCGGGCTCACTTCACAAATTTGGTCGCATTGAGTATTTTCCTTGCGGAATTATTGCAGGAATTTCGCCTTTTAATTTTCCATTAAATTTAGTGGCGCATAAAATTGCACCTGCAATCGCCTCGGGTTGTCCAATTATCCTAAAACCATCATCACTTACACCATTAACCGCATTAATGTTAGCCGGTATAATCGATCAAACAGAATTGCCCGATGGTGCTTTAAGTATTTTACCTTGTACCCGAGAAACAGGAAATTTATTGGTAACTGATAATCGTGTTGCTTTACTTTCTTTCACCGGTTCGCCCAAAGTGGGTTGGGAACTTAAAAAAGAGAGTGGAAATAAAAAAATTGTATTGGAATTGGGGGGTAATGCCGGTGTTTATATACACTCTGATGCGGACATTGAGAAGGCTGTTGAAAAGTGTGTAAAGGGAGCATTTGCTTACTCAGGACAAACATGCATTCATACACAACGTATATACGTACACGTTAGTTTGTTTGACCATTTTTTAAAAGCATTTATTGAACAAACAAAATTATTAATTAAAGGTGATCCTTTGGATAAAGCAACCGACATTGCTGAAATGATAGATGAAAAAAACGCGATTAGGGTTGAGAAATGGATTGAGGAAGATAGAAAAAACGGATTACAAATTTTAATGGGAGGAAAGCGTAATAAAAATTATTTTGAGCCTACAGTAGTAACCGGTAGCAGTACCAACCATTTTGTTAATGCAAATGAAGTTTTTGCTCCGGTAGTTTGTGTTGAAAAAGTGAAAAATTATGAGGATGGAATTTATGAGTTAAACAATACAAGATTTGGTTTACAATCTGGTATTTTTACCAATGACTTTAGTTTAATTCAGCAAGCGTTTAATGAGTTGCAAGTTGGAGGTGTAATTGTGAATGACATTCCGGGATACAGAAATGATGCTATGCCTTACGGCGGAATTAAAGATTCGGGTTTAGGACGAGAAGGTGTAAAATATGCGATGAGGGAGTTTATGGAGGCGAGAGTATTGGTTATATAAGAGTGACACGAATAACACGAATTGTACAATACACTGATAAAAAAAATAGCAGATGGAAAATTTTGAAAAAAAAATTGCAAACATGGCTGAAGAATTCGCCACAAATTATGGAAATAAGGAATTGATTTTAAGCGTGAAGTAAAATTTGATATTGACTATAAGGGTACAATTTTGAGACACAAATATTGATGTTATTTTATTATTTGGGACAGCATAATGCTGGAAATAAAATCATCAAGCACAATTGTAAACGTCTTAAAACAAATGCTTAATTATTTAGCAGCTTTAGGTTGTAAATTAGGTTTAATCGTAAACTTTAATGAAGAGAAAGTGAATTTTAAAAGAGTCATATTATAGGTTAAGTCAACTTTTACCGGTTTCGCTAAAAATTATTCATGACTCTTTGTTTCATCGGTGGCGGTGTCCCAATAAATACTATTCGTGCGCGTTCAATTTTATGATTCTTATTGCCCTAAACTCTTTTAGTATGCGTGCATACCAACGTTTTCCATGGTTTTCATTCTTAATTCACAAAATACATGTTAACAAAAGTTTGCATTTTTCGAAACTAAATCTTTTGCATTTCAGTTAAACCAAACAGAATTAGTAAACATTCAGTCCGACTCAGGATTCACGAGGCTCGGGAATAAATTTCCCACATAGCTGCCAAGGTTTGCCGTGATTTGGTCTGTGCGCAATACAATTTTTTAGTAAAAAATTGTGTAACAGTTAACGGATCATTAACCCTAAAAAAATTAATTATGAAAACGATTGCAACAATCGCGACCATTGTATTGGTAATACTTTGGGTACCCGCAAAATCATTTAACGTTAAATTCAATGTTAGCGTAAAAGTGGATAAAACATTTTCGCTAAAAAATTTAAACATGGAAATTGTATCGGGCGATATGAAAAAAGGTGAAATAATAAAAATCGGAAATCACAATGATTATTTGTTAGCGATGAAAGATAAACAAATTATTCAGCGCGAAACCGGTAATTACGCCGAAGTAATTGCCGAATTTAAGCACGAAACCATTTCGCTTGATGACGCATTTAGTTTACTTAATGATCTAACTTATTTAGATCGAGAAAGCGCAACGATAACTGCTTACAATAAGCCCAATGATTTTTATTACAGCATTGAAATTCTTACCGGCGATTATCAAACCCTTGACATGTATTTAAAAATTTGCCCCGAGTTAGAAAATTATATTCGTCAAACCGATGAAAATTTATTTGTTGCCGGTAAACTTCACACCCATCGTGAAGCAATAGCCATTCAAAATAAATTTGTAGAGGCCGGTTTACCCAATAACATTATTGTTGCATTTGAAGGCGAAAAGCAAGTGCCTGTATATTTAGTTGCTAAAAATAAATAAGAAGCTGAGTTTTGTTACCAACCTGCCGGAACAATTGCAACGTATAGTACAAGAGTTCCGGTATTCTTTTATTCACTAAATTCGAATTAATGAACAATAAAATTGCGGTTATTGATTGCGGTACAAATACTTTTAATATGGGTATTGCTGTTTCTGATATAGAGAAAGGGTTTAATTTCATTTTCAGCCATAAAGTTGCGGTATTTTTAGGTACCGGAGGCATTCATGAAAGCCGAATTACCAATGAAGCATTTGATCGGGGAATTTGCGCAATAAATGAATTGGTTTTATTAGCAAAACAATATAACGCTAATAGCATACACGCAATTGGAACAGCAGCCATTCGCGATGCGGTAAACGGTGCGCAATTCATTGAAAAAGCATTTGCGGTAACAGGTGTGCGCATACAATTTATTGATGGTATTCGCGAAGCCGAACTCATTAGTAAAGCCGCGTGTTATTGTATTGGTAAACATAATGATTGTTTAATAATGGATATTGGCGGAGGCAGCAATGAGTTTATACTGCATCAAAACAAAAAAACGATATGGCAAAAAAGTTATCGATTGGGTGTTTCTCGCATGCACGAAATGTTTGGAAACGAAATTGAAAGCGAAGAAGGTTTAAAAAAAATGAATGATTTTATAAAAAATCAATTATCCGATTTATTTATCAATACTAAATTAAATGCAATAACTAAGTTGGTTGGTTGTTCGGGAAGTTTTGACACTTTTGTAAATGCTTCATTTTACCGAAAGCATGGCTATGATTTGCATACATTGCCAATTACCACCGATGGTTCAATTGAAGAGTTAAAAAAATTTTGTATCGAAATACTTGAACATCCGCAATCGTATTGCAATGCTTTACCCGGTATTCCCGAGTTTCGAAAGCAATACATGAAATATTCCTGCGCATTGGTTTTATTGGTAATTGCAAACTGCAACATTCAATCGTTTACCTTTAGTGCGTATTCAATGAAGGAAGGATTTTTAATTGAACTTTTTGGATTGGAAAAATAAAAATTATTTACGTTTTTTGTTTTTAGAGCGTAAATCGTTAATCACATCTTTTTGCATATTAATCATGTCCTTTAATAGTTTGATTTCTTGTTTAAGCAATTCAACTTCTCGAAGCAAAGAATCTTTTTGAAACTTAGCATTGAAATCGTTTTTACTTTCGTTAATGATGTGCTCAATTTGATCGATTTCCATATTGAGCGCTTTACAAATTTTGTTCAACGTATAAGCATTCACTTTTCCGGTTTGTTCAACATGCGAAACCAGTGCACGAGTTTTATTGATTTTATCGGCAAGGTCTTGTTGGCTTAAACCTTTTGACATACGGGCCATCTTAATTTTTATTCCTAAATGCATGGCAATAAAGATTAGAAAGCCTTGATTATCAAAATAATAAAATTATTATCAAAATGATAATAATTGATAATTTCCCATATCTTTACTAGATAATTAATGATTAGTATAATTATACTATCGTATTGAATGATTGATTTAAGCGATTGTTATTTTATTCATAGTAGCCTTCTCGTAAATAAAAAATATGGAAATAGGAATCATTACTATTCGTGAAAATTCTGCTCTATGGATAGGGTTTAAGAATAAATTCTTCATTGAGGAGAAAAAAGCATTATGTTTATTAATAAAAAATGGCTTTTTGCTTAAACTAACTGATTCAAATCAAAGAATTTTAGGAACAGCTGCAAATGAACCTGAATTAAATTATTTACTACTTACCTATTAAATTAATAGCGAATACTAAAATTAATAGCGAATACTAAAACAAGGTTATTTAGTTGATATAATATTAAACGGTTAATGAGATTAGGTTCTCTTGGGTTAGAAAATGGTTATCGATCAAGTTGATGAATTATTTTTCCCTATCTTTATTCCCTCAATGAAAATTTATACAAAAACAGGCGATAAAGGTCAAACCTCATTGTTAGGCGGAAAAAGACTTCCTAAAAATCATTTAAGAATTCGTACCTACGGCAATGTTGATGAATTGAATTCGTTCACAGGTGTATTGCGCGATTCGCAAACTGTAAATGGTGTAAATCAGCAACTCCTTATTATACAAGACCGTTTGTTTACCATTGGTTCAATTTTATCGGCTGCCGGCGAAACTGAAAAATTTAAAATACCAACAATTATTGACACCGATATTGTTTTTTTAGAAAATGCTATTGATGACATGAATAACGTACTACCCCCTATGCAGAATTTTATTTTGCCGGGTGGAAATGTTGCCGCTTCTTATGCGCATGTTTGTCGTACTGTATGTCGCCGTGCCGAACGTGACTGCGTAGAGCTCACCCAAACCGAAGAAGTTCCCGAAATCATCGTAAAATACCTTAACCGATTATCGGATTATTTTTTCGTATTAAGCCGATATATCACTAAAGAAACAGGTTCTGAGGAAACACCTTGGCGGCCAAAATTGTGAATAAGTCATCAATTCGCTGAAAACTTGTAAGTTATCGACCAATAACAATATTTCGCCCATATTTTGAAAAGTTGAGCGGAATTTTATTTTTGCGTAAAATTAAATCGCACGAACAAATATGTATTGGACATTAGAATTAGCACAGTATCTCGAAGACGCCCCATGGCCTGCTACGAAAGACGAATTGATTGACTACGCGCTGCGTGCCGGAGCACCAATGGAAGTTGTAGAAAATTTACAAGAAATGGAAGATGAAGGAGAAATTTACGAGAGTATCGAAGAAATTTGGCCGGATTATCCCTCTAAAGAAGATTTTTTCTTCAATGAAGATGAATATTAAAACTAAGGCCGCTAAATGCGGCTTTTTTTATGCTTGTGTTTTTAAATTTTATACCTCTTTCACAGATTAAAAGGATAAATTTAAACAAGCTTTTATTTACGAAGTAGTATTAATTTTATTGCAAAACCCACCTATCTCCCTACCAAGTTATTCCTAACCTGTATTTAACTATGAAATTTGTGTGAAACATTATCGTAGCGCCATATTGTCGCAACTTTTTCTAAAAAATACGCATTTTGTCGATTTACACGGCGTTTTCTTCAATAAATTCGCAGTCTTGTCGCTGAATGGGTAAAAGGACTATTTTTTGTGATTGAATCCCTTAACCGAATTATTTTGGTGAGCAAGAAAAATTAATTTCAAAACAATGATCAAATTCCTCAGAAAAATTTTAGGCGATAAAAAAGCCAAAGATGTTAAAGCACTTCAACCAATAGTTGAACAAACCAATCAGTGGTTTCAAAAATATTCAACATTAAGTGATGATGATCTTCGTGCACGTACTTCAGATTTTAAAACACGAATTAAAAATCATGTTTCGTTGCTTGAAAAAGAAATTAAAGAACTTCGTGACAAGGCGCAGGCATCCGATACAGATTTACATGAAAAAGAAGATCTTTTTAAAAAAGCTGAAACTTTAGACAAAGAATTGGATAAAGAACTTGAAGTAATTTTATTGGAATTGGTTCCCGAAGCTTTTGCCGTAATAAAAGAAACCGCTCGTCGATTAAAAGAAAATAAACAACTTATTGTAAAAGCAACCGAACACGATAAAGCAACGGCTTTAAAAAATGACGTTGTAAAAATTGATGGAGAAAAAGCGGTTTGGGGAAATGTTTGGCAAGCCGCAGGAAATACCGTTACCTGGGATATGGTGCACTACGATGTGCAATTAATGGGTGGATATGTTTTGCATCAAGGAAAAATTTCGGAAATGCAAACCGGCGAAGGAAAAACATTGGTTGCAACTTTACCACTTTATTTAAATGCATTAACGGGAAAAGGGGTACACGTAGTTACCGTAAATGATTATTTGGCAAAACGCGATAGTGAATGGAATGCTCCGTTATTTATGTTTCACGGTTTAACCGTTGATTGTATTGATAAACATGAACCCAATTCGCAACCTCGACGCAATGCTTATTTAGCAGATATTACTTACGGAACAAATAATGAATACGGATTCGATTATTTGAGAGATAATATGACAACTGCTGTTGATTCGCTTGTACAGCGCAAGCACCATTATGCTATAGTTGATGAGGTTGACTCGGTTTTAATTGATGACGCACGAACACCATTAATAATTTCAGGACCTACGCCTCGAGGAGAAAATCAGGAATTTCACAAATTCAAACCAAAAATTGAAGCGTTGGTAAATGAACAACGCAAGTACATAAATGTTGCACTTGCCGACGCAAAAAAATTATTAGCCGATTTAAATAACGAAAATATTTCCGATAAAAAACAACATTCACAAAATTTAAAAGATGGCGGAATGGCTTTACTTCGTTGCCATAGAGGATTACCAAAAAATAAAGCACTCATAAAATTTACCAGTGAACCCGGTGTAAAAGTTCACCTTCAAAAAACCGAAGGACATTATATACAGGATCATTCAAAAGAAATGCCGAAAATTGATGCTGAATTATTTTTTGTAATTGAAGAAAAACACAATACCGTTGAACTTACCGAGAAGGGAATTGAATTTTTATCGCGCGGAGAGGATAAAAATTATTATATCATTCCTGATATGGGAACCGAAATTGCTAAAATTGAAAATTTATCAATAAGCAGCGATGAAAAATTGGCAAAAAAAGATGAATTGCGTCAAGAGTACACCATAAAAGCCGAGCGTATTCACACCATGAATCAATTGTTAAAAGCATACGCGTTGTTTGAACGTGATGTGGAATATGTAATCATGGACGGAAAAATTAAAATTGTTGATGAACAAACCGGTCGAATACTTGATGGGAGAAGATACAGCGACGGCTTGCACCAAGCAATTGAAGCGAAAGAGAACGTAAAAATTGAAGCAGCTACGCAAACTTACGCAACAATTACTTTGCAAAATTATTTTAGAATGTATCATAAGCTTGCAGGAATGACCGGTACTGCCGAAACCGAAGCAAAAGAATTATGGGACATTTACAAATTGGATGTGGTTTGTATTCCTACAAATCGAAATATTTCAAGAAAAGATCAACAGGATTTAGTTTACAAAACCAATCGTGAAAAATTTAATGCAGTTATTGAAGATTGTGTAAAATTGCGTGAAGCCGGCCGCCCAATATTAGTTGGTACAACGTCAGTTGAAATTTCGGAATTGTTAAGCCGAATGTTGAAAATGCGTAATGTTCCACATCAAGTTTTGAACGCGAAATTACACCAAAAAGAAGCAGAAATTGTTGCCAATGCCGGTTTACCCGGAACAGTAACTATAGCAACAAATATGGCGGGACGAGGAACCGATATAAAACTTGGTTTGGGTGTTAAAGAAGCCGGCGGTTTAGCAATTATGGGAACAGAACGTCACGAATCGCGCCGTGTAGATAGGCAGTTGCGCGGACGATCGGGACGTCAAGGCGATCCGGGTTCATCGCAATTTTATGTTTCATTAGAAGACCCATTAATGCGAATGTTCGGTAGTGAACGTATTGCTAAAATGATGGATCGTTTGGGTCATAAAGAAGGAGATGTAATTCAACATAAAATGATTACTCGTTCAATTGAGCGCGCACAAAAGAAAGTTGAAGAAAATAATTTTGGAACACGTAAACGTTTGCTCGAATACGATGATGTACTAAATGAACAACGAAACGTGATTTATGGTCGCCGTAGAAATGCTTTGTATGGCGATAAACTTGAATTGAATATTCTAACTATGCTTTATGATACGGCCGAATCAATAACGGCACAGTTTCACGAATCAAAAGATTTTCATGGTTTTGAATTTGAACTGATAAAAACTTTGGCCATTGAATCGCCGGTAAATGAACACGATTTTAGTAATGGAGAAATTCATGACATTGCCGAAAAAATATATACTAACGTAGTAGGGGCATACGCACGTAAGTGGGCGAGTGTTTGTGAACGAGCTTTGCCTGTGATAAAAAACGTTTATGAAACACAAGGTGCACAATTCGAAAATATTGTTATACCAATAACCGAAGGTGTAAAAACTTTGCAGGTGGTAGTAAATTTGAAAGAAGCTTATGAGACAGGCGCTAAAAATTTAAAACGTGCTGTTGAGCGCAATACTGTGCTGGCCATTATTGATCAAGAGTGGAAAGAACATTTGCGTGAAATGGACGATTTACGTCAAACCGTACAAGGAGCAGTTTATGAACAAAAAGATCCTTTGGTAATTTATAAGTTAGAATCGTTTGAATTGTTTACCACGATGATGGATAAAATAAATCGCGATGTAGTTTCATTTTTGACTCGTGCAAATTTGCCAAATGCCGAACAACAAAACACCGTGCGCGGAACATCACAACAACAACAAACACAACAACCGAAAAATTTACAAACTTCAAGAGCTGAAAATTCGCAACACGGAGGGCAAAACTTAGCCGGACAAAATCCCGGGCAACAACAGGTAAAACAGGCACCCGTTCGTGTTGAGAAAAAAGTAGGAAGAAATGATCCTTGCCCTTGCGGAAGCGGTAAAAAATTTAAAAATTGTCATGGAGTTGATGCTTAATTCATAAAAAAATACAAGACAAAAGACGATGGAACGGATATTGCCGTTCCATTTTCATTTTAATAAAGTGCTACGTTTATTTACAATATCACTAATCATTTTTTTCGTTTTCGACGAAGAATTTCTTTGTGCTCAAAAAAAGGAAACCCCTAAGGAAAAAATTCAAATTATACAAGCCGATTATGCGGTATATGATACAGCCTATGCGATTGCACATCGGTTAAAAGGTAATGTAGTTTTTAAGCACGAAAATGCTTATATGTTTTGTGACAGCGCTCAATATTTTGAAAAAACAGACGTAATGAAAGCCTTCGGAAAAGTTCACGTTCAACAAGGCGATTCGATGAATATTTATGGCGATTCACTTTATTATGATGGTAAAAAAAAATTGGGAAAAATTCGCGGGCATGTTCGAATGGTTGAAAGGGATTTGGTGTTGTTAACCGATTCGGTAGATTATGATATGAATAAATCGATAGGGCGATACAGAGGAGGTGGAACCATAACTTCGGCAAAAAATAAAAACACATTGAAAAGTAAAGCCGGATATTATTATTCAAAATCGAAAGATTTTTATTTTAAAGGTGATGTTCTGCTGAAAAATCTGGAATCGGAGTTAACGTGCGATACCCTTAGGTATAACATAAAAAAAGAAATCGCTTATTTTATTTCTGATACAAAAATAAGAACAAAAGATACTACTGAGATTTTTACAAATAAAGGTTGGTACGATACAAAAAAAGATTACGCCGCATTGTTCAACAGAAGTTTATTGCATAAAAAGGAAAAAGAAATTACTGCCGATACAATTTTATACGATCGTAAAAAAGGAATAGGAAAATTGTTTGGAAAAGCATGGTTGTACGATACTACACAACACACAGGATTATTTGGTAAACGAGGATTTGTTGATGAATTGAATGAAACATTTTTGTTGACCGGAAATCCGTTTATGATTAAAAAATTTAAAAAGGATACATTAACATTAAGAGCCGATACGATATTTTCAGAAAAGGATACCGCAGGATTATCAACAATAAAAGCTTGGCATGACGTTAAATTTTTAAAGGGTAAAATGAGTGGTAAAAGCGATAGTTTGGTTTTTAGTGAGCCCGATTCATTGCTTAAATTTTATACAAAACCTGTATTGTGGTATGACGATAAACAATTAACCGGCGATTTTATGCAAGCACTCGTGATAAAAAACGAAGTGAAAAATATTTTTATTAAAGACAATTCATTTATCATTTCAAAAGCAGACACAATCGGATATAATCAAATTAAAGGAAAAAATATTTTTGCAATTTTTGCCGATGAAGAAATTCGAAAGGTAAAGGTGGAAGGGAATGGACAAACCGTGTATTACGTAAAAGAAGATGGTAAACCGTATAAAAATGTAAATCGTGTTGACTGCAGTGATATAATTTTATATTTGAAAGAAGGTAAAATAAAAGACATTACGTTTTCTTATCAACCCGAAGGAACAATTTATCCGATTAATAATTTTCCGGCGGAAGAAAAATTTTTAAAAGGCTTTAATTGGAATGAAGATAAACGACCAAGTGAGGATGATTTTATTGTGATTATGGATTTTTTGGAAACACTCTAACGGTTATTGCGAGGGAGGAACGACTGAATTGAAGCAAAACGATTTTTTTTTTTGTTTAGTAATACAGATACGTTCGTTTCATCTTATGAAGTAATTTGTTTAAATTATTGACAGTAAATGGCGCATTAATTTTGCTCGAGGTTTTGACAGATTGCTTCGTCGCATTCATTTTTGAAAATAAGTTTAATTTTTTGAGTTGCTTCTCGCAATGACCTGTGCGCCTTTGCAGTTTCGTCGCATTCATATATTAAAATGAATATTAACTTTCGTATTGATTTTCGTCATGACCATTACCCATGTACACTTTCTCTCTTCCCATATTTCCCAATAATCTTGGCTTCATATTCAAGAAATTCTTTCCATCGCTTGTCAACATCAATTCCGTTTGCATATTTACGGGCAAAACTGATGAATGTTGTGTAATGATTTGCTTCGCTTATCATTAATTCATGATAAAATTGTTTTAAATTTTCATCATTAATTTCTTTTGATAACAAACGAAAGCGTTCACAACTGCGTGCTTCGATTAATGCGGCAAATAATAAACGATCAACCAGTAATTGATAAACATCTCCATTTTTGGTTATGAACGCAAGAAGTTCATTCACATACTCATCTTTTTGCTCACGACCAAGAATTAAACCTCGCTCTTTTATTTTGTCATGTACCATTTGAAAATGACTCATTTCTTCAATACAAATTTTTGTCATTTCATCCACCAATTCGGTTAAATGCGGGTAACGAAAAATTAAACGCATGGCGTTTGATGCCGCTTTTTGTTCACAATAAGCGTGATCGGTTAAAATATCATTTATGTTTTTTTCAACAATATTTACCCAACGCGGATCGGTAGCAAGTTTTAATCCTAGCATTATTCAATTGATTTCGCATTTTTCACTTTTTCTTTAAGTAAGGCAATATCCAACACTTCACTCATGTCGCTTACATAATGAAATTTTAATCCTTTTTTATATTTATCGGCAATTTCTTCAATTTGCGGTCTATTTTCGATACACAGAATAATTTCTTTTATATTTGCTCTGCGTGCCGCTAATATTTTTTCTTTAATTCCGCCAACGGGTAAAACTTTTCCGCGTAAAGTAATTTCTCCCGTCATTGCCAAACTTTTTTTCACTTTACGCTGAGTAAATGCACTTGCTAATGCGGTTAACAGGGTTATTCCAGCGCTTGGCCCATCTTTAGGGGTTGCACCTTCGGGAATATGAATGTGTACATTCCATTTGTCGAAAATATCTTCGTGTAGGCGTAATACGTTAGCATGTGCGCGCAAAAATTCATGCGCAATTACGGCCGATTCTTTCATCACTTCACCCAAATTACCTGTCAAAGTAAGTTTGCCTTTTCCTTTGGTTAAACTGGTTTCAATAAATAAAATTTCACCACCGGTTGATGTCCACGCTAAACCTGTAACAACGCCTGCATATTCATTGTTTTCGTATTTCTCCTTTGATCGAGCCGGACCAAGAATTGTGGAAAACTCGGTGTCACTAAATTTTGCGCCGGGTTTTCTTTCAAACGCAATTTCTTTCGCTTTGCTTCGAATTAATTTGGTAATTACTTTTTCTAATCCGCGTACGCCACTTTCATTGGTATATTCTTCAGTAATTTTTTCGATTTGTTTATCGCTAATTGAAAATTGTTTTTCGGTTAATCCATGATCTTTTAATTGTTTGGGTATTAAATGACGCTTAGCAATTTCAATTTTTTCTTCAACAGTGTAACCATTTACTTCAATAATTTCCATTCTGTCGCGCAAAGCGGGTTGAATGCTTGATAAACTATTTGCTGTGGCAATAAACAAGCATTTTGACAAATCGTAATCGACTTCAATATAATTATCATTAAAAGCATTGTTTTGTTCGGGGTCTAATACTTCAAGCAATGCCGAAGAGGGATCACCGTGCGGACCAGTTCCTAATTTATCCACTTCATCCAATACAAAAACCGGATTACTTGTTCCTGCTTTTTTAATGTTTGTAATAACGCGACCGGGCATTGCGCCAATATAGGTTTTACGATGTCCGCGTATTTCTGCTTCGTCGTGCAAGCCGCCTAACGACATTCGCACATATTTTCTTCCTAATGCTTCGGCAACTGATTTTCCCAATGAAGTTTTACCCACACCCGGAGGGCCGTACAAACAAAGTATTGGCGATTTCATATCGCCTTTTAATTTGAGTACAGCTAAAAATTCTATAATACGTTCTTTTACTTTTTCTAATCCAAAATGATCGCGATCAAGAATTTTTTGCGAATTTTTCAAATCAAAATTATCAGTCGAATAAAATTGCCAAGGTAATTCTACAAGTGTATCAAGAAAATTAAATTGAACAGAAAATTCGGGACTAGATGGATTTAAGCGTTGAAATTTTTCCAATTCTTTAAAAAATAATTTTGAAGCTTTTTCGGGCCATTTTTTTCCTTCGGCTTTTGTGCGCAACTCATTTGTTTGTTGCTCAACCGGATTTTCGCCTAATTCATCTTGAATTTGTTTAATTTGTTGATGAAGAAAAAATTCACGTTGTTGTTTATCAATATCGGTTCGCACTTTTGATTGAATATCATTTTTCAATTCGAGCATTTGAAGTTCTTTTGTTAAATGCTGCAAAACCATTGTAGCTTTATCATTAAAATCGGCAATTTCAAGAATGCGTTGTTTCTCTTCTACATTCGCGTTCATGTTTGAACTAATAAAATTGATTAGAAAAGTAGGGCTCTCAATATTGCGCAGAGCAAAACCCGCTTCGGTTGGAATGTTTGGCGAAATGCGAATAATATTTGTTGCCATATCGCGTACCGACGATAGTAACGCTTCAACCGGTTTATTATTTGGAATTGGAGGAATATCAACTAACGGAATTATTTTAGCCGTAAAATAGGGGTCGGTAGCGGTTATTGATTCGAGTTTAAATCTTTTTTTACCTTGAATAATTGCAGTAGTACTGCCGTCGGGCATTTTTAACAAGCGTATAACATTTGCTATTGTTCCGATGTCAAACAAATCGGTTGCTTCGGGTTCTTCAACATCACTTTTTCGCTGTGCAATTACGCCAATTGTTTTATTTTGTTTGTATGCTTCTTGAATAAGTTTAATTGATTTGTCGCGACCAACAGTAATTGGCAAAACGACACCCGGAAATAAAACCGTATTACGAATAGGTAAAATTGGCAGTTCTGAAGGGTATTCCTGGTTATGCATGCGTTCTTCATCAGCCGAAGAAATTAGCGGTATAAATTCGGCTTCGTTCGCTAACATGTCTGAAACCATTATGATATCGGAAGAATCGTTCATATATAAATAAAAATTTGCAGAAATAATGCAAAGGCAATGCCATTGGTTAATGGCTGAAAATTTGTCGTAAGGATGGTTTTATTTTTAAAAATTTGGTAATAAAACAGTGATAAAAAAAGTATGTTTTAAAATTTTAACCGTTTCACATTCACGAATGTTGATGAATATACCTTAACATTTCTTTTTCTTCTTCTCGAATTTCAACATTGCGACGTTTCATTACATTGGTAACTGTGCCGATAAATTTTTCAAAATCGTATTTTTCAAATCCTTGTTTTCCGCCCCATGCAAATGATGGAACATTTTTAGGAGGAAATCCGCCATCAAAAATATTTGCACCAACGCCAATAACAGTACCCGTGTTAAACATTGAATTAATTCCGCATTTAGAATGGTCGGCCATAATTAATCCGCAAAATTGCAAGCCGGTGTCAATTTGATCTTCTTTCAAATAATTGTAAATTTTTACATTGCCGTAATTATTTTTTAAATTGGAGTTGTTTGTGTCGGCGCCAATATTGCACCATTCACCAATCACACTATTTCCTATAAAACCATCGTGAGCTTTATTGCTGTATCCGAAAAACACCGAATTGTTTACTTCGCCACCAACTTTACAATAAGGTCCAATGGTGGTAGGGCCATAAATTTTAGCACCCATTTTCAAAACCGCACTTTCGCCCAATACAAATGGCCCGCGAATAATTGCGCCTTCCATAACTTCGCTGTTTTTACCAAGGTAAATTGGACCGGCAGTTGTGTTAAAAATACAGGCTTCGGCTATAACCCCCGGCTCAACATATACACGGTGTTGTCCAATAATTAAACACGTATTACTTAGCTGTTGCGTAGGTTTTCCCTTACCAATTAATTCGAAATCATTTTTTATACATTCGCCATTGAATTTAAAAATATCCCACGGAAAATTTATTTTCATAAAATCGCCTTTGAATTCAATTGGTTTTAGATGTTTAAAAAAATTATTTAGTTCATCAGGAGTTTTTGCATCGTCGTGTTCGGTGTAGGCAGCAATAAGTACTTCGCCTTTCACTAATTTTTGATTAAAAGAAAGATTAAAAATTTCGTTGATTAAGTTTTTATCAGGAATAATACTTCCATTAAAATAAAGAGATTGGGAATAACCACGATCAATCGGATAGAGATATTGTAAATAATTAGTTGTAAAAATAGCGGGAGATTTACCTAAATAATGTTGCCATTTTTCACGAATGGTTGTAATGCCTACGCGAATGTCTGAAACCGATCGTGTAAAAGTAAGGGGCAATAAATTTTGCCAATCGTTGGGGTCGTCAAAAAGAATATTTTGCATAAACGTAAATTAAATAAAAAACCCTTTCGGTTGCGCGAAAGGGTTTTCAAAATATCAGTTAAAATGAAACGGTTATTTTTTGAATTTATCGTAACGGTTTTTGAATTTATCAATACGGCCGGCGGTATCTACCAACATTTGTTTACCCGTATAAAAAGGGTGTGAGGTGTACGAAATATCAAGCTTAATAAGCGGGTATTCGTTACCGTCGGTAAAGGTAATTACGTCTTTTGTATCGGCACAGCTCTTTCCTAAGAACATATAGTCGTTTGAGAGGTCTTTAAAAACAACCACTCTGTAATTTTCGGGGTGAATTCCTTTTTTCATTTATTGTAAAATTGGGGTTGCAAAGGTAGTTTTTTTTCGAATTTCACCAAATCTTTTCGCTGTTAGGGTAATATTTTTACCTTTATTGCGTTGATAGTGAACATGAAATCGGCTCTGAAAGTCAGTATATTGCCACTTATTACAGTTTTGCTTGTTGCAATTATGGTTTTTTCGGCTTCTTGCAAAAAGGAAAAACTCATTACCGATTCGAGTGCGAATTTACGGTTTAGTGAGGATACCATCATTTTTGATACCGTTTTTACAACTGTTGGTTCAACCACTCAATTTTTTCAGGTTTACAATAAAAACAAAGGCATCATTAAAATTTCGAATATTTATTTAGAAGGCGGAAATGCTTCCAACTATCGTTTAAATGTTGATGGTGTTCCGGGTAAATCGTTTAGTGATGTTGAAATTGGTTCGCAGGACAGTATTTTTATTTTTGTTGAGGTTACAGTAGATCCCAATAGCGCTACCACGCCATTAATTGTTACCGATAAAATTATTTTTGAAACAAACGGAAATGTACAAAAAGTTGATTTAGTTTGTTGGGGTCAAGACGCCTATTTTTATAAACCTTTACCGGGATCAAATGCGTTTATTCTTCCTTGCGCAACAACATTAGCAACCGATAAACCCAATGTATTTTACGGTTATGCCATTGTAGATGAAAACTGCACGTTAAACATTCCGGCCGGTGCAAATTGTTATTTTCATCCGGGATCGGGAATTATTGTTTACAAAGGAAGTATTAACGTGTCGGGCACTAACGCAGCGCCGGCTACTTTTCAAGGTGATAGGTTAGAATACGATTATCGTAATGTACCCGGCCAGTGGGATGGCATTCGTTTTATTACTCCGCAAAATTCTTTGATTGCAAACGCTGTAATTAAAAACGGTTTTTACGGTTTATGGGTTGATAGTACATACACAAACAGCAATTTTATTACGGTTAGCAAAACGGAAATTAGCAACATGGCTTCATTGGGAATTTACGGTAATGCCGGTGCGCAAATTAAAGCGAGCAATTGTTTGGTAAAAGCTTGCGGCGCTTATGGTTTGGCGCTTACCTACGGAGGCGATTTTGATTTTAACGAATGTACTTTTGCCAATTATTGGACAGAGGAAGCGCGAAATACCGCAAATTTTTATTTTAAAAATTGGTTTACCACACCATCGGGAGATAACGTACGTGACGCTAACGTTGTTTTTAATAATTGCATTATTGATGGAAATTTGACTAACGAATTTGAAACCGATCTTAAAAGCGGCGCGTTATTGAATTATACGTTTAGCAATTGTTTTATAAAGAGCGACAAAGATTTAAGTGATGCATCACGTTTTATTTTGGTAAGCAAAAACGTTAATCCTTTATTTGAAGATGTATCAAACGGAATTTTCAAACTAACGGCGGGTTCACCCTGTCGCGGTGCCGCTAATTTTTACGGTTCAATTACCGATGATATTTTGGGAAACCCCCGAGATGCGAGCCCTGATGTGGGGTGCTATGAGTATTGAGATAAAATGTTTGAGAGCTTGAAAGTTTGATTGTTTGAAAGGAGTAGAAGGTAAAAAAAAAAGTGTTTTTGGAACTTTGAACGAACAAATTTTTACGGGTTTTATGTATTCGTCAGCACGTAAAACCCGCAATAGTATCATATGAGCTATTTAAAAAATTAGTTTTTCAACTTTTACATTCATTGCTTCTGCAATTTTAAATAAAGTTATTACACCTGTATTAATTTCGCCGTTCTCAATGCGTTGTATTTGTTTGGTTGAAGTTTTAATTTCAAATGCCAATTGTGCTTGTGAAAGATTTTGCTGTAGCCTGATTTTGCGTATATTTACACCTATATTTTTTAATATGCGGGTTTCGTTTGAGGACACATACAAATCAATTGCTGTTAATAAAAAAACATGCGTCATATATGACGCATGTTTTTTAAATTTGCTAATCTTGATGAAACCAATACTTAAATTATTTTTGGGATTAGCAATTTATAATAGCCTCAATTTTTCAAAGGCTCAGGTAAATTTAATTTACAACGGCGATTTTGAATTGTATGATACTTGTCCTTCATACACATCTGATCCATTAATTGAAATGGAAATTGAGCATTGCCTTGGATGGAGGGCACCCACATGGGGTTCGTCAGATTACTTTAATACATGCAATAATAGTATTAATGGTTTTGTTGGTGTTCCATACAATGTTTTGGGTTATCAAATGCCAAAAAGCGGTAATGCCTACTGCGGTTTTTTGGCATACAGTCAAAGCAATGGTGGATGCTATGCAGGTTTATATTGGTGGGAGTATATACAGGGCCAATTTAATCAACCACTCATTAAAGACCATATCTATTACTTTTCTTATTACTTCAACCTTTCCAACTGGGCAGCGGTAGCCACAGATGAAATTGGATTCTATATTTCAACTGACGCAATTTCTTCCTGCAGCCCTGCTCCACTAAATTATGTTCCACAAATTAAATCACTTGATGGTTATTTCATTAATGACACCTTAAATTGGGTTGAAATTAGCGGTTTTTATTGGGCAACCGGAGGGGAAAAGTATATCACCATTGGGAATTTTAATGATTCAACCTATACTGACACCGTTACGTTTCAGATTCTATCAGGACTTGATTCTTATGCGTATTATTACATTGATGCTGGCGTTACTGAAGATTATACAGCGTTATTTCAACTCCCTAATATTTTTACTCCTAATGGAGATGGGGTTAACGATGAATGGATAGTTGCGATTGATAATCCTGATTTCAATGTGACAATCTTCAACCGATGGGGAAATGAAATCCTGAATAGGACTTTAGTAGATTTTAGTTGGAACGGAGCGGACAGCAACGGCAAAATGTGTAGTGATGGGGTGTATTATTATTTAATACAATCTAAAAACAATACGGACAATAAAAAGAAAATAAAAGGCTTTATTCAATTGGTAAAGTAAAACTAATTTTAAAATGAAAAAAATAACAATTGCATTGGGTGCGTTTTTTCTTTGTACTGAAATTAATGCGCAGTTAACACCAACTTATACAAGCGGCCCTGTAAACACAAGCCCTGTCGGTGCAGGAGCTAATGGTTAAGATGATAAAAAATTCTGGTCAAGGGCTGGAAATTCTCTAATAAACGGATCAAATAATTTATTTGGCACATTATACCCCTCGCCGGTTTACCACATTACTAGTGGTTTATATAGAATGACGGTTGGGCATTTAAATTTTTTAGACAATTTAGATGGAAACGGTTTTTTAAACCCTGTCGCTGCTCGTAATTTAACGCGAATTTCAATGCATCGCGATGGAACGAAAAGAATTCAACGTCCATTATCTTTACTTCATCTTGGATATGATTTTGATGTTTTTGCTGTTGCTCCTGGTTTAAATCAGGGGGGCTATCGCGGCTGGATGGACATTGGTACCATGTGCATGAGTGGGACTGATCATTTATACGTTGGGTTAAGACAACAATCAAAAACAACAACAGGATTTCCCGGTACTATGCTTGATTATCCTGACGACCGGCAAGACGCGGTAATTTGTTGGGGTGATAATAGTTCGCCCCCGGTAGATTATAATGGCCCGGATAATTTATGTTTTGTTTTTACGTCGCCGCCAAAATTTGGAGTACAATACTCAAGCACTTCAGATGGAAGGGAAGTAATGCGCATGATTCATAACGGATTTGTTGGTCATGGTCCGGTTTTTAGCAATGATAATCAACCGAAGTCAGAATTTCACATGCATAAAGACAAAGCAAACAGTAATTGGTTTCAAATGACAAATGAAGCATTGCCTGGAGTAACAGCGAGCACTCTACCAGGCTTAGGCGGAACTGTAAATGCAAATGACGGATTAAGAATGGGGATTTTTGGAAGCGGCAGTTTAATTCAAAACGGAATTGGAATGTTATACAATCAAGAAGATCGCGCATTGCTTTTTTCAACTAACGGTAATACCACTATCGCAAATGCTACAAATACAAGAGAGCGTTTTCGCATTATGTCAGTAAGCACACCAACGTTTATCCCTTTTCCGTTAGTGCCATCTATTTTTGGAGCGTATGGAACGTATAATCCCGGTGCATTTGCGAATACAAATATTACAAGATCTTCCATTTCGCATGATCCAAATGCTCCAGTTAATCGTCCTTTAAGTTTATTGCATTTGGGTTATAACGCAAGTGTGAACGCCGCCGGAACTTTATTTGATGGATGGAGACCATGGATGGATATAGGAACATTTACTTCTTCTCAATTTGATCATACTTACTTTGGATTAAAAGCCGAAGGCACTAAAACGTATGATGCTGTTGTAGGTTGGGGAAGAAATGTTGATTCATTACCAAATTCAGGGCCTGATCATTTACGATTTATTTTCACGGGAAATTATTCTCCTCTTGCATCAATTGATACGGCAAATGAAGCTTACAATTTAAACGGCATGGAGTGTGGAAGATTTGTTCCAATAAGAGATACACTCGGGCAATTTGGTCGTTTTGGTGTTGGCGATTTTACATCAACGGGAGTAAATCAAGAGCCAACACATAAACTTGATGTTGTAGGTAACGGACGTTTTCGTTTTTTACCCGATAGTATTTATATAGCCGATAATAGTGTAAATAAAACAGTGATGGTTGATTCGCTTGGTGTTTTACGTTGGGGGCCAACACAAGCCGGTGGAATTGGAAATTATTGCACTGCAACAACTACAAATCCTTTATCGGGAAATTATGAAATAAAATTTAATGATAAAAACATTTACTACCCCGGGCAAGGTTTACAAGCACCAAGCGCAACAACAAATGCAATTGGAGTAGGTTATGGATGTGGAGCTTCTTTACTTGCAAAGTTTAATGTTAAACAACAGGACTCTGCACAAGTCAATCATGGAACTACAGCAGGTTACTTTCAAGATTCAGATCAAATGGCCATAGGATTTTTTGGAGTTTTCAGAGGTGTTTTAGGAAACGCATCAAGAAATCAACCGGGAAATGGATCAAATAACGGCGGCGAATTTATTGGAGGAAACGCGGCTTTGTCAATCGGTGTAAAAGGACGTGCATTTGGCAATTCATTATTTACCGGAAAATTTTATGGCGGATGGTTTGAATCCATTACTAGTGATATTGGTGATAATATCGGGTTAGCCGCATTTGCGAAAAATGGTTCAGCAAATAATATTGCTATTTATGCTGAAACAGATACAAATGTTGTGGGAAATCTTGCGGCCGATTTTGTTGGAGATGTAGTTGTTAATGGAACATTAACCGTGACATCAGACATTAATTTCAAAGAAAATATCAATCCAATAAGTAATGCCGATTCAATTTTAATTTTATTGAATCCGGTTTATTTTAATTACAAACAAACGGGTGATGCCGAACGATTAAATTTACCTGCAACACGTCAACCGGGAGTAATTGCTCAACAAATTGAAACAGTATTACCTAATATTGTAAAGACAATAACTCATCCCGCTAAAGTTGATTCAACAGGAACTATCGTCGCACCTTCGTTCACTTATAAGACAGTTGACTATGAGAAACTAATTCCAATTCTAATAGGCGGATATAAAATACAAAAATCCGAAATTGACAATTTAAAAGAAGAGAATAGCAATAAAGATTCAATTATAGCCGCACTTAATGCAAAAAATGATGAGCAAGATTCATTACTGAATTTAATGTGGAATTGTTTACAAGCTACAAATCTATGCAATGAGGCGCGTTCAATTCAGCCAACAGGTGCTAATGTAAATAACCAAACTAACGTTGAGCTTACTAACGCACAAAGTGTAATTCTTGATCAAAACGTTCCGAATCCGTTTGCCGAACAAACAACGGTCACATACAATTTACTTGAAGGAACAAAGCGAGCTCAAATGCTTTTTTACAATAGTAACGGGCAAATGATTAATAGTGTTGAGCTAAGTACAACTTCAGGAAAAGGACAACTTAATGTTTTTGCCAACGACCTAACAAACGGCGTATATACATACACGTTAGTTGTTGATGGTAAAATTATTGACACCAAAAGAATGGTGAAGAATAAGTAATTTGAATGCTTTAACGTTTAACAATTAAAATTCAAATTATTTGTACTTATACTCCAATGTAGATGAGGTGCCGTTAAATCCCACAACAACTGTTCCTTCTTTGTCTTTGTAATAACGAACTTCGGTTAAATTAATGTACAACGTATCTTTTACAATGCTTCGGCAATTGTCGCCATTATTTTGATGATTAAGAAAAACAGTTGCGCGCGGCGGCATACTTTTTAAATACGTGCCGTTAAAATGTGCAGAAAAATTGTGCGGTTTACATCCACCCGAATAAGTAACCAGTAAGGTAGCAATGTCTTTTTCAATACTCATTTTTTGAATGGTAAAATCAGGATTTACTTCGGGTTTTGCAAAATTGGTTTCACGTACAACGTTTATGATTTCAATTTTTTTATCTGAATTTTTATCGGCTGTTTTTTGATTGCTTTTGCAAGCCGATAAAAGAGAAATTCCGAATAAAAATAAAAAAGTAATTTTTTTCATTGGTAAAATATTATTTTTCGTTCAATAAATTTTGCATCACGAACAGTTGATCACGTAAACGAGCGGCCTCCATAAAATTCTCTGCTTTGGCTTCGGCTTTCATTGCTTTTTCCAATAGTTTAATGTTTGCTTCAATTTGTTCGCGTGTTAAGTAACTAAGAACCGGATCAGCGGCAATATCCATTTTAAATTTTTGTTCATAAACTGCTAATTTTCCATTTTTGTCAACAGCATTTACTTTGCCTAAAAGAGTAGAAGTTCCTTTTTTAATTTGAGTAGGTGTAATTTTATGATTAAGGTTGTATTGATGTTGAATGGTTCTTCTTCTATTGGTTTCATCAATACATTTTTTCATCGAGTCGGTCATTTTATCGGCGTACATGATAACGCGACCATTAATGTTTCGTGCGGCGCGACCAACGGTTTGTGTCAATGATCGCTCGCTTCGTAAAAATCCTTCTTTGTCGGCATCCATAATTGCGACTAGGGCAACTTCCGGTAAATCCAATCCTTCGCGTAATAAATTTACACCAATTAACACATCAAATAATCCTTGTCGTAAATTTCTTAAAATATCAACGCGCTCCAAAGTGTCAACATCACTGTGTATATAGGCGCAACGCACATTTAATTTTTCTAAATATTTGCACAATTCTTCGGCCATGCGTTTGGTAAGTGTAGTAACCAAAATGCGACAATCTTTTTCAACCGTTGCGTGAATTTCTTCCAATAAATCATCAACCTGATTGGCCGATGTGCGAACTTCAATAAGGGGATCAAGTAATCCGGTTGGTCGAATAATTTGTTCAACAACTATACCTTCACTTTCTTTCAATTCAAAATCGGCGGGTGTAGCACTAACATAAATAACTTGATTTAGTAAATTATAAAACTCATCAAATTGTAACGGACGATTATCAAGTGCCGATGGTAAGCGAAATCCGTACTCAACCAAATTTATTTTTCGTGAACGATCGCCGCCGTACATTGCTTTTATTTGTGAAACCGTTACGTGACTTTCATCAATGACCATTAAAAAATCTTTTGGGAAATAATCCAACAAACAGAATGGTCGGTTACCTTCTTTTCTGCCGTCGAAGTAACGAGAATAATTTTCAATGCCGCTACAATAGCCCAATTCACGAATCATTTCCATGTCATAATTCACGCGTTCTTCTAATCTTTTTGCTTCCAAAAATTTTCCATTTTCCCTAAAAAAATCGGTTTGTTTAGTAAGATCATCCTGAATCATTACAATCGCATTTTTTACGGTATCCTTATTCGTGACAAAAATATTGGCCGGAAAAATATTCATTGAATCAAATGAATCAAGTTTTGACATGTTAACCGGATCTACCGTGTCAATTTTTTCAATTTCATCACCAAAAAACACTACGCGCACTATATAATCGGCGTAGGCGAGAAAAATATCAATTGTATCGCCTTTTACTCTAAAATTTCCGCGCGTTAATTCAATTTCAGTTCTTGAATATAAATTTTCAACCAATCGCATTAAAAATTTATTGCGCGAAATTTTTAGTCCTTTGTGAATGGAGATGACACCGCCGGCAAAATCATCAGGATTACCCATACCGTAAATACACGAGACCGATGAAACAACAATAACATCACGGCGGCCGCTCAATAAAGATGAAGTGGTGCTTAATCGTAATTTTTCAATTTCATCATTTATTGCAAGATCTTTTTCGATGTATGTATCTGTTACAGGCAAATACGCTTCGGGTTGATAATAATCGTAGTAAGAGACAAAATATTCAACTGCATTATTCGGAAAAAATTGTTTGAATTCGCTATACAATTGAGCGGCTAAAGTTTTATTGTGAGAAAGCACTAAAACCGGGCGATTTATTTTTTCGATAACATTGGCAATGGTAAAAGTTTTTCCTGAACCCGTAACTCCCAATAGAGTTTGAGCTTTTTGATTTTTAATAACACCATCAGCCAATTGCAAAATAGCTTGAGGCTGATCGCCCGTGGGTTGATATTCTGAAATTATTTTAAAATCCATTGCTTTGCAAATATAAAGAATATTGAGTGGAATTGATTACCTTTGACCCATGTTTTGGAAAAGAATAGCGTATTATTTGAATCCGCGAACCATGTTTAAAAAGGGAGAGTTTAAAAAAAATTCAAACCTGTTTATGATGCATTCTATAAATCGAATTTCAATATTTATTTTTTTAATTTGTGTGATAGTATTGCTTGTTCGTTATTTAACGCACAAATATTAATTTCCAATTTTACGATAAACGGCACTATACAATTCAATTCCATTTTTAAGCGAGTAATTATTCAAAACAAATTCGCGAGTTGCACTTGTGTTGTTTTTCATTTGCTCAAAATCCAATATACTTTTCATATAGGAATTCGGCAACATTTCATCCAATAATAAAATTGATGTGGTAAAGGTTGCGTGTAAATCAATATCGCCAATATTTTTATTGCAAAAAACAGGAATTCCGCAAGCCATGTATTCGGCTAATTTTACGGGCGAAGAAGCTTTTTTTGAATAAGAAGGAAGAATAAAATTTAGAGCAGCATGTGCGCACTGTATGTATTTTGGCATTTGCTCGCGAGTAGCCGATACAATTTTAATTTCATTAGTGTTTATGCCTTTTTTATTCGCCAATTGGAATAAGGCTTCATGATTTTGCGTAGTAACCATTAAAAACAAAGTATTTTTAAAATTATTTTTAAATTGAATATAAAAGTCGAACATTTCGTTGGTCATATACCAAGTACCTGTTGAACCGGAATACAATAGTATTTTTTTATCGGTAGGTATTGAAAGTTCATCGCAATAATTTGTACGGGATGATTCATTCGCAATTGTAAAATGAGTAACATCAACACAGCAAGGAATAACTGTGATTTTTTGATTGGATACATTTTTTAAATTCCAATTCAAAATTTCGTTTTTAGCATTTTGTGTTAGGGAAATAATGGCGTTTGAATTTTTTAAAAGTTGTTTTTCTTTTCGTTTAAACCATTTGTAAAGTTGATTATAGATTGGATTTGACAGTTTCCATATTTTTCCTTCTACGCGTTCATCTGCCCAAAATCCACGCATGTCAAATACAAAGGGAACATTAAATTTTTCACTTAAATTCATGCCAATTATTGAAGCAGGATAAGAGCGACAATGTATGAGTTGAAAGGATGCGGAAGAAAATATTTTTTTTACATGAGTTTTAAAATTTATTTGCGAATGAATTTTTGACCAAATTCCTTTTTTGTTGCAATAGGGAATGGGTTTCCATTCAATGGAATAGGGAAGGAGGAGTTTGCGCACATAATTCTCATTTTTTTTGTACACCTCTTTTTTTTCCATTGAACAAATGGTAAAAGAATGCCCCGCGCGTGTTAAACCGATTAAATAAGGCAAAATTTGAGATTGACCTAACGGATCGGTAATACCGTCGTATGTAACGTAAAGCACATTCACGCAACAATATTAAGCAATAAAAACTTATGTTGATACTTATTCGTATATTTGTAATTCATTATCAAAAAATGGTACTAAGTATATTTGATGCTTTATTAACCCCGATTTATTTTTTGATTTTTTTAATCATTGCTAACGGTTATCAAAAAAGAAAGCAAATTGTAAATCCGGCCTATAAATTTTACACGCGTGGTTTAGTTGTTAAAATGTGTGGAGCAATTAGTATTTGCTTAATTTATCAATTGTATTATACGGGTGGTGATACTGTAAATTACTTCTTAACTGCTAAAGCCATTTTAAACATGGCCGATAAGGATTTTGGTGTATTTATTGGTATGATGAGCGACAACAGTGTTGAAGCATTTTCAAATTTTGATGACACTACAGGATATCCTATTTATTGGCGTGATGAAAACGCAATTTTTGTTGCACGATTAATTGTTCCTATTTTATTTTTAGGATGCAAAGCCTATATCCCTACGGCTATATTATTAGCAGTATTTACCTATTCGGGAATTTGGAAAATGTATATGCTTTTTGAAAGCAAATTTCCGCAAATTCGGCGCAATTTAGCAATAGCATTTTTATTTATTCCTTCAGTTGTGTTTTGGGGTTCGGGTTTACTAAAAGATACAATTACATTATCGGCAGTTGGTTGGTACACGTATGAGTTTTATTATTTTTTCATTGAAAAAAAATATTCGGTTAGAAGAGCGATTAATATTTTATTGGCCGGTTATTTATTAATTGCCATAAAGCCTTATATATTATTTGCGTTATTGCCGGGTTCAATTATTTGGTTTACGAATGAAAAGGCGGCTTCAATTCGAAGTAAAATAGCAAGAAAAATTGCAATGCCAATTTTGATTTCAATCGGTATTGGATTAGGAATTTTTGTACTATCGCAAATGGGAGATTATTTAGGATTGTACGCACTTGACAATGTTTTAGACCGGGCTTTGGTTGTTAATTTAGATCAAAAGCAAGATTATTATGGAGGAAATAGTTTTGATATTGGCGATTTTGAACCAACAATAACGGGAGTATTAAGTAAAGCGCATTTAGCCATTTCGTACGCATTATTTGGCCCATTTTTATGGCAAACTAAAAATGTAGTTATGCTCTTATCAGCAATAGAGAATACCTACATTTTAATGTTAACTGTTTTTTTATTGATTCGATTAAGATTTTTCGGATTTTTTAGAATGATTGGTAAAAATCCGCTTTTACTTTTTTCAATATTGTTTAGCTTATTTTTCGCATTTTCGGTTGGACTGGCCACTTCCAATTTTGGTTCGTTAGTTCGTTTAAAAATCCCCTGTATTCCGTTTTATGTTGCCAGTTTATTTGTGATGCAATATTATGAAAAAAAGAAGGGCGCTTCAATGATTAACCGAAAGCCATTTTTGAAGCATAAGCATAACCCAAATGCGGTTGTATAAATACGTTTTTTTTTCCAATCTAAATTCCTGTACAATTTGATTTACTTTAAGAGGGTTTAAAATTCCATGTTTTTTAACCTGCTCTTCATTTAAATAATCATCAATTAAAAAAGAAAGGTCGTTGTATAGCCATTTTTCGAGAGGGATTGCAAACCCTTGTTTTGGTCGGTTAAAAAATTTCTGAGGGATGTATTGAAATAAAATTTCTTTGAGTAAATATTTATGAGCTCCGTTTTTGTATTTTAATTCGGGAGAAAGATTCATTGAAAACTCGATAATGCGATGATCCAAATAAGGAACACGAGTTTCTAATGAGAATTGCATACTTGCGCGATCTACTTTTGACAAAAGATCGTCTTGCAAATAATATTTTAAATCGAAAAATGATTGTTTTTCGGCGGCACTTGTTTTACGTTTAACTTTTTCCATTTCAAAGTGAAAATCGTTTAAATTTTCGAGATAAATTTTTGGATGTTTATTCCAAAAATCTTTACTTAAAACATTTTTTAATTCGAAAAGCGAAAACAAATACTGTTCTTGCGAAAGAATATGACTATAAATTAAAAATTTATCGGGATAATCAAAATAATTGGCATACCGAGAGTATTTGCCACTCAAATTTTGAAGTGAATTACGAATTGATTTTCGAAACACGTTAATAAACGGATTATTTAAACGTTGAGCCCATTTATAAGATCCGTATCCCATAAACAATTCATCACCTCCTTCGCCCGAAAGCGTAACCGATACATGTTGTTTAGCCAGTTTAGAAACAAGTATTGTTGGTATGGCTGATGAATCGGCAAAAGGTTCGCTATATGCGTCGAAAATGGTATCAATTAATTCAATAGCATTTTTGTAGGAAACAATAAACTCATGATGATTTGTTCCTAAAAACTGAGCAATTGCTTTTGCGTAAATTGATTCATTAAATTTGTTTTCTTCAAAACCAATTGAGAAAGTATTCACTTTTACTCCCGCTAAGTTTACAGCATTTGCTGTAATAAGAGAGGAGTCTATACCGCCGCTTAAAAAAACACCAAATGGAACATCGCTTTTTAATTGATATTGCACCGAACTCATAATAAGGTGACTCAATTTTACCAGCGCTTCTTTTTCATTGCTTAAAACCTCCGATTTTATTTCACCAAATAAATCCCAATATTTATGTTTTTCAAGAGTTCCGTTTTTAAACACCATATAAGTTCCGGATTCCATTTTATGAACGTGCTTGTAAATTGAATGTGGAGCCGGAATAAATCCTAAGTGTAAAAATTTGTAAATTGAATGAGAGGATATTTCAAAGGGAAATGATTTAATTTTTTTAAGTGCTTTTAGTTCAGAGGCGAATGCGAAATTATTTTCGTCATTAAAAAAGTACAAGGGTTTTATTCCAACACGATCGCGCGCAACACATAATTCTTTAGTTTCAATATTAAGAATGGCAAATGCAAACATGCCATTAAATTTGCTAATGCAGGATGGGCCCAAATGTTCATAGGCTTCAAGAATAACTTCAGTATCTGACGATGTGCGAAAATTAATGTTGAAATTTTGTTTCAACTCGGCAGCAATTTCACTGTAGTTGTAAATCTCGCCATTGTAAACGATTACATGTTTTCCGCTAATTGAAAACAGGGGTTGATTGGCGTTTGTGCTTAAATCAATAATGCTTAATCGCCTATGAGCTAAACCAATGTTTTCATTAATAAAAAATCCTTCGGCATTGGGGCCACGGTGTTGAAGTGCCCCCGACATTTCTCTCAGTTCACTTTCAGTTATCGAATTGTTTTTGGTGATATACCCTGCAATTCCACACATGTTAATTTAATCGACTTGTTTTTAAAAGGGAAAAAATATTTTCAATTTCAATTTCAAAATTGTTGTACAAATTAATTTTAAAATCATTCAATAACTTTTTGTTGCTGTAAATTGGTGAATCGGTATACGTATTTTTATCCGTTTCGTTAATAACTATATCAATCGATTTATTGAATTTTTGTACATAAATTATTTTTACAATTTGCGCAATTTCCATTATGCTAATGTTTTTACCCGAACACAAATTGTAAATTTTATTCGAACCGTTTTGTGTTGAGCATTTTGAGAGAATTTCACAAACATTTCCCATCCATATAAAATCACGTTGTGCTTTCCCATTCGATTGCAAAAGAATTCGATTTTGTAAATGAGCGTTTTTGCACAAATCATTTAACGCCAAATACCATTTTTTTGTGTTTACAGATTTTGGACATCCGTAGCTATTGCTTAATCGGAAAATTGTATAGGGAATTTTGAATTTTTTAAAAGCTTGTTGCGTAAAGTATTCGCCAAACAAATGAGACGTTGCGTAATCGTTTTCAGGAGAGGGGGAGGATGATTCGGTTATGAGACCCGAGGTTTTTCCATACACATGAACAGTTGACACGTAAATAAAATTCGTTAATGATTCGCGGTTTAGCGTTTGCAATAAATTAGCAGTTCCAATTGCGTTTACTCGATAAGAGCGATCGGCGTAACCGTCTTCAAAATAATCATTTGCACTTGCTAAATGAATAACGTGTGTATATTTTTCATTGCGCAGTATTTTTTCGCATGAATTTTTATCAGTAATATCAAGCTTTAAAAATTTTGAATTATCAGGATAAAGTTCTGAAGTAAAATTTTTACCGGCAAGTGTAACATCGAAATTATGTTGAAGCAAAAATTGTCCAACCCACGAACCTAAATTGCCAAAAGCACCGGTTACTAATATTTTAGAATTTTCAATCAAAAGAAATTTTACTAAATCGTTGGTCGTTTAGAGCGGCATTTTCACATTCTAAGGGGTCATGTTCAATATCGGCTAAATTTAAAATTAAGTTTAAGCCAATTTCATTTCCTTTAAAGGCCACCCAAATTCCGGGAGGGATAGTAAGACGTGAATAAGTTTGAATGTTTATAGTGCATTTAAAAAAAGCTCCATTAGTGCTACTGTAATCGCGGTCATCAACTAAAAAAAATGAGACACAGCCAACAGGAACAACCAAATTTAATGTCATTTTTAAATGTTTTTTCCAACCTTTAACGGCATTTTTTTCTACTGTTGAGAAATAAGCTTCACCAAAACCGGAAAAACCGTATGAAGAAGATTTCATGGCGTGCATAACTTTTCCTTTATCGCCATTAATAATCGTTAATTGCGTTAGTGCCACACCGTTAATTATTAAATTGTCCATGCTTTTTTATTTGCTTTAGCCAAGTTAATGTACGCATCGAATTGATTTTTGCAAATGGTATTTATTTCAGAATTTGAATAAAAAGCTTGGTACCATTGACCGGTAAATTTTGTTGTTTCTGAAAAATTTAAGGTAGGTTCCCAATTCAACTGAACAAATGCTTTTTCACAATTTAATTTAAGTAAACAGGCTTCATGAAATTTAGTTGCCGCTTCATCAAGCTTAAAACTATCGTTTAAATTTTTAAAATTCGAATAAACCGATAATTTTTCAATTACTTCGGCAACGGTATGGTTTTGGTTGTCACTTGGGCCAAAATTATACGATTCGCCATTTATATTTTTATTTTCGAAAAGCAATTGGCCTAATCGCAAATAACCGCTTAAGGGTTCAAATACATGTTGCCAAGGGCGTGTTGCGTTAGGGTTTCTAATTATAACGGGTAAATTTTGAGACCAAGAGCGAAAGCAATCGGGAACAATGCGGTTGGCCGCCCAGTCACCTCCTCCAATTACATTTCCGGCTCGAGCAGTTGCTGTTTTTACACGGTTCAATTGTTTTAAAAAAGTATGATAGTAGGCATGGTAAACCAATTCTGCGGCTCCCTTTGACGCGCTGTAAATGTCTTTTCCGCCTAAGCGATCAGTTTCTTTATAACCTTGTTCCCACTCAACATTTTCATAACATTTGTCGCTTGTAACAATAACTGCAGTAACATTGTGGTTGCATTTTCGAATAGCGTCTAAAACTGCAGCAGTTCCAAGTACGTTAGTATTAAAAGTGGTTAAAGGTTCATTTAAAGATGTTTTAACCAATGCTTGTGCGGCTAAATGAAAAATAAAATCGGGTTTTGTGTGATGAATCAAATCGGCTGTTTTTTGAGCATTGCAAATATCAAATTCGTTGTAATTAATTTTTGAATTCAAATTTAATACTTCAAATAGCGATGGGGTTGAAGGAATACCATTTGAAACCGCGTGCACAATTGCTCCTTCTTGCAACAACCAATAGGTAAGCCACGCGCCTTTGAAACCGGTATTGCCGGTAATTAATACTTTTTTATTTTGATAAATTCCATTAAACATTTTATTTCCAAATTTTCCAAGGAGCGTTTCCGCTATCCCATAGTTGTGTTAAAGTTGTTTTGTCTCTTAATGTATCCATGCACTTCCAAAAATCAAAATGTTCAAAAGCCATTAATTCATTTTCGGCCGATAATTTTTCGAGTGGTTCACGTTCGAAAATAGTTTGATCATTGTTGATATAATTTAAAACTTCGGGTTCGCAAACAAAAAATCCGCCATTTATCCATGCGCCGTCTTTTTCGGGTTTTTCAAAAAACTTGGTTATTGTTTTTTGATTGTTAATTTTTAAAACACCAAACCTTCCTTCTTGTTGAACGGCTGTCATTGTAATTTTTTTCTTATGCGATTTATGAAATGAAACTAATTTTGCAATATCAACATTGCTTAATCCATCGCCGTAGGTTAATAAAAAAGGTTCGTTGCCAATCCAATCTTTCGCTCTTTTAATTCGACCGCCTGTAAGTGTGTTTAATCCCGTATCAATTAAAGTTACTTTCCAGTCTTCGGCACGATTATTATGAATTTTTATTTCGTTTTTACCAATATCAAGTGTTAAATCGTTGTTGTGTACAAAGTAATTCACAAAAAATTCTTTTATGGCGTAACCTTTGTATCCAAGTAAAATAACAAATTCATTAAAACCATAATGCGAATAAAGTTTCATGATATGCCACAAAATTGGTCGATTTCCAATTTCAACCATTGGTTTAGGTTTTAATTCTGTTTCTTCGCTTAATCGAGTGCCGAATCCGCCGGCCAAAATCACTACTTTCATATTTTATGTTTGTGTTTTTTGTGCAAGGTTGCTATTTGCAATGCACGAATAAATTTCAAATTAAAGATGACAAAAAAATTATTTTTTAACGCTAATCGTATATATTTTTTTGCTTCGTGGTAAAGCCCGGCGCTATTGGCAATAGAAGCGGCAAACAAATTTGCTGAAGTATTAATGTTTTTTATGTATCGATGATAAATTTTATTTAAGTTCGGATTGAATTGTACTTGATCGACAATAAATTTTTTACGTTTTATTATGCTTTCTAATGAGAAAGCGGTAATTGATCGCCCTTCATGGTGAACAATGGCGTGGTTTATTTTTTTAATTCGTCCAAGTGGATAATTCGCCAAGATTTGAATCCAAAATTCCCAATCTTCGCTACCCAAAATTACCGGATTGGTTTCGAAACGGTATTTTGTATAAATTTCTTTTGATAAAAAAACACCAATACACGATAAAAAATTTCCATTAGCAATTCCTTTAACAGCGCGCTTTGCTGAAGGGAAACGATATTTATAAATTATGTCGCCATTTTGATTGACTAAATGATATAAATTATGAAAAAAATGAGATTGAGGATTTAATTTTATAAAATTTGCAGCATCTGCTAATGCATTTTTATACATTAAATCATCTGAATCGAGTAAGGTTAAAAAATCACCTTTTGCTTCTTCCATACCGCGATTTCGGGAAAAAGATCGTTCTTTATTTATTTTATTTTTTACGAATCGAATTTTATTTTGTTGAATTAGTGGTTGCAATACTTCAATTGTATTATCGGTTGATCCATTATCCACAACAATTATTTCGAAATTTTTATACGATTGATTAAATACCGTATTTAATGTTTTAAGTATTAAATCGGCTCTATTAAAAGTTGGAACAACTATTGAAAACAGTGGATTATTCACTATAAATATTTCCAAGATTAGTAATCATATTACCCAATTCAAACATTTCAAAAACCATTTGATGACCTGCATTTACCATTGTATCAGCTTCGTTTTTATTGTTCAATAAATATACTAAAGATTTGTAAATGGAATTATCGTCCTTATAAGGAACTACTTTTGCATTTACATCATTGATAATAAAGTCACAGGCAATACCAGAGAGGGTAAACACGCAAGGTAAATTAGCGGCAAGCGCTTCAATATAGGTTTGACCAAAAGCCTCGCAATGCTCGTCAATTGGCGTGTGAACAAACAAATTAAAACATTTGTACAAAGCACAAACATCGGGTTCAAATTCAATAATTCGATAATTATTTTTTGGTATTTTATTTAATAACTTAATAATTTCATTTTTATAATCGCCTTTTGCATTTCCAAGAACTAAAACTGCATTTGGAAAATTTTGCAATAATTTTTCAAAGGCGGGAATAATGTATTGAATTCCTTTCCAATGGGTGAAACGTGAAATAACTCCAACTACCGGCGAACATTTATTTAATAATTCATATTTTTTTTTTAAAATATTTATTCTTTCCTGCGAAACACTTTCAAATTCCTTAAGCTTAAATCCATGATGCACCGGTTTTATTTTTGATGTTTCTACGCCTTCGTTAATCAATATTTTTTTTACATTTTCACTAATTGCAATGATACGAGTAGCCCATGCATTAATTTTTTTATCATATTTAACTGCTTTAGGATGGTAAACATGATGAAAAGTAGAATGATGACGTGTATAAATTCTATGTTTAACTCCGGCTTTTTTCGCGGCATATAATCCAATTAATCCTGCTTCGAATAAGTGACAATGCACCGCATAAGGTTTGGATTTTCGCAATAATCGATATATTTTAAATGTTGCAAAGGGTAAATCTTTTTTGCTTCGATAAGTAACCCTCGTCACTTTTATTTTTCTTCTATTTAATTCATCTTCTAATATGCTTGAGCCGGGATTTAGCAAAATAAATTCCAGCTCAAATCGTGTTGAATTAATTTCATCGGCAATCCATTCAAACGCGAGGGCTTTGTTGACGTTTGAGATGATATATATTATTTTAATTTTCAAGAACGAAGAAAACCGGTTATTGAATCAGCAATAATTTTGCCGGTATTTCCATTGCCATACAATTGGATAGAAAAATCGGGTTTTAAATTTTTAAGCAACACATAATTTTCAAGAATTGATTTAATTTCCGATTTCGATTCAATTGAAAATTTATTTTGTACCAATTCAACCCAAGGGGTAAATTCCATTAGCAATAGCGAAGTTTTTTTCATCATGTAGGCTTCTTTTTGCAATCCGCCCGAATCAGTAATTACATGCGAACATTTTTTCAAGTAGTGTAACATTTCAAGGTAACCGAGAGGTTCAATAAGTTGAATTGAATTTGAAACTTTAATGTTTAATTCAGTAATTATTTTAGCAGTACGAGGATGTAATGGAAAAATTACGGGAATCTCGTTGCTAATTTCGGTAAGCGCATCGATAATTTGTGGTAAATATTTTTTATTTGTGTTTGCGGCTCTATGAACAGTTGCTAAAATAAAATTGTCGGGTAATTTTATTGATGCACATTTTAAATCACTAAGTTCAGAATAATTTAAAACCGCATCATACATTATGTCGCCACATTTTATAAGCTTACAATGAAAATTATTATATCCTTCTTCAATTAAATTGAGATAAGCTTTTTCGGATGGGCAAAACAATAAATCACTTATTCTATCGGTAATAATGCGATTTACATCTTCAGGAATGGATAAATCATGATTTCGTAAACCCGCTTCAACATGTGCTAAAGGTATATTCAATTTTCTTGCTGCCAGTGCACCGGCCAAGGTAGAGTTTGTATCGCCAAAAACAATTACCAAGTCAGGTTGTTCTTTGATTAATACATTTTCAATACCAGTTAAAAAATGCGCAGTCATTTCTCCATGACGACTCATTTTTCCATTTAATTGGTAATCGGGTTTCGGAATATTTAATTCTTCAAAAAATACGTCGCTCATGTTTGAGTCATAATGCTGACCGGTATGAATAATTATTTCATGAATATTTTTGGCGCGAATAGCTTTACTTAAACAGGCTGCTTTTATAAATTGCGGACGTGCTCCTACTATGGAAACAACTTTACTAAACATAAAACAAAATTAATTTAATTCTCATAGCAACTAAAAGCGTATTTTACAAAACGATTGGCTTGAACGGATCGAGAATAGAATAAAATTTGTTCCTTTATCCCGTTGTATTTAATTGTTTTGTTTTCAATCCATTGGCTATACAAGTGTTCTAAAAAATCGGCAAACTCTTGTGGAGTTCTAGCAATTTTTCCGGCTTGTGTTTTTTGAATTAACGCATCAATTACTCCACCGTTATCACCGGGCGCAACCAATACATTATTTCCCGAACCAATATAATCGAAAATTTTTGTTGTATAAGCGCCTTCAAATTCACGAACAGCGCAATGAAATAAAACTTGTGATGAAACTAAATATTGAAGCGCTTCTTCTTTTGAAATTCTTTGCGTAATATTTAAAAAGGCATTTGGTAATTCTTTGCGAATTCTTTTTTCTACAGAAGGGACGGCGCTTAACCCAATAAAATTTAATCGAATTGTATTTGAATTTTTATTTTTTAAAAACAGTTTTAATCCTTCAGTCATGACTTCCGTTCTGTAGTATTCATACATTGTTCCGATAGAAGAGAATTCAAAATGCTTCGACTCAAATTTTTTAATTTCATTAAGCATTAAGTCTTCGTAACCATTATAAAATATTTCACATTTTTTATTATTTGTATTACTTAGAATTTCCGAGAGTCTCTCGGATACCGATGAAATATAAATTCCATTTGGACTTGTCCATTTTCTAAAAAATTTGGCGTATAATTTATTTTTAATGCGCTGTGAAAGAGTAAATTTTTTATTTCTAATGAGAAGGTTACTGTCCCATAAATCTCTTAAATCACAAATGCATTTTATTTTAAATTCAGCATTTAATTCAAAGGCTAAGCGAATAAGATTTATTGGAGGACTTGATACGATAATTAAGTCGATTTTTTCATTTTTGCATATTGATCGGCTAAATTCTTTAAAAGCTTTTAGGGCATTGGTTTCGGTATGAAATACACCTTTTAAAAAATGATTGATGAAGGTCGATTTTCTTGCAATTGAATTTTTTTTTATGTCATTATTTGAATTGTAGGGTAAATAGTAAACGTTAAGATTCGGTTCCTCTTTTAGCTGAATTGTTCTATTGTCAGATTTGGAATAATCATCCCATCCCTTTTCATTACCGGTCCAGTGCCTGCTAACTACAGTTACTTTATTTCCTTGATTAATTAATGCACGCACATGAGACAAAGGCCTATAACCCGAAACGCTATTGCAAGGAGGATAATAATAAGTAATATATAGGATGTGTTTCAAGCGAAAATGTTAGTTCAAATATAACTAATTTTGAATTACAATTAATGCTTTATTCCTTTATGACATATTTTAAAATGAGGTATATTTGTTTGAATTACGTATATGGGAATAACGAATAACGATGCTAAATTTTTATTTTATGCAAAGCGTAAAGGTGTATCTTTTGAAAAGACATTGACCTTAGGAAGACAAAAACTTTACATTACTCCTAAAATAATTAATGAATTGGTAAAAAAAAATGGTATTGATGATAATCTGAATTTATCGAAAATTGATTACAACGGTTACAGTGAATCTTTTTTTAACTTAATGGGAGCGCAAACAATCGATAGTATGGATGTTTCTACTTACGAAAGCGCAACGATTATTCATGATTTAAATTCCGAATTAAATGCAACGCTTCATTATAAATATTCGTGCGTAATTGATTCAGGAACGCTTGAACACATTTTCGATTTTAAAACCGCCATTGCAAATTGTATAAACTTACTGGAGTTGAAGGGTTATTTTATTAGTATTTCACCCATTAACAATTTAATGGGCCATGGTTTTTATCAGTTTAGTCCTGAATTATTTTACAGTGTTTTTAATGCGCAAAATGGATTTGAACCAGTGGATATGTTGGTTGGTGCATTAAATCAAAACGATTGCATTTCCTCTTGGTATAGGGTGATGAATCCGGCATTGGTTGGTAATCGAGTGGTGTTATCAAATTCAAAGCCGGTGTATTTATTTTTTATCGCTAAAAAAATTAAAAATGTAGAGCCATTTTCGATTGTGCCGCAACAAAGTGATTATTTAACCACATGGAAATACAATGATGCTCAAAGTACCATTTCAACCGCGAAACAAAATTTAGCTAAAACAATTTACAAAAAAACGATGCCGGAAAAGTGGCGTGATAAAATTTATTTGATTAAAAAAAGGTTAAAAGAAAAACGAATTGCCGACGATGATTTAGGAATAATAGATGCGCGACATTTTTTAAAGGTGGATATTTAAGAAAACATGAAATGATGACTTTTTAGCAGGTAATTAAATTCTGCCGAGCTTGTTTCGAAATCGGGTTGGTTTAATAGTTCATTAAGTGGTCGATTAATTCGCGTGTTATTTTTTGAGTTTTTAACTGTTGGTTTTACGTTTTTCAATTTATGATTTGCTATATATAATAAACCCTTAAATTAAAAAATAGTGATAACTAAATTAATCGTTATGTACATTCTTAAATAAAAACAACAAGATGGTAGAAACGATAAGAAAAAAGAAACATTTGAAATAAAAAATGCTTGAATTAAATTCATACCCAACAAAACTGATATCGTAATAGCTAATTGCTGAAAATAAACCCCAAATAAACATAAATGAGACTATGTGTCGTATATTGATTTGAATTGATGAAATTTGATAATTAAAATAAATCGTCAAAAGTTGAATAATAATTGTGCTACCCAGCGTTGAAATTGGCATAGCATAAATTCCAATTCTTGGAATTAGTAAATAAATTAACAATAGATTAATTAGGGCTCCAAATACGTTAATTATCATTATTGATTTAGTTTTTTTCTCGATTGAAAGTCCGGGAAAAAAAACATATAAATTAAATATAACCGAATTCAACGCTAAAATAAATATATATCCCATGCTTTTTAAATAGTCATTGCCTGATGTAAAAATCAAAATCGCTTCTTTTGAAAATAAAGAAAAGCCACACAACAGAAAGGTAGAAATAAGCAAATAGAGGAATAAATAATTATTTAATTTTTTATTGAAATCGTAAAGTTTATATTCTTTAAAAATTACCGGACCAATAGAGGAAATATACGCCCCGGTAATTATAGTGGTAATTAACGCAAAGCGAAACGCCATTCCGAAAAGACCCAATGAAGCGTCGTCAAAATATTCTTTAATAATAACGCGGTCAATATAGAGTGTAATATATATTCCAAGCGCTGACGGGATTAATGGGATTGAGAATTTGAGTAGTTCTTTAAGGGTTTTTTTATTGCTGTATTTTATAGAAATTAACCTATATGCACTAGCATAAAGCAAATTGAACGAAACAAAATTTCCTGCAAGCATGCTTATTAAATATCCCTTTATTCCCAATTCAAAGTACAATAAAAGTAGAGCTGATAATCCTGATGTAATAACTCCATTTGCAATTGTTGAATAAAGTATTGTAATCGCTTCAAGTCGTGTTCTTAAAATGACGATTAAAACTGAATTAATTAATGCGCAAGCAAGCGAAAAAATTCCAAAAAAATAATTTGAATAACTGAGGTTGTCATTAATATAAATTCTAATAAAAGGTGAAAAAAAGATAAAAATCGCAGTTAGTATTAATGTGTTTCTTACTATAAAAAAGAATGATGTTGAAATAATTGTTCGGGTTCTGTTTTCATCTGATTCGGGAACAAAACGTACCAATGATTGTGTTAGCTCACAAATTACAAGAATACCGCCAATCATTTGAATGATTGTAAATGTATCGATGGTTCCATAGTCCTGGGGCGATAAATAAACCGTGAAAAAGGGCAACAATAAAAATGAAATTGATTTATTAAATAAATCAGCCAATATGTAAATGCCTGTGTTCTTAAATATTTTTGATGTTCTCAATTACTGTATCATTTATTTTTTGTGTTCATGAAAAATAATCAATTTATCTAAAGTGTTAATGAATATATCTATATTTATAATTACAAATATGCGTGTATTTTTAGGAACAAATAACATAGCTAATATTTTAAGTGGGTTAACCACTGGCTTTCAACGGCTGGGTTGCGAAGTAAATGCTCTTATAAAGGAAAAATCACCCTACTACAAGGATGAAAATTTTAATTCAGTTTATAGATTAAATGAAAAACGCTATAATAATCTTGGTTTTTTAACCAGGGCTAAGGATAAATTTGACTATTCAAGGCAACGAAAAAAGTTAAACGAATTATTGTATAAATCTATTCCTAATACCGACGTTTATATTTTTCTTTGGTCAACTTTTCGTAACGACCTTTCAGATTTGAAAATACTCAAAGATCAAGGAAAGAAAATAATTTTTCTCTTCGCCGGTTCAGAAGTTAGATATTCTAATGCGTTTGCAAATGAATACAATTGCGATACTTCTTCTTGGGAAGCCGGTCTTAAAAATGATGACTTAAATGAAAAACTTTATTTTTTAAGAAATGCCGAACTTTATTCCGATTTGATTTATTCGGTTCCGGATCAATCGGGTTTAATGATAGCTCCGTATAATCATTTTTTTATGCCAATTGATATGGAACGGTATCATTTACATGATCAAAATTTAATTCCAAAAGTTTTACACGCCCCAACTCGCACCGGAATAAAGGGAACCGATTTTATTTTATCGGTTTTAAAAAAAATAAAAGATGAAAACATAGAGTTTGATTTTGAATTTATCAAAAATTTAACGCACGAACAATTAATTTCTAAACTATCTTATAGCGATGTTTTGGTTGACGAATTGTTTTTTCATGGCCCGGGAATGATGGGAACTGAGGCCTTAGCTTGCGGTTGCATTGAAGTTACAAAAGTGTTGCAAGACGCGAAATTTATTTTTAATCCACCGGTTGTTGAAATGACTTTTGACACTGCTTATTCGGTTATTAAAAACATTATCCTTTCATTTGAAACTCGACAAAAATTAGCACTCAATGCCAGAACCTATGCCGAAAATCATAACAACTGTGTTCGAATTGCTAAAAACATGATTGATGGATTAAGCTTAGTTAAACGCGACTATGTTCCAACTTTTTTATTTGATGTGTTTAAATTAGAAAATAATTTTAAAATTAGTGATGAAAATAAAGCATTAACTAAAAAGGTTCTTGAAAAATATTATCCGAATAATCTTGATTACGAATCGGTCTTGGCGAATAAAAATTTTATTTAGAGGAATAAAATTCTTTTATTTTTTTTGTTACAAAGGCAACTTGTTCAGAAGTAATTCCGCTAAATAAGGGAAGTGATAAACATTCGTTGCTGAGTTTATTTGTTGTGGTTAAATCAAGCAATGGCAATTTTAATGATTCGAAGGAAGGTTGCTTATGAACCGGAATTTCATAGTGTATCATGGTTTCAATATTGTTGTCATATAAATATTTTTTTAATTCGTTCCTTAACTTACATCTTATAACAAATAAATGAAACGTGTGCTCAACTTCAAAAGAAATTTTTGGAAGAATTATTTCTTTACATAACGCTAATTCATGAATATATTGCATCGCTTTTTTAATTCGATCCTTTTTCCATGTTTCATAATATTTTAATTTTATTACTGCCGCAATGGATTGAATGCCGTTAAGTCGACTATTTAGTCCAAAGTATTTATGATCTTGCCTTGATGTTCTTCCGTAATCGCGTAAAATTTTTATATTATTTGCAATATTTTTTTCTTTTGTAGCAATAAATCCACCGTCACCAAAAACGCCAAGATTTTTAGTCGGATATAAACTAAAACAACCGATACTTCCAAAATTTCCACAAAAATTTGAATTAATTTTTGTGCCGAATGCTTGGGCACAATCTTCAATTAATATAATTTGATGCTGTTTGCATAGTAAAGAAATTTCAGCAACGTTAAATGCTCCTCCTCCAAAATGAACACCAATAACAGCTTTAGTGCTTGGCGAAATGTTTTTCAGCACACAAGAACTGTTAATTTGAAAATCCTCGCCGCAATCAACAAAAACCGGTGTTGCCCCACATCGTATTACTGCTAATGCAGTAGCAACTGAAGTAAAGGATGGAACAATAACTTCATCATTTTTACCAATGTTAAATGACATTAACGCTAATACTAATGCATCTAACCCTGATCCTACACCAACAACATGGTCAACTTGAAGGAACGTTGAAACAGAAGCTTCAAATTCTTCGACTTCATGACTCAAAATATAATTTCCATTTTCTAAAAAAGTATTTGTCCTTTCAAGAAACTCGGCTTTTATTTTTTGATACTGAAACCTTAAGTCGTTAAACGGAACAATCATTGCACCTATAAAATTAGAAAAATTTGTTTATTATTTCGAATATTTCCCCTTGCAAATGTTAACATTTAAAAAGTAATTTTAAAACATGATTAAACTTTACGCCGCCACACAAAACAAAAACAAATTGGCTGAGTTCAATGCTTTGTTAAGCGAAAAATTTGAAGTGCTTTCTATTGCTAATCTTAATGTTGAGCATGAACTTCCCGAAACGGGAAATACATTGGAAAAAAATGCCTTGGAAAAAGCACGTTTTATTGTTGCAAATTTTAACGTGAATTGTTTTGCCGATGATAGCGGATTAGAAGTTGAATCACTTAATGGCGAGCCGGGTGTTTATAGCGCTCGCTACGCCGGTAATCAAAAAAGCGCAAATGACAATATGAATTTATTACTTGAAAATTTAAAAGAAAGCGGCTCTCGAAAGGCGAAGTTTAGAACAGTAATTGCTCTAATTCTTGATGAAAAAGAATTTTTGTTTCAAGGTGAAATCACAGGTGAAATTACCACTGAAAAATGTGGCGTTTTAGGATTTGGATACGACCCGATTTTTAAACCTCATGGGTTTGATATAACTTTTGCAGAGATGTCGGCTAATCAAAAAAATATGATCTCACATCGTGCTATTGCGGTAAATAAAATGGTAAAATTTTTATTGAAAAAAAATTAAACATTACATCAACATGCCTACAATTGTTGCTGTAAACAAAGAAGCGATGGTTCCGCCAATTAAAGCTTTTATTCCAAGTTCGCTAAGCATTCCTTTTTTATTCGGGGCAAGTGCTCCAATTCCTCCAATTTGAATTCCTATTGAAGCAAAATTTGCAAAGCCACTAAGAATATAAGTTGACATTACAATTGACTTTGGGTCGTGAAATGAGCCGGTTTCTTTTAAGTGCCCTAAAGAAACATAAGCATTAAATTCATTCAAAACTGTTTTTTCGCCTAACAGTTGACCCACTAACGTTATATCTGACGAATGTACACCAAGCATCCAGGTTACGGGTGATAAAGAATATCCAAGTATAAATTGAAGACTCAAATTTTTGTACTGTCCATCAGTAAATGAAGCAATGCTGTTGTTTAATTGTGATAAATCTCCTGCCCAATTTAAAATCGCGTTTGCCATGAATGTTAATGCAATAAATACGATAAGCATACCTGCAACATTTACCGCTAAACGTATTCCATCGCTTGTTCCATTAGCAATCGCTTCTAAAACATTTGTTCCTAACTTTTCTTTAGTTAATTCTAATTTTTCATCAATGGTTTCGGTTTGCGGCATTAACATTTTGGCAATAACAATTGTTGCAGGGGCCGACATGATTGATGCGGCTAACAAATGTTTGGCAAAAAATAATTGTTGTACAGGGTCATCTCCACCTAAAAATCCGATATAAGCCGCTAAAACTCCGCCTGCCGTATTAGCCATTCCTCCAATCATAACGCACAGCATTTCGCTTCGTGTCATTTTTGGCAAATAATGCTTTATCATTAATGGTGCTTCGGTTTGTCCTAAAAATATGTTTGCAGCGGTGCTTAAATTTTCGGCGCCCGAAATTTTCATGGTTTTACCCATTAACCACGCTAAACCATAAACTATTTTTTGCAAAATTCCATAGTAAAAAAAGATTGAAGTTAATGCCGAAAAGAAAATTATTGTTGGCAATATTTGAAAAGCAAAATAAAAGCCCGATTGTTCTTTTACCGCTAAATCACCAAAAATAAATTTAGAGCCTTCGCGGGTAAATTCAATCACATTCACAAAAAAATTGCTTATGCCGTCAAATATATTTTCAACAAAAGGAACTTTTAAAACCAAAATCGCAAAAATAATTTGAAACAATATTCCCGAAATAACCAATCGCCAGGAAATTGCTTTTTTATTGGTGCTCAATAACCAAAGCATAAAGGTTAAAAACACCATGCCTAACATGCCGCGTGCTAACGAAATAAAACTCATTCCGCTTTCACTTACAATAGCTGTATATTGTAAGGAATAAGTAATGTTATTTGCGCGCAGCGTTAATTCATTTTCGGTACATTTTTCAATTTTTACCCCTGTTTTTAATTGAGAGGTGACAACTCCGTTTTTTGTAACTTTTGTTATTTCAACACTTTTATTGTAAAAGGTTAATTCCGGATTATTTTCTTCAACACTGTAAGCTATGCTGTCTATTCTCGAAACTAACGGATCAAGGTCATACGTTAATTGGATAGAATCGTTTTTAAGTTTCCATTGACCGGTTTTTAAAATTTTAGAGTGTCGAATATTCCACGTAAAGGTCGAATCGGAAAATGTAATGAAATCTTGTTTATGAGTTTTTAACTCAGTTTTATTCTCTTTAATGGATTTAATACTCCATTTTTTTTTTAATAAATCTTTTGTTTGTGGTGCTTTTTTGCAAGATGTAAATATTAAACTTCCTGTAAGGATAACAAACAGGATATAAAGTTTTGAAAATTTCACTTGTGTTTAGCTTTTTTTACGATTCGTGATTTCGTCTCGTATTTTCGAGGCACGCTCGTAATCTTCATCAGCAAGCGCTTGGTTTAATCGTTTCTCCAATTCTGAAAGTGATAATGTACTTAACGCTGTTTTTTTCTCAACTGGTTCTTCCGTAATTTCTTCCTCTAACTCTTCATACTCTTCTTCACTTTCTTTTTCAGACGATTCATCTAAAATAATTCCCGCACTTGCTAAAATAAATTCATAAGTGTAAACCGGACATTTAAATCGAACTGCTAAAGCAATGGCATCACTAGTGCGCGCGTCAATCTCTTCAGATTTACCGTTTGCTTCGCAAATTATTTTTGCATAAAATATTCCTTCAACCAAATTGTAAATAATTACTTCGGCAATTTTAATTTTAAAATTATTGGCTAGTGATTTAAATAAATCGTGAGTTAATGGCCTGCTTGGTGTCATTTTTTCAAGTTCAATGGCGATTGATTGCGCTTCAAATCCACCAATAATTATAGGCAATCTTCTTTTGCCCGTGCTTTCGCCCAACACAAGTGCATACGCCCCACTTTGTGTTTGACTGTACGAGAGTCCTATGATTTCAAGTTTTATTTTTTCCATTAAATAATGGGCGCCTTTTTATTGATGTATAAATATAATGGAAAATATTAGTTGTGCGAAGCTTTAAATTTCTTAACCGCTTCAATTATTTGAGGCACAACTTGAAATGCGTCGCCAACAATTCCGTAATCGGCGGCTTTAAAAAATGGTGCTTCAGCATCAGAATTAATAACAACAATACATTTGCTGCGATTAACTCCGGCTAAATGTTGAATGGCTCCCGAAATTCCAACGGCAATGTACAAATTAGGTGCTACTGCTAAACCCGTTTGCCCAACATGTTCATGATGCGGCCTCCATCCAATATCGGCTACAGGCCGAGAACACGCCGTAGCAGCGCCAAGTAATTTTGCAAGCTCTTCAATTATTCCCCAATTTTCAGGTCCCTTCATTCCTCTACCGGCCGATACTACTAATTCTGCTTCCGGTAAATTTATGGTTCCTTCATTTTTCTTTTGCGAAATTACTTTAACACGACAAGTTCCTGCATCGACATTTAACGCTTCTTCCGATGCTGATTTGTTATTTTTAATTGGCGCAATTGCGTTTGGCGAAACGGTAATTATTTTTTTAGCTGTTGTTAATTCAATTTCTCCTTGTGCTTTTCCCGAAAACATGTTTATGCGAACAGTAAATCCTGAAGAAACATCACAATACGCAATTGCATTTGTTGCGATTCCGGCATTGTATTTTGCCGCTATTCGAGGGGCAACCGCACGGCCGATTAAATCATGCGAAAAAATAATCACATCCGAATTGCTTTTTTCAATGGCGCCGCTTACTAATTTTGTAAGCTGGCTATTGTCGGCATTATTTAATGTATTTTGACTAAAAACAATTTCTGCTCCGTATTCTCCAAGTTGTGAAATAATTTCAGGTGAAGTTTGTCCGTAAACGATAACTGCACACTTTGAATTTTGCGCGGAAGCTAGATTCGCTGCATATGAAACCGCTTCTAATCCCGCTTTATTTATTTTTCCGTTATTAACGGTTGCAAATGCTAATACTGACATGTTTTTTTAATTTTTTATCGGTGTTACGCTGTGATATTTTTTAATTTTTTAAATAACCTTTGCTTCGTTATGCAAAAACTCAACCAATGAGCCGGCGTTATCTGCGGCAATCATTTTACAGGCCGATTTAGCAGGGGGCAATAAGAATTTTTTTATGTTCGTTGTTTTTTCGTTTCCAACTGTTGCAATGGTTTGTAAAGGTTTTGTACGTGCAGCCATTATTCCGCGCATGTTTGGAATACGTTGTTCGGCCATTCCTTTTGCAGCACTTATAACAAGCGGTAATTGACATTCCAACACTTCGGTTCCTCCTTGAATATCGGTTTCAATTGTTGCAATACCATTGGCAATATCAAGTTTTGTTGCTAAAGAAACATAAGGCATGTCTAACAATTCGGCAATCATTGCGCCAACTTGCGATCCGTTATAATTAATTGTTTCTTTTCCGCACAAAATAATATCGTAATTTTTTCCCTTAGCAAATTCGGCAATTTGTTTAGCTACAAAAAGCGCTTCTGTTGGCTCGGCATCAATTCGAACTCCATCACTCGCGCCAATTGCAAATGCTTTACGAATAATTTGTTCGTCGGCGGCCGAACCTACTGTAATTGTTGTAACCGTTCCGCCTTGTGTTTCGGTTAACTCTAATGCACGAACCAAAGCATACCATTCATCATACGGATTAATGATGTACTGTACGTTTGCTTCGTTGAATTTTGTATCTCCATCGGTAAAGGCGATTTTTGTAGTAGTGTCGGGCGATTTGCTAATACAAACCAAAATTTTAAGACTCATATTCGACTAATTTTTAAGGGTAGCAAATCTAAAAAAAATAACTGTATCTATAGTAAAATAATTATCACCTAAAAAGCAACCTGCTGTATCATTAATCAATGAAAATCAGTTGTTTTTTATATTTGATAGCTTTGTTTAATTCCATGATAAATACATTTCTCATTGCCCTATGTATTGGGGCTGATAAAAAGCCGAAAAGGAATCGGAAAAATGTATATTTTCACTCTCTGTTAAAAGGAGTAAGTTTTAATTAAATTATTACAAGAATGAGAGAGATCCAGTTTCGTGAAGCATTACGTGAAGCAATGACTGAAGAAATGCGACGTGACGAACGCGTTTTTTTAATGGGCGAAGAGGTTGCCGAATACAATGGTGCCTATAAAGTAAGCCAGGGAATGTTGGACGAGTTTGGTGCTAAAAGAGTAATTGATACGCCAATTGCCGAACTTGGCTTTGCAGGTATTGGTGTAGGTGCCGCAATGAATGGCCTTCGTCCAATTGTTGAATTCATGACATGGAATTTTGCAATTTTAGCAGCCGATCAAATTATTAATTCTGCCGCAAAAATGTTACAAATGAGCGGTGGCCAATATCACGTGCCAATTGTTTTTAGAGGAGGAAACGGTACGGCCGGTCAGTTGGCTGCAACGCACTCACAAAGTTTCGAAGCATTTTATGCACACGTTCCCGGATTGAAAGTAATTACGCCGGCAAATCCATACGATGCAAAAGGACTTTTAAAAGCTGCTATTCGTGATGATGATCCGGTTGTGTTTTTAGAAAGCGAAAAAATGTATGGCGATAAAGGTCAGGTACCCGACGGCGAGTATATAATTCCAATTGGTGTAGCCGATGTAAAACGTAAAGGAAAAGACTGTACAATTATTTCTTTCGGAAAAATTTTAAAAGTGGCATTTGCAGCTGCCGAAGAGTTGGCTAAAGAAGGAATTGAGGTTGAAATTATTGATTTACGAACCATTCGCCCAATTGACTATAATACAGTAATTGAATCGGTGAAAAAAACAAATCGCTGTGTGGTATTGGAAGAAAGTTGGCCTTTAGCTTCTATTTCCAGTGAACTTGCCTACTGGATTCAGCGTTACGCTTTCGATCATTTAGATGCGCCGGTTTATCGCGTTACACAAAGCGATACGCCATTCGCGTTTTCGCCCACGTTAATTCACGAAGCATTACCTAATCCCGAACGTTTAATTAAAGCGGTAAAAGCAAGCATGTATAAATTATAGTTGTTTCCGAAATGGAAAAAATTGAACTTTTACCTTTTTCGCATACTTCTTCTCAACTTACGTTTGTACTCCTTAAACTTTATTTTCGCCGAAAATGGTGGTTGTATTTGATTTTATTTTCGGCATTAATTTTTGTTTTAACGGTTAAGTCTTCTTATACTTCGTTCGATTATTTTTTTTTTGTTTTTGTTCCGGCATATCCTATTCTTGTTATTCTTTCCTATTTTATTGCGATGCAATCGAAAAAAAATTTGATTCACACACGCGAGAAAAAAGTTGTATTGGAAAATGGTATTTATAATTGCACCGATAGTGAAGGCAATCAATCAAAAATCAAAATAAAAGACGTTGTCAGTGTCGTAAAAATGAAAAATGCATTTGCATTGTATATTTCGGCGAATAATGTCATTCTATTGCCATACAAAGCGTTTTTAAATGAAACAGATAAGCAAAGGTTTATGGATTTGCTTTTTCAAAGAGGTTAAATGCGCTAAAAGATAGTTTCTGTCTAGGGGAGCTACTCGTTTATCGAAAATACTTTACATTAACCGGTCAATTCATTATATTCGGTTAATGCGTTTTGTTTTTTTTATATTGGTTTTATTTTGTGCGAATTTTTCAAATGCGCAAAATGACACAATAAATAAAACGGATAGCCTCGGCAGAAAGCAAGGATTTTGGAAAGTTAGCGGACTCGACAAAAAAAAATCAAAATTTAAACCTCATGAAATTGTTGAGGAAGGAAATTATTTTGATGGAAAAAAAACCGGTGTGTGGACTGAATATTGGCAGGGAAATCACATAAAAAAAAACGAAGTTAGTTTTGTAAAAGGCCGTCCTTTAGGGGGGGGGCCACTTATTTTGAAAACGGTTGTGTTGAAGAAAAAGGAACTTGGAAATTTACTCGTTACGTTGATCATTTTGCGCGATATCGAGCTGATTCCTGTCAATGCAAAATACAAAATACAGGAACGCGAATTTAATCATGCGGGGAAAACGATATCGGCCACTTTCTATTTCCCGAATAAGTGTAATATCATTAAAATGAAAACGGATTCATTGGGTCGCGAAACGTATAATGACTCCACGTTTAAGTCGAAACAAAAACGAGTTCTTGATAACGGAAAACTATATTATAAAGAAAAACCAAAAGCGGATAGCACGGGTCAAAATCATTGAGAATTCAGATTTAATAAGGTTTGTCAATGCATGCGTTTGTTGCCTGACGGAGAAGATTCGGTTTTCTCATTAACGAAACAAATATTAAAAAAAGGAGAATTTAAAAATGGTTACTTATGGAAAGGGAGAACGTATATTTATGATAAGAACGGAGTTTTAACAACGATTAAAATTTATAAAGACGGAAAATTTTATGGAGATGAATACTCTTTTCAAAGTCAAGAAGAATTGAAAATGGAAAAAATAAATTCTGGTGGAAAGTTTACATGGAAGGATTATGGAGAAATGAAAGATGATAAAATATGGAATGGGAAAAGATATTTTTTTAACAAAGATGACATATTGGTGAAAATTTCTATTTATAAAATGGGAAAATATGTTGGAGATGTTCCCTTATATGAGGATAAATAAAAGTCTACGAAAAAAATTTTTGACCAACAAGTATTTTTTCCTGTCCAACTTTTTTGCAGTTTGTTCGTCTTTCAGTAAATTCATCAAAAAAATTACCATGAAAAAAATGACTACGTTTTGTTTCTCGCTTATAACACTTGCCTCTTATTCACAAATTGTTCCTGGGGCGCATACATGATTGGAAATTATGTAGAAGTTGGGATAGATAGTGTTGGTGGATTTGAAGGGACTGATACAATTCTATCTCCATTGCCTTTTGGAACGCACTTTAGAAGTGGAAGACCCTATTTTGGCTTTGTTGCGAATGCTCAAATGGACTCTTGGACAAATTTTGATGGTGACTTTTATACGCCCGGAGCACCTGAAAACGGGTGGGGAATTACAATTTGGAATAACCCTGATTATTTTGATTTGAATAATAATCGAGCAGATACAAGTGATATTCCCGGGGCTATTATTTCATATACCTACTCATTAGGAATTCATACTGTAAACTGGGAAGGATCATATATAGGATCAGGATATGATTTAGATTTTTTGATAGAATATACATTAAATGATACTCTTCTTTATTATGACACAAAGGTGACCATTACTAATAATGGACCGGGAACAATTGATTACTTATATTTTTTTAAAACCATGGATCCGGATAATAATGAATCAATAAATTCAGATTTTAGTACGACTAATAAGATACTGAGTCAACGAGCATACACAGGAGTGTCTGCTGTCGAAGTAACACAATATACTCCTTGGCTATCGAGCGTTTCATTCTTGTCGACCGACACGCTTTGTTGGGCAACTTATGGCGGATTTACGAATCGAAGAGCGGCTGACGTATGGAATGGAGTCGGTTTTACTCAGACAGCTGGATCTTCAATGTATAGCGATATTGCTATATCCATTGCATTTCAAGCTAAGAATTTATTGGATACCGCTACCGCAAGTACTCATGCACCTGGTAGTGCGTCAGTCACTTTTTCTTATAAAACAGTTTTTAGCCAAACAGTATTGAATGAATTAATAGCAACAACAGGGCTAAATGATTTACATACTGAGGACGCATTCTTTGTTTATCCTAATCCATCGAATACCAATGTAAACATCCTTTCACGCGAAAACATAAATGAAATTACCGTGTATAACGCATCAGGAACTAACGTTGAAACAATTTCGAACGTAAATAATAAAAATTATACACTTGATATTTCAAATTACAACAACGGCATTTATATGCTTCGTATAAAAACAGGTGAAACTACTGTTGTAAGAAAAGTGGTGAAGAATTAAATTTGAAATTTTAAAGGCTCACCGCTTTTGGGATGCAAAAATTCCAAACGGTTTGCGAGCAAAGCAATCTTATTCTCTTTCCATATTTTTTCGGCTCCGTATTTGACATCATTCACTAACACGTGCTTCTTAAAAGCAAAAGTTGATCGTATTTGATGAAAGCGACCGGTGTCAGGAATAATATTTATCAATGAATAATTGTTTTTCGAATCTATCAATTCGTAATTCAACGACGCGGCTTTACCGTCTTTCTTTTTTCGTAAACTAAATTCGGCGCATTGATGTTCCTTATCGGTCCAAATAAAACCGGTAACTTTTTCCTTTTCTTTATTGGGTTTTCCCTCAACGGCTGCCAAATAGTGTTTGATTACTTTTTTATCTTCGAATTGTTTGTTGAGGTGTTTTAAGGCTAAAGGTGTTTTGGCAATAATAACCAAGCCTGCAGTTACTACATCTAAACGATGAACTATTCCTATAAAATATTTTTTTCTGTCAGGAAATTCAATTTTTAACTTCTCATTGTAAAATTTTTCGATACTTGAATAATTTGGATGTTTTTCAACCGAATAACCGAAAGGTTTTTGAATTACCGCAAGATAATAATCTTCAAAAAGAATAATCGGACTATTCTCAATGTTAAACTTTTCTTTGAACGGAAAATCCATTATTGAATGAATTGAGCCATTTCGCGAACCACATTTGCTGCTTTTTCTCTTGCCGCCTCACTAAACGCATGTGTTGAGTTTGCATAAATAATTTCGCGCGATGAGTTAATGAGTAAACCTACGTTAGTATTCATTCCGTTAGTCATTACTTCGCTTAAACTTCCGCCTTGCGCCCCAACGCCCGGTACCAATAAAAAATGATTTGGTATTAATGTGCGAATGTGTTTTAAATATTCGGCTTTTGTAGCACCGGTAACAAACATTAGTCTTTGGTTGTTTTTCCAATTTACGGCAGTTCTTAAAACTCTTTCATACAATTTTTCATTGCTGCAATTCAATGTTTGAAAATCAAAAGCGCCTTTATTACTGGTTAAAGCCAATAAAATAACAAACTTATTTTCATACTCTAAAAAAGGTTCAACACTATCGTTGCCCATATACGGTGCAACAGTTACTGAATCAAAATTTAATTGTTCAAAAAAAGCTTTTGCGTATTGATGTGAAGTATTTCCTATATCTCCGCGTTTAGCATCGGCAATGGTAAAATGATTGGGATATTTTGTATTTAAATAATCAATAGTTCGTTCTAAACTTTTCCAGCCTTGCAAACCGCGAGCCTCATAAAAAGCAGTATTGGGTTTGTAAGCCACACAGTACTCATAAGTAGAATCAATAATGGCTTTGTTGAAAGAGAAAACAGGATCTTCTTCGCTCAATAAATGTGTTGGAATTTTACTTTCGTCAGAATCTAATCCGATGCAAAGACAGGATTTTTTCTTTTTAATTTCGCTAATGAGACGGTTTATGTTCATAAAGGGTGAAAATTAGCAGATATATGCGTTATTTACACAAGCAATTTCGATTTATTTTTCACCAATATGAATAAAAAACTTGAAGCTTTTTCGCGACTACTTAAAATAATGGATGAATTGCGTGATCAATGTCCATGGGATAAAAAACAAACCATTCAAAGTTTAAGGCATTTAACAGTCGAAGAAACCTATGAATTAACCGATGCCATTATTTCAAACGATATTGAAGGTATAAAAAAAGAATTGGGCGATTTAATGCTTCACATTGTTTTCTATTCACGAATTGCATCCGAAACAAATGCATTTGATATTGCAGATGTGTTAACGGGTATTTGTGATAAATTAGTTGATCGCCATCCGCACATTTATGGCGATGTAAAAGTTAAAGACGAAGAAGAAGTAAAAGCAAATTGGGAAAAATTGAAACTAAAAGAAGGAAATTCTTCAGTTTTGTCAGGTGTACCCGGTGGTTTACCCGCACTTATTAAAGCAATACGCATTCAAGATAAAGCGCGTGGCGTAGGTTTTGATTGGGAACACCATCACCAAGTATGGGATAAAGTGATTGAAGAAATGAATGAACTGAAAGAAGAGGTTGAAAAAAAGTCGGATAAAATAGAAGAAGAATTTGGTGATTTACTTTTTGCGTTAATTAATTACTCTCGATTTATTGGTGTTAATCCTGAAGATGCGTTAGAAAAGACAAATCGAAAATTCATAAAAAGATTTACTTATCTTGAAACCGAAAGTAAAAAAGATGGAAAAAATTTAACTGAAATGTCACTCAATGAAATGGATATGTATTGGAATAAGGCAAAGGAGTTGTGATGTGAAATAATTTCGTCTAATATTCCAATTACGAAACATTTCATTATTTTAAATTTCACTATTTAAAATCTTCCCAAATACTTAGCCCGTACATCAACTATACTTTATCCACTTCCAAATTTCTTTATACGTTGGTTTTTTTCCGTACATCAAAATTCCGGTTCGGTAAATTTTACCGGCTAACCAGGTTGTAAATAAAAATGCGAGAATTAACAATATCATTGACACATACAATTGCCAAACACTTCCTGCTTCGTAACCCATGGCTACTTTTACCATTACCGAAATTGGCGAAGTAAAAGGTACAACCGCCGCCCATGTTAATGCACCACCATCTGGATTGGCAACTCCCATTTCGGCTACAATGAATGAAAAAATTAAAGGAATTGTAATGGGAAGCATAAATTGTTGAGTATCGCTTTCGCTGTCAACGGCAGCGCCAATTGCGGCAAATAAAGCACCGTAAAGTAAATATCCTCCAATAAAGTAAAATATAAAAAGACTAATTATTGCCGCATAATTTATTTTATGAAATATTAATTCATAAATTTCGCTGGTGTTTCCAATTTCTTTTAAAGGTGTATGAACATTTTCAGCAACGGTTTGCATATCGGCAATTGTGTTCGGGTCGTTCATGTCGGCAAACAATGCGCTTTGGGCAGTTCCCATTAATACAATCATTAAAACTACCCATATTACAAATTGCGTTAATCCAACCAACCCAATTCCAATTATTTTTCCCATCATTAATTGAAACGGTGAAACCGATGAAACAATTATTTCAACTACGCGATTTGTTTTTTCTTCAATTACGCCCCGCATAATTTGTGCACCGTACAAGAAAATAAATAAATAAATAAATATGGCGAAGAAAAATCCTACTGCCGCTTTCGCGCTTCTGCCGTCGGTATCTTCATTTGAACTAATGCGTTTTAAACTTATTCCGGCTTTTATGTCTTGATAATCTTTAATATTAATTTTACCGTTTTTCGCTACCATTGCTTTTTCGAAATTTTGGTTTAACTGCAAAATTATACTCGTCACAAAACCTTCTTTTGGTTCTTTTTTGTAGGTAAGCATAACTGATTTATTTTCCAAAACATTTCGATTAATGTAAACTTCATAATCGTAATCCGAATCATTAAATTCTTTTTTACTAAGTTGTTTTCCACTTTGTTTAATTAAAAATTCATCAGAACCGTATTTTAATCCGTTAGCTAGGCCGCCAATTTCTTGTGTATCATCAATTACTAAAACCTTGTGAACAGATGAGTCATGCAGGCTTACAAAAATGGCTAAAACCAAAAAACCAACCATCAAAATTGGTCCTAAAACAGTCATTAGAATAAATGATTTTTTCTTAACCCTTGTTAAATATTCTCTTGCAATAATTAATCTAATTTTTCCCATAACATTATTCGGTTAAATTGGATTTTAAATCGTTAGTTGATTGGTTGCCTTGAACAGTTTCGATAAAAATGTCGTTCATTGTTGGCACTACTTCTTTTAACCCGCGTATTTCTACATTAGGAATTAGTGTACTTAATAAATCGTTTACTTTATTTTTAGCCAATAATTTTATAGTTGCAGCGTGATGATTGTTTTCAATCATTTTTTTATCCAATAATTCGTATCCTGCCCAAAGCGCATTTGCGAACGATACCATATTTCCTGTAAATTCTACTTCATAAACACTTTTTGAAAATTGTTTCCGAATTTCTTTAACGCTTCCATTTAAAATAACCCGCGACTTATTAATCAATGCTATATCATCACACATTTCTTCAACACTGCTCATATTATGCGTTGAAAAAATTATGGTTGTTCCTTGATTTTTTAATTCTAAAATTTCATTCTTAATCAGGTTTGCATTAATGGGATCAAATCCGCTAAAAGGCTCATCTAAAATTAATAATGGCGGACGATGAACGATTGTGGTAATAAACTGTACTTTTTGGGCCATTCCTTTTGATAATTCCTCCACTTTTTTATTCCACCAATTTTCAATGTCAAATTTTTTAAACCATTTCATCAATTCATATTGCGCATCCTTTTTCTTCATTCCTTTTAAGCGTGCAAAATAAAGTGCTTGTTCGCCTACCGACATTTTTTTATACAAACCTCTTTCTTCAGGTAAATACCCTATTTTTTCAATATGATATTGTCGTAATTTTTCATTCTCAAACAATATTTCACCCTCATCAGGACCTGTTATTTGATTAATAATTCGAATGAGCGAAGTTTTACCGGCACCATTTGGTCCAAGTAATCCGAATATGGATCCCTTTTGCACCTTAATATTTACATTCTCAAGTGCTGTGTAATTTCCATATCGCTTTGTTACGCCATTAGTAGCTAAAATTTCCATGCGTTAATTTATGGTCTTAAAAGTATTCAATATTCTTTTGTATTCACGCTTTAGGGTACAAATGTTTGTTCGAATTGATGTGTGTAAATTATTTATTGCATACCATCAAGCACATTGTCATCATCTTTAAATTTTTCATGAACAAAAATATCGGTTTCAAATAGTTTAACAGCTAAGCCTATAGCAATAAATTCAAATATAAAGCCGCGTATGTGAGGTCCCAATATCGCTAAAAGATTGAATAGTCCTGAATCAACAAACAATTCCATGTATTCTAAAATAACGTACAGTACAATTGAAGAAATAAATATTTTAACGCCGGTTATCAGACTTAGTACTAAAACACCTCTCAAAAACCATATTTTTTTAGAAATAATTTGTTTAAATAAAAAAAGCGCTAAACAATAAAATAAAAATTCGATAAAATAGAGTACCGCATAATAAATAAAAACATTATTGGGCAACCAATCGGCAATAAATAAAAAATAAATTACAGTAATAAGGCTCAACAATAAGCCTCCTGCAATTATAAAAAGACTATAATTCAAATTATTTTCACGAAGGAATTTCATCAAGTATTTTTACGAATGTAATTTTTAAATACTATAAGGTTGACCATCAGCTTTAAACATAATTTATACTGTAAAATTCAGTTTTATTTTCCTGTATAAGGGTTTAAAAATAAGATTAATTTCACAACATAAATTTATACAATTATGAATTATGATGTAATAGTTATTGGCAGTGGCCCCGGTGGATATGTAACCGCGATTCGCTCGTCGCAATTGGGTTTAAAAACTGCCGTTGTTGAACGTGATGAATTGGGTGGAATTTGTTTGAATTGGGGTTGTATTCCTACTAAAGCGTTACTAAAAAGCGCAAATGTTTTTGAATACATAAATCATGCGGCTGATTACGGAATTTCAGTAAAAGATGCAAAGGCTGATTTTACCGGTATGGTTAAACGAAGTCGAGATGTTGCTAATGGGATGAGCAACGGAATAAAATTTTTAATGAAGAAAAATAAAATTGATGTTATTGCAGGTGTTGCAAAAATAAAACCCGGAAAAAAAATTGAAGTAACTACTAAGGATGGTAAAACATCGGAACTCACAGCATCAAATATTATTATTGCAACAGGTGGTCGTTCGCGTGTATTACCAAATTTACCGCAAGATGGAAAAAAAATTATTGGTTATCGTGAAGCAATGACTTTACCCGAGCAACCAAAATCAATGATTGTTGTTGGTAGTGGTGCAATTGGTGTTGAGTTTGCTTATTTTTATAATGCAATTGGAACAAAAGTGACTATTGTGGAATATTTACCAACCCTTGTTCCGCTTGAAGATGAAGAAGTGTCTAAAACATTGGAAAAATCGTTTAAAAAAGCCGGAATTGAAATTATGACTGAATCTTCTGTCGAGTCGGTTGACACAACCGGCAAAAATTGCAAAGTAAAAGTCAAGACAAAATCAGGTGAACAGATTTTAGAGTGTGATGTTGTTTTAAGTGCGGTTGGTGTCATAGCAAATATTGAAAATTTAGGATTAGAAGACGTAGGAATTGTTACTGATAAAGGAAAAATAATTGTTAATGAATGGTATCATACAAATATACCGGGGTATTACGCCATTGGGGATTGTATTCCTACCGCAGCTTTAGCGCACGTTGCTAGTGCCGAAGGAATTATTTGTGTCGAAAAAATTGCAGGACACCATCCCGAACCTTTAAATTACAACAACATTCCGGGTTGTACCTATTGCAGCCCCGAAATAGCAAGCGTTGGTTACACCGAGAAAGCAGCAAAAGAAAAAGGATATGAATTGAAAATAGGTAAATTTCCATTTAGCGCATCGGGTAAAGCAAGCGCTGCCGGTGCAAAAGATGGATTTATTAAATTAATTTTTGACGCCAAATACGGAGAACTTTTAGGTGCGCACATGATTGGTGCCAACGTTACTGAAATGATTGCCGAAACTGTGGCTATTCGTAAACTTGAAACTACCGGCGAAGAATTAATTAAAACAGTTCATCCGCATCCTACAATGAGTGAAGCCATTATGGAAGCAGCAGCAGCAGCTTATGGCGAAGTAATTCATTTATAACATCTATTTGTAATTTATTTTACATCTATAAATTGTTGTCCTGTAAAGAATATTTTTATTCTTTCTCAACTCGGTAAATTTCACGTCAATTTAAGTTGAAATCAAAAAAACTTCGAACTTGTTTCGAAGTTTTTTAAACGATTTAATTCTGTGTCTTTGCTTCATGTATCGCAGCAATTTTACCGGTGAACACGATTAGCGCAATGCCTTATACTACCCAAAACAAATCATAAATATAAAGCAGTGTACTAATTTTTTCAAATAATGCATTGGCCATGTGTTGCGCATTTTGCATTCGAATTTCGCGACTGTAATTAAGATCATCGAATTGGTTAATTACCTCTTTAAGCATTGTTGACTGCATATAAAGGGAATAAATGAACAGGAAAAGAATACTTCCAATAAATGAAATATACCAAATATAAATCCACGGCGAAATACCTTTGCGTTTCCATCCGTCTTTATCGTCATCGGCAATTGCTTTACTGCCTCTCCACAATTGAAGTGTAACCAATAAGGGCATTACTAATTGAACAAATGGAATAAAAAACCAACCAACAGCCCATCCGCCCGTATAAATTAATGTTGGTAAATTTGCTTTGTATAAATTATTTGTAGCGCGATAATAAAAAACACAAACTGCCACCACTGCACAAATTTGCGCTGCAAAAAAGAATAACGATGCAATAACCATGTGTAAATACATGTTCGCAAAATCATTTATAAATTTACCGCGGTTTTCAAACGGGAAAGTTCTTCTCTCTAAATTTGAGATATTATCAGTTACAAAACTTAAAATATGACTATATGCCCATGAATAATAAAAGCTTAATAAACATGTTGCAATTACAGAAAATGCAATAAAATTCCATCGCGGCTTTAAAGTATCTAAATTTTGAAACTGGGTTTGGTTAATATCTAATGCATCCATTGTTTTTTTTTCTAAAATAGTAAATTTTTTAATACTTATCTTCTATTGTATCCAAAATCCGAAGCAACTCATTCCGTCACTCATCATAATTCGCCATTGCTACCATTAAAGTCTCTAGCTTTGTAACAATTGATTTAACCGGACAATTAAAATTATTAACGATCATTGCAAAAGCTAATTTTTTCCCCGATTTGCTTTTTACATATCCCGAATAACTTTTTACCCTTTGCATAGTGCCACTTTTTGCTTTTAAATTTCCTGTTATTACTGATTTTTTTCCAATGTTACTTAATGTGCCGCTTTTTCCCGCAACGGGTAACGTGCTTTCAAATGTCGAAGCATTTTTACTTTTACTCATGTAAACCATTATATCTGTTAAATGATGCGCACTAATTGCGTCATGTCGTGATAATCCGCTTCCATCATTCATATACAATCCTTCAGTATCAATTCCTCTTTTTTTCCAGTGTTCGGTTATTGCTGCGCAACCCGATGCAGTACTTGCATTTCCGTATTTAACAAGGCCAATGGTAATGCATAAATGTTCTGCAAATAAATTTACGCTGTTCATATTTACAAACCAGGCTATATTTCCAACCGGCGGACTAACTTGCGTATAAAAATTTTTTCGCGTTACATCACACAATCGATTATTGATTTTTAATTTTCGTGTTGTGGTATATCCGTTATTTACAATTATTCCTATTTCGTGAAGCGACATTTGCAATTCAAACGCTGCTTGATTGGCAGGATCGGGAATACTTCCGCGAATTTCAAATTCATCTTTGTTTTTTGGAATGGTTCCTTTAATGTATCGACTACCACGATAAGGCGGACCTATAATTACGGAATTATCATCAAATGTTGGTGCACTTGTTACTGTATTGTCAAAATCCATATCCGGAATTTCAGGCTCAATACAAACTATAGAAGTGCTATCCCCGTTATTTGGCCCCGATTCTAAAACTAAATAACAAGTATTATCAAAAATGGTTAAACCGTTTGGCGGAGCCCCGTAATAATTTCCTAAATCGCCATATATCCATGTTATTGGTGTCGGATCAAATCCATAAATGTCGGCATCGCCAATAATTCTTCCATCAACACTGTCAATTCCTAAATTTCTTACTGACAGTGCCCATTCGTGTAAAAAATTTGGTTCGTAATAATAATCTCTAAAAAATTTAGATCCCAGTGTCGGATCACCTCCGCCTTTAATGTAAATATCACCATGCAATGTACATGAATCGTCAATGTAACCTGAATATTGTAAAATTGTTTTGTATTTGTATCCCGAACCTAAAATTTCAAACGCTGCCGCTGTTGTAACTACTTTCATGGTTGATGCGGGAACTAAGCTCATATCACTATCTTTTTCTGCAATTACGGTGTTGGTTTTTACATCCTTTACCATAAAACTAAACGACGCATTTTTTAATTCTTTGTCCTCTAAAAAAATTTCAACTGCTTTTTCAATCGAATTAAGAGTATCTGTAATTATTACGGAAGATTTAAGACTTGTTTTTGAAGTTTGTGCATTGCTAAAAATAACCGTGCATAAAAAAACAACAAGACTAATATTTTTTCGCAACTTTATCAAAAGGATTAGTGGTATATTTATACCAAAATTAAGAATATGTGCGGATTTTTGGGAATGTATTCGACAGGAAAAGGTAAAGAAATTAACCGCAGTTTGTTTGAAAACGCATTGTCAAAAATGACCCATAGAGGACCCGACGGATCTTCAGTTTTTTTTGATGAAAATATTGCTCTTGGCCATAATAGACTATCTGTAATTGATACCTCAGTTTTAGCCAATCAACCATTTTTTTCAAATGACAAAAAATCGGTTATCGTTTTTAATGGCGAAATTTTTAATTATAGGGAATTGCGTTCGCAAATTATCGCGAATGGAGCTTCGTTACAGTCCGCGTCAGATACTGAAGTGTTGTTGAATTTATTAAATCAAAATGGCTTACACGGCCTAAATGAAATCAACGGATTTTTTGCATTTGCCTATTATAATTTCGAAAAAAATGAAGGAATTATTGCGCGCGATAGGTTTGGCGAAAAGCCAATGTTTTATACAATTAATAATCACCAATTGTTTTTTTCGAGCGAATTAGAATCCATTACACCCTTTGTAAAAGAAAAAAGAATGGATGAAACGGCGTTGCAATTTTTGACTGAACTTAATTATATTCCTGCTCCTTTTACTTTTTTTACGAATGTAAAAAAACTACTACCCGGTAATTTTATTAAATTTTCCCGATCTGAAATTTCAATACATCGTTATTACACTTTAACGAATCCTTCAGCTAAAATAACCGACGAAAAAATTGCGCTCGGTCATGTTTGGAATAAGCTTTATACAGCTGTTGAAAGACGATTGGTAAGTGATGTTCCTGTAGCCGGGTTTTTAAGTGGCGGAATTGATTCCTCATTGGTAAGCGGTATTGCAAAACAACTAAATTCAAAATATGAAACTTTTTCGTTGGGATTTAGTGAAAATAATTATGTTGATGAATCAAATGACGCGATTTTTGCAGCGAAATATTTCAATATTAATCATCATGTTATTAAGTTAAAAAACGATGAAATTTTAAATAATGCCAATGAAATTCTAAATAAAAGCGATGAACCCTTTGGTGATTCTTCAATTATTGCATTGTATAGCTTAAGTAAACAGGTTAAAGGAAAATATAAAGTTGTTTTATCGGGCGATGGAGCCGATGAAGTTTTTGGCGGATACAATAAGCATAAAGCACTTTGGTTAACGCGCAATAAAAATTTTAAAAATGGTTTGATAAAATATACCGGTATTTCGCACGTGTTGTTTCCTAAATCACGACACACCGCTTTAGGAAATAAAATGCGCAAAGTTGAAAAAATGCACGGCTTACTTAATCGCAAAGAGTTTGAACGATATTGGTTTTTGGCTACATTTAATCACTCTTTAACCGGAAACATTTTTAAAAATGAACAAAATCAAAATGAATATTACTCATACATTAATGCGTTAAAAAACACCGCACTTTCAAATGGGTTTGAAAAAAATTTCGAATATGATTTGCAGCTTGTTTTGCCAAACGATATGTTGTATAAAGTTGATAGGGGAGGAATGTTAAATTCATTGGAAATTCGAAGTCCGTTTATGGATCATGAACTCATTGAGTACGCTATGTCAATTTCAGCCAATCTTAAATTAAAAAATAATTCTCAAAAATATTTATTAAAACACATCGGCAATAACTTTCTGCATCCGTCAATTGTAAATAAACCGAAACATGGATTTGAAGTTCCTTTGCGCAATTGGTTATTGGGTCCACTTAAAATACAGGTAAACGAATTGCTTAATGCGGATTTATTGTCCCATCAAAATATTTTTGATTCCAATCAAATCGAAAAAATAATTTTAAAAATGAATTCATCAAACCCGGGCGATTCTTCTTTATTGATTTGGACTTTATTGAATTTTCAAAAATCATGGCTTAAATATTTTAATTATTAATGCCAAAAGTTTTAAGAATATTAAATCGCTTTAATTTAGGAGGGCCAACGTACAACGCTGTGCTGTTAACTAAATTTTTAGCACCCGAATACGAAACGCTTCTCATTGGCGGAGCACACGAACCCGGTGAAGAAAGTAGTTTATTTATTGCCAATCAATATGGAATAAATCCAATTATAATTCCTGAAATGCGCCGAAGCATTAACCCGTTTACCGATCGAAAAGCGCTACTTAAAATTCAAAATATTATAAATGAATTTAAACCCGATATTGTACATACACACGCCTCAAAAGCCGGCGCCTTAGGTAGAAAAGCTGCATTTAATTGTGGTGTTCCGGTAGTGGTTCATACTTTTCATGGCCACGTTTTTCATTCGTATTTTAATTCCGTTAAAACAGCTTTTGTTAAAAAAATTGAACGTAGTTTAGCAAAAAAATCATCGGCAATTATTGCCATTAGCAACGAACAAAAAGTTGATCTTACTAAGCGCTTTAAAATTTGTGACGAATCAAAAACGCACGTTATTCCTTTAGGTTTTGATTTGAAAAAATACACAGAAGATTTAAATTCAAAACGAAAAAAATTCAGAAATGAATTTAATATTGGCGATGATGAAATTGTAATTACAATTACCGGTCGATTTGCTCCCGTAAAAAATCATGAAATGTTTCTGAAATCAGCGAAAAAGGTATTTGATAGTTCTAAAAAAAAAATACGATTTTTTATTGTTGGAGATGGTGACGAAAAGGAAAAAATAATTAAATGTTGCCAAAATTTGCAATTGCCGCTTTCAATTCACCCCAATAAAACCGAAGCTGTTGTCACTTTTACTTCTTGGCGACGCGATATTGATGTTGTAAATGCAGGCTCTGATATTATTGCTCTTACTTCATTAAATGAAGGTACTCCGGTTAGTCTTATTGAAGCCCAGGCTTCAGGTAAACCAATTGTTTCAACCCTAACCGGTGGCATACAAAATATTGTTTTGGAAAATAAATCGGCCTTACTATGCAATGTAAATGATGTCGAAAAGTTTAGCGAAAATTTATTGTATTTAATTGAAAATGAACAAAAAAGAATTGAAATGTGCAATTCAGCTCAAGCTTTTGTTCTTCAGGAATTCGACTATAAAATGCTTTGCAATAAGGTTAACTTACTCTATAAATCCTTAATCCAAAATAGTCAAAATCACTGATTTTCGCTTATAATTGGTTATATTTGCAGCCTATTTTAGGCTATGAAGAAATCGATTATTTTCATTGTGTGTGCGGCAATTCTTAATGGATGTTATGTGAACTCAAATTTTATGTGGAAAGCCGACAAAAATTTTAAGTACGATCTTCCTCCTGAAAATTATCAGGAAAAATATAAAATCAGTCGAAATGATATTATTGAATTTCGATTACTAGCGAATAATGGATACATTGCAGTTGATTACGCAAATGGTGCGGGTGCAGCAACGGGACAAACAGGATCGAATGCCGGCGCAGGTCGTTACATGCTAAGTTATTTTGTAGAAAATGATGGAACGGTTAAACTTCCTGTACTTGGAAAAGTGAAAATTTTGGATTCAACAGTTCGCGCTACTGAATTTATGCTCGAACAAATGTATGCCGAGTATTTTGTTGAACCATTTGTTCAAATACAAGTTATCAATAAACGAATTCTTGTTTTTCCCGGAGGTGGAAGCGATGCAAAAGTAATTCCACTTACAAACAATAACACTACACTTACCGAAGCCTTAGCAATGGCCGGTGGAATTACCGATAGAGGAAGGGCTGCTTCAATAAAAATTATTAGACGCACAGGAATTGAACGAAAAGTGTATAAAGTTGATTTATCTACAATGGACGGATTGAAATATGCCGATATGATTGTTCAGGCAAATGATTATATTTATGTTGACCCCGTGCCACAATACGGCCGAGAAGTTTTAACGCAAATTGCACCGTATATTTCATTGCTTTCATCAGCTATTCTCGTTTACACCGTTTTCCAACGAACTAAATAATGCTGGGCGAAGAAATATCGCAACAAAATCAATCCTTCTCTCAGTACAAGGAAAGATTATCGAATTTTAGCAATGAATTTGAATTGGGATTATTTTTATTCATTGCCCGTAAATCAATTTGGCTTATACTCGTCATTTTTACAATGGCCTTGTCGGGTGCTTATTTATTGATTCGATATTCTGCACCGGTTTATGAATCTACTTCTGTATTGCAAGTTGTTAATGACGATAATCGAAAAAAAGCGTTGGAGTTTAATAATATAACTGAAGAAGAACCCATGGATGTTTATCTTGAATTGATTCGATCAAGATTTTTATTCGAAAAAGTGATTAATCGTTTGCCGTTAAAAGTAAGTTACTACAAAGAAGGCAAAATTCTTGAAGAAGAAAGTTATATTTTTTCTCCATACATTTTTTCAGATGTACAATTTACCGATTCTTCAATCATTGATGAAAAAATTAAAATATTGTTTAATCCTAACAATACTTATACTTTAAATTATTCAATTGCCGGAAAATCATTTTCATTTCAAGGCAAAGCTAACGCCAAAATAATCACAGCTCATTTTTCTGCTTTTGTTGATGTTGTTGATTTAAAATTTATTCTTCAATCACAAAATGACAATAAATTGTATTTCACTTTTAACAGCAAAGCTGCATTGGTAAGTAAATATTATCCTAAATTAAATGTAAAAATTGTAAATGCAACCGCGCAAACCATTGGCATTACTGTTAGCGATAATAATCCGCACATCGCTGCCGATTTAGCCAATATGGTCGCTTTTTCGTTTAAGGATTTTGATTCAACTCGAAAAACCGAAGGAAGCAACCGAATTCTTGCATTTATTGATTCGCAATTGGTAAAAGTAGAACGTGATTTGAGAATTTCTCAAATGCATTTACAAGAATTTAAACGCGATAATAAAGTGAACGATTTTAAATCGGTTTCTGATAGTTATTTAAAACGCATTACTGATTTAGAAAATGATTATTTAAAGTCTGAAATAAACGAACGCATTCTTATTGAAATTGAACAAAAAATAAATAAAAACGCTTCTGAACCCGATTTGAATAACCTTACTTCAGCGCTCGTAGGTACTGAATTTGAAAATTCTCTCTCTAGTCAGGTTGATGAACTTCGAGAGCTTATCAAGGAAAAAAATGAATTAAAAATTAGTGTTACCGATAGAAATAAATACATGGATAACATAAATTACCGAATTGATTTGCAGGTAAAAATAATTCTTCGCGCTATTACGGCTGTACGTAGTCAAATTTCTCAACGAAAAAATATTATCAATTCTAAAAAAAGTGAAATCGAGGAAGTTTTTTATGGTTTGCCCGAAAAGGAATTGGAATACGCGAATATTGAAAAGCCTTTTGCTATAAATGAAAAGTACTATACTATGCTTCTCGAAAAAAAAACTGAGTATAGCATAAGTGGTCAAGGCGTTATGTCTCAAACCGAAGTTTTACAACTGGCTGTTCCTGCCCCTTGGCCGGTATCTCCTCGAAAAAAACTTATTTTGTTTGCTTTTGTTCTTGTAGCATTTATGGTTTCATTAATTATGATTCTAATTAAATACGTATTGCATAGTGAAATAACATCGTTAAATGAGATTACTAAAATTTCTAATGCGTCAATTAGTATTTTAGGTATGGTTCCTAAGTACAAAAAAGATATTCCGGTTTCGCAACTCATTATTGATAAAAATCCGAAATCTCTTATATCTGAATCTTTTCGAACGCTTCGTACAAATTTGCAATTTATCTCTAACGAAGCTGGACCGAAAATTATAGCGGTAACGTCAACCATTTCGGGCGAAGGAAAAACTTTTGTTGCAATTAACATTGGCGGTATAATTGCATACTCGGGTAAAAAAGTGATTATTCTTGACTTGGATATGCGTAAACCTAAAATTCATAAAGGGTTTAATGTTGAAAATAATATTGGAATGAGTACGCTTTTAATTAATAGAAACACGCTTTCAGAATGTGTTCGAAACAGTTCGCTTAAAAATCTTGATTTTATTACTGCGGGACCGGTTCCTCCGAATCCCGCCGAGTTAATCATTAATGGTCGTCTTGACGAAATCATTGATGAATTAAAAACGAATTATGATTTCGTTATCGTTGATAATCCTCCGGTAGGTTTGGTAAGCGATGGTATTCATGTACTGTTAAAAGCCGATTACCCGCTTTATATTTTTCGCGCTAATTATTCAAAAAAGAATTTCGTTCAAAATGCCGATCGTATTATCAACGAAAATGGTGTTACCAAGCTTGCTGCAGTATTAAATGGTGTTGATATTGATAAAGGTAGTTATGGTTATAATTATGGTTACAGCTACGGTTACGGCTACGGTTATACTTATGGTGAAAATTATTTTGATAGCGAAGAACGAAGTAAACCCGGTATAATTTCTCGTCTTAGAAAAAGTAAAAGGAAAAAATAATGATGAAAATTATTGATGAAGCTTTAAACGGATTAGTAGTATTTGAACCAAAGATGTTTAATGACGAACGCGGATTTTTTTTTGAATCGTATCGTAAAGAAAAATTTTATTCTTCAACCGGTATTAATAACGAATTTGTACAAGACAATCACTCATTCTCAAAAAAAAATGTAATTCGCGGTTTACATTTTCAGTCGCCACCTTTTGCTCAAGGAAAATTGGTTCGCGTAATTAAAGGCGCAGCTTACGATATTGTTGTTGATATTCGAAAAAATTCTTCAACTTATGGCAAACATTATGGAATTGAATTAAATGAATCTAATAATTTTCTTTTTTGGGTACCGGTTGGATTTGCTCACGGTTTTGCAGCACTTACCGATGAAACTGTTTTCCTTTATAAATGCACTGCCAAATATTCTAAAGAACATGAGGTAACATTACAATTCAACGATCCTTCGCTTCAACTGGATTGGAAAGTTTCCAATCCTATCGTTTCAACAAAGGATTGCGAAGGTCTTTTATTCCAAAACCTTAATTCTCCATTCTAGAAAATGATAATTCCTCCTGAAAAATATATGCTCATTTTTGCATTGGTATTTATTTTTACCCTTGTGTTTTCTATTTTATTTAATACAATTTTACTCCGATTTGCAACAACGCTGGGCATTCGTGAAAATACTGAAGCCATTCAGCGTTGGTCGGCATCGCAAAAACCGGCATTAGGCGGAATTACTTTTTTTATTTGTTTTTTAATTAGTCTTTCTTTTCACGGTGTCTTTTTTAGTCGAGATATAAATATTTTCAACAATATGCAAGCTATTGGTGTGTTGGCAGCAGTGTCAATCGCTTTTTTAATGGGATTAGCCGACGATGCGTATAACACGCGCCCAATTCTTAAATTTTTTGTTCAAGCTTTATGCTCGTTAATTTTAATTGCTTTTGATAATCATATTCAAATTACTCAAAACAACTATTTCAATTATGGTTTAACCTTTTTGTGGGTGGTTGGTATAATGAATTCAATTAACATGCTTGATAATATGGATGGAATTACAACTTCTGTTTCCATTATGATTATTGCGTCAATTTTTGTTTCATTAAAAATAGGTAATGAACTTTCAATTTTTGATTCTTTATTGTTGATTGGTGTTATGGGAAGTCTTTGCGGATTTTTATTTCACAATTGGAATCCGTCAAAAATGTTTATGGGTGATACGGGTTCTCAGTTTCTAGGAATGTTTTTGGCGTTTTACGGTATAAAATATTTATGGAACTCTACCGATTTTAATGAAGAGTCTATTCCCTCTAAACAGTTATCTTCTGTCTTAATCGCTTTTATATTGCCAATTGCCGATACTACGTTTGTTACTGTTAATCGTATTTTACAAAAAAAATCTCCGTTTGTTGGCGGACGAGATCATACAACTCATCATTTGTCTTATTTAGGATTAAGTGATTCGCAAGTGGGTTTTTTGTACGCCGGCTTTGGCGGATTATCTGTTTTCATGGTACTTGTTATTAATCGCTTTGTTAATCACTGGAATCATTTTTATACAATCTGTGTTTTTATCTATTTCTTATTCTTACTTGGAATTTTGTATCTCATTAAATATTCAAATGATAAACGTAAATTACAGGAATGAATCGCTTCAAAAAAATATTTCCTTATGCTACATCCTGTATCCTATTGGGAACAATAACTTATTTTATTTTCGGTTTATTCGTAAATTCTTCAAATGATTTTTCGGATGTGAAAGACAAAGAACATAGAGAATTTGTTCGAAAAAATTATCGCATATTTTCTTTGGCAATGCCCGATAGTTTAAGTTTCGCTAATGAAAATGTTCCTCTTCAAGATGTTGAAGTGCGTGAGCGCATGGACCGTGAGTTAGTAATTAATACATATTGGCATTCACAAACTTTGTTTTTTATTAAACGTGCTAATCGATGGTTTCCTATAATTGAACCCATCCTTAAAGAAGAAGGTGTTCCCGACGATTTTAAATATCTTGCAATGATTGAAAGTGGTTTTGAAAATGTGGTTTCACCGGCAGGCGCAGCAGGATATTGGCAATTTTTAAAAAGCAGTGGTGTTAAATATGGTTTAGAAATAAACAATAATGTTGATGAACGATACAATGTTGAATTGGCTACTCGTGCAGCTTGTAAATATTTAAAAGAAGCTCATGTTTTTTTAAAAAATTGGACACTCGCTGCCGCAGCTTACAATATGGGAATGGGTGGAGTTCAAGAAAAATTAAAAGAACAAAAAGTAATTTCCTATTATGACCTTTTATTGGTTGAAGAAACTCGTCGCTATTTATTTCGAATCTTGGCCGCAAAAGAAATTTATGAACATCCACTTTATTATGGCTTTAATTTAAGGGTTAAAGACCTTTATCCGCCATTAAAAACGGTTAGTGTTTCTATCGATTCAACAATAAATGATTTGCTTTCATTTGCCGATTCAAAAAATATAAATTACAAAATTTTAAAGTATCTTAATCCTTGGCTTCGCGATAAATCTTTACCAAATTTCTCACGAAAAAAATATACTATTTTACTCCCTGCACCCGATTTTAATCTCAAACCAATTCTAAAATGAGTGAACAAATAAATGTTTTAGAAGAAGAATGGATTGAAGTATTAGGTGCTCGCGTTCATAATCTTAAAAATGTTGATTTAAAAATACCACGCAACAAACTAGTGGTGTTTACCGGATTAAGCGGAAGTGGAAAATCATCGCTTGCTTTTGATACTATCTATGCCGAAGGGCAACGTAGGTATATGGAAACATTATCGTCTTATGCGCGAACTTTTGTTGGTGGATTGGAAAGACCTGACGTGGATAAAATAAATGGTTTAAGTCCGGTAATTTCTATTGAACAAAAAACGGTTTCAAAAAACCCGCGGTCAACGGTTGGTACTATTACCGAAGTTTACGATTTTATGCGATTGTTGTTTGCTCGGGCATCTACAGCTTTCTCTTATAATTCAGGCCTGCCAATGGTACGTTATTCCGATTCGCAAATTCTTGATTTGATATTGGAAGTTTATCAAGGAAAAAAAATTGCATTGCTCGCTCCTGTCGTAAAAGGTAGAAAAGGATTGTATAAAGATTTAATCGATCAAATTAGAAAACTCGGATTTTTAAGAGTAAGGGTTGATGGAAAAATTCGGGAAGTAACTGAACGTATATCCCTCGACCGTTATAAGGTTCACGATATCGAAATTGTTATTGATCGGTTCGATATAAAACCCGATTCGCGCGATCGTGTTTCCGAATCATTAAAAATTGCGCTAAAACACGGAAAAGATACAATTATTGTTATGGATCTTTCCAATGATGAATCGCGCTTCTTTAGTCGCAAATTAATGTGTCCAACTTCGGGTATCGCTTATAACGAACCGGCACCAAATTTATTTTCCTTTAACTCTCCTTATGGTGCTTGCCCTAAATGTGATGGTATTGGTGAAATTCTCGAAGCCGACATGAACAAAATTATTCCTAACAATAGCAAATCCATTAAGCAAGGTGCTATTGCTCCTATGGGTGAAGTAAAATCCGGCTATTTATTGAAAGTGATTGAAGCTTTACTTATTCATCACAAATTAAAAATTACCACACCTGTAAAAGATATTCCTGAAAATATTCTAAATAAAATTCTATTTGGAACTGATGAATCTATAAAAGTTGAAACCGCACCCGGAATTTTTGATTATGCAACCGATTTTGAAGGTGTAGTTAATTTTATTTTACGCCATAGTCAAGAATCATCAGGCGCACAAATTCAGCGATGGGCAAATAGTTTTATGAATTATAAGGTTTGTCCACAATGCAAAGGCAGTCGCTTAAAAAATGAATCCTTGTATTTCAAATTCAACCATAAAAATATCTTTGAATTAAGTTTAATGGAAATTTCCGAGCTGTTAACTTGGTTTAAATCTTCTAACGAAAATAATGATGCTAAAACAAAGGCTATTGCTACTCCCGTACTAAAAGAAATTATTGCACGCCTTAGTTTTTTGAAAAACGTAGGTTTAAATTATTTAAACCTTAACCGAAGTGCAAAAACTTTGTCAGGCGGAGAAGGTCAACGCATTCGTTTGGCTACCCAAATTGGCAGTGAACTAACTGGTGTATTGTATATTCTTGACGAGCCTTCAATCGGTTTGCATCAACGCGATAATACACGTTTAATTTCCTCATTAAAAAATCTTCGCGATGTAGGAAATTCTGTTATTGTTGTTGAACACGATAAAGAAATGATGGAGGAAAGTGATTTTATTGTTGACATTGGGCCGGGCGCAGGAATTAACGGCGGTAGAATTTTGGCTGCAGCTAATCCTCAAATAATTTCATCTAACGGTTCATCCACTGCTGCTTTTTTAAAAGGTGTAAAGCAAATTAAAATTCCTAAGTTTCGAAGAAATGGTAATGGTAAAAAATTATCGCTCATCGGTGCTAGCGGGCATAATTTAAAAAATATTGATCTGCATATTTTATTAAATACATTAACATGCGTAACGGGCGTTTCCGGAAGCGGAAAATCATCATTGATTAATGAAACGCTTTACCCCGCATTAAGCACGTATTTTTATAACTCAGTCACAAAACCTTTGCCGCATAAAAAAATTATTGGAATTGAAAATATTGATAAAATAATTGAAATTGACCAGTCACCAATTGGTCGAACGCCTCGCTCTAATCCCGCAACATACACCGACGTTTTTTCAGATATTCGAACATTGTTTTCAATGCTGCCCGAAGCCAAAATTCGAGGGTTTGCTCCCGGTCGGTTTTCATTTAATGTTAAAGGTGGCAGGTGTGAGGTTTGTCAAGGTGCAGGAATTAAAACCATTGAAATGAATTTTTTACCCGATGTTTTGGTCGAATGTGAAGAGTGTCGCGGAAAACGATACAATAAGGAAACATTAAATGTGCGCTATAAAGGAAAATCCATAGGCGATGTACTTAATATGACAATCGAAAATGCAGTCGAATTTTTTTCAGGATTACACCACATACAACATAAACTTATTACGCTTAATGAAATTGGTCTCGGTTATTTAAAATTGGGGCAACCGTCAACAACATTAAGCGGTGGTGAAGCGCAACGCATTAAATTGGCTACCGAGCTTTCTAAAAAACAAACCGGCAATACAATGTATATTCTAGACGAACCAACTACAGGTTTGCATTTCGAAGATATTCAGTTGCTACTTATAATGCTAAATAAATTGGTTGACGCCGGTAATACAGTTATTGTGATAGAACATAATTTAGACGTGATTAAATGTGCCGATTATATTATTGATATTGGTCCCGAAGGTGGTGAACAAGGTGGTACAATTGTTTGTGAAGGTGTGCCTGAAATTATTGCCAAAAATAAATCGAGCTTTACTGCAAAATACCTTGAAAAGGAATTGAAACAAGTTGAACTAAAAGCTCGTTGAAACTATATATTCTAAAATTATGAGCGAAGATCACGAGAAAAAAATTTCTGAAAAATTTGTACGAAAAGATTGGCACGAACTTAAATCACAAAACTCATGGGCAATATTCAAAATAATGTCCGAATTTGTTGAAGGATATGAAAAGCTTTCTGTAATCGGGCCTTGTGTTTCAATTTTTGGTTCTGCTCGTACTAAAGCTGAAAATAAATATTATCAACTCGCCGAAGAAATTGGAAAAAAACTTACCGAACGCGGTTATGGTGTAATTACCGGTGGCGGCCCGGGTATTATGGAAGCCGGAAATAAAGGTGCCCACTCAGGAGGTGGAACATCGGTTGGTTTAAATATTGATCTGCCTTTCGAACAATTTCATAATAAATATATCGACAGAGATAAAATATTGAATTTCGATTATTTTTTTGTTAGAAAAGTAATGTTTATCAAGTACTCTCAAGGGTTTGTTGTTTTACCCGGCGGGTTCGGAACATTAGATGAATTGTTTGAAGCACTAACTTTAATTCAAACGCGTAAAATTGGTCGTTTTCCCGTTGTATTAGTTGGAACCGATTATTGGAAAGGTTTGGTTGAGTGGATTAGAGATACTTTATTGGAAAAAGAAAGAAATATCTCTGATGAAGACCTATTGCTTTTTAAAGTTGTAGATAATGCTGATGATGCGGTTTGGGTAATTGATGAATTCTATAAAAAATACATGCTTAAACCGAATTTTTAAACATTCTCTTTTTCGTGAATACAATTTTTAAATTTATTTCTCATCCTTTATTCATTTACATTTAACCGTAAATGGTTTTTTATCGCTTTATAGTTATCGTTTTCTTAATTCATGATTCTGCCTACGGTCAAAATAATCCGTTTATCCAACGTACAATTGCTGTAAATCAAAATACGGTTAGTATTCGCTACCAAATAATTTCTGATTCGCTCAACGGTTTTTATTCCGTAAATGAAAAATTCTCGGGAAACGGAAAATTGATGTCAGCCAAATGTAAATGCCCTTACAAATGGAAAAATAATGTACTGTCCTTTTCATGCGATCGATTATTGCTTAATTCGATTGTTCAATTTGAATTTGAAAAAATAAATTCGGGAACTGTAATTAACGGAAACCTTACGTTTGAAAATTATCCCGACTCGCTTATCACTTTTAATTTTGATGAATTTTTAATTAATAATGTTCAACATTTAGTCGATGAAAAATCAACGGTAACAACAACTCATAGTGTAAATAGCAATACTGAAATACGCTTTCGAGTTCAGTTAGCCGCTTCTACTTCTCGTATCGACATTACTAAATTAATGCGACTAACAGGTCTCAATTATCAAATTATTGAAGACCAAATTGACGGATATTATAAATACACCATTGGCAACGAACTAACCGAATCCGATGCGCAAAGTATTCTTAATCGCCTCAATAAACCCAATTTTAAAGGTCCTTTTATTGTTGCGTATAAAGGAAACATTCGAGTCCCAATTAAACAAGCATTGTTTGAACTTAAGCAATAATCAAGTGTAGTTTATAATTAAATTCGCGTATCTTTACTTGCAATGAAAAGGTTTTTTTTATGCGCAATATTTTTCTTTTCATTTTGTGCCTTATTCGCACAAAAGGATTCCGCTTCAATAAAAGATACAATAACTAAAAAATATTATCCTAAAGTAATAAAGCCTTTTTTCGGATTAGGTGTTGGTAATTTTACTTTTTTCGGCGATGTTGGAAACAACTATAAAGGTTATCACCCCTTGGTTAGTCGTACCGGTTATGAATTAAAGGTTAATTATGATTTAACAAAATATCTCGATCTAGGTTTTTATGTAATATTTGGCAAAATTTCTGCTAACGAACGTGATGGTAATCGAAATTTAAACTTCGAATCGCGAATTCGTACAGGTGGCGCTATTCTCTCTTACAATTTTCATCAAATGCTTCCAATTACAAGAAAAGTTGAACCTTATGTTTTCTCCGGTTTTGAATCTTTCGAATTCTTAAGTAAAACCGACCTCTACGATAAATACGGAAATAAATATTTCTATTGGAGCGATGGTTCTATTCGAAATATCGATCAAAATGCAACTAACGCAAATCAAGCTGTTATGGTTTATCGCGATTACAAATACGAATCAGATTTACGCGGTCAAAATATTGATGGTTTTGGAAAATATCGTGAACGCTCCTGGGCTATTCCGCTTGGAGCAGGAATTACATTTATAATTAGTGAGCGTGTAAAATTTAAAATCGGCTCATCAATGCATTTTACATTTACCGACCTTGTCGATAATGTCACTTCTCAAAGTGTTGGAATAAGAAAAGGTGATTCTAAAAACGATAAATTTTTATACTCATCCTTCTCTTTGCATTATGATTTCTTTGGCAGAAAAGATGATGAAAATATACCTAAAAATGTTCTTGAAGATGATGATGATGGCCCTGTTGTTCGTGATATTACCGATGAAGACAAAGATGGAATTCGTGACTTCGACGATTATTGCTTACACACTCCTGCAGGTGTACGTATTGATGCCAAAGGTTGTCCGGTTGATAAAGACAAAGATTTGGTATTTGATTATGTTGATGATGAATTGCCCACCCCTAATGGAAATTTTGTAGATGAAAAAGGTGTAACCTTAACCGACGATGATTTCGAATTACGATATAAAAAATACATGGATTCCACCGGGCAATATCATGGTGGGTATCAAAATTTCGAAAAAGAAATTGTTGGTGACGGCCCCCCTCGAAAAATTGAAATTAATGCTGCCGGTAATCGATCAAACCTTACGTATTATGTTATTCTCGACGCTGAAAAAAAACAAATTGGCGCAAATGAATTGTACAAATACTTAAGCCAAAAAGATTTTCATCAAATTGAAATCGGCGATACAATCTTTTATGTTATTGGTAATTATTCATCCATTGCCGATGCTTTAAACGCTAAAAATAGTTTAGATAAAAATGGATTACATACAAATGGAATTGGTGAAACAAATAATCTCACTAATAATTCTCATACTTTAAACAAAAATGAAATAAACAATCGTTTAGATAAAGAAAACGGAAAAAATAATCCTTCTTTATTGAATAATAATGATGTTGTTTTTCGAGTACAAATTGGTGCATTCGATAAAAAATTATCAGACAATGTTTTTAAAGATGTTCCTGAATTGTTACCCGTTTCCACTAACGATGGTGTTACCCGATATTATTCGGGTTCGTTTAATTCAATTGAATATGCAGCGCAAAGAAAAATTGACCTGCTTGAAAAAGGGTTTGAATCATCGTTTATTGTTGCCTTTAAAAATGGAAAACGAATTTCATTAAAAGATGCCGGCGCCCGAATGGTTGACGAAAATTCAATTGAAAACTTAAATGAAAATGGAAACGTTACAAAAGTAGATCCTTCAAAAGTTCGCTTTAAGGTTCAACTGGGTGCGTTTAAAAATGATATTCCCTCTCGTACACTTGATGTCTTTTTACAATTGGGAAATGTTCAACCAAGACGTACAGATAATGGTCTAACAATTTATTTGCACGGCGATTTTTCTAGCCTTGATGACGCCACTATCCTAAAAAATAAAATTGTTAAAATGGGTTTAGGCGATGCTTTAGTGGTTGGCGAATACAATGGTCATGTAATTTCGGCGGCCGATGCAGCATCTCTTAAAAACGGAAAATAAATTTTGAACATTGATTTTATA